>WPCG01124687.1_pt1 | contig 471955 bp, 460 predicted proteins | sample 5403311 | NCBI WGS metagenome assembly WPCG01 (sample SAMN12869467, study PRJNA574797) | sludge metagenome | isolation source: wastewater treatment of Control | place: China:Beijing | collected 2019-05-17
ACGCTGAAGACGGTGCCGTCGGTGAGGCCGTCGGCATCGCTGGCGGTGAGCGTGCCGGTGATGGCGAGGCCATCTTCCGCACCGCTGCCGGAGGTGTTGCCGCCAATGGTGGTGGGGTTCGAAGACGGCGTCGGCCCGCCATTGTTTCCATCATCCTCATCTCCAATCGGAAACTGCCGGTCAGCCAGAGGCGTACCAAATTCAAAACCAAGGGGGGTGACGTTTTCGACGACACGTGACAGGCGCAGGATGTCGAATTCAGCCGGATCAACACCTTCGGCAATGCGCAGCAGGCGGACGAATCCGTTGCCCAAATCGGCTGTGCCGCCGCTGAGGCCGGCACCGGGCTCTTCGAGTTCTTCACTGATATCCCTGTTTTGATCGAGCGCCTGGATGACGCGCGCCACGGTGGTGTCGCTCAAGGAGTTCTCGCCGGGTTCTGTTTTGGCGCTTTCCGCCAGTTCGGCGGTTACTTTGACGACATCATTTGGTGCAATTTCCAGCCGGCTGGCGTCGTTGAAAGCCAGTTCGACATGCCCGCCCGGCATGGTGATGATGATTTCACCTTCCAGGATGAGGTCGCCTGGCTCAAGTTTGCGCGTTTCGCCCTTGGCGTTCTTGGCGAAGGCCTTGCCGATGACGGCGGCAACGGTGGCGATAGGTTGGCTGGCTTGCATGTCCATGGTTGTTCCTGTGCTTTCAAAACGCCGGGAGGCGTTAAACAAATTGGGTTATGGCCCTACTGTAGGCAGGTTTGTCAAACTGGAAAATTGTACTGATGGACAATGTCTGTCCCAGGTGCCGAGGAGGCTGTCAGGCCGCGTTGCCTATCAATTCGCCAGCCGGATTCATGACGAGGACAAGCTGGAGCCGGTCCCGGACGTTGAGTTTGTTGAATGCCGAGCCCAGATGCGCCTTGACAGTGCGCTCGGTAATGTTGAGGGTGCGGGCGATTTCCTTGTTGGTGGCGCCTTTGGCAACCTCGAGGGCGACGGCTTTTTCTCTTGATGTCAGTTGTTTCAAGGCGATGGCCGACGTGGAAACGCGATCCCGGGAAAGCACTTTTTCGGCGGCGTTAACGACCCGGCTCATCAATTCCTGGCCAATCCACAAGCCGTCATGGCTTACGACAACGGCAATTTGCTTGAAGGTTTCGGCATTGGAAAGCGTGTGGCAATAGCCTTTTGCGCCCACATTCAAGGCCAATAGCGCTTCCTGCTGGTCGGGCACTTTGGACATTGCAACCAGGCTGCATCCCCGGAACAGGTTTGATGCTGCCAGAACCGCTTCGTCGATACGTTCGCCGGGGGATGAAGGCAGTTGCAGCCACAGCACATCTCCGGGGCGGACTTGCCCGACAAGTTCAAGTGCCTGCTGGCAGACCTTTCCGCCCGGAAAGGCTTTTTGCCAGCGCTCCAGCGAGTCCGTGCGAGCAGAGATGCAGAAATGTTTTGTCATCGTTCGGTTAATGCATTCGCCTTGGCGCGCATTACAGGTTTCAACAGGTAAGTCAGGATGGACTTTTTGCCTGTCATCACGTCCACTTGGGCCACCATGCCGGGAATAATGGGCAGGTTTTTGCCGAGACTGGATTCCAGCGTTTTTACGCGGACGACGTAAAACGCATTTCCCTTGTCATCAGTTACTGTATCGGCGCCGATTTGCTCGACTACAGCCTTGAGGCCGCCATAAATTGCAAAATCGTAAGCCGTGAATTTGACCAGGGCCGGCTGGCCGGGTCTGAGGAAGGCAATATCCTGGGGTTTGATCTGGGCCTCCAGCAGCAGGGCGTCGTCCAGCGGCACCACTTCCACCACTTCCTTGCCGGGCTGGACGACGCCGCCCACCGTGTTGACCAGCAGGCGCTTGACGGTGCCGCGCACGGGAGAACGCACTTCGGCATGTTTGACGCGGTCGGCCAGGCCCAGGTTTCCCTGACTCAAACTGCTTAGTTTGGAAAGTGTATCTGAGAGCTCGTTTCGAAGAAGATTGCGGAAGTTGAGTTCCACTTCCTGTATTTTCCGGCTGGCTTCGCTGATGGCGGCCTGAATCCTGGAAATCTGTGCCGACGCCTGCTCACGGTCGCCGCGCAGGCGGGCCACTTCGCGTTCCAGGCGCAGCAGTTCCACCTCGGAAACCGCGCCGGACTGGATCAGCGGCCGGGTCACATCCAGTTCCTGCCTGACCAGTTCATAGCCGCGCTGGGCCTGCTCGCGCCGCGCGCGCATCTCGTTCAATTCCTGGTCGCGCTGGGCCAGCTGCTGCCGCGCAATGGCGAGCTGAGCGTCCAGTTCGGCCCGGCTGGAGTTGTACAAGGTGCGCTCGTGCTCGACGATTTCGGGATTGGTCTTGATGACTTCCTGCGGCGGGTTGAAATAACCGCCGGTCGAAAGTGCTTCCAGGCGGGCTTTTTTGGCCAGCAAGGCGTAATAAGTTGCCTGGCCTTCGCGCAGGGACGACACAAAGCGCGTCGGGTCGATGCGCAGCAGCACCTCGCCAGCATTGACGGTTTGGCCTTCGTGGACCTTGATTTCTTCCACCACCCCGCCGTCCACGCTTTGAATGACCTGCAGCTGGCTGGAGGGAATCACCCGGCCTTCGCCACGCGTCACTTCATCGATTTTGGCAATGGCCGCCCAGATAATCAGCACGAAAACCACCAGCATGCCCCAGCGCAGCAAGGCGCGGGCACGCAGCGGTTCCTGTTCCAGCCGCGCCCAGTCGGCATCGGCTGTCCAGCCCAGCGATTCCTCGGGCCTGGGCGGAATCCAGCGTGCAAACATTCGGTCCAGCCAGGGGCGGACGTGCTTCGACCAGCTAGCCGAACTGTCCGCGGCTTTGGCAATGGCGGAGAAGAAATCGGCCTTCATGCGGCTTTCCCGATGCGGCCCTGACGTAGTGCTTCAACCACCTGATTTTTGGGGCCATCTGCCACGATCTTGCCGGCATCGACAACGATAATGCGGTCGACCAGGTCAAGCAGCGAGGTGCGGTGCGTGACCACGATCATGGTTTTGCCATTTGCATAATTGCGCAAGCGCTGTTTGACGCCTTCTTCGCTGGAGTGGTCCATCGAACCCGTCGGCTCGTCCATCAGCAGAATCGGCGGGTCGTTGATGGCGGCGCGGGCCAGGGCAACGGCCTGGCGCTGGCCGCCGGAAAGCGATTCGCCACGCTCGCCCACTGCCATGTCGAAGCCCTTGGGATGAAGGTTTACATATTCCAGAATGCCGCCCACCTCCGCCGCATTCAACACCGCGGCATCGTCTGCCGCAGGAGCGCTGATGGTGAGATTGTCGCGCAGGGTGCCATAAAACAGTGTGATGTCCTGTGGCACATAACCAATATTGCGCCGCAGTTCAGCCGGGTCGAGCTGACGCAAGTCGATGCCGTCCACCAGCACCGCGCCTTCCGTCGGCTGGTATAGCCCGAGGATGAGTTTTTGCAATGTAGTCTTGCCCGAGCCCACCCGGCCCAGAATGGCGATGTGTTCCCCCGCGCGGATTTTCAGCGACACATCGCGCAAGGCCGAAAAATCCTGGTGGGGATAGGAAAAACTCACATTCTTGAATTCGATGTCGCCATTGAAATGCTGACGCGCGACAAAGTTTGAATCGGCGGGCCGCTCCACCGGCTGTTCCAGAATGTTGTCCAGCGATTTCAGTGCTGTTGCCGCGTTGTGATATTGCGTCAACAGGCCCGCCACCTGGCTGATGGGGGCAAGCGAGCGGGAGGCAAGCATGGTGCAGGCAATCAGGCCGCCCAGCGTCAGTTCGCCCTTTGAAATAAGGTACACGCCGGCAATGACCACCAATACGTTCACGAATTGCTGGGTCCACATCGCGCCATTCATGGTGGTGGACGACAGCAGCCGCAGTTGCGCGCTGACCCGGGACAAAAACGCCGCGCTGGATTCCCACTTGCGCTGCATGACGCTTTCCGCGCCCAGCGCCTTGATCGACTCCAGCCCGACCAGACTTTCCACCAGCGTCGCATTGCGCAGCGAGCTGGCGCGGTATGTGGTTTCGGACAATTCATGCATCTTGCTGTGTACCGTTAGCGCGTAGATCACGACCAGCACCATGCCGAACAGGATCGGCAGCACCAGCGGCCAGGCAATCCAGCCGATCACCACCAGAAAAATCACCGCGAAGGGCAGATCGATGAAGGCCGTGACGGTGGCGGAAGTAATGAAATCGCGCACCGTTTCAAACGAACGCAGATTGGCCGCGAATGAACCCGCCGACAGCGGCCGGTGCTCCAGCCGGATGCCCAACACACGTTCCATGATGTAGGCCGAAAGCCGCACGTCGACGCGGCTGCCGGCAAGGTCCAGAAAATAGCCGCGCATGGTGCGCAGCGCCGCATCCGCCATCAGCACGATGATCACACCCAGCGACAGCATCCACAACGTATCGGTGGCACTGTTCGGCACCACGCGGTCGTACACGTTCATGGTGAACAGCGGCATGGCGATGGCGAACAGATTGATCATGAACGCCGCCATCATCACGTCTCTATATAACGGTGCGTTGTCGGCCAGTGTTCCCCAGAACCAGTGTCGGTGATGAACCCGCCCGACCTCGGGCGTGCGCGCGTCAAAGCGGAATTCGGGCCGGGCAAAAATCGCGTGGCCGGCATAGCGGCCCGCCAGTTCTTCCCTGTCCAGCGCGACTTCCGATTCGCCCAGTTCGGGAAAGACCACACGCGCCGTCTGGCCGTCGGCACTCCAGCCCAGCAGCACACAGGCTTCTTCTTTATTCAACAGCAGCACGGCAGGGAACAATGCTGAATTCAGGTCTTCCAGCGGCTTGCGCACGATATTGCTGGTAAACCCCGCGCGCTTGGCCGCGCGCCGGAACAGCGAAGGTGTCAGACGGTTTTTGACCAGCGGCAGGCCATTGATGGCGGCTTCGCGGCTCAAGCTGCCGCCGTGTGCCTGCACAACCACCAGCAGGCATTCCAAAAGTGAATCCGTTTCGACAGCGGAAGAAGCGGAATGCACAACAGGGCCAGAGGCGGCCCTGTCAATGGGAATGACTTCCGGTGTTTCCGGCACGGAGCTTGGGTCTTTGTTCAAAGTCGTTATCAACCGCTTAAATCGGCGCAGAGATGATGGTCAAATTAATGCAATTTCGGTGCTAATGCCTGTTTCCTTAAAGATTTTTAATGTTTTGCCCATGTCCACTTGATATTAACGGCATGAGCAATTCGATACTAAGGTAATGATACTGAACGGAGTTTTCCTGCATGCAACGAAAAGGGCACGAAAACGTGCCCTTTTGTGGTGTTTGGTGGAGAAGAGGAGGATCGAACTCCCGACCTTCGCATTGCGAACGCGACGCTCTCCCAGCTGAGCTACTTCCCCATTTTAATTGCCAAAATTATACCCGCGCCCGGCGCAGCGCCCAAGCCAGCATGATGAAGCCCGCCACGATCATGGGCAGCGACAGCCACTGCCCCATGCTGACCACGGTGGAGACGCCGAAAATGCCGTGGTCGGGTTCGCGGAAGTACTCTGCTATGAAGCGGAATGCGCCGTAGCCGATGAGAAAAACGGCGGAAACGGCACCGGCTGGTCGCTGTTTGCGTGCATAGATCCACAGGATGATGAAGAGCAGCAGGCCTTCGCCCAGCGCCTGGTAGAGCTGGGAGGGGTGGCGGGGAAGCGCTTCGTCCATGGCCTGGGGGAACACCATGGCCCAAGGCAGACTGGGATCGGCCACGCGGCCCCACAGTTCACCGTTGATGAAATTTCCGATGCGCCCGAATGCCAGGCCCAGCGGTACCAGCGGGGCGATGAAGTCGGTGGTGGCCAGCCAGGAGGCTTGATGCTTTTTGGCCCACCAAGCTACGGCGATCAGCACCCCAAGAAAGCCGCCATGAAAGCTCATGCCGCCTTTCCATACTGCGAGGATTTCAATGGGATTTTCGAAGTAGTAGCCCGGCTCGTAAAACAGCACCTGGCCCAGCCGCCCGCCCAGCACGACGCCCAAAACCCCATAAAACAGCAGATCATCAAGGCCTTTTTCGGTCATACCCAGCTCCGGCCTTGCGGTCAGACGTTTTCTGCCTAGCCACCACAATTGCAGAAAGGCCAGCAGATACATGAGTCCGTACCAGTGCACCTTGAGCGGGCCAAGTGAGATGGCAACAGGGTCGAATTGAGGGTGAATCAGCATGGCGGTTTTCTCCCCTCGCCCTCCGGGAGAGGGGCCGGGGGTGAGGGCTGGGGTAAAATGGCAGATCGATTATAGCTTTGCCGGAAGACCGAAATGCCCGAATACCGTTCCCGCACCACCACCCACGGCCGCAACATGGCCGGCGCCCGCGCGCTCTGGCGCGCCACCGGCATGAAGGATGCCGATTTCGACAAGCCCATCATTGCCATCGCCAACTCGTTTACCCAGTTTGTGCCGGGCCATGTGCACCTGAAGGACCTGGGCCAGCTGGTGGCGCGCGAAATCGAGGCGGCGGGTGGTGTGGCAAAGGAATTCGACACCATTGCCGTGGATGACGGCATTGCCATGGGCCACGGCGGTATGCTGTATTCGCTGCCCAGCCGCGACCTGATTGCCGACAGCGTGGAATACATGGTCAACGCCCATTGCGCCGATGCGCTGGTGTGCATTTCCAATTGCGACAAGATCACGCCGGGGATGCTGAATGCCGCGCTGCGGCTGAACATTCCTACGGTATTCGTATCCGGCGGGCCGATGGAATCCGGCAAGGCCAACATCCACGGAAAGACGATTCATCTCGATCTGGTCGATGCCATGGTCAGCGCGGCAGATTCGCATTGCAGCGACGACGAAGTGATGCAGATGGAACGCTCGGCCTGCCCGACCTGTGGCTCGTGTTCCGGCATGTTTACCGCCAATTCCATGAACTGCCTGACCGAAGCGCTGGGCTTGAGCCTGCCTGGCAACGGCTCGGTGCTGGCAACGCACGCCGAAAGAAAGAACCTGTTTCTTGCGGCGGGCCGGCTGATCGTGAAACTGGCCCGGCGTTATTACGAGAAGAATGACGCATCGGCACTGCCGCGTTCCATCGCTACCTTCGAGGCGTTTGAAAACGCCATTGCGCTGGACATCGCCATGGGCGGTTCGACCAACACGGTCTTGCATCTGCTGGCCGCCGCGCATGAAGCGGGTGTGAGCTTTACGATGAAAGATATCGATCGCATGTCTCGCAAGGTGCCGAATCTTTCAAAAGTGGCGCCCGCCACCCAGCAATACCACATGGAGGACGTGCATCGCGCGGGCGGCGTGATGCGCCTGCTAGGCGAGTTGGATCGCGGCGGCTTGTTGCACCGTGATCTGCCGACCGTGTTGTGCAAATCCATGGGCGAGCAGATTGAGCGGTACGACATCCGCCGCACCGACAGCGACGAGGTGAAGCATTACTACAAAGCCGCACCCGGAAATGTGCCCACGCAGGTGGCATTCAGCCAGGACAAGCGTTGGAAAACGCTGGATGATGATGTCGCCAACGGCTGCATCCGCGACATCGAGCACGCCTATTCGAAAGAGGGCGGTCTGGCCGTGCTGTATGGCAACCTCGCCGAGCACGGCTGCATCGTCAAGACCGCCGGCGTGGATGAAAGCATCTGGAAATTCTCCGGCCCGGCGCGGATTTTCGAGTCCCAGGATTCAGCAGTGGATGCCATTCTCGGCGACAAAATACAGGCAGGCGATGTCGTCGTCATCCGTTACGAAGGCCCGCGCGGCGGCCCCGGCATGCAGGAAATGTTGTATCCGACCTCGTACCTCAAATCCAAAGGCCTGGGCAAAGCCTGCGCGCTCATAACCGACGGCCGTTTCTCCGGCGGTACCTCCGGCTTGAGCATCGGCCATGTTTCACCCGAGGCAGCCGAAGGCGGCACGATTGGTCTGGTGCAGGAAGGCGACCGCATCGAGATCGACATTCCGAAACGTGCGATCAATCTTGTTGTGCATGAAGCCGAACTCGCCCGCCGCCGCAAGGAAATGGAAGCCAAAGGCAAGCATGCCTGGAAGCCGGCCAAGCGCGATCGCGTGGTTTCTCAGGCGTTGCGTGCTTATGCTGCAATGACAACGAGCGCCGCGTTCGGAGCGGTGCGCGATGTAACGCAGGTGGAAAGAAAAGACTGACGGGCAAGAACAATCAAAGGAGACGGCATGAAAGCAATTCTGGTAGCCAATCCCAAAGGCGGCGCGGGCAAAACCACGCTGTCCGTCAATCTTGCAGGCTGGCTTGCTTCGCAGGGCGAAACGGTGAGCATTCTCGACCTGGATCGCCAGAAATCCGCCAGCAAATGGCTGGCGCGGCGCCCGCAAAATCTGCCCCCGATCAATTTGCTGGGTGGCGAGGGAGACAAGGCCCGCTGGCTCATTATCGATTCCCCCGCTGGCATGCATGGCAAAAGCCTGGATCATGCGGTCAAGCTGGTGACGCGCATTATCGTGCCCATATCGCCTTCGCTGTTCGATATCCAGGCCAGCCAGGATTTTCTGATCGAACTGGCGGAAGAAAAGAAGGTACGCCAGGGCAAGATCGACATTGGCGTAATCGGCATGCGCATGGCGCCGCGCACGCGTGCCGCCGTCACTCTGGAGCAGTTTCTCAAGGGATTGGACCTGAAAGTCGTCGCGCATCTTCACGAAACCCAGCAATACGTAAATGCAGCGTTTGAAGGCAAGACGCTTTTCGATCTGCCGCCGCACAAAACCCAGTCCGAACGCGAAAGCTGGACGCCGCTGATCAAGTGGCTTGCGCATTGAGCAGTCAAACCGTTTGGGTTCAATGACCTGACCGCTATGGAGTTGCATCAGTTTTTTCTTTATCTCGCCATCATTCTGATTGCCGCGCGGCTGTTTTCGGAAATCGCCGGGCGGTACGGCATTCCTTCGGTCATCGGTGAACTGCTGGCGGGTCTGCTGGTGGGGCCTTCGCTACTGGGCTGGGTCTCGCCGGACGAGACCATGAAGCTGCTGGCGGAAATCGGCATCATCCTGCTGTTGTTCGAGGTGGGCATGGATACCGATCTTTTCCGGCTGGCCAAGTCGGGTATCAAGCCCATCGTGGTGGCGATTGTCGGGTTTGTGTTGCCCTTTGTGCTGGGTTACGCAGTCTGCCGTTGGGCTTTTGGTCTCGACAATCTGGTCTCGCTGTTTATCGGCGGCACTCTGACGGCGACCAGCATTGGGATTACTGTTCGCGTGCTCGACGATCTAGGCAAGCGCCATGAAGACGAGGCGCAGATTGTCATCGGTGCGGCTGTGCTGGACGATATTCTCGGCGTGCTGGCGCTGGCTTTTCTCTACCAGTTTGCCGTGCAGCACGATGTTTCGCTGGCGACGACGGGCAAGGTTGCGGTATTCATTGTGCTGTTCATGCTGCTTTCGCCCTTTGTCGCCAAACTGGCCGGCCAGCTCATCGATCATTACGACCAGCGCGCTGCGACACCCGGCCTGCTCATCACCATGGCGTTGGCGTTGATTCTGCTGTTTTCCTGGCTGGCGCATGTCGTGGGTGCGCCGCTCATCATGGGTGGCTTTGCGGCGGGCATTGCGCTGTCACAGCATTTCCGATTCAACCTGATGCACCGTCTCGGCTTGCCGCGGCTCGACCAATGGTTTGCGCCCAGCCCACATTTGGCCCATCGTCTTGAAGAGCAAATGCGGCCGTTGATTCACACCTTTGCGCCGCTGTTTTTCGTCATGGTGGGCGTGTCGCTTAATCTCAATGCAGTGGACTGGAGTTCACCCCGCGTTTGGCAACTGGGGGGTGCGCTGATCGTTGTGGCTTTCATCGGCAAGCTTGTTGCCGGATTTTTCATATCAGAATCGCGTTTCAGACAGGCTGCGATTGGTTTATCCATGATTCCGCGTGGGGAAGTCGGCCTGATCTTTGCGCAGCTGGGACTGAATCAAGGCATTCTGGATGCGGAAACCTATGCGGCCTTGCTCATCGTCATTGCGCTTACAACAGTTGCGCCGCCGTTTATGCTGAAGGCTTTTTACGGCCGCTTTGCCACTAATTGATAACCATGCCCCTCCTGAACATTCCTGTTGAATTCATCCTGTTTGCCGTGACTCTTTTGGGCGTGGCGATTTTCCACCAGCGCAATCTGGAAGTGGCCGTGATGGGTCTGCTGGTCATCACTTTATACAAGGGCCTGGTTGTGCAGGATGTGGACCTGATCGCACATTTTCTGCATGAAGAACGCTTGGTGCTGAATCTGCTGGGTTTGCTGTTGGGTTTTGCCATTCTTGCGCGGCATTTCGAGCTCTCGAAAGTCCCGGACTGGCTGCCGCGTTTTCTTCCGGACGACTGGAAGGGCGGTTTTGTATTGCTGGTGATGGTCGCGATTCTGTCCACCTTCCTCGACAACATCGCGGCGGCCATCATCGGCGGCGTGGTGGCCGGGCATGTTTACAAGCACAAGGTCAGCGTCGGCTACCTGGCGGCGATTGTTGCGGCCAGCAATGCGGGCGGAGCAGGGTCGGTGATCGGTGATACCACCACGACCATGATGTGGATTGCGGGCGTGCCCGCTTTGCATGTGGCTGATGCCTTCATTGCGGCCATCGTGGCCGTGGCTTTTTCCGGCATCGTTGCAGCCAGGGCCCAGCAGCGCTATCACCCGGTGACGAAAAACCCGCCCGCAAACCTGCACATGGATTGGGGGCACCTGGCAATCGTGGGGCTCATCATCGCCGGGGCGATTGCGGCCAATATTGGACTGGATTTTCCCGCTGCCGGGGTTTGGGCTGCGATTGTTCTTGGTGGCCTTATTCGTAGGACGCCCTGGTATGAAGTCACCAAGGCGATCAAGGGCAGCCTGTTCCTGATTTCGCTGGTGCTGTCGGCCAGTCTCATGCCAGTAAAGGAACTGCCCGCCCCGTCGCCGGAATCGGCTTTTGGACTCGGCTTCGTTTCCGCCGTGTTCGACAATATTCCCCTGACCGCGCTGGCTTTGTATCAGGGCGGCTATGACTGGGGCATATTGGCTTTCGCAGTCGGCTTTGGCGGTTCGATGATCTGGTTTGGTTCCAGCGCGGGGGTGGCCATGTCCAACCTGTATCCGCAGGCCAAGAACACACTCGTCTGGCTGCGCGAGGGCTGGCATGTGCCCGTGGCCTATGTGCTGGGATTCATGTTCATGTATTTGCTGCTGGGCTGGCATCCGGATGTGCTGCCGGTCAAATAATCGAATATCACAATAGCCACAGGGGTATTCCGGACACACTTTTTTACAGCCTGCTAGTAATCAAATACCACGATAACTGCTTGTGTCCGCTCGGGAATGTCGTAACATTCGCATCGAGGCGGAAAGCTTGCCGCTGTTTTCGATCAAAAAATCCTAGGAGATTGCTATGAAAGCTGTAGTGATGACTGCTGTAACCGCTCTGGTTCTGGGTGTTGCTGGCGTGGCTTCCGCTGACCAGGGCCTGGCCCAGAAAAACGCCTGCATGTCCTGCCATGGCGTGGACAAAAAAATCGTTGGCCCGGCCTTCAAGGAAGTGGCGGCCAAATACAAAGCTGACAAGGCAGCACCGGATCGTCTGGCCAAGCATGTCAAGGAAGGCACCAAGGGCAACTGGGGCCAGGTTCCGATGCCGCCCAACCCGCAAGTGAAAGACGAAGACATCAAGAAAATCGTTGCCTGGGTCTTGACGCTGTAATTCAGTTGTATTTATAAAAAGCCGGCTTAAAGCCGGCTTTTTTATTGGGCGTCTTCACGGTGTAACATTCGAAGCAAGGAGGAAACAATGAATAGAACGCTGCTTGCCTTGTTGACTGGCATGATCCCTGTCACCGTTCAGGCTGCCCCCGGTGTGCTGGACCAGTGGTTTGGTACGGTCAATGGCTATCTGGCTTCGGTGATTTTCTTTGATGTGTATCCGGGCGAGCCGGAAATGCCCTTCATTGTGGCCTGGTTGATCGTGGCCGCAGTGTACCTGACCTTGCGGATGGGCTTCGTCAATCTTCGGATGATGGGACATGCCTTTTCGGTGCTGCGCGGACATTACAGAACCAGAGACGACAAGGGTGATGTAACCCCGTTTCAGGCTCTGACTACGGCGCTTTCCGCCACGGTGGGCTTGGGCAATATTGCGGGGGTGGCCATTGCCATTAGCCTCGGGGGGCCGGGCGCGACATTCTGGATGATTGTTGCCGGGTTTCTGGGCATGACCACCAAGTTTACCGAGGCCACGCTGGCGCAGATGTACCGTGAATTTCGCTCGGACGGGCGGGTCATGGGCGGCGCCATGGAATATTTGTCCAAGGGGTTTGCTGAAAAGGGGCTGCCGGGTACGGGCAAATTTCTGGCGGGCATGTTCGCGCTCTTCACCATTCTGGGGTCTTTTGGCGCGGGCAGTGCCTTCCAGGTCAGCCAGTCATTGGGCGCGGTTCAGCAGCAGATCAGCTTTTTTGCCGGCACGCCCATCGCTTATGGCGTGCTGATGGCTTTTCTGGTGGGGATTGTCATTATTGGCGGTATCCGGCGGATTGCACATACTGCTGAAGCCGTGGTGCCATCGATGATCCTGATTTATCTGGCGGCGTGTCTTTGGATTGTTATCAGCCACGCCGCTGATATCCCTGCCGCGCTGGGCAAGATCGTCACCGAGGCTTTCACGCCGATGGCGGTGGCAGGCGGAATGGTCGGCGTGATCGTGCAGGGCTTCAAGCGAGCGGTCTTCTCAAGTGAGGCCGGTCTGGGTTCTGCGGCTATCGCCCATTCGGCGGCTTCGGTCAAATATCCTGTCCGGCAGGGGATGGTGGCGCTGTATGAACCTTTCATCGACACCATTGTGATCTGTACCATGACCGCGCTGGTAATTGTCTTGACAGGCGTTTATAACGATCCAGCCACAGCCGCGATTCGCGAAGCAAAAAATGGCGCGGCGCTAACGGGTGTGGCGTTTGCACAGGTTTCAGACTGGTTTCCGGCGATTCTGGCGGTGTCGGTTTTTCTGTTCGCCTATAGCACCATGATTTCGTGGTCATACTATGGTGAGCGCTGCTGGTCCTATCTGTTTGGCGAGCAAAGCGCGATTGTTTACAGGTTGATTTTCATCATCTTCATTATTCTTGCCTCGGTCGTGAGTGCAAGCAATTTGCTGGATTTCACGGATCTGCTGGTATTGGCCATGGCGTTTCCGAATCTGATAGGTCTTTACTTGCTTAGCGGCAAGGTCAGGCGAGCGCTGGACGATTATGTTGCAAAGCTCAAAAAGGGTGAACTGGATACAGAGAGCCGTTAGCCAAAGTAAGCGCTGGCTTTTCAAATAATGCCTATTTTGTATGGGGGTAGCATTTTTTCGATTTGACATCACTACTGATATATATGTTGTAATTATGGTAATAGTGTTGGTTTTGCATCACACGTCGTCAATGTAAATGTACCTTAAGATGAATGTTCTATTCGGGTTAAAGGGATTAGTGGAATATACTTATATTCGTGGTTCCTGTATTTCCCTTGTTTTTTACCCACCCTTAGATCATTTGGAGAGCTTCATGAAAATTGCAAAACTCACCGCCGCCCTGCTGGCTGTTGTTGCCCTGCCCGTGCTGGCCAATGGCACTTCCGCTGCTACCGTTACCCCCGAATCAACCGCTTCCATGCTGTTGAACCCCGCTACCGTTGCTGATCCTGCCAAGGATCCCAAGGCTGCAGTCAACACCATGATCATGCTGATGGACCCCGCCACCATGGCTTCCATGATGACCCAGAGCATGAACCCCGCTACCTACACCCAGATGGGCCAGGCTGCTCTGAACCCTGCTACGGCTCAAAACTACGCCGTATTCATGGACCCCAACCTCTACACCAAGTGGATGAGCGCTTCCATGGATCCCAACTTCTACACGGCCCTTATGTCCCAGGGTATGAACCCCAACATGTACATGAAGTGGATGATGGCGCCCATGGATCCCCGCATGTGGAACGCTGGTATGCAAATGCTGAACCCCGGCCTGTACATGAACTGGATGACGGCTCCCCTGAATCCCGCCAACATGAACCTGATGATGGCCCCCCTGAACCCCAACATGTACACCGGCTGGGCGAACATGGCTGTGGATCCCAAGACCTACGGTACCTGGGGCTCTTTCATGAATCCCGCCACTTACGGCAACATGGCTAACCCCTTTGCTGCATTTGTGCCGGCAATGACTGCTCCGGTAGCCGCACCTGCCGCCAAGTAATTTCCCTGTAAGGAAATTATGCTGCAATATCCCCGGCCTTGTGCCGGGGTTTTTGCATTGAACTATAAATATTAGAAGACGGGAAAAATCCTGCCGAGTTGGAACCAAAGGAATTGATGATGGGCAATAAAAAACTGGCTGTTGGTTACAGCGGCATTTTCTTGCTAACGCTGTTTTTCACGAGTACTTCAATCGCTGGAGATTCCAGCGTTGCCGTGGCCGCAACCAAACCTGACAACTCAACACCCATGGAAGGGTGTTTGTTGAACGCGGGCTTTGGAAACATGCAGGTCATTAAAAACATGGCGCAAAAATTCGGCCCCGAGACGGTGCTGGACATGATGTTTTCGTCCGTCAATCCGGTATTTCAGCCGGCCTTGTTGACGAAGTCTGGCAGCCCTGCCAAGCCTGTAAAAAACATCGATGACATGCGTGAAGACAAATATTTTCAGCCGGCCATCGTGCCCGTTGGCATCCCAGCGCCATGGGTAAAAATTACCGGGGATGGCCGGGTAATTTCCAGCAAGCCTGTACAGACAGAAACGGGATTTGGCTGGATGCGCTTGCCATCGAGTCAGCCTAATGCCAGCGAAGCTGAAGCACACAAACCCGTTACAACCGGTTTCCACCAACGCTACTGATCTATCTGGCGTTGCCAGGCTTAAAAAGCGTTAATCCATTTTCCGTCAGCGCGGCATCCAGGCGGATGTCCCATGGCTCGGCAGGAACCGATGCCGTACGCTGGCATTCGAATGCCAGTCCGATGAGATAAGGCCGGCGCCATTTTTTCCGGTTACGCAGGTAAGACAGCGTCGCATCGTAGTAGCCGCCACCCATCCCCAGGCGATGGCCCTGATCATCAAATCCAACCAGCGGCACCATCAGCACATCCAGCCAGCGGACATTCAATAACCGTTTCGCGTGCGGCTCGATAATGCCGTAGCGGTTTCGGGTGATGGCATGACGACCGTCCAGATGGGCGAATCGAAGCGGCTGGGCTGGCCGGTTTGCCGTGACCGGCACGTAGCAGGACTTGCGCATGTGCAATGCCTGATTGAGCAGCGGCAAGGCATCAAACTCTTCTTCCAGCGGCAGATAGAATCCCCAACGGCGGCCCTTCAATAACAAGCCGTTTCGCAAAGCATGCCGCAAGGTCAGCCTGGCGGCATGCTTGCGGTAAGTAGCGGACAAAGCGCTGCGCGCTGCACGTAATTGCTTTCGTAGAGATTTCTTGCTGGGGAGGTTCATGGGTTGGGAGTAGTGTTCCCCGCCTGTGCCGTGACTGTCCGCGGACTCTTGAACCAGGGTTCAAGATGGCTGCAGCTGAAGATGCTTTGGGCACACAAGACGTGTTGCGCGCACACCCGCACCCAGGTTAGCCGCGGCCTTGCACGTATGCATTGGTTCAGAGAAATTGCTGACAGCCTCGAACACCGCAGGGAACGCTTCAAGTGTATCAGAGGCGAGTCTTGGCGGTGAATCAGAAAAGCACATCCTGGTCGGCCAATGCCTGATCCAGAATGGTTTCCAGTGACTGGAGTTTTTCGCGGTACTCGGGTTCGCGGCTGGCGCCGCCTTTTGAGAGTAGTTCGTGGGCGATATTCAGTCCGGCCATCATGGCGATGCGCTCGACGCCGATGACCTTGCTGTTTTCGCGGATGTCGCGCATCTTGCCATCAAGGTACTGAGCTGCTGCAAGCAGTTGCGGCTCTTCTTCCTTGCTGCATGCCACCTTGAACGTGCGGCCGAGCAGGTTGATCTCGATATTGCGAGGGGTGCTCATCAGGAGGGAATCTTGTCGATAACTGAATCAAGCCGGGACCTGGCAGTGTCTAGCCTGGCGTTGAGTTGCTTGACCTGCTGTTGCGAAGTGGCCAGATCCTGACGCAGACCTTGATTTTCCTTGCGCAAACGCTGACACAACTCGGCGGCCAGCCGGATTTTCTGTTCCAGTGAAGCAAGCGCTTTATCCATATCAAAAACTATAACCCATCCGGGCAGGTTTTTGTCAGCTTGCCTGCAAGGTAATATTACGGCTTCAGGTGCCCTGGTTGAATTCAAGTGACCAGGGTTAAACGGGAAACCGGTGCGCGGCAGGCCGCCAATCCGGTGCTGCCCCCGCAACGGTCAGCGCTAAACGATTCATCACATACGCCACTGGGCATTTCCCGGGAAGGCGATGGATTTCAGGCGCAAGCCCGGATACCGGCCTGAAACCGGCTTTTTGCCGGCATGCTCAACCCGCCAGCGGGGATCCTGGCGAAGACTATTGGAATTCGCCAACATGTCATTTCGTTTCACCACGCTCACCGTTGCGCTTGCCATCGCCTTTCCTGTGTTTGCCGAAGAACTGCCGGTTTTCGTCGGCGACGAAATCGTTGTCACGCCAACGCGCGCACCGCAAAAGCTGTCCGATACCCTGGCTGCGACGACAGTCATCACCCGCAAGGAAATGAAGGCTTCCGGCGCCATTGACCTGCCAACGCTGTTGCAAAGTCATGCGGGCGTGGAAATGTCTCAACTGGGCGGTTTTGGCGCGCAAGCGGCGATCAGGTTGCGTGGCGCAGAAGCCGACCACACTTTGGTGCTGGTCGATGGTTTGCGCATGAATTCGGTGTCCGCTGGCACGACTGCGCTCGAACATCTGCCGCTGGAAGAAATCGAGCGCATTGAAATCGTACGTGGCAATGTATCTAGCATATACGGTTCCGAGGCCATCGGCGGCGTAGTGCGGATTTTTACCCGCCAGGGCAAGGGCGCTGTCAAACCCCGTCTCTCCCTCTCGGCTGGTACGGACGATTTTGGTCAAATACAGGCCTCCATTGGCGGCGAATTGCCGTCCGGCCTGGCGTTGCATCTGGGCGCGGGACACACGCGCAGCGGTGGATTTTCGGCATTGAAGCATGCCTATATTCCGACGCCTTTCACATTTGACGTCACCGATGCCGACGACGATGAGACGCGCAATACCCATTTCAGCTTGCGGTTGTCGCAGCGCATTGGCGACTATGTCAAGGTCGGCGTCAACGCGCAGCAAAGCCGCGCGGATGTGGATTACGATGGCGCGCTTTCCAACCATGCAAAGCAGCAACTCGCGGCGTATTCCGCATTTGTCGAAGGGCGGCTCGCGGACCATTGGCACAGCAAGCTGTTGTTTGGACGCAGCGCAGACAAACTCGATAATGATTTGAATGGCGCGCCAGCCGATCGTTACCACACGCGCATCGATCAGTTGCACTGGGAGAACAACTTGCAAATGGGGCGGCATGGTTTCCGCTTTGGGCTGGAGGCGCAAGATCAGAAATTAAAAAGCGATCAGGATTACAGCGAGGCGAGTCGCAACGCCATCAGTGCCTATGCGGGCGTAGGAATCATGTACGGCAGCCACGACGTGGATCTGAGTCTGCGCCATGATCGCTACAGCGACTTTGGCGGCCACACCACCGGACGGCTGGCATACGGCTATGCGTTCAGCCCGGCGTTCAAGGCGCATGGTGCACTAGCCACGGCGTTCAAGGCGCCCACCTTTAATGACCTGTACCTGAATTACCCGCCGTTCTATTTTTCCAATCCCGATCTGGAACCGGAGAAATCGCGCAGTACGGAATTGGGCTTGACGTATTCAGCCGGCGGCCAGTTTTTCCAGGCCACGCTGTTTGCCAGCCGTACAGAGGACATGATCGTGATCGACCCTGCCACGTTTTCCACCACGGTCAATCTGGACGAAGCGCGCAACCGCGGCCTGGAACTGGCCTGGAATGGAACGTTGTCGGGCATTAACGCGCGCGCCGCGCTGACATTGCAAAATCCCGAGGATGCCAACACTAGCCAGTCGCTGTTGCGGCGCGCCCAACGGTTCGGCAGCATCGCGCTTTCCGGCAAGGCGGGCAACGTCGGCTGGCGTGCGGAACTTATCACCTCGGGGACGCATCCCGATGTGCATGTCGCCAATTTTTCCCGGACTCGCGTGCCGGGTTACGCCACGCTTAATCTATCCACGAACTATGCACTGGCCAAGGATTGGATGTTGTCTGGCTTCGTGGCCAATGTGCTGGATGCAGAATACTCACTGGTGCATGGCTATGCCACGCCTGGCCGCCAATTCCGGCTAGAATTGTCTTACGCGCCAAACTAAGGACGAATGAAGGGAACCCCCATGACTTTAAAGCTTTCACATCGACTCGGGTTGTTGCTGGGCCTGACTGCCTTGATGGCGTTGACGCGCATGAGCCACTTCGGCACGTCCGTGTTGCTGCCTGACGCCAGCCTCGCGGTGTTCCTGCTGGGTGGGTTGATGCTCCAGCGCACATGTGGATTTGCCGTGCTGATGGCGGCTGCTTTCGGCGCGGATGTGGTGTCGGCGCAAACCGCCGAGCAGGCCGGTTGGTGCCTGACCCCGGCCTACTGGGGCCTGTTGCCAACCTATGCCACGCTGTGGCTGGCCGGACGCTGGTTGGGCAAGCGGCATCAATCAGGGAAGTTGGATATTGTGCAAGCCGCCGGCGTGAGTGTGACTGCGATTGCAGCAGCCTTCGTGATTTCCAATATCACCTGGTTTGCTTTTTCCAATACGGTCAACGCCATGGGCCTCGCGGATTTTGCCCTGGCGGTGGCGAAGTATTTCCCACCCTATCTGGGCAGCGCCATGCTGTATCTGGTTCCGGCCTGGCTGGGATGGAAGCTGACGCAACATCGCCGGTCGCTGCACGTCTGAGGTGAATACCCTCACCCCTGCCCCTCTCCCCGAGGGAGGGGGGAAATATGTTGGCCGCTTCGCGCCTTCTCCAACTGGCCCGCTGCATTTTGGCTCGCTGGTGGCCGCGGTGGGCAGCTATCTGGATGCGCGCGTGGCACAAGGCCTTTGGCTTGTGCGCATGGAAGATGTCGACGAGCCGCGCTGTTCGCAACAGGTGGCGGACGATATCCTGTTTTCGCTCGAAGCGCACGGCTTCGACTGGGATGGCGAAGTGGTTTACCAAAGCCATCGGAAAGGACAATACCAGACAGTGCTGGAAAACCTGATCGAATCGGGTGTGGCTTACCCTTGCGGATGCACGCGAAAGGAAGTCGCGGATTCCTCGATCCTTGGCATCGAGGGGCCGGTCTATCCGGGTACCTGCCGCGACGGGCTGAAGGGAAAAAACGCCCGTGCCTGGCGGGTGCGCGTGAGCGATGAAAGCATCTGTTTCGACGACCGTCTTCTAGGCAAGCAGTGCCAACGCCTGACCAGCGAGGTGGGCGATTTCGTTGTCAGGCGGGCGGATGGTCTGTTTGCTTATCAACTGGCAGTGGTAGTGGACGATGCAGATCAGGGCATTACGCACGTTGTGCGCGGAGCTGACCTGCTGGCTTCGACAGCCCGGCAAGTTCATTTGCAGCGGCTGTTGAACTACCCGACTCCGGTTTATTTGCATCTGCCAGTCGTTGTCAATGACCAGGGCCAGAAGCTCAGCAAGCAGACGCTGGCACCGCCGCTGGAAAATGCCAAAGCCAGCAAGAACCTGTGCGCGGCGCTGACGTTTCTTGGCCTTGAGCCGGATGCCGGGCTGAATCGCGCGGTGCCCAAGACGGTACTCGACTGGGGTGTGGCAAACTGGCGTTCTCGTATTTGCTGAAATTACATAACGGATATGGCCCAGCTTCCTGACGCAGTCGAACAAGTTCTCCGCCTGCACGCGCAATTCATTCATGCCGTTGTTGGTGCGTTGCGAGACCGTTCGCAGCTATTTCAATTGAATGATCATTTGAAAGCGGCGGAGGAAGCCGGCTGGGGAAGGCTGGTGGTGGCATTGCGCCAGATCATCGATGGCCGCCGTGACGAGTCCATCAAGCTGGGGCTGGATGAGGAAGACCGCATCATTGTCGATGCCGTGCTGCGCGGCATCGACAACCCCGCCACGCTGCCGGCTATTCAGGCGCCGGATGGCACGGCTGCCGCGCCAGGCCTCGCGGCCATGATTCATGCCGCGGGCAGTGGCGATGTGAAAGCGTTTTCCGCGCTCGCCAACATGGCGGAACAGATGATGAAGGCGGGCGGCGACATGGCTCGCCTGGGCGGCATGATGCGCCGGCTGGTGGATGGCGAACGCGACGCGAACAAACTCACCAAAGGCATGGGGCCACTGGGGAAGGAACTGATGGTGAATCTGCTGGAAGAGCTGGCCAGGCTTCGTCTACATTAATGCAGTCGAACTTGCGAAGCTCCGCCCGCATGATCGAAACAAACAATCAGGCTTTTCTTTCCAGCCGCTCCATCAGATAGCACAGGCAGTCCTGGCGAATGATGCGCACATCCCGCGTCAGCATGGCGGGCATGACCGGCCTGAGCGTGATGAGCGCACCGTCGCGGATTTCAAAGTACTGATCGCTTATCTCACAGCCTGCTTCGTTGCGCGCATGCAATGCCGTGGCGCACTCGCGAGCCACCGTGCCTAAACGGGTGCCGGGCGCCAGTTCGCGAAAATTGTAGTGATCGATGTTTTCTTCCAGACAGAGATCGGATGAGGATTCCCCCACGCTCAAACTGGTGGATTCCGGCACGGTGACGACGGCCACGGTGTGAAACAGATCCAGATCATGGCTGGCAACAGGATGGGCGGGAAAGCTGGACAAATGCAATGCGCCTTCAACATAGGCAGCGGCATGCTCGACGCCGCCTGCGCCGCCGGGTTTTCCGCATTCCAGCGTGACGGCGGGACAAAGCTGGGCAAAGGCTTCGGACTGAACGCCTTTGGGGTCGGTGAAATACACGACGACGCGTGAAAACATCGTTGCCAGATGCAGGAAAGCATCGTCCAGTCGGTTGATGCAGGCGTAATGCGGATTCAGGCCGGTGTTGTTGTGGATGTCGATACTGGCAAACACGCCGCGTTGGGCCATGATTCTGACCACTTTCCGCATCATGCGGTGTTCGGCGGAACTTGCGCCGGCATCGGATGACCAGACACGGTTGTAGTCGAGCTGGCCTTCCAGACGGCGTACGTTTTCCCTTGCCGCGTCGATGTTGCCGACAAATATTGAAAGCGCGCGAGGCAAGGGCTGATTCTGGTATTTCTTCAGCACGGCCTGCATTGCCTTCAGACCAGTGTCTTCGTTGCCATGCAGCAGGATCGAAACGAACAGCGGCGCATCGCGCCGGCCGGGCAGGTGGATCAGCGTGGGGCCGGGCAGAACGGCATGCAGCTCGTTGGCTTCAACACGAAGAAAACCATCGGGCAGATAATCCAGTTCCGTCAGCATGATCAGATTTCCCACTCATGCACTGGCGCGCCGCTGCGCTGTTGTTCAAGATAGGCGGCAACAAGATGCAGGCTGTCTGCCTGATGCTTTTCGCGGTAAGCGCGCTGCCATGCGGCCCCGGTCTGGCCGCATCTTATTCTTGATTCCATGATGTCCAGATAGTGATCGATGTCGCTCGTGTCGATTTCCAGTGTTTTCAAACCGTGGCGTGCCATCGGCAATATTTCTTCCAGCAGCAGGGTTCGCGCATCGATGGTGCTTCCATCCAGCCAGGTGAGTTTTGCGTGGAGTCCATCGCGTGCCGCGGCATAAAAATTATTGCGGGCTTTGTCGAAACCGAAACCCGATTCCGGCGCTTCGCTCAAGCTTGCCAGAAAGCGGGCGAGACCGAAATACAGGGCGGCATTCGCCATCATGTCGGCAATGGTGGGCCCGGCTGGCAGCACGCGTTGCTCGATGCGCAGATGCGGCGTGCCGTCGGGATCAAACCCTATCAGCGGCCGGACCCAGCGCCAGATCGTGCCGTTATGCAGTCTCAGGTGGGCAAACTGATTTGATGGCGTGTCCATCAGGATGGGCAGCAGCACGGAATGAGTCGAGAGATTGTCCGCAAAGCATTCAAACAGAGAGTCGCGGGCATAACCATGGCCAAAGCTGACCCTGCGGTTCCCCTGATCGGCCTGATCGCCGATTTCCACCGATTGCTCGAACAGGGCGATGCGGGTTTCATCCCACAAATCGGCATCAAACAGCAGGGGAGAATTGCCGGCGGCGGCAACCAGCGGCCCCGCCGAGATGATGGATGCGTTGAAGTAGCGCACGGCGTCGCGCTGGGCGCTTTGCAGGTGCAGCTGGAACGAGGTGGTGGCGGCTTCCAGCATCACATCGGGATGATCGATGCTCAAGTGCTCGCGACCCTCGATGTGAATGTGCAAAGGGCGCCCCGCGCGCCGGGTCAGCACCTGTTCGTTCAGGGCGCGGTAACGCTTGAGATCGGACATGTTGGCCAGGCACAGGTCTTCCTGCCGCACGGTCGGCAGGATGCCAACCATCATCAGCACGCTGTCCAGTTCATGCGCGACATCCTGACATTGCCGCCAGTTCCGGTTCATCTCGCGCGCGATGGCGGAGAAGACCCTATTCGTAAGCGGGAGTGGCGCGCCATTGAGTTCCACGTTGAAACGGGAGAGTTCGGGTACCACCAACGGATTATCGAGACGGTTCAGAAAAGCCTGATTGATGGGCGCCGGATAATAATTGTGGTCCACCAGCCAGGATTCCAGTTCATAACCGCCGATTTCGCCGGTATCCGAAAAGCGTCCTTCAGAAAGTTCTGTCCAGAGCAGTTCCGTCTCATGAAACAGCCGCCGCTCGTACTCCCTGAAAGTGTCATCGTCGAATTGGGTCTGGGTGATTTCCTGTCCCATCTTGTTGGGCTGAATTACGCAGACTCGCTGGCGGCAACACCCTTCTGGAAATTGGTGTACACGTAGACGGGAGCTTTCATGTCGCCCAGATGCTTGTCGATTAGCGGGCTGACCTCATCCCAATTCAGACCGCCGACGCCCGTTGCCAGCCTGGGCAATGCCAGACTGGCGAATTTTTCGGATTCCATTATCTGACGCAACTCGCGCAGCGCGTGATTGACGTGCTCAACAGAAGCTTTTCCCGGCTTTGCACCCTGTCCGTAAGCCGCATCCTGGGTAAACAGATTGACGATGCGCGCCCCTTCAGCACCCCCCCAAACCCATGTGCCACCGGGCTTGGGGTGCGTGGTTTGGCAATAATGCCGGAAATCCTTGTACATGGCCGGCCAGTGTTCTCTTAAACTCAAGGCCAGCCCGGTGGAGAACGGATCGTTGGGCGCAACGCCGTGCGCAATGGCCTGTGCCCTGGAAAGCAGAATATCGCCGGTAACGTGATGAATCATTTGCCTATCCTTCGTGATCTGACTTAAAAACCCATTATAGGATAAAAAAGATAACAACATCCGTTATTGACGGGAGGGGTTGTTTTGGCTGGCCTTCATAAACTGGAGGCAGTAAGTTTTGACAAAGGACGGCCAAAAAAGCTAGAATAATCAGCTTGCTACGCAATTTTTGATTGTGTTCACGGGGTGATGTAGCTCAGTTGGTTAGAGCGGCGGATTCATAACCCGCAGGTCGGCAGTTCAATTCTGCCCATCACCACCACTTGTTTCTTTACGCCCCCAGTCCAATAACTGCCCGGCGCCCATCATGAAAAAACTCTATATCAAAACCTTTGGCTGCCAGATGAACGAGTATGACTCGGACAAAATGGCGGATGTGTTGAACGCGTCGGAAGGTTTTGAAAAAACCGACACGCCGGAAGAGGCGGATGTCATTTTGTTCAATACCTGTTCGGTTCGGGAAAAAGCTCAGGAGAAAGTATTTTCAGACCTGGGGCGGGTGCGGGGACTGAAAGCGAAAAATCCCGATCTCATCATTGGCGTCGGCGGCTGCGTTGCCAGCCAGGAAGGCGCGGCCATCGTGGCGCGCGCGCCCTATGTGGATGTGGTATTTGGCCCGCAAACCCTGCATCGTCTGCCGGATCTGATCGCCAAAAAGCGAATGAGCGGCAAATCCCAGGTGGATATTGATTTCCCGGAAATCGAGAAATTCGACCATCTGCCGCCAGCCCGGGTGGAGGGCGCGACGGCGTTTGTTTCCATCATGGAAGGCTGTTCCAAATATTGCACCTTCTGCGTGGTGCCATACACGCGAGGTGAAGAAGTGTCGCGTCCACTTGACGACGTGATTGCGGAGGTGGCGCATCTGGCTGAACAGGGCGTCAGGGAAATCTCGCTGCTGGGCCAGAATGTGAATGCATGGCGTGGCAAAATGCATGATGGTGAAAGTGCTGATTTTGCGCTGCTGCTGGAAGTGGTTCATGAAATTCCCGGCATTGAAAGAATCCGTTATGTCACCAGCCACCCGCGTGAAATGACGGACCGCATGATCGACTGCTACCGGACATTGCCCAAGCTGGTGTCGCACCTGCACCTGCCTGTACAGGCAGGTTCGGACCGCGTGCTTGCCGCGATGAAGCGCGGCTATACCACGCTGGAATACAAAAGCATTGCGCGCAAACTCAAGGCGGCCCGCCAGGATTTGTGCCTGTCCTCGGATTTCATCGTCGGCTTTCCCGGCGAAACCGATGCCGATTTCGAAGCAACCATGAAGCTGATCGATGACGTGGGATTTGATGCCTCATTCTCTTTCATTTACAGCAAGCGGCCAGGAACGCCTGCAGCGGATTATCCGGATGATGTGCCCCATGACGTGAAACAGGCACGGCTTGAGCGCCTGCAACACGCCATCAACGAAGCTGCGCAGGAAGTGAATCTGAATATGGCGGGCACCGTGCAGCGGGTGCTGGTTGAAGGGCCGTCGAAGAAAGATCCGCGGGAACTCATGGGCCGCACGGACAATAACCGCATAGTCAATTTCAAGGGCCAGCCTCGATTGATCGGCCAGTTTGTCAACGTAAACATTACCCATGCATTGCCTCACAGCTTGCGGGGAGAGATCGTGATCCATGACTGAGCTCGCGGAAATAGATTTCAAGCCGGTGGACAACCATCGCCTGGCCTCGCTTTGCGGGCCGATGGATGAAAACCTGCGCCAGATGGAAGCTGCGCTGGATATCGTGATACGGCGCCGGGGAAGCCGTTTTTCAATTTCGGGGGTGCGCGCAAATGAAGGTATCTCCGTGCTCGAGTATTTCTACAACAAGGCGGGCAACGAATTGTCGCTGGATGACATTCAGCTTGGCCTGGTGGAGCTTGCCCGCGGTGTTGAAGAAGCGGGACCGCTCCTGCGCACACGCCGGGCAGATCTGAAACCGCGCACGCCGGGGCAGGCGGTTTACCTGGAGCAGATCCAGTCGCACGACATCACCTTCGGCATTGGTCCGGCCGGCACCGGCAAGACCTATCTGGCGGTGGCCTGCGCGGTGGATGCGCTGGAGCGGGAGTCGGTAAAGCGCATCGTGCTGACCCGGCCGGCGGTGGAGGCGGGCGAGCGGCTCGGTTTTTTGCCGGGCGATCTGGCGCAGAAAGTCGACCCCTACCTGCGGCCCTTGTATGACGCGCTCTACGATTTGATGGGTTTCGACAAGGTGATGAAACTCATCGAGCGCAACACCATTGAAGTCGCGCCGCTGGCCTTCATGCGCGGGCGCACGCTGAATCATGCATTCATCATTCTGGACGAGGCTCAAAACACCACGCCCGAACAGATGCAGATGTTCCTGACCCGCATCGGTTTTGGCGCCAAGGCGGTGGTGACGGGCGACATCACCCAGATCGATCTGCCAAAGGGAATCAAGAGTGGCCTTAAGGATGCGCAGGATGTGCTGGGCGGCGTTCGCGGTATTGCCTTTACCCAGTTCACCAAGGAAGATGTGGTGCGCCATCCGCTGGTGGCCCGCATCGTGGATGCCTATGCCCAGCATCGCAAAACCCGCGAGCAATAAGTTTTCCCTTTCGGTGCAATACGCGTCCGAAGCCGCCGATGTGCCGAAACGCACGAAGTTCCGGCGCTGGGTGGGCGCGTCATTGAAGAAGCCTGCTCTGGTTACGCTGCGTCTGGTTGATGAAGCGGAAAGCCGTGCGCTCAACCGGGATTTTCGCGGCAGGGATTACGCCACCAATGTGCTGACTTTCGTCTATGGCGAAGAGACGGGGACGCTGTCTGGCGACATCGTGGTATGCGCGCCCGTGGTGGAAAAGGAAGCGCATGAACAGGGCAAGACCGTGCTTGAACATTATGCGCATCTCACCGTGCATGGCGTGCTGCATTTGCAGGGATACGATCATGAGATTGAGCGTCAGGCGCGGGAAATGGAAAGTCTGGAGGTGGAAATAATGCGGAAACTAGGGTTTAATGACCCATACGCGAGCGAACAAAGTTAAGGACGCGAATTGAATCTCGCGGCTTTAACTTTATTCACTCTGCGCCACCCTCATGGAGTCCGACCCTAGTCGACCGCACAAGAACTGGCTGGAACGCCTGTCTGCTTTTCTCTCCCGAGCCCCTGAAGACCGGGAACACTTGATCGAAACGCTACATGGTGCATTTGAACGCAACCTCATGGACGCCGATGCGCTTGCCATGATCGAGGGTGTGCTGCAGGTCGGTGAAATGCAGGTGCGCGACATCATGATTCCGCGCGCGCAAATGGATACCGTGGATATCAACGAGCCACCGGATGTTTTTCTGCCGCGCGTCATCGAGGCGGCGCACTCACGGTTTCCTGTGATCGATGGCGAGAAGGACGATGTCCTGGGCATACTTTTGGCGAAAGATCTGTTGAGGTTGAATATCGGTGAGGAAGTGGATATGCGGGATATCCTGCGCCCGGCCATTTTCATTCCCGAGGCCAAGCGCCTGAATGTCCTGCTCAAGGAATTCCGCGCCAGCCGCAATCACATGGCCATTGTGGTGGATGAATATGGCGGGGTGGCCGGCCTGGTGACAATTGAAGACGTGCTGGAGCAGATCGTCGGCGACATCGAGGACGAATATGACTTCGATGAGACCGAGGACAACATCATCCGCGACAAGAGCGGCCGTTACCGGGTCAAGGCCACGACTGAAATCAGCGATTTCAATGCCGCGATGGGTTCGGATTTTTCGGATGAAGACTACGATACGGTGGGCGGGCTGGTGCTGAACAAGTTTGGCCGTCTACCCAAACGCGGCGAAACGATCGAGTTTGATGGCTTCAGATTTCAGGTGCTGCGGGCCGATTCCCGGCGTGTCCACACGCTGATCGTCGAGAGACTGGCGCAAGGCGTATTGCCGCCAGGCGAATAACACTTCTTCAGTAACAATAAAGCGGCTCGCGAGCCGCTTTATTGTTTCCGGAAACAGGAAGGATTATTTCAGTACCTGGATGACAACACGGCGATTGAGGCTGCGGTTTTCCATGGACGTATTGCTCGCAACGGGCTTGAGGTCGCCATAGGAAATCGTCGACATGCGGTGCAGGGGAATGCCGCCCACTTCATGCAGATAGCGCCGTACAGATTCTGCGCGCTCCAGCGCAATCTGGCGATTCTGGCTGTTCAGGCTGAAATCATCGCTGAAACCGATGATTTCAATGAAGGCATGCGGCATCAGCGGCTTTACGCTGGTGATCAGATTGTCCATCGCGGTGCGGCCCTTGGCCGTCAGCTCGGGCTGCTCGTAGCTGTACAGCACCATGTCCTGAGACAGGGTGAGGCTGTCCACCACCTTGCCGGAAACCAGACGGCTGTCACGTGCGATCTTGATGGCGTCGTCCGCGGTTTCCCGTGCTTGCGCCAGCGCCGCGCCTTGATTGTCGACCTTGCCGGTGAGCGATGATAATCCGGTCTGGGCAGCTGCCGTTTGCGAACGCAGGGCATCCAGCTCGCGTTTCAATTCTTCGCTGGAAGGGCCCAATTGATTCAGGCGTGATGCATGAAGGGCGCTGTCGGCTTCGAGCCGCGAAAGCCGCGCCTCAAGTTTCTGCTGGGCGGCTGAAAGCGTGGCGTGTGATTGCCGCAAATCATCAATCTGCTGATTGGCCGACTGTGCCTGGGAATCAAGGGTTTTCTGGGAGGCACAGCCAAGAATGGCGAGTGCGGGGATTAACAGGGAAACAACGGTACGTAAACGCATGAAACACTCCACTTGCATCAACATCAAGTGTTAATGATAACCCAATATTAGGGATTGCTTATTACAACCAGGTTGGGGGCAAAATGAAAAAACGGCCGCTCGGGCCGCTTTTTTCGTATGCCTGCGTCGGCTTAGTTGACCTTGGGATCCAGTTCGCCCTTGTCGTAGCGCTTCTGCATTTCTTCCAGGCTATAGACCTTGGTGATCTTGCTGGCCTGGCCGGCGGCGCCGAAGGCTTCGTAGCGGGCCTTGCAAATGCCAGACATGGCCTTGGTGGCTTCTTTCAGGAACTTGCGCGGGTCGAAGTTCTTCTTGTCTTCGGCCAGGAACTTGCGGATCGCGCCGGTGGAAGCCATGCGCAGGTCGGTGTCGATGTTGACCTTGCGCACGCCGTTCTTGATGCCTTCCACGATTTCTTCCACGGGCACGCCATAGGTCTGGCCCATGTCACCGCCGTAGCTGTTGATGATGGCAAGCCAGTCTTCCGGCACGGAAGAAGAACCGTGCATGACCAAGTGCACGCTGGGGATGCGGGCGTGGATTTCTTTCACGCGGTCGATACGCAGCACCTTGCCCGTGGGCTTCTGGGTGAACTTGTAGGCGCCGTGGGAAGTGCCGATGGCAATGGCCAGCGCATCGACGTGGGTTTTCTTGACGAAGTCGGCGGCCTCATCGGGGTCGGTCAGCAATGCGGAATGATCCAGCACGCCTTCAGCGCCGTGGCCGTCTTCCTCGCCGGCCTTGCCGGTTTCGAGGGAGCCCAGGCAGCCCAGTTCGCCTTCCACGGACACGCCGCAGGCATGGGCCAGTTCAGCCACATGACGGGTCGTTTCGACGTTGTATTCGTAGGTGGAAGGGGTTTTGCCATCGGTGCCCAGCGAACCGTCCATCATCACGGAGCTGAAGCCGGACTGGATGGAGCGGAAACAGATTGAGGGGGAAGCGCCGTGGTCCTGGTGCATGCAGACCGGAATATGCGGGTAGGACTCGATTGCCGCCAGAATCAGGTGGCGCAGGAAGGGTTCGCCGGCGTAGGAACGCGCGCCGGCGGAGCCTTGCAGAATCACCGGGCTGTTGGCGGCATCAGCGGCCTGCATGATGGCCTGAACCTGTTCCATGTTGTTGACGTTGAACGCGGGCAGGCCATAGCCGTTTTCGGCGGCGTGGTCCAGCAATTGACGTAGGGAAATGAGGGCCATGTTCTACTCCTTATCAAAAAATATATTATTTATTTGCGGCCGCTACCCACCTTGACGATTTTCAAGGTGTTGGTGCCGCCGGATTTGCCGATGGGTTCGCCGATGGTGAGGAGGATGAGATCGCCCTCACGCACCGCGCCCCGGCGGCGCAATTCTTCTTCCGCGGCCTGCAATAACTCCTCGCGGCTGGTGTCCTTGCTGACTTTGAAATTGATGGGATAAACACCGCGGAACAGGGTCACTTTTCTACGGGTTTCCACTTCGGGTGTCAAGGCGTAGATGGGCACGTGGGTGCTGTGCCGGGACATCCACAGACAGGTTGAGCCGGATTGGGTCAATGCGGCAATGGCCTTGATGTTCATGTGCAGCGAGGTATAAGCCGCGCTCATGGCAATGGACTCGTCTGCCCGCAGGAAGCTGCGATTGAGGCGGGCTTCGCCTATGCTGGGGGCCGCTTCCTTCTCCGCCTCCAGGCAGACCCGGTGCATGGCCGATACCGCTTCCACGGGATACTGGCCCGCGGCGGTTTCGGCCGACAGCATCACCGCATCCGTGCCATCCAGCACCGCGTTGGCCACATCGGACACCTCGGCACGCGTGGGGATGGGGCTGGTGATCATCGATTCCATCATCTGCGTGGCCGTGATGGCCAGCTTGTTCTTGTCGCGCGCCATGCGGATCATGCGCTTTTGCAGGGCAGGCACGGCGGCGTCGCCGACTTCCACGCCCAGATCGCCGCGCGCCACCATGATGGCATCAGCCTCGTCGAGGATTTCATCCAGATTGTCGATGGCTTCCGCCCGTTCGATCTTGGCGACAATAAGGCTTTTCCCACCGGCCGCTTTGAGCAGATCGCGCGCCTGGCGGATGTCGGCGGCGGTTTTGGGGAAGGAAATCGCCAGATAATCGGCTTTCAACGCGGCCGCAGTCTTGATGTCCTCGATGTCCTTTTCCGTGAGCGCGGCGGCGGATAGGCCGCCGCCCTTGCGGTTGATGCCCTTGTTGTCGGAAACGACTCCACCCTGTACCACGGTGCAATGAATCTCGGTGCCCTCGACCTTTTCCACCCACAGTTCGATACGGCCATCGTCCAGCAACAGGGTAGCGCCGCGCGTTACGTCTCTTGGAAGGTCTTTGTAATCCAGGCCAACCCGCTCCTGGCTGCCTTCTTTGCAGTTGGCATCCAGGATGAACTTGTCGCCCCTGGCCAGGACGATTTTTTTGCCCGCGAATTTGCCGATGCGGATTTTAGGGCCTTGCAAATCGACCAGCACGCCAATGGCGCGCCCGCGTGCCCGCGCCAGTTGTCGAACCAGCTCGGCGCGATCGATATGCTCTTGTGCCGTACCGTGGGAAAAATTCAGCCGGACCACATCGAGCCCGGCTTCCATCATTTTGTCGAGCACTTTGGGATCGGAACAGGCCGGTCCCATGGTGCCGAGGATTTTGGTTTTGCGGATCATATTTATTTTTTCAAACGCAGAGACGCAGAGACGCAGAGGAATAATGTTGAAAGATTCTTCTCTGCGTCTTTGCGTCTCTGCATTCTGGATTTAGCCCTTCGCGCGTTTTTCCAAAATGTCCACCGCCGGCAACACCTTACCCTCGAGGTATTCCAGGAAAGCGCCGCCCGCCGTGGAAATATAGGACACCTTGTCGTAAATGTCGTACTTCTGGATGGCGGCGATGGTGTCGCCGCCGCCGGCCAGGGTGAAGGCCTTGGTGTTGGCGATGGCCATGGCGATGGCCTTGGTGCCGGCGCCAAACTGGTCAAACTCGAACACGCCGACCGGGCCGTTCCAGACCACGGTGCCTGCCTTCATGATGATGTCGACCAGTTCCTGGGCGGACTTGGGCCCGATGTCGAAAATCATGTCGTCGTCGTCCACATTGCCCGCATCCTTCAGAACGGCGGGTTCGGCGGCATCGAATTTCTTGCCGCATACCACATCCACGGCAACGGGAATGGTGGCGCCACGGGCACTCATTTTTTTCATCAATGCCTGCGCGGTCGGCACCAGGTCATTTTCGCACAGCGACTTGCCGACGTTCTTGCCGGTAGCCTTGAGGAAGGTGTTGGCGATGCCGCCGCCGACCACCATCTGGTCGACCTTCTCGGACAGGGACTCCAGCACGGTCAGCTTGGTTGAAACCTTGGAACCGCCAACAATGGCGACCATCGGGCGCGCGGGGCTGGCGAGCGCCTTGTCCAGTGCGTCCAGTTCCTCGGTCAGCAGCAGGCCGGCGCAGGCGACCGGGGCAAACTGGGCGATCCCGTAGGTGGAAGCCTCGGCGCGGTGCGCGGTACCGAAGGCGTCCATCACGAACACGTCGCACAGCGCGGCGTATTTTTTCGCGGTCTCTTCGACGTTTTTCTTTTCACCCTTGTTGATGCGGCAGTTTTCCAGCAGCACGACTTCGCCTTCGGCCACATCAAAGCCACCGTCCACCCAGTCGCGCACCACGCGCACGGGCTTGCCCAGCTTGGCGGACATGACATCAGCCACGGGTTTCAGGGAGTTCTCCTCGGAGAATTCGCCTTCGGTCGGCCGGCCCAGATGCGAAGTCACCATGACTTTCGCGCCGGCTTTCATGGCGTGTTCGATGGTGGGCATGGAAGCGGTGATGCGGGCATCGGAAGTGACCTTGCCGTCCTTGACGGGCACATTGAGGTCGGCGCGGATGAATACGCGCTTGCCTTTGAGATCGAGGTCGGTCATGCGGATGAACTTGGGCATGTTTTGCTCCTGAGATGATTTAAGCGGTAAGGGTTGGGCAACGGGTGTGTCACCCAGGCCTTACAACTCACATGAATTCAGATTCAAGTTGCAAGTTACAAGGAAAACCCTGCAACTTGCCCCTTGTCTCTTGCGGCTGAGTTACTTGGCCACGTGCTCGACCAGACGCAGCATGTTGCAGGTGTAGCCGTACTCGTTGTCATACCAGGACACGACCTTGACGAAGGTGGAATCCAGCGCGATACCGGCTTCGGCGTCGAAGGTGGAGGGCGCGGAATTGCCAACGAAGTCGGTGGAGACCACTTTTTCGTCCGTGTAACCCAACACGCCTTTCAGCGCGCCTTCGGAAGCGGCTTTCATGGCCTTGCAGATGTCTTCGTAGGAAGCTTCCTTGTTCAGTTCGACAGTCAGGTCGACTACGGACACATCGGAGGTGGGCACGCGGAAAGCCATGCCGGTCAGCTTCTTGTTCAGCTCGGGGATGACCTTGCCGACGGCCTTGGCGGCGCCGGTGGAAGACGGAATGATGTTTTCCAGGATGCCGCGGCCACCGCGCCAGTCTTTGCTGGAAGGGCCGTCAACTGTTTTCTGGGTGGCGGTGGCGGCGTGCACGGTGGACATCAGGCCGCGCTTGATACCGAAATTGTCATGCAGCACCTTGGCCACGGGGGCCAGGCAGTTTGTGGTGCAGGATGCGGCGGAGACAATGGCCTGGCCGGCGTAGGTGGCGTGGTTCACGCCGTATACGAACATCGGGGTGTCGTCCTTGGACGGCGCGGACTGGACAACCTTCTTTGCGCCGGCTTTCAGGTGGGCCTCGCAGGATTCGGTGGTCAGGAAGAAGCCGGTGCAGTCGATCACGATGTCGGCGCCCACTTCGTTCCATTTCAGGTTGGCGGGGTCGCGCTCTGCGGTCAGGCGGATTTTCTTGCCGTTGACAACCATATTGCCGCCATCGACCTTGATGTCGCCATTGAAGCGGCCGTGCACGGAGTCATACTTCAGCATGTATGCCAGATAGTTGGGTTCGAGCAAGTCGTTGATGGCGACAATCTCGATGCCCGGGAAGTCCTTGGCGACAGCGCGGAACACCATGCGGCCGATGCGGCCAAAACCGTTAATACCAACTTTGATAGCCATTTTTCAGTCTCCTAAACAAAAACAAAAATCTTGATCCGCGAAGGTCACGAAGACCAACTTCGCGTTTCTTCGCGGACGGGTTCTTACAGAACGCCTTTAACCGCAGCCGCCACGTTCTCGGGCGTGAAGCCAAATTCCTTGAACAATGCGGGCGCGGGAGCGGATTCGCCAAAGCGGTCGATGCCGACCACGGCGCCTTCCAGACCCACGTACTTGTACCAGAAGCCGGTGACGCCGGCTTCCACCGCCACGCGCGGCAAGCCTTTGGGCAGCACGCTGGCCTGGTAGGCAGCGTCCTGCTTGTCGAAGGTGTTGGTGGAGGGCATGGATACCACGCGCACGGCGATGCCCTCGGCGGCCAGCATGGCTTGCGCCTTCACGGCCAGTTCAACCTCGGAGCCGGTAGCGATGATGACGGCCTTGGCGTTGGCGGCGTCCTTCAGTACATATCCACCCTTGCGGATGTTGTCCAGGGTTGCCGCGTCACGCGCCATGAACGGCAGATTCTGGCGGGAAAGGATGTGGCAGGTGGGGCCGTCGGCGCGCTCGACCGAATGTGCCCAGCCGACCAGGGTTTCCACGGTGTCGCAGGGACGCCAGACATCGATGTTGGGGATCATGCGCAGGGTGGCGGTCTGCTCCACCGGCTGGTGGGTCGGGCCGTCTTCGCCCAGACCGATCGAATCGTGCGTGAACACATAAATCACGCGCTGTTTCATCAACGCCGACATGCGGATGGCGTTGCGGGCGTATTCCGAGAACATCAGGAAGGTGCCGCCGAAGGGCAGCACGCCGCCATGCAGGGCCATGCCGTTCATGATGTGCGACATGCCGAATTCGCGCACGCCGTAGCTGATGTAATTGCCGGGGTTGCCGTGACGGATGGGGTGGCAGCCTTCCCAGTTGGTCAGGTTGGAACCGGTCAGGTCGGCGGAGCCGCCGACGAATTCGGGCAGCGCGGAAGCCAGTGCGTTGATGGCGATCTGCGAAGCCTTGCGGGTGGCGACGGTTTCGGCCTTGGTGTTGATGGCGGCCTGCTTGTCGGCAACGTGCTTGTCCCAGTTCAGCGGCAGCTCGCCATTCATGCGGCGTTCGAATTCGGCAGCCTGTTCGGGATAGGCCTTGGCATACTCGGCAAACTTGTTGTTCCACAGGGTTTCCAGACCCTGGCCCTTGGTTTTGGCATCCCAGCCTTCGTACACGTCCTTGGGAACAACAAACGCGGGATGATTCCAGCCCATGTGCTTGCGGGTGGCTTCAACTTCTTCGTGACCCAGTGCGGCGCCATGCACGTCATGCGTGCCCGCCTTGTTGGGCGAGCCTTTGCCAATAATGGTTTTGCAGCAGATCAGCGTGGGCTTGCCGGTTTCGGCCTTGGCCTCGGTAATGGCCTTCTCCAGCGACACGAAATCGTGACCGTCCACGTTGGGGATGACATGCCAGCCGTAGGCTTCAAAGCGCTTGGCGGTGTCGTCGGTGTACCAGTGTTCGATATGGCCATCGATGGAAATGCCGTTGTCGTCCCAGAAAGCGATCAGCTTGCCCAGTTTCCAGGTGCCGGCCAGTGCGCAGGCTTCATGGGAAATGCCTTCCATCATGCAGCCGTCGCCCATGAATACATAGGTGTGGTGGTTGACGATATCGTGGCCGGGTTTGTTGAACTCGGCGGCCAGCAGCTTTTCGGCCAGCGCCATGCCCACGGCGTTGGTAATGCCCTGACCCAGCGGGCCGGTAGTTGTTTCCACGCCGGGCGCATAACCGTATTCAGGATGGCCGGGGGTGCGGGAATGCAGCTGGCGGAACTGCTTGAGATCTTCAATACCCAGATCGTAGCCAGTCAAATGCAGCAGCGAATAAATCAGCATGGACCCGTGGCCGTTGGAAAGCACAAAACGGTCGCGGTCATACCACTTGGGGTTGGTGGGGTTGTGGCGCAGGTGGTGGTTCCACAGCACTTCGGAAATTTCCGCCATGCCCATGGGGGCGCCCGGGTGGCCGGATTTGGCTTTTTCAACGGCATCCATTGAAAGTGCGCGGATGGCGTTGGCGAGATCGGTACGAGTTGCCATAGTGTCCTCAAAGTCAAGTGCTAAAAATTCGGGGCAAATCTCCCGCGGGGCCTGTTTTCGCCCGGTTTGAGGTCTGGCCGGAATTTTCAGTTACTAAATTATTTATTTGAGGCACGATGGGGGTAGGACGTGCCTGCCGGGATAGGCCTTGGTAAGACAAAATTGCCCGGGCGGAACTGACAATTATCCTCGACCGGCCATTTCGAGGCAAGACATGGCAATGCCCAAAACGGGCCACGGAGCCCCAAAACGCGCGGGTTGGCTCCGAACCCCCGCATAAACAGAGGGCTGGCGGGAAGTTAAAATGTTTTTATCGTTGATTTGACAGGAATTATCGACCTGCAAGCCAGGCATGCCATTGCTCGAACAGGGCGGGACTGGCGGAAGCCACGACCGAGCGCTCCCAGATTTGCCCTTCGTCGAATGGTCCTTGCAGGCAGGATAGCTTGCCGCCGGCCTCTTCAAGAATAAGCGCGCCGGCTGCGTAATCCCAAAGCTTCTGGTTGCCGTGGACATAGATGTCGAACCGGCCGGCCGCCGTGTAGCACCAGTCCAGCGCCGAGGCGCCAAAATTCCGCAACGAAGCATAGGGCGGGTCGGCAACCATGCGGGCCATCAGGTCTTTTGAAAGGCGTTTCGGCTCGATGCCGGCCATGGCGCGACGCAGTTCGGTGACCGGGGTGCGAATGGGCAAGGGTTCCCCGTCCAGAAAAGCGCCATGTCCCCGGGCGGCATAGAAACATTCGTCGGCAACGGGATCGTAGACCACGCCCAGTTGCCGCTGGCCGTTTTTCAGCCAAGCTATGGAAATGGCGAAATAGGGAATGCCGGCCACGAAATTCGAGGTGCCATCAATGGGATCGATGCACCACAGCCCGTTTTCACCTGCCGCCCAGGCGGCATGTTGTGCTGCCTCGGTCATCTCCTCACCCAGCACCGGACTGGCAATGATATCGGGCAGGGCGGATTCCAGGGCTTTCTGGCTGGCCTCGTCTGCCTCGGTAAACAGGCTGCCGTCATTCTTGTGCGTGTGCGCCACCCGCAGGTAGCGGGGGGTGATTTCCGCCCGGGCGACTTCACGCACCAGCGCCAGGACCTGTCCCAATGCCGGTTTCAGGTTCTGACTCATGGCGTCTTCCATTTAATGGAGCAGCCCATGCTGGGGATTTGTTCAAGCGGGCCTTTCTGTGTCTGCGCAACTTGCTTCATGGCTTCAAACAGATCGCGGCGCACGCCTTCGGGCGCGGTTTCCTTGCGCGATTCGTCGAAGCGGCCGCGATACTGAAGTTCGAAATTGCGATTGAAGCCAAAAAAATCCGGTGTGCAGACGGCGCCGTAAGCCCTGGCGGTTTCCTGTGTTTCGTCGATGGCATATGGGAAAGTGAAGCCGAATTCCGCCGCCACTTTTTTCATGTTGTCGAATGAATCCTCGGCATATTCCGCTGGATCATTGCTCATGATGGCGATGGCATGGATGCCGTGCCTCTCCTTCAACTCCGCAAGATCCCGCACCAGTCTCGGGCGTATGGCTTTCACATACGGGCAGTGGTTGCAGATGAACATAATCAGCAGGCCATTTGGCCCCATGGCATCTGTCAGGCTCCAGTTTCGGCCATCCACGCCGGGAAGATTGAAATCCACAGCCTTCCAGCCAAACTCGCAGACGGGGGTGGTGAGAGAGACCATGCCAAAACCTTTTTAAACGCGGCAACGTGAGGAAAAGCGATAATCCGGTTTCATTTTCCGCCAATTCAATTCAAGCTTCAAACATGCCGCGTTTTTTTGTCGATTTACCGTTGAGCCCCGGCGCAAAAATTGAGTTGCCGCCGGTTCCCGCGCACCATGCCTCGCGCGTGCTGCGACTGGTCAAGGGCTGCGAGGTGGTGCTGTTCAATGGGCAGGGCGGAGAGTACCCCGCCGTGCTTGAGTGGGTGGACAAGGACATGGTCACCGCGCGCTGCCGCGAGTGGCGCGATATCGAGCGTGAATCGCCGCTCGACATCCGGCTGGCGCAGGGTATTTCCAGCGGCGAGAGGATGGATTACACCTTGCAAAAAGCGGTCGAACTGGGCGTCACCGCCATTCAGCCGCTGGCCATGCGCCGCAGCGTGGTCAAGCTTTCAACCGAGCGTGCGGAGAAACGTGTATCCCACTGGCAGGGCATCGTCATGGCGGCGTGCGAACAAAGCGGCCGCAATCACCTGCCCATCGTGGCGACTCCGCTGGATATTCCGCAATGGCTGGCAACAGCGCCACAGGGGTTGGGGCTTTTTCTCTCGCCGGAAGCGGAGATGTCCCTGAAGGAACAGCCGCCGCCGGCCGGCCCCGTCTGGCTGGTGGCGGGCCCGGAAGGCGGATTCGAACCTGAAGAATCCGAACTGATCCGCGACTTCGGGTTTCTGCCGGTTCGCCTGGGGCCGCGCATTCTACGCACGGAGACTGCAGCGCTTGCTGCTGTTGCGGCGATGCAGGTTTTATGGGGCGATTACGCCACGTAATCGGCCGAAAGGCTTTGTTTCCGCTGCGCATGGAGGTACAGTCAGGCCATGAATAACGACCTGACCTCCTTTGTCCACTGGTTCCGCGCCGCCGCGCCGTATATCAACGCGTTCCGGGGCAAGACCTTTGTCATCGCGTTTGGCGGCGAGGTGGTGTCCGAAGGCCAGTTTGTGGGACTGGCGCATGACATCAATCTATTGAGCAGCCTGGGTGTTCGGCTGGTGCTGGTTCATGGCGCCCGTCCGCAGGTGGATGTGCAGTTGAAGGAGCGCGGGGCGAAAATCCGCTACGTGAACGGATTGCGCGTGACGGATGAACTGGCATTGGCCAGCGTCAAGGAAGCGGTCGGCATTGTCCGGGTGGAAATCGAGGCGCTACTCTCGCTTGGCCAGGCCAATACGCCCATGGCGGGTTCCGATATCCGGGTCGCGGCAGGAAATTTTGTTACGGCCAAGCCCATCGGCGTGCTGGATGGCGAGGACCTGCAACATACCGGTGAGGTCAGAAAAATCCACGCCGAAGCTATCCAGAAACGGCTGGACGATGGTGAAATCGTGCTGCTGTCACCCATTGGTTATTCGCCCACGGGCGAGATTTTCAATCTCACCCTGGAAGATGTGGCCGCGCATACGGCCGCGACCCTTGCCGCCGACAAGCTGATTTTTTTGATGGAAGCGGATGGCATTACCGATGCCAGGCGGAAGATGGTTTCCACGCTGACCGTCAGCGAAGCGCAAAAATTGCTGGGTAAAAAACGCAAGCCTGAGGACGATGTGGGCTATTACCTGCCTGCCGCGATCGACGCTTGCAGAAAAGGCGCGAGGCGCGCGCATCTGATTTCCCGGCACCGGGACGGCGCATTGCTTGCCGAACTGTTTACGCGCGAGGGGGTCGGCACGCTGGTGACGCCCACGCCGCTGGAAACCATCCGGCAGGCGACGATCGACGATGTGGGTGGAATCCTCAACCTGATCGAACCGCTGGAGCAGCAGGGCGTACTGGTACGCCGCTCCCGCGAGCGGCTGGAAATGGAAATCGGCCAGTTTCTGGTGCTGGAGTCCGATGGCATTGTCGTCGGCTGCGTGGCGCTTTATCCCTTCCCTGAAGAAAAGGCAGCCGAAATGGCCTGCCTGGCGGTGCATCCGGATTACCGGCGCCGGGGGTTGGGCGACAGGTTGCTGGAAGCCGCGCAGTCATTGGCCCGGCAAAAACGCATGAAAGATCTTTTCGTGCTGACGACGCGTGCGGAGCACTGGTTTGAGGAACGCGGCTTTGTCGAAGCCGCGCCTGAGGCACTGCCCAAGCGCAAGCAGGTGCTCTACAATTACCAGCGCCGTTCCAAGGTTTTTCGAAAATCCCCATAACAACAACGGAGCGGTGTACCGGAAATTGGGCGCCTTGGGGGTGCCCATGCGCGGAGGGTGAACAACAATACCAATCACCCCTGGAGAAAATCCGTGCGCTTGATGTTTTGTTTTTTACTGGCACTGCTGACTCTGACCAGCGCACCATCAGATGCGGCAATCCGGCCGATCAGGATCGGGCTGTTTCCTTTTCATTCGCCCCAGCATCTGGTTATTTACTATGATTCATTGCGCAGGCATTTTGAAAAGGCGTTGCAGCTCCCGGTTCAGCTTGAAACAGCGCCGTCGGTCGAGGATTACACGTCGCGGGCGATCCGTGGCGACTATGATGTGGCCTTGATTCCGGCGCATCTTGGCCGTCTGCTTCAGGTCGATTACCAGTGGCAGCCCCTGGCGCGGTATATGCCCGACAATACGGTTTATCTGATTACGCGCAAGCAGGACGCGATCAAGGAGCCGTCAGATCTCAAGGGAAAAGTGATCGCAACGCATGACCGCAATTTGCTGATGTCGCTCGCGGCCCAGCGTTGGCTCAAGGAGCGCGGCGTTATGGAGAGCGATATCGACTGGCTGGAAACCGGCGGATTGGCCAGCAGTGTTTATTCTGTCATAACCGGCCAGGCGGTTGCCGCGGTGGCGACCTTATCCAGCCTGTCGCTGACGCGTCAGGCCGAACTTGATCAACTGGATATCCTGGTCGAAGTCGGCAATATTCCGCAACTTTACCTGATGGCCAATCCGCGCATGCCAAACCATCGGAAAACCGGATTGCGGGCGGCCTGCGACAGTTATCGCAAGGAGGGCAATCCAGTATTGGCTCGTGTTACGGAAAAAGAGCTAAAGAGTCTCGACGCCTATACCGCTGAGCTTAGAATGAGGCTGCCGGGCCAGCCGAGAACCAAGGACGCGCACCTTTACAGATAGTGCGCAATACAAAGCCATGCGACGCATTTTATTGTTGATGTTGTGTCTGTTGTTCGCGGCAATGCCGGCGCGCGCGACGGAAGCCGAGCTGAAATTCGGCATATTTCCCAATTTGTCGGCCAGACTGCTGATCGAAACCTATCAGCCTGTTGCCGATGCCTTGTCGAACGAGTTGAAGCGTTCCGTCACCCTGCATACCGCGCCGGATTTCAAGACATTTTTCGAGCGGACGCAGGCGGGGGAATATGACCTGGTGCTGACCGCGCCGCATCTGGCCTGGCTGGCGCACAAGGAGCAAGGCTATCGCCCGCTTTTTGTGTATCAGCGCAATACAGAGGGCATTCTGGTGATCCGGGCGGACAGCAGGTATCAGACGCCGGCCGACCTGCGGGGAAAAACCATTGCCATGAGTGATCCGCTGGCGGTTACCGTGATGCGCATGGAAAGTGATTTGGCCAAAGCCGGGCTGCTGGGAGGACGCCATTACAACAAGCTGGAAGTTGGGTCGCATAACAATGCCGCGCTGCATGTTCATGAGGGGAAAAGTGATGCGGCGATAATGGGCGGACTGCCATTTCAGCGACTGTCAGAGGCCATGCGGAAAAACCTGCGGATTATCAGGACCACCGCGGGTTTCCCCAGTCAGGTGTATCTGGTCAATTCACGGCTCAGTAGTGCCCAGGAATGGGCCATACAGGGCGCTTTACAGGACTTCATGCAATCTTCCCAAGGCCAAGCCTTTCTGGCGCGCGGGGGATTTGAAGGTTTGCGCAAGATCGGAGGGTGGGAGCTGCGCCAGTTTGATGCGGATGGCCAGCAGGTAAAACAGCGGTTGTATACCGGCAAGGATCAGGCGGCGAAATGAATAAAACCAGCCTGCGGACGCGATTGTTCATGCTCGCCCTGTTGGCGCAAACCTTGCTGCTGCTGGGGTTGACGTATAACAGCGGCCGGCTGGTCGAGGATGCCGTTTCGTCGCAGATACAGAATCGCGTGATCGATATCAACCAGTTGTTGTCCGCGGCCCTGGCGGGCCCGCTTGCGCAGCGTGATCTGACAACGGTGCAGGACATCGTCAGACAAATCAGCCAGAGCCAGGACTTGGTCCAGGTCACCATCAAAGACCGGTCTGGCGCAATCGTGGCGGAATTCAAGCGCCCGCCGGATGGCGCGGAACATTTCAAGGCTGCCGGAAAGGTGGAACTGGCGGGCTCCGTGTTTGGTGAAACTACATTCAGCCTTTCTGGCCGGTCACTGGAAAAGGCTCGCAGAAAAGCCTATCTGCAAAGCGCCGGCCTGGCCTTCATGGCTTTGTTGGCGAGCGGCGCTTTCCTGTTGATGGCGGGCGTGTGGGTGTCGCGCCATTTCCAGACTTTAAGGGAAGCAAGCACCCGCATGGCGGGCGGGGATTACCGGGCGCAAATTCCCCTGCAGGGCGAGCCCGAGATCGATCAGCTCGCAAATGCCTTCAATCACATGAGTGAATCGGTGCGGGGGCATGTGTCGCGGCTGCAGGAAAACGAGTCGCGCTTCCATGCCATCGCCGATTACACCTACGACCTGGAGTTCTGGCTGTCGCCGGAAGGCAGGCTGTTGTGGATCAATCCATCGGCCGAACGCATGCTGGGTTATTCCGTGACCGAGTGCATGGCGGACAGCAAATTTCCGTTGAGTATTATTTTCCCAGAAGATCGTGGCGCGGCGGAGACGCAGCTTCGGCAGGCTTTGCATGGCACGTCTGGCAGCGGCTATTTGTTCAGGGCCTGCCGCAAGGATGGCAGTGTCTTCTGGGCGAATGCCAACTGGCTGCCGATTCACGACAAGCAGGGCCAATACATTGGCATGCGCGCCAGCATTCACAATGTGGATGATCTCAAGAACGTCGAAGCTTCACTCAGGAATGCCATTACAGACTTGCGCCAGGCCGAAAGCCTGCAGACACGCTACCTGATGGAGTCCGAACAGGAAAAGGCCCGTCTGGTTTCGCTGTTGTCGGCCATGAGTCTGGGTATTCTGTTTGTCGGGCCCGATGGCCGCGTGATTTACCATAATCCGGCATTCAATCGCATGTGGAAGATCGATGAGAACAGCCCCATGATTGGCATGCCGGTCAATGATGTATTGCTCGAATCTCCCAATGTGCTGGCTCGCCCGGAGGACTTCAGGAATCACTTGCTGTCCGTGCTCGATGCGCTGGAGATGACGGAAAGCTTTGAAATCCAGCTTGCGGATGGCAGGGTGTTCACCGAAAACGATTACCCCGTGCGCGACCGGGAAGGGAATTTCGCCGGGCACTTGTGGATTTACGAGGATGTCACCGGCGAGCGGCAGACGGCGGAACAGCTGGCTTTTCTCGCCGAACGCGATGCGCTGACGGGGCTGTTCAACCGTCACCGGTTTCAATTCGAACTGTCGCGCATGCTGGTCGACAGCCGGCGGCATCAGCACCGCTGCGCCCTGATTTTCTTTGATCTCGACGAGTTCAAGGAAATCAATGACAACTTCGGCCATCGCGCCGGCGATGCGCTGCTGATTCGCGTGGCCGGTGAAGTCAGCGCGCTGGTCCGCCGCAACGAGGTCTTTGCGCGGCTGGGCGGGGACGAGTTCGCCATTTTGATCCCGCATGCCGGGGAAAATGAGGCCGAAGCGCTGGCCGAACGCGTGATCAAGGCTGTCGCGCAGATTCCATTCCAGTATGAAGGCAACAATCTCCGGCTTACCGCCAGTATCGGCATTGCCTATTATCCCGAGCACGCGGCGGATGAGGATGAGCTGGTGGCCAAGGCGGACATCGCGATGTACCAGGCGAAACAGGCCGGGAAAAATACCTGGCGGGTTTACCGCGCGGATGCCGAAGCCGCCCGCACCACGGTTGAACGCCTGGCCTGGAGCGAGCGGATTATTCAGGCGCTGGATAATGGGCTGTTGCGCCTGCATTTTCAGGGAATTTACCACCTGGAAGGAAGGCGGTTGTCCCATCTGGAAGCGTTGGTGCGGATGGTGGACATCAATAACCCGGACCAGCTCATCATGCCGGCCAACTTTATTCCGGCCGCGGAAAAGACCGGCAGGATTCTGGATATTGATCGCTGGGTGATCGGTGAAGCGATACGAACGCTGGCTGGCCATCCCGGTGTGCCGAGGATCGCGGTCAATGTATCCGCCCGCACGCTTTCGGAGCCGACGCTGCCGCTCTATATCGAAGAAATGCTGCAACAGCATAACGTGCAGCCCGCCCGGTTTATTGTGGAATTGACTGAAACCGCGGCCGTGGCGGATTTGCATGATGCCCAGCGATTGATCGAATCACTCAGCCGGATAGGCTGCGGCGTTTGTCTGGATGATTTTGGCACGGGGTTTTCTTCGTTTGCGTATCTGAAGCATCTGCAAGCGGACACACTCAAGATCGACGGCTCGTTCATTCGCGATTTGCATGCGGATGCCGACAATCAGGTTTTCGTCAAAGCCATGACGGGGATGGCAAAAGGCCTGGGCAAAACCGTCATCGCTGAATATGTCGAGGACGAGAGAGTGCTGTTCATGCTCAAGGCGTTTGGCGTTGATATGGTTCAGGGGTATCTGCTCGACAGGCCATCGGCCCAGCATCCCGGGCTGGGCGGTGTGTCCGCGCAAACCCGGCATTCCTGAGCAGGCTTTGCGCCGTGTCGCGGAAGCTTATCTTTCGCCGCGAACGGCATTGAGAATGGCTTCGGCGCGCGGATGCCGGTTCCAGTTTTCCAGACTGAGCGACAGACGTCGCCGCCAGTTGGGATGCTGGTCAATGGTGCCGGGAATGTTGGGTGTCTCGTATGCGCCCAGCAGGTCTTCCGCTGAAACCAGCACAACCGCCGATGCGCTTCTGGAAAGGCAGCGATAGACCGAGGCGGCCAGCGCCGCGGAAGGCGTTTCCAGTTCGTCGGGCGGCGAGCAGCCGTTTGCCTCAAGACTTTCGGCCAGCAATACCTTGTCCCGTTCTCGCTGGTGCCGGGAGGATGCATGTTCACCGCTATCGGCGAAAGTGCCAAGCTGGTCCCGCCATTCCAGATCGCGGCCAGTCCAGTAGCCGTTGAAGGATGGCGTGTCGTGGCTGCCGAAGCTGGACACGGCCGCAGCCGGAAATTCCTGCGGTGACTTGAATGCGCCGTCCCAGCGTTTCTCAAACATCATGAGTCGTGTTGAAAGCAGCCCGTAGCGCGACATGAGTTCGCGGACTTCGTCCGGCACCGTGCCCAGATCTTCACCCACGACGACGCAGGCATTGCGATGGCTTTCCAGCGCCAGGATGGCGAACAAATCCTCGTGCGGATAATGCACATAGGCGCCATCGGCTGCCGTCATGCCGGCAGGCACCCAGAACAGACGGTACAGGCCCATGATGTGATCGATGCGCAGGGCGCCTGTAAAGCGCATGTTGGCGCGCAGCATGCGGATAAAAGGCGCATAGCCAGCGGCTTTCAGTTGATGGGGAATCCAGGGCGGCAACCCCCAATCCTGTCCCTGCGGGGCGAAGGCATCGGGCGGCGCGCCAATCGATGCGCCCCTGGCGAAGCAGGCGGGTTCAATCCAGGTATCGGCGCCGGAAGGGTGCGCTCCGACCGCCAGATCGCCATACAGGCCGATTTTCATTTGCCGGTCCCAGGCCTGTTTGCCGGCAGCGGCCAGCTGGATTTCGCATTGCCATTGCAGGTACTGATAAAACTCGACTGCCTCGATATTGGCGCGGGCAAACGCCGCAACGGCGGGATTGTGGAAATCGTGATAGGCCGCTGGCCAATCCCGCCAGCCGCCGGTGCCGGCGTCAAGGTGGTGAAAATGGGCCTGCAACGCGCAGAACAGCGCATAGCGGAACAGGGCTTCGCCCCCTTGCGACTGGAAGGCGCGAAAAGCCTGACCCCGGGCATCACCTGATTCCAGATGCGTGCTGCGAAAATGACGGTAAAGCATTTCCAGCAGGGGCAGCTTCATGGCGGCCACATCGTTGTAATGCACAAGCTCCTGCTGGTGCAGCCAGCGCAGCCGGGTCTGGAAGTGGGGGTCGGTAAACTCCTCGCGCGCTTCGATACAACTGGAAAATTCTTCAACCGCCGTGATGTCGAGATAGAACGGATTGAAAAACTCCCGGCTGACCGGGCTGTAGGGGCTGGCATGCTCCGGGTCATGCATGGGCAGCGCATGCAGGGGGTTGATGCCAACGATACCGCCGCCCTGTTCGCTGACCCAGTTCACCAGGCTAGACAATGACGTGTAGTCACCCATGCCCCAGTCGGAATGCGTCCTGAGTCCGTAGAGCTGAATCGACACCCCCCAGGTCTTGCCGCCATTCGCGATTGATCCGGATTGATAACATCGCGAAGGCGCGACGATCAGCAGCATGTGCGCCTGCCGGTCACGTGTTGCCAGTTTGTGATAACCCGGCGGCAACTCGGGCAGCCTCAGCAAATTGCCGTCGCAAGCCACATCGAGCGTGCCGCCATTTTCGAGATGAATTTCCCAGTCTGGATGCAGGCTGCCGATTTCGTCCGGGAGCTTGATTGCCCAGGGATCGTGGCCCGCGACAATCACCTTGCAGGAGGGCAGCCTCTGGTTAAACGCGACAAGCGCCAACAGACTGGACTGCACTTCCGGCTCGCTTGCGCAGGAAATGCCCATGGCGGAAATCAGGCTGCGCAAGGTGTTTTCCGTTGCGGCGTGGTACTCGCCCTGAATATCGTGATATCCCGGCGCGATGCCGAGCTGGCTGGCTAATTGTTCGAGCGTGTTTGACATGACCGCATTCTGGATCATCCGTGTGAAAATTGCATGATGGCGTGCGTGACAGGAACCGAAACCGCGATGCGTTAGAATATGCTTATTTAGCTTTGCCTCGTTTATTGAAATGAAAGATGTTGTTGTCATTGGCCTGGGCCAACTGGGCCGCGTGTTTGCCGGCGGCCTGCTGCGAACCGGTTGCCATGTCGTGCCGGTCAATCGCGGCGACCGCATGGAAGCCGTTGCCACCGAATTCCCCGCGCCCGAACTGGTTCTGGTTGCCGTGGCGGAACCCGATCTGCATGCCGTGCTGAAAGACATGCCGTCCAGCTGGAAAAAGCGGGCGGGGCTGATTCAGAATGAACTGCTGCCGCGCGATTGGGAAATGCACGGCCTGATTGATCCGACCGTCGTCTCGGTCTGGTTCGAGAAAAAGAAAGGCACCGATGCCAAACCCTTGATCGCATCGCCTGTTGCCGGGCCACGGGCCGGCTTGCTGGTCAATGCGCTGGCATCCATCGACCTGCCATCGAGCGAGGTCAATTCGGGCGACGAACTGCTTTTTGAACTGGTCAGAAAGAATGTCTACATCCTGACCACGAATATTGCCGGACTCAAAACCGGCGGCACGGTCAGTGAGCTCTGGAAAAATCACGAAGGTTTCGCGCGCGAGGTGGCCAACGAAGTCATGGACATTCAGGACTGGCTGACCGGCACAAAACATGACCGGAACAGATTGATCGCCGGCATGCTGGAAGCCTTCGAAGGCGACCCGGCTCATGGCTGCACGGGCCGCTCCGCCCCGGCGCGGCTGGCGCGGGCGCTGGGCCATGCAGATCAGGCGGGACTGGCGGTTCCGGTTCTCAGGTCATTGCAGCCATGATCCGGGCCATGTTCTTTCTTGCCGTGCTGATAAGCGGCATGGCGCAGGCGGCCCCGGTTGTGTTCGGCGACAAACTGCAAGCCAAGTTTCACCACGACCGCTGCCTGCAATGCCACCAGTTCGACAGCCGCAAGAGCAACGGGCGCTCATTCACATCGCACCGCTCCCGATACTTGTGCAGGCAATGCCATGTCCCCGCCGTGATTGGTTTGAAGAACAGCGAATGGATGGCGCCCGAGGCGAAATTCGATTACACCGGCATGAGCGCGGAAGCGACTTGCAGATTGTTCATGAACAATCTGCGCGGCGACAAAAAGCAGTTGCTGGATCACCTGCTGCACGACGGCAGGGTACGCTGGGCAATCGATTCCGGCATGACGCCGGGCGGGCAGAAGGAACGCGTCCCTGGCGGCTATGCGGAATGGGAGAAGGATGTGTTGGCTTGGGCCAGAGATGGGATGTGGTGCGAATGACTATTCAGCGAGGGAAATGTGAGGCCCCTTTGATTTCCGCCCTTTAGCAACCCCCACCGGAAGGCGGGTTGGAGGAGGATTTTTTACGGAATTCAATTCGACCACGGCCACCTATTTCTGATCCGTGGTAAATCCGTCAATTTCCGTTCCACATTCAATCTGCGGCAAGGCGAAAGGTGCTCGCGAAGACTGCTCGCGGTGCTGCATGGCTATCTGAGCTTAACGTAAAGTAGACGGCAAAAACGCCGGATAATCTGGAGACGTTTGTCGTATAAGCTGGAACGACATTTTTATCTCATTGATTTTTAAAATTTCATGACACCCTGTCATGGCGTACCCTCCTGTTAAACGCGGCGCGGAGTCCCCCCCATTGACCAAACTTCCGACTGGGGTGCGGCAGAACATTCGATTTAAGCGCTGTAGCCACCGTACCCAGTTTCTCTGCAATACATGGTAATACATATAAAAACCGGGGAAGTTTAAAGAACCTGAATTTCTCCCCAATTCTTCAGGCTCCCCTCATGCAGGGGAGGGTGAAGATCATTCGTTTCCGATCAATATTGAGCCGGCACTCAAAAACCTGAATGCCTCGGGTTTTTAAATCCTGATCATTTCGAAGTCTTCTTTCCTGCCGCCGCAGTCTGGACAGGTCCAGTTCATTGCAATCAAAGCTTCAGGCTCGAATTAAATTTCCACGTTGACGCCACCGATAAAATTTGTTCATTCGACCGCCCAATCCTCCAGGCGCAATCCCTTCACGCGCGAAAACTCTTTAGTGTTGTGTGTCACCAGGGTTGCTCCCAGTGAAAGTGCATGGGCGGCGATCATCATGTCCATGGGGCCGATAGGCTTGCCGCGTTTTTCAAGATCGGCGCGAAGGTCGCCATAGAAAATGGCTACCCCCGTGCCGTAGTCGATCAGATCGAAGTCGAGCAGAAATTCGTCCAGAAGCGTTTGGTTCGCCTTGCGCCAGCGGCTTTTGCGCACGCCATATTGCAACTCGGACAGGACAACGCTTGATATCGCGGGACGCTCGTTGCGTGGCAGCGAGTCCAGCCGGGCAAGGATATTGCGCTGGTAATCGGGATGTTTGCCGGTTAGCAAGTAAATGCAGGTATTGGTGTCCAGCAGCCAGGCCACGGTTACCAATCCCGCTGATCGGGTTTCGACGGTTGTTCGCGTTCGAGTTCGCCCTTGAATTTGCCAAGACAGGCGCGAACATGCCTCCAGCGGGCAGACGTTTTCGGTAACAACACAATGGTTTCGCCTTCGCGGCGGATTTCGACTTCGTTTTCTGTCAGGCGAAATTCCTTGGGTAGCCGCACGGCCTGGCTGTTACCCTGCTTGAAGACTTTTGCGGTTTTCATGGCAATACCCTCGAAATCTGTATCTACGTGAAAGTGTATACAATAAGCGGCTGCTTTGCCAGGCAAAACTCCAGGCTCAAATCCTGATCATTTCGAAGTCTTCTTTCCTGCCGCCGCAGTCGGGGCAGGTCCAGTTCATGGGCACGTCTTCCCAGCGGGTGCCGGGCGCGATGCCGTCTTTCGGCCAGCCTTTGGCTTCGTCGTAAATAAAGCCGCATAGCAGGCACATCCAGGTTTTGTATTCGGGGCTGTTGCTCATGGGGGCGTGTCGGGTAATTGGGATAGAATTGAACGAAATTCTAAACCACCCGCGTTGCGGTTCTCAGGAAAAAATAATGTCTTCCAGTCCCCCGATGGTTCTCGCTTTTGCCGCGTCTGACCCGACCGGCGGTGCCGGCATGCAGGCGGATATTCTGACCTTGGCCGGCATGGGCTGCCATCCGCTTACCGTGGTGACAGCCGTCACGATCCAGGATACCGCGGGCGTGGATGGTGTGTCGGCCATCGATGCCGAATGGGTTGGTGATCAGGCGCGCATGCTGCTGGAAGACATGCCGGTTGAAGTGTTCAAGATCGGCATGCTGGGCAGCGTGGAAAATATCGCCGTCATCGCCGAGATTCTTTCAGATTACCCGGACATCCCCGTGGTGCTGGACCCGGTTCTCGCCTCCGGTCGTGGAGATGAGCTGTCGAGCGAGGACATGATCGCGGCGATGAAGGAAATGATCATTCCGCAAGCCACTCTGATCACGCCCAACAGCATTGAAGCCCGCCTGCTGACCATGATTGAAGGCGAGGAAGACGACATTCCCCTGGCGGAATGCGCGAACCGGCTGATTCAAATGGGCTGCGAATCGGTTTTGATTACCGGCACCCACGACAACACGCCGCGCGTATACAACGTGCTGTATGGCGTCGATGGCGTGGTGCAGACGGATGCCTGGGATCGACTGCCCGGCAGTTATCACGGGTCCGGCTGCACATTGGCATCGGCCATCGCGGCCGGTCTGGCATTTGGCAACGAGCTGAAACGCGCGGTGCGGGACGGTCAGGAATATACCTACGAAACTCTCAAGGCCGCGTTCCGGCCCGGCATGGGCCAATACATTCCCGACCGGTTTTTCTGGGCGCAGGAGACGCCTGTGCAGGGTAATGCCTGAGCGGGTCTTCCCTTCCGGTGTGTACGCCATTACGCCCGAATGCGCCGATACCACCCGTTTGCTGAACCGGGTGGATGCCGCCTTGAAAGGCGGGGTGGCCGCTGTCCAGTATCGCGAAAAAACCGGCGATGTGGCCTTGCGGCATGAACAGGCGAGCGAGCTGCTGGCCTTGTGCCGGCGCCATTCGGTTCCGCTGATCATCAACGATGATCTGAGGCTGGCTGACCTGACCGGCGCGGATGGCGTACATCTTGGCAAGGACGACAGCAGTCTGCGCGAAGCGCGGCTGATCCTGGGGCCGGAAAAAATCATTGGCATATCCTGTTACCAGAGTCTTGACCTTGCAATTACCGCGCAGGAAAGTGGCGCCGACTATGTCGCGTTCGGGAGTTTTCATCCTTCGCCCACCAAGCCGCAGGCCGTTCGAGCAAGTGTCGATTTGTTGCATCGGGGAACCGCATTGCGGGTTCCGATCGTCGCCATCGGTGGCATTACAGTGGATAATGCCAAGCCATTGATTGATGCGGGGGCGGATGCCGTTGCGGTTATTTCGGCCCTGTTTGATGCGCCGGATATTGAATCCGCCGCCCGCGCGTTGAATGCCTTGTTTAGTGAAGAAACGGAAAGTTGATCGGAAAAACCATGGATCGTAATCACACCCTGTTCGAACAATCGCAGAAAGTCATTCCCGGCGGCGTGAATTCGCCCGTGCGCGCATTCAAGTCCGTGGGCGGCGTGCCGCGTTTTTTCACGCGCGGCGCGGGCGCGCGGGTGTGGGATGCCGATGGCCGCGAATACATCGATTACGTGGGTTCGTGGGGGCCGGCCATTCTTGGACACGCGCATCCGGACGTGGTGAAAGCCGTGCAGGAAAAAGCGGCGCTTGGCCTCTCGTTTGGCGCGCCGACCGAAATCGAGCTGGAAATGGCCGAGTTGCTGGTCAGCCTGCTGCCGGGATTCGAGAAAGTTCGCCTGGTCAGTTCGGGCACCGAGGCGACCATGAGCGCGATCCGTCTGGCCCGTGGATTTACCGGCCGCAGCAAGATCATCAAGTTCGAAGGCTGCTATCACGGTCATGCTGATTTCCTGCTGGTGAAGGCCGGTTCGGGTGCGCTGACTTTCGGCAATCCGACTTCGGCCGGTGTGCCCGCCGATGTCGCCGCGCAGACGCTGGTGCTGGATTACAACGATTTGGCGGGGGTGGAACGCACGCTTGAAAAAATCGGCAGCGAAATCGCCGCCATCATCGTCGAGCCGGTGGCGGGCAACATGAACCTGATTCAGCCCGCGGCGGGATTTCTGGAAGGTCTACGCGAACTGTGCACGAAGCATGGCGTGGTGCTGATTTTTGATGAAGTGATGACCGGCTTCAGGGTCGGACCGCAAGGCGCGCAAGGTCTGTATGGCATCGTTCCTGATCTGACCACGCTGGGCAAGGTCATCGGTGGCGGCATGCCGGTGGGCGCGTTCGGCGGACGGCGCGACATCATGGACAGGCTGGCTCCCGTTGGCCCGGTTTATCAGGCAGGCACGCTGTCCGGCAACCCCGTGGCGGTGGCGGCGGGGCTTGCCACGCTGAAAGCGACCCGTGCACCGGGTTTCTACGAATCCCTTTCCGCGCGCACGCTAAGCCTGGTCGAAGGCTTGGCGCAGGCGGCAAGCGAAGCGGGCGAAACCTTCAGCGCGGCGAGTGTGGGCGGCATGTTCGGCGTGTATTTCAGCGCCATGCCGCCGAGAAGTTATGCGGAAGTGATGGCCTGCGACAAGGATCGCTTCAACCGCTTTTTCCACGCCATGATTCAGGAGGGCGTGTATCTCGCGCCGTCGGCTTTTGAAGCGGGATTTGTTTCGGCGGCGCACGGCGAGACGGAAATCAAGGCTACCGTCGAGGCGGCAAAACGCGCGTTCGCACATCTCAGATGATCTGTAATTCTCTGTACAGGCACAAAAAAACGCCCCGTTAACCGGGGCGTTTTTTTGTGGCGTGTGTGCTGTTTACTTGGGTGCGGCAGGCACCATCCACTGCATCCACATGTTGGGATCGTAGTAATTGGGCGCGCCGGCCGGAACCGGCTGCGCCGTTGCCGGGGCGGGCTGTGCTGCCTGTGCGGCAGCTGAAGCCGGGGCAGCGGGCTGCGCCTGCATGTTTGGCGGTATCGAGTTGGGGAACATTTGCGCCCAGGCTGCGGCATCAAACATGTTGGTTGCGGGCGCGGCCGCGGGTTGGGGTGCAGCTTGCGGCGCGGCAGCCGACGGAGCGGCCTGTGGCGCGGTCATGGCTGGAAAGAATGACATGAAGGCGCTCATGTCCGGCGTCGCCGCTGGAGCAGGCGCCTGGGCCGGCATATAGGCCGGCATGCCATACCCATAGGCTGGAGCGGCCGAAGGCATCATCGGGAAAAAGCCGGATTGGGGTGCGCCGTATGCAGGCGCGGCGGGCGCGGGCTGTACCGGCATGAAGGAGAAGAATCCGGATTGCTGCTGGGGCGGTTGAGCCGGCATCAAGTAGGGATTTCCAAAACCTGACGGCGTGCTCAAAAAGGGCATCAGCGAACTGGTCGGATTCAGATAGGGGTTGGCCATGTATTGTGCCGGGCTCATGCCGCCGAACCCGCCCATTGGGGCCATCATGGTAGGGCTCATCATGCCCATGGTCATGGGATTCATCAGCATCGCCGGATTCACCATGCCGCCAAATTGCGCATGAGAAGCGGGTGCCGCCAGGATGGCGGCCAGTAGAGGCAGTGCGCTACGTTTCATAATGATTCCTCGCAGGGTGAAATTTCAGGTCGTTCTTGCTTGGTTTCTGGGTCAGGGCATATTGGGCGGCCGGCCGTTACAGGCCGCCCTTTACGCGCGAGTATTGAGGCTTCGGCCATTGCTTCGCTGCTAAACATTCACTGCGTTCATGTGGGCCTGCGCCGCAAAATCATGCGCAACATCACAGGTCGCCGTTGGCGCCAGCCTGCATGATGTTGTCCATCTTGTCGTGGATATCCTTGGCCATGGCGGCCAGTTCCGGGCTGATGCCCATGCTGCCATTGACGGAATCAAGCCATGCAATGTCCCAGTCCAGCGTCAGTACCCAGACGTTCTTTTCAGCATCTTCCATCACCGCGATGCGGCAGGGCAGGTAAACGATGGATTCCGGCGCCAGTTTCATGATTTCGCGGCCGGCCTTGATATCGCAGAAGTGGAACACTTCCATGCGTGGAGACTCGGTGTCACCCAGCACGGCCTGGATGTCCTTCCACATGGGGCTGTGGCCCACCAGCTTGAAGTTCAGCGAGTTGGCGCGCAGCTTCATCGATTCAACCACATCGTCAAAGGCGATGTCCTTTTTCGCCTTGTACTTGGTGGTCATGTAATTCATGGTGTCCTTGATGTCCATCTTCATGCCCATGTTCATCATCGGCATCATCTGCTTCATCATCTTGGACTTTTCTTCCTTGCTGATGCTGCGGTTCATGGTCCAGGGCTTGGAGGCGGGCTGTTTGGGAGGCAGGGTGATGCCAAATGGCATGTAGGTGGGAACATTCTGGAGGTAGGGGTTGCCTTGCAGGTAGGGGTTGGCCGGGGCTGTGGGCGCGGGATCCGCGGAATGCGACGGCAATGAAAGCGTTAGCAGCGCGGCGCTGAGCAAAGGGTAAAGGGTTTTCATTTATGTTTTCCTCCGAAATGGGTTTTCACAAGGGCTGTTGAAACAAGATGCATTTAGGGGTAATCAGCGCGTAACTATACAGCCAGGCATCATCGCGCCCAATAGTACTTATGATGCGCAAACCGGGCATGTCCCCTACGGTATTCCTGATCATGGGAAAGCGGCAAAATTCAAGAAACTGTGCCGGACTGGTGCTTCCATAGAGCATGGCTGCGTCAGCCCGGCGTTTTAAAGCCTTGCCTTAACCGACGGTTGCTTCCGTCGAGCCTTTTCCGCCCGCGTTGTCCTCATAGGCCAGAACGATTTTGTCGCCTGCCTTGACGCCCTTGGCACGGAATGCCAGGTAGGGGTCCTTGGAAATGCCACCGCCCCACTGGGCATCGAGGTAGGTCTTGCCGGCAATGGTAATGGTGACGTTGCGAATGAAGTTCGCCTGCACAAGTTTGCCGTCGGCGCCTTTGCGCAATCCGTTTTCCATGGGATGAGTCATGAGAATTTTGACCTCGGCAGCGCCGCCGGCCATGCTTGCGCGGATTTTTGTTGGTACAGCCATCTTGTCTCTCCTGAAAGGTTAACCGTAAAGGGAAGCTGGGTTCGTCATCAGCCGCCACAGCCGCCGACCGTTACCTTGACTTCCTTGGCGGCTGTATAGGTCTTGCCGCCTGCCTTGACGATGGCGCGTACATTGGCCGTGGCGCCCATCTTGATACGGGTGGAGAGGTAGCCATCGGTATCGGTCATCTTGTAGATACCCACGAGCGGATTGGTGTTCTTTTCGCTCAGGAGGGCAATGGATTCGAGACCTGGCATGGTTGCAATGACTTCCACCGGCACGACGGAGCCGTTTTCAGCAATGTCGGGCGCCTTGACGCTGATCTTGTCCGATGTTTCCGCGCCAGCGCCACCGATGGCGGATAAAGCAGCCTCTTTTTGCGTGGCATTGAAAGCCGGCTGGTTCCAGTCAGCCAGCACCTGGGTGGGCTTGAGCAGGCCAGCGGCCACGGCCACTGAAAGCGCGCCAAATCCTCCCGCGCCCTTCAGTACATTTCTGCGCATTGCATTCATGCAGGTCTCCTGTAAAAAAATTACTTGGCCGGCAGGGGGAAGGGAACAGGTGCGGCGCCGGCAGCCGGCATCTGTAACTGTTGCATCAAGGGGTAAGTGCGCGGATCGGCGACTGCGCCCATCCAGTTACCGTAAACCTGCGGATTCATGGGAGCCGCCATCAGGCCCATCATTTTCGGGTCCATGGGGGCGGCCATCCAGTTTGTATACATGGCAGGGTTCATCATCTGCATGCCCATGTTCATCATGCGGGGATCCATTGGCGCCATCATCCAGTTCGTGTAAGTGGCGGGATTCATCATCGGCGCGGTCATGCCCATGTAGAAATTGGGATCCATGCCGGCGCCCATCCAGCGCATGGCGACATTGGGATCGGTGAATTGCATGTAATTCTGGAACGCGCCGGGGCTCATCATGCCGTAGGCCATGCGGGCGTACATGCCAGGGTCCATCATGGCATTGCCCATGGCTGGCATCATGGCCGGGTTGGCCATGGCGTTGCTCCACTGGATGAAAGCGCGCGGGTCTCTGAACGCGGATGCATTCTGGGTCGGATCGGTCATTTTTGCGGCCCAGGCTTCCGGTGTGGCGGGCGTGGGGCCTTGGGCAAACGCGGCACTGGCGCATACAAGGGTAATTGCAGGGATCAGTTTCAGTTGCGATTTCATCATCTTTCCTTAACGGAGGGTTGGGGGACGTTCACTATCCTCCAATTTGGAAAATTGGGCCAATAGTTTAAAAAAACCGGCGGGAAGGGGATCCCGCCGGGAGTCTCGGAGGAGACAAAAATCAGGAATACACATCACCCCAGATGCCTTCTGCCCAGGCTTCGGCGTAGACCGACTCCACTTCGGACAGATCGGCAGATATACCGCCGCCTGGCTGCGCGGTCATCTGGTCCTTGACCGGATCGTAGCGGAACACGGTGGCGACGTGGATGGCCTTGTCCTCGCTCACCGCGCTGTAGCAGGTATTGGCGACGATGGGGATGGGGTTGGGTTCGCGGCCATTGAGCATTTCGACAAGGGCATTGGCGCACACCTTGCCCATGTTGTTGGCCATGTGGCCCGACTTGGGAAAGTTGGACAGCAGCGAATCCCCGATCACATGCACGTTGGGCTTTGACTTGGATTCGTAGGTGACGAAGCTGGCCGGGCACCAGACGCCATTCGAGTCCGTGCGCACGCCGGCCAGTTCTGCCACATGTCCCGCGCGCTGCGGAGGGATGACGTTGATTACACTGGCTTTCAAGTCTTCAAACTCGGTGCTGACTGTCATGTTGTCCGCACTGACTTTCAGTACCTTGCTGTTGGGGCGGTATTCCACCCAATCCTTGTACAACGTGTCCCATGCTTTCATGAACAACGGCTTCTTCGACGCCACATCGGGATTGGCGTCGAGCATGATGATCTTGGATTTTGGTTTGGCGCGCTTGAGGTAGTTGGCCATCAGGCAAACGCGTTCGTAAGGGCCGGGCGGACAGCGGTAAGGCGCGAGCGGCATGCCGACAACAATGAGGCCGCCGTCCGGCATGGATTCCATTTGCTGGCGCAGCTTCAGGGTCTGCGGGCCGGCTTTCCAGGCGTGCAGGATGGTTTCCTGCGCTTTGGCATCGTAGCCCTCAATTTGATCAAAACGAAAATCAATGCCGGGTGACAGGATCAGCCGATCATAGGGGAAGCTGCCCTTGGCGGTTGTCACCACACGCTTGTCTGTGTCGATGGCAGTCACGTCATCGACCACGACATTCACGCCATGTGACTTCAGGCCGTCGTATGTCCTGGTGATGTTGTCCAGGGTTTTCAATCCGGCCAGCACCAGATTGGACAAGGGGCAGGAAACAAATTTGCCTTCACGGTCGATCAGCGTGACATCAATGCTGGGATCCCATTTTCGGATGTACTTGGCGGCCGTGGCGCCACCAAAGCCGGCGCCGACAATCACCACCTTTGCCTTGGCGGCGTTGCCGTAAGCACGAAGTGGAAGTCCGGAAATTGCCAAACCGGCTGCGGATGCTTTCAGAAAATCACGTCTTTGCATGCTCATTATTTTCTCCTCAGGGTTTGACGGCAGCGAAGATTTCCGCCATTTGCTGGAATTCTTCATCGGTGTAGCCCTTGGCGTGCTGATGCATGACCGTGGCTTCGCGCTTGCCTGATTTGAAATCCTTCATCTGTTCGATGAAATAGCTCTTATCCATGCCGGCCAGTGGCGGAATGGCGGAATGACTCTTGCCGTCCGTGCCATGGCAGGAATAACAGGTGGCTGCCATGGAGCGCGCGTGGGTCACGGTCGAGCCGGTAAACTTGCCGGCCACGTTGATCGCGGCAGCCGTGGCAACGCTGGGGGCAGAAACTGCTGCTGCTGGAATGGACGCGGCGGCAGCCGGCATGGCAGTCGCGGCTGAGGCTGCTGTGGTCGCGGCGGTGGCGGGAACGCTTACTGCGCTTGTGACGGGCGACAGGATGGCGGGCGCTGATCCCGCAAGCGCTGGCATGGAAGCTATGGCCTGCGCTGGCACGAACATCCACTGCATGAAAATCTGGCCGTTGGACCAGATGGCAACGGGTACCGCAACCATGTTGGCGGGAATGTTGGCAGGCTGCGCGGGCAGATAGATAAGTTTGCCGACAGGCGGTTCGGCGGCTGTTGAGTCGCTTGAGATGGCCGGGATCGCCAGCATGAGTGCCGCGAGTAAAGCAGAAACACGATGCATGAGTCTTCCTCCTAAAAAATTATTTTGTCGAATCCTGCAACGGCTCAATGCCGAAGAAACGGTAAAGAGCAGAATTTATGCCATGAGCAAACATGGAAAAAAATGAGTCAAATCAGAACTGAACGAAGATCACCCCTGGCAAACGTGACATGAAATTCTGTCTTGTCAAATGTGTGTCAGATGTCATGGCAGAAAGCTCAATTGACCGGGATCACGCTTTCCCCTGGCGTGGGCGGCAGCCGGGGAAGCGCGATTTCAGGAAAAGGGCCGGTCAGGGTATTGAGAAAGGCCACGATGTCTGCTGACTCTCCAGTGTCCAGTTTTATGCCGAGTTGCGAGGCTGCCATGACTTGAACGGCTTCGTTCAGCGTAGCGACCCCGCCGTTGTGGAAATATGGCGCGGTGAGCGCGACATTGCGCAACGTCGGTACCCGGTATTTGTGCCTGTCTTCTGGTTTGCCGGTGACGGCTTCGCGTCCCATGTCGTCACGCAGTTTGTATTTCGCCACGTAGGGGCTGTCATGGAAAGGGAAGGTCACGAAAAAGCCGCCGGGAAGCCAGGGGCCGGTAAATGCGGGAGGCCGGTGGCATCCGGTACAGCCCAAGGCGTTGAAACGTTTCATGCCGCGTTGCTGCTGTTCGCTCATTGCGGTTTTGTCGCCCATGACATAGCGGTCATAAGCACTGCCGGGTGTGATAAGCGTGCGTTCGAAAGCGGCAACCGCGCGGGCGGCATTATCCACGGACACTGGATTGTCGCCACCAAATATCTGCCTGAACTGATCGACATACCCCGGGATTCTTCGAACCCGGCTGATTGCGTCATCGAGTGAGCGCATGCCCATTTCAACCTGGGCGACCACGGGTCCCTTGGCCTGCTCTTCCAGGCTGGCGGCGCGCCCATCCCAGAACTGCACGCTGTGGAAGGCGGCATTCCACACCGTTGGTGCGTTGCGTGGTCCGGCAAGCCCGTGAACCCCTATCGACGTTGCGCGGCTGTCGTCGCCACCCGACATCAGGTTGTGGCAGGAGTTGCAGGATACCGTGCCAGTCGAAGAAAAGCGTGGATCGAAAAACAGCTGCTTGCCCAGTTCAATCCTGGTGGCGGTTTGCGGGTTGTCGTCCGGTACTGGCGAATTGGCTGGCAGGGGGAGCCACTCTTCGGCAAAACCGGCCGACATTGAAAGCATGGCGGCCATCAACAATCCTAGCTGCTTGATTGCTTGCACTGATCGCCCGGACGATTATTTCAGCGAGGAAAGAAATTCCGAAACGGAAGCCATGTCGATGTCTGACATGCCGCCAACGATTCCCTTCATGGATTCGTCCGAAGCAGCGCCGCTTTTGTAATCCCCCAGACGCTTGATCAAGTAGGCGGAATGCTGACCAGCCAGACGAGGTCCAGCATCGCCACCTTCACCGTTTGCCCCATGACAGCCCGAACACATTTCATAAACAGCCTTGCCCTTGTCCAGCACTGCCGCTTCGGCCTTGCTGCTGGCTGAACCGGCGGGTAGCGAAGCGAAATGCGCCGCGAGGTCGCCGAAATCGCCGGTGTTAAGCCCGCCAAACAGGGCCGATTTCGCGGCTACGGGCCGGCTTCCATTCTTGAAGGCCTCCATTTGCGAAACCAGAAAGGCTTCCTTCTGGCCGGCGATACTGGGGTATTGCGGGTTGCTGGATATGCCTTTCAGGCCATGGCAACTGATGCATTTCATGCCTTTGGATTTACCTGCGGCTGCATCGCCAGCCTGGACGCCGGATATGGCGAGAAAAAGGCTGGCAATGGTGGAAAGTTTCAACAGTTTGTTCATCTGGGTGCCTCCGTATGTCATTAGCGGGCTGCCATTTTTGCTGTCGTTGACAGGGCGGTTTTCATATCCGCCGCGCTGTAATCGCGGGTCAGTTCTTTCATCACCACGGTTGGTACGGTCAGCTTGCCTTCGCCCAGCAACTTGTCTGCAACGCCTTGTGCGTAGGATTGATAGTGCAGTTTGGCCTGTACCTTGAAGCCCTTGGCGGCTGGCGGGAGATGAAAGGCATATACGCCGTAGCGAAAGCCTTTGGGCGGAATGGTGTTCAGGTGATCGAAATTGGCGATTTCCCACGGGTTGATGGTCGGCTTGCCATCCTTGTCCACCGAGCGGTTGATGAACGTGACCGCATCCGAAGGAACATGGTTGTTTTTCGCAACGCCTGAATTGAGCAGTTCGTTGCCCTGATCGTCAGTAATGTGAACTTCAAGCCAGATCTGGCGGATGAAGGTGAGGCTGGTCGGTAAATGATGGCCGGCACGCTTGTTGGTGACCTTGACCTTGAGCATATTGGCGCCGCCCTTCGCCGGGACGATTTCGAAGTCGAGTTCGGCGGCATTCTGCAAACGCTTGAGGGCTTCGGCCTTGTTTTCCGATGCGCCCTTGACACCCAGCGCTTCGGCGATGACGGTGTTGCCACCCACAAAACCATGATCGTGGACGATGTCACGCTTGTTCTTTGCACCCATGCCGGCAAAGCCGCCCAGACCATGATCAGCCAGATCCTTGGCAGGCTTCATTTCATCCGCCACGCGTATGGCGGTATCCACCGGCACCATGTGGCAGTCCTGGCACTGGATGCCGTTTTGCGCATAGGGCGAAGCCTTCCACTCATCGAAGGTGTGTTCGACCGGGAAGCGATTATCCGGGTGGAAAATGTTGTGGCAGTTGGCGCAAAACGCCGACTTGGTATGCAGCTCGGAGTACTCGGTATCGTGGAAGGGCGATTTGGAGTCTTTGAGCGTTGCCCGTTTGACGCGGCCAGGCGACATGACAAACGAGGCGTTGCCGGGATTGCCCGTAGAAGTGTGAACAGCGGTCGTTCCGGATATGGTGTGGCAGACGTCGCAGGACACACCCTTTTCCGCGATAGGCGCTGCCGTGAAGCCGCCGTGCTTGCCAAGCGAAGGATCAAACTTGACCGTGCCAGTGGCAACGCCGATTGGGGTGTGGCAGCCGCCGCAATGATTGAGCGTCTTGCCGTCGGTGGCCTTGTGCGCCAGCGCCCATTCCGCCTGGAATACCGGATCCTTGAAAGAAATGGAGTGCATTGAGGTGCTCCAGCCCTTGTATTGGCGCGGGTGACAGCCGGCGCAAATTTGTGGGTCCTGCCAGTTTTCCGGCATGGGTTGCGCACCCTCTGCCTTCATTTCCACCTTGAGAAAAGCCGGGTAATAGGGGAAAGCGATACCGCCCTCGGCGATGGAAATCCGTGTCGTCGCCAGCACGGCTGCCAGACTGGCGATCAAGACGAGTGCAAGAAGTGTCAGGCGATGATGCAAGGACCAGTGCAGTGCATGTTTCATTATTGTTTCCTCCGGTTTGCCGTGCCCGTTTTTTGGGCTGCCGGAGGGCAATGCAGGGTTTGTGCCAAATCATTTGGCAGGTTACTGATTGATTTGCAAGGGTGTTTTTTGACGGGTCGGATTTGCGTGTCTGACAACTCAACTGCCAGACAGTGTCATGGCAGTTGCTGGCAGAAAAAACCCCTCAGGCAACGAGGTCTAACTCTTTCAGTCGCCGGTACAAGGTGCGCTCACTGATTTTCAGGGCTTTGGCGGCCAGCCGCCGGTTGCCGCGGAAATGTTCCAGCGTATGCCGGATGAGCTCGGGCGTGACAGGCTGATCGCAGGTATCGCATGCATGGGTCTCGAATTCGTGTTCGCGTGCGAGGGTGTCGCGATCATTTGCCGGGTTGTAGTGGCGGACCTCGTCAGGCAGATGCTCGGGCTCGATCAGCCCGCCGCGGGCCAGCAACGCGCCTCGTTCAAGCAGGTTTTTCAGTTCGCGCATGTTTCCGGGGAAGTTGTAACGCTTGAGCACTTCCAGTGCTGGCTGGCTGATGGAAGCCGAATGCTTCCCCATGATCTTGCGGGAAAGAAAATGGCGCACCAGTTCAGGGATGTCCTCCTTGCGATGGCGCAACGGGGGTAGCTCAACCTGCATGCAATTGATGCGGTAGAAAAGGTCGGCGCGAAACAATCCCTTTCCAACCATATCCTTCAGTTCGCGGTTGCTGGCGGCAATCAGCCGGAAATCCGCCTTGATTTCCTTGGTGCCGCCAAGCCGCCGGAATGTGCCAGTTTCCAGCACACGAAGAAACTTGGCCTGGATTGAGAGTGGCATTTCGCTGATTTCATCCAGAAACAGCGTGCCCTTGTGCGCCAGTTCCACCAGGCCTTTCTTCATGCCCACGCAGCCGGTGTAAGCGCCATGTTCGTGGCCAAAGAGTTCGTTGACGAACATTTCTTCCGTGAACTGTGTGCAATCCACCGCGACCAGTTCACCTGATGACCGGGCTGATTTGCGATGCAGGAACTGGGCGGCAAGTTCCTTGCCTGTGCCGGTTTCGCCATGAATAAGCACGGTGGAATCCGTACCGGCAACCAGGCAAAGATTGTCCAGCACGCGCGTAAACGATGGGCAGCAGCCAACCATTTTCTCTTCGTCGAAAACCAGATCCACTTCCTTGCTGATGGGGTGCATGCCTTCGCCCATATAGAGCAGCTTGCCGCTGTCGTCGGACACCGGGCTGCCATGAATGGCAACGTATTCAGGCGCATGGTCGCGATCAAGATGACGATGGATAACCTGCATGGCTTCCTTGTCCTTGAATACCTTGGACAGGGGACATTCTTCGCCATTGATGTCACAGGTGTACTCGCTCTTGTGTGAAACCTCGTGGCATTTCATGCCAACGATTTCATGCGGCGCAAGATGGGTGTAAGACTCGGCGTATTTTCTGTTACAGGCGACGATGAAATAGTTTTCATCAACCAGCGCAAAAGGCTCGGGATGCGCGTCGACCAGACTTTGGATCAGGGTTTTGTCCATGGTTTTACAAAGAAATGCGCCTCGTCAAATACTGCAGGGGTGGGCTTATTGTTTCTTTAAAACCGGGCCAAAATCAACCACAAGCCGTCAAGTGTTTTGTAACAAAGGTACGGAGAACCATGTTTTTAAAATTCAGGAGAATAAAAAAGGCAGCTCAGGCTGCCTTTTTTAAACGTTGAATATCCCAACAATCAACGCATGCCCTGGATGTATTGCGCCACGGCTTCCATTTCCTGCGGCGTCATCTTGGCGGAAATCACCCGCATCATTTTGGCGGCATCGTTGGCGCGCTCGCCTGCGCGGAATTTATTCAACTGATCAAGCGTGTAGTCGGCATGCTGGCCGGCCAAACGGGGAAACTGGATGGGAATGCCTTCGCCCTTGGCGCCGTGGCAGGATGCGCAGGCGGGCACACCGGAGCCCTGCACGCCGCCTCGGTATATTTTCTGGCCCAGGGTTGCTTTGGCTTTGTCTTTGGCCGTGGCGGCTTTGGCGGATTTTTCACTGAAATAGGCGGAAATGTTTTTCATGTCCGCCGGCGTCAGGCTGGCGACCATGCCCATCATGACCGCGCTGCTGCGCTCGCCAGACTTGAAGTTGGCCAATTGTTTGTTCAGGTATTCCGCACCCTGGCCGGCCAGGCTGGGGTTGGCGGGAATGGCACTGTTGCCGTCCACGCCGTGACAACCCGCGCAAACGGAATTGACAATTGCTTCAGCGGCCTTGGGATCGCCTTTGGCGGATAGTGTCGGTGCTTCAGCTGCGAAAGCCGGAACGGACAGAACAGCGGCAAACAACATTGCCAGTTGGGTTTTCATCCAGAACTCCTTGGGAGATATAAGTGACGTGAACGCGAAATACAGCGCGTAAAATGGCGAAATTTTAGCGAATTTGAATATACCTGCCAAGGCAATGCCTCTCTTTAGCCAACTTTCTTATGCAACATCCGCAGCCACCCTGGCCCAACTTCCTGAAAGCCGGGTCGAAATCGCCTTTGCCGGGCGGTCGAATGCAGGCAAATCCAGCGCCATCAACACGCTGGCAGGACACAAGCGGCTGGCTTTTGTTTCCAAGACACCCGGTCGAACACAACTGATCAATTTTTTTACTGTGGATGATGGGCGTTATATCGTTGATTTGCCTGGTTATGGCTACGCCAAAGTGCCGCCGGAAATCCGTGAGCGCTGGGAAAACGTGCTCTCAGCCTACCTGCAAACACGTCATGCACTGGCCGGACTGGTGCTGATCATGGATGCTCGCCACCCGCTGACGCCGCTTGACCAACGGATGCTTGACTGGTTTCTGCCTCGTGGCCTGCCCGTGCATATCCTGCTGACCAAGGCCGACAAGCTTTCACGCGGCGAAGCAAATAAAACCCTGCTGGAGGTGAAAAAGGCACTGAAAGATGCGCCTCAGGTCAGCGTGCAGCTTTTTTCCAGCCTGGCGAAACAAGGCATTGACGAGGCCGAAGGCGTTATCAATAACTGGCTTGCGGTGGAATGAAGAAATAAAAAACCCGGCCAAAGGGGGGGCCGGGTCAAAGACCTTCTGGAATCGAAGGTTCCCGCTCAGGGAGGAGAAGCGGGAGACAGCAAACGCCATCTGCAAACATAGAGAAGGGGGGCGTAAAATAGTTCCGGAAAATTTCTGGAGAATATTGTGGCCCTCCCCTTTGGCGCTTACCCCGGCCGTCGCATGCGCCGCATGCGGCACGATGACTTTTCCCGCCGCATGATGCGGGAAAACACGTTATCTGCAGCCGACCTGATCTACCCTGTTTTCGTGCTGGATGGTAAAAGCCGCCGCGAAGCCGTGGCTTCCATGCCCGGCGTGGAAAGGCTGTCGCTGGATTTATTGCTGCCTGTCGCCGAGGAATGCGCAAAACTGGGCATCCCAGCGCTGGCCTTGTTTCCGGTCATCGATTCCAGCCTGAAGTCATTAGGCGCAGAGGAAGCCTTTAATCCGGATGGACTGGTTCCCCGTGTGGTGGCCGCACTCAAAAAGGCGGTTCCGGAACTGGGCATTATCACCGACGTAGCGCTGGACCCTTACACCAGCCATGGGCAGGACGGCCTGATCGATGACAAGGGCTATGTTTTGAACGATGAAACTGTTTTTGTTCTGCAAAAACAGGCGGTTAACCATGCCCAGGCGGGTGCGGACATCGTCGCCCCTTCTGACATGATGGACGGCCGGATCGGCGCAGTCCGGTCGGCATTGGACGCGGAGGGGCATATCCACACCCGCATCCTGGCCTATGCTGCCAAGTACGCTTCCAGCTTTTACGGGCCTTTCCGCGACGCCGTCGGCTCTGCCGCCAACTTGGGCGCGGGCAACAAATACACCTATCAGATGGACCCGGCCAATTCCGACGAAGCCCTGTGGGAAGTGGGGCTGGACCTGCAGGAAGGCGCCGACATGGTCATGGTCAAGCCCGGCATGCCTTACCTGGATATTGTAAAAAAGGTGAAAGACGCCTACAGCGCCCCCACATTCGCCTATCAGGTCAGCGGGGAATATGCCATGCTGAAAGCTGCCGGCCAGAATGGCTGGATTAACGAGCAGGCATGCGTCAGGGAGGCCCTTTTAAGCTTCAAGCGGGCTGGAGCGGATGGGGTGTTGACCTATTTTGCGCTGGAAGCGGCAAGGTGGCTCAAAGATTAAAGACTGACATTGCTAAATCGTATTAAGTTGTCCTGAATTGCTGCCGAAATTAGAAATATCAGAATCAAGCTTTAAGGATGACGAGCGTGATCAGACTACGTATACCTAATTCAAACCAACAAATGCCGGATATTCCTAAACATCCTTTTGGATTTAAAAATCGTCGCCGGGATCCGGACGAATGGGATAAAACGATTATCGCTTTCCAGTCACCATACAGACTAAAGGACTTGTGTATTGATCAGAGTCAGGATTTGTCTAACGAGGCTACGCAAACCATTCGCCAGGAGTTCAAGGTTCGTTTGGCAAATACGGAAGATCGAAGAAAATCAGCCAGTCTTTTAATTGAAAAGATGTACAGCTGGCGCGGCTACGATTCGCCGTCACTAAACCAGGATCCCAATAAAATTACCCTGGTTGCTTACCAGGATGAGAAAGTAGTTGGCACACTAACCCTTGGGGTGGATTCCCCAGATGGCTTGGTTGTTGATCAATTATATAAGCTAGAAGCTGACAGGCTCAGGGCTCAGGGGCGCAGACTATGCGATGTAACCAAACTTGCGGTTGATCCGGACATTAAATCTAAGCAGGTATTGGGGGCCTTGTTTCATCTCTCGGTCATATATGGCCGCAATATTCACCACGCAACGGACTTTTTAATTGAGATCAACCCGCGACACGCACTTTTTTATCAGCGAATGATTGGCTTCGAGCCATTTGGCGACGAAAAGTTATGTCCTCGAGTAAATGCACCGGCAGTTTTGCTTAAGTTGGATCTGGCTTACTCTGACGAACAAGTGAAAAAATACGGCGGCCTTGGCTCTTCTGCACAAGGTGTAAAGAATATCTATCCCTACTGGTTCTCAAAAGAAGACGAATTGGGTATTACCCAGCGTTTGTTAAGAGGCGAGTGATTGCCTGGATCAATCAATTTGCCACCGTTGGTGGCTTATCTTGTCGAGGCAGCGGGATGTGCGCCATCGGCAGACAATTCACAGCCGTGGTGTTTTGAATGGGATGGTGATGTCCTGACAGGCCGAGCAGCCCGGCGTGGCGGATTCCCTGTTGATTATCATGCAACCATCATGGCACTTGGTGCGGCAGCCGAGAATTTGATTTCAGCGGCCAAGAGTTTGGGCCTGGATTTGTCATCCTGGAATTTCTGCGCGCCCGGGCCGGATGATGTCTTTATTCACGGCAGCCTGGCAGAACACCTGGAAACAGACGGCTTCCCGGAAAACCCGACATGGAAAAGAAGGCATACAAATCGACTACCTTATGTTCCTGAAATCAGTTCACATGTTTTGCCAGAACTTGAAGCTTGTCATGTTGGGCAAGCCAAGGTTAACGCCATCACCGGAGCGGAGATTAAAACGCTTGCTGCATGGGTCAGGCAAGCCTCGGAAGTTCGGTTTCAGACCCGCGAAGTCAACGAGTGGTTTGCATCAAGCTTGCGCTATGGGAACGCTCTGCAAGATTTGATTGAAGGATTGAATGTCAAGACGCTAGCCTTGCCTCCGGGGGGGGTGGGCCTGTTAAAGCTCATGTCAAACTGGAATAGAATGCAATGGCTAAACCGTTTCAAGGTTTACAAATTATTTGCGTCAATTGAAGCGATCAATTTTCAGAAAACGCCTTTGGTAATTGCAATTTATGGGCCGTCCGAGAAAGCCTCAATATTTGAAGCGGGCCGTTGCTTGCAGAAGGTTTGGTTAAAGGTAACCGAATTGGGCCTGTCGGCTCACCCTTACTATGTCGTAGCCGATCTTCTTGGCAGAATTGAGTCGGGTGGTGTCCCCCTGCAATGCATGCGGCAGGCAGAAAACATCAAAATGCAGGTTCATGAAAAATTTGGAAAAAATAGAACCTTGCATTGTTTGATGAGGGTGGGAATCCCAGCTGGAAAAATTGAATTCTCCGGCCGTTTGCCGATAGATGAAATTATGTGCAAAGCTTCAATCAGGAGTTGATCTTGTCCTATACGCCTAAGGAAATTGATTGGGAACGGCTTGTTTTGATTGCAGGGGGGCATACGGCATTTCAGCTCCTGTGGGCAGGTGTTGAGCTTGGCCTTTATGACAGCCTTTCTGCCAAACCTGGTCAGACACTGGATGAACTTGCCCTGGCATTAAAGCTGGAACGTCAGCCAGCGCGGATTTTGCTGATTGGCTTGACAGCATTGGGTGTCATCAAACTCGAAAATGGGCGATATAACAATGCTCAGGTAACCGAGGAGCGCATGGTCAGCGGCAAGCCGGGCTTCGTCGCCCCAATCCTTGGCTGGCAGGCGCACATTGTCTACCCGGGCATGATGGACTTTGTTACATCACTGAAAGAAAACCGCAATGCTGGCTTGGCGCGTTTCCCGGGCAGCGAACCTACGCTGTATGAACGCCTGACTCATGACAAGCGGCTGGAAAGGATTTTCCAGGATTCCATGAGCGGGCTTTCAAAACAGGCAAATCAATTTCTGCCCAAGGCCATGGATTTCAGCAGGTTCCGGCACGTGGTGGATGCGGGCGGTGGTGATGGCACCAATGCCATGGCGATTGCCCGTGCGTATCCAGACTTGAGAACGGCTGTTTTCGATTCAGCCTCAGTATGCGAGCATGCCCGGAAAAACATCGAAAAGCATGGCATGTCGGATCGCGTGGGAACATGGCCAGGCAATTTTTTCGATACCCCGTTTCCGCCCGATACGGACTGCGTTGTGTATTGCCACATTCTGACCATCTGGTCCATGGACAAAAACCGCACGTTGCTCAAACGTACCTTTGATGCGTTGCCGGAAGGTGGCGCAGTCGTGATTTTCAACATGATGGGCAACGATGACGACCGGGGCCCGCTCAGCACCGCGCTGGGTTCTCCCTATTTTCTGGCCATTGCCACGGGGGAGGGCATGCTGCATCCATGGAAGGATTATGAAACCGCCCTTCGCGACGTGGGATTCAAGCAAACGGTGAGAATGGATCAGGGCTTGCCGATCGATCACGGCATTCTGGTCGGCATCAAATAACCGGATTTCCGGCGAGCAGATGGAATACGACTATTTCGAGGCATTCAGCCGCAATCTCGGCTTCCTTTCCAAGGAGGAGCAGACGCGGCTTAAAAATGCACGTGTTGCCATAGCCGGGCTGGGTGGGACTGGCGGCGCACAAGTGCTTGCCCTGTCACGCATGGGCATTGGTCGATTTCACTTGGCCGACCCCGACACCTTTGAACTGGTTAACTTTAACCGGCAAAGCGGGGCAACCATGCCGAACATCGGGCGGGCGAAAACCGCTGTCGCCAGGGAAACCATCCAGTCGATCAATCCAGAGGCCGAAATCACTACTTTTGATGGCGGCATCAATGTCGAAAACATTGACGATTTTCTGGAGGGGGTCGATGTGGTTGTGGACTCCCTTGATTTTTACTGTTTCGAAGAACGTTTCCTGCTGTATTCAAACGCCAGGAAGCGCGGGTTGTGGGTTCTGACCGCTCCACCACTGGGGTTTGGCTTTACCCTGATCATGTTTGATCCCAATGGCATGAAATTCGAGGATTATTTCGGGTTTCGACCGGATATGTCAGCGCGCCAAAGAGTCATTGCGCTCATTGCCGGCATTGCCCCAAAACCCTTCATGTTCAAATACCTGGATCGATCGCGACCGGATTTTGAAGGACGGCGCCTACCTTCTGTAGGGGCTGCACCTTTCATGATCGCTGGTGTCATGGCCACGGAAGTTACCCGGATATTGACCGGGAAAAGCCGCCCCATGGCAGCGCCGACCATCTACCAGTTTGATGCCATGCTGAGGCGGTTTCGCAAGAAAACCTATTTTTGGGGGATGCGTGGGCCAATTCAGCGCCTCAAGCGCCTGGCTTTGGACAGGATACTGCCACGCTAAATTAATGTCGGGATTTTTTACAACCCGATAAGAAAACTCAGTGGCGGCACGCGTGTAATAAAAAAAAATCTAATTAAATTCAGCCTGTTATGCTGTTGTCACGCGGGTTGGCATGGCAGATGCTTTATATGGGGCAACCGGCAGATGCCCGGGCAATCTTAACCAAGGAGCAAAAGATGAAAATTGCAAAACTTAGCGCCCTAACCTCTGCGCTGCTAGTGGGTGGCCTGATGGCAACGTCCGCAAACGCTTTCTTCCTGTACCAGAATACCCGTCTGGAAGATGACAACATGGAGAAGCTGAACATTGACCTGAACAGCAATGGTTTGCTGGATATCGGCGACTCACTGCGTGGTGTTGTTGAAATCAATACCCTGGTTGACATCAATAGCCCTGCTCAGCAGAACAGCCTGTCCCCTGAGCTTACGGGCATTTTTGAAGTAGTGGTGACTGGTAAAGTTGCCACAGCTACTCCTGGGCTGTTCAACTACACCTTTGGTGCTGTGGCCGGCGGTGTGAATGGCCTTGGCGCTGGTACCGCAATCGCCTTTTATACCGGCGGTACAGACCTTGTAATCCCGGGCTGTGCTTCGATTGCTCAATGTGAAGCAGACGCAACGACTGGCGGTGGCGGTTCGCTGTGGATGACTCTGGGTTTCGCCGACGCAGACGATGAATGGAAGACCGGTTTGGGTGGTGCGCCTGAAAATACCAATCTGCTGGGTGTTCCCCAAGGTGTTGGTATCGGTACTTTCCTGTACTCGTTAAGCGTGCTGACCAATAATACGGGCTACACTATTAATGACCAAGCGCTTACTTGCATTCCCGGTCTTTTGTATACCTGCGCTGGCGATGGCAGAACAGATGTTGTTGGTTCAGGCTCGATTCAGGGTGCGCAGGGCGTGACGAATGGCTACACTTCCACCAGCGACTTCCAGTACCAAATGAATGTTGTGCCTGAGCCTGGCACGATAGCACTGCTGGGTATGGGCTTGCTGGGTTTGGGTTGGTCTGCTCGCCGTCGTGCTAGCTGATAAGCTTAGTGCATAAATTTAAAAGCCCTGCGAAAGCAGGGCTTTTTTATTGAGTGTCGAAAATATTAAAGTGTTGTTTATGCCTTGGGTCCCCTGGAGCCATGACGAGAAGCCGGGGGGATTCTGGTTTGTGACGGGGGGGTTGGGTTTGATAGCCGACAGCTTGATTTACAAACTGTCATGTAAAGCTTGCGCCTGATTGCGTTCGGGGAAACTGGCGTTTTTGTTCAATAAATTGCGCAGTTCATTTTTGGCACGTTGATTTTCTCCAGTCTTGGACAGTGAATAGGCAAAGTGGTAGTGAATGCTCGGGCTGGCTGGCGCAAGCCGGGCGGCTTTTTCCAATTCGGTTTTGCCTTCATTGTGATTGCCTGAAGTAACAAGAATCCAGCCCAGTGTATCCAATATCACAGCCGAGTCTGGAGCCAGTTTTTTGGCGGCTTTTGCGGTTTCCAGAGCCTTGGGCTGACGAGCCATGTGATACAGGCTGGCCAGGTTATTCAGGATCGCCGCATTAGCAGTATCCTGTTTGGAAATATATTCGTATTGCTTGATGGCGTCCGCGGATCTGCCAGAAGCAACAAGGATTTCCGCGAGTTCTGCCCTGACGTCAAGATCGTTTGGGTGCTGGGTAATCCACGATGACAGAATGTTTTCAGCCTGCTTAAGATTTTTTGCCTGGCGATGAGCCTGTGATAACTTGCTGGCAATTATTCCGGCAGGTTTTATAGACATGGCTTTTTCGTAGGAAGCAACTGCCTCGCTGGTTGCGTTTCGGACAAGCGCAATGTCTCCCTGAAGTATCAGGCCTGCTGGATGAGCGGGATAAAGATCAGTTAACTTGTGACTGATTAAGGATGCGGCATCCAGACGGCGGCTATTGATTTCTGTATTGCCGAGCGCTACCAGAACAGCTCTCGAATCCGGCGCCAATTCAAGTGAAGACTGAAATGATTTGCGCGCTGCATCAAATTGCCCCAGACCCATTTGCGCCATGCCAAGCTTGTAATGCAAGTCCGCATTACGGGGTGAATTGGCAATTAATCTCTTGAACCCGGAAATGGCATCAGTAAGTTGTCCTGTGGCCAATTGGGTGTTGCTGAGCAACAGTTGGGCGCGTGAATTGTTGTTCAGTTTATAAGCCGCTTCCTGTGCAATGCTTAATGCTTTTTGGGGATTTCTGGCGGCAAGCTCAAGTTGTACCAATAATTCCTTGGGGCGAATGGAATCAGGATTGCTGGTAGCGGCACGTTCTATGAGCGCACGCTCATCCGTGGTGTTTCCAGCTTCCCTGCTAAAGTAGGCTTTTACCAGTAACAGGTGTTCGTTCTTTGGCTGAGCTTCAAGCGCCTTGTCCAGTCTTCGTACTGCCTCATTCTTGTTTCCGGTACGCGCAATCAATTCGATTGATGTCAAGGTCGCTGTAAGATTCAGAGGTTCGAGTTTTAATACCTCCTCATAAAATTTTATTGCGGTTTTGTGATCGCCGGTTTGGGCATATGCGGCACCACTTAACAAAAGAGCCTCGATGTTTTTCGGTGCCTTCTTTCGTGCTCTAGCCAATGCATCAAGTGCAGCTTGCGGTTTCTGATTCCCAAGGTATGTGCGGGCTAGGCTAAGGTCGGCTTCAGGGCTGGTATCAGATTGTGCGACGTTCTTCAGCAAATCCAAACCACTATCCAGTTGCCCCTGCAGAATCATGCTGTTGCCAAGCGCCAATTTCGGGATGCTGCTATTGGGTGAGCGTGACATCGCACGGTTGAACATGTCCTGCGCTTCTTGATGGCGCCCAAGTTGCTGCAACGCCTCGCCAGCCAGGCCGAAATGGGTGGCATCGGCGTTAGGTGTCTGAAGAACTGGACCAATAGTGTCCAAGGCGGCTTTCGGTTGCTTTAAAAGCAAATTCGTATGTGCAAGCAGGGTGCGAATGGGTATGGAGGCTGATCTTAGTGAAAGTGCTGCATTAAAAGTTTGCTTGGCAAGCTCGTAATCCTTGGCTTGCAGATATGTGGAGCCGAGCAGAATGAGGCTATCAATGTGGTTTGGCGCAATTTTCAGATTGCCTTCAAGGAGAGTCCGGGCTTTGGAAAGATCTTTAGACTGAAAAGCAATAAGCGATTCGAGATACTTGCTCAGATAGTGATTTGGGTAAAGAGCACGCAGTTTTTCTACGTTGATTTTGGCTTCGTCGTTCCGATTTAGTGCGACCAGAATCGTGGCACGTCCAGAAAGTGCGTCCAGGTTTGTTTTATCGATTGAGAGAGCCTTGTCAAATGCCTTAAGGCTTTCTTCCTGCTTGCCAAGCGTCTTTTCGAATGAAGCTAACGCAAGCCAATTGTCCGGATTTTGAGGATCAAGCCGGATGGCTTGCTGAACATTTTCAAGCGCGGAGTCGGTACGGCCATTAATAAATTCACATAAACCCATTCCAATGTAACTGGAAGCCAGATTTGGATCCAGCTGGATTGAGGATTTATATAAATCACATGCCTCGGGTATTTTTCCAAGGCCCATAAAAGCATCGGCTCTTGTTTGTTGGGCCGAGGCATTCACCTTTGGTGATGCCGCAGGGTCTGGCTGAACTTCATTCAGGACACGTTGATATTCGCGTGTTAAAAGCAGGGCTTTGACGATGTGTGGTTGTAAGGAATCGCTGCTTACCCCGAGTTGCTTGGCTTTTTCGAGTTCCTTTAGAGCGCTGTCTCCCAGCTTGAAACGAATGTAAGCCTGTCCCAATAGCCATCGCGCTTGTGCGTTGTTTGGATCCTTCTGTACGGCATTTTTTAGTTCAAGAATGCTCCCCTTGAGATCGCCTTGACTCTGCAAGTCTTTAGCTTGCTGTATATGCTCTTCGGGGCTGCGGCTGTCGATCCGATTACAGCCATTAAATATGGAGGCCGAAGCTAATGCCAGTGAAATGGCAAGTGCAATTGGGGTTAAACGAAAGGAATCAGGATACATGCGTCCATTCTCACGGTTTGCTGGTTAATTGCTGAAGTAGTATTTTGGCATCAGCTTCCATGGAAAAATCCCTGGCAGATTTCAGAAGTTCTTTGATCTCTTGTAGTGCTCGCACTTTGTCTCCACTTGTCGCAAGTGCAGACGCGTAATGGTACTGAATATCACCTACATCCGGAGCTTTTGACAGTGCCTGTTGTAGGAAAGTGGTTCCCTTGGCTGCCTGACCGGTCTGTGTAAGAGCCCACCCATAGGTATCAAGTACGGAGACATTGTCTGGCTGTAGTTTATAGGCCTGCTCGGCAAAAGTTACGGCGCGCTTGTCTTTTTGCTGAGCCAAGGCGTAAGCCAGGTTATTCAGGATGGCAAGCTGGCCGGGCAGTTTCTGGTTTAGGTAAAGATAATGGTCGGCCGCTTCGGCATATTGCCTGGTGCCGATTTTGGCTTCCGCATATACCATTCGCACGGCATGATCATCCGGATGGGATTTGATCCAGGTCGCAAGACGCCTGTCTGCTTCCCCTGATTGCCCCGCGCCCTTGAGCGCGGAGACCTGTTTCAGCAGAATGGCGTTGCCGGACTTGATTTTGCCTGCCTGTTCATAAGCTGCCAGTGCGCCAGTAAAGTTTTTCTGGCTCATCAGGATATCGCCTTCCAGCATATGGCCAAGCGGGTCATTGGGGGATGCCCGTTTCACGATTTCGGCCTGTTTAAGCGCTTCGGCTGCTTGCCCTGCCTTGACGAGCAGCTGGGCGAGATCCAGCCGTGCCTGGGGATGGTTTTCGTTCAGATCAAGCACTTTGCTGAGGCTTTTTCGCGCGGGCTCCAGTTCATTCAATGCAATCTGGCTTTGAGCTAGCTTGTAATGCATGGCGGGCGAGTTTGGCGCCAGTTCAACCAGCTTGCTGAAGGAGTCCTTGGCATTCTGTTTTTCACCGGCGGCAAGCTGCACGTTACCTAGCAATTCCAGCGTGCCCTGACTACCAGGTTTGGCATTGTAGGCTTCGCGGGCGAGTGCGAGTGCCTTCGCGGGTTCTTTTTTGCCGAGGTGGTATTGGGCAAGCAGGCTTCGGGGTTGTATGGCAGTGGTGTCGGCCTTCGCGGCTTTGTTCAGCCAGTCTAGATAGGCGCTTTCGTTTTTGCCCCGAGCTTCGATGCTGGCCAGCGCCAGCATGGCGTTGAGGTTATTCGGATCAGCCTTGATTACGGATATGAATCTCGATTTCGCGGCTTGTGGATTGTTTTCCTTCATGTCCAACTGGGCAAGATTGGCTGCAGCGGAAAAATATTTCGGGTCGATGCTTAATGCTTTTTCAAATTGCTTGCGAGCGCCTGGCAGGTCGTTTTTGCCCATTAAAGCGGCTCCCCTGAAATTTGCCGGCTGTGGGCTGCCAGGCATTTTCTTTTCGAGTTGATTAATGGCCACCAGTGCCTGGTCAAACTCCTTGCGCTTTAGATGATTGAGAATCAGCAGGGTATCGGCACGCGTACTGTCAGCATTCATGCCGGAGCTAGCCTGAAAATCAGAAATGGCCTGCGCATCGCCCTGTGCCATGCGTGCAAGGCCAAGCTCGGTCCGGATGGCGGCGCTATCGGGCTTGAGTGCCGATGCCTTGGCGAAATACTGTTCGGCCAGCGGATAGTTTTTCCTGGCCAGAGCGATTTCACCTGCAACGATGAGAGTAGAGGCATCCTGGCTTTGAACTGGATCAAGCGGCTTGAGGGTTTCCTCAGCGGCATCGACCTGGCCTCGTTTCAGTAATGATGCGGCCAGCAGACGCCGGGAATAAACATGTCCGGGTGCCGCGCTCAGTACTTTCTTTAGGTGAGTTTCAGCGGTTTCCATTGAGCCAAGTGAATACTCCACCGCGCCTGCCAGCAGGTTGGCGGGCAAGTAATCGGGCGCGGCTTTAAGTACCGGGGCAAGATCGTCGCGGGCTTTGCCAGCCTGGTTGCTGCGGAACTCGATCAACGCACGTGTATAGCGCGCGATGAGGTGGTTGGGCGTGTTTTTGAGAACGGTCTCGACTTCCTTGCGGGCGTCATCCAGGCGGTTGTCAGCGATGGCCTGAGTGGCAAGAGCGAGCCGCGCAGGCGCATTGTCGGGATCGTTGCCGATGATGGCCTGATAAATTTTCGTGGCTTCGGCAGGTTTGCCTGTCAACTTGAGAATCTCTCCCTTGAGCAGCAGGTAATTTGATTGCTTGGGCTCCAGTTGAATGGCCTGATCCAGGCTGACCAGAGCCTGATCAAGCTTGCGATCGACCAGATGCAGCTTTGCCTGGGCGAAATAAAGCTCCGCTTCAGAGGGAAAGGCTTTTAGTGCCTCGTCGAGAATTTTCCGCGCTTCTTCGGACTGTTGAAGACCGAGATAGGCCTGCGCACGGGCGGCGAGCATCTGGGCGCGAACCGGGCTGCTTGCTTCGGGGACGGGCAATTCATCGATGATGCGCTGAAATTCGCGCATGCCCATTAATGCCTGGGCCAGCAGCGGGTTGATGGTCTCCGGTTTTTGGCCCAGCCCTCTTGCGCGGGAAAGTTCTTTTTCGGCCGGCACATATTCACCCCGCGAAAGGTAAAGTTTGCCCAGCAGAAGTCGGGCTTCGCTGTTTTTTTCGTCGGCCTGAACGGCGCTTTTGAGCTGGATGACTGCGGCTTTCAAATCGCCTTTTGACTGCGCGGATTTGGCCTGCTCAACCAGTGTATGCGCATCTTCACCGCCGCAACCGGAAAGTGACAGCATGATGCCGACCGAGAGTAGCTTGATCAGGCGGTAGCGATGGGAATTACTGTTAATCATGAACAACTCTCCAGGCGAATCGAACCAGTATTACTTCATGGATTGGGCCGGAACAGGAAGAATACATCAGCCACCAGCCCCGGTGGACACGCTTCTCACTTTAAGCCCAGCTTGCTCATCAGGTCGTACAAGGTTGGCCTGCTGATCCCCAGCAGTTCCGCGGCCTGGGCGACATTGTCTCCGGTACGGGCCATCGCGCGTATGACGGCCTGGCGCTCTGCCTCGTCACGAACTTGCCGCAAGTTAAGCGGTTCTTCCCGGGCGGCTTTTGGATTCAATCCAAGGTCCTCGGCATTGACCATCGGCCCATCGGCCATGATGACGGCGCGCTTGATCAGGTTTTCCATTTCACGCACATTGCCGGGCCAGGTATGCGTATCCAGTACTTTTAATGCATCCGGCGTGAAGCCTTTAAGATTGCGGTTCTGCTCCTGGGCATGCCGCTCAAGGAAGGCTTGAGCCAGAAGGATGGCATCACCGTGGCGCTCCCTGAGCGGCGGGATGGTGACGGTAATTTCGGTAAGCCGGTAATACAGATCTTCGCGGAAACGACCGTCGCGAATCATGTCCTGAAGATTTTGGTGGGTGGCGCAGACAACGCGGACATCGACTGGGATTTCGGAGCGTCCGCCGAGCCGTTCGATGACGCGCTCCTGCAGGAATCGCAACAGCTTGGCCTGCAAGGGCAAAGGCAGGTCGCCAATTTCATCCAGGAACAGGGTGCCCTGATGCGCTGTTTCAATTTTGCCGGGCGTGGTTTTGCTGGCACCGGTGAACGCACCCTTTTCATAACCAAACAATTCGGATTCCAGCAGATTCTCGGGGATGGCGGCGCAGTTGATGGCGACAAAGCGCTTGTCGGCGCGAGGAGAGAGAGAATGAACCGCGCGGGCCAGCACTTCCTTGCCAGTGCCGGACTCGCCCAGCAATAAAACCGTGGCGTTGGAAGGCGCGACTTTCTCGATCATGCGGCACACCTTGAGCATGGCTTCATCGTTGGTGATCAACCCCTGCAACGGGGAAGTGGCGGCGCTGCGAAGGCGAACATTTTCCACCTCGAGGCTGTGAACATGAAAAGCGCGGCTGACCATGATGGACAGCACATCGGGGTCGAAGGGCTTCTGGAAAAAATCAAATGCACCCAGCCCCACTGCCTTGACCGCATTGGTTCGGTCCAGATTGCCGGTGACGACGATGACTTTTGTGGCGGGAGCGAGGGCGAGGATTTGTTCCAGAGCCGCAAGCCCCTCGGTTGCGCCATCGGGGTCTGGCGGCAGGCCGAGATCAAGCAGGACAACGGCGGGTTCCTGTCTGCGCAGTTGATTGATGGCTTCGTCGCGTGTGGCGGCCGTGGTCACATCGTATTGTTCCAGGCTCCATTTGATCTGCTTTTGCAGACCTGGATCGTCTTCCACAACCAGAATGGATTGTTTTTCCGCGTTCATGCCGCGACTCCCATGTTTTGTGTATTTTCGTTGGCAGCGGGCAAGTGAATGCTGAACCGCGTTCCCTTGCCGGGAGCGCTGTCAACCTGCACCTGTCCGCCAAGGCTGCGGACATATTCGCGGCACTCGTAAGCGCCTATGCCCATGCCGGCACCCTTTGTTGAATCAAATGGCCGGAATAACCGGTCGCGAACAAAATCGTCAGTCATGCCGGCGCCGTCGTCAGTGATGTCCAGGCTCACGCGTTCATCATTGCATGCCACTTTAAGTATGACGTGCCCCTGCTCCAGCGTGGCTTCCAGCGCGTTTTGCAGCACATGGCCGATGACGCGCGACAATTGAGACGGATCGGCCCGCACCAAAGCCTGGCTGCATTCGGCCAGCAACTCGGGTTTGAGTTTGAATGCGCGCTTGGATTCGATGACTTCCGGCAACAGCCTGATCAAATCGATGGTCTGGTTGCCGCTCTGCTCGTTGGCGCGCCGGAGCTGGGCCAAAACCTTGTTCATCCGTGTCACCGAGCTTTCCACCGTGGCGAGCATGTCTTCCTGGAATTCCGGGTTGTGTTTGTGTTTGGCGGCGTTGGACAAGAGCAGCGACAATTGGGCTACGAGATTCTTCAGATCATGAATGACAAAGGTCGTGGTGCGGTTAAAGGATTCAAACTGCCGCGCGACCACCAAGGCGTTGTTGACCTGCATTTGCGCCAGATGAATTGCTGCCTGGCGCGAGGCGGTTTTCAGAAGATCGCTGACTTCCCAGTTGAACACGATATTTCCCAGCGAATGTTTCAGCACCACAAATCCGAGTATCTCGTCATGGATCAACAGTGGCACCACCAGCCATGCATCACGGTGGTTGTGCAGCCATGGCGGCAGTTCCAGCGATTCATACCGTTGCGGGTTGACGCGGTACTCGTCCAGGTTGATGACCCACTGCTGGTTTTTCAGCCAGTCAAGCATGGATGCGTCTCCAAGCGCATCGCCCTCCAGATCGGACATGTTCCAGTAGGCAACCCGCCTGAAAGTGCCATCTGCTTCCTTTAACCATATGGCGCCGCCGGGACTCTCCGCCAGCCCGGCCAGGGCCTCCACTGCACGTTCACAAAGTCTTTCTCCGGGCTGGCCCTCTGACAGAAGGCGAGTGAATTTGAGCCATTCTTCGCGATAGTCGTAGTGCAGGGAAAAGAAGTGCTTGTTGAGAAACACTCGCAGCCGGGCGCGTAGCGTGCCAGAAAACAGCACTACCGCCAGCAGCATCAGCGCCGCGAACAAAAATACGGTCTGCAGCACATGGCCCCAGTCGCCGCCACGCGTGCGCAGGTAATAGCCAGCCGCGGCCATGACCAACAGATAAGCACCCGCGCCTATCAGGGTGGTGCCATGGAATACCAGACGACGGGAAAGCGCGAGGTTGGTGCTTTTTGTATCCTGCCGGGAGGCGGCCAGCCCCAGAAGGGGCGCGACCAGTGCAACCGCGAATCCTCGCGCCTGCCAGATTTCATCATCCAGGCTGCGGAACAACACCAAGTGAGTATATGAATAAAAATCATAGGCAAAGAGCGCGCCCAGTCCCAAACTCAAGAATTTCAAAGCCCAACGTCCCTCGGGCCGCGCGCCACGGTAAATCTGTTCAACCAGAATCAGCCCAATAAGGCTGGTCAGTAACCAAAACGTATGGCGCAAGCCAGGAACCAGCCGCGGAAGCGTGTCCGAACCCATCGTAATGGCCATGTCGATGGCGAGCAGCACAGGCAATCCCAAGCCCCCCAGAATGAGCAGGGTCAGAAATGACGGTCGCTTCTCCCCTTCGGGCCGCCGGGCTTCAAGTATGTGCAGCAGAAAACCGAGCCACGCAGCGTTGCGCAGCAGTTCCAAAAACAGGCTTGAAGATGCAGGGGTGCCAAGAGATAGCGCTTCCAGTGACGACGCCAACCCCCAGAAGGCACTAAGCAGACTGGCAATGGCAAACAGGGTGAAATGGCGCCAGGCCCGCCACTGGCGCAAGCCGATTGCTGTTAACAGCAAGAATGCCAGCGCGGCAAGGCCGTAACCAAGCGCGGCCACATTGATCATTTCAGCGTACGCCTTTACCTAGCAGGACGACTTGGGCTGTTTGGGTCAGAATCATCAAATCCAGAAACAGGCTGTGATTTTTCACGTAGTACAGATCGTATTGTAGTTTTTCCAATGCATCTTCAATACTGGCACCATAGGGATAGCGTACCTGTGCCCAGCCAGTAATACCGGGCTTCACCGTATGACGCACTCCGTAATAGGGAATCTGACGATTGAGGTCAGCCACGAAGTAGGGCCGTTCCGGGCGCGGGCCGACAAAACTCATTTCGCCCATGAAAACATTAAAAACCTGTGGCAGTTCATCAATACGCGTGCGGCGGATGAAACGACCGACTCCGGTGATGCGGTCGTCGTTTTTTCTGGCCCATTGCGGCCGTCCGTCCTTTTCAGCATCCGTGCGCATGCTGCGAAACTTGAAAATCGAGAAAGGGCGCCCGTGCTGGCCAACCCGTTCCTGGCGGTAAAAAACCGGACCGTGGCTTTCAAGTTTGATAAGAATCGCCGCGATCAGCATGATGGGGGAAGTGACGGTTAGCAGCAGCAGGCTGACAACCAGATCGAATACACGCTTGACGGTATCCCGCAACATGCCCTGATGAAAGCCTTCGCCCAGGATCATCCAGCTGGCGTTCATGGAATCGAGTTGGAGATGACCATTTTCGCGTTCAAAAAAAGTTGAGAGTTCGGTAACGCGAACGCCGCGCAGTTTGCATTCGAGCAAGTCGGCAATGGGCAGGCCGCCGCCACGGCGATCCCGGACAGCCAGGAGAATTTCATTCACCTGATGACGGTCGACCAGATCGGACAAAGGGATGTCTGACTGAAGGATGCGCTCATGAGGAATAAAATGATGTGTGCCGCCCGCGGGGATATAACCCACGACCTGGATGCCGCAGGAAGGCCCTCTTTTAGCCAGAATATCTTCCACCTTGGCCGCGCGGCTGCCTGTTCCCAGCACCAGAACCCGCGACTTGAGTGTATTCAGATTGGCCCATTGCAGATAACCCAGCCGGGCCAGAATGATGCCGGCGAGCGAAACGCCAAATCCCAAAAGAAAAACGCCACGGCCAAGCGAAAGCGAGGGAATGAAGTAAAACACCTGGGCCATGATCATCAGGCCAAGACCGAATGCCAGCCCAAGCCTCAGCAACAGGTTTTTGATGCCCCAGCCCCATTCGATGTCGTATAGCCCGAATGCCGCCATGAGCAGCAACATGGTGGCGGTAAACAACAAGGCAGTGGGTAGCAGGGGCTCCGCTGTTTGCAGCAGAGGGGTGTTCCCTGAAAAGCGAATACCCGCCCCCAGATAAATGGCGCTGCCCAGGATGATTGCCTCGGCGATAACCAGTAACAGAATGCTTGCGGGCACGTAGTGCCGGAAAAATCGGATCATTGCAGGAGATTGATGTGACGGCGGTTATGGAAATTGCAGTTTTTGTGCCAGGCCGCCACATCCAGTTAGCACAGTTTCAATGTTAAAAAACGGCAGGATGACAACGCAACTGTCGAAATATGAACTGCTCAGTTCCCGGTGTGCAACAGATTGCGGGCCTGCGGTAAACGAATGCGCCGAGGGCTGCCATCTGCCTGATTGCGGCTCTTCTGTCGTAATTCATTTGATGGATAAACGGTTATTTCAATGTTTGCTCTGTCGTCTTCCAGGGAATAGTGCGGGTAAATCTGGCCATCCAAGCGGATTTCGCTACGCTTGCAGGCGATCTGCCGGTTCATCAGGAAAAACTCCAGCTCCTTGTCATTATCGGTAAACAGTTGCAGGTTGATATCGGAATGCCGGCCAGCGGTGCCATTCAGTACAGAGCCGGTCAGATGGGGATCGAAATCGGACAGCAGTTCCATGTATTCAATGGCGATTTCACGCAACAGATTCAGCCGGTCCTGCTGCTCCTGGCCTTGATACAGAGCTTGATAACTGCGCAAGGCCTCCTCGATTTCCCGGTTGTCGGGAAGATGACGGCTGTCCGCCGCGCCCAGTTGGCGTGCGGCTTTGCGTTTGGCGAAACCATAATCCAGGCCGCCATCCTCGGCGAGCAGGCGTGCGGCTTCATGGGCAATCCGGCGGCGCATGTCGGAGGTTTTCATATGGCGGAGCCGTCCATGGGTGTTTCTTCAATGATGGGCGTTGAACTGTCATCCAGCGCGGGCATGTTTTCCTGATAAAAATACTCGGTAATCCCATCGGCCTCATCCGGTACGCCATGTCCCGTTACGGGATCGATTTTCGCGGAGGCAATGCCCGAGGGGATATTGAATCCTTTTTGCGGTGATCCCGAGAGAGCACGAGACATGAAATCCATCCAGATGGGCAGGGCTGCCTGTGCGCCGGTTTCACCTTTACCCAATGATTTGGGCTGGTCAAAACCGATCCATGCCACGGCGGCGAGATTTGGGCTGAAGCCGGCAAACCAGCCATCGCGCTGGTCATTGGTGGTGCCGGTCTTTCCTGCCAGGTCGCTGCGCCCCAGTTGGCCCACACGCGCGGCGGTTCCCCGTCGGACCACATCCTGCATCATGCTGGTCATGAGGAAGGCATTGCGCGGATCAAGCACACGGGGGGCGCCTGACGATACGGTTTGCGGCCGGCTTTGCATAACCAATTTCCCCTGCCCATCGTAGACCTTGTCTATCAGATAGGGATTGACCCGGTAGCCGGTATTGGCGAAAACGGAATAGGCTCCAGCCAGTTGCAAGGGTGTGACTGATCCTGCGCCCAATGCCATGGTCAGGTAGGGTGGATGACGGGAGGGATCAAAACCAAAACGCCGGATGTAGTCCCTTGCATAGTAAGGACCGATACCCTGTAAAATCCTGATGGATACCAGATTGAGGGATTTGGTCAGGGCAGTACGCATGCGGACTGGGCCGGAATATCCGCCATCGTAGTTTTGTGGTTCCCATGGCGTGCCGCCCGCCTCTTCGGCGGTCAAGCTTAATGGGGCGTCATCAATAATGCTGGCTGGCGTATAACCTTTTTCCAGCGCCGCTGAATAGACAAAGGGCTTGAAGCTGGAACCAGGCTGACGCCAGGCCTGATTTGCATGGTTGAACTTGTTGCGGTTGTAATCGAATCCGCCCACCAATGCGGTGATGGCGCCTGAATCAGAATCAACTGCGACCAGGGCGGCCTCTACTTCCGGAAGCTGGCTGATTTTCCAGCTTTTATCCTTGTTTTGCTGGATGCGAATCAGTGCCCCGGAGGTGATTCGCTTGCCAGGTCTGGCCTTGTCGCCAAGCCAGCCAGCTGCGAATTTAAGTCCGCCAGAGGTAATTTCTATTTCCTTGCCCGTGGCAAGCAATGCCTTCAGGGTTGCGGGGTGGGCAGAGACCACGATGGCCGGGAGCAAGGCGTTTACAGGCTCCACACTCTTCAATGACTGATCAATGAATTTGGCGCGTTCTTCGGCATTTTTGGGCAACGTGAAGATTTTTTCCGGCCCGCGGTAGCCGTGGCGCTGATCGTAGTCCAGCACGCCTTGCCACAAGGCCTGATTGGCCGCTTCCTGATGCCTGCGTCTGATGGTGGTGATAACCTTGAAACCCGTGCTGTAAAGGGCCTCTTCCCCAAATTGCTGGACAAGTGTCTGTCTGACCATTTCCGCGGCGTAGTCGGCGGGTACGTCAACGACACGTTTTTCCCGGCGGATGACGAGTTTCTCCTTGAGCGCGGCCTGATAGCTGGCGTCATTGATGAATTTCAGGGTTTTCATGCGACCCAGCACATAGTGTTGCCGGGCTGTGGCGCGTTGCGGATTGACCACCGGGTTATAAAGAGAAGGGCCTTTGGGCAGGCCGGCGAGCATGGCGGTTTCGGCCAGACTAAGGTCTTTCAATCCCTTGCCGAAATAGGTGCGGGCGGCTGCCTCGAATCCGTAAGCGCGCTGGCCAAGGTAAATCTGGTTGATGTAAAGCTCCAGGATTTTGTCTTTTGACAGGTTGTGCTCAATCTTGATTGCCAGTAATGCCTCGGATATTTTGCGAGTAAGTGTTCGCTCCCTGGTCAGGAAAAAGTTGCGCGCAACCTGCATGGTGATGGTGCTCGCGCCTTGTGCCGCGCCGCCAGAAATGACATTGGCTCCGGCAGCACGGAGTACGCCAAGCGTATCCACGCCGCCGTGTTCATAAAAGCGTTCGTCCTCGGCTGCGATAATGGCCTGCTTCATGGCTTGGGGAACATGCTCTATGGGCAAAAAAGCCCGGCGTTCTTCGCCATATTCAGCCAGCAGCGCGCCGTCTCTGGAATAAATCCGTAGCGGTATCTTGGGTTTGTAATCCCGAAGACTCTCAATTGAAGGCAAATTGGGATAAATGAGCGCAGCCGCGAGACCGCCCAGCGCCGTGCCAACTACGCCCAATCCCAGAAGCAGCGCCAGGGCGTAGTGCCACCATTTAGAAAACATGCAAGTGAACCCCTAAAGTTTGTCAGGATTATAGGCGTTATGAGTGTCGGATTTTGAACACAAATGACGAATGTGGTTCTTGCCCCTGGGAAAATGTTTGTGATTATTGGCAGGTTGCTGCTAGGATTTAAACATAAATCTAAATAATTCGGCTAACCGGCTATAACCAAAGGAAAATCCTTGAAATTCGAATTCAGTCTGGATGGATTTACAACCAAGACCCCGCCAATGCTGGGTCTGGATATCAGTTCGACCTCGATCAAGCTGGTGGAAATTTCCGAAGCCGGCAAGGATTTGTTCCGTGTCGAGCGTTACGCCATTGAAAGCCTGCCTAAAGAGGCGGTAAACGAAGGCAACATCGCCAACATGGAACAGGTTGCCGATGTTCTCAGGCACGCCTGGAAGGAAATGGGTACACGGGTCAAGAACGTGGCCATGGCCTTGCCTTCTTCTGCAGTGATTACCAAAAAGATTCTGGTTCCGGCCACTTTGAGCGGGATCGAACTGGAAAATCAGGTTGAAAGCGAAGCCAATCAGGTAATTCCATTTTCGCTGGACGAGGTCAACCTGGATTTCCAGATACTTGGCCCCTCTCCTGGCAGCCCGAATGATGTCGAAGTATTGCTCGCGGCTGCAAGAAAAGAAAAAGTTGAGGATCGCGTGGCGGTCGCGGAAGCTGCGGGGCTAAAAGCGTTGGTCATGGATGTCGAATCCTATGCAACGCAGGGAGCTTATGATCGCATTGCCCATTTGTTGCCGAATGGCGGAGCCGGCCAGACAGTGGCGATTGTCGACGTAGGCGCCCAGAACATGCACATCAACATTCTGCACAACAATGAGTCGGTATACCTTCGTGAACATGGCTTTGGTGGAAATCAGTTGAACCATGAAATATCGCGCCGTTATGGCATGACCAGCGAAGAAGCGGAGCTGGCCAAACGCAAGGGCACATTGCCAGAGAGTTACGAAATTGAAGTGTTGCGCCCATATGGCGAGACGCTGGCCATGGAAGTTGGACGTGCCATGCAGTTGTTTACCACCTCAACCCAATATCACAAGGTTGACCATATTCTTTTGGCGGGTGGCGGGGCCATGATTCCCGGCATCGACGAGGTTGTGGCCGGACGGACAAGCACTTCTACCATGATCGCCAACCCGTTTTCGAATATGGCGGTCGGTGCCAAGGTAAGACCCCAACAGTTAGCCGCGGATGCGCCATCCTTGTTTGTGGCCTGCGGCCTTGCCATGAGGAGGTTTGACGCGCAATGATCCGCATAAACCTTCTTCCTCATCGTGAACTCAAGCGCGCTGCCCGCCGCCGCCAATTCAATTTCATGCTGGTGGCAGCCCTGGCGGGCGCAATCGGTATCGCCGTGCTGGGACAGACCTTGATATCCGCCCGGCAGTCAAACCAGGAAAACCGGAACCGCTATCTGGAGCAGGAAATTGCCAAACTGGATGTGCAGATTGGCGAAATCAAGAAAATCCGCGAACAGACCCAGGCATTGCTGGAACGCAAGCAAGTGGTGGAAACGCTGCAGTCCAACCGGACAGAGGTGGTCCATCTGTTTGACGAAATGATCCGTCAGTTGCCTGAAGGGCTTTATCTGAAAGCGATCAAGCAGACAGGCGGGCAGATTCAACTTCAGGGTTTCACACAATCCAGCGCGCGCGTTTCATCGCTGATGCGCAATCTTGACGCATCGCCGTGGTTTGAAGAACCACGGCTGGTCGAAATCAAGTCAGCCACGGTTAATAACCTGCGGGCAAACGAATTCAATCTGACCGTTAAACAGACCAAGCAACAAGCCGAAGGCGATAATAAAGGGAGTCAGTCATGACCCTCGACGAACTCAATAAACTTGATTTCAAGACTGTTGCCGACTGGCCCCTTGGCGCGAAGCTTGGTCTATTGGTGATCGGATTTGTGGGAATTGTTGGGGCAAGCTGGTGGTTTTTCTGGAAACCGGCTCTTCATGATCTTGAAACCGGACAGCGTAAAGAACAGGAATTGCGTGCGTCATTTACTACCAAAAAAGGACAGGCCGTCAACCTGGAAGCCTACAAAAAGCAGTTGGCGGACATTCAACAATCCTTTGGAGCGCTGCTGAAACAGCTGCCCAACAAGCAGGAAATGGACGCGTTGATTACCGATGTCAACCAGGCGGGTCTTGGGCGCGGATTGCAGTTCGAATTGTTCAAGCCGGAATCTGAAAAGCAGAGCGAGTTCTATGCGGAACTGCCAATCAAGGTAAAAGTGATGGGCGGGTACCATGACATTGCGGCGTTTACCAGCGATGTGGCGAAGCTTTCGCGGATAGTTACCCTGCACGATATCGCAATCGAACCAAATAAAGAGGGTGTTCTGGTTATGGATACGACGGCCAGGACCTATCGCTATCTAGACGAAGAAGAAATTAATGCCGCCAAAAAGGCCAGCGAGAAAGAGAAGAAAGACAAGAAAGACAAGAAGGGGGGTGGCAAATGATAATTCGGCACGCATCCATCATTGCCATTTCGCTACTTCTCGTCTCTTGCGGGGGAATAGGCACGGATGATCTGGAAAAATTTGTCGCAGAAACCGGCAAGGACATGCAAGGGAAAGTCGAGCCGCTACCCCAGATCAAACCCTACGAACCTTTTAATTACGAAGCTTTTGATGTCCCGGATCCTTTCAAACCAAGGAAACTTTCGCCCGCTGGCGGTGGGGGTGGCTTGCAGCCGGACTTGAGCCGTCCGAAAGAGCCGCTTGAGGCCTATTCACTGGAAACTCTGAAAATGGTCGGCGTGGTTAGCAAGAAGGGACTTACCCATGCAGTCGTCGCGGCGCCGGACAAGGGTGTTTACCATGTACATGTTGGAAACTACGTGGGACAGAATTTTGGCCTGATCACCAAAATTACCGAAAGTGAAATCAATTTAAAAGAGATCGTCCAGGACAGTGCGGGCGATTGGACCGAACGAACCAGTGCCCTGACTTTGCAAGAATGAGGCTGATATGAAAAAAGTAACCCTCACCCCCCTCCATCTGCCCCGGATTTTCTGGATAAGCGCAGTATTGTTGCTGGCAGCAGCTTTTTCCGCGCATGCCGCCAACCCGCCGACATCCAATTCTGTTGTCAGCGTTGAACCTGCCGCCTTGCCTGGCGGCAAAACGGTTGTTCGCATTGGACTTAAAGAGCCATTAACCGGCACGCCCGCAGGCTTTACGGTGGGCAATCCCCCTCGAATTGCACTGGACCTTGCTGATACCGGCAATGCCATGGGTAAGAACATGGTCGAAGCCAACTTCGGACCATTGGTATCTGTAAACGTGGTTCAAGCTGGCACGCGCACGCGGCTGGTTTTCAACCTCAACAAATCGGTTGAATACGAAGCCAAGGTTGACGGGAAAACACTGTTGGTCAGTCTGAGTGACACGGTTGCTACATCGGCTTCAGTGAATGCCTCGCCTCAGTTTGCCGAGGCAGCCCTTGGCGGCGCACGGCATGCCATCAAGGATGTGGATTTTCGCCGTGGCCCTAATGGCGAAGGCAAGATCATTGCAACACTCTCGGACACGCAAACCGGAATCAACATCCGCCAGCAAGCCAAAGGCGTGGTGGTCGATTTCATTGATACCGAACTGCCCAAGGCCCTGCAACGCCGGATGGACGTCGCGGACTTTGCAACGCCCGTCCAGATTGTAGAGAGCTATACGCTGGGTGAGAATACCCGCATGGTGATCGAGCCCAAGGGCGGCTGGGAGTATTCCGCTTATCAGACCGACAACCAGTTTATTGTTGAGGTCAAGCCATCAACTGATGGCGCCAAGAAAACGCCAGATGGCAAGCCGATTTACAAGGGCGAGAAGCTGTCGCTTAATTTCCAGAATGTGGAAGTGCGTTCGGTATTGCAGGTGATTGCCGACTTTACGGGATTGAATATTGTTGCAAGTGACACCGTGGCCGGTAATCTGACGCTTCGGCTGAAGGATGTCCCTTGGGATCAGGCGCTGGATCTGATCATGCAAACCAAGGGGTTGGACAAGCGTTCCAGCGGCAATGTCATCTGGATTGCGCCGAAGGATGAGTTGCTGTCCAAGGAAAAGCTGGAATTCGAGGCCAAAGCCGCAGTGGCTGATCTCGAACCAATGGTAACGGAGTATATCCCGCTCAATTATCTGAGAGCGGATGAGGCGCAGGCCATTCTGTATGGATTCGCTGGCGGTGCCTTCTTGCAGGGTGCGAAAGACAATAAGGCAACTTGCTCCACCACTGCCGAAGGGGTAGGTGGAACGGCAGCTGTACAGGCTTCACAAAAGGGGCAAGGTGACAATGATCAAAAGATTCTTTCCAAGCGCGGCCGTGCAACCTATGAGCTGAAAACCAACACCCTCATTGTGAATGATGTGCCCAAGAAAATTCAGGAAATTCGTGACTTGCTGGCCAGGATTGATGTCCCTGCACGGCAGGTGATGATTGAAGCGAGAATCGTGCTGGCCGATGATAAATTTGGCCAGCAATTGGGCGCCAGACTAGGAACCAAGTTTGGTGGCACCTCGAAAATTGCTGGCAGCAACACTACTATCAATTTGGGCGGTACAGGTGGAGCAGGAGGGTCGACAGTAAGTAATACCTTGGCGAATCATGTGACGCTGGATGCACCTCTTACAGCTTTGGGCTCTTCTCCTGCAAGCTTGGGTCTTACACTGCTAAATGTGGCAACAGGTAATTTGATCAGTCTCGAATTGCAGGCATTGGAAGCGGACCAGCGCGGCAAGGTGGTTTCCAATCCTCGTGTTGTCACATCAAATCAGAAACCTGCCGTGATTTTGCAGGGTGTACAGATTCCTTACATTACCGTGACGGCGGTTGGTGGGGTGCCAACTTATACCGTTGCGTTCAAGGATGCCTTGCTTTGTTTATTGGTAGACCCGCAAATCCTGAATAATGATTCCATCATCATGACGGTGGAAGTTCAGAAAGACAGTGTGGGGCAAGTGGTATCCTTGGGGGCTACAGGTTCGGTTCCAGGCATCGATACCAAACGGGTTAAAACGCAGGTAAGGGTTAATAATGGTGAGACCGTTGTGCTTGGAGGCGTCTATGAGCAGGTTAGCCGTAAAGATGTTGAAAAAGTCCCGTTCCTTGGTGATATTCCATTCTTTGGCAACCTGTTCAAGAACAGTAATAAACAGGATGAAAAAGTGGAACTGCTGATCTTCCTTACACCGCGCATTGTGGATGAACGCTTATCTTTGCGCTAAATGAAATTAGCGCCAGTAACGCCCCTTCGGGGGCGTTATTTTTTTGACTATCTGGCTCGGCTACAATGCCGCAATGAGCAAAAGCGACAACATATTCCTGGTTGGACTGATGGGTGCTGGCAAAACAACGGTTGGCAGGCAACTGGCCAAACAGCTTGGCAAGACGTTCATTGATTCGGATCAGGAGATAGAGGCACGCACCGGCGTGCGTATTCCGGTTATTTTTGAAATCGAGGGCGAAGCCGGATTCCGCAAGCGTGAAGAGTCGGCCATTGAATTGCTGACGGCTCAATCAAACATTGTGCTTGGTACGGGCGGTGGGGCGGTGTTGTCTGAGAATAACCGTAAATTACTCAAGTCGCGGGGCATGGTGGTTTATCTTCGAGGAAGCCCTGAACAGCTTTATGAACGCACCCGGCATGACAGGAATCGTCCGTTGCTGCAGACGGAAGATCCGCTTGCCAAGTTGGGTACCCTGTATTTACAGCGCGACCCGCTGTATCGGGAAGTTTCTGACCTGATCGTGGATACGGGTCGTCAAAGTGTGACTAGCCTGACGCGTCAACTCAGGGACAAACTGGACTTGTTACTGAAAGTCCTACCGAACAGCGCTCCGGATACGACATCTTAGAGGCTGAATCATGCATCAGGGAAATTTGCTGTTGAATCTGGTTTTCCTGCTATGCCTGCAAGGCAATGTTATGGCAGCCGATTTCAGGGCTGGGCCGGACAACTATCGTAGCCATCTCGCACAGTTGAAACCCGGTGACCGGCTGCTATTAAAGGGCGGGGATTATTTTCGTGGGTTGCCCTTGCATGATCTGCAGGGCCGTTCTGGACAGCCCGTCATCATAGAAGGTTCAAAAACAAAGCCGGCTACCCGGTTCATCGCACAATCCGGGGTCAACACGATCAGCCTGGCTAATGTGAGACATCTGGTTATCCGAAATTTGGAGCTGGATGGCCGCAATCATCCGGTGGATGCCGTCAAGGCGGAAGGGTATGGCAGCTACGCTCACTTTGTCACACTGGAAAATTTATACATTCATGACTACGCTGCTTCGCAGCAAAACGTTGGTATTTCCACCAAGTGCCCGGCGTTCGGCTGGGTAGTGCGCAACAATTTGATCGAGCGTGTTGGCACGGGCATGTATTTTGGGGATTCCGATGGGACGGATCCATTTGTGGCTGGCGTGATTGATCGGAATGTCGTATTGGCAACACTGGGGTATAACCTGCAGATCAAGCATCAGGAGAAGCGGCCGCCGGGAATGCCAGAATATGCTTCAAGGCATGACACCATCATCAGCAACAATATTTTCTCAAAGGAAAACGTCATTCATGGTACGAGTGCTCGCCCCAATGTGCTTGTTGGACATTGGCCGGTGGAGGGGGAAGGGAGTGAGGATCGATATGTCATCCACTCAAATTTGTTCTGGCACAACCCAAGTGAGGCGCTGTTTCAAGGCGAAGGTAACATGGCGTTTTACAAAAATGTTTTGGTGAATGCATCCGGGCCGGCAATTCATATTCAGCCGCATAACGATATCCCCCGTCATGTGGATATTCGCTTCAATACCATTATTGCAAGTGAGTCAGCTATATCTATTCGCAATAAATCATCGGATAAACGCTGGAAACAGAAGGTTGTCGGAAATCTGGTGTTCGCCAAGGAACCGCTCGCGGGAGGCATGCAAGCAGGGAATCTGGAATATTCCTATGAAGATGGTGGCCGGTTATTAAATGAACCGTTTGCCCCTGCTGATGGGGCCGACTTTGGTTTGAAGCAGTCCTTAAAATCTTCGGTAACAAATTACGTTGAGCCAGTCTGGGGAGACATTCCGGAAATGGACAATAAGTCCTGGGCCGGAGCGGGAGTTTTGACTGGAATAAGCCGGCAGAATTTCATGCGCTTGCGCCAAAAATAAACCAATGATCGTATCCGCATGCCTGCAAGCATAAACACAATCGCCATCCGTCTGCTTGCGTTGCTGGTGTTTTCCGCAGCAGCTTTTGGAATCGCCGTCTATCCATTTGCCAGACTGGAGCTGGCGTTTGGCCTTGCGGCGTATGCCATTGCCGGCCTGTGGCGGCCCTATTTGATGCTGTTCATGATTCCTGTCTGTCTGGCCATGATCAACCTGGCGCCTTGGAGTGGTAGCCTGTATCTCGAAGACTACGATCTTCTGCTAGGAGTGACGCTGGCGGTATTTCTGGCGCGCGGACTGTATGGCATGCAGGCCCGATTGACGTTATTGCAATGGTTTTCGATCTTGTTGCTTGCAATCGCGACTCTGACAGGTTTTGCCAGGGGGTTCTTTCCGGCACCCGAATGGCAACATATTGAGCTGTCAAGCTACTACAGTCATTGGAACGCGCTGCGACTGGCAAAGGGATTTTTCTGGGCCTTGCTGTTGTTGCCGGCCATCTCTGCTCTCTTGCATAGCCAAAGAGACAAATCATTAGCCAGCCTTGCCTGGGGGCTGGCGTTCGCGGGGGCGGTAGTGGGTATTGCGGCCATGTGGGAACGGCACGTCTTTCACGCCATCACCGAGGCCGGTTCCCGATATGAAATACTTGGAAATCTGCTTGATTTCACGACGCCATACCGGATCACGGGCCTGTTCTCCGAAATGCATACCGGTGGAGAGGCCATAGATGGGTTCATCGCGCTGGTGTGGCCATTTGGTTTGCTGGCACTTATGGTCGCCCGCACAAAGGTGGGTGTTGCCTTCGCTTCGCTGGCACTGCTTTGCGCCTTGTATGCGGCAGTGACTACATTTTCCCGCGCCAGTTACCTCGCGCTTGCAGCGGGGCTTGTGGCTGGCGTTTTTCTGCTGCTGTGGTCCCGCCGGAATCGCCAGGCGGCCGAGAAGCCCCCTTTTCTGGCGTTGCTTGGCCTGCTAGTCCCCGTGACGTTGGCCTACATCCATACCAAAGGCGGCGTGATTAGTCTGGGTGCGGTTTTGATGGCGTGGGGAGGAGCCTTGTTGACCGGATATCTGGTTTCATCCGGTCGAAAGTCTTTAGGGTTTGCGTTTCTGGGCGTGCTGGTCGTTGCGGCGTGTTATGGAGTTGCACGGGGAATGTTGACGAGCAAGTGGGTTGTAAATGAGTTCACTACCGCTTGGTCGATTGCGGCAATCCTGTCATTGCTGGCTGTGGCAACCGGATACTGGACCGGGCGCAATCTGGTAAAGGTGATTCGGCCCAGAGTGCTTGCGCTGTTGCTGTTGCTCGTGATTGGTGGAAGCGCCGTTGTTGTGCCAGCATTGCTTGGATCGCGCATGGAAACGCGGTTTTCGACCAATCGAGAAGATGTCAGTGGCAGAGGCCAGCATTGGAAAACCACCTTGAACATCATGAAGTCCGATTGGGCAACACATTTGTTCGGGATGGGCATAGGCCGCTTTCCGCAAGAATATTTGTTTGCCAAGTCCGGAGAGCACGGCAATTACGGATTTCGTCAGGAAGACGGGAAAACCCTTCTGCTTTTGGGCGGTGGCGAGGATCTGACATTCGGGCAGCGCATCAGCCTTCCGGCCTGGAAGGCTTATACCCTGACCATGAACGCGCGGACCAATGACGCGAGTGCCAATTTGCGAGTGCGTATCTGCCGACGGCACATTCTGGTTCCATTCGACTGGAACCCGCAATGCGTTTCGATGAATCAGACGCTCAAGAATTCAGATGGTGAATGGCAAAACATTGTCTGGCCATTTGAAATGGGCGCGCTGGGTGATGGCGCGGCATTTGGCAGGCGGCCGCTATTGCTTGAACTCATGAACTACCAGTATCGCGGCGACAAGCGTGCGGGCACAAAGTTGGAGATTGAGTTTGTCAGCATCACGGATCAGCAGGGAAAGGAACGGGTTGCGAACGGGAATTTCTCGCGTGCGCTGGAGAGATGGTTCCCCTACTATGATTTCGAGCATATGCCGTGGCATGTCAAAAATCTCTGGGTTAATGTCTATTTTGAACAGGGATGGCTGGGGTTGTCAGGCTTTATCGCCTTTCTGCTCTCGTCAGTTTTTGCGGCGGTCAGGTATGCCGCCAAGGGCGGCCTTTGGGGGGTGGCGGTGTTCAGCGTCCTGGTCAGTTATATGTCTGTCGGCATGTTCGGCGGGCTGATTGACGTTCCACGTGTCGTCTTCCTGTTTTATCTGTTGGGGATGGTCACAATGCTGGTGTCGAATACAGGTTCTGGAAGTAAACCAGTGTCCAATGGAGCCAGGTCAAGTCACAAAAGGCATGACTCGCATCGTGATAGGATTCAATCGCACGAAAACAGGGATGGCGAAATTGTGATGCCGAAGGATTCATTACGGCCTTAAGAATTTATAAACAACCATGTCAATCAGGACTATTGATGTATTCAACGGCGATGCGGACGGCTTGTGCGCACTGCATCAACTTCGTCTGGCGGAGCCAGCCGACTCGCAACTGGTGACGGGTCCTAAACGGGATATCAGTCTGCTGAAGCGCGTCGAGGCGCAGGCAGGAGACCAGATTACCGTTCTGGATGTGGCGCTGTCGAAAAACCGGGATGCACTGGATGCGGCTTTGTTGGCCGGCGCGAGTGTAAAGTATTTCGACCACCATCAGCCCGGCGAGATTCCTGTTCATCCCAACCTGGAAGCGCATATCGATACCAGTCCTGAAACCTGTACCAGCCTGCTTGTAAATGATTACCTCGCGGGCAAGCATCTGGTCTGGGCGGTGGTGGCGGCGTTTGGCGATAATCTTGCCCGGTCCGCACGAAATGCGGCGGCCCCGCTTGGCCTGAATGACGCCCGGCTTGATCAGTTGCGCGAGTTGGGCGAATGCCTGAATTACAACGGCTACGGCGAAACGCTGGCTGATCTGCACTATGCGCCAGCCGCGCTGTATCGCATCGTGCATCAGTACGCTGATCCATTCGACATGATCGCCTCCGAACCCGCGTTTCAGGTATTGCGAAACGGATTTGCCGATGATATGGCGCGCGCGGATGGCGCCAGGCCAGAAGAAGTGCGACCTTCCGGACGAGTTTACGTGCTGCCCGCGGAGAAATGGGCGCGGCGCATTTCCGGCGTGCTGGGTAATCGGCTGGCGGAGGCTTCACCCAATCTGGCGCACGCCGTGCTAACAAAAAAGCCAGATGGTGGATTTGTCGTCAGCGTGCGTGCCCCGCTTGCCAACAAGGCAGGCGCGGATGAAATCTGTAGTCAGTTTGAAACCGGTGGCGGGCGCAAGGGCGCGGCGGGTATCAATCATCTGCCCGATGCGGATTACAGCCGATTCGTAAATACGTTTTTCCAGGTCTACAAGGGGTAAGTGTTGAATCATCTGATTGCGCCGCACGGTGGAAGCATGGTCAATCTTCTAGTCTCCGCCGAGCGTGCCGAGGCGCTGAGAAAGGAAGCCTTCAATCTTCCTTCCATTGACCTCGACTGGCGGCAAATTGGCGAGCTTGAAATGCTGCTGGGCGGCGCTTATTCGCCGCTCACTGGCTTTATGGGCAGATCGGATTACGAAAGCGTGCTGGAAAAATTGGCACTTGCCAATGGCACACCCTGGCCGATGCCCGTGACGCTTGCTCTAAAGGATAAGCAGGCCACCCAGTTCAAATCTGGCGATCGTGTAGCCCTGCGTGATGGCGAGGGCTTCATGCTGGCGGTGTTGACTATCAGCGACTTGTGGCGGCCGGATATAGCGCAAACCGAGGATCTGCTAGAAAAATCCCCCGCACCAAAAGGTGTGGAACGGATCGCTGGAACCTGGCTTGCCGGTGGCAAGCTCGAAGGCGTTTCCATGCCGCAGCATCACGACTTTGCGCCGCTCCGTCTTGCACCGGGGGAACTCCGTGCCCAGCTTGCCCGGCGAGGCTGGCGCAAGATCGTTGCCTACATGGCGCGGCAGCCCATGCACAAGGCGCAATATGAATTCTGCCTGCGCAGCGCCATCGAACACGAAGCCAATCTGCTGCTGCTGCCTTACGGCGGGGGGGACCTCGCCAGTCATGCGGGCTACTTTACGCTGATTCGCACCTACCAGGCCTTGCTGCCGCGTTTTCCTTCTGCCACGACACAACTGGCCATGCTGCCGGTCACCGCGCGGGCTTCAGGCTTGCGCGAGAAACTGCTTTGCGCCATTGTCGCGCGCAATTATGGCTGCACCCACGTCATCATGGGCGGCGAACATGAAGCGGATGGGCAATGCCGTCGCGGGCAGGATGTGGGGCTCGATCATGATGGCATGAACATCGTCACCGAAGCCCATAAACTGGGCGTCACCGTTATTCCCTTCCCGCGCATGATGTACGTGGAAGATCGTGCCGAATACCTGCCCGAGCATGAAGTGCCCGAAGATGTTCGCCCTTTGACGCTAAGCGGTGAAGAATTCAGGCGACGCATGAAAGCGGGCCTCAAGATTCCCGAGTGGTATGCCTTTCCTGAAGTTGTTGCCGAAATGCATCGCGCTTTTCCCCCGCGCGACAAGCAGGGGTTTACCGTGTTTTTTACCGGCCTGTCTGGTGCAGGCAAATCCACGATCGCGCGGGCACTGGCCATCCGGCTAATGGAAATGGGCGGCCGGCCTGTAACGTTGCTGGATGGTGATATCGTCCGCCACCATCTTTCGTCAGAACTGGGCTTCTCGCGAGAGCACCGCGATATCAACGTGAGGCGCATCGGCTTTGTCGCCAGCGAGATCACAAAAAATCGCGGCATCGCCATCTGCGCACCCATCGCCCCTTACCGGCAAACGCGGCGCGATGTGCGGACGATGATCGAAGCGGCGGGTGGCTTTGTCGAGATACATGTCGCCACACCCATTGAAACCTGCGAATTGCGTGACCGCAAAGGGCTGTATGCCAAGGCGCGGGCTGGATTGATTCCCGAATTTACCGGCGTGTCAGATCCTTACGAAGTGCCGGAAAAGCCCGAAATCGCCATCGATACTACCAGCCTGACTGTCGATGAGGCAGTGCAGCGCATCCTGCTCAAGCTGGAGCATGAAGGGTATTTGCGCTAGCTATGGGCTTGCCAATTTAGTGTGAGCAGATGCCTTTTAGCAAAATACCATGACCAGAAGAAATCAGCTGACGCATCTAAAGAAACGCCAGGCGGATCAATTGGCGCGGGAAAACCGTCTGGAAGAAGCCAAAGTACTCTACGAGTCGGTTTGCCTGACGGACAAGATGGATGTTGAAGCCTGGATGAAGCTAAGTGCGACTCAACGGCGCTTGGGCCGCAGTCTGGAGGCAGAGGCGTGTGGCCGCCAGGCCGTGAGCCTGCAGCCATCTCTTGCGCTCGCGCACTATACATTGGCGGCGGCTCTCGATAGTCAAGGCAAAACGGATGAGGCGTTGACCAGCTACGGCAGGATCCTGCAGCTTGATCCGGGTTTTGCGGTTGTGCATTATCTGCAAGGCAATATTCTGCATCATGCGGGACGTTTGGAAGAGGCGCTGATCTGTTATCGCAAGGCTATAACATTACAGGCAGGTTTTTTTGAGGCAATGATCAACTTGAGAGCGGTGTTGACCAAGCTGGATTTACTTGATGAAGCGGACGAGATATTGCATCAAGCCTTGAAGCTCCGCCCCAACGCCGCTGAGGTATTGATCAATCTGGCCAGCGTGGCTGAACTTAGAGGTCAGGTGGAGGAAGCGTTGTCGTTTTTTCGACGCGCATTGAGCGCACACCCAGAGTCAGTTGAGATCATGGCCCGGTTGGCTGCCTTCCTGGAAAAGATCGGACGCCTGGACGAGGCGAAGATACAGATTGAACGAGGCCTGTCGATAGTCAAGACACATCCGGCGCTGATATTGGCGGCAGCCAGGGTAGCCAGGGATGAAGGCCGCTTTCAGGAAGCATTAGCCTTGCTGGAAGATGTCGATACCAAGACCTTGGGTCACCATATGGCTGGCGAGATCCAGATTCTGCGAGGCCAGTTGTATGACAGGATTGGAGATGCCGAGAAGGCCTTTCCTCTTTTTATGGAAGGCAATCGCCGCCTTGTACAGGCAAACCGAAATGGCGAAGCCGATGCGAATCTGTACCTGAAAAAAATTCAGTCTGCCCACCGGTATTTGAACAGCCGGCTGGTCGAATCTGTTGTGGGTAAAGTTGATGTAGATGATGACGAACCTGTTTTCCTGGTGGGTTTCCCTCGTTCCGGGACTACCTTGCTGGAGCAGATTCTTGATTGCCATCCTGCCCTGCAGACAATGGAAGAAATGCCTGCAGCAGCAGCCATGGAGCAGATTTTCCTGAACCGGAACGGTGACCGGCGGGAGGCCCTTGCAGACCTTGATTCCGTACAGGTTGGAGAACTGCGGCAGGCATACTATTCAGAAGTGAGCCGACATTTGGAGCGTCGTCCCGGAACCCTGCTGGTGGATAAGATGCCGCTGAACCTTGTTCGTGTTCCCCTGATCTGGCGTGTCTTTCCCAATGCCCGGTTTATTCTTGCGCTGCGCCATCCCTGCGATGTTTGCCTGAGCTGTTTCATGCAGAGCTTTGCTGCAAACGAGGCAATGGCAAGCTTTTCTACCCTGGAAAGTACCGTTCGCACCTATGCAGCGGTGATGGGATTGTGGCAGGACTATGCGCACACCTTGCCTCTGCGTCATCACGCTCTCCGCTATGAAGACATGGTGGCGGACCTTGAAAAGGAGACTCGGATCCTCCTGGATTTTCTGGGTGTTGAATGGAATGAAGCGGTGCTGAACCATACCGAGCACGCGAGGCAGCGGAGCATCATCAATACACCCAGCTATCACCAGGTAACTCAACCCATTTATCAGCATGCCAAGTATCGATGGAAGCGCTACGCCAGGGAATTCGAGCCCATGATGCCGGCCCTGTATCCCTTCATTGAAAGATTTGGTTATAAGGGCTGATCGATTGCCCGAGTTCCCTCAGTTTGGTTTCGCCAGGGCTTGCTGGGCCGGTGCGTAATCTTTCTGGATGGACAAAGCCTTGCGGAATGCCATTTCCGCTTCTTTGTTCTTGTTCTGATCCTTATAAATCATGCCAAGATGGTAAAAAATCTCGGCCGAAACGGGCTTCAATTGGGTTGCTTTTAATGCAGCCTGTTCTGCCAATGTGTTCTTTTTCTGTGCGCGATAAACCCACCCCAGCGTATCGTGAAAGCTTGAGACGTCAGGTGCCAGTTTCACGGCATTCTTTGCCCATAGCTCTGCCTGAATCAGGTTTTTCCCGCTTTCAGTGCTCATCCAGGCCAGGTTGTTGTATGCCAAAGCCAAATCAGGACTGACCTTTATCGCGGTGAGATAAGCCTTTTCAGCCTCGGTCGAGCGGCCCAGACCTTGGTAAGCCATACCCAGTTTCAGTTGGGCCTGACCGTATTTGGGCGAAACCTTGATTGCCCGCTGAAATTCCTCAAGCGCCCGGTTCAAGTCTCCCTTGCCCAGGTAAATATCCCCCTTGTCGAGCAAGGCAGGTACGAAATTTGGCGCGACCTGTAAAACCTTGTCGAAAGTTACCAGGGCCTTGTCAGCTTGTCCTTGCTGGAGATACAGCCTGCCAAGGGATTGCCCCGGAAGGGGATTGCCGGGAGACAGTGATGAAGCCCTTTTGTATTCATCTTCCGCATCGGCAAGCTTGCCTGAAGCTGCCAGCGCTGTACCCAATCCATAATGTGCTCCGGCGTGCTGTGGATCAATGCTCAACGCGCGCCGATAGGCCGAGGCAGCCTCATCGGGTTTGCCCAAGGCCTGCATATAGACCTCGCCCAGGTCGATCGGGATGCGGGCACTGTTGGGGTCCAGTTGCTGGGCTTTCTTCAACGTTTCAACAGCCTTGGAATGTTGCCCCGAGGCAAAGTGGTAACGACCCATGGCCTGATGAACCAGCGCATTCTGTGGAGCAAGCTTGAGTGCCTTGTCGAGCCAGCCACGGGCTTCCCGGGAGTTTTTATTGCGTAGGGCCAAGTCTGCCAGTCCGAGGAGAGGCAGTGGTGACTGAGGATCGAGGCGCATGCTTTCATGGAAGGCCCTCTCGGCGGTGGTCAAGTCGTTTTTCTCCAGGGCTTGAAGGCCCTCAAGATGGCGGCTGAGGGCAGGATTCTGGGCGGGTGCCGGCATTCGCGGCATATCAGCCGGGCGGATCAGAAGGGCGTTAGCATGGATGGGAACGCTCAGCGTGAGGCAAAGTGCCAACAAGAGTTTGCAGCTTGTCATGTGAATCCTGAAAAAATGAAATAAAAAAACCCCACCTGTTCGGGTGGGGTCCATTTTGATGCCAAGAAATCGCTGGTGCAAGCCTTAGGCTGACTTGCGGCGACGGCTCCAGCCTAGCCCCGCCAAGCCGAGGCCAAGCAAGGCCAGCGAGGCTGGCTCGGGTACTGCGGGCGGGGGTGGGGGCGGGGGTTCCAGCACACCACCTGCCGCACCAAATCCGAAGATGAAAGTAACCGGGGCACCGGTCGCCAAATCAATCCCCGGCAAGCCCGTGCTGGGGTAGCCATAAGAATACAGGCCGATCTCGATATCACTCGGATCGCCGTCCACCATGGCGCGCGCAAGATCTGCGTCAGCCTTGGTTGGTGCAGCGCCGTAAAATGTGGAGAAACTACGAGTTGCACCATTCGCCAAGGCTTCGAATTCGAAATCGAACAGGGCGCCAATATCACCGGTAGCATCAGTAAAGTTGATGTCGGTCAGACCGAACGGGCTGAATGAGAAAGGATCCCATGAGTTGAAGCCGTTATTGTCGGTGCGGCGCACGTTGTTGCCATTCGACACACCCAACGCTGCGGGGACGCCCTGGATATCTACGTGTTCAGATCCTGGAAAGGGGATATCCCAGTCCATTACACGGCGATACACAAGCTGCCCATCAGCCAGATCTACCCCACTCAAATTGGTGATACTGACATCAACCTGATAAAGATTAGGCGTGCCAGCATTAGGCGCGTAAGAATGTGTCACTCTAAGAACGGCGCCACCAGTAGGGCCGAGTACGTCAACAACCGACACGGCGGTGCTTGCTGTGGAGGTAAAGCTCACCAGACTCAGGTTTCCTATTCCACCAACATCGGTGTTTTGTCCTCCGCTGACGTTGACACCGGGAGCACCGAAATCTTTGATACCAACACCCCAACCTTCACAGGTGCAACCGGGGGATGTTGAGTCAGAGCCAGTCGCCACATCGCGCAATCCAACGACTGTGGTACCGGAACCGGCGGCAGCAGGACCCCCGCCTACGTTAAGTGCGCCATGATCATTGACTCCCAGCATGACGACGCCATTTGTGATGATCGCGCTCGCTTGCACACCGCTAGCAGCCAGAAACAGACCGGCAGCTGCCATGCTTGCAGCCAAGGTCTTTTTAGTAAATTTCATGACGTCCCCCTTCTCAGTAAACAGTTCAAGAAAAATTTCTTGGCTTTACTCAAGCAATGCGTGTGCCAGAACACTTTCATTTTTATTATCAATTAGATACGTGCTTGCCGTAAGAAAGGATAGTTCCATCCCGCAAAGAGATTCGACAGGAGCGTGGGTGCCTGCTTGCTGAATAATTTGTCAGCGCTCAACTAACCAGCTGTTTTTATTGGCTATTTGAATAATTTTGGAAATGTAAAAAAAGCCGACATGTCAAGTTATTGCCTCAAAGCAGGATTACCGCACCTTGATCTCCGTCCACATCCTGGAAAGCACTCGGCGTTGATTGCGGTCCAAGTCCTTCAACATTTCCAGCCGGTGCTGAATGTCGGGGGTGGGGAAGACGGCCTTGTTGGCGGCGATGGCGGGGTCGATGTAGCGCATGGCGTCGCGGTTGGGGTTGCCGGAGCCGATGAGGTTGGTGAGTTCGGCGGAGTTTTTTCCTTCCAGCATGAAGTTGATGAAGTGGTGGGCGAGGTCGGGGCGCGGGCCGGTCTTGTGCAGCACCATGGAGTCCAGCGCGAGCACGGCCCCTTCCCTGGGCGTGGCGTAGGCGATGCTGAAGGGCCGTCCGGCGTTTTTCGCATCCAGCTGGGCCTGGAACATGTCGTTGGAATAACCATGGGCCAGCCAGATGTTGCCGATGGTGAGTTCCTTGATGTAACTCGACGCATTGAACGCGGCCCAGTAAGGCTTGGCGCGGATGATGAGGTCGCGGGCGCGGCGCCAGTGCGCTTCGGCGTTGTCGTTGGCTGAATAGCCCAGGTATTTGAGCGCGGCCGCCATGAGTTCGCGTTGCGAATCGAGCACCGTCACCCGGCCTTTCAGTTTTTTCAGGTATTTCGGCTCGAAGGCCACCGCCCAGGTATCGGTGGGCAGGCCCAGCTCGCGCATTTTCTCTGCGTTGTAACCGATGAGCGTGATGGTGTAGGCATACGGCACCGAATAGCGGTTGCCGGGATCAAAAGCCGTGCTGAGATAGGCCGGGTCGATGTTCCTGAGGTTGGGTAGCAGGCGCTTGTCGATCGGGCGCAGCTGCTTAGATTTGATCAGCGATTCAACAGCATTGCCGGTAGGCACGATGAGGTCGTAGCCGGATGCGCCGGCCGCCAGCTTGGCCAGCATTTCCTCGTTGTCGGAGTAATAGTCCTGCACCAACTTGCAGCGGCAGGCTTGCTCGAAGCGGACAACGGTTTCGTCGGAAATATAGTTGTTCCAGTTGTAGAGATGAAGTTCCTCGCGGGCGAACGACAGGTCCGCAGTGGAGAAAAACAACAGCAATGAACCACAAAGAACACGAAGAAAGTGCAGGGGCTTAGTGAACTTTGTGCCCTTCGTGGTTAAAAGCATTTTCGTCAGCCTTGGCCTCGCAGCACCGTCTTGTCGAACCTCGCCGCGAGCAGGATCATCGCCAGCGTCAGCAGCATCAACAGGGTCGATACCGCGTTGACCTCCGGCGTGACGGCGATCTTGATCATGGAATAAATCTGCAACGGCAGGGTGGACACGCCCACGCCGGCGGTAAAGAAGGTGATGACAAAGTCATCGATCGACAGGGTGAAGGACATCAGGGCGCCGGCGATGACGGCGGGCATGATGAGCGGCAGGGTCACCAGGCGGAAGGATTGCCAGGGCGTGGCGCCCAGGTCGCGTGCCGCTTCGAAAATGCTTTCATCCATGCCGGCCAGGCGCGCCCGCACGACAATCGCGACAAAACCCACGCAGAAGGTGATGTGCGCGATCAGCACCGACAGCAGGCCGAGGGTGAGGTGCAGCACCTGGATGAAAAACAGCAGCAGCGACACGCCGAGCAGAATCTCCGGCATCGCTACGGGCGTGATGACCAGGAAGGGCAACACTTTCGGGCGATAGCGATGCATGGCAATGCCGGCCATGGTGCCGAGCAGGGTCGCGATGAGGCTGGCGCCGACGGCAATCAGGATGGAGTTGATCGCGGCCTGGATCATTTCCTCGTCGTGGAACAGTACCTCGTACCAGCGCCATGTGAAGCCTACCCATTCCGCGTTGAGGCGGGAGTCGTTGAAGGAATAGATGACGACAACCGTGAGCGGCAGATACAGGAACAGATAGACCAGCAGGGCGGCGAGCCACAGCCATTTACTGGTCTTACGCATAGCTCAAACTCTTGCGCGAGAAACGCATGGCCAGAGCCGCAATGGCAAGCACCGCCAGCGTGAGCATGATCGACAGCGTGGAGCCGAACGGCCAGTCGCGCGTGCCGAGGAACTGCTCCTTGATCAGGTTGCCAATGAGAATGTCGCCGGTGCCGCCGAGGATGTCGGGTACGGCAAACATGCCCAGCACGGGAATGAACACCAGCGCAGAACCGGCATAGACGCCGGGCAGGGACAATGGCCAGGTGACTTTCCAGAAACGCTTCCAGGCATTCGCGCCCAGGTCCTGGGCGGCATCGAGCAGGATGGGGTCGTGCTTTTCCAGATTGGTATAGAGCGGCAGCACCATGAAGGGCAGGTGCACATAGACCATGCCGACGACGACAGCAAACGGTGAGAACAGCAGCGGCACGGGCTCGAAGCCGAAGGCGGTAACCACGCTATTGACTGCCATGCTGAAGGCGCTTTGCGGGCCGAGGATGATCATCCAGGCATAGACGCGGATGAGGAAGTTGCTGGCGAAGGGCAGTACCACCAGCAGGATCATCACGTCGCGGAAGCGTTTCGGTACGCGGGTAATCAGCAGCGCCAGCGGGTAGGCCATGGCGATGCAGAGGACGGTGGTCAGGCCGGCGATGAAAAAGGATTTGAGGAAGATTTCCGTGTAGATGAAGTCGCTGAAAAAGAACTGGTAGGTTTCCAGCGTGAACTGCCAGTTGCCGTCCTCGCTCATCGGCGCGAGTCCGCCGTATTCGCCAGGAAAGCGGAACGAAGCCACTACCATGATCAGGGCAGGCAGCACGAAGAACACCACCATGAAGAGAAACGGCGGGCCGGAGACAACCCAGCGGGTAAGGCGCTCCCTATTCATATTCTGTTTCGCGTGAGTCACGGTATGCACTCCCGGGCACCCGCAGAATTTCCCCTCTCCCAGCGGGAGAGGGGCAGGGGTGAGGGAGATATGGCGGGAGTTTCAAACGCCTCCGACAATTCAAACATTTCTCCCTCACACGGCTTTGCCACCCTCTCCCGCTGGGAGAGGGTGCGCGTTCAAGGGCTGGTAGCCAGCCCATATAACAACCAGATGAATTCTTATTCATGCAGAAACATCCCTGCGTCGGCAGGCCAGGCCACCGTGACGCGGTCATCTACCTCAAAGAACCTTGCCCTGCCCGGTGCGGCATTGGGTAGCAATGCCTGGATTATTGTGCCGTTGGCGAGTTCGACCTTGTAGGTGGTTACATCGCCAACATAGAGAAAGTCGCGCAAAGTGCCGGTAAGGCGGTTTGCCAGCGCGGCATGCTCTTCCGGCGCGCCGATCATGATCTGTTCCGGACGGATGGCGAATACGCCAGCCTGCCCAACCTTTGCCTCGATGTGGGCAGGCGCGCCGATGGCGCCCAACCCGGCAACTGACAGGCGTACACGTTCCCCTTCCACCGATTCCACCCGTGCGTTCATCATGTTGATGTCGCCGATGAAGTCCGCCACGAAACGGTTGCTGGGATGGCCATAGATATTGGCCGGTGTATCCATTTGCTCGACACGCCCTTCGTTCATCACCGCGATGCGGTGGGACAGCGCCAGCGCCTCGGGCTGGGAATGGGTGACGAACACGAAGGTCACACCGACGGTGCGCTGCAGGTTGATGAGTTCGATCTGCATTTCCTCGCGCAGCTTGTGGTCCAGCGCGCCCAGCGGTTCGTCGAGCAACAGCAGGCGCGGTTTGTTGACCAGCCCCCGCGCCAGCGCCACCCGCTGTTTCTGTCCGCCCGAGAGTTCATGCGGGAAGGCGTCGGCCTTGTCCGACAGGTGCACGGTTTCCAGCATTTCCCTTACCCGGTGTTGGGTGTCTTCTGCCGGGATTTTTGACATTTTCAGCGGGAAGGCGACGTTGTCGGCAACCGACAGATGCGGAAACAGCGCATAGCTCTGGAACACCGTATGCAGCGGGCGTTTCTCCGGCGGCGTGCCGGCGATGTTCTTTCCGTCCAGCAGAATCTCGCCGGCATCGGGCAGATCGAAGCCGGCGATCATGCGCAGGATGGTGGTCTTGCCGCAGCCCGAGGGACCCAGCAGGGTGAAGAATTCGCCGGACTCGATGGACAGGCTGACGTTGTCGACAGCAGTCAGTGCGCCAAATCGGCGGGTCAGATTGCGCAGTTCAAGCAACGCCATGAGCCTGTTTTCCGGCAGGAATTCAATGCGGCTGCCTGGCCACTTTCAGTTGCGGCCCCAGCGATCCTGCAATCATGCCGATGGCACTGGCGATGAATCCCGCGAACTGCGGCGGCAGCGCGGCTTCAGGCGCGATGAATTCCATGGCGATCCAGACGCCGAGGCCCAGCACGATGGACAGCCCCGCGCCGGTGTTGGTGGCGCGATGCCAGTAAAGCCCCGCCACCAGCGGCACGAAAGCACAGGCCAGCGTGATCTTGTAGGCATTCTCCACCATCTGGTGGATACTGGTTTCCGCCTCTAGCGCCCACAGTGAATACGCCACCACCAGAACGGTAAAGGCGAGCACCACAACGCGCGTGACCCACAGCAGTTTTTTCTGGCTCATGCGATGGTGTGGCATGAATTCCTTGATGACGTTCTCGGACAAGGTGACAGACGGGGCGAGCAGGGTGCCGGATGCAGTGGACATGATGACCGACAAAAGCGCGCCGTAGAAAATGATCTGCGCATACAGTGGCAGATGGGTTTTGACGAAGGTCGGCAGCACGAGCTGAGCATCCTTCGCCAAAAGATCGCTCGTCATGGCGGGATCAACCAGCGTGGCGGAATAGGTCAGGTAAATCGGTACGGCCGCAAACAGGAAATACAGCGAACCACCGATCACCGTGCCCCACACCGCCACGGTTTCGTTTTTGGACGAGTTGGCGCGCTGAAACACGTCCTGCTGAGGCACCGAACCAAAGCCCATGGTCAGCAGTCCGGCAATGAAAGTGATGATGGCAGCCCAGTTGGCCTCGGGCCAGAACTGGAACTTGCCGGCGGCTGCGGCGTGACTTACCACGGGTGCGATGCCGTTCACCTCCGGCATATCGCCGACCATTTTCGATATCCACAACAGGCCGATGACGATCACCGTCATCTGCACGAAGGTAGTCAGCGCCACTGACCACATACCGCCATAAAGCGTGTAGAGAAGGACTACCGCCGCGCCGATGAGTATGCCCTCGGGCTGGCTGATGGCGTTGTCCGACAATACATTGAACACCAGTCCCAGCGCGGTGACCTGCGCCGATACCCAGCCGAGGTAGGACAATGCAATGGCCAGCGAAATGACGATTTCCACCGGACGGTTGTAACGCTTGCGGAAAAAATCGCCCAGCGTCAGCAGATTCATGTTGTAGAGCTTGCGGGCAAAAAACAGCCCGAACAGGATCAGCGCCAGCGAGGCGCCGAAGGGGTCGGAAATCGTGCCGCCGAGATTTTCATCCAGAAATGTGGCGGGAATGCCCAGCACAGTTTCCGCCCCAAACCAGGTGGCGAACACCATGGCGATGACCATGAACATGGGCAGCGAACGGCCGGCCGCCACATAGTCCTCGGTGTTCTTGACCTTGGTGGCGGCATACATGCCGATACCGATGGAAATGACCAGATACAGAATGACGAAACCCAGCAGGGTGTGGTTCATGGACACTCCGAATAAAAAATCCCGGGACTGCCGGGATTTTAGCAATGCCTCAACAAGATCGGGTTAAAAGACGTGTGTAAGCATGAAACCCAGTCCCCAGTCCGGGCTGGCATCTGAAAAACCGGTTACGCCATAGATATTGATTTTGTCGTGATCGCTGATTTTGTAGTTTGCGTAGACGGTGGCTTCGCTGATCTCATCGCTTGTGGAAGTCAGCTTTTCGCGCCATGCGTGGTCCGCTCCCAGTGACCAGGCTTTGTTGATCCGGTAACTGGCGCCAGCGGTCACGTACCAGACATTTTGGTAATCAATGCCGGCCGGGTCGCCTTTCCAGCGATAGGCGATGTCAAGATACGGCATCCATGCCGCCACGGATTTGTAGAGAGATGCCTGCAGTGCGTAGTCATTCTTGCCCGTGCCCAGTGCCTTGCTTTCGCTGGCGGTGCCGAATTTGATTTTCCCGGTGAGGTCCAGGCCCGCAAAATGGTTCCTGTCGTCAAGCACATTGGCCGTGAATGATGCGGTGACGTCGCCCAATCCGTGGGTGGTTTTAACCGCTCCCCCGCCGGGAATGGGTTCGCCCTCGGGCGTTACGTTTTGCGGGCCTCGCACCCACAGGTATGACATGCCTAGCTTGAAGCTGTAATCCCCCGTCTGATATTTAAGGCTCAAAGGAAGGAACCAGGTTTCAGTATCGTCCGGCGTGCCATAAGCGCCAATGCTGTAATCAAGTCCCGAAGACAGACTCAAGCGATTGTCTTCGGCAAGAACCGGGGCGCAAAGCATCAGGAGGATGGCTAAGGAGGCTGGTTTGGTCATGTGCTGGATAAACGATATCGACAACACGCATTTTACGGGATTTGATCGAACATGCCCGAAGGAAAGTGCCGGATCACTCCGTGCCGTGCTTGGTCTCGAACCGGATGCCGGTTTTTTTCAGCAGATCAATTGGCAGCACGCCGCCCGCTGAGACGATGACCGCGTCATTAGGCAACTCGATTTGTTCGTCGGGGCATTGCAACAAAACGCGGCCGGGTTCGATGCGCAAGACGTTTGAATTCAGCATCACTTGAATCCGGCCGCCCGTCCGGGCTTCGTCAAGGCGGTCGCGGTTCTTAACCTTGACCCGTCCGAAGGCGTCGCCCCGATAAGACAGTGTTACATCGGTTCCCGGTTCTTCCGAGATGGCCAGTGCGGCTTCCAGCGCGCTGTCGCCTCCGCCCACTACCAGCACTTTTTGGCCGCGGTACTGTTCGGCGTCGATCAGCCGGTAGACCACCTTGGGCAGGTCTTCGCCCTCCACGCCAAGCTTGCGCGGCGTGCCCCGGCGGCCAATGGCGAGAAGCACGGTTCGAGTGGCGTATTCCCCCTGGCTGGTCTTGACCAGGAATCCTTCTCCGTCCGGCCGGATTTCCTCCATGCGCTCGTTGAACTGGATGCGCAGGCCGGTTTTGTTGACGATGCCGTGCCAGAATTCCAGCAAGGCCTCCTTGCTGATTTCAGTCATTTTGACCTTGCCCACCAGGGGCAGGTTGATGGACGCGGTCATCACGATCTTGTTGCGTGGATAGTGATAAACCGTGCCGCCCAGCGAATCCTCCTGCTCGACAATGCGGTAACGCAGCTTGTGCTGAATGGCGCCCAGTCCCGCCGCGATGCCGGCCGGGCCGGAACCGACAATCAGCACATCCAGGTCCTTGCCGCCGCCTTTCAGGTCCTTGATGGCGGCGATGGCCTGCTTGCCCTGTTCGGCGGCCTTGCGCACCAGGCCCATGCCGCCCAGTTCCCCAGCGATGAAAATGCCCGGCACATTGCTTTCGAACCTGGGTGTGACATAGGGAATATCCACGCCGCGTTTTTCCGTGCCAAACACCAGCTTGATGGCTTCCAGGGGACAGGCCGCGAAGCAGGCGCCGTGACCGATGCAAATGGATGGATTCACCAGGTGCGCCTTGCCCTGGATGATGCCCAACGCTCCTTCGGGACAGGCCCTGACACAGGACGAGGACCCCAGACAACGCACCGGGTCAATCACTGGATGCAGGCTGACGGGCTCGGTCAAACCGCTTTCGCGCGATTCGAGCAATGCCTCATTGTGTTTGATGGCGTGTTTTTTCCTGCGGCGAAAGTACAGAAAAAAAACAATGATGAGTGGAATGGCATACAACAGGACGCCACTCAGAAAGGAAGTATTCATGCCGGAATTTTACGACCCTTGCCGGAACGGGTTTTTGTGAACCGTAGCATCAGTCCAACCCGAACCCTATGGAATTGGGCTAATTTTACCTGCTGTCCTCAATTAAATATATATATAAATCAACGAAATAATAAAAACGTGTGAACTTTTTACACGACATGGGGTAAATTAACATGCTGTGCATCCGATAGATGTTCAGCACCGGTGCATTTGACTTAAGACGGAAACATGCAGGAAACATTGATACTTGATGCCGGGGTGGATAGCCCTGCGCCTCCTCCAAACAAATCACGCTCACGCCATGATTCTCAACCACTGGGGTTCATGCTCGCCGTCGGCACGCTGGTTGGCGCTGCATGGCTGATCGGGCGTTGGGGGGGCTTCGAGCCCGGCTCCGAAACAGGCTACAACCTGGGCCTGGCGGGCGGCATCATGATGCTGGTTCTGTTTTTGTACCCGTTGCGCAAGCATTTCAGGTTTATGCAGGTTCTGGGGCCGTCCAAGTACTGGTTTGCCGTGCACATGACGATGGGAGTACTGGGACCGCTCTTTATCCTGGCGCACTCACGGTTTCAGATCGGTTCAATCAATGCAGGCGTTGCCCTTGCCAGCATGTTGCTGGTCGCGGGCAGCGGCATTATTGGCCGCTTCATTTATATCAAGATCCATCATGGCCTTTATGGGCACCGTGCCAGCCTGGAAGAAGTGCGTGCGCTTTCCGGGCTGAATTCGCAGGAGGTCCAGTCCCGGCTTTCATTCGCGCCCAAGGTGGAGGCGGCGCTGTCAGCCTTTGAAACGCAGACGCTGAATGTGCAGGGAAACATACTGAAAAGAATTTGGACCTTCGTCATTTTGCCGCTAAAGGCACGCAACGCCTATCTGCGTTGCGCTCTTGAGCTCAGGCGCCAATACGGTTTGCAGGCGAAAGCCCGCAACTGGGATCAGGCCAAGAAGCAGCGCAGGCTTAAAGCCGCCAAACAGGTGGTAAGGGCCTATCTGCGCGGTGTGCAGAATGTGGCGCACTTCAGCACCTATGAACGTCTGTTTTCGCTGTGGCATGTATTGCATGTGCCGCTGGTTTACATGCTGATTCTCAGCGCGATTGCGCATGTGGTGGCGGTGCACATGTATTGATGGATCAGGCGCGGGAAACGGCCACGACGCATCTGCAAGCCATGCGTGCCGTGCCGGCAATAACAAGAATGTGGCTTGTTCTGTTGGCGATACTGCCCCTTTGCCTTGCAGGCGGTGTCAGGGCCGACTCGCTGGAAAGCGTGCTGATGCCGGGCAAGGTCATACAGGGCCACGCCAAGACGGAAGGCCAGTGCAACAAGTGTCATGTCCGGTTCAACCGGGCGGGACAGGATGCGCTGTGCGGCGATTGCCACAAGGAAGTCGCGCGCGACATTGCGCAAAGGCAGGGCTATCACGGCCGCGCGAAGGACGACAAGTTCTGCCGCGAGTGCCATGTCGAGCACAAGGGCAGGGATGCCCGCGTTGTGGAGCTGGACGAGAAAAAGTTTGACCACCGGCAGACGGATTACCTGCTCAAGGGCAAGCACGTGGAGACGGAATGCAACAAGTGCCACTTGCCCGGGAAGAAATACCGGAATACGCAGGCGACGTGCATTGCCTGCCACAAGAAAGATGACGAACACAAAGGCAAGCTGGGCACCAAGTGCGCTGACTGCCATGCCGAGGATAACTGGAAGGAAGCCAGGTTTGACCACGACAAGACCAAATTCAGGCTGGAAGACAAGCACATCAAGGTGGCATGCAAGGACTGCCACCGGGACAATGCCTTCAAGAACACGCCCATGGCCTGTGTGTCCTGCCACCGCAAGGACGACAAGCACAAGGGGCGCTATGGCGATAAGTGCCAGACCTGCCATGACGCGAAATCATGGGACGGAATCCTGTTCGATCATGACCGCGACACGAAATACTCCCTGCGCGGGAAGCATCGCCAGACAAAGTGCGACAGCTGCCACACCGGCAACCTGTATCGCGACAAGCTGCAATCCACCTGCATTGCCTGTCACAAAAAGGATGACAAGCACAAGAACACGCTGGGAGAGAAATGCGCGGACTGCCACGTCGAGCGCGACTGGAAGGAAGCGCGCTTCGATCACGGCAAGTCACGTTTTCCCTTGCGCGGCAAGCACGACGAGATCGAATGCAAGGCATGCCACAAGACTGCCGTGTTCAAGGACACGCCCGTGACCTGTCTTGCCTGCCACAGGAAGGATGACAAACACAAAGGCTCGTTGGGCGAGCTGTGCGGCGATTGCCATAACGAGCGCAACTGGAAGGAGCACCGCTTCGATCACGACAAGACGAAGTTCGCGCTGTTGGGCAAACACCGTGAGGTCAAGTGTGACGGCTGCCACAAGGACATGAAGTACAAGAACACGCCGTCAGCCTGCCTGGCCTGCCACAAGAAAGATGACGTGCACAAGGGGCAGCAGAGTGAAAAGTGCGAGCTATGCCATGACGCCAGCAACTGGAAGCGCACGACGTTCAATCATGGACGATCACGCTTTCCGCTGGCGGGGAAACACCTGGTCGTCGAGTGCAAGAAATGCCACCTGACCGCGCAATTCAAGGATGCCAAATCGGAGTGCGTGGCCTGTCATGACAAGGAAGACGTGCACAAGCGCCGCCTGGGCGCGCAATGCGAGAGTTGCCACAACGCCCGCAACTGGCGCTTGTGGGATTTCAACCACGACACCAAAACCCGCTTCCGGCTGGATGGCGGGCACAAGCCGCTGGACTGTTATGCCTGCCACACGAGGGCGGTCACCGGAAAAGCAAGCCTGCCGATGAACTGCGTCAGCTGCCATGAGAAGGATGACGTGCACGACGGCAGCTACGGCCCCCAGTGCCAGAAATGCCATGAAACCACTTCCTTCAAGCGGATCAGGCTCCGCACGGGGGAGGTTACGCCAGCCCGGCGCATGCCGGCGGAAATACCCGTTTGCCCTTCCGCAATACACGGGCTTTGCGGAAATGCGGTCCATTCATTCATTCGGGCCGCCGAAAAAGGAGACTCATGATGCACTTGAATATCCATGCACGCTCGCGCTATTCATTGCTCGCAGCCGTCATCGCCATTCTGCTGGCCTGTTTGCTGGCGGGCTTCCTGCCCGATGCCCTTGCCGCGCAACCGGGCAAGACCCGTTTCGACCATATCACGACGGGTTTTGCGCTGACGGGCGCGCACTATAACGTCCGATGCGAATCCTGCCATGTCCGCGGGGTATTCAAGGGTACGCCGACTCAATGTTCGGGTTGCCACACGGCCGGAAGCCAGCGCGCGACCACTACCTTGCCCTCGAATCATATTCCCACCAAGCAGGCATGCAGCGCCTGTCACAACACAACGACTTTCAGCGGCGCGAAGTTCGATCATTCAGGCATCGCTTCCGGAACCTGTTCGACCTGCCACAACAACAGCAAGGCCAAGGGCAAACCTTCAGGCCACATCGCCACTTCCGCGCCCTGCGACAGCTGCCACAAAACGTCTTCCTGGACGCCTGCCAAGTTCAGCCACTCGAGCGTGGCGGCGGGCAGTTGCACAAGCTGTCACAACGGCACCGCTGCCAAGGGCAAGTCTTCTGGGCATATTCCAACCACCGCGTCCTGTGATTCGTGCCACAAGACCACGGCCTGGACCCCTGCCACATTCAGCCATGGCGGTGTGTCGCCGGGCACCTGTTCGACCTGCCATAACGGAACCAGCGCCAAGGGCAAGCCGTCAACGCACATCCCGACCACGGCATCCTGTGATTCGTGCCACAAGACGACAGCATGGCTACCGGCGACATTCAGTCATGCCATCGTAAGCCCAGGCACGTGTTCGACCTGCCACAATGGCTCCACTGCGAAAGGCAAGCCATCCAGCCATATTCCAACCACTGCATCCTGTGACACCTGCCACAAGACCACGGCCTGGCTGCCTGCGACCTTCAGCCACACGAGTGTGGCTGCCGGTACCTGTTCGACTTGCCATAACGGAAGCAGTGCAAAAGGCAAACCCGCAACCCATATCCCGACGACGGCATCCTGTGATTCCTGCCACAAGACATCGGCATGGACGCCTGCCACCTTCAATCATTCCGGCGTGGCGTCGGGAACATGCTCAACCTGCCACAATGGCTCAACGGCAAAGGGCAAGCCTTCGACCCATATTCCGACCACCGCCGCATGCGACACCTGTCACAAAACGGCGGCGTGGAAACCCGCGACCATGAACCATACAGGCATTGCTCCGGGGACATGTTCCACTTGCCACAACGGCAGCATGGCAACCGGCAAGCCAGGCACGCACATCCCGACAAGCGCCTCATGCGACACGTGTCACAAGACGTCGTCGTGGAATACAGCCACCATGAATCACAGTGGCATTGCACCGGGAACCTGTTCGACCTGTCATAACGGTTCGACCGCAACAGGCAAGCCTTCGGCCCACATCCCGACAACGGCATCCTGTGATTCCTGCCACAAGACGACGGCCTGGGTGCCCGCGACTTTCAGTCACACCGGTGTTGCCCCGGGAACGTGTGCCACCTGCCACAATGGTTCAAGCGCGACAGGCAAGTCGAGCACCCATATTCCCACCACGGCTTCATGCGATAGCTGTCACAAGACCAGCGCATGGTTGCCCGCGACCTTCAGTCATACTGGCGTTGCGCCCGGCACCTGCTCGACCTGTCATAACGGTTCAACCGCTACCGGCAAGCCAAGCACCCACATCCCGACCACGGCATCCTGTGACTCTTGCCACAAGACCACGGCTTGGCTGCCGGCCACCTTCAGTCACACCGGTGTAGCGCCCGGCACTTGCTCGACTTGCCATAATGGCAGTACAGCCACCGGCAAGCCCTCGACCCACATCCCGACTTCGGCCTCATGTGACAGCTGCCACAAAACCACGGCTTGGTTGCCCGCAACGTTCAGCCACACCGGCGTCGCTCCGGGGACCTGCTCGACCTGCCACAACGGTTCGACCGCAACAGGCAAGCCCAGCACGCACATCCCGACTTCGGCTTCATGCGACAGTTGTCACAAGACCACGGCCTGGCTGCCGGCCACCTTCAGTCACACAGGTGTTGCGCCCGGGACCTGTTCGACCTGCCACAATGGCTCAACCGCGACCGGCAAGCCGAGCACTCATATCCCGACTTCGGCCTCGTGTGACTCCTGTCACAAGACGACAGCATGGTTGCCGGCCACCTTCAGCCACACCGGCGTGGCGCCTGGTACCTGCTCAACCTGTCACAACGGCTCGACCGCAACGGGCAAGCCATCGACCCACATCCCGACGACGGCATCCTGTGATTCCTGTCACAAGACCACTGCATGGCTGCCAGCCACCTTCAGTCATACAGGTGTGGCTCCCGGAACGTGTGCCACCTGCCACAATGGCAGTACAGCCACTGGAAAGCCATCAACTCATATTCCAACTACTGCTTCGTGTGATTCCTGTCATAAAACTACTGCCTGGCTGCCGGCCACTTTCAGCCACACTGGCGTAGCCCCCGGCACCTGTTCGACTTGCCACAATGGCAGCACGGCTACCGGAAAGCCATCAACGCATATTCCCACTACGGCTTCATGCGATAGTTGTCACAAGACCACGGCTTGGCTGCCTGCGACCTTCAGCCACACTGGCGTAGCCCCCGGCACCTGTTCGACCTGTCACAACGGTTCGACCGCGACAGGCAAGCCCAGCACGCACATCCCGACTACGGCTTCATGCGACAGTTGTCACAAGACTACAGCCTGGCTGCCAGCTACCTTCAGTCATACCGGCGTGGCGCCCGGGACCTGTTCGACCTGTCACAATGGTTCGACCGCCACCGGCAAGCCCAGCACACACATCCCGACTACGGCTTCATGCGACAGTTGCCACAAGACCACGGCTTGGTTGCCGGCCACGTTCAGTCATACTGGCGTTGCACCAGGGACATGTTCGACCTGCCACAATGGTTCGACCGCAACGGGCAAGCCGAGCACGCACATCCCGACGACGGCTTCGTGCGATTCGTGCCATCGCACCACGGCCTGGCTGCCAGCGACCTTCAGCCACACGGGTGTGGCACCGGGCACCTGTTCGACCTGCCACAACGGCTCAGCCGCGACCGGCAAGCCGGTCACGCATATCGCAACGACGGCTTCGTGCGATTCCTGCCACAAAACGACAGCATGGCTGCCCGCAACCTTCAGTCATACTGGCGTCGCTCCGGGCACCTGCGCAACCTGTCACAATGGATCCACAGCCACCGGCAAATCCTCCGGGCACTTTGTGACGACCCGCTCCTGCGACAGTTGCCATACAACAACGGCCTGGACACCTACAAAGGCTTACACACACACTTCGCCGTTCTACAAGCCACATAATTCAGGCGTAACCTGCGCTTCCTGCCATACCACGAACAGTGAAGTCATTGCCTGGAAATTCGCTGCCTACAAGCCGGATTGCGCGGGTTGTCACGCCAGTACGTTCAAGCCGGATGCGCACAAGAAGGTGGATACTCCCAAGATTCTGTACACCGTCGTGGAATTGAAGGACTGCTCGGGCAGCTGCCACGAGTACACGAACAACACGTTCACCACCATCAAGAAAACGCGCAGCGGTGAGCACAGATCCACCGGCGGTGATTTCTGATTTTATTGATTGAAGGAAAGATTCAGCACATGCATGCACCCGCAAGAGAAAAGCTAGCCATTTCACTCATCAGCCTGGGCTTGTGCATGGGTGGCATGCAACCCGCACTGGCGAACGTGATGGAGGAATTGCAGGTTCAGCCAGACAAGACGGATAACGTCGTCCGCATCAAATTCAACTCCCGCATTCATTTCATCCGGCAGGTTGCGGCCGAGAAAGGCAGCGCGGCCATTGTCTTTTTCCGGATTGTGGAAGGCTCGGAGTTGCAACTCAAGGTCGAGGAATTGCTCAAGGCCAGGCCTGCCGCATCATTGCCGGGCGTGTCGGTGTCTTTCCCCCCCCAGCCTGGCACGCAGATCAAGAAACTGCTGATCAAATTCAGCAAGCGGACAGAAGCCGCTATCAAGGCCGGACCGGACGATCGCAGCCTGGATATCGTGTTCAAGGACGCCGGCAAATCGGCGGTCAAGGACAGCAACCGGTATGCGGTCAAGTTGTTGAGCACGTCAAGCAAGGAGGATCTGGGAAGCAAGGTTGTGCCGGCGCGATTCTCGGATTACGACGTGTTCACCTCGCAGCGGACCGTGGATGGCAAAACCGTGTATGAGCTTTATCTGGGTTACTTGCCCACGGCTCAGGCAGCGGAAAAATTGCGCGACCAGTTGAGTCCTCGTTTTCCGGATGCAGCAGTGGTGGACATGACAAGCCGCAAGCAACAGACACTGGGTGCGGTGGCAAAGAAACCCGTGCCAGCGGAAGTGCTGCCCTTGCCGGCCGTGGAGCCAGTCGCTATCCAGGAAGTCGAAGATCAGGCAGGCGGCCTCATGAAGCAGGCCAGAGCCGCGCTGGAAACCGGCAATAATGAGCAGGCGGTCAATCTGCTCAACCAGCTGCTGTTTCTGCCACCCAATGCGCAGTCGCAGGAAGGCCAGGAACTGATCGGATTGGCGCGCGAGCGAAACGGCGAGCTGGCCAAGGCAAAAACGGAATACGAGCTTTATCTCAAACTGTTCCCCGAGGGTGAAGGGGCAGCCCGGGTTCGCCAGCGGCTTGCGGCCCTGAATGTGCCAGAGGCGGCACCTGGCGCACCGGGAGCCGTGGCAAAACGCGTCCCCGAAGCCAAGGTGGTCAAGACCTTCAGCGGCAGCCTGTCCCAGTACTATTATGGCGGCCAGTCGCAAACCCAGACTGCGTTCAGCACGCCCACCACGGTTGATAAGTCTTCCATTTCCGGCATCGACCAGTCCTCGCTGGTGACCAACGTCGATCTCAATGGACGTTATCGCGACGCCAATGCCGATCACAAATTTGTGGTGCGCGACACGCATACCTGGAGTTTTCTGGAATCCGTACCGACGCGAAACCGCCTGACCGCCGCCTATTACGATTACAAGGGCTTGCAGAACAATTTCAATGCCAGGATTGGCCGCCAGAGCGGTTATGGCAGCGGTCTGCCGAACCGGTTTGACGGCGCGCTGGTCGGTTATGGATTCATGCCCAAGTTCAAGATCAATCTTGCAGCGGGCTTGCCCGTGGAGTTTCCCACGTTGGATTCTGACCGCAAGTTCATGGGCGTCAGTCTGGATGCGGAAAATCTGGCGGGCCGCTGGAGCGGCAACGCATTTTTCATGGAACAGCAGGTCGATGGAATTCTTGACCGGCGGGCAACCGGCGGCGAGCTGCGTTACTTTGACGAGCATCGCTCGCTGTATTCCCTGGTGGACTATGACGTCAGCTATGACATTCTGAATATCGCCATGTTGCAGGGCTCATGGCAGACCGCGGGACAGACCACGTTCAACCTGCTGCTGGACCGCCGCCGCGCGCCCACCCTGTCCACGCATAACGCGCTATACAACAGTGCGGTCACGTCATTGATTCCCATCCCTACCTCTATCAAACAGTTGCTGACCGTGCGCACGGAAGACCAGATCAGGGTCCTGGCGGAAGGCGCCACCGCGATTGCCAACCAGGCCCAGTTAGGTGTGACCACGCCGCTCAATCAGACCTGGCAACTGGGCGCGGATATCGGCCTGACCAATATTGGCGCGCTGCCGCAGGTGACACTGGACGACGGGACGGTGTTGAATCCGAGTCCGGCGACCGGGAATATCATGAATTACGCTATTCGCGCCATTGGAACCAACCTGTTCTCGGGGCGCGACATCAATGTGTTCTCGCTGTCCTACACCGATGCGCCCGAATCCACGCCATCGTTCAACGGCATTCAGCTCGCTTACAACAACACGACCTATCTTGGCGACAAGTGGTCGCTGGAACCCTCGCTTAAATATTATCGCCAGCAAACTGATCCCAGCACGGACTTGTCGCGCTGGACGCCTGGCATCCGTATCAGCTACCGCATCAAGGAATCCGTGAGCCTGGATGGCGAATACATATACGAGCATGCCACCACGGAGAGCCCGGGCACACAGGATATTTCCCAGACCCATTATTTCTCGGTGGGCTACCGCTGGGATTTTTGAACGGATAGAAAAGAAATGGGCATGACAGGTTTTTGGGTTGTAATGGGCGCCATGATTGCGCTGGGGTTGGTATTCGTACTGCTGCCGCTGACACGCCGGCATCATTTGCCGGACAGCTTGCCGCGCTTCCAGTCCAATATGTTGATTCATCGCGATCAGCTGAAGCAACTGGAGATTGATCGGGACAAGGGTGCGATCAGCGCGGACGAGTTTCAATCCGAACAGCAGGAATTGGCAAGGCGCGCCATCGAGGATGCGCTGGCGGCGCTGAAGGAGGTTCCACCCCGTTCGGAGCGGCCTGATGTCCGCCCGGTTGCAATTGCCCTGGCGATTCTTGTTCCCGCGGCGGCGATCGGCTTGTACCTGAAGCTGGGCTCACCGGATTCGCTGGCCGTTAACAAGGCCTCGCCGCTATTGGTGAACACACAGGATCAGACCAGCCCGCATGGCATGTCGTTTGACCAGATACGCGAAAGCGCGGACAAGCTTTCAGCCCGCCTGCGGGAGAATCCATCGGATGGCGAGGGTTGGGCGATGCTGGCACGCTCGTACAATGTGCTCGGGCGTTATCAGGAGGCGGCCATGGCCTATGAAAAGGCTGTTTCCCTGTTGCCACGGGATGCGCAACTGATGGCCGACCAGGCTGACGCGCTGGCGATGTCGCAGGGCCAGAAGATGGAAGGCAAACCGCTCGAAATCGTCCGCCAGGCGCTGAAAATCGATTCGACGAATCTGAAGGCGCTGGCGCTGGCGGGTACTGCCGCGTTCGATCGCAAGGAATACGGTGAAGCCGTGAAATACTGGGACAAGGTTGTTCAGCTTGCGCCTGCCGATTCCGAGTTTGCGCGTTCGATTGTGGGCAATCTGGAAGAAGCTCGTGCGCTGGCGGAGGGTCGCACGCCGGTTGCGGCCTTGCCGCAGATCATGCCGGAAAAAGCTGAAAACGCGCCTGCCCGGGCGCCGGCCGCCATAACGGGCAGCATCAGCCTCAAGCGGGAACTGGCCGCGCGGGTCAAGCCGGACGATACGGTATTCATCTTCGCCCGCGCCGAAAAGGGGCCGCGCATGCCGCTGGCCATTTTGCAGCGCAAGGCCAGTGAGTTGCCGATAAGCTTTAGTCTGGACGATTCCAGCGCCATGTCGCCAAACATGAAGCTGTCCAGTGCCGCGGCCGTGAACGTGGTGGCCAGGATTTCCCGGTCGGGTAACGCAACGGCGCAAAGCGGCGATCTGGAAGGAATGGCCGGTCCGGTCAAACCGGGCAGCCAGGGTATTCAAATCAGCATCGGTAACGTAGTACCCTGAGACGTTGGTGAATTATTCGAGAGCACATTGCTAGCCATGCGGGCACCTGCCGTCAAACCCAAGATCGATACCGGACCGGTAACGCCACCGTTGCCGCTGGTTCTGGCGTTGAGAAGGCTGCTGCGTCCGCTGGTCCGGCTGTTGCTGTCGTACAGCGTGCAATTCCCCTATCTGGCCAACCTGCTGAAACTGACTTATGTCGAAGTGGCCACGCGTGAGTTTCCGCTGGATCAGAAACCGCAAACCGACAGCCGGATCAGTCTGCTTACCGGCATACACCGTCAGGATGTGAAAAGGCTACGCGGCGAGATGTTGTCGGAAGCCGGACCCCCGCCCGCGGTTTCCATGGGCGCCTTGCTGGTGTCGAGATGGATGGGCGAGGCGGCATACCTGGACTCGAACGGCCGGCCCAAGCCGCTGCCGCGCACGGCAGCCGAGGGCGGGGCCGCTTCTTTCGAGCGGCTGGTGCAAAGCGTCAACAAGGATATCCGCCCGCGCGTGGTACTCGATGAATGGCTCAGGCTGGGCGTGGCTGATCTTGATGACAAAGGCCGCGTTGCGTTGCGGACCGAGGCTTTTGTTCCTGCACATGGCCAAGAGGAAAAGCTGTTTTATTTCGGCAAGGTGATACACGACCATCTCGCCGCGACCGCTCACAACCTGACTTCCGGGCAACCGCCCATGCTGGACCGTTGTGTCTATTTCGATCAACTGACCGAACATTCCGTGGAGCAGCTCGAAGACTATTCCAGGACGCTTGCCGTCGAGGCCATGCAGGCGCTGAACCGCAAGGCCATGGAATTGCAGCAGGTCGATGCGGGCAAGGTGAGAGCCACGCACCGGATTACCTTTGGCCTGTATTTTTATCAGGCGAATGAGGCAAAGCCAGAGAAACAGGAACGTTCATCATGATTTTCAGATTCCTGCCGGCATTGCTGCTTCTTGTTTTCAGTCTGGGTGTTTCGGCCAATCCCTGTGCCTTGGGCGGTCGCCCATTTCCCGTGGAAGACGGAAATGGGGCAGGCGGTACTGGCCATGCCACGGGCGAGGGGGATCGCTCGGGAACGGGTGGAACAGGACACCAGGATGGCACCGGCAGTGGTGGTACCGGCAAGGAAGCCCTGGATGGCGACGGGTCGGGCACGGGCGGGACTGGCATCGTGGGTGAGATCACCGGCTTTGGCAGCGTCTGCGTGAATGGACTCGAAATTCACTACGACGCCAGAACGCCTGTCGTGGCTAATGGCGCTCCCATCGCCGCCGACCAGCTTGCGGTCGGGCAAATGGTGGCGGTGGAAGCCTCTGGCCAGGGCGCGAACCTCGTCGCCAGGCAGATACATGTTCAGCATGCCCTGATCGGCCGAGTTCAGGCGGTGGATGGCGGACGGGTCAAGGTTTGGGGCCAGTGGGTCGGTTTGCCGGGTTCGCAGGGGCTGAAAGCCGGTGACCGTATCAAGGTCAGCGGTTACCGCCTCAATTCAGGCTCCATTTTTGCAACACGGATTGATGCCGCTTCGCCACAGGAGGCGGATCTGATCAGCGGTGAGGTGGAAGCGATTGAGAACGGTGTGGCCATGATTAACGGCGTGAAGATCCGCCTGCCGGGAGGCGCCGATTCGGTGAAATCCGGAAAGGAATTCCGCGCCATTGGCAAACCTGAAAGCGGCGGTTTCAAGGCGGACCGGATCGAACCGGGTGGCAAACAGGACTTTCTGGACAAGGTTGATCGCATGGTTGTTCAGGACAGCATCCGTCCCGGCAAGGCAGGCACGATGCGCGTGGGGAACATGGATTTTGCCTTGAGCGCGGATATCCGGATAAAGGGCGGCAGCCTGAAGGATTTGCAACCTGGCCAACTGGTGAGGGTCGAGGCGCGGCAGAAAAATGGCCAGACGGTTATTGAGCGTATCGAAATTCGCGGCGAAACCAAAGACCGTATTCAGAAGGAAAAGGAAACCGGGTCGAAGGTGAATGCCAACGGCATTGACGCGGCTAAAGCTGCGTCTGCAAAACCAGAGCGCCACGAAGGCGGGGAGCGCGAAAATGAATCCAGGGAAGATCATGACCACGAAAAGATGGGAAAGCCGGAGTCTCACGACCAGGAAATAAATGAGCGTTCGGAAAAACACGAGAAAACAGAAAAGTCTGAGAAGGCTGAAAAAACCGAAAAGACCGAGCGCGTTGAAAAATCCGAGAAAGTAGAAAAAGCCGAGAAACCTGAAAAGGTCGAGAAGCCCGAGAAAGCAGAAAAACCCGAGAAAGTGGAAAAACCGGAAAAGGTGGAGAAACCGGAAAAACCTGAAAAACCTGAAAAAGACGATTGATGCAGACTAGATAAATTTGCGGCGCAGCACAGTCAGCGGATTTTCCTATTTGAAAATAGCCAGCACGGCCGCCCAGATGGCCAGGCAGAATGTGCCGATCAAAAGCAGGGTATTGATCCGCTGCTGGTTGGCCAGTTTCTGCAAGCGTGTTTCCAGTTCCTTGTCTGATTCCTGGGGCCTTGAAAGGAACTGATGGGCAAGTCGCGGCAGTTGCGGCAGCAGGCGGCTCCACTCGGGCGCTTCCTCCTTCATGCGGCGGACAAAGCCGCGCCAGCCGAGCTGTTCGTTCATCCAGCGTTCCAGATAGGGTTTGCCGGTCTTCCAGAGATCCAGTTCAGGATCAAGCTGACGGCCAAGACCTTCAACCTGTAAAAGCGTTTTTTGCAGCAACACCAGTTGGGGTTGAATCTCGACATTGAAGCGGCGGCTCATGGCGAAGAGGCGCATGAGCAGGTGGCCGAAGGAAATGTCTTTCAGCGGCTTGTCGAAATAGGGTTCGCAGCAGGCGCGCACCGCGGCTTCGAGTTCTTCCACTCTTGTATTGGCGGGCACCCAGCCGGATTCGATGTGTGCCTCGGCGAAGCGCTTGTAGTCGCGGCGGAAGGCGGCGAGGAAATTCACGGCGAGATAGTTCTTGTCCGTTTCGGACAGCGTGCCGCAAATGCCGAAATCCACCGCGAGGTATTTGCCTTTGTCCGATCCTTCGGTGCCGACAAAAATGTTGCCGGGATGCATGTCGGCATGGAAAAAACCGTCGCGGAACACCTGGGTAAAGAAGATTTCCACGCCGTTTCGCGCCAGCTTCGGGATGTCGACGCCAGCCGCCAGCAGCGCTTCCTTCTGGCTGATGGGCACGCCGTGGATGCGTTCCATCACCATGACGGCCTCGCGGCAATAGTCGAAGTACACCTCGGGCATGCGCGTAAGCGTGGAGCGTTCGAAATTGTGCTTGAGCAGGGCGGCGTTGGAGGCCTCGCGCATCAGGTCCAGTTCATCGGCCAGGGTCTTGCGGAATTCGTCGACCACTTCGCGCGGGCGCAGCCGCTTGCCGTCGGCAAAGAGTTTTTCGATCAAATAAGCGCCTGCATCCAGCAGGCCGAGGTCATGTTCGATGATGCGTCCGATGCCGGGCCGCAGCACCTTGACGGCCACCAGACGGCCATCGCACAGCGTGGCGAAATGCACCTGCGCCACCGAGGCGGAGGCCACCGGAACGCGATTGAATTCGCTGAATATCTGCTGCCAGGGCCGCTCGTAGGCGGCATTCAGCACCGTATCGACCTGGGCAAAAGGGAAGGGTGGAACGCGATCCTGCAACAGCGCCAGTTCATTGGCGATGTCCTCCGGTAGCAGATCGCGGCGCGTGGACAGCATCTGGCCGAACTTGACGAACAAGGGGCCCAGCGATTCCAGCGCCAGGCGCAGGCGCTCGCCTCTGGGTTTGGACAAGTCGCGCCAGAACAGCAGGCCGTTGACCACGGGCCGCAGCCAGCGGGTTTTGGCATGCCCAAGCAGAAAATCGTCCAGCCCGTAGCGCAGCGAAACCCAGCCTATGGTGAGCAGCCGCAGGAACTTCATGCGGATTTTTCCAGATTTGTCAGTCGGGCTTCCAGCCGTGCCATGTCATCACGCAACGCGTCGACGTCCGCATTGAAATGCCTGATATCCAGCGGGCTGGCCAGCATGGGGTTCTCATGCGTTGCGTATTCGGCCAGGGTTTTCGCGGTTTCCGTTGTGGTCTGATTCAACCAGCCGGAGAAACTGCGGCCTGCCTCGGCCAGCCTGAAACCGATGACAGGGCCAAAGACTTTGGACAGGTCGGATTCGGCATCCCAGGCCAGGTTCTGGAATACATCGTTGAATGCCGACAGCAGGTCGGCATCACCCTCTGTCGGTGCGGAACGGAAGGCGGCCTTGCCCTCGAATGGCAGCCGGGTCAGCAGCTCGGGCGTCAGTTTGATGGTTGCATCGGCTTCCGTGTCTGATACTGCGTAAGCAAGCTGGCCATTTCCCTGAATGAGAAGCACGTGACGGCTGATCAGGGCATCGATGGCCAGCTTGCGTCCGGCATGCCGGGCCAGGCTGGCATGCCCGCCTGGCGTTTGCGCGACGAGATGATTGAGGACGCCCGCAAGCACCAGGCCGGATAATTCCATCAATGGTTTCCTAGAACTTGAAACCCCGGTGCAACGCGACCACACCCGCGGTCAGGTTGTGATAGGTCACGCGTTCAAAACCCGCATCTTCCATCATGGCCTTGAGTTCTTCCTGTCCGGGATGCATGCGGATGGATTCTGCAAGATATTGATAGCTGCCGGCATCGTTGGTGATGAGCTGGCCCATCTTTGGCAGCACCTTGAAGGAATACGCATCGTAAACCGGCTCCAGCGGCTTCCAGACTTTCGAGAATTCCAGCACCAGCAGCCGGCCGCCGGGTTTGAGCACACGGTACATTTCCCCAAGCGCGGCGTCCTTGTGCGTCATGTTGCGCAGTCCGAAGGCCACGCACACGAGGTCAAAATAATCGCTGGGGAAGGGCAGTTTCTCGCCGTCGCATTGGGCAACCGGAGTCAGGGTGCCCTCATTCAACAGGCGGTTGCGGCCCTCGTTGAGCATGGAATAGTTGATATCGGTAAGGATGACCTGGCCAGTCGGGCCGACTTCCTTCAAGAACAGCCGGCTCATGTCGCCGGTGCCGCCGGCGATGTCCAGCACCTTGTGGCCGGGCCGCAGGCCGGCCTGGCTCACCGTGAATCGTTTCCAGATCCGGTGCAGGCCGCCTGACATCAGATCGTTCATCAGGTCGTAGCGTCGCGCCACGGAATGGAAGACTTCCGCGACCTTGGTGGCTTTTTCAGATTCGGCTACGGTCTTGAAACCGAAATGGGTGGTGTTTTTCTCGTCCATGCCGCATTTTACCTGAGTGAGGGAATATCACGGGTTGTCACAAAAGCTTCATTTTGCCGTCATACTATTTGCGCAGGTTAATCAAAAACAAGGCTGGGTCATGGCTGCGAACATACTGCTGGTGGAAGACGAACCGGGCATACAGGAACTGCTCAAGCTCAATCTGGGGCAGGCCGGGCATCAGGTCACGGCGGCGTCCGATGCCGAGGATGCCTTGCAATACCTGAAAAGCGCCCTGCCGGATGTGATCCTGCTGGACTGGATGTTGCCGGGCATGTCCGGTATCGATCTGTGCAAGCGCCTGCGCGCCGATAATCGCTACCAGCCGGTACCCATCATCATGCTGACCGCGCGCGGCGAGGAACAGGACAGAGTGGCGGGGCTGGATACGGGCGCGGACGATTACATCACCAAGCCGTTTTCCCCGCGCGAACTGGTTTCTAGAATTAGGGCAGTCCTGCGCCGGCGTGCGCCGCAGATGACCGAAGAGGAGGTCGATATCGCAGGCCTCAAGCTGGACCCGGTCAGCCACCGGGTCAGCGGAAATGGCACTCCCATAGAACTGGGCCCCACCGAATTCCGGCTGCTGCATTTCTTCATGACCCATGCCGAACGGGTGTATTCACGGTCGCAGCTGCTGGACCAGGTTTGGGGCGACGATGTGTTCGTCGAGGAGCGTACCGTGGATGTCCATATACGCCGGCTAAGGCTTGCGCTGGAAGTGAGTGGTCACGAAAGCCTGGTGCAGACCGTGCGCGGATCGGGCTACCGCTTTTCCGTCCAGAAGTAGATAATGCGTTTACCTCATCCTACACGGACGGAAAATGGGTTTCTGGTGGCGGCCTTTTACCACGTTGTTCGGCCTTGGTCTGGTGGCCCTGCTGTTCTGGGTGGGCGGCGGGCAGAACGCCGCGCTCAAGTTCGCGGTGGTGGTTTTGCTGGCTTATCTGTTTCGCCAGTTCTGGCAGGAGGCCCGGCTCGTCCGCTGGCTTGAAAAGGACGGGAACACCCCGGCTCCCAGGGATACCGGCAGCTGGGGCGACATCTTCTACCGTCTGGAAAAACTGCAAAAACGCCAGAATCAAAGCCAGTCGGAACTGGTCAGCGCCTTGGGACAGTTCCAGCATGCGGCCGAAGCGGTGCCGGACGGCATTGTCATTCTCAACCAGCAGGATCAGATCGAATGGTGCAATCCCGCGTCGAAACGTTATCTGGGCCTGGATTGCACGCGCGACAAAAGCCAGTTCATACATTACCTTTTAAGACAAACGCATTTTGTCGATTTCCTGAATGCGCATGATTACTCGCAGCGCCTGAACTGCCGCTCGCCAGCCAACCGCGACATTCTGTTATCGCTGCAACTTGTTCCGTTCGGCGCCGAACAGAAACTGCTGATGGCGCGCGACATCACCGAACTGGAACGCGTGGACGCCATGCGCCGCGATTTTGTCGCCAACGTTTCGCATGAGTTGCGCACGCCGCTGACGGTAGTCGGCGGATTTGTCGAAACCCTGGGCGAGATGGACAAGCCGGGGGATGCCGACCTCAAGCATTATTTCGGCATCATGCACAACCACACCAAGCGCATGCAGCGCCTGCTGGATGACCTGCTGACCCTGTCGCGCCTGGAGTCGTCCGACAATGCCGTGGCCGAGGAACAGGTGCAGATGCCGGATCTGATCCGCGAACTGGCACGCGAAGCGGAGTCCCTGAGCCGGAACAAACACACGATTCGTGTCGAGATTCAGTCCCAGGCCTGGCTGCTGGGAAGTTTGCAGGAACTGCAAAGCGCGTTTTCCAATCTGGTTTCCAATGCCGTGCGCTATACGCCGGATGGCGGGCAGGTGACCCTGCGCTGGTTCGAGCAGGATGGGCAGCCCGTGTTCTCGGTCACCGATACCGGCGAAGGCATCGCCTCCGAACACATTCCTCGCCTGACCGAACGCTTCTACCGCGTGGACCGCTCGCGTTCGCGCGAAACCGGCGGCACCGGCCTGGGGCTGGCCATCGTCAAGCACATCCTCACCCGCCACGGCGCAAAGCTGGACATCCACAGCATTCCCGGCAAGGGCAGCACCTTCTCCGCCATCTTCTCCGAAACAAGGCTGATTCCTTCCAGAACCGAAGACCAGAAGCCGCGCCTCGCGCTTGTAAAATAGCAGCTCTTCAAATCTACTGCATTACCGCCAAGACGCGAAGAGCGCAAAGAAAAGCCTTCGCGTCCTTTGCGCCTTGGCGGTATACATATTTCGGTTCTCATTCATGCCCCTAGCCATCCTAGATAAACTGGAACTCGCCTACGGCCACTGGCCTTTGCTGGACGGTGCCTCGCTGGTCATCGACGCGGGCGAGCGCATCGGCCTCATCGGCCGCAACGGCACGGGCAAATCCAGCCTGATGAAAATCATCTCGGGCGAGATCAAACCCGATGCGGGAGAAGTCTGGCGCAAGCCCGGATTGCGTCTGGCTTATGTGCCGCAGGAGCCAAAATTCTCGCCAGGCCACAACGTATTCGAAGCCGTTGCCGAAGGCGTAGGCGAGGCGCAGGCCCTGCTTTCCGCCTACCATGCCGTGGCGCACCGCATGGCGGAAGGTGACGAGGCCGCGCACGAAGAGCTGGCGCAACTTACCCACGATCTTGAGGCGCACGATGCCTGGCGGCTGAATCAAAAGGTGGAAGAGGTGCTGGCCAGGCTGGGTTTGCCTGCGGATGTGCCTGTCGAAACACTGTCCGGCGGACAGAAAAAGCGCGTGGCACTGGCGCGCGCGCTGGCGGGCGATCCGGAACTGCTGCTGCTCGACGAGCCGACAAACCATCTCGATTTTGCCGCCATCGAATGGATGGAAACTCTGCTGCGCGATTTTTCCGGCGGCCTGTTTTTCATCACCCATGACCGGAAATTTCTCGATGCCGTCGCCAATCGCATCGTCGAACTCGATCGCGGACAACTGCGCGAATACGCAGGCAACTTCAGCGCGTATCAAGTGAAGAAAGCCGAGCAACTGGAAGTGGAGGCCGCGCAAAACCGCAAGTTCGACAAGTTTTGGCGTCAAGAAGAAGTCTGGATACGCAAGGGCATCGAAGCCCGCCGCACCCGCAACGAAGGCCGCGTGCGCAGGCTGGAAGCACTGCGCAGGCAAAGGGAGGCGCGCCGCAATCAGCTGGGGCAGGTCGGTTTCAACCTCGATTCGGGCGAACGCTCGGGTAAACTGGTGGCTGAGTTGATCGACGTCAGTTATGCCATCAATAGAACCCCCTCTCCCTTGATGGGAGAGGGCAGGGGTGAGGGTGAAAAGTTAGATCAAGCCGCAATGCCAACTCCCTCCAGAACTCTGATAAATAATTTTTCCACCACCATCCTGCGCGGAGACAAGCTCGGGCTTCTGGGACCGAATGGCGCAGGCAAGACCACGCTGATCAAACTTATTCTGGGTGAGCTCAAACCCGACAGCGGCACCATCAAGCGTGGTACCAATCTGCAAGTGGCCTATTTCGACCAGTTCCGCAATGTGCTCGATGACAGTGCCACGCTTATTGACACCATTTCGCCCGGCTCGGACTATGTCGAAATCGGCGGCAGAAAAACCCACGTCATCGGTTACCTGGAGGATTTCCTGTTTCCGCCGGAACGAGCGCGCGCCAAAGTGTCCGCGTTATCCGGCGGCGAACGCAACCGATTGCTGCTGGCGCGTCTGTTTGCCCGTCCTGCCAATGTGCTGGTGCTGGACGAACCCACCAACGACCTCGACATCGACACCCTGGAACTGCTGGAACAACTGCTGCAGGAATACACCGGAACGGTGATTCTCGTCTCGCACGACCGCATGTTTCTCGACAACGTCGTTACCACTTCCATCGCCTTCGAGGGTGACGGAAAACTCATCAATGTCGCGGGCGGGTATGAAGACTGGAAACGCGAACGTGTCGCGCGCGAGGCCGCAACGCAAAAGCTCACGGCCAAATCTGAGTCAAGGCCAGAAACCAGACCCGTGTCCGAAGCCAAACGCGAGAAACGCAAACTCAGCTACAAGGAGCAGCGCGAACTAGACGCCATGCCCGAGAGGATCAAGGCGCTGGAGCAGGAACAGTCAGCACTTCAAACCAAACTCGCCGACTCTGCCACCTGGCAGGAGGTAGGCAACGATATCAATGCCATGAATGTACGGCTGGAAGAAATCGAACTGGAATTGCTGGAATGCCTGGAGCGCTGGGAAGCGTTGGAAAAGATTTAGCGCGCTTGGTTTGTTGGGGAAGAAAACTAAGGGGCTCGTGATGAGCCCCTTGAACTACATTTTGGCTAAAAAGCACCAGGCCTCGTAGCCATACTCATGTGCATCAAGTAATCGTTTCCGATTCCTTGTCCACCGATAACGGCTACAAACCCAGCGCCAGCCAGGAGGTGCTGGAGGACGCGTCATTTGCTTATCCTTGGCCAATCAGGGGTTCCGACTGACCAGCTTGCTTTGCAAGGGGGAATCCGCTACTCTGAACTGGGCATTCTGAGTGGGGGAACCCATTCCCATCCCAAAAACCACCCGCTGCAACGGGTGGTTTTTTCTTGATGCTTACTTTAATTACTCAAGTACAACAGCGTAGGCGCTAACAATAGCAGCAATCTTTTTTGCCTCATCTGGGGTTAAATCATTAGGTAGGCCAAGCACTTTCACGATCACGCCTTTCCTTAATGGAATTGGCAGACTTAGATGATCGGGGGTGTTGACTGCATCAGCTAATTTACTTTCATTGCTTTGCGACCCGACTGGTCTTGAAATATTTCCGTTGGTACGTTCTTTCACTTCCGATGGCTTTGTTCTAGACGTCCTTGTTGAGCCTGATGGCTTGAATGATACGGGGTTTGTCTTCCAGGAAAGAAAGTCATTTAACGCGCTAGAGAAACGGGCTTTATACACCTTTAAACTCAAAGGGTTGTAGTCTTTTCCTTTAATGTTGATGAATCTATTAAAGACTTTATCAACATCTAATGTACGTAGATCGCTTTTCTCTGATTCGTCTAATATTTCCAGAATTTTTGTTGACGAAACTTTGCGGCTGTTGGCGGTTTCCTTGTTCATTAAGCCCTTTGAGATAAGGAAATCAAGGAATTCGATGAGTTTCTGTGCTGAGTAACCGTCGTCCATTTTGGGCTCCTAAACGAGTTAGATGGACGAATTATCCGTCTTGGCGTATTTGTGTCAAGCGTTTAGTGGCGAAAAAATGATTTATAAACGTAATACGCCGAAAATGTTAACTTTGTTCGTTTAGTCTGTTGTATAGGGCATTGAAAATAGTGACTAATGTTTTTGGTGGCGAATTTTGTCGCAATACCTCACCCCAAATCGGATTGGGAAAGTGCCGGTCGTTCTCAAAGCGGGGGATTACATGCCAGTGCAGGTGCGGCACGACATTGCCGAGTGAGGCCAGGTTGATCTTGTCGGAGTTCATCACGTCGCGCACGGCCTGCTCGGTTTTCCAGACGACATTCATCAAACGCGTGCGTTCGTCCGCAGTGAGGTCGGTCATTTCCTTGGTGTGACGGTTGAGTATCACGCGGCAGAAGCCGGGGTAATCAGGCGTATCGGTGACGTAAACCACACGGCAGAAATCGTCCTGCCAGAGCACTTCACCTCCATCGGTTTCGCAAAGCGGGCAGCCATTCATGATGGCTTGAGTTCTCGTTGGTGGCGGATGGTGTAAACCACGACTTTATCTTCGTCCGGATAGTATTTGTAGAGTGCCACATAACCGGAGCGCCCGCGAGAGATGAGCAATTCACGATAGCCTGATTTGGCGGGGCGGCCGATCAGGGGGTGATGCTTGAGGATACGCAGCGCTTCCGCCAGAAGTTTGCCGGTTTGCTCGGCGGTGGCCGGGTCGGTTTCAAGGAGGAAGTTGCTGAGCCGGTCGATATCGCGCAGCGCCAGCGGTGTGAATGCCAGTTTTGGCATCGAGGGCTAGAGTTTTCTGGCGCGCGGACGCTTGGCTTTACCGGCTCGAAGCTTTTGTTCCAGATACGCCAGTACTTCGTCACCGTCGTAATAAATTCCGCTTTCGATCATTTCGGCCTCTGCTGCCTGAGCGTCTTCAATGAACGATTGTTTAAGCTCGTCACGCCGGATTTCGTGCTCCAGCGCCTCCAGCATGTAGGCATGTGGCGACTTGCCTTGAGCGTCAGCAAGCGCTGTGATGCGGGCCTTGAGTTCGTCGGATATTTTCAGTGTGGTGGCGGGCATGGCGGGCTCCCGAAAGAAAGTACTACCATGGTAGTACCGCGCTGGTGTTAGAGCAAGACGCGTTCAATGCCGCCGTTGCTGGCCTTGGTGATGTAGTCCGACATCCAGTTCTCGCCGAGGATTTTCTTCGCCATTTCCACGACGATGTAATCGGGCTCGATGCCGGTGTCTTCCTGGTAGCGCGACAGGCCTTGCAGGCACGACGGGCAGGAGGTGAGGATTTTGGTTGTGCTGCTGCCCAATGCAGCTTTCCCCTTCTCCAGCTCTTCCTGCTTGCGGAAGCGGATTTGTGTGGAGATGTCTGGGCGCGATACGGCGAGCGTGCCGGATTCGCCGCAACAGCGGTCGGAGAGTTTGACCGCCTGACCCATCAATGTGCTGGCGACCTTGATCGGCGAATGCGTTTTCATCGGCGTATGGCAGGGGTCGTGATACAGATATTGAACGCCCGATACGCCATCGAGCTTCACATCCTTCTCCAGCAGGTATTCGTGGATGTCGAGCAGGCGGCAGCCGGGGAAGATTTTCTCGAACTGGTATTTCAGCAGCTGATCCATGCAGGTGCCGCAGGACACGATGACGGTCTTGATGTCGAGATAGTTGAGCGTGTTGGCGACGCGGTGGAACAGCACGCGGTTCTGCATGGTCATGGCCTCGCCCACATCGGCACGCCCGCTTGATGTCTGGGGATAGCCGCAACACAGATAGCCCGGCGGCAGCACGGTTTGCGCGCCCAGCTCGAACAGCATGGCCTGCGTGGCGAGACCGACCTGCGAGAACAGCCGTTCCGATCCGCAGCCGGGAAAATAAAACACCGCGTCGGAATCCTCGTTCACCTTGGCCGGGTTGCGAATCACCGGCACGATGCGCGGATCTTCCAGGCCCAGCAGCGCGCGCGAGGTTTTCTTTGGCAGGCCGCCGGGCATGGGCTTGTTGATGAAGTGGATCACCTGCGCGGGGATCGAAGCCTTGCCGGTCGTGGCGGGTGGCAGGCGGGTTTGCGACTGGATCAGGCCGAGCTTTTTGCCTACGCCATGCGCCCAGCGCTGGCCGGCGTAGCCCCACTCGATCATGCCCGTGCGCACGAACTTGATGACGCGCGCATCCTGCGTGTTGAGGAAGAACATCGACAGCGCCGAGCCGGGGTTGAATTTCTTCTGGCCCTGCTGGCGCAGGAAATTGCGCATGGCGATGGACACATCGCCAAAGTCAATGTTGACGGGGCAGGGGTTCAGGCACTTGTGGCAGACCGTGCAGTGGTCGGCCACGTCGTTGAACTCGTCGAAATGCGCCAGCGAGATTCCGCGCCGGGTCTGCTCTTCGTACAGGAAGGCCTCGATCAGCAGCGAGGTGGCGAGAATTTTGTTGCGCGGCGAGTACAGCAGGTTGGCGCGCGGGATGTGCGTGTTGCACACCGGCTTGCACTTGCCGCAACGCAGGCAGTCGGCAATGGAGTCGGCGATGGCGCCGATTTCCGACTGCTCCATGATCAGCGATTCCAGTTCCAGCAGCGAGAAGGAGGGCGTGTAGGCATTGCGCAGGTCCGCGCCTTCCAGCAGCTTGCCCTTGTTGAAACGTCCCTTGGGATCGACGCGTTCCTTGTAGTCGGAAAAGGTGGCGATGGCATCCTTCGACAGGAATTCAAGCTTGGTGAGACCGATGCCGTGCTCGCCGGAAATGACGCCGCCCAGGTCTTCCGCCAGCCGCATGATGCGAGCGACCGCCCGGTTCGCCGCCTGCAGCATGGCGTAGTCGTCGGAGTTGACCGGGATGTTGGTGTGCACGTTGCCGTCGCCCGCGTGCATGTGCAGCGCCACGAACACGCGCGACTTCAGTACTTCCTTGTGGATGCGGTCGCATTCGGTGAGCACGGTCTGGTATTCGCGGCCGACAAAGATTTCGTGCAGCGGCTTGCGCAGTTCGCGCTTCCAGGACACGCGCAGCGTGTGATCCTGCAGCGCATGGAACACGCTGGGGTGCTTGCTGGCGGAGACCAGATCGGTGGTGGCAATGGCAAGTTCGGCGCTGGCGGGCGAGGCATCCAGATTGTCCAGCAGCCATTGCCAGCGCGCACGCACCTTGTCCAGCAGCATGAAGGCGCGCTTGCGGCGTTCCTCGGTCATTCCGGTGTCGGCCACCGTGTCTTCGTCTTCAAACAGCGGCAGCGCGCCGGCAAAAAAATCATTCAGCCGGTCGAGCAGCGCCAGCTTGTTCTGGATGGACAGTTCGATGTTGATGCGCTCGATGCCATCGGAATAATCCGCCAGCCGGTGCAGCGGAATGACCACGTCCTCGTTGATCTTGAAGGCGTTGGTGTGCGCGGCGATGGCCGCCGTGCGCGCGCGGTCGAGCCAGAATTTCTTGCGCGTTTCCGGACTCACGGCGATGAAGCCTTCGCCGTCGCGCGCGTTGGCCAGACGCACGATGTGCGAGGCGGCCTCCATCGCGGCGTTCTCGTCGTCGGAAACGATGTCAGCCAGCAGCACCATGGTCGGGCGCTGGTTGCGGTTGGCCTTGGTCGCATAACCGACGGCCTTCACGTAGCGCGCATCGAGGTGTTCCAGCCCGGCGAGAATGGCGGCAGGATGCGCATCGAGATAGTCCTTGACCTCGATAATGGCGGGCACCGCGCTGCGAACCTGGCCAAAAAATTCGAGGCAGACCGTGCGGGTAAATTCCGGCAGGCGATGAAGAACGAAACGCGCCGAAGTGATGAGACCGTCGCAGCCTTCCTTCTGGATGCCCGGCAGGCCCGAAAGAAATTTGTCCGTAACATCCTTGCCCAGGCCCACTTTTCTGAAATGCTCGCCGGGAATTTCCAGAATCTCTGGCGGCACGATTTCGGCCTTGCCGTCGCGCGCGTAGCGGCGGATTTCGAATCGCGCCATGTCGGCGTCGTGAATCTTGCCGAGGTTGTGATCGAGCCGCATGACTTCCAGCCAGGTGGCGTCGGGCGTGACCATGCGCCACGACACCAGATTGTCCAGCGCGGTGCCCCACAGCACGGCCTTCTTGCCGCCCGCGTTCATTGCGACGTTGCCGCCGATTGTGGAGGCATCGGCCGAGGTCGGGTCGACGGCAAACGCCAGGCCGGACTGTTCCGCGGCTTCCATCACGCGGCGCGTGACCACGCCCGCGCCGCAATGGATGGTCGGTACTTCATGATCCAGACCGGGCAGCTTCAACGGTTCGATGGCGGAAAGCTGCTCCAGCTTTTCCGTATTGATGACAGCGGAAAGCTCAGTCAGCGGAATCGCGTCGCCGGTGTAGCCCGTGCCGCCGCCGCGCGGAATCACCGTCAGGCCCAGTTCGATGCAGCCCGCCACCAGGTCGGCGATTTCCTGTTCGGTGTCCGGCGTGAGCACCACGAATGGATATTCCACGCGCCAGTCGGTGGCGTCGGTGACATGCGATACCCGCGACAGGCCATCGAAACGGATGTTGTCCTTGCGCGTGTAGCGCGACAGCAAACGCAGCGCATCGCGGCGCAGTTTGCCGGCGCGCTCGAACTGCGCCGCGAATTTGCCGACCGCGGTTTGCGCCGCGGCAAGAAGCTGCGCGACCTGCTCGTTGCCCTGGCGGCGGGCTTCGATTTCGTTCAACCGGTGATTGAGCGCGCCGACCAGCGCCGTGCGGCGCTTCGGGTTGTCGAGCAGGTCGTCCTGCAGATAGGGATTGCGGTCGACGACCCAGATGTCGCCCAGCACCTCGAACAGCATGCGCGCGGAACGGCCGGTTCTGCGTTCGCCGCGCAGGGTGTTCAGCGTGCTCCATGCTTCCTCGCCCAACAAGCGGATCACAATCTCGCGGTCGGAAAACGAGGTGTAGTTGTAGGGAATTTCGCGCAGGCGATTCATGAAGCAGGGGAAAAACGCTTTCAAAACCGCATTTTACGGCATTGGGCGATATACTGCGGCAAATCATGCCCCTGAAAGCGTCATGGCTTCCATCTACGATCTCAAACCCAAATTCCAGGCGCTGCTGCGCCCGCTGGTCGCGCGGCTCGCCGCCGCCGGCGTCACCGCCAATCAGGTAACGATCGCCGCCGTCGTGCTGTCAATCATCGGCGGCGGGCTCATCGCCTGGCGGCCGTTCGAGACATGGCCGCTGCTGTTGCTGCCACTGATTCTCTTCCTGCGCATGGGATTGAACGCCGTCGACGGCATGCTGGCGCGTGAATTCGGTCAGCAATCCAAACTCGGCGCGATCCTCAACGAACTCGGCGACGTGGTGTCGGATGCCGCGCTTTATCTTCCGCTGGCCTGGGTGCCCTTCATCTGGGTGCCGATGGTCGAAGGCATTGTCGTGCTCGCGGTGATTTCCGAAATGACCGGCGTGGTTGCCGTGCAGATCGGCGCGAAACGCCAGTACCAGGGCCCCATGGGCAAGAGCGACCGCGCCTTCTGGTTCGGCACGCTGGGTTTGGTCTTGGGTCTGGGCGTGCCGCCCGGCGACTGGATCAACGCGCTGCTCGGCGTCATGCTGGTGCTGCTCATTCTGACTATCGTCAACCGAGCCCGTGCCGCCTTGAAAGAAACTCATGCCGCATAACCTGAAGCTCGCCCTCTACGGAATCCTCGCCCTGCTGGTGCTGGGCACCGTCATCATCGGCTTGAAGAAGTGGCTCAAACCCGGCCCGGGCGACCGCGAACTCTGGCTGCGCATGCGCTCGTGGTGGGTGATGGCGGGGCTGTTTATCCTCGCTATCGCGGTCAACCGCGCGCTGTCCATTGTCTTCTTCGCCCTGGTGAGCTTCCTCGCGCTCAAGGAATACTTCAGCATCATCCCCACCCGCCGCGCCGACCGTCGTGTGCTGTTCTGGGCCTACCTCGCCATCCCCGTGCAGTATTTCTGGGTCTACGACGCCTGGTTCGGCCTCTTCATCATCTTCATCCCGGTCTATCTGTTCCTGTTCATTCCGCTCAAGATGGTCATCGTCGGCGAGACGCAGGGATTTCTGAAAGCCGCCGGCACCATCCACTGGGGTCTCATGACCACCGTGTTCTCGCTGTCCCACGCCGCTTTCCTGCTGGCGCTGCCGGACAGCGGCAACCCTGCGGCGGGCAGCGCCGGGCTGCTGCTCTTCCTCGTCTTTCTCACCCAGTTCAACGACGTCATGCAGTTCGTCTGGGGCAAGCTCGCCGGGCGGCGCAAGGTCATCCCCAAGGTCAGCCCCGGCAAGACCGTCGCCGGCTTCGTCGGCGGCGTCACCACCACCACCCTCGTCGCCTGGCTCGCCGCGCCTTGGCTCACGCCGCTTGTGGACTGGCAGCCCATCGCGGCCGGTCTCATCATCGGCATCGGCGGCTTCGTTGGCGACGTGACGATTTCCGCGCTGAAGCGCGACCTCGGCATCAAGGACAGCGGCTCACTGATCCCCGGTCACGGCGGCATCCTGGATCGGGTGGACAGCTTGACCTACACCGCGCCGCTGTTTTTTCATTTTGTGTATTACCTGCATTATTGATGAATCTATCCATTAAGAATGACGGCTTATGAAGTGTCATTTGTGATGGCTAATTAACGTTAGGTGACCCATGCATGCTTTGACTAAGGCCTTCTTCATCTTGGCAAGTGCTGTGACAGCTGTTGTTATTGGTGCTTTCTTTTTCGTCGGCCTTATCTGGGATAGCGAAAAGGCCACCTTTGCGCTTGGCTGGTTATCTATTGTTGCCATTGGTTTTTGGATCCCTGTAGCTGGGGTTTCAATTCTTCTTATGGCGACCACCGCAAAGGTTGGCCATGCCAAGCTAACTGGAAAGCGTTCAATCACTGAATGGGGGATTTTGGCTTTCTTGCTCTATTTAGCCGTGTACTTAATTAATTCAAGTTACTTATCCGTTTGGAGGGGGCTAATAGATGGATGGTATAGCAGCCCCGTATGGCCGATGTTGACATTGTGGGCGGGACTGACTGTTTTGGTTTCATGGGTAGCCATGCTGCTGAGGCATAAGTGGTCGCTGCAGTTTTTGCTGCTTGCTACTCTCGCACTATTCGTCAGGTCCAACTACGAAACTTTGCCCATGTATAACACGAGGCCATTTACTGCCTTCTTGGTATCTGCGGGTATAAACAATTTTGCAGTAATGATTGTGCTGGCTTCCTATATCTATCTTAGAAAAAGGAAAGCATGACAAACCCCGCATTTGAGCGGGGGACACAGCTTTGCGGCGACTCTAAATTTAAATGTTAATGTCCCGCTGGCCCCAAACCCTCTTCTTCCTGCTGTTCGTCCGCCCCTTCCTCGCTCTCGTGCTGGGCATGAACCTGCGCCATGCCGAGCGCCTGCCGCAGAACGGCCCGGCGATTCTCGCGGCCAACCACAACAGTCATCTCGACACGCTGCTGTTGATGAGCCTGTTTCCGCAGAGCCGGTTGCATCTGCTTCGTCCGGTGGCGGCGGCGGATTATTTTTTGAGCAACCCGCTGGTGGCGTGGTTTTCCAGAAACATCATCCGCATCCTGCCGCTGAAAAGAAAAGTGGAGCGCGGCGACGATCTGTTTGCGCCGCTGCTGGAAGAACTGGACAAGGGCCGCATCCTTATCCTGTTTCCGGAAGGCAGCCGGGGCGAGCCGGAAAAGATGAGCCAGTTCAAGAACGGCATCGCGCATCTGACCAGCCTGCGCCCCGATGTGCCGGTGATTCCGGTTTACCTGCACGGCCTGGGCAAGGTGCTGCCCAAGGGCGACTGGCTGCCGGTGCCGTTTTTCGTGGACGGATTCGTTGGCGAGGAAATCCGGGGCATCGAAAACCGGACGGAATTCATGGCTGCGCTGAAGTCTGCTTTCGAGTCTCTGACTGCCGAAGGGAAATTCGGCGAGTGGGAATGAGTCAGCCCGGCATGTGCCAGAAATAAAAGCCGTAAAACGTAATCCAGCAAGCGAGCAGGACACGTAGTACCAGACTTGGCGAAAACCAGCGTTCCAGCAGGCGGACGCCGGCGTAGCACAATAAAGTCACCGCGATGAATCGCAGCAGCCTGGCGGGAATGGAATAGGCGAGCAGGGTCGCCAGGGGAATGCCTGCTTCGGGCGCCTGGCTGGCAAAGGTCTTGTATGGAATGCCCTGAATCGGACCCGAGACGATAGCCCATGCGCCCTGTAGTTCAAGATCGGCGCGCACCTCATCGATCATGCCGGAACTGATGGCGGGCACTTTCTCGATCAGCGCCGTGATCGTTGCGGGGTCGTGGCTGGCCCAGAGATAAACAAGAGCCCCTCCGGTCAGCGCACCCGCCAGCGCATACAGGCTGGCCATGAGTGCATGCCTGAGAGATTTTCTTGCAATCAGGCTGAGCCAGACATCCGGCACGATGAAGAAGAAAACCGCTTCGGCCCAGCCCCAAAGCAGGGCAACCCGGTTATCTCGTGATGCGCCGGGTTTCAGTTTGCTTCGTAATCCAGGTGGCCGTCGATTACCGTGGCCTTGACGCCGCCGGGCAATTCGATGCCCAGAAATGGCGTGTTCTTGCCTTGGCTCTTGAGGGTTTTCGTGGTTACGGTGAAACGCGCCCTGGGATCGAACACGCAGATGTCGGCGTTTGATCCAACCGAAAGCTGCCCGCCCGGCACGCCGAGAATCTGCGCGGGCTTCCAGGTGATGCGGTCGATGGCGTCGATGAGCGGCACGCCATGTTCTTCCGCCCATTTCAAGGTCAGCGGCAGGAGCAGCTCCACGCCGGATGCGCCGGGCGAGCTTTCTCCGAATGGCAACTGCTTTTCGTTATCGTCCACGGGTGCGTGATCCGAGCATACGGCATCGATGCTGCCGTCCTTGAGCGCCTCGGCCAGCGCGTCACGGTCACGCAGGCTGCGAACCGGCGGGAAGAAATGCAGGTTGCTGTCGAAGCGGGTGAGGTCGATCTCGGACAGGTGCAGGTGGTTGGCGGAAACGTCGCAGGTGACGTTGACGCCCTGCAGTTTGGCGGCCCGCACCATGGCGATGCTTTCGCGAGTCGACAGGCGAGCGAGGTGTATGCGCGCGCCGGTCTGACGGGCAAGCAGCAGAAGGGTGGAAAGCGCCACGGTTTCCGCCAGAGCAGGAATGCCGGGCAGCCCCAGCCGGGATGCAACCGGACCATCATGCGCGACGCCGCCTCGGGCGAGATAAAAATCCTGCGGCCTTAGCCACACCGGGAAGTTGAAGGTGGTCGCGTAATCGAGTGCGCGCAGCAGCACCTGCGTATCGTTAATGGGCGTATCCGCCTGAGAGAAGGCGACGCAGCCGGCTTCGGTCAGCTCGGCCATTTCGGTCAGGTGTTCACCCTTCAATTTTTGGGTCAGCGCGCCGACGGGGTACACGCGCGGGCCGGGCAGGTTTTTGGCGCGGAACTTGAGCATTTCGACGAGGCCAGGCTCGTCCAGCGGCGGATCGGTATCAGGCGGGCAGGCCAGCGAAGTCACGCCGCCCGCTGCTGCTGCCAGCATTTCCGATTCCAGCGTGGCCCTGTATTCGAATCCGGGTTCACGCAAGCGCACGGAAAGATCGACCAGGCCCGGGCAGACGACGCAGCCGCTGGCGTCGATGGTTTTGTTGGGATGGAAGCCGTCCGGCATCTGGCCGATGGCGGCGATTTTTCCGGCGGCGACAAATACGTCAAGCGGCTGGTCAATGCCGTTCATGGGGTCGATCAGGTGGCCGCCCTTGATGTGGATCTTCATTGAGCAGGCCCCATCAACAAGCTCATGACGGCCATGCGCACCGCGATGCCGTAGGTGACCTGCGGCAGGATGACGGACTGCGGGCCGTCCGCCACTTCGGAATCGATTTCCACGCCCCGGTTCATCGGGCCGGGGTGCATGACGATGGCATCGGGTTTGGCCAGTGCCAGCTTCTCGGGTGTCAGGCCATACTGCTTGAAATACTCCTGCGCGGAAGGGAGGCGCGCGCCTTTCATCCGCTCATTTTGCAGGCGCAGCATGATGATCACATCCACATCCTTCAGACCTGCCTGCATGTCATGGAACACATGTACACCCATCTGTTCAACGCCGGCCGGCAGCAGGGTGCGCGGGGCGATGACGCGGACTTCCGGTACGCCCAGCGTGGTCAGCGCATGAATCTGCGAGCGGGCGACGCGGGAGTGCAGCACATCGCCGACGATGGCGACGCGCAGATTGTGGAAGGCGCCCTTGTAGCGGCGGATCGTGAACATGTCGAGCAGCCCCTGGGTGGGGTGGGCATGACGGCCATCCCCCGCATTGACGACCGAGATGTGCGGTTCGACATGCTGGGCGATGAAGTGCGCCGCGCCGGATTGCGCATGCCGCACGATGAACATGTCGGCGTGCATGGCCGTCAGGTTGGAAACCGTGTCCAGCACGGTTTCGCCCTTGCTCTGGGCGGAGGCCGCAATATTCAGATTGACCACGTCGGCGGACAGCCGCTTGGCGGCGATTTCAAATGTGGTGCGGGTGCGGGTGGAGGGTTCAAAGAAGAGATTGAAGATCGCCTTGCCGCGCAGCAGCGGGACTTTCTTGACTTCGCGCTCGCCCACATCGATGAATGATTCCGCCGTATCCAGAATTCTGGTCAGGATGGCGGGGGAAAGGCCATCCAGGGTGAGCAGGTGTTTAAGCTGCCCGTCGGCGGTCAATTGGATTGAGCGGGTCATTATTGGATGTGCAGTATAAGGTTTCCTTGTTCGTTTCGCTGCAACTGGATGTTTTTTCCAGCGGGCAACCCGATTTTCGCTCCAGTGAAATCCGGCTGGATGGGCAATTGCCTGCCGCCACGGTCCAGCAGCGCCGCCAGGTAGATGATGCCGGGCCGGCCGTAATCAAACAGCTCGTTCATGGCGGCGCGGATGGTGCGGCCGGTATACAGCACGTCGTCCACCAGGATGATCGGATGATCCTCGACGTTGAAAGGGAGCTGCGTGGTCTTGACCTCGGGGTGAAGGCCGCGCTGGGAGAAATCGTCGCGATAAAAGGAAATGTCCAGCGTGCCCAGCGGCGTTTTGACGCCCAGCGCCTTGTGCAGCCACTCCGCCACCCAGACGCCGCCCGTGTGGATGCCGACCAGCGCGGTATCAGCTGTCAGTATGGGGCGAATGGCGGCGGCCATGTTTTCCAGCAGGATTGCCGCTTCAGGCAGTGGCGCGTTCATCAAAAAAGCCTTGGAGTATGAGTTGCGCGGCGAGCGCGTCGACAGAATGACGTGATTTTGCCATGCCGCAGCCTTCCGCGCGCATTTCATCCTCGACGGCCGCGCTGGTGTAGCGCTCGTCGTGCAGAAAAACGGGCAGTGAGTAGCGCGCTTCCAGTTCGGCGGCAAAGTTTCGGGCGGCACGCGTCATGTCATGCTCGGCGCCATCCGGATGCAGGGGCAGGCCCACGACAAGTAGTCCGGGCTTCCATTCGGAGATCAGTTTGTCGATTGCGGAAAAGCGCGACGCCCGATTATCTGCCTTGATGGTGGTCAGGGGATGAGCGACACCGATTTCCAGTTCACCCGAAGCCACGCCCGTTTTTTTGAGCCCGAAATCGAATGCGAGCACCGTGCCATTCAAGCGTGCCCGGCCTCGTCGGACAGATTCGAAAAGTCGATACCCAGCAGTTTCATGGCGGCAGGCAGGCGCTCTTCCGGCGGCAAATCGAAAATGACCTTGGGGTCGGCCTCGACCGACAGCCAGGCGTTTTGCGCCATTTCCTCTTCAAGCTGACCGGCGGACCAGCCAGCATAGCCCAGTGATACCATGAATTTTGACGGGCCTTCGCCATTGGATACGGCTTCCAGCACATCCTTTGAAGTCGTCAGACTGACAGCGTCATTGACATTGAGGGTGGAGGAATATTTTTGCGGCGGCGTGTGCAGCACGAATCCGCGCTCGGTCTGAACCGGTCCGCCAAAATAGACGATTTTCCTGCGAAGATTTTCGGGCAGCGGAAGGCCGATCTGATCAAACAGGGCGGAAAGGTCGAGGTCTATGGGCCGGTTGACCACAACGCCCAACGCCCCTTGTTCGCCGTGGTCGGCAATATAGGTCAGCGTGCCCGAAAAATTGGGGTCGGCCATGTTGGGCATGGCGATCAGGAAGTGGTTGGTCAGATTGACGGTTTCCATGGCATTTGCGCTATTTTAATCCCCTAACAGAGGGTTCACCCTACTGAAAATCGGAACAATTGAAAATGGTTCAAATCGGCCTGTTTCACACAAAAATATAGCAATCCCCATGCCTGAAATTGATGTCTCCGTCGTCTGGTTTCGGCGCGATTTGCGCCTGGATGACCACGCCGCCCTTTACCACGCGCTCAAATCAAACCGGGCGGTATACCCCGTTTTTGTTTTCGACACGGATATTCTGGACTCACTGACTTCGCCCGACGACCGGCGGGTGGAATTCATCCATGAAAGTGTCGCCAGCCTTAAAGCCGAACTGGAAGCCTTGGGGTCGACGCTGCATGTGTTACACGGGCCCGCCAGGAAGATGATTCCCGAGTTTGCCCGCCAGGTTGGCGCTCGGGCCGTATTCTGCAACCGGGATTACGAACCCTTCGCGATCGATCGCGATCGGGAAGTGGAACGATCGCTCAAGGCTGACGGCATCGGTTTTCAGTCATTCAAGGATCAGGTCATTTTTGAGCAGGGCGAGGTGCTGACGCAGACGGGCAAGCCCTTTGGTGTGTTTACCCCATACAAGAATGCGTGGCTCAAAAAAATCGATGCCTTCTTTCTCAGGCCGTATCCTGTCAGGGCTTATGTCGAACGGCTTGTGAAATCGCCGCCCGCCAGATTTCCTTCGCTGGAGTCGCTTGGATTCAGGCGAACCAATCTTGAAACGCTGGGCGTTCAATCGGGAACGAGCGGCGCGCGTGCCCTGTTTGAGGATTTTCTGGGCCGCATCAATCGTTACCGCGAGGCGCGTGACTTTCCGGCTGTCAAAGGGCCGTCTTATTTATCGGTGCATTTACGCTTTGGCACGATTTCCATCCGCGAACTGGCGGCAACAGCCCATGGGCTAGGCGGCGCGGGGGCGGAGACCTGGCTGTCCGAACTGATCTGGCGGGAGTTCTATCAGCAATTGCTTTGGCATCATCCGCATCTGGCGGAAGGTAAATGCTACAAGCCGGAATTCGATGCAATCGAATGGCCCAATCCGCCCGGATATTTCAAAGCCTGGTGCGAAGCGAGAACGGGTTATCCGATAATTGATGCGGCCATGCGGCAGATCAACCAGACCGGCTACATGCACAATCGCCTGCGCATGGTGGTGGCAAGTTTTCTGGTCAAGGATTTGCTGGTGGACTGGCGAATGGGAGAACGCTATTTCGCCGAAAGGCTGATCGATTTCGATCTGGCAGCCAACAATGGCGGTTGGCAATGGTCGGCTTCCGTTGGCTGCGATGCACAGCCGTGGTTTCGCATCTTCAATCCGGTTACACAGTCGGAGAAATTCGATCAGGCGGGAAAGTTCATCCGCCGTTATCTGCCGGAGCTAAAAGACGTGCCAGATAAATATGTTCATAGTCCGTGGACCATGCCGACTTCAGTCCAGAAATCTTGCGGCGTGGTGATTGGCCAGGATTACCCCATGCCGGTTGTGGATCACAGGATCCAGCGAGAGAAGGCGCTGACGCTATATCAAGCCTGCCTGAAAAGATAATGAAGATTGCGGCTGTCGTGCTGCTCGATTTCCCTTCGGGTGTCTTTTAGCTCGCCCAGCATGGTTTCCAGCTCGTTTTCAAGTACCCGGAGTTCAGTCTCGTATGCCTTGAGCGGGGATTCCGGCCTGGTTGTCGTCTTTTCATTTTCTCGCAATGCCTGGAACTTACCGGTCAGTTCTTCCAGACGCTGGCTGGCTTCCCTGCATTCGCGGCAGGATTTTTGCACGGCTTGCCGTTGCAGTTGCCAGGCGCATGCAAAGCCGATGAGCGTGGCAATCGCAAGCGGGATGACGAGTTGAGCGGCCAATTCAAGCATGGGGTTTGTCCTTTACTCGTTGCGTATTTCGAATTCAATGCGCCGGTTTTTCGCGCGGCCTTCGGCAGTTTCATTGTCGGCAATGGGCTGACTGCCACCAAAGCCTGCCGAAGCCATCCGTGTCGAGGCTACACCCTTGCTGACCAAATAATCCAGAACCGCACGGGCCCGTGCCTCGCTCAATGACTGGTTCTTGCCCAGTCTGTCCTGGCTGTCGGTATGTCCCTCAATCGACAATCCGATATGCAGCTGGTCCTGCATCAGGGAGGCTACCTTGTCCAGATAGTCGCGACTGGCGGGGGTCAGGGTGCTGCTGCTGATTTCAAACTGAACAAGAGGATGTTTCAGCAAATCAGCCAGCCTGGAGTCCACGGCTGTATCCGCGATGGGTTGGGAGGGTTCTTTCAGGGCAGTTTTTACGGGCGCTGTTAAAGGTTCAGGCAGGGTTCCCGTAGCCGCATCGTCCGGATGATCCGGAATGGACTGAGCCAATAATTGGTCAATGTCGGGCTTGTGAGCTTCAGGCGCGGAATCCTGGCTCGGCGCAGGCCTCGTTTCACTGTGCGCAACTTCAGCCTGAGGTTGAATCCTGGGCAGGTAATAAGCCAGGGTCACCGCGCTTAGCAGGGCGAATGCAAGCAGGCCGATCAGGAGTATTTTCTTTGGTGACATGATCATTATTTTTTGGCGGGCAGGTCAAAATATTACACGCCGTCCCGGATGACTTTGTTAATTTTATTGGGCAAATAAAAAAGCCGGCATTGGCGCCGGCTTTTTGGGATGGGCAGGATCGATCAGCGATGGTAGGCGGTAATGGTTTCCACCTCGTTTTTCGACCCCAGCACCACCGGCACCCGCTGGTGGATGCTTTGCGGCTGGAGTTCCATGATGCGCTCGCGGCCGGTGGTGGCCGCGCCGCCAGCCTGCTCGACGATGAAGGCCATGGGATTGGCTTCATACATCAGGCGCAACTTGCCGCCTTTTTCGCGCAGTTTTTCGTCCATCGGATACATGAAGACGCCGCCGCGGGTCAGGATGCGATGCACTTCCGCTACCATTGAAGCGATCCAGCGCATGTTGAAATCCTTGCCGCGCGGACCAGTCTTGCCTTTCAGGCACTCGTCAACATAACGGCGTACCGGCTCTTCCCAGAAACGGTAGTTGGACATGTTGATGGCGAATTCTTTCGTGTCAGCCGGGATGGTCATGTTCTCGTGCGTCAATACGAATTCGCCGACGTTCGGGTCGAGCGTAAATCCATTGACGCCTCGCCCCGTGGTGATGACCAGCATGGTCGATGGACCATACAGTGCATAACCCGCGCAGACCTGCTGGGTGCCGGGCTGCATGAAGGCCTCGACCGGGGTCGGGCCTTCCACGTTCTTCATGCCGGGACAGCGCAGGATGGAAAAAATCGAGCCGACGGAAACATTGACGTCGATGTTGGATGAACCGTCCAGCGGGTCGAACAGCAGCAGGTACTTGCCGCGTGGATTGCCTTCGGGAATCTGGTAAATCTCGTCCATTTCCTCGGACGCCATGGCCGCCAGGTGGCCGGCCCATTCATTGCGCTTGAGGAAAATTTCGTTGGACAGGATGTCCATTTTCTTCTGTTCTTCGCCCTGCACGTTTTCCGTGCCGGCCGCGCCCAGGACGCCCAGCAGGCCGCCGTGGTTGACGCCGTTGGAAATCATCTTGCAGGCGGTGGCCACGTCGTTCAGCAGGCCGGTGAATTCGCCGGTTGCGCCGGGGATGTGGCGCTGTTCTTCGATGATGAATTGGGTGAGGGTGGTGCCCAGATGCATGGTTAGCTCCCGCAATAAATAGTAAGAATATAAATATTATCAACTGCTTATATTCTATCATGGCAGGCATCACAGACGCGCTTAGCCGGGCGCAGGGGGTCAGTCAGTGCCTACTAATTGATCCGACCGCGTGAAGGTCCAGGTCCGTGTGATGGAAAGGATGTCGGCGGTCGTTCGCATTTCTTTTGAAAAAGCGGCGTATGGAGCGGCGAGTTCCACGATGCGAATGGCGGCCTGGTCCAGCACCCTGGAGCCGGAGGATTTGTCGATTTCGATTTTTTCCACCTTGCCGTCGGCAAAAATCGAAACGGACAGACGCAGGCTGCCATAGATGCTTTGCTGCCTTGCGGCCTCGGGGTAGTTGAGGTTGCCAACCCGTTCTACCTTGGCGACCCAGTCTTCCACGTAACGGGCGAAGGCGTAGCTCTTGGCGCTGGCGCCGACAAACTCGCGCCGGGGCCGTTTCTGGTATTCCTCCCATTGCTGGGAAATCCGCGCCTGCAGTTTGGCGGCCTCGCTGGCCTGCTGCATGAGTTCCGATGCGGTGGGAGCAGGTTTAGGCGCGGTTTGTTCTGCTGACTCGACCGGAACGTTGTTCTTCAATTGCGTCAGCAGTCTGCGCGCCTGTTCCTCGAGCTGTCTGACCCGCGCGTCGAGCGCTTCCTCCTCGCTGGCTTCGGCCTCTTCCTCGCTTGCGGGCAGCGGGCTCTTTGCCTGGCGGTCATCGTCCACGTTGCCGCCGCCCGCCAGATTGACCTGGGCCAGCGCCTCGGCATTGAGCGGCGCATCGCGTGTCTGCGCGTTGACCAGCACGACATCGATGGGCGGAGTCAGATCCTCGAAGTGGCGCGGATTGATCAGCGTGAACTGTGTGGAGAGGATGATGCCGTGCAGGGAAATCGACGCAACCAGCGCCAGCGCCATCCGCACTTCCCGGTCGGAAGGAGTGGCAAGCGGTTGCGGCGGTGCTGCGGATACACTCATGTCAGGCTGATTCTACGGAAGCTGCCTCCACCATGCCAGCATATTCGGCATGGAGTTCGAGATTGAGCAGGTCGATATTCGACAGCTTGAAGCGAACCGGCGTATCGGGCGGCAAGGCGGGGAGCGAAGAAGTTTTCACCACCATCGGCAGTCCGTCCAGCCGGGCAAGGTCGTCGCGAATGACCGTGGCGGTGATATCCGTTACGTTTTCCTGAATCAGCCAGCGCAGGCACCAGTAGCGTTCCAGACGGCGCTGGAAATCGGCATAGGCGTCGTAGGTCAGTTCGAAATCGCGCACCGCGGCAAACAGGAAATCATTGCGCGGGCCGTAATGCGGTGCGGTGTCCTGCACCAGACTGAGAATCTGCCGCTGGTTGACGAGGTCGACGTAGCGCCGCAGCGGCGACGAGGACCAGGCATAGTTCTCCACGCCCAGCCCCTGATGAATGCCCGGCTGGGTTGCCATGCGGGTCTTGCCCTGGCTCTGGTTGCGGAAAATGCCGGGCAGGCCCTTGTCCTTCAGCCAGGTACCCCAGTGGCTATTGGTCAGGATCATCAGTTCGGCCACGACTTTATCAATGGGGCTGCCGCGTTTGCGCGGGGTGATCTCCACGCGGCCGCCACCTAAATTGTCCCGGTCTATTCTGAAGTTGTAATCCTGCCGGTTGGTCTGATTGGCAGCGCCGCGCGCCGCCTCCAGCGTCGAAGCCAGTCCCCACAGCCATTCCAGTTCGCGTTTGTAGGGGTAATCGCCGCCGCTGCCGATGGTGTCCTCATTGAATTGCGCATCCAGATTTTCATGGCGCAGATTGTCGGCAATGCGCACCGCTTCCAGCAGCGTTTCAGAATGCTGAATGGAAAAGTCCGGCGCGATATCGAGATACAGCGAGAGCGCCGGGCAGTGCTGGCCTTCGATCAGGGTGTAATGCGCGATCACTTTCTCCGGCAGCATGGTGATCTTGCCGCCGGGAAAATACACCGTGGAAAGCCGGGTTCGCGCGATGTCGTCGAGCTGCGAGCCGGGCGTGATGCCCAATGCGGGGCAGGCGATGTGGATGCCGATGCGCGCGCCGCCTTCGGGTTTGAATTGCACCGAGAAAGCGTCGTCGATTTCGGTGGTGGCGGCATCGTCTATGCTGAATGCCGCCACGGCGGCTTCGGGCAGACCGGGCGGGTCAAACGGCTCGGCAATCCCGGGGAAGTCCGTGCCTTTCGGAAAATACTCCAGCAGAAACTGCGCCGTGTGCAGGGCTTCGATGTCGGGAAACGCCCCGCAACCCGCCAGCAATTGCATGGGCGCAAGCCCGGTTTGCGTGCAGGCGGCATCCAGCGCCTTCCAGGGCAATGTGTTCTTGTCCGGCTTGAACAAAAGCCGCGCGCTGTCCACGCCCCAGTCCGGCAGTTTGCCGGCGGCAAGCTCTTTCACCCAGCCATCGATCTGCGCGGCTTCGCGCGCTTTTCGTTCCACGCTGGCCTTGGCCGCCGTGAGGCTTTCAGCGGGCGCCGGTTTGTAACGCCCCCGGCCTTTTTTGTAGAAATGCATGGGCGATTCATGCAGTTTCATCAGGATGCCGGCGGCCTCGACCGGCTGCGGCGCATGGCCAAAATAGTCTTTCGCGAATGCAAGGAAATCGAATTCCTCCGTGCCCGCGGCTTCCCAAAGAAAATCTGCGTCGGCTTCGTCGCGGTTCTGGTGGGCAACATCCATGAAGGCCGCGGGCTCGGGTGCGTTGAAACGCAGATACACGCGATCGGACTTGATCTTGGAGCGCTTGCCGGTGGCGGCTTCAACCTGAAGCGATGCATCGGTTTCGCTCATGATGCGGCCGGTCTTGAACTGGCCGTCTTCTTCGTAAAAAACAAACATCAGGGAATCAGAATGCGTCGATGAAAGATAGCAGTTCAACAAAGCGGGTGAAGCCATGATCGCCGCCCTGCAAAACGATCTGATGACTGTCGCGGTAGTAGGCGACGGCATCGCGGTAATTCAGCACTTCGTCGCCGGTTTCCACCATCAGTAGAATATTCGTGGGCTGGGTCGGGGCGGGTTCGTCCATCGTCGCCAGCGCATTCAGGTGCGACTGGCTGAATTCGTATTCCTCGCCGGTGTGCCAGTTCTTTTGCGGCCCCAATGCATCGCGCAGTAACAGTTGAGGATGCACGGCCGGGTTGATCAGCACCGCGCGCAAGCCATATCGAGCCGCCAACACCGTGGCATAAAACCCGCCCAGCGAAGAACCGACAAGTTTCACTGGCGTTTTGGTGCTTTCAATGATGCGTGAAAGCTCGGCGATGGCGGCGGCGGGCTGGTGCGGCAAATCCGGGCAGGCCCATTCCGAGCCGCGTCCTTGCGCTTCCAGCCATTTTCTCAGTTCCTGCGCCTTGCCGGAACCGGAGGTGGAGTTGAAACCGTGGATGTAAAGCATCATGATGCGAGCGCCTCCAGCAGCTTCTGATGGATGCCGCCGAATCCGCCATTGCTCATGATCAGCACATGATCGCCGGGTTTGGCTTCGTGCCTGATCGCGCTGATCAGTGCGGGCAATTCCTCGACGAGATGAAGGTTGGCAACTTGGTCATTGAATACCGCGCCTGCGTCCCAGCCCAGGTCGTGCGTATAGACAAATACGCTGTCGGCGTCTTTCAGGCTTGCGGGCAACTGGTTTTTCAGCGTGCCCATTTTCATGGTGTTGGAGCGCGGCTCCAGCACGGCGAGGATGCGAGACTTGCCAACCTTGTTGCGTAAACCGGCAACCGTGGTCTCGATGGCGGTGGGGTGATGGGCGAAATCGTCATACACCGTGATGCCGTTGACCGCGCCGCGCACTTCCATGCGGCGCTTCACGTTCTTGAACAAGCCCAGCGCCTCGCAGGCAACGGCAGGTGAAACCCCGGCGTGGCGCGCGGCGGCGATGGCGGCCAGCGCGTTCATCCGGTTGTGCATGCCCAGCAGTTCCCAGGTTACGCGGCCCTGCTTTTTGCCGTCGAACAGCACGTCGAAATCGCTGTCGCCACCATCGGCTGTCCAACCTGCGTCGCCAAATTTTTCCAGTGCCGACCAGCAGCCTCGCTTCAATACCCGCTCCAGACTTTCCTCGGTGTTGTTCGAAACGGTCAATCCATTGCCTGGTACCGTGCGCACAAGGTGATGAAACTGGGTCTCGATGGCGGCCAGGTCGGGAAAGATGTCGGCATGGTCGAATTCCAGATTATTCAGCACGGCCGTGCGGGGACGGTAATGCACGAATTTGGAACGTTTGTCGAAAAACGCGGTGTCGTATTCGTCGGCCTCGATGGCGAAGAAGGGTGTTTCGCCCAGCCGCGCGGACACATCGAAATTGGCTGGCACGCCGCCAATGAGGAAGCCCGGTTTCATGCCGGCGTGTTCAAGTATCCAGGCCAGCATGGAAGTTGTCGTGGTCTTGCCATGTGTGCCCGCCACCGCCAGCACCCACTTGTCGCGCAGGACATGTTCCGCCAGCCATTGCGGGCCCGAAGTGTAGGGCAGGCCGCGGTTGAGGATTTCCTCCATCAGCGGCTGCTTGCCGCGCGCGACCACATTGCCGATGACATACATGTCCGGGTTTAACTTGACCTGATCCGAGTCGAAACCCTCGATCAGCTCAATGCCCAGCGCAGTCAACTGGTCCGACATGGGCGGATAGACGTTGGCATCGCAGCCGGTGACCCTGTGGCCCGCCTCCTTGGCGATGGCGGCAATGCCGCCCATGAAAGTGCCGCAAATACCCAGAATGTGGATGTGCATGAGAACAGCTAACAGCGAAAAAATGCCATTATAAGGGCAGGTGTTAGGTGATCACGGTAACTGCACTGTATGAATTTCCTAAGTGTGCCGCTAATAGATAATGTGCTTCCAGCAACTGCTATTACTTAGGGCCCTCTAGCAGAAACTTCTTTGCGGCCTCAAGCGCAAGTTCACGGGCTTCTTTTGATTTTGCTAATGACTTGAGTCCTGACAATAAACGCCCGCTTGCCATTCGATACCAGGTACCCTTGTTCAGCACACTAGCTGCGCTCGATAAATCGATTATTACTTGGTTCAGATGGTCAAGATCAAGTTCTAGTTTTTCGTTCTTGTTCTGAAGTTCATTGAGTTTCCTTGAGAGCTCGTCTAGCCTTTCGCTCATCGCTGATGCTTCTGTTGCAGTAAAGAACCCTTCGAGATCTGTATCCAACTCAGATATTTTTGCTTCCAACTGATCTCTTAGTTCGGCTATTTCTTTTGCGAATGGATTTGAAGTAACAATTTCTTCCTTGACCCGCTCAAGCCAGCGCGAAAGTCTTAAGAACGACTCATCCACATCGTCAAATTGATATTTGTCCGGAGTTAGAAATCGATCACCCGGGGCCTCGACCGTAATGTACTTATGAGAGGGGGCATATGTCCGATTGAGAGTTTGGAATTCAAAGCTAAAGCGTTGATTTGGGATAAACGAAATACTGAAGATAGTCGGGTTTCCCTCTGAAAACTTGATGATGAAATTCGAGCTCCCAAAATAACTTTGCTCGATTGTGTTAAGAATTTGCTGACGAGATGTAGCCCTCAACATTGCTAATGGTCTCCTGATTTACTAAATGGCTAACATTTAATACATGGGCATAAAGTTCTGATAAACATCTTCATTTAGGGTGTCCATTAAGCCCTCTATTTCGATGATTCTCAATCATTCTCACACTTCTGCGATTCAAATGGCTAAAAGGATTCAACCACTCAGTTTTTCACCGGCTTTTTTGCCAGTTTCCTTTGCAATGTCCGCCGGTGCATGTTCAACGCCCGCGCGGTGGCGGAAATATTGCCGTCATGTTCTGCCAGGACGCGCTGGATGTGTTCCCATTCCAGCCTGTCCACCGACAACGGCTGGGTGGTGACGGGGATTTCCGGGTTGGCGGCTTCGCTGGCTAGAGCGGAGAGAATTTCATCGACGGAGGCGGGCTTGGGCAGGTATTGGGTAGCGCCAAGCTTGATGGCTTCGACGGCGGTCTGGATGCTGGCGTAGCCGGTCAGCATCAGGATGCGCATGCCGGGGTGAAGCGCTCTCAGCGCGGGGATGAGCGCGAGGCTGGTTTCGTTTTCCAGCTTGAGGTCGAGCACGGCGGCTGCGAAGGCCTGTTCACGGGCAGCTTTCAGCGCGTCGACACTGCTGGCGGCGTGGGTGACTTTCAGGCCGCGGGCGGCAAGCGATTTGGCCAGCACCTTGCCGAAAATGGCATCGTCCTCAACGATCAGCAGGGGAGAAAGCGATTTCATGCACGGGCCTCCAGGTTTTGCATGGGCACCCACACCGAAACACAGGTGCCGCCGCCGCTGCGGTCGGACAGGGAAACGTGGCCGCCCAGACGTTCGATGCTGGCATTGGTCAGAAACAATCCCAGCCCCAGTCCACCCCTGTTTGACTTTCCGGGTTGGGCCAGCGCGCTGAGCGCGGGCGCGGGACCGGGGCCCTTGTCGAGGATGTCGATGCGCAGGCCATTGTTGGCGAGGCTGGCTTCGAGCTGCACTGCGTCACCCGACACATTGGCCGCATTGTCCAGCAGGTTCAGCAGCGACTGGTCGAGGCTCACGGGTGGCTGGATGCGGGGCGCGGGCGCGCTGCCTGTCCATGTGACGCTTGCTGCCACGCTGGGGCGCAAGAGCCGCCATTCCTCAACCAGCCGGGCAAGGTGGCGGTCGGCAGGGATCGATTCCGCGCGCGGCCGCGACTGGGCGGTGCGTGACAGATCCTTCAGCAGGGTTTTGCAGCGTGCAATCTGCGACTGCATCAGCTGCAAATCTTCACGCGTGGCGCCATCTGCTTCGGCAAGCAGCTGATCGTTGATCAAAGCCATTGTGTTAAGCGGCGTTCCGAGTTCGTGCGCGGCGCTGGCGGCGGTAAGCGCCACGGCCAGCACCTGTTCGTTGCGCAGTGTTTCCTCGCGGTAATCGGCGATTTCCTGATCGCGTTGCCGCAAACGGTTGCGCAGCCGCAGCACAAAATACAGCACCAGCAGTACGCTGGCGGCAAAGTTGAACCACATGCCGGAGATGTGCAGATAAAAGGCCTTTTCCGGCGGAATGTTCAGCGGAATATGGATGTACGCAAGCAGGCTGTAAGCGCCCAGGGCCAGCGCGCCGGTCAGCCAGGCCATGCGATCTGGCAGCAGCAGCGCGGCCAGCACAACCGGCAGGAACAGCAGGGAAACAAAAGGATTGGCCCAGCCGCCGGTATACAACAACAAGACGGTCAGTCCGGCCATATCGGCCATCAGTTGCGTGAGAATTTCCGGCGGCCGGACAGGCGAGCCCTGCTTCAGGCGCCAGGCGGTAAAAGCATTCAAGCCAGCCAGCAGAAACAGCGTGATGCCCATTTCCAGCCAGGGCAGCTTCACGCCCAGCCCTAGTTCGGACCATAGCATCAGCAGCAACAGGCCGATGAGGGTGAAGTTGCGCAGCCAGAAAAGCCTGGACAGCGGTTCATGATGCGTGGGCAGAGTGTCGGCAGGGTGCGTCATGCCGCCATTCTACTTGGGGAATGGGTGCGTTCCCTGCGACAACATGACGCATTCGCAGGGCTTCTTTTGATCACTACCATTTCAAGGTTTGCAGATCAGGGATCAGAACAATGAAAAGACTTTTGCTGGCTCAAGCCATCCTGTTAGCTTTTTCTCCGGCGCGGGCCGAAGAGATTTACACCATGCCGGATATCGTTGTGCAGGGCAGCCGCGTTCAGCCGGTAAACGAGGTCCGGATCAGCCCGGATGAAGCTAGGCCAGGCGAGGATGCCGCCAGTCAGCTTGAATCAGTGGCAGGCGCGGCGGTGGTACGCAACGGTGGGCAGACAGGCATTGTGCAACTGCGCGGACTATCCAACGAGCGGGTAAAGATCCGCGTCAACGGCCAGGAAATCACGCCGGCGTGCCCCAATCACATGGACCCGCCGCTGCATTACACCACGTCAATTGAAATGGATCGGCTACAGGTGACATCGGGGCCGACACCCGTTTCCATGGGCGGCGACAGTCTGGCGGGCACGGTTGAGGTTCAGTCGCGTCCGCTCGGGTTTTCCAGGGAAGGCAATCGTGTTACCGGAGAACTGGAAGGGGGCTATGCGGGCAACAACGATGGCCGGGATTTTGCGGCGCAAGTGGTATTGCAGGGCAAGTCTGCAAGTCTGGGCTATACCGGCAGCTATCAGGCGACAGAGGACTATGAGTTTCCGGACGGCACGGTGCGCGACAGCGGAATCGGCAGCACGCAGCGTCATGGCCTGAAGCTTGAGACGAACTTCGGCGCAAACAAGCTGGATGTGGAGGTTGGCATGCATCGCACACGCGATGCTGGCACGCCTGTCCTGCCGATGGACATGGTCGAGGATGATGCGGTTCGTGCATCGGTGCGATATCAGCACAGTCTGGGCGACGGCAAGCTTGAATTCAGACTTGGTTATCACGACATCGATCACCTGATGGACAACTTCAGCTTGCGTCCCGCAGCAGGGACACGCATGCAGGCGCCCTCGGAAAGCCGGGATATCAATCTGGGCATGGAATGGCAGACGCCGCTGGCGGGTGGTGATCTGAAACTGGGGCTGGAGCATTACAGCAACGATTTCGATGTGTATCAGCAACGAATGCCTCCCGCGCCTGCCGGTACCCAGGACATCATCAATGACGGCAATCGTGACCGCACCGGACTCTATGTTGACTGGTGGTCTCCTCGCCGAGATGCCTGGCGAACAAATCTGGGTGTGCGTTACGACCGGGTAGGTATGGATGCCGGGCAAGTTTCGGCCTTTCCGGGCGCGCCTGCACCTGTGGTGGCCGATGCGGCAACGTTTAATGCGGCTGACCGTGACAAGACCGACAACAACTGGGATGCCACCTGGCTAACGCAGTACACGTGGTCAAAACAGGCTACGCTGGAACTGGGTCTCGCTAGGAAAACCCGCTCGCCCAGCCTGCTGGAACGCTACGAGTGGACGCCTTTGAATGCAAGCGCCGGCCTTGCGGACGGACGCACTTATCTGGGAAATCTCAATCTCGATCCGGAGATCTCGCATCAGGTCAATCTTGGCTTGCGCTGGAAGTCGGGCGCTGCCATGTTCAATCCTTCCATCTATTACAACCGGGTAAGTGATTACATTCAGGGCATGCCGATTGCCCGCCTTGATGGAGCAGGGTTGCAGGTTCTGCAATATCAGAACGTGGATGCAGCCTTGTACGGTGCCGATATCAGCTGGCAGGCGGATTGGTCGGATAACTGGCAGCTCGGTGGTCTGCTGGGCTATGTGCGAGGACGCAATCTGGATACGGACGACAATCTTTATCGTCTGTCACCTCTCAAGGCAACGATATTCACGCGCTATGCGCGGGGGGCGTGGAAAGCCAAAACCGAACTTGAAATGGCGGCCCGTCAGGACAAGGTGGCAGCGTATAACGGCGAAACCGAAACGCCTGGGTGGGCGATCGTGAATGTGCTGGGCAGTTACCAGTTATCCAATGGCTTGAGTGTGACGGCGGGAGCAGACAATCTGTTTGACACGCGTTATACCCGTCATCTGGATGGCATCAATCGTGTCAATGGCCCTGACTTGCCGAGCGGGCAGAAAATGCCCGGCATGGGCCGCAACCTGTATTTGAAACTGGGATACCGGTTTTAGGGGGAAGTTGAAGCCCCGGTTGTCTGGCTGATCAAGTGCATGATCAGCGAGCGCAGTCGCGCGGGACGGATGGGCTTGTGCAGAACGGACATGCCGGCTTCATTGATGCGCTGCAGGGTTTCCGGCGCCGTGTCGCCAGTCAGGATGAGCGCGGGAAGATGATCGCCGAAGCACATGCGAAGATAATTCACCACTTCGATGCCATTGGTGCTGTCCGGAAGACGATAGTCGGTCATCAGAATGTCGGGCGTGCGTTCGCTGCTGCGGAGCCAGTCCACGGCTTCTTCCACATTTCTGGCCGTGATCAGGTCGATGCTCCAGGCATCGAACAATTCTTCCATGGCCAGCAGGATGGCTTCCTCGTCGTCGATCAGCACGGCCAGCTTGCCGTCCAGCTGGCTGCTGACTGTCATGAGTTGAGGCGCGGGAGTGGCAGCTTCCTGGCTGGAGCCGAGCGGGACCTCCACGCTGAATACCGAGCCGCGCCCGGTTTCCGAACGTACCTGAACACGCTGATCCATCAAACGCGCCAGCCGGGATACGATGGCAAGCCCTAATCCAAGACCTTTTTTCCGGTCGCGCGCTGGATTGTTCAATTGCACGAATTCCTGGAAAACAGTCTCCTGCGAGGCCTTGGGAATCCCCAGACCGGTGTCGTATACCTGTATGAGCAGATTCTTGCCGCGCCGTCTGCCGGCAACCAGAATGCCGCCATCATGGGTGTAACGGATGGCGTTGGAGACAAGATTCAGCAGAATGCGCTCCAGCAGAACCGGATCGCTATATAGCGTCAGGTGACAGGGCCGGACAGTGAAGCGCAGCCCCTTTTCACGTGCCACTTCGGCGTATTGCTGGCTCACCCGATCGAATAACCGTCTGGCTGGAAAATGCTCCTTGTGCACCTCAAGCACGCCGGCATCCAGGCGGGAGATATCAAGCAGGGAATTGAACAGTGTTTCCATGGCGGATACCGAAGCGTCGATGTGGTCAACCAGCGGCTTCAATTCCTGATAACGGGCATGTTCTTTCAGGGCGCCAACAAACAGTGCAAGTGCATGCAGCGGCTGCCTGAGGTCATGACTGGCCGCCGCGAAAAAACGGGATTTGGCGATATTGGCGCGTTCGGCTTCATCTTTTTTTGCGGCCAGATTGGCGGTTGCTTCGGCGATCCTGGCCTGCATGTTCAACTGGCTGCCGGTCAAAGCTTCTGCCAGACGGTTGATACCGCTTTCAAGATGCCCCATTTCCGCATGAGCGGATTCGCTGACACGGATGTTCAGCTCGCCTCGGGCGATTCTTTCCACAGCCTGGGAAGCATCCCTGACTTGATACGTTAACCGGCTTGAAAGTCGCCAGGCAATCATGAAGGTCAGGGTGATGACCCCCAGCACCAGCGCTGCGGCTGACAGGATGGTTTGACGCTGTCTGGCCAGAATCGGCGCTGAACTCAGTCCCACCATGACGTGGCCGATGATTTTGTCTGAAGCTTCCTGGGGATCCGCAAAATCCGGAAGGCCTGCATCCAGACTGACATCGGGAAGAGCTATGGGATGGGAGGCAAACCACATTCCATTGACTGTCTCTACCTGACCAGGCTTGAGAGGCGCTTTCGGTGCGCTGTCTGAAAGCCAGCCACATTTTGCAAGAACGATGTGGTCGATATCGCAGGCATGGGCGTAATCGAGTCTCTCCGACAGCCTTTCCTGGGCGATGACCTGGGCCAGCAAGGTCTGGTTTCCGCTGATCATGGCATATTGGCTGGCCGCAGCCATGGTTCTGGCGGCGCTCAGGAGATGTTCTTTCGCCTCCAGCTCGGCCTCGCTCATTTTGTTTTGCACGAAATAAGCGGTCAGCAGCAAAGCTGTCAGCAGCGACGGAATAAGAGCAATGAACAGGATTCTGCTGCGAATACTGTTGGGCAAGACATGAAGCCGGATAAAGGCGAGAAACTCCTTGCCCGTATTATTCAGTCCGGACCAGGCCGTTTGGAACCAGGCAGGAGTTTGCATGGCTTGACGGTCGACGGGTTCAGGTTTGGTTAAGGTTGTTCGTGTCAACGACAATCAGGCCAAGATTCCGCGCGGCAATTGTCGCCTCGGTACGATTGCTGACATTCAGCGCGCGAAAAATCGCGGCCATGTGAATTTTAACGGTACCTTCTGAAAGCCCCAGTTTCTGGCCGATGGTCTTGTTGGGATTGCCCTGGACGAGCAGTTTCAAAACTTCCAGCTGGCGGCTGGTGAGGTGTGGGAAAAGCGTGGAAACGCGGGCGTCATTGGTCGAAAGGGTTTCAGCCATCGCGGGCGGTATATAAAGTCCGCCCGCAAGCACTTGTTTAAGCGCATCGAGTATGACCCGGCTTGGAGAGGATTTCTGGATGTAGCCGAGTGCTCCGGCATTCAGCGCGCGCTGAATATCGGCTCGGGTCTCCGTGGCCGACAGAATGACCAGCGGTATGTCGGGAAATTCGCTGCGAAAGCGAACCACAGCCGCATGTCCATCCATGCCCGGCATGTTCAGGTCCACCAGCGCGAGATCTAGGTCGGCATGGCCTGCCGCCACGGAAAACAAGGTTGGATGGTCGTGGGCATCCAGAATTTCGACATGATCGTCCAACTGCGCAAGGACATGCCTCACCCCTTCCCTGAAGAGCGGATGATCGTCGGCCAACAAAATTTTCATGGCGTTATTGGGATTTTTACCCTGTCGTTTCAAGGGGAAATACAGCTCTTTCGAGCCCCGGGGGCGCCGACCTATAACTTTAGTTATATATGCAAACCCTTTTCATCATCGTAGGATGACTACATAGGCTGTCTTGTTAATCAGGTCGGCCGCTTGTTCTCCGCAACGAGGCGACGCGAGTCGTCTCCTCCGGTTTGCCGGGTGGTTATCCACCCGGTTTTTTTTCACCCTTTGGTACTTGAGCAGCCATGATTCCGCTCGTACCGGTTGCGCATTTCATCCCTTTCGTTCGATTATTCCAGCTTGCTGCACAGGCATGAAATGAACTATTTCATTTTAATGCCTGACGGCGGATTGTGCGAGGCGCCCCAAAAAATGAGTGAAAAAACCGACCTGACCGAGACCGGGCTTGAAACCGAATGGATGTGCCGCGGCCGTCTGCTGCATGCGAAACGCGATACGGTACGCCTGCCAAATGGACACACTTCAACCCGCGAATACATTGTTCATCCGGGCGCGGCAGTAATTCTGCCCGTGTTCGAAAATGGCGATGTGCTGCTGGAGCGGCAGCACCGTTATCCGTGCAGGCGGGATTTTATCGAGGTGCCCGCCGGTAAACTGGACCCGGATGAAACACCGCTGGAATGTGCAAGCCGGGAATTGATCGAGGAAACCGGCTACCGCGCGACGGATATGAAATTCCTGTTCGAGTTTTATCCCGCCATTGGCTACTGTGACGAAATCATGTATTTCTTTCTGGCAAACGGATTGGAACAGGTGGGCCATAAACGTGACCACGACGAATTCCTGGAGATAATGCGGATACCCTTTGACGATGCAATGAACATGATCAGGAAGGGTGAAATCTGCGAAACCAAAACCGTGACAGCGTTATTCTGGTGGGACAAGTTGCGCAGCGGTCAATGGTCGCTGTAGTGGGCCGAATGGAAAAAACAGGAATGCTGCCGATTCCTCCTTCATGGGAAATTGGCTTTATTTACATGACGGCTCAGAAAAACCAGGGTGGCTGCTGAGCCTGGTGACGGGCATTATCCTTGCCACAAGCGCTGGCCATTCACTGGCGGGCCAGTCTTCAAATCTGGGTGTCGGCGTATCGGTTATCCGGAGTTGCCGGATCAACACAAGCGATGTAATTTCGGCTGCCAGCACAAGAGAAGGCATGTTGCGCGGTTCGCAGCTTGTCCAATGCGGCAAGGCCACTCCGCCTGCCGTATCCGTTTCTTCCATGCCATCTGCCAATCAGTATAGTGTTGCAGCCCCCGACATCCTGACTGTCACGCTGTCTTACTAATCAATCGGCTTCCTGTATCCATCGCGGCTTGTTCCGCGAGGGTTCCGTTCAAATCTCATGCGAATTCGTGCCGTCGAATGACGCTTTTCCCTTGTTTACGATCCTGGAACTCGTCACCCGCCAGGTCAAAAGGCGGCTTTTTCAGACTGGCGGCGTGCCCTTTCACTAAACTTTTCCATGTGGCGTCCGATAGCGTCGACGGTAGCGGAGAAAATTCCAGACCTTGCCAAAATTTTTGAACTTCTGGAGATCGAAATGGAAAATGTATTCAAAGTCGCAGGCCTGGCGCTGATGTTTTCCGCCGTGGCGGCACAGGCGGGGCCTTCCCCGCAAACCGGCAGTTTCAATGTGACGGCTAATGTCGCCAGGAGCTGCAGCATTACCGGTACGAGTGACGTGGCCTTTGGCGCCTATGATCCGGCGGATGCAAATTTTGCAACGCCGTTGGATGCCTCGGGCAGCGTAACTGTCCGCTGCACGAAAAACACGACCTATGACATCGCGCTTGGGCAGGGTGCAAACGCGGCATCAGGCTCGACTTGCGTGGCACCTGCCCGTCAGATGGCAGCCGGCGCAGAACGTCTGAGCTATGGACTGTTCTCGGATGCGGGCCGCACGACGACTTGGGGTTGCGATGCTTCCAACGATGTGACCCGTACGGAAACCACGGGCCCCAGTTCGCCCGATACGGTGACGGTTTATGGCCGTATTCCCGCCGCGCAGGATGTGGCGGATGGCAGCTATTCCGATACGGTTACGGTAACCGTGACTTTCTAGTCAGATTGCAGGGCAGATGGATACGGCCTGCCGCGAGCGGGCCGTATTTCATTCATGCTAGCATCCGACCATGAAGCAGCTGTTTTCCTGGATATTTCTTTCACTGCTGGGTTGCCTTGCGCAGGTTTCATTGGCTGGCCAATTCAGTGTCAACCCGGTTCGGGTCGACCTTACGCCCGATAGCGCAATCGCCGCATTGAAGGTGACCAATCAGGGAGATCAACCGGTTACCTTGCAGATCAAGACGCTTTCCTGGAGCCAGGAGAACGGCCAGGATAGTGTCGTGCCCAGCCGCGATATCCTGGCTTCCCCGCCCATTTTCAATTTGCCGGCGGGCGCGGAACAGATTGTCCGCGTGGGTTTGCGCATCAATCCCGCGAAAGACCGGGAACAAACTTACCGGGTGTTGTTTGAGGAGGTGCTGCCGCCTGCAACCGCAGATTTCAGGGGCTTGCGGATCGCACTCAATATTTCCATCCCGGTTTTTGTAACGGCTGGGGAAGGACTGAAAGCCGCGCCCCAGTGGCGTGTGGTACGCACATCGAGCGGAGTTGAGGTTCAGGTCAGCAATCAGGGCAAGGCGCACTATCGCGCCAGCCAGATTGCCTTGATTTCACCATCAGGCAAGAAAATCGCTGGCCTGGAGGGTAATTTCTACGTGCTGCCTGGATTGACACGAAGTTTGCCGGTCAAGCTCTCCACGCCGCCCCTGCCGGGCGCTTACCGGCTGGATTTTGAAACCGATGCGGGAAAAACGAGCCTTGAAAAGACGCTGGAATGATCATGGCCGCGTTCTTTCCAGGCTGATTGCAGTCCTGTCATTTGTTCTTGTTTCCGTTGCTGCATCGGCAGGCATACGGGATGCCATGGAATCCCTGCTGGCGGTGGAGCTCAATCAGGTCAATGTAAGCCGTGGTGCAATGGTTTTGCAGGAAGCGGATGGAACGATCTGGCTGCGTGCCGACGATTTGCAGGCCTGGCGTATCCGTGCACCCGCGATGGGCGCGGAAACATATGGCGGACAGACACATTACCGGTCGAGTGATCTGGCGGGAGTGGCCTTCAAGCTTGACGCGGTACGGCAGACTCTGATCCTTGTCGCACGGCCGGAAGCTCTCCTGGCAGCCGAACCGTTGAGCCTTGCCCGTTCGAAACCTGCGCTGTCGTCCCCTGGAACGGGCGGGTTTATCAATTACGATTTTTTCGGCAGGGTTTCGTCCGAATCCAGCGGCGAGGGCGCTCAGTTCGAATTGGGGATTTTCAATCGCTGGGGCGTGGGGCTGAATACTTTTGCCTTTGAAGAAGGCCATGCGGGCGGGCGGGGCGTCCGCCTGGAAACCGCCTGGATCAAGGATTGGCCGGACCGGCTGACCACGCTTCAATTAGGAGACAGTTTGTCTCGCACGGCCAGCTTGTTCGGCGGCGTTACCCGCTTTGCCGGGATTCAATATGGCACCAATTTCGCCACGCAGCCGCAACTGGTTACCACGCCGTTGCAAACCCTCTCTGGTGAAACGGCGCTGCCTTCGGTGGCGGAGATTTACGTCAACAACAATCTCATCCAGCGGCGCGACATACCTGCGGGTGGATTCAGCATTACGGATATACCCGCCATCAGCGGCAGCGGAGAGGTAACCGTGGTGGTAAAGGATATATTGGGGCGCGAGCAGGTCATCACCCAGCCGTTTTATTCCTCGCCAATTCTGTTGGCCGAAGGGCTGTCGGATTTTTCTTTTGAGGCTGGAGTGGAGCGGGAAAATTTCGCCAAACGCAGCGCGGATTACGGCGGAGCGCTGGCTTCCGCCACCTGGCGAAAAGGCCTGACGGATCATCTGACAGCCGAGACGCATGGCGAATGGACGGGAAACCATTTCAACCTTGGACTGGGCGGGATTTGGCTCATGCCGAGATATGGTGTTCTGGGAGCTGGCGTGGCGGGCAGTTCGACAGATAATGGCCAGGCAAGTCTGGAAACCTTGACCTACGAATACAGTCAGCATGGATTCTCCATCGGTGCCCGTCAGCAGTGGGCGGGCAGCGAATACCGGCATCTTGGACAGGCTGAAAATGAATCGCTTCCGGCCCGGCAAACCAGCATATTCGGCGGGTTGTCGCTTGGCAGCGCTGGCAATTTCGCGCTGGCCTATTTCAGGCAGGATAAGCGCGCGGGAGCCGATACGGAATTTGCGACGCTGAGTTACCAGCTGGGTTTGCCCATGCGCGGCACACTGTTGCTGAATTATCTGCAAACCCTGACCGGTGAAAAGGCCAAGGCGGCCACGCTGTCCCTGACCTTTCCATTTGGTGAACGGAGCACAATAAGCTATCAGCACCGCAATGATCTGAATCGTGGCGGCGATGCGGATGTGCATTACCTGACCCTGCAGCAAAGCCTGCCCGCCGGTGAGGGCTGGGGATACCGGGTGCAGGTTTCCGACCGGGAAGAGAATGATCTGGGCTTGGCTTATCAGAGCCAATATGGGACGTATGTCGCCGATATCCTGCAGCGCAGCGATGGCACCACTGCAAACCTGATGGCACGCGGTGGATTGGGCTGGCTGTCCGGCAAGCTGTTTGCCAGCCGGACGATCGATGAGAGCTTTGGCGTGGTCGATGTTTCGGGATTCGCCGGTGTGCGGGTGTATGCGGAAAACCAGCTGATGGGTAAAACCGGCGAAGACGGAAAACTGCTTCTGTCGCAGCTACGGCCTTATGAAGAGAACGACATTCGGATTGATCATCGCGATCTGCCCATGGATACCGATGTCGAAACACTGCGCCAGAAAATCGCGCCACATTTTCGCAGTGGCACGCGGATCGGGTTTCCCGTCAAACGCCTTCGCCCGGCATTGCTGACCCTGATCCTGGAAGATGGCCGGCCGGTTCCATCCGACGCGCGGGTGACTCAGGCGGGCGGGAATGCGTATTATCCTGTAGGCATGAACGGGCAGGTATACGTTGACGACATGGATGAAGAAACAGTGCTGGTGGCGCAATACACGGGAGGCCGGTGCATGGCTCGTGTTGTTATGCCCGATGCCGCCGGGCCGCAGCCTGATCTGGGCCAGCAGGTTTGCCGGGAAGTCATGCCATGATCCGGGCCGGACTGGCTTTGCTGCTTTGTCTTTCGTCCGTACTGGCGGATGCGGCCAGTTGCACGATCACCTCTCCCACGCTCAATTTCGGCAGCTACGATCCACTGGTTGCGGCCAATGACGACAGTACCGCCATCGTGCGTGTGAGCTGCACACGCACTATTCTCCCTTCCGAAACGGTGAATTACACCTTGACCTCATCAATCGGAAATGGCCCAAGCTACGCAGCGCGCAGAATGACAAGCGGACTGGAGATATTGAATTACAACGTCTACCGCAACGCGGGCCGGACCCAGATTTGGGGGAATGGCACTGGTGGCAGTTTCGCGATTACCGGTAGTTTCAACTTGAACAATGCCACGCCACGCAATCGCAACCACACCTTGTATGGACGTATTCCGCCGCTGCAAAATGCCGCTGCCGGAGCCTATAACGATACGCTGGTGGTGACCCTGACGTTTTAGAGAACTTTCAGGCCAGATTCGGCGCCAGCCATTTCTCGGCGGTGAAAATATCCCAGCCCTTGCGACGAGCATAGCTTTCCAGTTGGTCGCGGTCGATCTTGGCTACTGCAAAATAACTCGATTGCAGGTGGCTGAAATAAAAGCCCGAAACCGCGGCGGCCGGCCACATGGCGAAGCTGTCGGTTAGCGTCAACCCGGTGTTTGCCGTGGCGTTCAACAGACTGAACAGCGGGCCTTTTTCGGTGTGTTCAGGGCAGGCCGGGTAGCCCGGCGCGGGGCGGATGCCACGGTATTCCTCGTTGACGAGCTGTTCGTTGCTCAAGTTTTCATCGGCGGCATACCCCCAGAATTCGCGCCGCACTCGCTGGTGCAAATGCTCGGCAAAGGCCTCGGCAAGCCGGTCTGCCAGCGCCTTGAACAGGATGGCGTTGTAGTCGTCGTGGGCGGACTCGAATTCCTTCAGCTTTTCGTCGAAGCGGCCGCCGCCGGCCGTAACGGCAAATCCGCCGATGTAATCCTTGATCCCGCTTGTCTTCGGCGCAATGAAATCCGCCAGGCACAGGTTCGGTCGGTCCAGCGGCTTTTCCATTTGCTGGCGCAGGTTGTGCCAAACCATGAGTGTTTTTGAGCGCGATTCGTCGGCGTAAATTTCGATGTCGTCGCTGTTGACCGTGTTGGCCGGAAAAAGGCCGATGACGCCACTCGCGGACAGCCACTTTTCGTGGATGATTTTCTCCAGCATGTTCTTCGCGTCGTCAAAGAGTTTTGTCGCTTCCTCGCCAACGATTTCGTCATCGAGAATTTTCGGGTAGCGGCCAGCCAGTTCCCAGGTCTGGAAGAAAGGCGTCCAGTCGATGGCTTGCGCGATTTCGGCCAGATCGTAATCGCGGAAAACATGGATGCCGGGCTGTTTGGGCTCGGGTGGCGAATAGGCCTTCCAGTCGGTTTTTAAACCGCGTTCGCGCGCGGTGTTCAAATCCAGCAGCTTTCGAGCTTCGCCGCGTCCGGCGTGCTGTTCGCGGATTTTGGCGTAGTCGGCCTTGACTCCGGCGACATAGGCTTCGCGCAGATCCCTGGACAACAGCGAGGTTGCCACACCCACGGCGCGTGAGGCATCGGGTACCCACACCACGGGATGTTCGTAATTCGGTTCGATCTTGACGGCGGTGTGCGCGCGCGAAGTGGTCGCGCCACCAATCAGCAGGGGCTGCTTCATGCCGCGCCGCTGCATTTCCTTGGCCACATTGGCCATTTCTTCCAGCGAAGGCGTAATCAGGCCGGACAGGCCGACAATGTCCGCATTTTCTTTCTCGGCAGTGTCGAGAATCCTGTCGGCTGGAACCATCACGCCCAGATCGATGACCTCGAAATTGTTGCACTGCAAGACCACGCCGACGATGTTCTTGCCGATGTCGTGCACGTCGCCTTTCACGGTGGCCATGACGATCCTGCCGTTGTTCTGTGCGCCGCCCGCTGCCTTGGTGGCTTCAATGAAAGGCATCAGGTGCGCCACCGACTGCTTCATCACGCGGGCGGATTTGACCACCTGCGGCAGGAACATCTTGCCCGCGCCGAACAGATCGCCGACCACGTTCATGCCCGCCATCAGCGGGCCTTCGATGACTTTCAGCGGATGGTCTGCCTTGAGCCGCGCTTCTTCGGTGTCCTCGACGATGTAAGTCGTGATGCCCTTGACCAGGGCGTGGGAAAGCCGCTCTTCCACCGTGCCGCTACGCCAGGCCTGTTCCTCGACGCCGGACTCATCCTTCTTCTTGCCACGGAACTGCTCGGCGAATTCGACCAGCCGGTCGCCAGCTTCCGGGTGGCGGTTGAGCACCACATCTTCCACCAGATTCCGCAGTTGCGGCTCCAGCTCGTCGTATACGCCGAGCATCCCGGCGTTGACGATGCCCATGTCCATGCCGGCCTGGATGGCGTGGTAGAGGAATACGGTGTGAATGGCCTCGCGCACGTGGTCGTTACCGCGGAATGAAAACGACACGTTCGAGACGCCGCCCGATACTTTCGCATGCGGCAGGTTCTGCTTGATCCAGCGCGTGGCCTCGATGAAATCCACGGCGTAGTTGGCGTGCTCCTCGATGCCGGTGGCGACAGCGAAAATGTTGGGGTCAAAGATGATGTCTTCCGCTGGAAAACCCACTTCGTTCACCAGGATTTTGTACGCGCGTTCGCAGATTTCGATCTTGCGCTTGAACGTGTCGGCTTGGCCTTGTTCGTCGAAGGCCATGACCACCGCAGCCGCGCCGTAGCGCATGGCGAGCCGGGCTTCATGCTTGAACTTTTCTACGCCTTCCTTCATGGAAATGGAGTTGACGATGCACTTGCCCTGCGCGCATTTCAGCCCGGCCTCAATCACTTCCCACTTGGAGGAATCGATCATGATTGGCACGCGCGCGATGTCGGGTTCGGAGGCAATGAGATTCAGAAAGCGCACCATTGCCGCTTTCGCATCCAGCATGCCTTCGTCCATGTTGATGTCGATGACTTGGGCGCCATTTTCCACCTGCTGGCGCGCTACGGACAGTGCGTCGTCATAACGGCCTTCCAGAATCATCTTGGCGAAGGCGCGCGAACCGGTGACGTTGGTGCGCTCGCCGACGTTGAGATACAGGTCGCCGGGACACAGGTTGTAGGGTTCCAGGCCGGATAACCGCAGGCAGGGTGTGATGTTCGGGCGCTTGCGCGGCGGAAGGCCGGCAACGGCATCCGCCATGGCCTTGATGTGATCCGGCGTGGTGCCGCAGCAGCCGCCGAGGATATTCAGGAAACCGGACTGACCCCATTCGCGCACGGCATCGGCCATCTGCTGCGGGGTTTCGTCGTAGCCGCCGAAGGCATTCGGCAGGCCGGCATTGGGGTGGGTGGACACGTAACAGCTGGCCACGCGCGACATTTCGGCGACGAAGGCGCGCATCTGCTTGGGGCCCAGCGCGCAGTTGAGGCCGATGGAAAACGGTTTCACATGCCGCACCGAGTTCCAGAACGCTTCGGTGGTCTGGCCCGAAAGCGTGCGGCCCGAAGCGTCGGTGATGGTGCCGGAAATCATGGTGGGCAGACGACGCTCCGGATGCGCATCGTAATACTGCTCAATTGCAAACAAGGCCGCCTTGGCATTCAGCGTGTCGAAAATGGTTTCCACCATCAGCATGTCGACACCACCTTCGATCAGTGCGTCGATCTGTTCGGTGTAGGCTTCGACCAGTTCGTCGAAGGTGATGTTGCGCGCGCCCGGGTCATTCACGCTGGGCGAAATGCTCGCTGTTTTTGAAGTCGGACCAAGAATGCCGGCAACGAATCTCGGTTTGTCGGGTGTGCTGAATTTTTCAGCGGCTTCCCGTGCGATCCTGACGGATGCCAGGTTGATCTCCCGGGTCAGATCGCCCATGTGGTAATCGGCAAGCGAAATGCGCTGGGCGTTGAAAGTGTTGGTTTCAAGAATGTCCGCGCCGGCCGCGAGATATTTTTCCTGGATTTCACGGATGACATCGGGTCGGGTCAGGCTCAACAAGTCGTTGTTGCCCTTGATGTCGTGCGGCCAGTCGGCAAAGCGTTCGCCGCGATAATCCTCATCTTGCAGGCGATAACCCTGAATCATGGTGCCCATGGCACCATCCAGGATCAGGATGCGGCGGGCAATGTGTTCATGCAACAAGGCAGTTCGGGACATGATGTGGGTAAAGCCGGGAAAAGGAGCCTATTATAAGGTCTTGAATCATCTCCCCCTGATGCCATGAAACATCTTGCCCCCAATGAAGCCCACGAATTCCTGCAGGCCAACCCCAACGCTGTGCTGATCGATGTGCGCTCGGAAATGGAATATCTGTTTGTCGGTCATCCCAAGGATGCGCTGCTGATTCCCTGGCAGGATGGTGAATATTTCGACATCAATCCGGATTTTCTGGGCCATGTGCGCAAGGCGTCCAGCGTCAACCGGCCTGTGGTGTTGATCTGCCGTTCCGGAAACCGTTCGAAAATTGCCGGCGAGTTCCTGGAAAAAAACGGCATGCCGGAGGTTTACAACGTGCTGCATGGCTTCGAGGGCGATCTCGACAGCCAGCGCCGGCGCAGCATGGTCAACGGCTGGCGGTTTGATGGACTGCCCTGGGAACAAACCTAGCCCGATTCTTTCTCAGGTACGATAATTGCAAACCCTTTGGCATGTCCGCGAAGGGCGTTTTTATTTTCAGATGGAACTCCATGCTTAAACATTTACTCCTGGTTTCAACTCTGGTGCTTGCGCCGGCATTGTCCGTTCAGGCTGCAGATCGCGCCGAACTGGCCTCGCGGTATTACGAAGACGCGCTGGTGCGCTATCAACGCAAAGACGATGCTGGCGCAATCATTCAGCTGAAAAACGCGCTTCAGCAGGACGCCAGAATGTTGCCCGCGCTGGTTCTGCTGGGGCAGGCGCACCTTCGCAAGGGCGAACCGGCGGCCGCGGAGCGTGTCTTCCTGGATGCTGAAAAGCTCGGCGTGGATCGCAGCCAGATCGTGATCTATTACGTCCAGTCCTATTTTGACCAAGGCAAATACAAACTCCTGCTTGAGAAATTTGGCGCGGACGGGCTCGCGCCTGCCGCCCGGCTGGAAGTGCTGCTATACCGTTCGCGGGCGCAACTTGAACTGAGCCAGCTCGATGCCGCCATGACCAGCGCCAAACTGGCCCAGCAAGTCAGCGGGGGCGCGGCGCGGTCGCTTGCCTTGCAGGCAAAAATTCACTTGAATGCAGGGCGCCTGGAGGATGCAAGAAATGCCGCTGGTCAGGCAATTCAAATTTCCGCCAATGATCCCGATGCGCTGAACATGCAGGCGTCCATTGAACATTCGACTGGCGATCTCAACGGTGCGTTGCGTGATTACGGACGGGCGTTGGCCGCCAAGGCGGACTATCAGGAGGCTCGGGTTGCCCGCGCTGGCCTGCTGATGGACTTAAGGCGCGACAAGGAAGCCTGGACAGATCTTGAATATCTGAAGAAAAACTTCCCCTACGATGCCCGCGCAGCCTATCTGCGCTCGGTGTATTTCAGCCGAAATGGCGACGAGGCACGGGCAAGGGAGTCGCTTTCCGAAGTGGCAAACATTCTCGACACGGTTTCGCCGGAATTTCTGGCAAGCCAGCCGCAACTTCAAATGCTGGGCGGCCTTGCGCATTACGGACTGAACCAGTTCGAACGAGCCAAGACTTTTCTCGGCAATTACCTGAAACTGAGGCCGCGCGAGGCCGGGGCGAGAAAGTTGCTGGGCGCCATTTATCTTTCCGAGAGGCAGTTCAATCAGGCCATCGCCATGCTGGAACCGGCCTTGCGTGCTTTTCCGGATGACGCGCGTGTCATGTCGATGCTGGGTGCGGCTTACATGGGCAAGGGCAATCACGCCAAGGCCACTCAATATCTGGAACAGGCTGCCAGCGCGCACGACAGCCCCGATATCCAGGCAGGCCTGGGCATGAGCCTGCTGGGCGCGGGAAAAAACGAAGCCGGATTCAATGCGCTCTTGCGCGCCTACAAGCAGGATCCGGTTCGTTCGCAGGCGGGCCCTGCGCTGGCCATGCAGTATCTCAAGCGGGGCGATGCCAGGCAGGCCATCGTGATCGTGCAGGAGATGCTCAAGCGCAACCCCGGCAGCCTGGCCGCACAGAATTTGTTAGGGGTGGCCAAACTGGCCAACGGCGACCGGGCTGGCGCGCGCGCAGCCTACCAGGCAGCATTGGACAAAGACAAAAAATTTCATGCTGCCCGGCTCAATCTGGGCAGGTTGGACGAGGCTGAGGGCAAGGCCGATTCCGCCAGACAGCGGTATCTGGAAATTCTCAAGGACCAGCCGGGCCATGTGCAGGCCATGATGGAACTGGCCGGCCTGGAAGAGCGGGCTGGCCGGAACAATGAAGCCATTCGCTGGCTGGACAAGGCGCGAGCAGCGGCTGGGCACAACATACAGCCCATGCTGGCCCTGAGCGAACTGTATCTGAAACAGAACAATGTGCAAAAAGCACTGGAGGCGGCCAAGGATGCCCAGGCCGCCGCGCCCAGTTCGCTGGTCGCGTTGATGGCGTTGGCGAAGGCTCAACTGGCAACGGGCAATGCCGGGTCCGCCAAATCCATCCTGAGGAGCATGAGCCAGCAGGCCGCGTTTGACGCGCCCTGGCTGACAAGAATCGCCGCCCTGCAGATGCAGGGCGGCGATCACGAGTCCGCTGGCTACAGCCTGAACAAGGCTTTGCTTAACAGCCCTGGTTATGTGCCTGCGCTCAATCTGCAAATCCAGCTGGATTTGCGCAAAGGCGATGTCGCCAGCGCGGAAAGCCGCGTCAACGAATTGCTGGCAAGAGGAGGCGGCAATACCGAGGCCCAACTCATGCTTGGCGATTTGCGCATGTCGCAAAACCGGTATGCCGATGCCGTAACAGCATATCGCGCCGCGCATGCCCGGATGAACAGCGGCAGGACATTGATGCCCCTGTATGATGCCCTGATGCGGTCGGGAGATATGCGCGGGGCATCCAAACTCATGAGCGACTGGAGTCGCGCGCATCCTCGTGATGGACTCTCGCGCCATGCGCTTGGAGAGGCCTATATGGCCATGCAGGATTGGCCGCGCGCCAGACAGGTCTACGAAGGCCTGATTACGCTGGATGCCAGGGACGCACGTGCCCACAACAATCTGGCCAATGTCCTGCTGCAACAAAAAGATTCCCTGGCGCTGAAATACGCCGAGCAGGCGCGTGCGTTGGCGCCCAATGTGCCGCAGGTCAACGATACTTTGGGCTGGGTGCTGGTCAGCCAGGGTCAGGTTGAGAAGGGATTGCGCTATCTGCGTGAGGCGGCCTTGCGCGCGCCGGATGATCCGGTTATCAAGGACCACCTCAATCAGGCCCTGGCCAGAATGGGCAGGCGGCCTTAATGTGTTACGCAGTTCCATCGCAACAGGCGTCTGATCGCCTCGCATCGACTTTGGATCAGGACTGTATCAGGGATGTATAACCTGATAAAAATCCAGGCCAATAAGTCGGATTTTTTTACATCAGGACGGTAACTCGGGCGGGTGTGTGTAGATAACTGCATGAATTTATTGAATTCATGCAGGCCTGGCACTGACCTTGCTTATATTTGAGCCAACAAAACACCAAATAAATCTTTGGAGCCAAACCATGACAAAAATTAAATTCGGGATGACGCTTGCGGCGGCAATGCTGTTGAGTGCGACGGGGGCGAATGCGGCCACCTGGTCATATACAAGCACGGGTCCGGTTACGGATGGGGGGATCACGGGTTCGGTAACGGGCTATTACTCGTCCAGCATGACCTCGCTTATCAATACATCCCTTGTTTCCTACAGTGGTGGTTTGGGCATGACTTCGGATGGCACAACTGCCCCCAATCACGCGATTGACAACAATGGGAATATCGAAACGGTACTGTTTTCTTTCTCCGATGGCGTAGCTGGACAAACCAATAACGACAAGGTTAACCTGACCTCGGCGTCCTTTGGTTATGTCAGTGGCGATTCGGATTACAGTGTTTATGCCTTTACGGGCACCGGCAGCATGAGCCTTGCCGGGGTGTCTTATTCCACCCTTACCAGCAATGGCTGGACACTGGTTGGTCATTACGATGGTTCCAGTTCTGCAGGGACAAAATCCTTTTCCAACAGCATTTATTCCAGCTATTGGCTGGTTGGTGCACTCAACACCGCCAGTACTGGCAAGGACCTGAGTGACGATTACTTCAAACTGGCAAGTGTGAGCGGCACGACTTGTAAAGCCAATCCTACAGCCCCGGGTTGTACCCCGCCTCCTTGCACCCCTGGCACCCCGGGTTGTGGCGGCGGCAAGGTTCCCGAACCCGGCACCCTGTTGCTGATGGGCGCTGGTCTGATTGGCCTGGGCCGATTCAACAAGCGCCGCGCACAAGCCTGATTTCTTCTGCAGAGCAGTCTTTCAAACCCCGCCAGATGGCGGGGTTTTTATTTGGCCACTAATTCAGACTGATGCCCAGCGCCTTGCCGATGAAGAAGGTTGCCGCCCCGGCCAGCCCCCCGATCAGCAGCATGCGCAGACCGCCATAAAATGCCTGTCGCCCGGTAAACAGGCTCAGCAGAGCGCCTACGCCGAACAGGGCTACGCCTGTCAAGGCAATGCTGGTCACCAAGGGATAGTGGTTGAGGGTAATCGCATAGGGCGCCAGAGGGATCAGCGCGCCTGCCGCAAATGCCGTGAATGAGGCCGCAGCAGCTTTCCAGGGCGAGCCCAGTTCATCCGGATTGAGGCCCAGTTCTTCCCGCGCCAGGGTGTCCAGCGCGCGCTCCGGGTCTTGCAGCAGACGGTTGGCCAAGCTTTCCGCTTCGGCCTTGGGGATGCCTTTGGCGGCATAGATCAGCGCCAGTTCGGCAGCTTCTTCCTGAGGGTATTGTTCCAGTTCCTCGCGCTCCAGGCCTATCTGGTATTCGAACATTTCGCGCTGTGAGCGCACCGAGACGTATTCGCCTGCCGCCATCGACAGGGCGCCTGCCAGCAGCCCCGCCGAACCAGTCAGCAGAATGACCCCATGATCCGCCGTAGCGCCCGCCACGCCAAGGATCAGCGCGGCGTTTGAGACCAGTCCGTCGTTGACGCCGAATACCGCCGCACGCAGAGTGTTGCCCGCGCCGGAAGTCTTGTGCCGTCCACCGATTTCTTCCCTTTTCAAGGGCATGCGATGCGGCTGAGGCGAAGTGTACAACGACATGCCACGCACTTTCATGGCAGCGAGCACGGGCCGTAGGGTGCGCGGATGGACATAACGAGTCAGACCAGCCACCAGGCGGGCGCGCATCGAGGGGTAAAACTCGGCGGGTACGGCCCGGCCTTGTTTGGCGAGCACATCAGCCCAGATTTCCGCCTGCGACTCGGCGGCGTTGGCCAGTTCTTCAAACAGGGCTTGCCGGGGCGTGCCGGTTTCAGCTTTGGCCACGGCACGATAGAGATAGGCCGAGCTTTTCTCTTCGGCCCAGCCTTCCAGAGCGTGATGGCTGTCAGACACGCTCAGGCCCCGGAAAAGGCGCGCCGGTACTGGATGGCCTCGGCGATGTGTCTGGACTGGATGCGTGCATCGCCCGCCAGATCGGCTAGTGTCAGTGCCAGTTTCAGGATGCGGTGATAGGCACGGGCGGAGAGATTGAGCCGCGCGATGGCCTGCTTGATGAGCGTAATGCCAGCCTCATCCAGCTCGCACAGAGCGTCGATTTCCTTCGGGCCCAGCGCCGCGTTGGGTTTGCCCTGGCGGGCGATTTGTCTTTCGCGTGCGCGGCTGACGCGGTTGCGAACTGCATTGCTTGATTCAGCGGAAGCTTTTGCCAGCAGTTCTTCCTGAGGCAGTGCAGGCACTTCAATCTGAATATCGATTCGATCCAGCAGCGGACCTGAGATTTTTCCCCGGTAACGCGCGACCTGATCTGGCGTGCAGCGGCATTTGCCATTGAAATGTCCCAAGTAACCGCAGGGACAGGGATTCATGGCAGCAATGAACTGAAAACGCGCGGGAAATTCTGCTTGCCGCGCTGCACGGGAAATCGTGATGTGCCCGGTTTCCAGCGGTTCGCGCAGGACCTCCAGAACTTTTCGATCGAACTCGGGCAGTTCGTCCAGAAACAGCACGCCGTGATGTGCCAGCGATATTTCACCCGGTCGCGGATTGCCGCCGCCGCCGACCAGTGCAACCGCCGATGCGGTGTGATGAGGCGCGCGATAAGGCCGCTGCCGCCAGGATGAAAGCTTGAATCCGCCATTGAGCGATTGCACGGCGGCCGTTGCCAGCGCTTCTTCTTCCGTCATGGCGGGCAGAATGCCCGGAAAGCACGAAGCCATCAGCGACTTGCCCGTGCCTGGCGGGCCGGACATCAGCACCGAATGCGCCCCCGCGGCGGCCACTTCCAGCGCGCGCTTGGCGCTTGCCTGGCCTTTTACATCGGCGAAGTCGGCATAAACTGGTTGAGCGGCCTGACTGTCTGGCAGGGGCCGCGACAATTTCTCCTGCCCAACTAGATGGGCACAGACCTGGGCAAGTGATTTCGCGGCCAGCACATCGGCGTTTTCCACCAGCGCCGCTTCGCGCGCTGAAAGTTCGGGCAGGACTAGCGTACGGCTGCTGTTTCTTGCAGCCAGAGTCATGGCCAGCGAACCGCGAATGGGGCGAAGCTCGCCGGTCAGCGCCAGCTCGCCGGCGTACTCATATTGATTCAGCGTATCGGCGGGCAGTTGCCCGGATGCGGCCAGAATGGCGAGGGCAATGGGTAAATCAAAGCGCCCTGATTCCTTGGGCAGATCGGCAGGCGCGAGGTTGACGGTGATGCGCCGGGCGGGGAATTCATAACCGGTATTCTGTATCGCCGCGCGCACCCGGTCGCGCGCTTCCTTGACTTCGGTTTCCGGGAGACCTACCAGCGTAAATGATGGTAAGCCATTGGCAAGATGCGCTTCGACATGCACGACTGGCGCATTCAAGCCATCCAGCGCGCGGCTGATGAGAACGGTGACGGCCAATTAATCTTGTGCAGTCTGGTTACGGGATTCCAGTTCCTTCAAACGCGCTTCCATCTGAGTGAGTTTTTCGCGGGTGCGTGCAAGCACTTGTGACTGGATGTCGAATTCTTCTCGCGTCACAACATCTAGTTTGGTGAGCCAGCCTGTCAATCCCGCCTTGAGATTTTTTTCCAGATCGCGAGCAGGCGACTGGCGGAAAACTTCACCCAGTTTGTTTGCGATGTCATCAAGAAAGGGTGTCGCAGGTTTCATGTTTGGCTCCAGTAAGTTCAGGCAAGTTTAGCAAAGCCGGGGCCGATTTCTCCCAATTACCAATCCGCACTTTCACAGTGCGTCTGGGTTTTAGCATAGCCCCAGAAAAGTGCATTGCAGGGGGTATTTATATCATCAATATGTTCAACCTATTGATTATTAATGATTATGTGACTTGGCATGCCACGTGCTGTAACGCTTGTGCAATGTTGCATTCACTCCAATAAGGATTAACCCATGAAAAAACTTTCTTTGTTGTTGGCGATAACTCTGGGAACGCCGATGGTGGCGTTTGCTGCTGAAGAAAGCCCTCATACATTCACGGCTAACGTAAGTCTGGCATCGAACTACGTATTTCGGGGCATTTCCCAAACCAGTAATGAACCTGCTATCCAAGGTGGCTTTGACTATGCACATAGCAGTGGTTTCTATCTGGGCACTTGGGCATCTAACGTAGGTTGGCTTGAGGATTTTCAGGGCTACACAACAGGAAGTATCGAGATTGACCTTTATGGCGGTTATCGCGGAAGCATCGGCGACACGGGTTTATCTTTTGACGTAGGGGCTATCCAGTACTTCTATCCGGGCGACAAACCGGCAGGAGTTCCTGATGCAGACACTACCGAGCTCTATGCTGCCTTGGGCTGGAAATGGTTCACCGCCAAGTATTACTACGCCATTAGCGATGAAGTGTTTGGCTTTGGTCCTCCCACCGCTGGTAGAGGGGATGCCGATGGTTCCAGTTATTTGGATATTTCTGCGAGCGTTCCCGTTGGCGAAACTGGCCTGACTTTCGGAGCGCATTGGGGAACCTTCAGTTTTGAAGGAACAGGGAACAGCGTCCAGGATTACGACGACTGGAAAGTCAGTATGACCTATGACATGGGCAAACTGAGCGACAAAATGTCGGGCGTCACAGTTGGCATTGCATATTCTGATACTGATGCCAACAGTACCTTCTGGAGTAACGCTGCACCCCCCACCGGGGATAGTGATTTTATTGGCGATAGCGCCACTACAGTGTGGATTTCCAAGGTGTTCTGATTCCCATTAGCACATGGGCAACTCGGGTTGCCCATTTCTCAAAACAACCGGAGGCAACATGAAATTTGTTACGGCAATCATCAAGCCCTTCAAACTCGATGAAGTGCGTGAGGCCTTGTCCGCCATGGGCGTATCAGGGCTAACCGTCACCGAGGTGAAGGGTTTCGGGCGGCAGAAGGGCCACACCGAACTCTATCGCGGCGCGGAGTACGTTGTGGACTTTCTGCCCAAGATCAAACTTGAAATCGGCATTCAGGACGATCTGCTGGATCGGGCCATCGAAGCCATTTCCAAGGCGGCAGGTACGGGCAAGATCGGCGACGGCAAGATTTTCGTTTTCGATCTTGAACAGGTCGTTCGCATCCGCACCGGCGAGTCCGGTCCGGAAGCGCTGTAAGGGGGAACGAAAATGAACAAATGGTTAGCAAGTTTGGGATTGATCCTGTCGTTGGGGCTGGCTGCGCCGGTTTGGGCTGAAGAACCTGCGGCACCCGTGGCTGAAGCCGCTGCCGATCAAGCCGCTGCGCCGGTGGTGGAGGCTGTGCCGGTAGAGGCTGCCGCGCCTGCTGCGGAAGCCGCCGCGCCTGCGGAGGCCGAGGCAGCACCTGCGGCGCCGCCCGCACCCAACAAGGGCGACACGGCCTGGATGCTGATGGCGACGATCCTGGTCATCATGATGTCGATTCCCGGCCTGGCGCTGTTCTACGGCGGTTTGGTCAGATCAAAGAACATGCTGTCGATCCTGATGCAGGTGTTCTCGATCTTCGCGTTGATCACGGTGTTGTGGGCAGTGTATGGCTACTCGCTCGCCTTCACGCAGGGCAACGCATTCTTTGGCGGATTCGACCGCTTCCTGCTCTCGGGTATTTTTGATCCCAAGACGGGCGCCGTGGCCAACGCCGCGACCTTCAGCAAGGGTGTGTACATTCCCGAGTTTGTATTCGTCGCCTTCCAGGCTACCTTTGCCGCGATTACTGTCGCGCTGGTGGTGGGTGCTTTCGCTGAAAGGATGAAGTTCTCGGCTGTACTGCTGTTCGCCGCACTGTGGTTCACCTTCGCTTACGTGCCGATGGCACACATGGTGTGGTTCTGGCCCGGCCCGGACGCCATCACCGACCAGGCTTCGCTGGATGCAGCCGTGGCAGCTTCGGGCTTCCTGTTCGCCAAGGGCGCGCTCGACTTCGCGGGTGGCACAGTGGTGCACATCAATGCCGCCGTCGCGGGCCTGGTGGGCGCATTCGTGGTGGGCAAGCGTGTCGGCTATGGCAAGGAAGCCTTGACGCCTCACAGCCTGACCATGACCATGATCGGTGCTTCGCTGCTGTGGGTGGGCTGGTTCGGCTTTAACGCGGGTTCCGCACTGGAAGCAGGCGGCACGGCTGCGCTGGCATTCATCAATACGCTGAATGCCACGGCTGCTGCGGCGCTGACCTGGACCCTGGCTGAGTGGGCGCTCAAGGGCAAGCCCTCCATGCTGGGCGCGGTTTCCGGCGCGGTGGCAGGTTTGGTGGCGATTACCCCGGCTTGCGGCTGGGTGGGTGTGGGTGGTGCTCTGGTGATCGGCGCGATTGCCGGCGTGGTATGCCTGTGGGGTGTGACCGGCTTGAAGAAGATGCTGGGCGCGGATGATGCGCTGGACGTGTTCGGCATCCATGGTATCGGCGGTATCCTGGGTGCATTGCTTACGGGCGTGTTCAACACCTGGAGCATGGGCGGCACCGGTATCATCGACTACGTCAACAACACCATTGTCGATACTTCCATCGGCTCTCAGGTGTGGATTCAGGCTCAGGCGGTCGGTACGGCCATCATCTGGTCAGGTGTCGTGGCCTTCATCTGCTACAAGCTGGTCGATCTCACCATCGGTCTGCGCGTGCCGGAAGAAGAGGAACGCGAAGGTCTGGATACGACCCAGCACGGCGAACGAGCCTATACCATGTAAATTCGCCAAAACTGCTTCAAGGGCGCCTGCTGGCGCCCTTTTTTATTGTCCCCTGCCCGTGTTTTCGTTACGCTTGCGGTCAGGAGAGAAAACAACAGCAATGAAATTCACCCCACAGCAATTCCGCGACTGGAAAACCAAGCGCATTACCCTGCTGGGCATGTCTGGTGTGGGCAAGACACACATATCCAGCATGCTGCGCAGCTACGACTGGTTTCATTTTTCAGGCGACTATCGCATTGGTACCCGCTACCTCGACGAGCCCATTCTCGACCTCATCAAGCGGCAGGCGATGCAGGTGCCGTTTCTGCGTGATCTGCTGCGTAACGACTGGATCGACATCAAGAACAACATCAAGATTCACGATCTGGGCCCTGTGCTGACCTTCGTCGGGAAACTGGGCGGACCGGACTGGGGCGGATTGTCGCTGGAAGAATTCTCGCGCCGCCAGGCAGCCTACCGCGAGGCGGAAATCGCCGCCATGCGCGATGTGCCGGAGTTCATCCGCAAGGGCCAGGAAATCTATGGCTACCCGCACTTTGTTAATGATGTCGGCGGCAGCCTGTGCGAACTGGACGAGCCAGGCGTGATCGAGCTATTGGCCGAACACACGCTGATTCTCTACATACAGACTACGACAAGGGAAGAAGAGGATACTCTGATCCGACGCGCGCAAAGCGACCCCAAACCGCTTTATTTTCGTCCGGCATTTCTGGCCGAGCACCTGCCGGTTTACATGCAGGAGAAGGGTGTCGACTATGTGGCGCAAATCGAGCCCAACGATTTCGCACGCTGGATATTCCCGCGCCTCTTCCATTCGCGCATTCCACGCTATGAGGCCATTGCAGGGCCGCATGGCTATACCGTGACGTCGCGCGAGGTGGCACAGGTAAAAAACGAGCAGGATTTTCTTGCGCTGGTGGAATCTGCGATTGCACGGAAAGGAGCTGCGTAATGCCGCTGGTCGCGCATAACGAGCTGCCAAGTTTCGCCCGCTTGCGCGAGGAGGGCGTGACCGTGCTCGCACGCGAGCGTGCCGCGCACCAGGAAATCCGCGAGTTGCACGTTGGCCTTCTGAACATGATGCCGGATGCAGCACTGGAAGCGACCGAGCGTCAGTTCTTTCGCCTGGTGGGCGAGAGCAACCCCATCGCGCAGTTCTACGTGCATCCATTCACTATTCCTGCCTTGCCCCGTGGTGAGGCGGGACAGGCGCACATAGACAATTACTATGAAAGCTTCGAGCAGATCCGCGAAGCGGGTCTGGATGCGCTGATCATCACCGGTGCCAATGTCACGCATGCTGACTTGTCAGAAGAACCGTTCTGGAATCCGCTGATCGAGGTCATCGACTGGGCGTGGGACAACGTGACTTCGACCTTGTGCTCGTGCCTGGCCACGCATGCCGTGTTGCAGTTTCGATACGGCCAGAAGCGAATCAGGCAGCCCAAAAAAGTCTGGGGGGTGTTTGAACACCGTGTGACTGACAAACATCATCCCCTGGTAAGCGACGTCAATACACGCTTCGATGTGCCGCACTCGCGCTGGAATGACATTTCCCGTGCGCAGTTCGAAGCGGCGGGTCTGCACGTGCTGGCGGAAAGCGAAACGGCAGGCGTTCATCTCGCCGTGTCTAAAGACGGTCTGCGCACGGTGTTTTTCCAGGGGCATCCGGAATACGACACGGTGTCGCTGTTGAAGGAATACAAGCGCGACCAGCTTCTGGCGGCACAGGGAAAACTGCCGCAGTATCCGCCCTTTCCCGAGGGCTATTTCGGTACGTTTGCACAGGCTGTTCTGCACGAACATGAAATGAGATTGCGTGGCGGCACGGCGGGTGTGTATCCAGAGGCAGTGCTACTGTCACAGCTTGACAACACCTGGCACGACACGGCGGAAGCGGTTGTCGGCAACTGGATCGGCTGCGTGTATCAGGTCACGCACAATGAACGCAAACGCCCCTTCATGGAAGGCGTGAATCCCGACGACCCATTAGGCTTGTACGGGCATGGCTGACCCCGCGCTGGAGGTGGTGAAAGAGGAAGGGCAAACCGTTCTGCGCTTGTCGGGGCGCTGGACGCTCGCCCATTTGCCCTTGGCACCTTCTTTGCCGTCATTGCCGAAGAGTCCGTTGATGATTGATGGCGCCAATTTGACGGGCCTGGATACCAGCGGCGCGCATCGTCTGATTTCCCGGATTGTCCAGTCCGGCGCAAGCCTGGAAAGCATTCAAACGCGGGGCTTGCCCCCTGGTATGGCGCAGGTCTGGCAGCTGGTGATGGACCATTTTCATCTGGCGGAAGGAGTCCGGACTGAAAAACCACAGGGCCTGCTTTATCAGATTGGTTTGGGCGCCGCGGAAGGCCTGCAACATCTTGTCGGCGTCACTACCTTCATTGGCAGAGTGTTTACCGAGTGGCTGAGGCTTTTCAGGCGCCCGGGCGTGTTCAGGTTCAAGGAATTCACTGCGCAGATGGAGGTGGTATTTGTCTATGCCATTCCCATCACCATCGCCATGATTTTCCTGCTGGGTATAGTGTTCGCCTATCTCCTGGGCGTACAGGCGCAGAAATTTGGCGCCAACATTTTTGTGGTGGATGGCGTATCCGCCGCGGTCCTGCGCGAGATATCACCTGTCATTGCCGCCATTCTGGTTGCGGGCCGATCTGGTGCGGCGATGACGGCGCAACTGGGCACCATGAAGGTCAACGAGGAAATCGATGCCTTGTCCGTGCTGGGCTTGTCGCCGTATGGGGTGCTGGTGCTGCCGCGAATACTTGCCCTGCTGCTGGCGATGCCCTTGCTGGTTTTTCTGGGCGATGTGGCCGGGTTGCTGGGAGGCATGCTGGTTGCGAAAACCCAGCTAGGCATTGAGTTTTCGCAGTTCTGGGACCGGCTGGACAGCGTGCTGAAAATGCAAACACTGCTCCTGGGTCTGCTAAAGGCGCCTGTGTTTGCGGTATTCATCGGCCTGATTGCCTGCCGCATGGGGCTGTCCGTGTCGCGCGATGCCCGCAGTGTCGGTGCCAATACGACCTCAACCGTGGTGCAAAGCATAGTTGCCATCATCGTGCTCAATGCCATTTTTGCCGTGGTGTTCGCGGACGTACCGATTTGATGGAATTGACTGCCATGGGCAAAGCCATCATCGAAGTCAACCACATTGTCACCCGGCTGGCGGGCGCAACGATTCACGACGATATCAGCCTGTGCGTCGAACAGGGCAAGGTGACGGCACTGATCGGCGGCAGCGGCACCGGTAAATCCGTGCTGCTCAAGGAAATCATCGGCCTGCTGAGGCCGCAGGCAGGGACGATACATCTGTTTGGCGAGGATGTCTGGGGTGTGGATGAAACCCGGCTGATGGCTTTACGCCGCCGGTTCGGGGTGCTGTTTCAGGACGGCGCGCTGTTTTCTTCGCTGACGGTGGAGCAGAACGTTGCACTGCCGCTGCGGGAACACACCCGGCTTGCCCCTGCGGAATGCCTTGAGCTGGCAAGGCTTAAAATAGCCATGGCGGGATTGCCCGCCTCCGCGTGCGGCAAGATGCCCAGCGAACTGTCAGGCGGAATGCGCAAGCGGGCAGCGCTTGCTCGAGCGCTGGTGCTTGATCCGGAGCTGCTTTTCCTGGATGAGCCGACCTCGGGTCTGGATCCGATTTCGGCCCGCGCCTTCGACCGCCTCATCAGGTTGTTGTCCGACAGTCTGGGGCTGACGGTCTTTCTGGTTACGCATGACTTGGATACACTGCTCTCCATGGTTGATCGCATTATTGTTCTGGCACATGGAAAAGTTCTCGGGCAGGGCACGGTGGAAGATTTGAGGAAAATCGATGATCCGTGGCTGCGGGACTATTTTTCAGCGCGTTATGCAGAGGAGCATGCCTGATGGAAGCCAATGCCCGCTATACCCTGGTAGGCACAATGGTGCTGGCGGTCGCGGCATTGCTGGTGCTGGGAATGTTCTGGATTGCCGGCAAGGCGGACGATATCGCCTACAGGCACTACGCAATCTATTTCAGCAATCAGTCCATGGACGGACTGGACGTGGACAGCGCAGTGAAAATGCGCGGCATCAAGGTAGGTTCGGTCAGCAAATACGAATTTGTCTCTCGTCCGACTGAAGCCGTTCAGGTTGTGATCAGGATTGATGAAAACACGCCCGTGCGCCAAGGCGCTCAGGCTTATGTCAAACGCAATGTGGTAACCGGCCTAGCCACCATAGAAATCAGCAATCCTCAGGGCGAGGCGGCATTGCTCGAGGAACCGCCAAAGGGAGAACGGTATCCCGTAATCGCGGAGGGCAGTTCGGATCTCGACAAGGTGGCAGTCGCGGTATCGCAGATGGCGGAGAATGGCGCGCAGGTTCTGGAAAAGATGAACATGCTTTTATCCGATGAAAACCAGGAACGCATTTCCTCCACGCTGGCCAATCTGAAAGAGCTGTCCGATCACCTTGCCAGCAACAAACAGACGCTGGAGCAGGCTGTGCAAGGGCTGAAAGATGCCTCGGACGAATTCCGCTTCGCTGGGGCCAGCATTGCGCAGGCCGCGACGCGTGCCGAATCCAGCATTCAGGGCGTGGGGCAAAACGCGCAAACGGCGCTGAAGGAAGCGGCGGTGGCCATGGAAAGCCTGCGCAAGGAAACAATCGCCATCTCCGGGAAATTGCAGGCATTGTCTGACACGGGCTCGCTTGAGTTGACCGCCATGAGCCGTGATGTGCGTACCGGGGCCGATGCGATCACCAACGCAGGTCAGAAACTTTCCAATCCCAAGGCGTTGCTGCTTGGACCGGGCAAACAACAACTGGGCCCAGGAGAAAAACGATGATCAGATATGGCGGCTTTGCGGCCATTGGAGCTTTGTTGTTGTCTGGCTGCGTCAATCTCGATTTGCCTGGCGTAAACAGCAACACGCCGGTTGTTTATTATGTGCTGGAGGATGCCGGACGCACCTCGCCCGCCGCCACGCCCTCGCCCAAAACGCTGGTTCTGGTCGATACTCTGACCGGTACTTTTTACGACAATGACGGCATGGCGTTCAGCAATAAGACGGGTACGCGAGGCTACTATCAGTATGCTCGCTGGACGGAACGGCCGGGCAAACGTTTCACGGATTTGCTGATCGCGCGGCTGGAACAGGAAAAGCCGTTCGCAACCATCGCGCAGACGGGCACCAATGTTCATGGCGACTGGCTGCTGACAACGGATATCGTCGAGCTGTATCACGATGCGGTGAAGCAGCCCGGAACGGTAAAAATGGTGTTGCGTGCGGAAGTGGCTGATCTGGAATCGCGCACACTGGTGTCACGGAAGCTTTTCACGCAGATCATTCCGGCATCCAGTTATGAGGCTGAGGGAGCGTATCAGGCCTTCAATCAGGCAGTGACGGCAACGCTTAATGAATTAACCGACTGGCTGAAAACGCTTTCCCCAAAAAATTGATCGTCTATATTGGAAACTCGATAACAAACCAAACTAAGGAGACATCATGATTCGCTGGTTAGCCCTGCTTGCAGTTGCTTTTGTGCCCGCGGCCCAGGCCGAACAGTCCCAGAAATTTGGCGCGCTTGAGGTTCACTACAATGCCATGCTTGCCAGCGATCTGCTGCCGGATGTTGCCAAGGCCTACAAAATTGATCGCAGCAAAACGCGGGGTATCGTGACCATTTCCGTTTTGAAGAAAAACGCCATGGGTGTCGCGCAGCCCATCCCCGCCAAACTGACCGCTTATCTGGTCAACCTCAACAACCAGCTGGGCAACATCGACATGCGCGAAATCAAGGAAGGCACCGCGATTTATTACCTGGGCGAATTCCGCGTGGCACCGCCGGACACGCTTAAGTTCACCGTGTCGGTGGAAGCCAACGGCGAGCCCAAACACGAAGTCACGTTCAACCAGAAGTTTTATAAATGAGTGAGGCGTGAGGCGCGTCAGGCCACCAGCCTGAATAAGCCCCACACGCCAAATCCTGCCACCATCACCCCCGCTGCCTTGCGCACCGCGGCTTGCTGCAATAATGGCTGAAGGCGGTTGGCGAATAGCGCCATGCCCAGCAGGTTTGGCAAGGTACCAAGACCAAACGACAGCATCAGCGCCGCGCCGGATGTTGCGCTGCCAGCAGCCAGGGCGGCCACCAGAATCGAATACACCAGTCCGCACGGCAGCCAGCCCCAGAAAAAGCCCGCTACCAGCGCACCGGGCAGGCTCTTCACCGGCAGCAGCTTTTTAAACAGTGGTTGCAGGCGCGACCACAACGCGCCGCCGGCTTTCTCGAATATCAGTACCCACTGATTCCATCCTGCCAAATAAAATCCCAGCAGGATCATTACGCCCTGTGCCAGCACATACAGCGCAATTTGCAGCGGCCGGATTTCGAGCAGGTTGATCGAGGCGCCCAGCGCGCCGGCCAAGGCGCCAAACAAAGTATAGGAAACGATGCGTCCGAAGTTGTAGCCCAAATGCAGCCTGAACGGCGGCGCCGTGCCGTCCGCGCGGAAGGAGAATGCCGCGACCAGGCCGCCGCACATGCCGACGCAATGCACGCCGCCGAGCAGCCCGGCGAGCAGGGTGGAAAGCAGGGAAAACTCGATCATGTGTTTTTCTGATTCCTTGAAGCCAGCCATACCAGAATGAATACTGGCACACCGATCAGCGCGGTGCCGCTGAAAAAATCCGCCCAGCCATGCGCATCGACAAACTCGCCGGAAAAACCGGCGATGAACTTGGGCAGAAGCAGCATCACCGAGGTGAACAACGCGTATTGCGTGGCGGAATAGGCCTGGTTCACCAGCCCGGAGAGATAGGCCACGAACGCACTCGATGCGATGCCCGCGGAAAGATTGTCCGCCGACACCGTGAACACTAGCGCTCCCACATCGTGCCCGCGTCCGGCCAGCCACACGAACAGTAGATTGGTTGCCGCAGACAGCACTGCCCCCAGCATCAGTGTGCGCATGACGCCGATGCGCACTGTCAGCAGGCCACCCAGCGCCGCGCCTGCAATGGTCATGATGACGCCATAGACTTTCGAAACGGTGGCGACCTCGTCCTTGGTGAAACCCATTTCCTGATAGAAGGGGTTGCTCATCACGCCCATCACCACATCCGATATCCGGTACACGGCGATCAGGGAAAGAATCAACAGCGCCTGCCAGCCAAAACGCTGGAAGAAATCGACGAAAGGCTGCACGAAACTGGTCGCCAGCCAGTGTGCGAAGCCCTGCTCCGTGATGCGCGGCGGGGGCGCGGATTGCGCTGGCTCGCGGATGATCAGCGTCGTGACGATGCCGACAATCATCAACGCCGCCATCGCCGTGTAGGCCACCTGCCAGGGGCGGAAATCGTAGCTGGCTTCGCTCGGGTCGATACTTGCCGCGATCCACAGCGCCCCCGCACCGGCGGTGATCATGGCGATGCGGTAGCCCGCCTGATAGGTCGCCGCCATCGCGCCCTGCTTTTCGGTTTCGACGGCTTCGATGCGGTAGGCATCCAGCGCGATGTCCTGCGTCGCCGAAGCGAAGGCCACCGCCAGCGCAAAGAAAACGGTGTGCGATAGATTCACCACCGGATCGGTATTCGCCATGCCCAGAAGCGCCAGCGCAATGCAGATTTGCGACAGCAGCAGCCACGCCCGCCGCCGGCCAAGCGCCTTGGTGAGCAGCGGCAGATTCAGCCGGTCCACCAGCGGCGACCACAGAAACTTGAAGCCATACGCCAGCCCCACCCAGGACAGATGCCCGATCGTCGCCCGCGCGATGCCCGCCTCCGACAGCCAGAACGACAGCGTGCCCAGCACCAGCAGCAGGGGCAAGCCAGCCGAAAAGCCCAGAAACAGCATGCCGATCACACGGGGGTGGGCGTAGACCTTGAAGGCGGCAAGCCAGGGGTGGTTCGATGTCATAAGGTGTAGTCGTAATCCACGATCAGCGGTGCATGGTCGGAGAAGCGCTGGTCCTTGTATACGCTGGCGGAGGTAGCCTTGGCGGCGATGCCGGGGGTGGCGATCTGGTAATCGATCCGCCATCCGACGTTTTTTGCCCAGGCCTGGCCGCGGTTGCTCCACCAGGTGTAGGCCTCGCCGGTGTGCTCCGGATACAGCGTGCGGTAGACGTCGACCCAGCCGAGTTCGTCGAACAGCCGCGTCATCCAGGCGCGCTCTTCGGGCAGGAAGCCGGAGTTCTTCTGGTTGGATTTCCAGTTCTTGAGGTCGATTTCGCGGTGGGCGATGTTCCAGTCGCCGCAGAGGATGATTTCGCGCCCCGACTTCATCAGCTTTTGCAGGTGCGGGAAGAAGGCATCCAGGAAGCGGAACTTGGCCTGCTGGCGTTCCTCGGAACTGGAGCCGGAGGGCTGATAGAGCGAGATGACGGCGAGCTTTCCACCGCCTGGATTATCGTAGCCGGCCTCGATGTAACGGCCCTCGGCGTCGAATTCGGGCACGCCCAGGCCTTCGATTAGGGTTTGCGGCGGCTTGCGGGTGTAAACGCCAACACCGCTGTAGCCCTTTTTTTCCGCGTAGTGGAAGGAACCGGAAAGCCCATCGCAGGCGATGAATTCGGGCCGAAGATCAGCGGCCTGGGCCTTGAGCTCCTGCACGCAGACAATGTCGGCCTTCTGGGCGGGCAGCCAGTCAAAAAAGCCTTTGCTTGCGGCGGAGCGGATACCATTCAAATTGGCCGATATAATTCTCACTGGTGTGTATTCAAGAATTGTAAATAATGTCCGATTACAAGTCCGCGTTCCTGAAGTTCGCGATTGAGTCGAAAGTGCTGTGTTTTGGCGAATTCAAGACCAAGGCGGGACGGCTGTCCCCGTATTTTTTCAATGCAGGCCTTTTCAATGACGGGGAAAAGCTGAAGCGGCTGGGCGAATTTTACGCCAAAGCCATTGTCGATTCCGGAATTGAATTTGATGTGTTATTCGGTCCCGCCTACAAGGGGATTCCGCTGGCGGCCAGCATTGCCATCGCTCTGGCCGGGATGGGACGCAACGTGCCTTTTGCGTTCAATCGCAAGGAAGCCAAGGATCACGGCGAAGGCGGATCGGTGGTGGGGGCGGAACTGAAAGGCCGCGTGCTGATCGTAGACGATGTGATTTCCGCCGGCACCTCGGTGCGGGAATCGGTAGAATTGATCAAATCGAATGACGCGATCCCGGCGGGGGTGGTGATTGCGCTGGACCGGATGGAACGCGGGCAGGGCGAGAAATCCGCGGTGCAGGAAGTTCGGGATCAGTATGGACTGCCCGTGGTGGCGGTCGCCACGCTGGAAGATTTGATCGGCTATTTGAAAATGGATATGGAATGGGGCAAACGTTTGGAGGCGGTGTCACACTATCGTGAGCAATACGGCGTTTAATTTTCTGCTGGCTGTTCTGCTTGCGACGGCGCTGCCCGCGCACGCCAAGTTGTACAAGTGGGTGGATGAAAACGGCCGGGTCTCATACACCGACACGCCGCCGCCCCAGACATCCAGGCATGCGGTGACCGAGATGGGCAAGACCGGCCAGGCCATGAAGCGCACCGAGTCGGTCGAGGAACGCCGCGCCCGCGAGGCGGAAGAACGGAAACTTGCCGAGCAGAAAAAAATAGCCGAGGAACAGGCGCGCAAGGATAGAGCCCTTCTGGGAACCTACACCAGGGAATCCGAAATCGATCTGGCGCGGGATCGCGCGCTGGAACACCATCGTCTGGCAATTGTTGGGGCTCAAACCCGGTTAAAACAGTTGTCGGTCAAGGCCAAGGAAGTCCTGGAAAAGATTCAGACCATAACCAAACGGGGCCGGCCGGTTCCGCCCTACCTACAAAATCAGCTAAGCGCCACCCAGAAGGAAGCGGAGGACTTGAAGAAAATCATCCGCTTTAATCAGGATGCGCTGGTCACTGTCCGGGCCAGATATGAAGCGGACAAGGCACGCTATCACGAACTGACCACCAAAAACTAACCGTTTTCCTGACGGCGCCAGGCCTGTCTTTCAAGCGCCCAGCTTCTTTTTCAAAATCTCGTTCACCTGTGCCGGATTGGCTTTGCCTTTGCTGGCTTTCATGACCTGGCCCACCAGCGCGTTGAAGGCCTTTTCCTTGCCGGCGCGAAACTCCTCGACGGATTTCTGGTTCGCGGCCAGTACTTCATCGACGATTCTTTCGATCTCGCCGAAGTCGGAAACCTGTTTCAACCCCCTGATTTCGATGATGTCGTCGACTTCGCCTTCGCCATTCCAGAGCGCTTCAAAGACCTGCTTGGCCAGTTTGCCGGACAGCGTGCCATCCTGAATGCGTGAAATGAGTTGTGCGAGCCGCGCTGAGGAAACGGGGCTTTGCAAGATATCGAGTTCGGCCCGATTCAGGGCGCCTGACAATTCGCCCATGATCCAGTTTGCAGCAAGCTTGGGCTGCCCCGATTTTTTGGCCGCGGCTTCAAAATAATCCGAAAGCGCGCGGGAGCCGGTCAGTATTCCCGCGTCATAGGCAGACAGTCCGTATTCCTGCTGGAATCGGGCCTGCATGGCTTCGGGCAGTTCTGGCATGGCAGCGCGGATGGATTCAATCCAGCCTTCATCAAGGCGAACCGGCAGCAGGTCGGGATCGGGGAAGTAGCGGTAATCGTGCGCATCTTCCTTGCTGCGCATCATGCGCGTCTCGCCCGTATCCGGATCGAACAGTACCGTGGCCTGATGGATTTTGTGACCGTCCTCGATTTGCTCGATCTGCCAGCGCACTTCGTAATCAATGGCCTGTTGCAGAAAGCGGAAGGAGTTGAGGTTCTTGATTTCACGCCGGGTGCCATATTCCGTTTGTCCAAACGGGCGCACCGAGACATTGGCGTCCACACGGAAGCTGCCTTCCTGCATGTTGCCGTCGCAGATGCCGATCCAGGTCACCAGGTTGTGCAGCGCGCGGGCATAGGCCACGGCTTCAGCGGAGGAGCGCATGTCCGGTTCGGAAACAATTTCCAAAAGCGGTGTGCCGGCGCGGTTCAAATCGATGCCGGTCATGCCGTGGAAATCTTCGTGGAGGGATTTGCCCGCATCTTCTTCCATGTGGGCACGGGTGATGCGAATGGTTTTTTCCTCACCGTCGACGCTGATTTTCAGCGAGCCGAATTCGACGATGGGCCTGGCCAGCTGGCTGATCTGATAGCCCTTGGGCAGGTCAGGATAAAAATAATTCTTGCGGTCGAATATGTTGACCCGGTTAATCGTCGCGCCGACCGCCAGGCCGAATTTGATCGCACGCTCCACCGCGCCCTTGTTCAACACTGGCAGTACGCCGGGCAGGGCAATGTCCACTGCGCTGGCCTGGGTGTTGGGCTCGGCGCCAAAAGCCGTACTGCTGCCGGAGAAAACCTTGGATTGCGTGGTGAGTTGGGTGTGCACTTCCAGCCCGATGACGGTTTCCCACTTCATTTCAAGCCCTCCGGCATTTTCTGGTGCCAGTCCGTCTTCAGCTGATACTGGTGCGCAACATTCAACAATTTTGCCTCGGAGAACAGATCGCCGATGAGCTGCAGGCCGATGGGCAGCCCTTTGTCCGAGAAACCGCAGGGAATGGACATACCCGGCAGTCCGGCAAGATTGACGGCGATGGTGTAAATGTCGGACAGATACATGGCAACCGGATCGCTGGCCTTTTCGCCAAAATTGAAGGCGGGTGTGGGTGCGGTGGGGCCGAGAATCACGTCGCATTGCCTGAATGCGTCGGCGAAATCCTGAGCGATGAGGCGGCGGATTTTTTGCGCCTGCAAATAATAGGCGTCGTAATAACCATGCGACAGCACATAGGTGCCGATCATGATGCGGCGCTTGACCTCGGCGCCGAAGCCCTCCGCGCGGGTCTTCTCGTACATGTCGAGCAGGTCTTTGTAGTCGCTCGTTCTGTGCCCATAACGCACGCCATCAAAGCGCGACAGGTTGGACGAGGCTTCGGCAGGGGCGAGGACGTAATAGACAGGAACGGAAAGCCCCATGTTGGGTAGAGAAACTTCGACCATGGTTGCGCCGAACTTTTTGTATTCGGCAATCGCTGCGTCGATTTTTTGTGCGACCTCGGCAGACAAGCCTTCAGCGAAGAATTCTTTTGGCAGGCCGATTTTCAGCCCGGTCAGAGGTTTGTCCAGGTCGCGAGTGTAGTCTTCCTTGTCGCGTTCCAGGCTGGTGGAGTCGCGCTCGTCAAACCCGGCCATCACGTTCATGAGCAGTGCACAGTCTTCCGCCGAGGGTGCCATGGGGCCAGCCTGATCAAGGCTGGAAGCGAAGGCGATCATGCCGTAGCGCGAGCAGATGCCATAAGTCGGTTTGAGGCCGGAAATGCCGCACAGTGATGCAGGCTGACGAATGGAACCGCCGGTATCTGTGCCAGTGGCGGCGGGAGCCAGCCGCGCGGCGACAGCGGCCGCAGAACCGCCGGATGAACCGCCGGGCACGGCGGCCACATCCCACGGATTTTTTACCGAGCCAAAAAAACTGGTTTCGTTGGATGAGCCCATGGCGAACTCGTCCATGTTGGTCTTGCCCAGACTGACCATGCCGGTCTGCTTGAATTTGCTGATGACGGTGGCATCGTAGGGCGCGGTGAAATTGGACAGCATTTTCGAACCGCAAGTAGTGAGCCAGCCATCCGTGCAGAAAATGTCTTTGTGCGCGATAGGCACGCCAAGCAGAGTGCCTGATTCACCCGCTGCGCGCCGGGCATCGGCTGATCGGGCCTCGGTCAGGGTTTTCTCACGGTCAACCGTGATGAAGGCATTGATACGCGGATTCAGCGCCTCGATGCGATCGAGGTATTGCGTCGCCAGTTCGACTGCGGATATTTTCTTGTCCGCCAGCAACGCGGCAAGGGCTTTCAGTGAGGAGTTGATCATCTTGATTGTTTGAATGGAATTGAAATTGCCGGGCGCGATTTCACGCCTCACATTTCACGATTCACTCGATTACCTTGGGCACCAGATACAGCCCGTTTTCAACGGCAGGCGCAATCTTCTGGAACTTGTTTCGCTGATCGGACTCCGTGACTTTGTCTTCCCGCAGGCGCTGGGCCACATCCAGGGCATGCGACATGGGCTCGATACCTTGTGTGTTGATAGCCTGCATCTGTTCAATCAGGCCAAAAATGCTGTTCAGTTGTGTTTGAGCCGTTTCGGCTTCTTCGGCGGAAACGCGCAGGCGTGCCAGCCGGGCAATATGCAGAACATCCTGGTGTGTGAGCGCCATGGTGAAAGACTTTGAACCGTATCAATAAAACAACAGCTTAGAGTATCATAACGGGATTGTTTTTCTTATCCCTTGTGCCGCCAGAAGGCATGGCTTTAATCCTTGCGCCAAGGGCGCTGTAATAACCTAAGGTACGCTCCGGCGTTATTTATTTTTTTGCGCCCATGGCGCGGTGAGAGACGCATGCTTGGTTTTTTGACTCAATATTTCTCGACGGACCTGGCCATTGACCTGGGGACCGCCAACACCCTGATTTTTGTGCGCGGCAAGGGCATCGTGCTGGACGAGCCTTCCGTGGTGGCGATCCGCACCGACCCCAACGCGGGCGGCAAGAAGACCATCCAGGCAGTTGGGCTGGAGGCCAAGCAGATGCTGGGCCGCACGCCGGGCAGCATGAACGCCATCCGGCCCATGAAGGACGGCGTGATCGCCGACTTTACCGTCACCGAGCAAATGCTCAAGTACTTCATCAAGAAAGTGCATGACTCAAAGCTCTTCCAACCCAGCCCGCGCATCATTATCTGCGTGCCCTATGGCTCAACCCAGGTGGAACGCCGGGCCATCCGGGAATCGGCTCTGGGCGCCGGCGCGCGTCAGGTGTTTTTGATCGAGGAGCCCATGGCAGCGGCGATCGGCTCTGGCTTGCCCGTATCGGAAGCCACCGGATCCATGGTCGTGGATATTGGCGGCGGCACCACGGAAGTGGGGGTCATCTCGCTGGGCGGCATTGTCTATGCATCATCGGTGCGCGTGGGCGGCGACAAGTTCGATGAATCCATTATCAGTTACATCCGCCGCAATTACGGCATGCTGATCGGCGAAGCCACCGCCGAGCAGATCAAGAAGCAGATGGGCTCGGCTTTCCCAGGCGCGGAAGTGCGCGAGATGGAAGTGAAGGGCCGAAGCCTGGCCGAAGGCATCCCGCGCAGCTTCACGGTTTCCAGCAACGAAATTCTCGAGGCACTGACCGATCCGCTCAACAACATCGTGAGCGCGGTCAAGCAGGCGCTGGAACAAACACCGCCCGAGCTTGGCGCCGACATCGCCGAAAAGGGCATGGTGCTGACCGGCGGCGGCGCGCTGCTGCGCGATCTTGACCGGCTTCTGATGGAGGAAACCGGCCTGCCGGTTATCGTCGCGGACGATCCGCTGACCTGTGTGGTGCGGGGTTCGGGCCGGGCGCTGGAAGAATTCGATAAACACATCACGGTGTTTACCAACGAGTAAGTGGCCATTGTACCCATCCTGCTGGAGCAAGCATAATTGGCGACACCCGGTCAGCCCATGTTTACCAGGCGGCCGGGGCCGGTTGCACAGCTGGCCTTGTGGACTGTCTTTTCGCTGATTCTCATCATCGTCGACACCCGGTTTCAGACGCTTGACTGGCTGAGATCGGGCGTGGCGACGGTGTTCTATCCGGTGCAGCGGACCTTGCGCCTGCCTTTTGAATTCGGCGGCGAAGTGGCCGATTTCTTCACCCGGCATCACGTTCTGTTAAGCGAGAACAAAACCTTGCGGGAAACCCGGCAGCGCGATGGCGCACTGCTTGCGCGGCTCCAGTCATTGCAGTCCGAGAATGAGGAGTTGCGCAAGCTGGCCGGTTTGCGGCACCCGCCGGGTTACCAGCCTGAAACCGCCGAAATATTGAGCACGCCGCGTGATCCCTTTTCGCGCCGCGTCTATCTGGACAAGGGCGAGAATGCGTCCATCCAGGCAGGCTGGCCCGTGGTGGACAGCCAGGGCCTGGTTGGACAGGTGACCCGGGTTTATCCGCTCAGCAGCGAAGTCACGCTGATTTCCGACCGTGAACAGGCCGTGCCGGTGCAGATCCAGCGCACCGGCCAGCGCATGCTGGTATTCGGCGGCGGGGACACCATGGAGGTGCGTTATTTGCCCACCCATACCGACATCCAGGCAGGCGATGTGCTGGAGACATCGGGCATTGACCGGGTTTACCCCGCCGGGCTGGCCGTGGCGAAGGTCGTCCGCGTGATCAGGCCCGCCGATAATCCCTATGCGCGCGTGAGTTGCCAACCCATTGCGGGCGTGGAGAAAAGCCGGGCGCTGATGGTGCTGAAGCCCGGTACTGGAGGAACGAAGCCATGAGAGGGTATGCGGAAACGCGGCAGCCCTTTGACGCTTCCCATGGATGGCGCATGATGGTTTTTACCCTGCTGGCGGCATTCCTGCTCAAGCAGTTTCCCTGGCAGGGCATCGGGCTGATGATCAGGCCCGATTTCGTGTTGGTGGTGCTGTTGTTCTGGGCGCAACGCCGTCTGCACGGCGTTAGCCTGGGACTGGCTTTTTTGCTGGGCGTGTTTGCCGATGTGCAGGATGGGGTGGTGCTGGGCCAGCATGCGCTTGCCTACAGCGTGGGCGTGTTTCTTGTGCAGTATTTCCGGCGCAGGCTGGCCATGTTTACCCTGCCACAACAGGCGTTGCAGATGTTTCCATTGTTGCTGCTGACTGAGGTGGTGGCGTTGATGGCGGGCTGGATGTCCACCCGAACGCCGCATGGCGGATGGGTTTTTGCATCGGCGTTTACCGGCACATTGTTGTGGTGGGCATTGGCAGCCATCGGCAAAATGCCTGCCGCCCGTACCACCCAGGAATAAATGCCATCCCCAGAAATCAAGAATCTGCACATCGAGCTGTCTCAATACCTGACACGGCTGAAGGTTGGCGTGGGTTTTGTGCTGGTTCTGGGCTTGATTCTGATTTCCCGCCTGATTTATCTGCAACTGATCAAGCATGACCATTATCAGTCGCTGGCCGAAAGCAACCGGATTGCGCTGGTTCCGGCCATTCCCAATCGCGGGTTGATTGTCGATCGCAACGGCAGGATTCTGGCGGACAATTTTTCCGCCTACACGCTGGAAATCACCGTATCCAAGGCCGGCGATCTGGATGCGTTGCTTGACCGGATAAGCGGCCTGATCGAAATTACGCCCAAACATCTGCGCCGGTTCAAACGCTTGCTGGATGAGTCGCATGAATTTGAAACCGTGCCGCTGAAAAGCAAGCTCACGGATGAAGAAGTAGCCATCCTCGCGGCCAACCGCTACCGGTTGCCGGGTGTGGAAGTGAAGGCCCGGCTGTTCCGCAATTACCCGGCAGGAGAAGGGCTATCGCATGTGGTGGGCTTTATCGGGCGTATCAATGATGCCGATCTCAAGAAGCTCAAGGAAGAAGACCGGGCCACCAACTACAAGGGCAGCACGCATATCGGCAAGGTCGGAATCGAGCAGACGTATGAAAACCTGCTTCATGGCCGCACCGGTTTTGACCAGATGGAAACCGATGCCTCGGGCCGGGCTGTCAGGGTGCTGTCGCATGTGTCGCCAGTTGCCGGCAATGATCTGACGCTGCATCTGGACATGGAGTTGCAGCGGGTGGCCGAGCACGCCTTCGGCGATTACCGTGGCGGTCTGGTGGCGATCGACCCCGGCACGGGGGGTATTCTGGCCATGGTCAGCAAGCCGGGATTCGACCCGAATCTGTTCGTCGACGGCATTGATCCCGCGACCTGGAAGGAATTGAACGAGTCGCTGGACAAGCCCATGGTCAACCGGCCGCTGCGTGGTATTTATCCGCCGGGATCCACCATCAAGCCTTTCATGGCGCTGGCGGCGTTGGAGCTGGGCTTGCGCAGGCCGCAGGATGTCATCGCGGACCCGGGATTTTATTCGCTGCCCAACAGCCGGCATCGTTACCGTGACTGGAAGGCGGGCGGACACGGCGTCGTGGACCTGCACAAATCCGTGGTGCAGTCCTGCGACACTTACTATTACCGGCTGGCTGTCGATATGGGAATCGACCGCATGCACGGGTTTTTGTCCAAATTCGGATTCGGCGCCAAAAGCGGCCTGGATATGCAGGGCGAATCCTCGGGCCTTCTGCCTTCCAGGGAATGGAAACAAAAGCGCTGGAACAAGCCATGGTATCTGGGAGAAACAGTTATCGCGGGCATCGGCCAGGGCTATCATCTGACCACGCCCATGCAGCTTGCCGCGGCTACAGCTACACTCGCCAATGGCGGTACGTTTTACCGGCCGCATCTTGTCAAATCCATGAAAGATGGCGTTACGCGTCAGGAAACCGTGATCGCGCCCGAAGTGGCCTGGAAAAATGCTTTTCATCCCGAGTACGTGGAACGCGTGCGGGATGCGATGGTCGATGTGCTGAAGCCAGGCGGCACGGCGGTAGGGGCAGGTGCCGGGGCGCAATATACGATTGCCGGAAAAACCGGCACGGCTCAGGTGGTGGGCATCAAGCAAGGCCAGAAATACGATGAGCGCAGAGTGGCCGAGCGGCATCGCGACCATGCCCTGTTTGTTGCCTTTGCGCCCGCCGAATCGCCGAGAATCGCGCTCGCGGTTCTGGTGGAAAATGGCGGGCATGGCGGTTCGACTGCCGCACCGATTGCACGCGCGGTTTTTGATTATTATCTGCTGGGGAAAAGGCCGGCAGGAATTCCCATATCGGAGGAACATGAATCAGCCGGTGATTAGCCGATTGGCCAGGCAGCTCACCCGGCATCTGGATGGCTTGCTGCTTGCCTTGCTGATTGCGCTGCTGGTGGTGAGTACCGCTGTCGTGTTCAGTGCATCCGGACAAAGCAGCGTGCGTCTGGGCGGCCACCTGACCAATATTGCCCTGGCGGCCGTGGTGCTGATCGTGGTCGCCAATATTCCGCCGCACATTCTTGCCAAGGCGGGGCCGCCGCTTTATGCCGTTGGCCTGGCGCTGCTGCTGGGAGTGGCCCTGTTTGGTGAAATACGCAATGGCGCCCGCCGCTGGCTGCCGCTTGGAGTCGTCAGTATTCAGCCGTCGGAATTGATGAAAATCGCGCTGCCGCTGATGCTGGCCTGGTTTTTCCATCAGCGCGAAGCAACGTTGAAACTTCGCGATTTTGGCATTGCTGCATTGATTGTCGTTGTTCCGTTCCTGCTGGTTTTGCGTCAGCCGGATCTTGGCACGGCCATGCTGATTGCGGCTTCCGGTTTCTATGTGCTTTTCTTCGCCGGGTTGTCCTGGCGGATCATTGCCGGCTTGGGGGTGCTGGGCGCGGTGTCGCTGCCGCTGGCCTGGGGCCTGATGCACGATTATCAGCGGCAGCGGGTGATGACCCTGCTCGATCCGAGCGCCGATCCGCTTGGCGCGGGGTATCACATCATCCAGTCAACGATAGCGATCGGTTCGGGCGGAGTATTTGGAAAGGGGTGGCTCAGTGGCACGCAGAACCAGCTCGATTTCATTCCTGAACGCACGACGGATTTCATTTTTGCCGTTTACAGCGAGGAGTTTGGCCTGCTGGGTAACATCGTGCTCATGCTGCTTTATCTGGCGGTGGTGGCCAGGGGCCTGAAAATTGCCGAGCATGCGCCTTCCATGTTTGCAAGACTGATGGCGGGTACGATCAGCCTGAACTTTTTTACGTATGTATTCGTCAACATGGGCATGGTTTCCGGAATATTGCCGGTGGTGGGCGTACCGCTTCCGTTCATGAGCTACGGTGGTACGGCGCTGGTGACCCTGATGGTCGGATTTGGCATGCTGATGAGTCTGGCGACTCATCGAAAGCTTTTGAAAACATGATTAGGCGGACGTTTCCCACCTTGATTCTGATCGTGGCGCTGGCGGCTTGCAGCTCCGCGCCGCCCTCACGAGCGCCTTCTTCCGCGAGCACACCCCCGACTTCCGCCGCGAGAGGCGGCGGCTATTATTTGGACGACGGACCGGAAGACAATCCGCCGGCCAATCTGCATGCCGTTGCCGATGCTATTCCGAGGCTGGAGCCATTGCATCGTTTTGCCAATCGCCAGTACGTTGCGCTGGGGCAAAGTTATATTCCCGATACGGCATTGAAGCCTTATCGGGAAGAAGGCCTGGCATCCTGGTACGGACGCCGTTTCCACGGCAAGCGAACCGCGTCGGGCGAAACCTATGACATGTATGCCATGACGGCGGCGCATCGTACTCTGCCCATACCCAGCTATGCGCGGGTGACCTTGCCTGAAACCGGGAAATCCATCGTCGTTCGCATCAATGACCGTGGACCCTTTCACAAGAATCGCGTGATTGATCTGTCTTATACCGCAGCTTACAAGCTGGGGTATATCGGCATGGGAAGCGCGCACGTTGTTGTTGAGAGCATAGACCCCGCCAGTATCAATAGCAGCGGCAGTCTCCTCAAGCCGGGACACTATGTGCAATTGGGTGCTTTCGGAAAACAGGCCAACGCGGAAAAACTGCTTGCGCGCGCGCGTGAGGCTTTGGGGCTGTCAAACGAATTGACGCACGTCGCGCTGATTGATGATTTTCATCGCGTGAACCTGGGGCCCTTCCCAAACCAGACCGAAGCGGATGACTGGGCCGAAAAAACCCGCGCGGCGCTCGGCATCGAAACCATTACGATTGTTCGTTAGTCATGAAAACAATAATTGGCTTTTTTGCGTGTCTATTGTGTGTCGCGTCTTCCGTGGCCGACGTGGGTGCGCCGCCGCCGCCAAGGGTCGAAGCCCGGGCCTATCTGTTGTTTGATGTTTCCAGCGGACAAATGCTGGCTGGCCAGAATGCGGACCAGCGCCTGCATCCTGCATCGTTGACCAAGCTGATGGTGGCCTATCTTGCCTTTGACGCCTTGAAAAACCGGCAGCTCAAACTGGAGGAAACGCTTACGGTTTCGGAGGCGGCGGCAAGGGTGGAAGGCTCGCGCATGTTTGCCAAGGCTGGGCAATCCATCAAGGTGGAAGACCTGATTGCGGCATTAATTGTGCAATCGGCCAATGACGCCGCGCTGACCTTGGCCGAAGGCATGGCAGGCAGCGAGGAGGCATTCGTCGGCAGGATGAATGCGCAGGCCCAGAAGCTTGGACTGACGCAAACACGGTTTCGCAATGCAACGGGATATTCCCATCCCGAGCACAGAAGTACCGCGCGAGACATGACGCAGCTGGCCAGCATGCTCGTCGCGCATTTTCCGGATGCCTATCAGCGATATTTTGCGCAGCGCGAGTTCAGTTTCAATGGCCTGGCACAGCAAAACAGGAACCGCCTGTTGTGGCTGGACCCGCGGATTGACGGCGTCAAGACCGGACATACGCAGGAAGCCGGCTACTGCCTGATCGCCAGCGCCGAGCGTGGCAAACGGCGGCTGATTGCAACAGTGATGGGTGCGCGTTCGGATGCCGATCGCACGATGTATGCCCAGAAGCTGTTGAATTACGGCTTTCTGGAAACCGATTCGGTGAGGTTTTACCGGGCTGGCCAAGCGGTTGCCACGCTGCCGGTATACAAGGGCAGCCGGAGCGAACTGGGTATCGGCTTCCTGAAGGATTTTTCGCTGACCGTGCAGAAAGGCGTGGCCAGCCGGCTCAAGGCACAGATCATCACCCAGCAGCCTTTCCTTGCCCCCGTGAGCAAGGGGCAGGCAATGGGAACTTTGCGCATGACGCTTGATGGAAAGGTCGTCGGCGATTACCCCCTGGTGGCGCTGGAAGATGTTTCAATCGCAGGCTGGTTTGGGCGGTTCTGGGACAGCTTGCGGCTGCTGTGGAAATGAGCAGCCAGACCGTTTACCTCAATGGCAGGCTGCTGCCTTTGGAGGAAGCCACGGTTTCCATTCTCGATCGCGGGTTCATGCTGGGCGACGGCGTGTATGAACTGATCCCCGTTTACCATCGCAAGCCCTTTCGCCTGAACGAGCATTTGCGGCGTCTTCAACACAGTCTGGATGGCACCAGGCTGATGAATCCGATGCGGGATTCGGAATGGCAACAGATCATCACGCAAATGATTGCCTTGCACGAACCCGGCAACCAGTCGATTTATCTCCAAGTGACGCGCGGCGCGGCGCCTCGCGACCATGCTTTTCCAAAAACGGTTTCACCTACCGTGCTGGTGATGAGCAATCCTCTGAGTTCGCCCGATCCGGTTCAGATCGAGAAAGGGGTTTGCGCGGTTTCCTCGCCGGACCTGCGCTGGGGGCGATGCGATCTCAAGACCATTGGATTGCTGCCGAATGTGCTGGCCAAACAGAAAGCGGTTGAAGCCGGGTGCATCGAGTGTGTCCTGTTCCGCGACGGCGTGCTGACCGAGGGCGCGGCATCGAATATTTTCGTGGTCAAAAATGGCGTGATTCATGCGCCGGTCAAGGATCACCGCATGCTGCCGGGTATCACTTATGATTTGGTGATTGAACTGGCACGGGCTGACGGTATCCCGGTGGAGGTTCGCGATATTGCCGAGAACGAAGCACGAACCGCGGACGAATTGTGGCTGACTTCATCCAGTAGGGAAGTGCAGGCCATCGTTGAACTGGATGGCCTGCCTGTCGGAAGCGGTGCGCCGGGACCGCTATACCGGCGCATGTACAAGCTGTATCAGAATTTCAAGCAGACGCTTGGTAAGCGCTGATTTATTCGCTTGCGCGAAACATCAGCAGAAATTTTTTGCGGCACATGTCCGCGAAAATTTGCGCTTTCAATGACTTGCGTCATTGAGCGGCAAGCCGCTACGCGGCTTGCGCGGGAAATGCTGAATTGATCAGCGTTTTCCTCACTGGTCAGTCTTGAAGGTGTTGCCAACAAGATCCGCCACGTTGGCTTGCGGCGTGTGGCACTGTGTGCATACATGGCGCCCGTTGTTTCTGACCAGTTTTCCTTCGATCGTATCGTAGTGGCTTTCCGGCATGGAGGTCGGGATACCCTTGGTCTTTTTGCCGATCAGGCTCGGCTTGTCATGGCAGGTCACGCAGATGTTCTTGTTGGTGGTGATGGGGATAAAGGCCTCGATTTTGTGGGGAATCTGCGGGGGCGCGCTGTTCCAGGATCTGGGCAAGGCCGTGGCGGCCGAAGGTTCGGTCTTGGGGTATTCGAAAACACTGGGGCTGGGATCGTCAAACACGCTGGTCTTTGACAGACCGATTTCGTTGTCCGCCACGGGTTTGGATGTGGCGCAAGCGGTAATGACAACCGTGATGATTCCGATGAGTATGGCGCTGTTTTTCATGCTGGTCTCCTGGCCTGGTGTGCTGCGTTGAGGTTGTGCTGCTTGATCAAGGGTTTCAAATCGAAGCTCAAACTGTCTTCGGGGCAAATCGTGATGCAACGTCCGCAGTTGGTGCAATCCCGGGATGCCACCATGCCATTGTCCGCGGCCTGCCTGAAGTTGAGCACATGGGGCTCGGGGCACACGCGCACGCATTCCACGCAGCGGGTGCAGGTGCTGTCGTCAAAACGAACGCGCAATTGCGAGGCACAGCCGGCCAGACAGTAGAACGCGCCCAGCGGACAGAGATGACCGCACCAGCCATGTTTAACGACCAGCAGGTCAAACAGGAAAATTCCCAGGATCGCGGTGAGTCCCAGCCCCACTCCAAAAACCACTTCGCGGTGCAGCATGGATATCGGGCTGACCCATTCGAAAGCCGCAACGCCCAGCAGCGCGGACAGCGCCAGCGACAGGAGTAACGCCCACATGCGCACACTGCGGGAAAGATTGCAGAAATCCGGCATGCGCAGTTTCGCGCGCAACCAGGCCGCCGCATCGGTAACCAGGTTGACCGGGCATACCCAGCCGCAAAACGCCCGGCCGCCAATTAGCGCGTAGAACCCGAGAATGATGGCCGCGCCGATCAGCACTTCCTTGTCCAGCACGTGCAGGGTCAGCAGTTGCTGCAACACGGCGAAGGGGTCGGCCATGGGAATCACGCCCAGAAATTCTGAAGCCGAGAGATTGCCGCTCAGTAATGGACGCCCAGCCACTTCCCAGCCATAGCGTGCCGTGCCGAAGAACATGGCCAGGATGCCAAGCTGGGTAAACCGCCGGAGAATCAGGTAGCGCCAGCTCCAGAGTCTTCCGGTAATCGTCGTGGGCGGCGTGTACAGGCGCACGACGCGGCTCGATTTGATTCCTTCGGGGAGCTGTTGGACCTGGGCGTGCATCAGTACTCGATCCCTTTGTTGAGGGTATCCATTCCCGGTGCTTCTTTCGGCGCCACGGCAGGATTGGAAGGTTGTGCCGGGGCGGGAGCGGCGCCAGCAGCGAAATCCTGGGTGATTTCATCTTCGCGGGTCCAGCCCAGACGGTAATGCTCACCGATCTTGCCTTGTACGAGGCTTGGGTTGACGATGCGGATCGCGGCGACCTGAGTGGGACAGGCCTGCTCGCATAAGCCGCAACCCGTGCAATGTTCGGCATGAACCAGCGGAACAAACATCGCATGCTTGCTGATCTTGCGCGGGTGATTCTCGACCGTGATGGCCTTGCCCTTGACCGGACAGACGCGGTAACACACTTCGCAACGCAGGCCCAGCCAGGACAGGCAGTTCTCCTCGTCGATGACGGCCAGGCCCATGCGCGCCTTGTTGATGTCCTTGAGTGATTTTTCCAGTGCGCCGGTCGGACAGGGCGGAACGCAGGGGATGTCCGGGCACATGTAGCACGGTACCTTGCGCGGCTCGAAGTAGGGCGTGCCGATGGGCATGTCGCTGCCCGCCGTGGCCATCTTCAGGGTGTCGTAAGGACAGGCATTTGCGCACTGGCCGCATTTGATGCATTGCGCGGCGAAATCATTTTCAGGTAAAGCGCCCGGCGGGCGAAGCGCGAGCGTGGACGCCGATGCCTCCTGCCGCAACAGGTGAGACCAGATCAGGCCGCCGCAGGCTGCCAGGGCCGCGCCCTGCGCAGTCTTCAGCAGAAATTCGCGCCGCTTCTTTTCCATATCCGGGCAGGGTCAAGCACGTGGCGCAGTGCCACGTGTTGAGCCCCCTGGGCCTTATGCCTTATAAACCTTGACGGCGCATTTCTTGTAGTCGCTCTCTTTCGAGATCGGGCAGGTGGTGTCCAGCGTCACGCGGTTGATCAGCACGCCTTCGTCGAAGAAGGGCACATAGACATAGCCCTTGACCATCTTGTTGCGGCCGCCGGTTTCCACCCTTACTTTGACCTTGCCGCGGCGTGATTCCACCCACACCAGATCGTTGCGCTGCAAGCCGCGCTTTTGCGCATCTGCCGGATGGAGCCACATTACCGCGGCGGGTACCGCGCGATGCAGTTCCGGCACGCGACGGGTCATGGTGCCGGAGTGCCAGTGTTCCAGCACGCGGCCGGTGCACAGCCACAGGTCGTAGTTGGCATCGGGCTGTTCTGCGGGCGCGGCGTAAGGGCGGTAGAAAATCTTTGCCTTGCCGGCCAGTGGAACCGGCTTGGGATCGGTAATGCCGTCAAGGTTTCCAGTCGGGATGGCCTTGAACAAGTCGCCGTAGAACTCGAATCCGGCGCCTTTCTTCACATAGGGATCGTACTGCTCGTTGAAACGCCAGGCCACTTCCTTGCCATCGACCACCGGCCATTTCAGTCCGCGGATGTTGTCGCCGTGATAGACGTCGAAGTCCGCCAGATCCTTGCCCTTGCCGCGGCCAAATTGCACATATTCCTGCCACAAGGCTTTTTCGGGGAACCAGCCGTCGCCCAGCAGGGTGGCGACATGGTTGTCGTGTCCCTTGGATACGGCATCAGGCCATTTCACCTTGAGGTTGTCAGGCGTCGCGAACAGCACCTTGTACAGGCTGTCCTCCGGGGTGTAGCCGAGTTTCACTGCCTCGTCCATGACGCTGGGCAGTTTGTTGTCTTCATAGCCATCGACCTTGAGGCCGGGTACTTTTTGCTCGCCCCAGAAGTCCTTCACCTTGAAGCGTCTGGAGAATTCCATGGTCTGCCAGATGTCGGCACGCGCCTGTCCGGGAGGCGGAACCTGCTGGCGCCACTGCTGGGTACGACGCTCGGCGTTGCCAAAGCCGCCCCACTTCTCAAAAATCATGGCCGTGGGCAGGATGAGGTCGGCAATCTTGGCGGATACGCCAGGATAGGCTTCGGAGACGATGATGAAATTGTCGTTCTCGCGCGCGGCCTTCAGCCAGTGGTTGGCGTTGGGATGAGTGTGCCACGGGTTGTTGACCTGCACCCAGGCCCACTTGACTTGGCCGTCTTCCAGGTCGCGCAGAATTTTGGCGTAGAACGAGCCAATTTTAGGATTGATGGTTTTTCCGGGCACATGCCAGTATTTTTCAGTATCGGCGCGGTGCTTGGGATTGGGGATCAGGCGGTCGGCGGGCAGGCGATGGCAGAACGTGCCGACTTCGCGCGCGGTGCCGCAGGCCGAGGGCTGACCTGTCAGCGAGAAGGCGCCGTTGCCGGGCTGGGACTGCTTGCCCAGCAACAGATGATTCATGTAGCACTGCTCGTTGACCCAGGTTCCGCGCTGGTGCTGGTTGAAACCCATGGTCCAGAAGGAGACGACCTTGCGATCTTTTTCGATGTAGAAATCGGCCAGTTGCTGTAATTTTCCCTTGAAGCTTTCCAGCGATTCATCCGCATCCCCTTTGGCCAGTTCCGCCACGAAATCGAGCGTGTAAGGTTCCACGGCTTTCTTGAAATCGTCGAAGCTGATCATCCAGTGCTTGGCGGGATCGGCGGTATTTTTCTGGTCGACCACTTCACCTTCGGCCTTGCGTTGGGCAACGGCTTCGTACTTGTCGAGTTTGACTTTCAACTCCTTGGCCTGGGTATCCTTCTCGGCTGGATAGGCATATTTGTCGGTATTGCGCATGCCATAGCCGATGTCGTATGGCCCGGTGGCGAATACACAGTGCTTCTCGACGAAATCCTTGTTAACCGCATCGCGGGCGATGATTTCGCGGGCGATGTAGTTCTGGATGGCCAGGTCGGTGTTGGGTTTGAACAGGATTTCCAGATCGGCCAGGTCCGAACTCATGTTGCGGTAAGTTGACAGGTTGATGATGCGCACATTCTTGTTCGACAGCCGGCGGTCGGAAATGCGTGACCACAAAATGGGGTGCATTTCGGCCATGTTGGCGCCCCACAGAACCATGGTGTCGGTGTACTCGATGTCGTCGTAATTGCCGGCGGGCTCGTCGGTGCCGAACACACTGTAGAACGCGGCCACGGCCGAGGCCATGCAGTTGCGCGCATTGGGATCGATGTTGTTGGAACGGAAGCCGGCCTTGAACAGCTTGTTCATGGCGTAGCCTTCGTGGATGGTCCATTGGCCCGAGCCGAAGCAGGCGACGCCAGAAGGGCCTTTTTCCGCATAGGTTTTGCGAAACTGCTTTTCCATCTCGTCGAAGGCCTGATCCCAAGTGACGGGAACAAATTTCCCCTTCTTGTCGAATTTGCCGTCGGTCATGCGCATGAGAGGCTGAGTCAGACGATCCTGGCCGTAGAGAATCTTGCCGTTGAAATAGCCTTTGATGCAGTTGAGCCCCTTGTTGACGGGCGCCTTGGGATCGCCCTTGGTGGCGACGATGCGGCCGTCCTTGGTGGCGCACATGATGCCGCAGCCCGTGCCGCAGAACCGGCAAACGGCCTTGTCCCACTTCCAGCCTTTTTCAAGTTCGCCGGCGGCGGCTTCGGCCAGTTGCGACAGGGACATGCCCATGGTGGAAGCCGTGGAAGCGGCAACGGCGGATTTCAGGAATTCACGACGGGATAGATGCATGATGTCCTCCTAATGATGGGCTTAGTTATCTCGCAGGGCTTCGGGCACGGCGCCCAAACCCTGCAGTTTGTCGAGTTCTTCGGGGATGTGCGTGATGATTTCGTTGTCATCCTCGAAATAGTGGTAGACCATCTCGGCCGCGGCCACGCCGGGCAACGCCTTGATGGTACGCAATACATCGGTCTCGGCCTTGATGTTTTCAGCTTCCAGAACAGCGACAATGCGGCCGGTTTCAGGCTCCTGCTGGAATACTTCGACTCCCTCCAGTGCGTTTAGCGCATCGCTGACCTTGGGGATGTGCTGCGGCCTGGCCATGACCAGAATGCCAGAGTAATTCATGGTGCCCCCTCCTTTTTAGAGGGGATATGCTGCTCTTCTTAACGAAAAAAAACCTTGATGAATATCAAGGTTTTGATTGCAAACACGTTCAAGCTCGTCAAGAATAAAAAAAGGAGAAGCGAAAAATGATGATGGCAAAACGATCAAACGACCTTGCGGAGATGCTTCGGAGAGTGCCTCTTTTCAGCAAGGTGGAACCGGAAGATGCGGCGGCTATGGCCGAGCATGTGCGGGAACTTCGGGTTGAACGCGGCGAAATCCTGTTCCAGAAGGGTGATCAGCCTCATGGATTTTATGTCCTGCTGGAAGGGAGGATAACGCTGGCGTTTCCTTCGGAGCAAGGTACCGAGCGGATTCTGGAAGTGATCAAGCCGGGCGAATCTTTTGGCGAGGCGCTGATGTTTCTGGGACAGCCATACCCGATTTTTTCCCAGGCTGGCGTTGACAGCCGGGTGCTGGATATTCCGGAAGAGGCGATTACAAACCTGCTGGACAAGGATTGCCGTCTGGCGAAGCGCATGCTGGCGGGCATCAGCATCCGTCTGCATGAACTGATCAGCAATCTGGAGGCCTGTTCGATGCGTTCCAGCGCGCAAAGAGTGGCCTGCATGCTGCAGCACGCTGCCCCTTCAGCCGGTACTCAGGAATATGACGTGCAATTACCGGCGGCCAAGCACATCGTTGCTTCCCAGTTGAATCTGACCCCGGAAACCTTTTCCCGTGTGCTGCACGTGTTGACCGAATCGGGCTTGATTGAAGTGTCGGGCCGCGTGATCAAGGTGCTGAACGCGGAAGGCTTGCGCAAGCTTCAGCTTTAACGCACGGCAAAAATGAGCGATTCCCTGCTCGAGTTTCCTTGCGATTTCCCGGTCAAGATCATGGGCGCGGCGCGGGATGATTTTGCGCAAGCCATCGTCAAGATCGTGCGGGCTCATGCACCTGATTTCGACGCGGCTAGGCTTGACATGCGAGCCTCCGGCAAGGGCAATTACCTGGCGTTAACCTGTACGATTCGTGCGGTTTCCAAAGAGCAGCTCGACAATCTCTATCGCGATCTGTCATCGCATCCCTACGTAAAGATTGTCCTTTGAACCGGCTGGTCATCAGGCATCTTGGGCGGCTGGACTATGAGCCCGCGTGGCGCGCCATGCAGGACTTCACTGCGGCCCGGAATGAAGGCACGCCGGATGAATTGTGGGTATTGGAACACCAGCCCGTGTTCACCCTCGGGCAGGCGGGCAAGCGTGAACATTTATTGCGGCCGACGGATATTCCGGTGGTTTCCATTGATCGTGGCGGGCAGATTACCTACCACGGACCGGGCCAGGTTGTGATTTACGTGCTGGTGGATTTGAAACGGCGCGGCTATGGTGTGAAGGAACTGGTGCACCGCATGGAACAGGCGGTGGTCGATCTGTTAGCGGAGTCGGGTGTGCAAGCCGAGCGGAAAGCTGGCGCGCCCGGTGTGTATGTCGCGGGTGCGAAAATTGCCGCGCTGGGATTGCGCATCAAGCAGGGCCGCAGCTATCACGGGCTGGCGCTCAATGTTGACATGGATCTATCACCATTTGCACTGATCAACCCATGCGGCTATCCGGGCATGGCAGTTACCCAGACACGGGATCTGGGAATGCCGGAGTCAATCAACTCGCTAGGCGAAATGCTCGCCCGGCGGCTGGCTGGAAAAATTACTGCCTAAAAGCCGATCGCTTCGGCCTGATACCCCTCATCCTGAATGCTGTGCACAATATCGCTGGCGCGGCCGCAATCTGAATCGTAAGCAACGACCATCAAGTGCGGATGGTCGACTGAAATGCCCGCACCTACTACGCAGGGCTGCTGTCTCACATAATCTTCCAGTTGGCATTGTTCTTCGGGCGCCAGGGTTTTATCCACATGCACCAGAAAATCGGCAATACGCTGTTCCATGGTTTTCTCCTGAACAGGTTGAGGTGTTTTGTGTATAGACCAGACGCGGGACGTTGGATAGCGGTAAAATAAGCCTTTGATTTTTCAGGCGGATCGTGACGTGGCCGACATCAAATTGCACAAGGGCGAAGCCAAGACTTCGCGTATCCCTATCAAGGTGGTGCCCCAGCCAAAATTGAAAATGCCGGGCTGGATACGTGCCAAGTCGCCCAGCCATCCGGATGTGTTGCGCCTGAAGGAGATATTGCGCGAACAGAAGCTGCACACGGTCTGCGAAGAAGCTTCCTGTCCGAATCTGGGAGAATGCTTCGCGCATGGCACGGCCACGTTCATGATTCTGGGCGACCTATGCACGCGCCGTTGTCCGTTCTGCGATGTGGGACATGGCAAACCATTGCCGCCGGACCCGGATGAGCCGCGCCATTTGGCGGAAACCATCGCCGCCATGAACCTGAAATATGTCGTGATTACCAGCGTGGACCGGGACGATCTGCGCGATGGCGGGGCGCGGCATTTTTCCGAGTGCATCCGCGCTGTCCGTGAAAAATCACCGGACACAAGAATTGAAATCCTCACCCCGGATTTCCGGGGGCGGCTGGAAACCGCGCTGGATGAACTGGATGCCGCCCCGCCCGACGTGATGAATCACAATCTGGAAACCGTGCCGCGCCTGTACAAGGCCGCCCGTCCGGGCGCGGACTACGCGCATTCGCTGAAACTGCTGGAGGATTTTCACGCGCGGCATCCCGGCATCCCCACCAAGTCAGGTCTGATGGTTGGGCTGGGCGAAACCGATGAGGAAATTCTCGACGTCATGCGTGACTTGCGCGCGCAGGGCGCGGACATGCTGACCATCGGCCAGTATCTCCAGCCTTCGGGCGCGCATTTGCCTGTGCTGCGGTATGTGACGCCGGATCAGTTCAAGAGGTTTGAACAGGCCGCGCTAGAAATGGGCTTCAGACAGGCGGCCTGCGGGCCGATGGTGCGATCCAGCTATCACGCCGATTTGCAGGCGCAAGCACTTGTGAAATAAAAAGGGCGCCCCTTTTAAGGCGCCCGGCACTGGAGGTGCCTGAAACTTTCAAACGCAGCCTGTCGGCTTGGGCAGACCGCCGTATTTGGTGATGGGTTTCATCGGGCCGGTCATCCACATGCTGAACACTTCCTTCTGGTCCATGTCGATGTACTTGGCAAATTTGCGGATGGGCGGCACGGCCTGATATTCGTCGAAGTACTCGCGTGCCTTGAGAATTTGTTCCCACTTTGCGTCCGTCAAGTCGATGCCATCAGCTTCGGCCATTGCCTTGCCGATTTCTTCGGTCCACTCATTCATGTTTTCCAGATAGCCATCGCCATCGCGTGCAGGCAGTTCCATGGTTTCACCTCGTTGAAAATTGTTGAACAAATTAGTCGGGTACTATTTAAGAATACTTGAGTGAATTTGTCAACTATCGTGCTGGATTATTTGAGCAGGCGTCGGCGGGTCAACCCCAAGGCCAGCCAGAAACCAATAAATCCCCAGCCCAGCAGTGCAGCGATGTGCATTGGCCATTGCGCCGGAATATGGCCTCTCACCAGCGGCCGGGCGATTTCGATGGCGTGCGTGAGCGGCAGCCAGGCGGAAATTTCGCGCAAGAGGACCGGCAGTTGGCTAACAGGGTAAAACACACCGCACAGCAGCACCATGGGCGTGATGACCAGCGTGAAGTAGTACATGAAAAAATCGTAGCTGGGCGAAACCGCCGTCATGACCAGACCCATGCCGGAAAAACACAGCCCGATCAGAAAAGCCAGCGGGATCAGCCACAGGGACAAGGCCCAATTGGCCTGCAAGCCCAATACCCAGATCACGGCAAGAATCGCCACGCCGGACAGCAGGCTTTTGCTGGCGGCCCACAGCCATTCCCCCATGAGCACGTCGTCCAGTTCCAGCGGGGTGTTGAGGATGGCTTCCCAGGTTTTTTGTACATGCATGCGCGAAAAGCCGGAATACAGGGTTTCGAAGGTGGCGCTGTTCATGGTGGAGTAGGCCACGGTACCCGCGCCCAGAAAAGTGAGATAGGACATGCCGTCGACATCCGGCAGCAAACTACCCAGGCCGAATCCGAGGCCCAGCATGTACAGCATGGGGTCGGCCAGGTTGCCGAGTACGCTGGGCAAGGCGAGTTTTTTCCAGACCAGGAAATTGCGCCGCCAGACCGGGATGAAGCGCAGGGAGAAGCACGGGAATCTGAACAGGCTTCCCATCAATCCCTCAATTCCCGTCCGGTAAGTTTGAGAAATACATCTTCCAGATTGGCGGGCCGGTGTAGGTATCTCAGATCGGACATGTTTTTAAGAGCATCCAGCAGCGGACCGGGCTGGCGGGTGTAGCAGAAAAGTGTATCGCCGGCTTCCTCGATGCGGTCGGCAAGGCGCGCGCCCTGTTGGCGTCCCCATGTAATGGCTTCTTCGCCATAAATTTCCACGACATCGGGTTCGATGTGGGTGGTGATGAGTTCGCGCGGACCGCCCTCGGCAATGGTGCGTCCGTGGTCGATGATGGTCAGCCGGTCGCACAGCCGCTCTGCCTCGTCCATGAAATGCGTGGTGAGCAATATCGTCTTTCCTTGAGAAAGCAGTCTGCGCAGCCCTTGCCAGATGACATGACGGGCCTGGGGATCGAGGCCGGTGGTGGGCTCATCAAGAAAAATGACATCCGGGTCGTTGACCAGCGCGCGGGCGAGTGTCAATCGCCGCTTCATCCCACCGGAAAGCGTCTGGATTCGGGATTCCGCCCGGCCTGACAGACCGGCGAAATCAAGCAGGGCGGGAATCCGCTCACGGATGACCGCATCCTTCAATCCAAAGTAACGGCCGTAGGTCAGCAGATTTTCCGTAACGGTAAAGTCCGGGTCGAGATTGTCCATCTGCGGCACGACCCCTACCCGTAGTCTGGCCTGGCGCGCGAGCGAAGGTACTGGCAGGCCCAGCACCTGGATTTCACCGCCATCCGGCGTGATCAGCCCCAGCAGCATTTTCAGCGTCGTGGTTTTGCCGGCGCCATTCGGGCCGAGCAGCCCATGGCAGGTGCCGGGCATCAGACTCAGGTTGAGCCCCGCAACCACTTCTGTCACGCCGTAGCGCTTTCGCAGGGTATGGGTGCTTACCACCGGCATTGGCTGATAACCGCGTCTTTCAATTCGGGTAGCTTGCCGTGGAAGAAGTGTCCGCTGCCGCGGATAATGGTAAGTGGTACGTGATGCTGGCTGGCCCAGGCTTGCGCCGCGCTGAACGGCACGACTTCATCTTCGTCGCCATGTATCAGCACTGTGCCTGGCACAGGTGCTTTAAACGGATATAAATTAACCGCAGGCGCTACCAGAATCACACAGTCCGTGCTTATCAGGCTGGCAACGCGGTGCTGCACATAACCGCCAAAGGAAAAACCGGCCAGACGCCAGGGCAGGCCGGGGTAGCTTCTGCTGACGAAATTGATAATGGCGAGCAGGTCTTCGGTTTCACCTTCGCCACGGTCGTACTCGCCTTCACTCATGCCTACGCCGCGAAAATTCGGGCGCACGGCAACGAAATCATGGTCGGTCGCCACGCGCGCCAGCGTGTGAACGACCTTGTTGTCCATGCTGCCGCCCTGCAGTGGATGAGGATGTGCAATAAGCAGCAAGCCTTTGCGGGATTCACCCGGGTCGTCGATGATGGTTTCCATGCGGCCACCGGGTGTTTCAATCCGCAGCTTGTGCCGTTTCAGGCGCAGATCGTCTTCGGCTTGAGGTAAGGAAATGCCCATCAGATTTTCAGGCGATCGACGATCCGGTCGTTCTGCAGGTGCTCGCGCAGGATTTCATCGATATCTGCCTCGTCGATATAGGTGTACCAGATGCCCTGCGGATAGACGACCAGCAACGGGCCTTCGCTGCAACGGTCCATGCAGCCAGCCGAATTGATCCGGCATTTGCCGGGGCCGTTCAGATTGAGTTTCTTGACCTGCTTCTTCAGGTAATCGCGCATATGCTGGCCGCCGGAAGCGCCGCAGCATTTGGCCCCATCCTCGCGCTGGTTGGTACAGAAAAAAACGTGGTATTTGAAATAAGTGTTGTCCGGCATTCTTTAAAACTCGTTGTATTTTGCGGCATTGCCCCGTGCCTGCTCGACGGGATATTTCCGGGCATTGATTTCGAGCTTGTCGGCCGCTGCTTCCAGCAGATCGATATCCAGCAAATCAGCCAGACGGGTCAGGTAGATGAGCACATCGGCGATTTCCTGCCGCACCTGTTCGTGGCGTTCAGGATCCAGCGCCGCGCTTTCCTCGGGAGAAAGCCACTGAAATCGTTCGACCAGTTCCGCTGCTTCGACAATCAGCGCCATGGCCAGATTCTTGGGTGTGTGATAACGCTCCCATTGCCGGGAAAAGGCAAATTCCCGAATTCTCGATTTGAGTGTGTCGAGAGAGTCGATTGAAGTCTCTTGCATGTGTGGATGATACCGCATGGTGTTGGCATGCATTTCTGTCGAAGTGTCAGGGTTTTGACATATTTGATGGGCACCCGCCTGTTTGCATCAGTAATTTGCCCTCAGCAAGCTCGAATCAATTGGAAAACCGGGTGTGCTAAGCTTGGCGTGCTTGTTGCTAGCCAGTATGGACAAGTTATGGCCGCCAGAAACCAAATGGTTTTTGGCATAATGCCCAGTTCCAAGCGATTTTTGAGGAGAAATCATGCCTGCCCTGAATAAAGTCATCCTGAGTGTGGTCGCGGCAAGTGCGGCCGTATTGGTCGCGGGATGCTCAAATACCCCTACCTATCCGCCCGCTCCGGCCAAATCGGCAGTTCAGGACTGGAATTATCTGATTGGCCCGGGTGACACCGTCAATGTATTCGTCTGGCGGAATCCCGAAGTGTCGGGCAATTTCCCGGTTCGTCCAGATGGCAAAATGACCATGAATCTGGTCGAGGACATGCAAGCCTCTGGCAAGACGCCCAGCCAGCTTGCGCGGGATATTGAGAAGTCTCTGTCCAAATACATTCAGGAACCCATTGTGACGGTCATCGTGGGAGGCGGAGTGGGTCCTTTCAGCCAGCAGATTCGCGTGGTGGGCGAGGCAGCCAAACCCCAGGCGCTCAATTATCGCGAAAACATGTCCCTGGTTGACCTGATGATTGCCGTTGGCGGCCTGACCGACTTCGCCGCGGGCAACAAGGCGTATATCCTGCGTACGGAGGGTGACAAGCAGCAAAAAATGGGTGTCCGCCTCGAAAGCCTGATGAGGGATGGCGATTACTCAGCCAATGTGGATTTGCGGCCCGGCGACGTGCTCGTGATTCCGGAAAGCCTTTTCTAAATCCAATAAAAACGGCAATGCCCGTCCCGATGGGGCGGGCGCTCCCCAGGAGTCCCCATGGATCAAGTCGTTCAGCAACTAATGTCGTATGCGCGAGCCATCTGGCATCGCCGGTGGTATGTCGCCATTGTGGCTTGGCTGATTTCAATTGCGGGCTGGGTCGGAGTGTATTTGTTGCCGGATCGCTATGAAGCATCGGCTCGCGTTTATGTCGATACTCAGACACTGCTCAAGCCCTTGTTATCCGGTTTGACGGTTGATCCGGGAGTGGAGCAGCAGATCAAGTTGATGACTCGAGCATTGGTTAGCCGGCCAACTCTGGAAAAAGTCGCGCGGATGACTGATCTTGATATCCATGCGAAAACACCGGAAGACACCGAAAAAATGCTGGATGATCTGGCGGAAAAAATTTCCATTGCCGATACCGGCCGGGAAAATCTCTACACATTAAGTTATCAGGACAAGAACCCCGAGCTTGCCAAGAAAGTCGTGCAAGCGCTATTGACGATTTTCGTTGAAAGCAGTCTGGGCAAGACCCGGCAGGATATTGCGTCGTCGCAAAAATTCATTGAAGAGCAGTTGCAACAGTATCAACAGAAACTGGTGGATGCTGAAAACGCACTGAAGGAATTCAAGCAGAAGCACGTGGGGGTCATGCCGGGACAGGGTGGGGATTACTACGCAAAGCTGGAACAGGGGGCAACCCAGTTGCGTCAGGCCGAACTTGATTTGCGTGAAGCCACCAACCGCCGTGATCAACTCAAACGTCAGCTGGAGGACGAGGAACCGGAACTGGCTGCCGCTGCAGCCGTGGTCTCCACCAGCTCGGAGGTCGATGGACGCATCCAGGCCCTCGAGAAGCAAATGGATAGCCTGCGCTTGCAATATACCGATTTGCATCCTGACATTCAGTCTACCAAGCGGCTGATCGCCAAACTGGAAGAGCAGAAAAAACAGGAGATTGCCGCGCGCAAGGCGGATCCATCCGGTGCCAAGATACAGAACCCGGTTTATCAGCAGTTGACCATTGCAATTGCCGAGGCAGATGGAACAGTTGCCTCGCTGAGGGCGCGGGTCGGCGAGTTTCAGGGCCGTTACAATGCCTTGCGTAGTGCTTCTTCCATGATTCCTCAGGTCGAGCAGGAATATACCCAGCTCATGCGGGATTACGATGTCTACAAATCGAATTACACAGAGTTGCTGGCTAAACGCGAATCAGCCGCCATGTCCAGTGAAGTGGAGAGCAAAACCGATACGGTTGATTTTCGTGTGATCGACCCGCCACGCGTCCCGCTTACACCGGCCTGGCCCAATCGACCGTTGCTGCTGTCACTTGTGCCTCTGGGCGGTCTTGTTGCCGGTTTCGCGGCGGCATTTCTGATTAGCCAGATCCGGCGTACGGTCGCGGATCGCAAATCATTGCGCGAACTTACAGGCCTGCCGTTACTGGGCGCGGTCACCAAAATCGAGACCGATGAGGCGAGAAGAGTTCGCCGCAAACGTCTGATGGCGTTTCTGGCAACGATTGGAAGCCTTGTGGGCGCCTATGGTGTTTTGATTACGCTACACCTGGTGCTGGCCAGGGCGGCATGAGGAGTTTGTGATGAGCATCATAGAAAAAGCCGCAAAGAAACTCGGCGATTCATCTGTACAAATGCCGCCACAGCAAACTGTCCAGGCGGATCACACGCACGTGCGTGAAGAAAGCCTCATAGAAGGGGCGCTCGCCAAACAAAGGGTTGTTACTTCACAGCCGGGACATTCTCCAGAAGTGCGTTCGGAGCCGTCAGTGCATTTTGAAGATGAGCCGGAAGGAACCAGCCAGGCTCAATCCATCAATCTGTCCCGCATGCATCGCATGGGCATGATTACCCCGGATGCGGAAAAGAGCCAGATTGCCGAAGAATTCCGCATTATAAAAAGGCCATTGATTGCCAATGCCTTTGGCCAAGGCGCGACACGCGTCAAGAATGGCAATCTAATCATGGTGACCAGCTCTCTGCCTGGCGAGGGCAAATCCTTTTGCGCCATCAATCTGGCCATTTCCATGGCCATGGAAATGGATCGTACGGTATTGCTGGTGGATGCGGACGTTGCCCGCCCGCGTGTGCCTGAATACCTGGGCCTGCATACCGATCTGGGCTTGCTGGATGTGCTGCGCGATAAAAAACTGAAACTGTCCGATGTTATGATCAAAACGGATATCGCGAAACTTACTGTTCTGCCCGCTGGCCGTACCTACAAACGTGCGACCGAATTGCTGGCAAGCGCAGCGATGACCGATCTCGTCGAAGATATCGGCAACCGGTATCATGATCGGATAATCATTTTTGATTCTCCGCCCTTGCTGGCAACCAGTGAGTCCAGTGTGCTGGCCACACATATGGGTCAAATCGTCATGGTCGTGGAAGCCGAAAAAACTTCCCAGGAAGCTGTTCGAGAAGCTTTGAGCCATATTCAGTCATGCGAAGTGGTCAGCATGCTTTTGAATAAGGCGACACCTTCACCTGGGGCGGATTATTATTACGGCTATTACGGTAGCTACGGGAAATAAATTTTGCGAGTTGGAATGCGTCATCTTCAGAACTGCCGAAGCTTGCTTCTACTGGGAGCTGTTTTCTTGCCGGTTAATTCAATGGCGTTGGATTGGCGGTTCGAACCTTCTGTCAGTGCGGCGGCAACAGTCACTGACAACGGTACACAAAGCCAGAATGGCGATGGCGCCCTGATTCTCTCGGTTACGCCGGGTGTCGTCATCAGGTCGGAAGGTTCCCGCCGGGTTCAGGCACAGCTTGATTACGGATTGAGCGCGATTGAGCGTTTTGGCGACAGCAGCACGAATAATTCGGATGACCTGACCCATCGGCTTAATGCCACAGGCAAAGCCGAACTGGCGGAAGACCTGTTTTTCATCGAAGGCAATGCCAATATATCCCAGGCTCTTGGTTCACTCCTGGGCGCGCCAGGCGACAGCAATCTGGACACGGGCAACCGGACGTCCGTGGGCGTTTACAACCTTAGCCCATATCTGACCAAACGCTTTGGCACGTTTGGAAACGGGATGCTGCGTTACAGCCGCTCGGGCGCGATATTTGAGAATAACGTTGGCGGCAATATCGCTTCGGATACGATACGGGCGGACTTCAACAGCGGTACGCAATTCAATGATTTGCTCTGGGGGCTGAATTACTCCCTGCGCGATGCCACAACGCAAAATGGCGCAGATACCCAGTTTGAATCGTATGGCGCCACATTGGGTTATGCCCTGACACGCAAGTTCCGGCTCAATGGTTCGTTTGGTTATGACAAGAATGATTACCCGCATTTGGCTGGCACAAAGACAGAGGGCGATTACTGGACGGCCGGTTTCGGCTGGTCTCCCAGCCGCCGTACCTCGGTCGAGGCCTCGTTTGGCAAGCGGTATTACGGGGACAATTATTTGTTTGGTTTCAAGCATCGCAGCCAATACTCACAGTGGAACATCCAGTACAGTGAAGACGTCAGCGATATAGCCGAACAAATTCTGAATTTTTCGGGTGTGATTTTCTGGGATTGCGCGGGGGTGCTCAAACAGACCGTAAACTCGTTCGATCCACCCGAACCGGGGTGTACGCTCGCAGGCTTGGGCGTCAGTACTGGCTTGGCGAACGGTGTTTATATCCTGAAAAGCCTGAGTGGTGGCGTGACCTGGGGCAAGGGCAGGTTGGGCGCCAGCCTCGACGTGCACGACTCCCGTCGCAACTATCAGCAACTCGCGGGCGATCTTGAAGACCATACACGTGGCATCCGCGGCAGTGTGAGCTACAAACTGGCACCACATTCCACGCTGACAGCTTCGCTTGGTTTTGATAACACTCAGGTTCCTGCGGGCTTGCCGTCAGGCTCGATTACTCCCGGAACTGACCGGGATGATGATATTTACACTGCTTCCCTGGGTGTCAACCACCAGTTTCAGGCCAAGCTCAATGGCTCGTTGATTTTCCGGCATCAGCAACGCGAGTCCAGTGTCGATATCGCGGATTTCACCGAAAACAGCCTGACGGCGACCGTGACCATGCGATTCTGAGGACGCCATGTACGATACCTATTACCACTTCACCGCCAAGCCTTTCCAACTCAGCCCTGACCCGCGTTTTTTCTATGGCAGCAAGGGGCACAAGCGGGCAATGGCCTATCTTGAATACGGGCTGTCACTGGGTGAAGGGTTTATCGTCATTACCGGGGATGTGGGCGCCGGCAAAACCACCTTGGTGCGCAATCTGTTCAAACAGATGGAAGAAGAGAACATCATCGCGGCCCAGCTTGTCTCAACCCAGCTGGATGCTGATGACACCCTGCGCAGTGTGGCCGCGTCATTGGGACTGGAGCATGAAGGCATTAGTAAATCCGCGCTGCTGAAAAATCTCCAGGATTTTCTGACCGCTGCGTCGCGTCAGAACAAGCGCGTGCTGCTGGTGGTCGACGAAGCGCAGAATCTCACCCCGCGCGCGGTTGAAGAGTTGCGCATGCTGTCCAATTTCCAGAACGATGATCGCTCGCTGATCCAGACTTTCCTGCTGGGTCAGCCGGAATTTCGTGGCATTCTCCAGAGTGTGGACATGCAGCAATTGCGTCAGCGCGTGATTGCGTCCTATCACCTTGGGCCGCTGGATGCGGATGAAACGCGGGGCTATATTGAACACCGGTTGAATCTGGTTGGCTGGAAAGGCTTGCCCAGTTTCAGTGATGACGCATTCCAGGCCATTCACCGGTTTACTGGCGGCATTCCGCGCCGCATCAACACGTTCTGCGATCGCCTGATGCTGTTTGGCTATCTGGAAGAGAAGGCGCATTTCGGTGACGAAGAGATATCGGAAGTAATCGAGGATTTGCGCCACGAAGTGGCTCATCAGGAAAACACGCCCACGCTCATGTCGGCAAGAACGGGAGTTTTGCCTCCTCCGGGCATGGCTGAAGAGACCGTCAGGCTGTCCCAGCGTGTCGAACTGATGGAACGTTCCGTCAACCGCATCCTGCCCATCGTGCGAAAGATTCTCTTCATGGTCAGCGAAAAACAGGCTGGCAACGAGGAGATCGATCAACAGCCGCCCATCGAACGCGCGGGCTAATCCCCGCGGATCACAACGTCATGACGCAAGTGTTATGCATTGTCGGCGCCCGGCCGAACTTCATGAAAATCGCGCCAATCATGACGGCGTTTCAGGCATCAGGCATTTCCGCAAAGCTTGTCCATACCGGCCAGCATTACGATGAAGCGATGAATGACCGTTTTTTCAGCGATCTGGGCATTCGGGCGCCGGACTATCATCTGGAGGTCGGCTCCGGTTCCCATGCCAATCAGACTGCCGAGGTGATGAAGCGCTTCGAACCGGTGATGCTGGAAGAAAATCCTTCGGCCGTTCTGGTGGTGGGCGATGTCAATTCCACCATCGCCTGCGCGCTGGTGGCCAGCAAACTCAATGTCCCGGTCGTTCATGTCGAAGCAGGGTTGCGCTCCTATGACCGTGGCATGCCTGAAGAAATCAATCGCGTGTTGACCGATCAGATTTCCAGCCTGCTGTTTACGACCGAACGTTCCGCACTGGAAAATCTGAGGCGCGAAGGCATCGGCGAAGCCTCGGTACATTTTGTCGGCAATGTCATGATTGACAGCCTGCACCGCAATCTTGCCCGGGCCGTGCCTGCAGGCCAGACGCTGGGTGGCAAGGCGGATCAATATGCCCTGCTCACGTTGCACCGGCCTTCCAATGTGGATGACAAATCCGTGCTGGCGTCTCTACTCGAAGCAGTCGATGAGATCAGCCGCGGCCTGCCGGTGATCTTTCCGATGCATCCGCGTACCCGCGCCAAGGTTGAGTCATTTGGTCTCCATGAGCTGCTGAAAAATCTTCGTGTCCTGCCGCCTGCCGGTTACCTGGAAATGCTGGGGTTGATGAAATCCGCCCGTCTGGTGATGACGGATTCCGGCGGCATCCAGGAAGAGACTACCGCGCTGGGCGTACCCTGCCTGACCCTGCGCGAAAACACCGAACGGCCCATTACGCTGCATGAAGGTACCAATACCCTGATCGGGGTGGACACGAATGCGTTGAAAAAAACAGTCAGCGAAATATTGGCCACGGGCGGCAAGGCCGGACGGATTCCCGAATATTGGGACGGACGGGCGGCGGAACGCATTGCCCAGGTAATGAAGGACTGGCTGTCTTCCTCCATGGAAAGGGAAGTCGCCTGATGAAAATCATCAATGCCATGACCATCGACGTGGAAGACTATTTCCAGGTCTCGGCATTTGAAGGCTGCATCGACCGGCGCGACTGGGACAATCTGCCCTGCCGGATCGAGCGCAACATGGATGTGATTCTGGCCCTGCTGAACGAAGCTGACGTGAAGGCGACTTTCTTCACGCTGGGATGGATCGCCGAACGTTACCCGGGTGTGGTGCGCGGCATCATCGGCAATGGACACGAACTCGCCAGCCATGGATATGGCCATCAGCGGGCAAGCGATCTGGACCGTGAACAGTTTCGCCAGGATGTGGATCGGGCCAAGAAAATTCTGGAAGACCAGAGCGGCCAGACTGTAAGCGGTTACCGCGCGCCAAGTTTTTCCATTAGTGACCGCAACCGCTGGGCGATCGATGTGCTGGAGGAGACCGGCCATCGTTACAGCTCAAGCATTTTCCCGGTGAAGCACGATCACTACGGCATGCCTGACGCGCCGCGTCACCCGTGGCAACCCAATGGCAAGGACGGATTGTGGGAACTGCCACCTACCACCGTGCCGATGATGGGGCGGAACCTGCCCGCGGCGGGGGGCGGCTGGTTTCGGCTGATGCCTTATGGGCTTTCGCGCTGGCTGATAAATCAGGTCAATACAAAAGAGCAGTCACCCTGCATGTTTTATTTCCACCCCTGGGAAATAGATCCGGACCAGCCCCGCCAAAACGGTGCCCGGCTCAAGTCGCGTTTTCGTCATTACGTCAATCTGAAACACATGCAGGGCAAGCTTCGTCATTTGTTGAACGACTTTGAGTGGGACCGCGTCGACCGGGTCTTTCTCAATCATTGAATGTGATGTCAGTAGTTCTTGAAGCCGAAATTCTTTCCGTTCCGGCAGGCGAACCTCATGTCCGGAAACTGACGGAAGCGGAATTCGCGCGCTGGGATGCCTATGTCATGGCGCATCCCAAGGCGACTTTTTTTCATCGTGCCGGATGGCAGCGTGTTATTCAGCGCGCATTTGGTCACCGCACACACTTCCTGTTCACCGAGCAAAGCGGCCGGATCACAGGCATCCTGCCGCTTGCCGAAATCAACAGCCGCTTGTTTGGCCATAGTCTGTCTTCGCTGCCGTTTTGTGCCTATGGTGGAGTCGTGGCCGATGATGACGAAGCGCGCAGGGCACTGGAAACCGCCGCCGTCTCGCTTGCCCGCGAATTGAACGTGGGCCATCTGGAACTGCGCAATCTTGAGCCGGTGCATGCCGACTGGCCCGCCAAACGCGATCTGTACGTCACTTTTCGCAAGTCCATTCTGCCGGATGTGGAGGCGAACATGAATGCCATTCCGCGCAAGCAGCGCGCCATGGTCAGAAAAGGCATCAAGGCCGGACTGGTAAGCGAAATGGATGAAGGCGTCGAACGCTTCTTTGACGTTTTTTCGGATAACGTCCATCGGCATGGCACGCCCGCACTGCCCAGAAAATATTTCCAAATCCTGCGTGAAGAATTCGGCAGCGAATGTTCCGTCATGTCTGTGCTCAAGGACGGACAGGTTGTCAGCAGCGTGCTGAGTTTTTACTTTCGCAATGAAATCCTGCCTTACTATGCAGGCGACATGCCCGAGGCACGCGATCTGGCCGCCAACGATTTCAAGTACTGGGAACTCATGCGGCGGGCATGCGAAGCAGGCTACACCCTGTTTGATTACGGACGCAGCAAGGTGGGCACGGGTCCCTGGCACTTCAAGAAAAACTGGGGATTCGAGCCCCAGCCGCTGAATTACGAATATCAGCTGATCAAGGCAGCAGATATTCCGGACGTGAACCCGCTCAATCCGAAATACCGCCTGTTCATCGCGGCCTGGAAAAAGCTGCCTTTGCCGGTAGCCAATTTCATCGGCCCTCACCTGGTGCGGAATCTGGGGTGAAGCAAGCTTTACTGTTTCTCGCGCACCGGCTGCCCTATCCGCCCAACAAGGGCGACAAGATTCGTTCCTACCATCTGCTGAGGTTTCTGGCCGAGCGCTATCGCGTTTATCTGGGCGCGTTCATCGACGACCCGGCCGACCGTGTTCATGTCGATGCATTGCGCCAATGGTGTGCGGATGTGAAAGTGGTTGAACTGAATCCTCGTCAGGCAAAACTTGCCAGCCTGAGAGGATTGCTGACTGGCGAAGCGCTCTCTCTGCCGTACTATCGAAACGCCCTGTTATCCGATTGGGTGAGGCATGCAGTTTCAAGCAACAATATCGATATTGCCGTAGCCTTTTCATCCGCCATGGCCCAATACGCGCCGGAAGACATGCGGATAAAGCTCATGGACATGGTGGATGTGGATTCGGACAAGTGGGCACAGTATGCGCCGACCAAACCGTGGCCCCTGTCCTGGCTGTACCGGCGCGAGGCGCGCAAGCTTGGCGAATGGGAATGCAGCGTCGCGCGGGATTTTGATGCCAGCTTCCTTGTCTCCGGCGCGGAGGCGGCGCACCTGAAACGCATGACGACAGAAGCCGCGGGCAAAATCGACTGGTTTGAAAACGGGGTCGACACAGCCTATTTCCAGCCTGATTCAAATTTGGCATCGCCTTATCCGGAAAACGTTATTCCCATTGTCTTCACCGGAGCCATGGATTATTGGCCCAATATCGATGCGGTTAACTGGTTTGCCCGTGAAATATTCCCCAAGGTGCGCGACGCCATTCCCAATGCCATGTTTGCCATTGTCGGAAGCAATCCCTCGGAAGCGGTGAAGGCACTCGGCACGCAGCGCGGTGTCTGGGTAACCGGCAGGGTAGACGATGTGCGACCCTACGTGCAGCATGCTGCCTGCGCCGTCGCGCCTTTGAGGCTTGCGCGCGGCGTACAGAACAAGGTACTGGAGGCCATGGCCATGGCACGTCCCGTCGTGGCCAGCCCACAGGCCGCTGAAGGCATTTCTGCCCAGGCCGGAGAAGATTTCATGGTCGCGGAAAACGTCGCGGATTTTGCCGCCCAGGTGGTGGCGGTCTGCAAGGGCCTTTATTCCGATATGGGAGCACAGGCACGGGCCAGAATATTGCTAGCGTATGACTGGCAAACCAATCTTTCACGAATCCTGCCGCATCTGGAAGCCAGTCGTTCCGGTACGGTGCATGAAAGCTCGTCATGTCTGTCATGAACAACACAGTTCCGGCTCCCGCAGCTTTTCCATGGACCAGGGCCGCCATGCTTGCCGGCCTTGTGCTGCTGGCCGTTTTTGCCCTGTACTGGCCGACGTTCCATTCCATGGTGGAAATCTGGGAGCGTTCGGAAACATTCACCCACGGTTTTCTGATTTTCCCCATTAGCGCCTGGCTGATTTGGGGCAGGCGGCATCATCTTGCGCGTATTGAGCCCGCGGCCGACTGGCGCGGCCTGATATTGATGATTCTGGCAGGTATGGCCTGGCTGCTGGCCGATGCAGGCGGCGTGCGGGTAGTGGCTCAATACGCCTTCATCGCGATAGTCATCGCCACCGTCTGGAGCGTGCTGGGGCTGCGAATCGTGCGGGCATTGTTCTTTCCGTTGATGTTCCTGTTCTTCACGGTGCCGGTGGGCGAATTCCTAATTCCTCCGCTAATGGAATTCACGGCTGACTTCACGGTTACTGCATTGCAGGTTACTGGCATCCCCGTTTATCGCGAGGGCAATTATTTCAGCATTCCCAGCGGAGACTGGTCGGTTATCGAAGCTTGTTCCGGTCTGCGTTACCTTATTGCCTCGGTCACGTTGGGCAGCCTGTATGCCTATCTAACCTACCGGTCATGGAAACGCCGGGTAATATTTGCTGTTCTGTCGGTTGTTGTTCCACTTCTTGCCAATGGTCTGCGCGCCTACATGATCGTCATGATCGGCCACCTGTCGGGCATGAAGTACGCGGTTGGCGTGGATCATCTCATTTATGGCTGGGTGTTTTTCGGTGTTGTCATGCTGCTGCTGTTCTGGATTGGCAGCTACTGGCGAGAAGATGAAGAGGCCACGTCGCAAGCAGATGCTGTCCTGCAAAATGGCAGTCATCCAGCGAGCGCAGGTCTGGCCTTCAACGGCAAGAAGCTGCTGCCGGCTGTTCTGCTGGTTGCAAGCGTCTGGCCTGCCTATGCGTTTTCCCTTAATCAGCGCAGCCTGCCCGAATTGCCAGCACTCGCAATGACGCCTGCCCAGGATTGGCAGGCAGTTTCCCCCATCACCGACTGGACGCCCCACTGGGTGGGTGCGGACCGTCAGCTTCGTGCCAGCTTCGCAAAAGCAAACGACAAGGTGCTGATCGCGCTTGATTACTATGTTTCGCAGCGCCAGGATGCCGAGCTGATCAACTCGCAGAATTACATGGTTAGCCAGACCAAATATGAACACTGGCTCAACGTGGGTGAAAGTCAGGCTACTGTGGTAATTGGCGGTCAGCCGCGTCAAGTCAGACAGGTGCTGCTCAAATCCAAAGATGTTCAGCCCAGGCGATTACTGGTCTGGCAGTGGAATGTAATCGATGGCAAGCAAGTCGGCAGCGATCATGCCGCAAAACTGGTGCTGGCCCTGGCGCGTGTGAGACTGGACCGCGATGACGGCGCTTCAATCATTGTGGCGGCACCCTATGATGTCAGCCAGTCGGAAGCGTCTGTCATGCTTGAGCGTTTTGTCCGGGAAAACGAAGCCGCCGTTATGCACACGCTGGCGCAGGTTTCCACAAAGTGAAACCGTGGCGGGTTGTGCATATCGTGCACCGGTTTGACACCGGCGGCATGGAAAACGGCATGGTCAACCTCTTCAACAACATGGACGCAGGGAAGTTTGAACATGTTGTTATCGCACTGACCGATTTCAGTGATTTCCGCCAGCGCATCACGGCCCAGCCAGTCGAGTTTTATGCCCTGCACCGGCGGCCTGGCCATGATCTGGCCTGGATGCCGCGATTGTGGAAATTGCTGCGCAAGCTCAAACCCGATCTGGTGCATACCCGCAATCTATCGGCGCTCGAAGCCCAGTTTGTCGCCGCGGCGGCAGGCGTTCGCGCAACCATTCATGGCGAGCACGGGCGCGATGTATTCGATCTGTACGGCAGAAACTGGAAATACAACCTGCTGCGCCGCGCGGCCCAGCCTCTGGTTTCGCATTACATCGCCGTCAGTCAGGATCTGGCGGGCTGGCTTGAAGACACCATCCGCGTGCCGCAAAAGAAAATCCGGCAGATTTACAGTGGCGTCGATTGCGTGAAATTCCATCCGCGCGGCCAGACAAGGCCGGACGTATTGCCGCCGGGTTTCGCTTCGGATGACAGTTTCGTTATTGGCTCAGTTGGGCGCATGGCCGAGGTCAAGGACTACCCAACGCTGGTGCGCGCATTTATCCGCATGGTGCGGGATAATGCCGGGGCAAAACGCCGCGCACGGCTGGTGATTGCGGGAGAAGGCGTGGCGCGCCAGCAATGCCGGCAACTGCTTGCCGAAGCAGGGTTGAGCGATCAGGCCTGGCTGCCCGGTGAACGGCATGACATAGCCGATATCATGTGCGCCCTGGACGTGTTCGTGCTGCCCTCGCTCAATGAAGGCATTTCCAACACCATCCTTGAAGCCCAGGCATCAGGTTTGCCCGTTATTGCAACCCGCGTGGGGGGCAACGTCGAGTTGGTGGAAGGGGGCATGAATGGCAGTTTGTTTGTGCCGGGCGATGAGGCGGGGCTGGCACAGGCCTTGCTGACATATTTTCAGGATGAAGCAATGCTTGACCGGCAAGGCAGCGAGGCAAGAAAAAGGGTGGAATCCCGTTTCAGCATTCCGGCCATGGCCAGGGCGTACGAGGCGGTTTATGAACAAGTGCTGGCCAGGTAAACCTGGCAGGGAATCAACAAGAAGCGATCACTCCAAACTACGGATATGTGCGGCATAACAGGCATTTTTGATTCGACGGACAAGCGGGAAATTTCCCGCGATCTGTTGCATCGCATGAACGAAACCCAGTTTCATCGCGGCCCGGATGAAGGTGGCCTGCACCTGGAACCGGGCGTGGGACTGGGGCATCGCCGTCTGTCCATCATTGACCTTTCCACCGGCCAGCAGCCGCTGTTCAACGAAGACCACAGCGTGGTGGTCGTGTTCAATGGTGAAATCTACAACTTCCAGGAACTGGTGCCAGAATTGCAGTCGCTGGGGCACGTGTTCCGCACGCATTCCGATACCGAAGTCATCGTGCATGCATGGGAGGCCTGGGGCGAAAAATGCGTCGAGCGCTTTCGCGGCATGTTCGCCTTCGCCTTGTGGGACCGCAATCGCCAGACATTTTTCCTCGTGCGCGACCGCTTTGGCGTCAAGCCCCTGTATTACGCCTGGCTGGAAGATAGCACGCTGATCTTCGGTTCCGAGCTCAAGTCGCTCATGCAGCACCCCGGCTTGCCGCGCGAAATGGATCCATTCGCCGTCGAAGAATATTTCGCCTACGGCTACGTGCCCGAGCCGCGCACCATCTTCAAACGGGTGCACAAGCTGCCGCCCGGATTCATTCTGGTGCAGAAACGAGGCGATGCCCGCGCGATGCCTCGGCAATACTGGGACATGCCCTTTACTCCTGTCGCGGTGGCTTCACAGGAAGCGGCCGAGGAAGAACTGGTCGACCGCCTGAAGGAATCCATCCGCCTGCGCATGATCGCGGATGTGCCTCTGGGCGCGTTTCTTTCCGGCGGCGTGGATTCATCCGCGGTGGTGGCAATGATGGCAGCGCAATCTTCTTCGCCGGTCAACACCTGTTCCATTGCATTTACCGACCCGAGTTTCAACGAAGCCGAATTCGCGAAAATGGTGGCGGACCGTTACAAGACGCGCCATTTTGTCGAAACGGTGGAGAGCGACGACTTCTCGCTCGTCAACACGCTGGCCAATGTCTATGACGAACCCTATGCGGATTCCTCGGCCTTGCCGACTTATCGCGTTTGTGAGCTGGCGAGGAAGCATGTGAAAGTCGCCTTGTCCGGCGATGGCGGAGACGAGCATTTCGCCGGTTACCGCCGCTATCGCTGGTTCAGGTACGAAGAGCGCATGCGTGCCGTGTTGCCCTATGCGCTGCGCAAGCCCATGTTTGGCCTGATGGGGCGTGTCTACCCAAAGGCAGACTGGGCGCCCAAAGTCTTCCGCGCCAAGACCACGTTCGAGGCTTTGGCGCGCGATACCGTTGCGGGCTATTTCCATGGGGTGTCGCTGCTTTCCGACGCGCAGCGCAAGGCGCTGTTTTCCGATGAGTTCAGGCGCGAATTGCAGGGCTACCAGGCTGTAGAGGTGCTGCGCCGTCATGCCGTCGTCGCGCCAACGGACGATCCGCTGTCGCTTGTCCAGTACCTCGACATGAAGACTTATCTGGTCGGCGACATCCTCACCAAGGTCGACCGCGCCAGCATGGCGCATGCGCTGGAAGTGCGCGAGCCGCTGCTCGACCATGACCTGATGGGCTGGGTCTCGGGCTTGCCTGTGGACATGAAACTGCATGGCATGGAGGGCAAGTTCCTGTTCAAGAAGGCCATGGAACCCTATTTGCCGCACGATGTGTTGTACCGCAGGAAAATGGGCTTTGCCGTCCCGCTTGCCGCCTGGTTCCGGGGTCCGCTGGCGCAGACCATACGCGACGCGGTGCTGGGCGAGCGGCTTGCCGCCACCGGCATGTTCAACACTGCGTATATGCGCGAACTGGTCGAACAGCACCAGTCAGGCCGCCGCGACAATTCCACGGCCTTGTGGACGCTGATGATGTTCGATGCCTTCCTGGGGCAGGTACTGGGTATGGGGGTATCTCGGCAAAAAGCTGCCTGATGTCTTGATCATGAAAATCCTGCATGTTTTTGACCACACCTTGCCGTTGCATTCCGGCTATACCTTTCGCAGTGCCGCGATCCTTCGCGAACAACGCGCATTGGGATGGGAGACCTTTCATCTCAGCAGCCCCAAGCAGATCAATTGCAATGTGCCGGAAGAAATCGTCGACGGCTTGCATTTCTATCGCACGCCGAAACCGCAAGGTCTGTTTGCGCGCATGCCCGTGGCCAATCTATTCGCCCAGATGCGGGCAACCGAAAAGCGCCTGATCGAACTGGCTGGAAAAATAAGGCCGGACATCATTCATGCGCATTCGCCAGCGTTGAACGGCATGCCTGCCGTGCGTGTGGGAAGAGCACTGGGTATTCCCGTCGTTTATGAAATACGCGCCTTCTGGGAAGACGCGGCGGTCGATCACGGCACGACCACGGAAAACAGCCTGCGCTACAAGCTCACGCGCAGTCAGGAAACCTGGGTCGTCAAGGAAGCCGATGCCGTAACGACAATCTGCGAAGGATTGCGGAATGATCTGGTCCAGCGCGGTGTGCCTGCCGGAAAAATCACGGTCATTCCCAATGCGGTCGACATCGAAAAATTTCCATTGGGCGGGGACGCTGATCCAGCGCTCAGGAAACAGCTGGGCCTTGAGGGTGCGAAGGTGCTTGGATTCATTGGCTCCTTTTACGCCTACGAAGGGCTTGACCTGCTCCTTTCCGCCATGCCGTCGATCCTGGAGCGCAAAGACGTGAAAGTGCTGATGGTGGGCGGCGGCCCGCAGGAATCCGCGCTGAAGGAACAGGCGGCACAGCTTGGAATTGCCGACAAGGTCATCTTTACCGGCCGTATTCCCCATCAGGAAGTCAACCGCTACTACGACCTGATCGACGTGCTGGTGTATGCGCGCCATTCGATGCGTCTTACGGAACTGGTCACGCCGTTGAAACCGCTTGAAGCGATGGCACAGGGCAGGGTGTTTGTGGCTTCGGATGTTGGCGGCCACAAGGAGCTGATCAGACATGGCGAGACCGGGATGCTGTTCCAGGCCGGGGATGCGCAGGCGCTCTCGTTGGCAGTGCTGGATATGCTGGATCATCCGCAAGATTGGCATCGGCTCAGAAGCAACGGTCGACAGTTCGTGGAAACCGAGCGCAACTGGAAGGCCAGCGTTGCCCGCTATCAGGACGTTTATGGCCGTCTGCTGAACGGTCAGCGCAGGGCGGCATGATGCGCGTCGCGCTGGTCGGGCCGCTTCCTCCGCCATCTGGCGGTATGGCCAATCAAACGCTGCAACTCTCGCGTTTGCTGTCGCAGGAAAACATCGACGTTGAAACCGTGCAGGTGAATGCCCCTTACACGCCCGCCTGGATAGGCCGGGTTCGCGGACTCAGGGCGATATTCCGCCTGATTCCCTATCTCGCCAACTTGTGGCGGGCCTTCGGCAGGGCGGACATCGTGCATTTGATGGCAAATTCCGGCTGGTCGTGGCATCTGTTTTCCGCGCCGGCAATCTGGCTGGCCCGCGTCCGCGGCATTCCCCTGATCGTCAATTACAGGGGTGGCTATGCGCGCGAGTTTCTGCAAAGGCAATCGGCGATCGTTGCGGTCAGCATGAAGCGTGCAGCCAGTCTTGTCGTGCCCTCGCGGTTCCTGCATCAGGTCTTCGACGAATTCGGCCTGCCATCCCGGGTGGTTCCAAACATCGTGGATGTCGAGCGGTTCAAACCGCCTGTTCGCGTGGGCGACAGACCACACGTGATACTGGTTTCCAGAAACCTCGAGCCCATTTACGATAATGCAACGGCTATCCGCTCGTTGCGGCTGTTAAGGCAGTCCCTGCCAGACGCACTGCTGTTGATGGCTGGTTCCGGACCAGAAGCGGAAAACCTGAAAAAACTCGCGGAAGATATGGGGCTCCAGTTCGCGGTCGAGTTCACTGGCCGGATCGCGGCTGAAGACATGCCAGCCCTGTATGCCAGGGCGGGCATTGCGCTCAATCCAAGCCGGGTCGACAACATGCCCAACTCAGTACTCGAAGCGCTTGCCGCGGGAGTTCCGGTTGTCAGCACCAATGTCGGCGGCGTGCCCTTCATTGTTGAACACGAAAAGAATGCCTTGCTGGTTCCGCCAGGTGACGAAGTCGCAATGGCCAGCGCCATGCTGCGCATCTTCCAGGATGCAGCACTGGCGGAGCGACTGACCGCCGAAGGGCGTAGAACAGCCGAGTCCTGTGCGTGGCCAAGCGTAAGGGATACCCTGTTTCAGGTGTATCGTGACGCGCTTGACAAAAGGATGAGCGGGACAGACCAATGAACGTGTCCATGGCGCGACGGCTATATCAGGCGCAGGAGCGGTTGCTCAAGCGGCCGACTTTTGAACACTGGCGCGATCTTGAGCAAACCCAGTGGCTTTCGCGAGGAGAACTGGAAGCGCTGCAAACGCGCCGTCTCAACGGCTTGCTGAGAACCGCGCTCGATCATTCCCCATGGCATGCGCAACGCCTGCGCGAGGCTGGCCTGGAGCGCGCCATTGAGCTTGGCGAAGTGGCGCTGGAGGATTTGCGGCGCATCCCGCTCATGAACAAACGCGACGCGCGCGAGAATGTTGACGACATTGTCTGGCGCGATGCGCCGGGCGGCGTTTACAAGTACACCACGGGCGGGTCTTCGGGCGAGCCGCTGATTTTCTATTTTGGCCGCGAACGTCAGGCCGCCGATGCCGCCAACCGCATGCGGGCACACCGTTGGTGGGGAGTCGAGCCGGGCGAAAAGGAGCTGTACCTGTGGGGCGCGCCGGTCGAGCTCAACAAATCCGACCGTATCAAAAAGCTTCGCGACCAGTTGCTCAACCAGCACCTGCTCAACGCGTTTGAAATGTCGCCTATCCGCATGGACGAGTACTGCCGCTTCATTGATCAATGGCAGCCCGCCTGTCTCTTTGGCTATGCTTCTTCCCTGGCGTTGCTGGCGGCCCACGCGAAGGCGCGTAAATTCCGCTTCAGACTGCCGGAACTGAAAGCGGTCTTCGCAACCGGAGAACCGCTCTATCCGCATCAGCGCGAGCTGATCGAGCAGGTATATGGCGCGCCCGCCGCGGTCGAATACGGCTGCCGCGACGGCGGCTATCTGGCGCATCAGGTTCAGGACGGCCGTCTGCTGCAAATGAGCGAAACCGTCATTCTCGAAATATTGAACCCGGATGGCGAGCCGGTTGCACCGGGCGAGGCGGGCGAAGTCGTCATCACCAATCTCGCCACGGCGGCGCAGCCATTCATCCGCTACCGGACAGGCGACCAGGCGCGCGCCGGCATGGCACAGGATGGAAACGGCCGGGGTCTGCACGTGCTGGAAGAAGTGCTTGGCCGGCAGACGGATTTCGTGGTCAGGGAAGACGGCACGCTCATGCATGCCCTGTCGCTGATTTATGTGCTGCGCGCGACGGAGGGCGTGGCCCGGTTCAAATGCATCCAGCACACGCCGGTCGATCTGGAAGTCAGAGTGGTTCCCGATTCACGCTGGAACGACCTGTCGAAACAAAAAGTCATCGAAGGCCTGCGCGCGCGCATGGGAAACAATCTGCGCGTGGATATTCATCTGGTGGAAGGCATTCCCGCCGAAGCATCCGGCAAATACCGCTATGTTGTCAGCCATGTGCCGCTGGAAGGCGAATTGCGCCAGGCAGTGGCCTGACTGGAAATGATTTGCTGAACATGATGAAAACCCTCATACACGACACTTTCCGCTACCGGCCCTGGCAGCCGCGTCACCTGCGGATCGTGGCGAACGATCTCAAAGGCGTTGCGCGCCAGCCCGAACACGATCACCGGACGCACCTGAAAGCGGCGATCGACTGGCTTTGCAACAAGGAATCGCTCAGGCGCGATGGGCTTTCCTCAGGTTGGACATTCGCATCAGGATGGCAGGAGCCCAGCGTCGCCTCGTCCGGCATGGCCATCGAAACGCTGATCGCCGCCGCCCGCTATCTGGATCAACCCGAACTGAAGCAGGAAGCCGCGCGGCTGGCCGCCGGGCTGGTGGAGGCCGCGCGAGGAGAAGACTTGGAACTGGCCGACGCGGGTGCCGTGCTTCAAGGCCTGCTTGCCGGGCATGCACAGCCTGGGCAAGCCGCATGCCTGGACGCTGCCCATATCCTGTCGGTAAAAATGGCGCATCAACTGAGTGGCCGCGCGGACCAATGGGGGCTGCATGCTGCCGCCAGTCTTTGGCCCATGACGCGAACCGGCATGCTGACAGGGGATTCGCATCTGCTCGAAACCGTTGAAACCAAACTTCATGCAATGCTCGGGCAGCAAACCCCTTCCGGCTGGCTGCGACCCTATGGCACGGAAAAAAGACTGTTCGTGAACAGCCGTATTCCCTATCTGCATGACGTGGCTTCCACCTTGCGAGCCTGCCTGGAAATCTCGGTTTTATTGAACAACGCCGGTCTGCGGCAACGGGCCGACAGCGCCCTTCGCCCCCTGATGGCGCTGCAGCGTCAGGACGGCTGGCTGTCAGGCGCCTATGACGATGGTTGGGCGCCCGTTTCCACACAGGCATGTATTACGGGTCTGGCGCAAATGGCCATCAATTGGCTGCGTATGTGGCAGATATCGGGCGAAAGAGAATATCGCGATGCCGCCTGGAAGGCCATCGCCTACGTCAAGCGAACCCAGCGGGCCGAAGGCCAGGATGCCACCCTGAAAGGCGCGGTACCCGCCACGGCGCCGGTGTGGGGCGCCTGCTCAAGGTTTGCGTTTCCCGCGCTGGCGGCCAAATTTTTCGCCGACGCGCTGATGATGGACATGACCAACACGGTGATTCCGCCCGTGCAGCTTAATTCGCCGGGAGGTATTTCGAGATGAGAGACATCGTCCTGACCGCCGTCATTGCCGGCATCCTGCTGATGGTCTTCAAGCATCCGCACTATGGCATTTACCTGTGGTCATGGCTGGCCTACATGAATCCGCACAAGCAGGCTTGGGGGTTTGCCTACGATATGCCGTTTGCACAAATGGCAGCCATCGTCACCATTGTTGCCTACTTTCTCTCGAAGGAACCCAAGCGTTTCATCTGGTCGCCCGAAATCGTCGTGCTGCTGATATTCATAGGCTGGATGCTGTTTACTACCTTCTTCGCGTTTTACCCCAACAACGCCTGGGCGCAGTGGGACAAGGTCTGGAAAATCCAGTTGATGACCTTCCTCACCCTGATGATGATCACCAACCGCCAGCGTCTCAACGGGCTGATCTGGGTCATCGTGCTGTCGCTGGGCTATTACGGCGTCAAGGGCGGGATATTCACCATCATGACGGGAGGCGCGTTCATCGTCTGGGGCCCGTCCGGAACCTTCATCGAGGGCAACAACGAACTGGCGCTGGCACTGATCATGATGATCCCGCTGATCCGCTACCTGCATCTTCAGGAAACGCGGCCCTGGGTCCGACGTGGCCTGGCAGCGGCCATGTTGCTTTGCGCGGTGGCGGCCATTGGCTCGCAGTCGCGCGGCGCATTCCTGGCCATCATGTCCATGGGCCTGTTTTTATGGCTGAAGAGCCGCCAGAAAGTGGTAACCGGATTTTTCGCCATCGTCATCATCGCCTTCGTGGCGCTCTTCATGCCGGCCGAATGGTACGAGCGGATGGGCACCATCCAGAACTACGAGGAAGATGGTTCGGCCATGGGCCGCATCAACGCCTGGCATACCGCGTTCAATCTGGCGAAATCACGGATAACGGGCGGCGGATTCGAAACGTTCGAGCCGGCGGTATTCAGCCAGTACGCGCCCAACCCCTTGCAGGTACACGACGTGCACAGTGTCTACTTTGAAGTGCTGGGCGAACATGGATTCATCGGGCTGGGCCTCTGGCTGCTGTTGGGTGCTTTGACCTGGATAAAGGCGGGCAGGGTGATCCGCGCCTGCAAAAATAACCCGTCGCAGAAATGGGCGGCCGATCTGTCGTCCATGATCCAGGTCAGCATGGTGGGTTATGCAACCGGCGGCGCATTCCTGGGCCTTGCTTATTTCGATCTTTACTATCACATCATAGTGATGGCAGTGCTGGCCTATGATTTCGCCGTCAAGGGGACGGACAGTTCACCCGTGGCGGCGGCCAGTTCGCCCAGCACTCCGGAACAGTTGCCCCATCCTTCCAGCCGATGGGATGGATGATCACAGCTTTCTGTTTTGCAGCCATTCTTCAAGAATGGCCAGCAGCCACACCATCGAGCCGTAATAAACCGGGTGCACTTCCGCGTGTAGTTTTCTTAGCGACTGGATATAGGAAGCGCGCACCCACCCTCTTTTTGAAAATGCATCCAGTCGATCATTTGTCCATTCCCGCAGTGGCGGATGGCTCAGCGCCCATGGACCGAAGGGCAGGCCAAAGCCATGCTTGCTCTTGTTGATGATGGCGTCCGGTAAAAACCCTTCCAGCGATTTCTTGTAAAACCAGCGCAGCTGCTGGCCCTTTACCTTGTCCGAAGTCGGCAGCCCGCACGAAAACCTGACCAGATCATCGTCCAGCATGGGGAAGACCACCTCGACCCCTGCCGCTTCTGCCATGCGGGTCACCTTGCGCAGGTCGTTGTCGGCCAGCGTGAACTTCATGTCCAGATGCAGCATGCGGTTGATGGGGTGAGAACTGTCCGTATCAAGGTAGGTGTCGCGCAGCGCGGCAACCGGCGCATCCGGATCGATCCGGGAAAGAAATTCCGGTTCAAACAGTTCGCTTAATGGCTGGCGATGCAAAAAATTGTAGGTTTCCAGCCGGTCCGGCAGCGGCACGTTGGCCTGTCGGATATAGCTTTGCAGCTTGCGCATCGGCATCAGTTTTTCCGCGAAGGGAATGTTGAACGCCAAAGGTTCGATCATGCCCTTGCGCGCCCAGGGCGGCAGCATGAAATAACGCTCAAACAGCATCTGTTTGGCATACCGGGCATTGCCGCCAAATATTTCGTCGCCGCCATCGCCGGCAAACATCCGGGCAAAGCCATCCCCATGGGCTTTCCTGGCGCAGAAATAAGTCGGAACCGCCGAATTGTTTGCAAAAGGTTCGTCGTACGCGCGGGCGATGACCGGAATCGCCTCCACGATATCCTGCGGCTGAAGATAATATTCGTGCGAATTCAGATTGAACTGCTTTGCCGCGATGCGGACATACTCCATCTCGTCAAAGCCTTGCTGCTCGAAACCGATGGAATAGGTTTCAGCGGTATTGCCCTGCAATTTAGCCAGATAGCCCGAAACGGTTGAGCTGTCCAGCCCGCCGGACAGGAAGGCAGCCGACCGCTGGCCACTGAGGTTCCGGGCAACGGACTGTTCAAGCAACTGCTGCATGGATTGCCGCTTTGCCTCAAACGGCGCCGTGTTCTCTTCCACATATCGGTGATGAAAATAAAAATCCGATTTGAGTCCGGAAGGTTCGATGCGGAGAGCCTCCGCGGGCTGAAGCTTGCTGATGCGCCGATAAATGGTACGTGGCGAAGGAATGGCATGGAAATGGAAATAATTGAACAACGCCTGCGGATCGAGTTCGCTGCCAACAGCCGGGTGCGCGGCAACAGCGCCAACATGGCTGGAGAAAACCAGTCCGCCTTCGACCACCGCATAGCTCAGGGCGTGGATGCCAAAGCGGTCAATCGCCGCCAGCACTTTCCCGCCGTCGACGACAACCAGGCTGAAATTGCCCTCCAGCTTCTGGAGCAGGCCATGCCCGGACTCACGCCAAGCCATGGCCACGGCGGCAGCATCACTCTCCTGGCGGGCCTTTTCCGCCAAACGCGAATCCAGCCAGCGAGGGCGGCCCATGATGACCGCGCAAAAATCACCCCCGGCAAAATGGCTGACAGGATAGACACCATTTGAAACGGCAATCGCGTAGCCCGCACCCTGGGTAACGGGTGTTGCCCTGGCCAGCCCTGCTGCTGCGCCCATGCTGTACAGCGTCTCGGATACCGGGCCAGATAAAGCCTTGAGGCCTGCCCAGCCGACAAAACCGGTCATCTAAGGTACTCCCTGATATTGTTCAAATTTTTCGAATGTTAGCCTGTTCGGCGCGGCTTGTCAGATCAAAACCGGCTTGGGCAGGTCCGATTATTGCTATCTGTCATGGCTGATTATCGCAATGAAGCAGGATGCTTTAAGCAGCGGAGAATTTGATATTCGCGGCATCCAAAACCTTAAACGATACAATGCAAACAACAGGCACCAGAGAAGGACAGCATAAATTGAGCCAGAGTCATCAACTAGAAGCCGCGCTGATCGGTGAACGCCAGAAATTCAGCCCCAGCGAGGTAGAGCTTGTCAGCCTCAAATCCGTCAGCGTCATGGCGGTAGTCATTACCTACAATAGCCTGAAATGGGTTGAAAGCGCGTTACGCGGACTCAAGGCGCAAACCGAAGTGGATTTGCGTGTGGTGGTGGTGGATAACGGCTCGCAGGACGGCTGTGTCGAGGCATTTATTGCAGGGGGTGAACAGCTAAAACTCGACGCCATACGCATGGGCTCAAACCGCGGCTATGCCGTGGCCTGCAATACGGGTATGGATCATGGCATCAAGAATGACTGTGACTACATTCTGATCCTCAACCCGGATGTTGAACTCTTGCCTGGCGCGCTGGCCGAAATGTTGCTGGTGGAACGCGCATATCCGCGCTGCGGCCCCATTACTGCCATACATATTTCCAGGGACGAGCCGAGGATTGAATCCGGCTGCCTGTGGTTCATGCAGCTCAGCCCCGAGTTCCCCAGACAAGTGCCATCCGACGGCGTGTTCAAGCGCATATATCAAATGGAGTACATCAACGGCTCAATCATGCTGTTGTCCCGAAACCTGATCGACCACGTTGGCAAATTCGACGAACTGTTCTTTTTTTATGGCGAAGATAACGACTATTGCCGCAGAAGCTATTTGTTCGGATTTCCCCCTACAGTTGCCACGCAAGCGCAGGGCTATCATTGGCATGCTTCCCAGCGCGGCCTGGATGCATTCAGGCGGTCAAATGTCCGTCGGGCGAATTATCTGATGATCCTGAAGAAACCATCACGCCCCTTTATCGTTAGTGTGGGACTGACCTTTGTTCGCTTCCTGATGGACCATGCGAAATATGAGAAATCCATCTCTGAATGGTTGCAAATCTGGAAAGACTATCTTGATAGCATGAAGAAAATTGGAGGTGCCTATCGATCCAGAAGCAGAGATAAAGAGGGAGCCCCGTTGCTAATACCCTGACAATCAATCTGAATTGGGGCATGATGTTTTTCAGGCATCACAAAATTGAAACTTTGAATATGCACAAATGGCAATCATGAATACCACGCCACACCGGCCTTCAAACCGCGCGCTGGAAAATCTTGGAATCTGGAGAAGCTACAATCAATCGAAATATCTTTCGATCAAGCACGACTCATATTTTCTGGTATATGAAGAATTGCTGAAAAAATATGTTGGCAAGCCAATAACATTTGTTGAGGTTGGGGTTCTTAATGGCGGATCTCTGTTTATGTGGAGGGATTTTTTTGGCGCTGAGGCCAGAATTATCGGGGTTGATTTAAATCCGCTCGCAAAAAAGTGGGAGAAGGACGGATTTGAAATATTTATTGGCAGCCAGTCTGACAGAAGATTCTGGGATGAATTCTTTCGTCAGGTAGGCCCGGTGGATATTCTGCTTGATGATGGAGGGCATACAAATCCCCAGCAAATTTTGACGACTGTGGCTGCAATTGATCACATTAACGATGGTGGATTATTGATCGTTGAAGATGTGCATACAAGCTACTTCAAGGATTTCGGCAACCCCTCAAAATATTCATTTATCAGCTTTGCCAAAAGAGTGGTTGATTCAATCAATTCTAGATTTCCTTCTGTGAATGACGTCAAGAATGCTTACGGGAAAAAGGTGTTCTCCATAAGCTTCTACGAGTCGATAGTCGCATTCAGAATCGATTCAACCAAGTGTTTTGAATCTAAACTAACTTCAAATTATGGCGAGAGTTCCGGTGCTGCGGATATGCGCGACACTGGAACAGTGAGAGGGATGTTGAGCAATAAATTCGGATTTCTCAAGAATCTGCCATTTAAGGATTCGATCAGTGCGATCGTTTTCGGACTCATGGCAAAAATTAGCAGCCGTAAGCTTAAGAAGCTATTCAATTGATGTGCTTTGGAGATTGGTATCTGAATGACGCTTGAACTTGATGTAGGGTGCGGCAGCAACAAGAGAAGGCCGGATCTAGTCGGGGTTGACAGCAGAAGCTGCCCTGGCGTTGACGTGGTATGCGATGTCAACCAGGGATTGCCATTCGATAATGGCACGGTGGACACAATTTACAGCTCGCATTTCCTTGAACATGTTGATGATCTTGAACACACCTTGGGCGAATTTCTGCGTGTCCTGAAACCCGAAGGGAGGCTTCACATCATAGTGCCCCACTTTTCCAATCCACTCGGGTATTCAGATTACACCCACAGGCGGTTTTTTGGATATTTCACGTTCAACTATTTTGCCAAGGCGCCAGCCAGATACGGACCACCGCCGCATTACAACCCAAACCTGAATTTGAAAATCATCAGAAAGACCCTGGTTTTCAAGCAATGGCCAATTATTGGCGGAATTGTTGAAGCAATGGTCAATCGCTGGGAATTGGCTGCATATATTTACGAGTCAAGATTTACGTGGCTGTTTCCATGTTTCGAGATTGTCTTTGAACTCGAGCGGGACAACTGATCAGGTTAAAAGCAATGAAAAAGGTGTTGTTTCTTGTTGCCGGCGGGGGTTTTCAGTGGGAGGCGCTGACGCTTGCAGATCAGCTAAAGGAGGGTTGGGCGTGCCATTACGTGGTGGGCGAGGTCGGGTTGTATCCAGGCTCGACCCTGAACAAGCTGCTCGAAGGCAAAAACTTTCTGGCCATTCCCGAGTTTTCGTCTCGGGCCAATAGTCATTTAACGCACATAGCCAGAAACCTCTGGCGTGCCATGCATTTGCTGTGGAGCGCTGTTGGCAGGCAGCGGCCGGATGTTGCGGTTTGCCTGGGGTCATCCAGTTCCATCCCCATTGCGCTGGTCTGCCGTCTGCGCGGGATACCGGTTGTGTTTATCGAAAGCATTACCCGGACAGATTCGCTATCGGCCACTGGCAAGCTGCTGCTACGGTTGCATCTGGCGGATCATTTCTATGTTCAATGGCCGGAACAGGAAAAGCTGCATCCGCGGGCTTGTTACAGGGGGACGGTGCTGTGATTTTCGTAACGGTGGGTACCACCCATTTCGATCCGCTCGTTCAGGAAATAGATGAGCTTGTCGATGCCGGCAGGATCAAGGACAAGGTTGTCTGCCAGATAGGCGCGGGTACTTATGTACCAAAGCATGCGGAGCATTTTCGTTTCCAGCCCTCGATTGATGATTGGTTTGAGCAGGCCGATCTGGTGATCTGCCATGGCGGGGCAACGGTGATGTCGTTGTTGCAAAAGAAGAAAAGGTTTGTGGCGATTGCGAATACCGTGCTGGCAGGGGATCATCAAACTGCTTTTTTAACCAGACTGGCGCTAAGTGTCGGCTTTCCATGGAGCCGTGAAGTAAAGGATGTGGGGCCGCTCGTGGAGGCTGCATTAAGCCAGCCCGCGCCCAGCATCAACCTGCCGCATTTGGCGGATGAGTTGAGGAAACTGGTTTAGATTGCCATGTGCCGGGATATGAACTGGCATGGATGTTGTGTGTCTGTGTAGAACAATAGCTGAGAGTAAGGCGTCATGAATCTTGAAAAGTTGTTAATTGCATGCGTGGCGTTGCTGCCCATGGCTCAGGCATGGGCAAGCAGGCCACAAACCACGCCGCAGGAATTCCAGGCAATGGAGCCAGCCTGCCAGACGATCGGGATGGGCGAGGTGAATGGAAGGTTCTGGGCCGAGGTGCTTGGTAACGACCCTGTCCTGGACAAGCCAGAAAACGCTATGGCCAAGGGCGCGGGCTGGTTCCACCATTACTGCTGGGGCAAGCTTTCCAAGCTCAGATCTTATTCGGCCAAAACCGCCGAGCAGAGGAGGGGCGCGGTTGGAAACTGGCGGAAGGAAATGCAGTTCATTGTGGACTGGACGGGCGAGCGTGGCATAAAGTGGCAGTACATGCCGGTCATCCACAAGGAAATTGCCGAGTCTTACCTGCTGGACAAGAATTACGGCAAGGCCATTTCCGAAGGTGAAAAGGCGCTGGCGCTGGACAAGAACTATGTTCTTGTTTATTCGATCATGGCGGATGCGTATGCGGGCGCGAACAAGCGCGACAAGGCGCTTGAAATTGCTACCGAGGGGTTGAAGCGCGCCCCGGAATCCAAACCCTTGAAAAGACGCTACAAGGATTTGGGCGGGAAACTGCCGTATCCGGAACCGTATGCAATGGAAACGGTTGCGGCTGAAGCGGCGCCAGTTCAGGTGGAAAAGCCGGTTGTCGAGCCTGCACCCTCCAAGGTTGTTGTTGAAGAGCTCAAGCCGAAAGCAGGAAGTCCGGCGAGTGACACTGCTTCGCAGCCGTTATCCGATGCGTCCAAAAAGCCTGAGGGCAATCCTTACTGCCGGTTCTGTCCTTGACCCGGCCCAAGGCTTGGCGCTTTGGCTGCTAAGCTTCCCGGCTGCCAGGAGGTTTCAGTAACCAGGTTCGTGCGGCCTCTATCAGACCGTTGCGTGCTTCGATGGTCGAAAATGCCTGATCCGCTATGGCGATATCCACGCGCGTGATGGATGCGGCCTTGTAGGCCTGCTGCCATTCTGGCGAATTGGCAACCAGCACATCGAACTCTTCCGAGGTCAGACTTTGTCCGCTCATGATGAGCAAGACTTGCCCGCGAAACTGTTTGAAACCCGCAAGCATGCGTTCGGTGAAGGGTAGAGACTGATTCACACTTGCCTGCGAAGTGTCCTTCTTTGGGGTCAGGCGCGACAGCACGGTACGGGCGCCGGATTTTACATAAGGCAGGGGGTTGAAGCGCAGCTTGAATACCTTTGCCCAGAAAGCCGGGTCGCGCAAACGCCGCATGTAGTGCTTGCGCACGACAACGGCCTGTGTGGCCTCGGAGTGCGCGAAAGGGTTGCTGATGATCATGCCCGTTACCTCCGGGTAGCGGCAGGCGTTGATCATGATTCCCGAAGCAGCGTTGCAGCCGCCCCATAAAACCACTTCACGCAGTTCCGGCACGGCGCGCTTGAATGCGGCGATGGCTGCGGCCAGGTCTTTTTCTACATGTTCGAAATCCAGAAACGCGCCATCGCCATCGCCCAGGCCGCGATGATCAAAGCGCATGACGGGTATGCCGTGGGAGGCGAAATCGCGTGCCATGTAAACCAGCTGGCGGCAGCACCCACCCCGGTATTGCGGGCCGCCTGCCACCAGGGAAAGCACCCCGCGCGAGGAAGGCGTTTCCGGGCGATGGACAATGCCGATCAGCGTGCTGTCTTCGCAGTCAAAGGCGAGGGTAATTTCTTCGACGATCATGCTTGTGTGCTGAACAGCGCGCAGGTTTCGGCAATCAGGGCCGGGGCATCGTCACGTTCGTGCAGTTGCCAGATGGGTGGCGCGGTGAAGGGGCGGATGTTTACTTGCGCGCCCTGGCCTTGCAGGACGCTGACGGCTTTCTGGCTGCCGGGTGTGATAGGCCTGCCGGGCTCGGCTATGTTTTCCAGCCAGTCGATACGTGTGTGGGCCAGATTCAGATTGACCATGCGTATGGCATCGATGGCATTGGCCAGGGCAGCGGGCAGCTCATAGCCTGAAATGATTACGCTTCCGCCCGAAGCAAACTGAGCGCGCATCTGGTCGGTGGTCTCGGCTGGCAGCCCCTGATCCATCAGCGCGGCAACACGCAGTCTCAGAAACTGGGTCAGGAACAGTTTGCCATCGATGACGGGCTGCCATAACAGCAACTGATTGAAATGCTCCGGTGAATGGCTCGCGGCTTCGGTTGCCAGCAATGCGCCAAGGCGGCATCCCCACAAGGTGACGGGCAGGCCTGTCTGCTGTTCCAGCCATGCCGCGGCGGCCTCGACATCCTGATGCCAGATTTCCCAGGTGGCGTTCTTGAGTTCGCCCTCGCTATCCCCGGTGCCGAAATAATCCATCAGCAGGACAGCGTAGCCCAGCTTCGACAGGGCGCGCGCCTGTGCGCTGACGAGGGATCTGCAACGATTCATCTCCTCGGTAAGCGGCGGCAGATAAAGCAACGCACCGCGAGCTTGCTCCCGTGCAGGAAAATACAGGGCAAATACCTTGCCGGCGGCGCTGGGCAGAAAAAACGGGGTGACGCTGTCCATAAAGTGTTTAACCGAGCTTGCTTTCGATGAAGCGTGCCAGCGTGCCGACGGTCTCGAATATTTCGGCCGAAATTTCCTGATCGCTGACTGTGTTGCCGGTTTGCTCTTCTATGGCGGCAACGATGCCGACCACTGTGAGCGAATTGAACTCTGGAAAACTTCCCATCAGGAGCGTATCGCTGTCGAGATTGTCTGCCTTGTCACCCAATTGAAGACTGGCACGGAGTATATCCCGCGCCATTTGGAGCGAATCCATTGCTACATCCTTGCCATACTACCGGCATGAATTATGCCATTTTGTTTGCGACAAAATCTGAAAATGCGCCTACGGTCTCAAAAATGTCGGCACTGATTTCATCATCGGCAACCGGGCTGCCGGTTTGTTCTTCAACAGCGGTGATCAGCGACACCACGGTGAGTGAGTTGAACTCCGGCAAGGCGCCCATCAGGGCGGTGTCTCGGCTGAATTGATCGGCACGTTCTCCCAGTTGCAGGTTACTGCGCAATATTTCGATGGTCACTTCAAAAGGATCCATGTTTCCCCCGGATTGCTGTGTGTGCTGGTTATATTTATGGCGATCATTCAGTCGCCGCTGCTCTTGTGCATGTGAAATTTGTCTTTCAGCACCATGTGCTGCGCGTCCAGACCGACAAACGCAAGAATTTCGCGCTGGCCTTCCGGATTGCTGAGCTTGGCGATATCGAAAATGTGGAAATGTTCCGGGTGCTTTTTTTCGGCTTCTTCGGCTTCGGCGTAGTAATAATCCCAGTATTTCTCGATCGCCTCGCGCTTGCTGGCTGCTTCAAACTTCGGAAATGTCTTGTCCCAGACCGGGTCGGGCTGAAAATCGCTGCCATCATGTTCCTGCCAGAAATTTTTGGAGGCATGGAACGGCGTGCGCGTAATCATTGACTTGAGCCGGTCGGCAAGCCACAACGAGCGCCAGCGATGCAGAGCGGATTTCGACATCCAGCTGTCTACTGTCTTGGCTTTGTCACGCTTGATGCAGACGAAGCGGACGTTCTGATTGATCGCCAGGATGTCATCCACGTATTTCAGGTAGTAATACGCAATGTCGCCGATCAGATCGACCTTTTCCATCTGTTTCAGGTCCGCGTAGCGCTTGACGGAAGCTTCTCTTGAATAATCAAGCGCAAGAAGATTTTTCGGACCACCTTCGGTGATGCGCTGGAATTCATTAATGGTGTTCAGGATGGGTTGCGGGTTGCCTTCGAACACCACGCCGGTCGGGTTGAGTTCGTGAAAGCAGATCGCGTTTTTCTGGCTGTTGAACAAGTGTGACATCGAAGCGGTGCCGGTGCGCCCGGAGCCCAAGCCTATGACGATCATGATGCTATCCCAGATTCTTTTTGGTTGTGGTGAATTATTGTTAACGAGGCTGGCATCAGCGGCCCTTCGAAGCTAGCGTTTTGAAGCCAAGATAAACGCAGTAGGCCAGCCACTTCAGTGAAAAACCTGCCGGCAAGGCTTGCATGGCAAAACGGGAAGCCAGTTTGAAATTCCCATCCCTTGCCAGTGATATTGCCATCTTCTTGAGCGTATCCGATTTGTAAGATGCGGCGGATTTGCGGATCAGGGGGGATTTTGCAAACAGCAATGCCTTGTCCCACACATAAGCCCGAAACAGCATTTTCTGAAGATAGTTCACGGCCGTTGACATGTTCAGGGCTTTGGATGGATCGGGCGCGTTGTGAAGCGATACTACGCCCGGGAAATACCGGATGCCATCTGCCGCATCAATGATGCGCAGATAAAAATCCAGATCGCATTCATAGCGGATGTTTTCATCCATGCCGGCTATGCGGCCAAACAGGGATTTGCTGGCGATGGTGGTGTTCAGATGACCGAATCCGGGGCAGGACATCAGGTCATGGATTGTTACCGCGTATGTTCCGCCAGTATCCGGGCTGGCGCCGGGCGGAAGTCTGTCTTTAAGCAATTCCAGCCAGTGCGGACCGGGGACAGGGGTATTGCCCAGCACAGCGTCCTGATTGGTGAAATAAAGTTCTGCCTGTGCATTTTCCAGGCTCTGGAATGCCCGTTCGAGATGATCGGGGTCGGTCCAATAATCGTCGTCGTCCAGAAAGCACAGAAATTTTCCTTGAGCCGCTTCTGCGCCGCGATTGATTGAACCACTCTGGCCATGGCCGTTTTTGGCTTTTTCGAGCGTGAGGAATCGCACCTTTCCGGAGAGTTCCTCGGCAAGACGCGCGTACGCCAGTTCGTTTTCGCCATCCGAGCCGTCATTGACGACCAGCACTTCGACGCTGGTGTGGGTTTGCATCAGGACGGAATCAATCGCCTTGCGCAGTAGAATCGGCCGGTTACGGGAGGGGATGATGACGGTGAAATCCATGGTTATTGTTTTTTCGCTTGAGTCAGAAGCGCGGCAAGGTTGTCGATGCTGGCCGTAACTTCCTTATGGCATTTTTGATAAAGGGCTGTCGATTTTCCGTAAGGATCGTCGATTTCTCCACGCGGATCGAGCAGGAAGGTCTTGCTCGCGGCGGCGGGATAGTCTTTTGCAATCCGGTCGTAATGCTGTTTTTCCATCACAAATATCAGGTCTGAATCATTGATCAGGGCATGGTCGATGCGCCTGGATCGCAGGTTTTCAAGATCCACGCCCTGTTCCCTGGCTATTTCCACCATGTTGGGGTCGGCTGGACGGCCGGATTGTGCATGAAATCCAGCCGACAGGGATGCAATTGGCATACCCGCCGCCCGTTTTGCGAAGTAGCGGTCCGCCAGCGCGCTGCGGTTGATGTTGCCGTAGCAGACAAACAGGATTTGCCGGGCGGGTTTCAGCCGCCGGCTGATTTCGCCGTCAGTCCAGGCGCGCTTCTGGCGCCAGAAGAACACGCGCGCGCTTGTTATCTGGGCAATCCGGTTTGCGTAGCCTGAAACGATTTGCGCCAGGTCGATCAGTCCGGGCATTGGGTCTCGCCATTGCTGGATATCGAAACGGTGTCTGGGCGAGAAAACCAGCAGGGCGTCCTTTGCCAGTTGCTTGCGCGAGGGCAGGGTCACCAGTTTCTCTGGTGCGTTGTGGCGCAACACCTGTTCGTACCAGAAGATGTCGCTGCCCAATTTTCGACCGATCATGCCCAGCCGGGCGGAGGGGCGCGGCGATATGCGCCCTTGTGTCAGCAATTCATGAAGCATGGCCGGGAAATCCGCCCCGGCGGAAACGGCAAGCGGCAGCGACCCCCAGAAACGGCCGTTGATTTCCATCAGACGGAACTGGCGGGTGTCCGGATTCCACTTGAATTCGACCATGGCGACGCCATGCCAGTTGAGCGCGGCCATGAGCTTTTGCGAAGCCTCAAGCAGTTCGGGTTCGATGGCGACGCTTTTCCGCAGGCTGCTGCCGCCTCCAGTAAGCGGCAATTCATGCAGCCGCAGGTGCTGGAAGGCGTATTCGATTTTTCCATGGCTGGCGATCAGCTCGATTCCAACGCCCTGCCCGCGAAAGTATTCCTGCAGAATCACATGGCCAAAACGCAGCGCATGGGTGACCTTGGACATGAGTTCGGATTCGCCGAAGGCGTAATCCACTCCAAGCTGAACAATGCCCTGGTCAGCGGAACCCATTGAGCGCGCGGGTTTGATGACAATTGGGTAGGCCAGTGTTTCCTTCAGGGCAGCAATTGATTCGGGTTGGGTGATCAGAAAGCTTTCTGGCACTGGAACGCCAAGTTGTCTGGCCAGGTCGACGGTTTTGGCCTTGTCCAGCGCGATGTCCAGGCTTTCGTTGGCGGGAAGGGCGACCGGCAGCATGGCGAGCTGATCGCGATGCCGGAAAAGCGGGACAGCGGTTCGTTCGGTAACCGGGACGATCATGTCGTAGCGATTATTCGCTGCCTGATTTTTCAGCCAGTCGAGGAATGGCTGGGGTGCCGACATGGGGTCGGGATATCGCAGCCGGGCGCGGGCATGGCGGGAATACCCAGCCAGTGGGTTTTCGGCATGGCTCGCGACGTCAACTTCCAGACCCTGACGCGCAAGAGAACGGACCACCGCCAGCGCGGGGGCCAGATCGGCATCAAGCACGAGGACTTTGTTCAAGTGTTGCATGGGTTGAACGGCGGCTTCGGTCAGGTGGAAGGCATGCGCGACCGGTCGCCGAGCCTGCTGGAAATCAGTTCCAGCACCAGGCTTTCCAGGCCGCCGGGTTTGCCTGCAATGCGCCAGAGCAGCAGCGATGTGGCGGCATAAACGAATCCGCCAGCCAAAGCCTTGGCGAAGAGGTCGATGTAAACATTGCCGCTAAACCAGGGGGCGAGACCGTGCAAGGCAAGACCCATGGCGGCCACGGCCAGGGCCGGGCGCCAGGTGATTTTAAGGAAGCTTGTGACAGGGAGGCCCAGAAATCTGGCGGAGATCAGGAACAGGATGATCATTTCGATTAGTGCCAGCAGGGCTTTGAACAGGATCACGCCTTCCAGCCCGTGCGCCTGGAAGACAAAGTAAATTCCGCCCAGAAAAAGAATCGTCCGGGTCAGGCCGATCCAGGCGGATTTTGCGATGAGGCCCGTCATCGCCATGAAATTGGAAATGGTTTCACTCAGTGAAAAGAAAACGGAAAACAGTCCAAACAGCGCCACCAGCCCTGCCGCGCCGTCCCACTGGTTGCCCAGAATGACGCGAACCAGTTCCGGCGCCACCAGCCATACGCCGGCGCCAGCCGGCAGGATGACAGCCATCAGAACGGCCAGGGACTGCATGAAGGCGGCCCGCAATCGCGGCCGGTCGTCTTGAAGCTTGGCGAAACCAGGCATCAGCGCCGAACCGATGGGGCTGAGCAGTTCAACGGTGACAATGCTGGCAAGGCTGCCGGAAACGTTATAAAACCCCAGTTGGGCCTTGCTGACCAGGCTGGAGAGCAGGAGTTTGTCGAGCGAATTGAAGAGCTGCCTCGCCATGTTGACCAGCAGGACCCATTTGGAAAACCCCCAGATCCTGCTGATGCCAGCGATGCGCAATCGTGGACGGAAGGGACTCATCCGATAGCTGAAGAAAACAGAGTAGATGGCGCTGGTCACGAATCCGATGGCGATGGCCCAGTAAGAACGAAGTGCGATGGCGAGCAGGATGGTGGTGAGCGTGGCCAGCATTTTGGAAATGACCTGCAACTTGAATACGCGCGAGAAGTCGAGGTCTTTCTGGAAATCGACCGTGCCGATGTTTTCCAGGCCGCGCAGTGCAATGGACAGGGCTACTATCAAACAGACACCCAAAGCCTCGGGCGCATTGGCGTAGTTCGCCACCAGTGGCGACAGCAGCGCCACGCACAGTCCGAACAGTGCCATTTTCCCAAGACGAAGTGTCCAGGTGGCATCGTAATCTTCGCGGGTTGCTTTCTGGTTCTTGATCAGGGCAAGGTCAAAGCCAAAATCGAAAAAAGCGTCCAGGATGCCAGTGAGCGCCATGGCGATGGCGATAATGCCGTAATCGACCGGTGTCAGCAGGCGGGCCAGCACCATGGTGCTGACAAGTCCCAGCAACCGGAAAGACCATTTGATAGCCACCATCCAGGCGGCTCCGGCGATGACCTTGTTCTTGATCGATGGTGCGGGGTTGCTATTCATCTGTGTGGTTTTTTGTCGTCTGGGATCGATCTATCCTGCCAGGGCCTGGCAATGCGAGGGCCGGGCAATCTTCCGGCAGACTGGCAACGATATGAGCCATGCAATTGGATACACTAACGGGGTCGCACACAATATACGGGGCTGGCTTTGTTCTTGCTAAACAGTAAACCGCATGTCAGAGCCATGCGATTGTAAGTCGAAAACCGATCAGGAATTTTTTACGTGACTGATTTAATTCATGAATTGATCTCAAAAAGCGCGGAGCGCGCGCCGCAGGCAGTTTCATTGAGCGACAAAAGCGGTTCGTTGACTTACGCGCAGCTTCAGCAAGAAACCTGCCAGACTGCGGCACTGTACCGGCAGCTTGGACTGGCCCGGTCAGAACGTGTTGCGGCCTGGATAGACAAGCGGCTGGAAACGGTTGTCGCCCTGTTTGGCGCCGCCGCGGCTGGCTGCGTGTTTGTACCCGTGAATCCGCTTCTCAAGGCAGAACAGGCCGTGCATATCCTGAAGGATTGCAATGTCAGGGTGCTGGTAACCAGCCCGGAGCGCCTGGCGCTGCTGTCTGATGTATTGCCGGACTGTCATGATCTCAGGGTGGTTGTGCTGGTGGGCAAACAGCCAGCCGGTGCAGGCATGCCTGGCCTGACAGTGGTTTCCTGGGAAGACCGGCCGGCCGCTGATGAATATTCTCCTCATCGCGTTATCGATCAGGACATGGCTGCGATACTGTATACCTCGGGCAGCACGGGAAAACCAAAAGGCGTGGTGCTGTCGCACCGAAACCTTGTCGCTGGCGCGGTCAGCGTATCGCAGTACCTGCAAAATTCGGCGGAAGATCGCATTCTTTCGGTATTGCCCCTGTCATTTGACTATGGCCTGTCGCAGCTGACTACGGCGTTTCATGTCGGGGCCAGCGCCTTTCTCATGAATTATCTGCTGCCCCGCGATGTGATCCGCGCGGTGGAAAAGGAAAAAATTACCGGCCTGGCGGCGGTGCCGCCCTTGTGGATACAGCTGGCGCAACTGGATTGGCCGGAAAATGTGTCCCTGCATTTGCGCTACCTCACCAACTCTGGCGGCCATATGCCCAGGCCAACTCTGGATGCGCTACGCGCGAAGCTTCCTCGTACCAGACCTTATTTGATGTATGGCCTGACCGAAGCTTTCCGTTCCACCTATCTGCCACCGGAGGAAGTGGACAATCGCCCGGACTCGATAGGCAAGGCGATACCGAATGCGGAAATTATGGTGGTGAGGGAAGATGGCTCACCTTGCGCGCCGGGCGAACCCGGAGAACTGGTGCATCGCGGCATTCATGTGGCGCTTGGTTACTGGAACGATGCGGAGAAGACGGCCGAACGTTACAAGCCAGCCCCTGGCCAGCTGCCCGGCCTGGTTATTCCTGAGCTTGCAGTGTGGTCGGGCGACACGGTCAAAATGGACGAAGAAGGCTACCTCTATTTCGTGGGCCGCCGGGATGAAATGATCAAGACTTCCGGTTACCGTGTCAGTCCGACCGAAGTGGAAGAAGTGATTTATGCCGCCAACCGGGTGACCGAGGCGGCCGCTGTCGGCATCGAACATCCGGTTCTGGGTCAGGCAGTGGTAGTGGTGACCTATGCTCCGGAAAATTCGGCGGAAACAAGCGACCAGTTGCTAACCGAATGCAAGCTCCATCTGCCGGGTTTCATGGTGCCGGCAAGAATCGTGGCTTACCAGGAACCTTTGCCGCGCAATCCCAATGGCAAGATAGACCGCAAAAAACTGGCGGCTGAACTCGAAGGTTTGTTTGAGGAGAATCCTGCGTGAACACGCCAGTCCGCCATGCCCGCAACACTATTTTCCCGGTCGTGGATAATGAGATCCAGATTGGCGGCATGCCACTTACCCGACTGGCCGAGCGGGTTGGCGGTACGCCGTTTTATGCCTACGACCGTCAGATGATTGCCGGACGCGTTGCACAATTGCGCGCCGCGTTGCCAAAGGAAATTCACCTGCATTACGCCATCAAGGCCAATCCCATGCCCGCAGTGGTGCAGCATCTGGCGGGGCTGGTCGATGGGTTCGATGTGGCCTCGGGCGGCGAATTGAAAACCGTGCTGGATACGCCCATGCCGGCTGGACAGATCAGTTTTGCAGGTCCTGGAAAAAGCGAACGCGAGCTGCGTCAGGCGATTGCTGCCGGCATAGTCATCAATATTGAGTCCCCGCGCGAACTGCAGCGGATTTCGGCGATAGCATCGGAAACCGGAACAAGGCCGAAGCTTGCGGTGCGGGTCAACCCGGATTTCGAGCTGAAAAGCTCGGGCATGAAAATGGGCGGCGGTCCCAAGCAATTCGGCATCGATGCCGAGCGGGTGCCGGATGTGCTGGCGCGCATGAAAACCCTGCCAGTCGAGTTCCATGGATTTCATATTTTTTCGGGATCGCAGAACCTGAAGGCCGAGGCCATCATGGAGGCGCAGCGCAATACCTTCGATCTGGCGCGCCGCCTGGCGGAGCACGCCCCGTCTCCAGTGCGGTTGCTCAATCTGGGCGGCGGGTTCGGCATTCCGTATTTTCCGGGGGAACAGCCATTGGATCTGGCGGCAGTTGGCGAGCATTTGGCCGGGCTCATGTCCGATGCACGGCGCGATTTCCCTGAAGCCGAATTTGTCATAGAGCTGGGCCGTTATCTCGTTGGCGAAGCGGGAATATATGTCAGCCGCGTAGTCGACCAGAAGGAATCCAGGGGGCAGGTCTTTCTTGTTACCGATGGCGGCTTGCATCACCATCTGGCGGCTTCGGGAAATTTTGGCCAGGTGGTCCGCAAGAATTATCCGGTCGTGGTCGGCAATCGGGTGGAGCCGGATAGGGAGGTGCTGCCTGCCTCGGCGGTTGGTCCTTTGTGCACGCCGCTTGATATTCTTGGCGACAGGATGAATCTGGGTCATGCGCAAGTGGGCGACCTGATTGTCGTGTTTCAGTCCGGCGCCTATGGCTTGACCGCCAGTCCGACTGCGTTCCTGGGACATCCAGTGCCCGTGGAGGTGCTGGTTTGACAGGCTGCGAGCACCCTCTCAACGTCCTGCTGACTTTCGATGTGGAGATATGGTGTGGCAGCTGGAACAATATCGATGGCCGTTTCCCTCACGCGTTTCGGCGGTATGTCCATGGTCCCAGCCGGGCGGGCAACTACGCATTGCCCAAAACGCTGGAGATACTGAATGCGCATGGACTGAAAGGCATATTTTTTGTCGAGCCCCTGTTCGCCGCGCATTTTGGCATCGAGCCACTCACGGAAATCGTCGGCCTGATCAGGGAAGCGGGTCAGGAAGTTCAGCTTCATCTGCATCCGGAATGGCAGGACGAGTCGCTGGTCCCGATCATTGAAAACCATGACGCCAAGCGTCAGCACTTGTTCATGTATGACGCCGATGAGCAGGCCGCGTTGATTGGGCACGGGTTGCGCCTGTTGGATGCGGCCGGAGCAGGGCCCATCAAGGCATTCAGGGCGGGCAGTTTCGCCTGCAATGCGGATACGTTCACTGCATTGAAGCGAAATGGCATCCGGTACGACAGCAGCATCAACGTGACGATGGATCATTCCGGCATTGGCTTGCCCGCGGAAGCACGCCGCACCGGAAGCCACTGGATAGACGGTACTCAGGAGTTGCCTTTGTCGGTGTCGCGCGGGCGGCAAGGCTCGTTACGGCATATGCAGGTCGGCGCGTGTTCTTATGAGGAAATGGCACAGGCCATTCAATCCGCGCATTCGACCGGATGGCGCTACTTCAATGTTCTTTCGCACAACTTTGAAATGCTTGTTCCTGGAACGAGCCAGCCGGATTGGGTGGTGGTAAAACGGTTTGGCCAACTATGCAAGTTTCTTGAGAGGCATCAGGAGAAATATCCCACCACCGGTTTTTCGGGCAGCGAAATGACTGATGAGCCAATTGGCCTGGCGCTGCCATCAACTACTTTTGCCGCCAGCCTGAAACGGAACGCCGAACAGGGGTATAGACGGGCCGTACAGAAATGGGCTGGATTCAGGCAAGGTTAGCAGAAGCACGACTTGGCGCTATGCCGATCAATGTGGCTTGAATTTCAGACGGATGGGCCTGCCAATTCCTAACAGATGCAATTCAACGATGGTTGCCAGGTGTTGCCAACCGGCATTCTCGAAGGCTTTTATGGATGGGGTGTTGCTGTGCCAGATTCTGGCAAAAAGGGATCGATAGCCCCTGGCGAACATTTCATTTTCCGCGTAGGCGATCAATGATTTTCCCGCCCCTTTCCCGCGCATTTCCGGCAAGGTGAATATCTCGACAAGCTTCGCTTCGTTGCTGGCGAGTGGCCAGAAATTCCGTTCAGCGCGGTATCGCTCTCCATGCCAGTAAAAACACACCCCGACTATCTTGCCGTCCTTCAGGCAACCGAAGGCATTTGAATCCTTGCCCAGATACCAGGCCCGGGACCGGATGGCTTCATCAGTGCTGCTTTCCATCTGACGTTGATCGATTCCGGAAAATTCAAATTCCGGCAGCGGCGATTCTGCCTGCTGGCGGTTATCGGTTCTCGCGTGAGTGTAGATACGGTATATCTGGTACTCGCCAAGAAGTAACCGTGCAATGCGTTTGGTCAGGCTCTTGAACATTACTGAGCGAGTTGCTTGCCGCGATAGCCAAAGCGGATCAGGCGCTTGATCCGGGCCTTGAGGCCGTAGTGTTCCAGGATGTTGCCAAGCAAAGTCGAGAACCGGTTGGTCAAATACTGTGCCCTTGCGAGCAGATTGTTGCGCACGGTATCCCGCAGGAAGAAAACGTTTGCACACTGGATGCTGTGCGTGCTGAACAAACGCTTGTGTTCGGACTCGCCTTCGGTGAAGTCAAAGTGGGTGAATGTGCCTTCGCTGAACAAATTCTCTAGTGCCAGCCATTGCAGGATGGTGCCTACTGACCAGTCTCGATACTCGGGATCGTATCCAAGATACTCATATAGCAAAACGCCCTGATCAACGGGGCAGTAAAGATAGGCAACGGGCTTGCCGGCATGGAAAAGCAGATAGGCACGCACTGATCCGGCTGATGCCTTGCTGGTCATCCCCTGAAGGAATTCCTCGCTATCGGGCAGGCCTGCATCCAGTAATGCTTCCTGATAGGTTCTGCTGGAAAGGCTGCGTGCAAGCTTGTGGAACTCCCGGACTTCATCGACGCTCTTGTAGGATTTCCAGATCAGTTCACCGCCAGAATGTTCTGTGAATTTCTTCAGCTTCCGGTTGATGGTTGAACGGGTCTTTGATGAGAACTTCCCCGTGTATTCGCTGAAAGGCTGTGCCATGTCAATGAAATACCGTGGATACAGCGAGGGAATGTAACGCACATAGCCGGATTCGCGGCTGATGGCGGGCAATTCGGATGACACTTGAAGAGAGCGGATCAGAAAGCCATCGCAATTGGCGGGCAGAGGTTCGGTGGGAGCGGATGGTGTGGCGTGAGCCGTGACGGATTCGTTGATGCCAAAACCGCGTGTCATGAGATTCACGGTTACGGAAAACAGGGTTCTATCACCGAATTGGAATCGGAATGGATAGCTTTTGTAGTTCCATGATTCGAGCAAGCCAGTTTCCATGGTGAGGGTCAGAGCCTTCTGGTGGAATCGTAAATCGTGGTGGCGCCATGCAGGTTCTGGATCAGTTGCGCGGCAAAGCCGTATCGCGAATTTGACCAGGGCGTGAACCGGGATAACTGGAAAGGATCGCTGGCCTGAATGGAAATGCCGGAATGCGTGGAAACTGCTGCATCAAAACCCAGTTCCCGGACAATTCTTGCCTGGTCCGGCAAGTAGTCGGTTTCCGGCTTGCCGTTTGGATAGGCAAACAGCCGGACCCGGCTGCCCAGTGTTTCTTCCAGCCATGTCTTGCCCGCAGCGATTTCGGCGCGGGCATCGGCATCATTCAGATTGGCAAGAATGGGATGGTGGTGGGTGTGACCGCCGATTTCCATGCCCGCCGCATGCAGCGTCTTTAATTGGGCCGTCGTCATCATCAAGTCGTCAGGCAGGGTGTTGACGCCTGCGCGCCGGGCAATATTGGCAACCGTTTCCTGACGGATATCCAGTGGCAAATATTTCACTTTTGGCAGGAGTTGTTCGATGGCGGCGGTTCTGTCCGTGCTGGTGGAAAGCGTATATTCGCCAAGACTCATGTCACGCAAGTCCAGCTTTTCCCGGCTTGTGCGGCGGATCGACTCGATGACTGTGTCGTTGAACATGCGTCCGCCATTCAAATAGGATGTGGCGATGAAGAAAGTGGCGTGCAGGCCGTGCTTTTGCAGTATGGGCAGGGCATAGGTGACGTTGTCGGCGTAACCATCGTCGAATGTAATGCAGGCCGATCGGGCGGGCAGCCCGCCGGCTTTCAGCATGATGGCTGCTTCGTGAAGCGGCAGGACATTGAATACGGATTTAAGCAGCGTCATTTGTGCATCGAATGTTTCGATGGTCGCTTCGCCCGGGAATAACGGGTCGGTTTGAGGCAATACCCGGTGATAGATAAGAATGCTGAGTCTTGCATCGCTGCCTGACGGCGAAAATTTTCCGGCAAGAAATCGATAAAACGGGTTTGCGATACGGCGCATGCTATCGCCCGCTTTCGAAGCGCCATGCATCCTGGATGATTGTGTCCAGATCATGCCGGGCAGGTTGCCAGTTCAGGGCATTCCGGGCCGCCTGGCTATTGGCGACAAGCCTCGCTGGATCGCCTTCACGGCGCGGACTGTCATTGACCGCGATTTTCCTCAGCGTCACTTTTTGCGCGGCGTCGATAACTTCCTGCACCGAGAAGCCATTGCCGTTGCCGAGGTTGTAGGCGGCGGAATCCGCGCCGGCCAGCAGTCTTTGCAATGCTAGCCAGTGTGCTTCAGCCAGGTCGGTGACGTGGATGTAGTCGCGGATGCAGGTGCCATCCGGCGTGTCGTAGTCGCGGCCAAACACCGATATGTGGGGCCGTCTGCCGGAAGCAGCCTGCAGGACAAGCGGGATCAGATGGGTTTCGGGTTCGTGCCGTTCACCCAGTTCGCCCTCGGGGTCGGCGCCGGCGGCGTTGAAGTAGCGCAGGGCGATGGATTTCAGCCCGTAGGCGCGGTCGTAGTCCTGCAGAATCTGTTCCACCATCCATTTGGTTTTGCCATAGGGGTTGATGGGCTGCCTGGGGTGCGTCTCGTCGATGGGCACGTATTGAGGTTCGCCATAGACGGCGGCTGTGGAAGAGAAGATAAAGCGCCTGACATCATGCGTCACCATGGCATTGAGCAGGTTAAGCGTGTTGGTGACGTTGTTCTCGTAATACTTGGCGGGTTCCTTGACCGATTCGCCCACCTGGATGAAGGAGGCGAAATGCAGGACGCCGTCAAACCGGTGTGTGCTGAAGAGGGTTTCGAGTACAGCCTGATCGGCCAGATCACCCAGCACGAATTGGCCGCCGAGCACTGCATCGCGGTAGCCTGTTGAGAGGTTGTCGTAGGTGACAACATCGCAACCCTGGCGCAGAAGGTGTTTGACCATGTGCGAACCGATATAACCGGCGCCGCCAACGACGAGTACGGATGGGGAAGATGCCATTTGATCAAGAATACGGAACAATTCCGGTATTGTAGCCCTGCTGTGTTGCAAGCCTCATGCCAGGGAGGGCAAACGGCAGTCTGACCTGCTTTGGTTACAATAACGCCCATTGACAGATATTGGCGCGGTTATCCCGGCGTTTATCCATGCAAACCCTTACCGTCGATCTCGGCGACCGTAGTTACCCCATTCATATCGGCCCCAGCCTGCTGGGTCAGGCTGGCCTGATCGTGCCGCATCTGGCGCAGAAGCGGGTGGCGATCGTGACCAACACCACGGTGGGGCCGCTCTATCTGGAACGCTTGACCAAAACCCTGACCGATGCGGGTGTAGCGGTTACGCCCATCGTGCTGCCGGATGGCGAGGCGTACAAGGACTGGCAGACGCTGAACCTGATTTTTGACGATCTGCTGAAAAGCCGGGCCGAGCGCAAGACGACCCTGATTGCGCTGGGCGGAGGCGTGATCGGCGACATGACCGGTTTTGCCGCGGCCAGCTATCAGCGCGGCGTGCCCTTCATCCAGGTGCCGACGACGCTGCTGTCACAGGTCGAGTCCTCGGTGGGCGGCAAGACCGGCATCAACCATCCACTTGGCAAGAACATGATTGGCGCGTTTTACCAGCCGAAGGTGGTGCTGGCGGATACGGATACGCTCAAGACACTTCCGCCGCGAGAACTGTCGGCCGGGCTGGCGGAAGTCATCAAGTATGGCCTGATCTGGGATGCGGAATTTTTTGCCTGGCTGGAAGCCAGCATGGACAAGCTGCGCGCGCTGGACGCAGCTGCCATCAGCCATGCCATTTACCGTTCCTGCGAGATCAAGGCCCAGGTGGTGGCACAGGACGAACGCGAGGGCGGCATCCGCGCCATTCTCAATCTGGGGCATACCTTCGGTCACGCCATCGAATCCGGCATGGGTTACGGCAACTGGCTGCATGGCGAGGCGGTGGCGGCGGGCATGGTGCTGGCGGCCGACGCCTCGCGCCGCAAGGGCTGGTTGAGCGAGGCCGATGTCGAGCGCACGCGGGCGCTGATCCGGCGCGCGGGCCTGCCGGATACCGCGCCCGATCTGGGCGTGGAGAAATACCTCGACTACATGGGGCATGATAAAAAAGTCGAAGCAGGAAAAATCCGTTTCGTGCTGCTGAAGACAATCGGCGAGGCGATGATTACGGCTGACCTGTCCCGCGCCGATCTTGATGCCACGCTCACGCATTATGTCCGCGCGGCCTGAACTTGCTTCCTACGCTGCACACGACGCGCAAACGCGGGGCCGCGTGCATGCCGAGCCGCCCGCGCATCCCAGAGGCGAATTCCAGCGCGACCGTGATCGCATCGTGCACTCCACCGCGTTCCGCCGTCTGGAATACAAGACCCAGGTGTTCGTGAACCATGAAGGCGACCATTTCCGCACCCGCCTCACCCACAGTCTGGAAGTGGCGCAGATCGGCCGCACGATTGCGCGATTGCTGAGCCTGAACGAGGAACTGACCGAGGCCGTGTCGCTGGCGCATGATCTGGGCCACACGCCTTTTGGACACGCCGGACAGGATGCCTTGAATGCCTGCATGAAGGACCACGGCGGCTTCGAACACAACCTGCAATCGTTGCGAGTGGTGGACAGGCTGGAACAGCGTTATGCCGAGTTCGACGGGTTGAATCTGTGTTACGAAACGCGCGAGGGCATCCTCAAGCACTGCTCGCTGGCCAACGCGCGCGAACTGGGCGAACTGGGGCAGCGCTTCCTGGACAAAAAACAGCCTTCGCTGGAAGCTCAGGTGGCCAATCTCGCGGATGAAATCGCCTACAATAACCACGACGTCGATGACGGCCTGCGTTCGGGCCTGATCGATGAAGACGGCTTGCGTGAAACGCAACTCTTTTCACGACATTACGACGAGGTGCGGGCGAAATATCCCGATCTGAACGGACGGCGGGTGGTGCACGAAATAGTTCGCCGCATGATCAACACGCTGATCCTCGACCTGGTCACGACGACCCGCGCCAATCTTGAGCAGGCGGGGGTCAAGTCGCTGGATGACGTTCGCAATGCCGTGCCGCTGGTGGGTTTTTCGGCAGACATGCTGGAACAGCAGCGCGAACTCAAGCGTTATCTGCGCCAGCATCTGTATCAGCACTATCAGGTCATGCGCATGACCAGCAAGGCCGCGCGCATCATACAAAGCCTGTTCGATGCCTTCATTGCCGAGCCGCGGCTGTTGTCGCCGGAGCATCAGGAACATGTCCAGCGCGATGGCGCACGAGCCATTGCGGATTACATCGCCGGCATGACCGATCGCTATGCCATGCGGGAGTATCGGCGCTTGTTCGGAATAGACGAAATTACCGTTTGATCAGGCTCGCGCCACCACCAGACACGACACCTCTTTTGCACCGGCCTGCTTGAGCGTTCCGGCCAGGGCATCCAGCGTGCTGCCGGTGGTCATCACGTCATCGACGATGCCGATATGCAGGCCGCCAACATCCGGTTTGCAGGTGAATGCACCACGCATGTTCTTGCGGCGCGCTTCGCGTTTGAGGCCGGCCTGTGGCGGCGTGTCACGCTCGCGAGCAGCCCAGGCTGGTTGCATGGCAATGCCGGTTTGCTGCGACAACTCGCGGGTAATTTCCACGGCCTGGTTGAAGCCGCGCTCTTTCAAGCGATTGGCGTGCAAGGGCATGGGTAGCCAGATGTCGGGTTTGTTGACGACGTGCTCCGCCAGCAGGGCGCCCAGAAACGGGGCCAGCGCGAGGTTCTCCGCATATTTGAACCGCTGGATCAGCCTGTCGACAGGAAAGCCGTAAGCGAAAAGGGCGTGCGTCCGGTCGAATGCCGGCGTTTCCTTCAGGCAGTGACCGCAGGTTTCTCCGTTTGCCGTTGACTGGGCGCAGACCGGGCAGCGATTTTGGGGCAGCCAGGGCAAATCGGCCTGACAGCTCTGGCAAAGCGGGCCATGTCGGGCCTGACATAGCAGGCAGGACTGGGGAAAGAGGCGGTTAAATAATGGGCGGATGTTCAATTCAGGTTCGTATGGTTTTTGACAGCAGGCCGGCCCGGCAAGGATAATTTGCATGTTCTCACCAGCACGTCATTCATGAAAGCCAAACGCGTCATCCCCGGCAAATCCTCCCGATTTGCCGCGCAGTTGTTCAATATCGCCAGCGTTGCGGCCATCACGGCGGGCATTTCGGCGCTGATGCTGGGCAAACTGCTGGCCAGTCACAAGATCGGCTTTCTGCCTTTTGTGCTGTCGTTCCCTCCGCTGATGATCTGGCTGGCGGCTTCCATTTTCGTCTATGCCAGCATTGCGCACCATCCCAACGAACGCACGCGCCTGTACCACCGCTGGGCGGGTTACCGCTTTTATGGCGCAACCGGGGCGATGGTGGTGGTCGGGCAACCCATCTATGGACTGCTGGGCGGCTGGAACGGCCTGGTGGCCGTATGGGCGCTGCTGTTTCTCGTGGTGGTGCCGGCGGGACTGTACGCAATCTGGAAAGCGGCCAGGGAAGACTGGCCGGACATGACAATCGAGGTGGCCATCAATGAGTAGCTGTAACTGCGCATCCATACACGTACACAAGGCGGCGGAAACGAAAGTGCCGGTGGAACAGGTTCTGGCTTTGTTCGAAAAGCCTTTCAACGATCTGCTGTTCGAGGCGCAGACCGTGCATCGCCAGCACTTCGATCCCAACCGGATTCAGCTCTCCACTTTGCTGTCGATCAAGACCGGCGGCTGCCCGGAAGACTGCGGTTATTGTCCGCAATCCAAACGCCATCCGGGCGCGGTGCAAGACGAACCGATGCTGGATATCGAAGCGGTATTGACGGCGGCGCGCGCGGCGAAGGATGCGGGTGCCACCCGCTTTTGCATGGGCGCGGCCTGGCGCGGTCCCAAGCAGAAGGATCTGGATCCCGTGCTGGACATGGTGCGTGGGGTGAAGGCGCTGGGCATGGAAACCTGTACCACGCTGGGCATGCTGCGCGAAGGCCAGGCCGAGCAGTTGAAGGATGCCGGGCTGGATTACTACAACCACAATCTGGACACTGCGCCGGAGTTTTACGGCGAGATCATTTCCACCCGCGATTTCGAGGACCGGCTGGATACGCTCAACAAGGTACGCGGCGCGGGCATCAATGTCTGCGCGGGCGGCATTGTCGGCATGGGCGAATCTCGCACCCAGCGCGCGGGCTTGCTGGCGCAGCTGGCGAGCCTCGACCCGCCGCCGGAGTCCGTGCCCATCAATCTGCTGGTGCAGGTCGAAGGGACGCCACTGGCAGGGACCGAAGCGCTCGATCCGATCGAATTCGTGCGTACCATTGCCGTGGCGCGCATTCTCATGCCGTCATCCTATGTACGGCTTTCCGCCGGGCGTCAGCAGATGAGTGATTCCGTTCAGGCGCTGTGTTTTCTGGCCGGAGCGAATTCCATTTTCTACGGCGACAAATTGCTGACCACGGGCAACCCGGAATGGGAGCGGGATCAGGCCTTGTTCAATAAATTGGGCCTTGCCGCTGCATGACCGCTTTTGCCGCGCTGACCCGTTTGCAGCAGGGTCTCGCGCAACTCAAGACCGATGAGCTTCTGCGCACTCGATTGTTATTGGGGTCGCCGCAAGGCGTGCATGTGCAGGTCAACGGACGCGAGGTCGTTTCCTTTTGCAGCAACGATTATCTGGGCCTGGCCAGTGACCCGGCGCTGGTCGCTGCGGCTGAGAGGGCGCTCAGAGAATGCGGGGTGGGCGCGGGCGCCTCGCATCTCGTCACCGGCCATCATCAACTGCATGAGGAATTTGAAACAGCCTTTGCAGCTTTTGTCGGCAAGCCCGCCGCATTGCTGTTTTCCACCGGCTACATGGCCAATCTGGGTGTGATGACGGCGTTGCTCGATCGTCATGGCGAGGTGTTTGCAGACAAGTTGAATCACGCTTCGCTGAACGATGCCGCAGCTTTGTGCGGCGCGAAGTTCAGCCGCTACGGTCACGGCAGGCTTGATCAGCTTGAAGGACTGCTGGCGAGGAGCAGGGCAGGCACGAAACTGGTCGCTTCCGATCTGGTGTTCAGCATGGATGGCGACCTGGCCGACGTCGATGGTCTGCTGGCGCTTGCCGAGCGATACGATGCGTGGCTGTATCTGGATGACGCGCATGGTTTTGGCGTATTGAATGGCGGCCGTGGCGGCATGACGGAACAGGCAAGAAAGAATGACCGCGTGATCTATCTCGCCACGCTGGGCAAGGCCGCGGGGGTGTTTGGCGCGGCGGTGGCGGCGCACGAAAGCGTCATGCAATGGCTGGTGCAGAAAGCACGGCCCTATATCTATACGACTGCCATGCCTCCCATGTTGTGTGGCGCGCTGCTGGAAAGTCTGAAACTAATCAAGGCGGGTTCGGCGCGACGCGATGTGCTGCGTGCACATGTCATGGCGCTGCGCCAGGGCTTGAAGGATTTGTCTTCATGGACGCTGATGCCTTCCGGCACACCGATCCAGCCCGTCGTCATCGGCGGCAATGCCAAGGCGGTAGCCGTGTCGAAGAAACTCCTTGAATACGGATTGCTGGTGCCGGCCATCCGCACGCCGACAGTGCCAAAGAACACGGCGCGCTTGCGCATCACGCTGTCTTCGGCGCACCGTGATGAAGACATTGCCCGGCTAGTCGCCGCGCTGCGAGAAATTTCCGAAACATGAGCGTTCGCCCCATTGTTTTTTTGCATGGCTGGGGCACGCATCCTGTGATCTGGCAACCGCTGCGGGCGCGCTTCCCGGATTCACATGCAGTGCCGCTGCCGGGGTATGCAGGGTCAGCTATGGCGAATACGCTGGACGAAATGGCGGAACGTATTGCGCAATCCGTCGTGGCCAATACGATACTGATCGGCTGGTCGCTGGGCGCTCAAGTGGCCATGCGGATTGCCCTGAACCAGCCTGAAAAGATTTCCCGTCTGGTGCTGATCGGCGCAACACCCTGTTTCGTCAATCGTGAGGATTGGCCGCATGGCGTGGCCGACGAAGTGTTCAAGCAGTTTTCCATGAATCTGGCCGAGGATTACGCAGGCACGATACGCCGCTTTCTGTACCTGCAAGCACAGGGTTCCGATGCGGTTCGAACCGTGCTTTCCGAACTGCGCACGCGATTGCTGGCACAACCAAGACCTGCAGAAGGCGCACTGGAGGCTGGGCTGGGTATTCTGCGCGGCACGGATCTGCGGAATGAAGTATCGCGGCTGTCTGTGCCGGTCAGCCTGATTCATGGCTCGGGCGACAAGTTGGCGCCGGTCAGTGCGGCACGCTGGCTTATGGAGACGATACCTGATTCGTGTCTTCACGAAATCAAAGGAGCGGGCCATGCGCCTTTTCTTTCGCATGCCGAGGAAGTGGCCAGGTTGATTGCAAATGAGTAATCCGTCCTTGCTCGACAAGCACGAAATCGCACGATCGTTCGGCCGGGCTGCGGAACACTATGACGCCCATGCGGTGCTGCAGCGCGAAGTGACCTCGCGTCTGGCCGAGCGGCTGGGTTTGTTTAAATTCACGCCTGCCCGCATTCTGGATGCGGGCTGCGGGACGGGGCACGGCCTGGCACTGCTCAAGACAGCCTATCCCGATGCCGAACTGATTGCTCTGGATCTTGCACTGCCCATGCTGGAAGTGGCCCGAGGCAAGACTAGTTCGGGCAACTGGCTGGAAAGGCTGCGCAGGCGGTTTGCACCGAACGCCGCAAACCTCATGCAGCATCTTTGTGGCGACATGGAACGCCTGCCTTTGAAAACTTCCAGCGTGCCCATGCTGTGGTCCAGCCTGGCATTGCAGTGGGCAAATGACACCGAGGCCTGCCTGCGGGAATGGCATCGGGTGATCGCACCCAACGGGCTGCTGGTGTTCGCCACCTTCGGACCGGACACGCTGAAGGAATTGCGGCAGGCGTTTGCCCGGATGGATGGCGGTTCGCATGTCAGCCGTTTTACAGACATGCACGACATAGGCGACATGCTGGTGCATGCCGGGTTTCAGCATCCGGTGATGGAAATGGAGGTGCTGACGTTGACCTATGCCGATCTCAAATCCCTGATGCGGGATTTGAAAGGCATGGGCGCGCATAATGCGGCCGCATCACGTGCGCGCGGAATGATGGGCCGGACAGCCTGGCGCAAACTGGAGGCAGCGTACGAAGAATTCCGAAAGGATGGCAAACTGCCCTCAAGTTACGAAGTGATCTACGGCCATGCATGGGCGGGTGACAAGAGGCGGCTTGAGGATGGCAGGCAGGTCATCCAGTTCAACATCCAGCAGCGCAAGGCGGGGCTGAGATGAATCGCACAGGTGCTCGCGGCGTCTTTGTCACCGGCACGGATACGGGTGTAGGAAAGACGTTGATCACGGTGGCGCTGATCGAAGCATTGAAGCGTGAAGGCTTCTCGGTGGCAGGCATGAAACCTGTTGCAGCCGGGTTGGACAGCGCGGGTGAGAATGAGGATGTCGCGCGTATTCTGCAAGCCGCCAATGTTTCCGCGCCGATTGATGTGGTTTCTCCCTATCGTTTCCATCCGTTCACCGCGCCCCACATAGCAGCGCGAATGGCGGGCGTGCAAATGAAACTTGGGTTGATTACGGACGCATACAAATTTCTTGCCGAAAAAGCGGATTGGGTGGTGGTGGAAGGTGCGGGTGGTTTCCAGGTGCCACTCGATGACGCGATCGGCATGGATGCGATTCCCGTGCATCTCCGGCTACCGGTCGTGCTGGTGGTAGGCATGCGCTTGGGATGTTTGAATCATGCCTTGCTGACTGCCGAAGCCATTCGTGTACGGGGGCTGAGGTTGGCGGGATGGGTGGCCAACAGTATCGATCCGTCCATGGCGGCATTTGATGAAAACCTTGAAACGTTGAAGTCGCGTCTTGTCGCGCCATGTCTCGGGGTGATTCCCTGGCTTGTCAATCATGATTCACGCTCTTCAGTCTCGATGCTTCTCTCGGTCAGAAAATTAGTAAATCAGAATACGCAAAAATAACCATATTCTTCTTAAAAATCAACCGCTTATCTCCAAGCTTCGTCTTGCGTCCCTTGCTGGAACCAGTGTACAGTCTGTGGCAATTTGTCGCAGACCTGATAGCCGATGCCGCTTGTTCTGGATGATTTTTCCGCGAAGCTGGAACCAGGATTTTGCTTTACCTCACGCCCAAACTGTTCATTGACAGCACACGGCCGTAAGGTGGTTTTCTGGTCAATCGCGGCGGTAACGCTATTGATTGCCGCTGTATTTGCCGCCTTGGGCTATTGGTTGACGTTGCCTTTCGCGGGACTGGAGATCGGCGTATTGGCCTGGGCGTTCGAATCCCTGGGCAGACAGAGCGGTGATTTTGAAACGCTGACGATTGAAGACGATGAAGTACGGGTTGAGCGCAAGCGGGGTGGTCGTCAGGAGCATCTCAGGCTTAATCGCCAGTGGGTAAGCCTGATTCAAGTCAAAAAGCAGGCAGGTGGTCATGTCAGGGTTGCCTTGCGTTCCCATGGCAAGGAAACCGAGCTGGGGTTGTTTCTGACGGATGAGGCCCGCTCCGAGCTTGGCGTCAAATTGCAGTTCTGGCTTAAGCCGGGGCGAAAAACAAACAGGTTGCGATAAAACTTTTTAGGAGGATGGGGGAGATTATGAAAAAAAGCACGATCAGCTCAATGCTGGCGGCAACTTCCGGGATGCTGGTCTCGGGCGCGGTCTGGGCGGATTATCAGCTCAATCTTCGTGAACCGCAGTCAGCCTTGGCCAGGGATGTCTATGATTTGCACACCATGATCAATCTGGTGTGCCTGGCCATTTTCATCGTGGTCTTTGGCGCGATGTTCTATTCGATCTGGAAGCATCGCAAATCCGTTGGGCACAAAGCAGCGCATTTCCACGAAAGCACGACCGTGGAAATCATCTGGACCATCATTCCGTTTTTCATCCTGATCGGCATGGCCTACCCGGCCACCAAGTCGGTGCTAGCAATGAAAGACACATCCAATCCGGACATGACCATCAAGGTCACCGGCTACCAGTGGAAATGGGAATACGACTACCTGAAGGATGGCGTCAAGTTCATGAGCACGCTGAAGACGCCGCGCGAGCAGATCGAAAACCAGCAGGCCAAGGGCGAGCATTATCTGCTGGAGGTCGACAACGAACTGGTGGTGCCGGTCAACAAGAAAGTTCGTGTGCTGCTGACGGCAGGTGATGTCATCCATGCCTGGTGGGTGCCGGAGCTTGCAATCAAGCAGGATGCGATTCCTGGATTTATCCGTGATGCATGGTTCAAATCCGAAACAACCGGCACCTTCCGCGGGCAATGCGTGGAATTGTGCGGCAAGGACCACGCCTTCATGCCGATCGTGGTGAAGGTTGTGACGCAGGAAGAATACGACGCATGGCTGGCATCGAAAAAACAGGGTGCGGCCGTGGCTGCGGCGGAGAATACTAAAACCTTCACGAAGGAAGAGTTGATGGCCAAAGGCGAGCAGGTATACAACGCCAACTGCGCGGCCTGTCATCAGGCCAATGGCATGGGTGTTCCCGGCGCATTCCCGGCAATCAGCGGATCCAAGGTGGCAACGGGATCAATCGATGAACACATCCAGCTGGTGCTGAATGGCAGGCCAGGCACGGCAATGGCAGCCTTTGGCGGCCAGCTCTCCGAGGCTGATGTCGCGGCGGTGGTCACCTTTCAGCGCAATGGCCTTGGCAACAAAGTGGGCGACATGGCGCAGCCATCGCAGGTGGCAGGTATGAAGGGTGGCGCGGAAGCGGCTGCTCCGGCAGGTAATTAACGGACAAGGGACAAGAGGAGACACTAACTATGGCGCACGACGCAGCTCACGCCCACGATGCCGGAGATCATCACGGCGGACATCATGGTCATCCCACCGGCATCATGCGGTGGCTGACCACAACCAACCACAAGGACATCGGCTCGCTGTATCTGTGGTTTGCCGGCATCATGTTCCTGGTGGCGGGCACCATGGCGCTCATCATCCGGGCCGAACTGTTCCAGCCGGGTTTGCAGGTGGTGAACCCGGATTTCTTTAACCAGATGACCACGCTGCATGGCCTGATCATGGTATTTGGCGTGATCATGCCGGCGTGGGCGGGTTTCGCCAACTGGCAGATTCCGTTGATGATCGGCGCGCCGGACATGGCCTTCCCACGCATGAACAACTGGGGTTTCTGGGTGCTGCCGGTTGCGGGTTCATTGCTGATCATTTCCCTGTTCATGCCGGGCGGCGGCGTGGCGGGCGGCTGGACAATGTATCCGCCGCTATTCATCCAGGGTGGCATCAGCTACGACATGACCATTTTCGCGGTGCATATCCTGGGCGCTTCGTCGATCATGGGTTCGATCAACATCATCACCACCATCCTCAATATGCGCGCGCCGGGCATGACGCTGATGAAGATGCCGTTGTTCGTGTGGACCTGGCTGATCACTGCCTATCTGCTGATTGCCACGGTGCCGGTGCTGGCAGGCGCGGTGACGATGCTGCTGACTGACCGCAACTTCGACACGCATTTCTTCAATGCGGCGGGCGGCGGCGATCCGGTCATGTTCCAGCACATCTTCTGGTTCTTCGGCCATCCCGAGGTGTACATCCTGATACTGCCGGCGTTCGGCGTGGTGTCGCAGATCATCCCGACCTTCGCGCGCAAGCCGCTGTTCGGCTATGCGTCGATGGTGTATGCGACAGCCTCCATCGCCATCCTGTCCTTCATCGTCTGGGCGCACCACATGTTCACCGTCGGCATGCCGGCGGCGGCACAGTTGTTCTTCATGTATTCCACCATGCTGATTGCCGTGCCGACTGGCGTCAAAGTGTTCAACTGGGTGGCGACCATGTGGAAGGGTTCGATGACATTCGAAACACCAATGCTTTTCTCGGTGGCCTTTGTCTGTCTGTTCACCATCGGTGGCTTCTCCGGCCTGGTGTGCGCGATGACGCCGGTCGATATCCAGATCCATGACACCTACTATGTGGTGGCGCATTTCCATTACGTGCTGGTATCCGGTGCGCTGTTTGCCATCATTGCCGGTGTGTATTACTGGCTGCCCAAGTGGACAGGCCACATGTACGACGAGAAGCTGGGCAAGTGGCACTTCTGGCTATCCACGATTTCCATGAACATCACCTTCTTCCCCATGCATTTCCTGGGGCTGGCCGGTATGCCGCGCCGCTATGCGGATTACGCGTTGCAATTCGCCGAGTTCAATGCGATTGCTTCCATTGGCGCATTCATATTTGGCGCCAGCCAGATCATCTTCCTGGTGGTGATACTGAAGGCGATTCGCGGCGGGAACAAAGCGACCGATCGGGTATGGGAAGGCGCGGAGGGGCTGGAGTGGACAGTGCCTTCGCCCGCGCCCTATCACACCTTTGAAACCGCGCCCGTGGTGAAATGAGGAAATGAAACGGGTGGATTCACCGCCCGTTTCGGAGTGACATGCAAAACAAACGCAATATTGTGACCGGGTTGATCCTTGCGGCCATTGCCATCGGCATCTTCCTGTATACCCTGATGAAGGCTCAGCCGGGCGGATGAAGAACGACAATCCGGTCCTGCTGAAAAAACTCTGGATCGTGGCGCTGGGCATGTTTGGCTTCGGCTTTGCCATGGTGCCGTTCTACCAGAAGATTTGCGAAGTGACCGGCATCAATTCCGGCGATGCGCAAGTGCTGGCAAGGAATACGCAGATCGATACCAGCCGCAAGATCACGCTGGAGTTCGATGCCAATGTGGACCCGAGCCTGCCCTGGAAATTCACGCCGGTGCAAAAAAGCATTGAGCTGCATCCGGGTGAAATGGTGCAGGTGCTGTATGAAGTGGAGAACCAGACCGGCCACGATGTGACCGGGCAGGCGATTCCCAGTTATGGCCCGCAGCTGGCAGCGCAGCATGTCAAGAAAATCGAGTGCTTCTGCTTTACCGGCCAGACACTCAAGGCGCATGAAAAACGTCAGATGCCGGTGATGCTGGTGATGGATTCATCGCTGCCCAAAGACGTGAATACTGTGACCCTGTCCTACACGTTTTTTGTGAAGCCGGATGCAAACAAGGCGGCATCGGTAAGCAAGGTTGATGGGCGTGGCTGAACGCCGGGGGAGTCACTGGCAGGCAGCCAAGGCGGTGTTCTGGAGTTTTTTCGGGGTCAGAAGAAAGACTGACTATGAGCAGGATGCGGTGCATCTCACGCCTGTTCAGGTCATCGTGATTGGATTGGCCGGTGCGGCGATATTCATTTTCACCGTGCTAGGCGTAGTGATGTTGGTTACGCGTTAACAAATAAATCAAGGAGAGGAGGCAACACCATGGCTTCACAAACCGGCGGTTACTATTTGCCCGCCCCATCCCATTGGCCGATAGTGGGGTCGGTTGCGCTGCTGTTGATGGCGCTGGGCGGCACCTTCATGATCAACGGCGTTGGCGGCGGCTGGCTGCTCTGGATCGGGCTGGCCATCCTTACGGTCATGCTGTTTGGCTGGTTTGGCACGGTCATCCGCGAAAGCGAAGGCGGCAAGCACAACAAGCAGGTGGATTTGTCCTTCCGCTGGGCCATGAGCTGGTTCATTTTTTCCGAGGTGATGTTCTTCGCGGCATTCTTCGGCGCGCTGTTCTACATGCGGGTGCTGTCGGTGCCGTGGCTGGGTTCGGGCGATACCCTGGAACAACTCTGGGGCGGGTTCAACGCAACCTGGCCGACGGCGGGGCCGGGACTGGAGGCCGACGGGTACAAATTCACGCCGATGGGCGCCTGGGGTATTCCGGCTATCAATACACTGCTGCTGTTGACGTCCGGCGCGACGGTGACCTGGGCGCATTGGGGCCTGAAGAAGGGCAACCGCGGCCAGTTGGTATGGGGGCTGGCGTTAACCGTCGCGTTGGGTCTGACCTTCCTGTCGCTGCAGGTTTATGAATACATGCATGCCTATTCCGAGCTTGGCCTGACCCTGGGTGCCGGAGCGTATGGTGCCACCTTCTTCATGCTGACGGGTTTCCATGGTTTCCATGTAACAGTGGGCACCCTGATGCTGATCGTTATCCTGGGGCGGTCCATCAAGGGCCATTTCACCGCCGAACACCATTTTGGCTTCGAGGGCGTGGCCTGGTACTGGCACTTCGTGGATGTTGTCTGGCTCGGCCTGTTCATTTTTGTGTACTGGCTGGTGTAAGCGGGCGGCTGCAAGAAAAAAGGCCGCGCACTGCGCGGCCTTTTTGTTTGCCTGGTTTGGCTAGCCTTTAATTCCTGTTTGCGGAATCCAGCCAAAATAATAACTGGCCATCAACATCACGAACAAAACGATGGATAGAGTAATGCGCACGGTCAGTGCCTTGACTGTACGCTCGGACTGCCCCTTGTCCTTGACCAGGTAATATAGCGCGCTCCCCAAGCTGATGAGAATGAACAGAATGAACAACAGGACAATGATGCGCATGGAAATTCCGGAGCTGGCAAAGTACTCAGTCTATCGCAAATGATGCATTTGCGAGTTGGTCCTTACGCTTTTCGTCCAGGCCTGTGGCCGACACTCGCGGGGCTGTTTTTCTTTGTTCTGACCATGTGGCTCGGCAACTGGCAGTTATCGCGTGCGGAATACAAGCAGGGTTTGCAGAATCGTTATGACCGCATGCAGCAGGACGGAGTGGTTAGAATTGGCGCTTCGCTGGTCGAGAAGGAAAGCCTGCTGTTTCGCAGCGTGGAAGTGCGGGGCGAGTTTGTACCAGGCAGGGAAATCCTGATTGATAACCGGGTGTACAAGACCATAGCCGGTTATCACGTGCTGGCGCCATTCCGCATAGAAGGCTCAGACCGGCATGTGCTGGTCAATCGGGGCTGGGTTGCCGTGGTGAAAGGTCGTCGTGACGAACTTCCTGAAATCAGACCGGTGACGGGTGAGTTTTTACTGCGGGGCATCGCGGTCGATCCGCAAAGCCGCTATTTCGAATTCAAGGGGGCGATGCCGCAGGGCAGACTTTGGCAGAACCTGGATTTTGAGCAGTATCAAACCTGGCTGGGCAAACCGCTGCAGCCGGTTCTTATACAGCAAACAGGTGATATGGGTGACGGACTGATCCGTGACTGGCCCCGGCAGGATGCCGGCGTATCGACACATGTCAGTTATGCGATTCAATGGTTTGGCCTTGCCGGCTCGATTGTCGTGCTTTGGCTGGTGCTGAATGTGAAACGCGAGAAGGAGAAAGATTGAACCGCGTTAAATTGCTGCTCTTGTTCGGGCTTTTCATATTGCCTGTAGCCGCATCGTATCTGGCGTATTACATCTGGCAGCCGTCCGGCCGCAAGAATTACGGCGAACTCGTCAGACAGGTGGATATCAAGCTCAAGGGACCGGCGCTTAATGGCCGGGATTGGGATTTCTCCACGCTAAACGGGAAATGGGTGATGGTGTATGTCGGAAGCGGCACCTGTCCCAAAACGTGCGAAGATTTGCTTTATTTCATGCGCCAGACGCGCACTGCACAAGGCAAGGAGATGGATCGAATTGAGCGCTTGTGGGTGATGACGGATGAAGTAGTTCCTGCGGCCAGTTTGCAACAGGCCCATGCGGGACTGCATTATGTGCGCGCCGCACAGCCAACCGAAAAACTGTTTGCCGGGGGTGGGCAGGGCATGTATCTCTACATGGTCGATCCGCTCGGCCATCTGATGATGCGCTGGCCGCAAAATCCGGACCCGAGGCGCATGATCAAGGACATCAAGCATTTGTTGAAAGCTTCCCAGATCGGATAGTGGATGAATTTGTACAGGAAATTAATTGTCGCAGCCCTGATGCTGGCTTTGGGTGTCGTGGTGCTGGGCGCATATGTCCGCCTATCGGACGCGGGACTGGGGTGTCCGGACTGGCCGGGATGTTATGGCAAGATCACGCCAAATCATGCTACTGAAGCGATTGCCCAGGCGGAGTCCGCTCAGCCGGGCGGACCGGTTTCCCATGCCAAGGCCTGGAAGGAAATGGTTCACCGCTACTTCGCTGGTACCTTGGGTCTATTGGTGCTGGGAATCTTTGCGCTGGCCTGGAAAAACCGGAAGGATGCCGAGGGTTCGCCTGCATTGCCCGCTGCCCTGTTGGGCCTGATTGTTTTTCAGGCGTTGCTGGGAATGTGGACGGTAACGGAACTGCTCAAGCCTTTTATAGTGACCAGCCACCTGATTGGCGGCATGAGCACGCTGGCCCTGCTTGCCTGGCTGTGGCAGCGCGAATGCGGCCCTTCGCTGTACGGCATGGCCAATGTGCGGCACTTGCGGCTTTGGGGCGGCCTGGCGCTGGCGGCAGTGGCGGTTCAGATTATTCTGGGAGGCTGGGTCAGCACGAACTATGCGGCACTTGCCTGCCTGGATTTTCCCAAGTGTCATGGAGAATGGGTGCCGGAAATGGCATTTGCGCCGGCTTTTGCGCTGCATCGAGAGCTTGGAATGGATGCCAGCGGGAATCTGCTGACCCATGAAGCCCTGACTGCCATTCACTGGGCGCATCGCGTGTGGGCGGTAATTGTGCTCGTTTTTGTTGGTTACGCCGTTTTCAGACTGGTGAAACAGCCTGGCCTGTCTGGACTGGGCGGCCTGCTTGGCATGCTGCTACTGGTTCAGGTCAGCCTGGGAATGGCAAATGTCTGGCTGGGTTTGCCGTTGCCGGTAGCGGTCATGCACAACGCCGGTGCGGCACTGCTGCTGATCGTTTTGGTGGTGATAAACTTCAGGCTCTTCCGGATGAGGTGACGTCATGGCGACGAGCTTAATGTTCAATAACGCCGCCTGCCGCTGTCAGGAATACCTGGCGCTGTGCAAACTGCGGGTGGTGTCGCTGATTGTATTCACGGCGGTGATCGGCATGTTTCTGGCTGCGCCTGGTATGGTGCCCGGGCAGATTCTGGTGGCCGGCACCCTGGGCATCGGGCTGGTGGCGGCGGCGGCAGCGGCATTCAATTGCCTGATCGAGCAAAAGATCGATGCGGTCATGGCCCGCACGCGCGCGCGCCCGCTCCCGCTGGGCAAACTGAGCAACAGCCAGGCGCTGCTTTTCTCCAGTCTGCTGGGTGGCGCGGGGATGTATCTGCTGTATGTTTTCGTCAATCCGCTGACGATGTGGCTGACCCTGGCAACCTTTGTCGGGTATGCCGTGATTTATACCGTCATCCTCAAGCCGGCCACGCCGCAGAATATCGTCATCGGCGGCGCATCCGGCGCCATGCCGCCCGTATTGGGCTGGGCGGCTGTCACGGGCGAAGTCAGCCACGATGCGCTGCTGCTGTTCCTGATCATTTTTGCCTGGACGCCCCCGCATTTCTGGGCGCTGGCGCTGTACCGGAAAGATGAGTACGCCCGTGCCGGCCTGCCCATGCTGCCAGTGACGCACGGGGAAAAATTCACCCGGCTGCATGTGCTGTTTTATACCTTCATTCTGCTTGCCGTCAGTGTTCTGCCGGTTACGACAGGCATGAGCGGCTGGATATATCTACTGGCTGCATTGGTATTGGGGGCAATTTTCATTGGTTACGGCTGGGGGCTGTGGCGCAGCTATTCCGATGCGCTTGCAAAACGCACCTTCCGCTATTCCATCTGGTATTTGAGCCTGCTGTTTGCGGGCATGCTGGTGGATCATTATTTTAATTACCCCGTTGGTTGACGGCAGGCGCCAAATCGGGCCTGGGGATATTCAGACCAATTTGTTATAATTCGCGCGTCCCATCCTTATCGGGAGCGCTCGAATGATCCTGTCACGCACCAGTCAGTATGCCGTCCAGGCGCTGATCTACATGGCTACACAGCCGGCGGATACGCCAGTATTGAACAAGGACATTGCCGCCAAACTGAATGTGCCGGCGCCATATCTGGCGAAAATCCTGCAAAACCTGGCCAAGGGCAATCTGCTGTATTCTTTCCGTGGCCGTCTTGGCGGATTCTGCCTGCGCGAAGAGGGGGTGAAGATGACGCTGATGGATATCCTGCTGTTGACCGAGGGGCCGGCGTTCACGCAAAGTTGCCTGCTTGGATTGAAAAAATGTTCCGATGAGACTGCCTGTCCCGTTCATACTCGCTGGATGCCGGTGAAGGAAAAAATCATCGGCCTGCTGAAGGAAACCACTCTGGATAAGTTGGCCAAAGCAGTTCAGTCGGGAAAATATCGCTTGACGGATTTGCCCGGCTCCATGTTTGGGCCGCAATAACCCGATGAGAGGGTTGTTGCTGACGGCTGTATTTCTTTCTTTTCTGGTTGCATGCGATCGCCCGCAACCGCCTGCTTCTCCAGCTGCAACGTTTAAAGCGACCGACATTACCGGCGCGCCATGGGGGAAGGATTTCAAGCTGACTGACCATAACGGCCAGACCCGGTCGCTAGCCGATTTTCGCGGCAGGATTGTGGCAATTTTCTTTGGGTACACCCACTGTCCGGATGTTTGCCCAACCACGCTCTCGGATTTTGCCCTGGCCATGCGAGAACTGGGCGAAGATGGCAAACGTATCCAGGTTCTGTTTGTGACGGTTGATCCGGAGCGGGATACCCCGGAGTTGCTGGCCAAGTATGTGCCGTCGTTCAATCCGGGTTTCCTGGGCCTTTATACCGACCCGGATTCACTGGCTGCGCTCGCAAAGGATTTCAAGGTGGTCTATCAAAAGAACACCACCAGCGGATCGAAGAATTATCTGATCGACCACAGTGCCGGAACCTATGTATACGACACTGCGGGCCGGTTGCGTTTGTTGATTCCGTACGGGGCGGGACCTAGGGATATCACGCAGGATTTGAAAACCCTGCTGTCGACAAGCTCCTGACTGAACATATCCTGCTTGATGGTCATGGGCGGTATCCGCTAAAATGCCGCGTTTTACCTAATAAGTATATTTGGGTTTTCTGAAATAATTTGCTGAGCGGGGGTGTCATGGCGATCACGACCTTTTCGAGCGCCGAGCAGTACAACTTTGAAATCGTTAAGAAATTTGCCATCATGGCCCTCGTCTGGGCGGTGGTCGGCATGTTCGTCGGGGTTTATATCGCGTCCGAACTGGCGTGGCCGTTCCTTAACCTTGACAGCCCTTACATCAGTTTTGGCCGCCTGCGCCCGGTACATACCGGCGCCGTCATTTTCGGCTTTGGCGGTTCGGCGTTATTCGCCACGTCTTATTATGTGGTTCAGCGAACCTGTCAGACCCGGCTGATTTCAGACGGCATGGCCAGCTTCACCTTCTGGGGTTGGCAAACCGTGATTGTCCTGGCTGCCCTGTCCTATGTGACAGGCTATTCCCAGGGCCGCGAATACGCAGAGATGGAATGGCCGATCGACATCCTGATCGAAGTGGTGTGGGTGGTTTATCTGATCCTGTTTGTCGGCACCATCATGCGCCGCAAGCAGCCGCACATTTACGTGGCCAACTGGTTCTATCTGGCATTTATACTCGCCACCGCGCTGCTGCATACCTTCAACAACCTGGCCGTGCCGGTCGACCTGTTCTCCCTCAAGTCCTACAGCCTGTTCGCCGGGACGCAGGATGCCATGACGCAGTGGTGGTATGGCCATAATGCCGTGGGCTTCTTCCTCACCGCAGCCTTCCTCGGCATGATGTATTACTTCGTGCCCAAGCAGGCGGGCCGTCCGATTTATTCCTATCGCCTGTCCATCGTCCACTTCTGGGCGCTGGGTTTCATGTACATGTGGGTGGGTGCGCATCATCTGCACTGGACTGCCTTGCCGGACTGGACGTCCACGCTGGCCGCGACCTTCTCCATCCTGCTGCTGATGCCGTCCTGGGGCGGCATGATCAACGGCATCATGACGCTCTCGGGCGCCTGGGACAAACTGCGTACCGACCCGATCATGCGTTTCCTGATCGTGGCATTGTCCTTCTACGGCATGTCCACCTTCGAAGGCCCGATGATGTCGCTGAAGGAAGTGAATGCCCTGTCGCATTACACCGACTGGACGGTGGGACATGTGCATTCCGGCGCGCTGGGCTGGGTGGCGATGATTTCCTTTGGTTCGCTGTATCACATGATCCCCAAGCTGTGGGACACCAAGCTGTATAGCATCAAGCTGGTGGATGCGCACTTCTGGCTGGCAACCATCGGCGTGCTGCTCTATATCATTGCCATGTGGATTTCTGGCATCACCCAGGGTCTGATGTGGCGCGCGTTTGATGATTTCGGCAATTTGCAATATTCATTTGTCGAGTCCGTCGCGGCGATGATGCCGTTCTATGCCATGCGTGCAATCGGTGGCGCGTTTTTCCTGACGGGTGTCGTGCTGATGGCCTACAACATCTACATGACCATCCGCCAGGCCAGAAAAGAGCAAGCCGAACTCGAAGCCAAACTGGCCGCCAAGATGGCAGCCATGAGCGCATAAAGGACGCATCATGCAAATCAACTTCAAACATGAATGGATTGAAACCAACATCGGCCTGATGCTGGTGCTGACCATGCTGGCGATCAGCGTGGGCGGTCTGGTGGAAATTGCTCCGCTTTTCTTCATCGACAAGACGGTGGAAAAAACCGAGGGCGTGAACGTGCGGCCGTATACCCCGCTGGAACAGCGCGGTCGCGACATTTACATTCGTGAAGGCTGCTATACCTGTCATTCGCAGATGATTCGCCCGTTCCGTGACGAGAAGCTGCGCTATGGACATTACTCGCTGGCCGCGGAATCCCAGTATGACCATCCCTTCCAGTGGGGTTCCAAGCGCACCGGCCCCGATCTGGCGCGCGTGGGCGGCAAGTATTCCAACGAGTGGCACGTGCAGCACATGATTGCCCCGCGTTCGATGGTGCCGGAGTCGGTCATGCCCAATTATCCCTGGTTGCAAACCACCATGCTGGACCAGTCGGACATCGCCGGGCGCATGAAAGCGCTGCGTGCCGTGGGCGTGCCCTATTCGCTGACCGAGGCGGAACGCGACGCCAACATCAAAAAATTTGGTGAAAGCGTGGCGGCGCAGTTGCACATTCCCGATGCAAACCGCAATCTGGTTGCGCAGGCCAACCTGGGCAACTATGACGGCAACAAGGCGGGCGTTTCGGAAATGGATGCGCTGGTGGCCTATTTGCAGGTGTTGGGCACCATGGTGGATTTCACCAAGGTGAATGAAGACGAACTGATTCGTTCCAGATAAGCCTGTACAGAATTCTGGAGCGACGGATGGCATGGCTGGAATGGTTTTCAAAGCCGGAACACACCAAACCGCTGGCCCTGCTGATTTTTTTTGTGACGTTTGCCGGTATCGTTCTGTACGTATATGGCAGCAAGAAACGCAGCAAGCGGCTGGAGTCCTACAAGGACATTCCGTTTCAGGATGATGACAACGGCAGCAAAGATGGCAACAAAGATTACGACAAGGATTAAAAGATGAGCGAACAGCATCTGCAATCGCAAACCGTGCAAACCACCGGCCACGCCTGGGACGGGGACTTGCAGGAATTCAACAACCCGTTGCCGACCTGGTGGGTATACACGTTTTACTTCACCATTGTTTTCGCGCTTGTTTACTGGCTGATCTATCCTTCCTGGCCTTTCGGCAAGGGCTTTCTGTCTGGAATTCCGGTACCCGGGATTTCAAAGATCGTCTATCAGAACGACAAGGGTGAGACCGTGGAAAGCCACTGGAACACCCGTGCCCTGCTTCAGGCCGATCTGAACCAGGCTGCGGAAATGCAGAAGCCTTATTTCGGCAAGGTGGCGGCCAGCGATTTCAGTCAGATTGCCAAGGACCCCGAGCTGAATGGTTTCGTGCTGTCTGCCGGCAAGGCATTGTTCACCGATAACTGCGCAGCCTGCCATCAACAGGGCGGACAAGGCGTGGTGGGATTTTTCCCCAACCTGACCGATGACGACTGGCTGTATGGCGGTACCTTCGACAGGATTCACGAAACCCTGATCAATGGACGCCGCGGTTACATGCCGGCCTTCGCGGAAGTGCTGAGCGCGGGCCAGATCGATTCGCTGGCCAATTACGTTGCCAGCCTGTCCGGCATTGCGCATGACGCGAACAAGGCTGCCGCCGGCAAGGCATTGTTCACTTCAGATGCCGCTGCCTGCTATTACTGCCATGGCGAGAATGCCCAGGGCCGCAAGGAAACCGGCGCACCGAACCTCACCGACAAAATCTGGTTGTGGGCCAATGTGCCCGTTGCGGAAAAGGTGGAAGACAAGGTTTCCGCCATCCGCAATGTGATTGCTGGCGGCTTGAACAAGGGTGTAATGCCGGCCTGGGGCGAACGCATGAGCCCGGAAGAGATCAAGGTGCTGACGGTGTATGTGCATCAATTGGGCGGTGGCAAATAAGCATAGAAGCCTTTGCGCTTTTGGAGTTTGTGCAACCCCCGGCGACGGGGGTTTTTTGTCTTGAGGAACTGTGAGTGTGGATACCTCTGGAAATCGCAGCGAGCGGGCGTCAGCCGGGCGCGCCCGGATCACGCACGCGCAGTAGGTTTATAGAGGCATCCAAATGCAAGTCGGGTTAGAGGAACAGGTAGCGCTTTTACAGGAACGCATTCCCATATTCACGCGTTCCATAAAAGGCGCGTTCCGGCGGTTTAAAACCGGCGTCCTGTTGCTGGCTTATGCGGTGTTTTTCCTGTTGCCCTGGCTGCCTTGGACGCGTGCCGACGGTCCGTCTCAGGCGGTCATGTTTGATTTGCCTGGCCGCCGGTTTCTGATTTTTGACCTGACTGTTTATCCACAGGATGTGGTGTGGCTGGCCTTGCTGCTGTTCATCGCGGCCACGCTGCTGTTTTTTGCCACCGGTCTGGTGGGCCGGGCGTTCTGCGGATATTTCTGCTTTCAAACGCTCTGGACGGATTTCTTTATCTGGATCGAATCGAAATTCCAGGGCGAGCGTCCCGCGCGCATTCGTTTGTATCGTCAGCCCTGGACGCGCGAAAAACTGCTGAAGGTCGGGGGCACGCACCTGCTCTGGCTGCTGGCCAGTTTCTGGACGGGGATGACCTTTATTTTGTACTACGGTTACGCGCCTGACCTGCTGGCCAGATTCCTTACCGGGCAGGCCGCGGCGGCGGCCTACATCACGGTGTCGGCCCTGACGTTGACAACCTATTTCGCGGCAGGGTTCTTGCGAGAGCAGGTTTGCACCTACATCTGCCCGTATGGCCGGTTTCAAAGCGTGATGTACGATCGCGAGACGCTGGCGGTTCACTATGATGCGAAACGCGGTGAGGCCGCGCATGGCCGTGCCAGCGCACGCGCCGGATTGCGCACCCTTGAAGAACGGAAGGCAAAAGGCCATGGCGATTGCATCGACTGCGGCCTGTGTGTTCAGGTTTGCCCGGCCGGAATCGATATTCGCGAGGGTCTGCAATACCGGTGCATTTCCTGCGGATTATGCATTGATGCCTGCAATGGCATCATGGATTCGATGGGGTATCCGCGCGGCTTGATCCGCTACGATTCGGAAGCCAATCTTTCCAGGGAGATTCCCGAAAAGCCGCATCTGCACTGGAAGCGTCTCAAGATCGTCGGCTACGGCGTATCCATCGTGCTGATGACGGGCTATCTGGCATACAGCGTGGGTGCGCGCAGCAGCTTTGAGGATGCGGTCACGCAAGTCCGGCAGCCGCTGTTTGTGGTGCTGTCCAATGGCGATATTCGCAACCGTTATCAGATCCGCCTGACCAACAAACAGTCCCTGCAGGAAAGTTTCTTCATCAAAACGGAAGGTCTGCCGGCATCGGCGCTTGATCTGGGTGGTTTCAGTGAAGTGGCTGTCAAACCCGGTCATAGCGTGATGGTGCAGGCCAGCATCATCCTGCCGCCCGATCAGGCTGCCCGCACCTCAGAGGTGAAGTTTGTCATCACGCCGAAATCTCGGCCTCAGGAAACGCGCACGGAGAAAGCGGGTTTTCATTACATGACTGGCCGAGGTTGAGCATGGAGTTGAACATGGGCCTGACCCTGTTTGGCGGCCTGATCGTTGTCATCCTGCTGTTTGCGCTGGCCCGCGTTTTCCGGCTTCCGGCCGAGATGGCTGGCCTGCTGGCGGCGGGCGTGCCGTTGCTGGCTTACCTTGTTTACCTGTTTGGCCAACCGTGGCCCGGCCTGGACGTGGTGGCGATTCATATCGCCCTGTTCATCAGCGCGGCGTTTGTGCTGGCGGTTTTTTCACGCTACCGGGCCAGGCAAAAGCGCATGCATTGGGTGCCCAAGGCGCTGATCGCTTTCTTTGCCGTGCTGGCGGTCATGAATGCGGGGTTTTTATATGTGGCGACCAAGGGGCTGCCCGCTGGTTTGGCGGGTCTGGTATTGCCAGCTGGCAAGCATGAAACCATCCATACGGGTTTTGCGGGAACGACCCGGCATGGCCAGGAGGCCGCCAAGGCGATCGGGGCGGATTTGTCGCGCGAACACCGGAATGCCCGGCTGGGGTGGAATGTGCGCGTGGAAGGCCTGCGTCAACCCGCCGTGGGGGAAAACGCCGTATTTGTCAGCGTCGAGGATGGCCGGGGGCTACCCTTGCCGGGCCTGCAAGCGGAGATGCGTCTGGCGCGGCCTGGCGGCGCATCGAAGATTTATCCTCTTTCACCCACCGGTCAGGGACAGTATGAATCCCGCTTGAATTTTGACGGGCCGGGCTTGTGGGTGCTGGAACTTCATATCGCGCAGGGCGAAACGCCGTATCGTCAAAATTGGGAAATCACCCTGCCATGAGCGGAACCTTGATTTTTCTGTTCATCCTGACGGGCATTTTCGTGGTGCTCCTGATCGCGGGTATTTTGTGGTCCATCAAAAGCGGCCAGTTCGAAGACATGGAAGGACCCGCCGAGCGTATCCTGATGGACGACGACGACCCCAGACTGCCTAACCGGAAGCCCTTCCCCAAGGACGGCCAATAAATTAGAATTCGCTTATTGAGTGGAAATTCATGAACTTGAATTTCCACTCAATAACCCGCCGAGGTTTAATCGTTATTGATCCGAAACCTAGTGCGGCTTCCCAGCCATTTTTGTGTAACAAAAGTCCGTGGGCGTTTTTCAAGTTCGTTGATTTCGGATCAATAAGTAAAAATTGGAGCTTGTAATGAGACAGTTTCTGACAAAGGAAAACCTGCCCATGGTGTTCGTGATCGGCATGATTGCCTGGGCATGGCTGAGCCTGATATCTGTATTGCTGGGCAGCCTGTTCTGAATCTTTCGCCGGTAGTCGGGCATGAAAAAGCCCCGCTGCCTTTCGAGGCAGCGGGGCTTTTTGTTGGGGTATGGCGCTTCAGACGGGAATGACCTCGCGCATTTTCTTCAGCGCCTTGGCTTCAATCTGCCGGACGCGTTCAGCCGAGATGCCAAATTCCGCGGCCAGGTCGTGCAGGGTGGCGGATGAGTCTTCAGTCAGCCAGCGCGCTTCTATGATGCGACGGCTGCGTGGGTCCAGGCTGGACAGAGCTTCGTTCAGTCCTTCATGTTGCAGCCGCTCGGTTTGTTCGCGGGCCAGAACTTCAACAGGCGAATCTTCAGGGCTGGCAAGGTAAGCGATGGGGCTATAGGATTCCTCGCCGTCATCCACGGTGGGGTCAAGGCCGATATCCTGGCCCGACAGCCGGGTTTCCATCTCGCGCACTTCCTCGGGCTTGACACCCAGCACCTTGGCGATTCTCGCGGTTTCCGTGGCGCCAAGACTGCCCAAGCCCTGCTTCATGCTGCGCAGGTTGAAAAACAGCTTGCGCTGGGCCTTGGTGGTGGCCACCTTGACCAGACGCCAGTTTTTCAGGATGTATTCGTGAATTTCAGCCTTGATCCAGTGCAGCGCAAAGCTCACCAGACGCACGCCGCGATCCGGATCGAAGCGCTTGACGGCTTTCATCAGGCCGATATTGCCTTCCTGGATGAGGTCGGCCTGTGGCAGGCCATAGCCCATGTAATGGCGTGCAACACTGACCACCACACGCAAATGGGAGACCACCAGCTTGCGGGCGGCATCCACATCCTGCGTGTCATGCCAGCGGCGTGCCAAATCCTGCTCTTCCTCAAGCGAGAGCAGGGGATAACGGTTCACGCTCTGAATATAGGCTTCCAGGCTGCTGGCGGAAACAACGGGCATCAAGGCTGTGGTCATATTTGAAAATCCTCCATGGCTATTTTAGCACTCCACGCATCTGAGTGCTAAACGGCTGGAGAGTTCAAAAGTTTGCAGTTACGGCGGGTCTAATCAACCCTGCGCAGAGACCTGCTGACGGCAACCCAGGCACCCAGCCAGCTGAACAGGATGGCGCCGCCAAGGATGAGGCCGCCGCTGACCGGGCTGAGGCCCTGCAACAGAAAGGGTGAGCCATACAGGCTGGCCAGTTTGCCGACCGGAGCGGCCAGAAGCGACTGCATCAGGATCAGGATGGCAAAGGCCATCAACCCGCCCGAGGCGCCCTGCAGGGCGCCAAAATACAGAAAGGGCCGGCGGATATAACGATCCGTGGCGCCAATCAGCCGACTGACTTCGATTTCATCCTGGCGCGTCAGAATTTGCGCCCGGATGGCATTGCTGGAAATGGCAACCAGCGCCACCCCGAACAGGGCTGCCAATAGCAGTGCGATTCGTTCGCCTATGCGCAGAAAAGCTTGCAGGCGCTCTGCCCAGGCGCTGTCAAGCTGAACGCTGTCCACGCCAGGCAAGTTAGTTAACTCCTTGCGCAGGGTTTCCATGCCGGCGGGAGCCATATCAGTGGGGGTTAGTATCCAGGCGTTGGGCAGCGGATTTTTTTCCAGGCCGGCGGAAATGTCGGAAAGCCCTTGAGCTTTCAGGGTTTCCAGTGCGCTTTCCCGGGAAACAAAGCGCCGCTTTGAGAGGCCCGGGTGGTTTTCAAGTTTCTGCTTAAGTTTTTCGATTTCAGCTGCCGAGGCCGAATCTGAAATGAACAGGCTGATTTCGGGCTGCGCGGGCATCTGTCCAGCCAGGTGATCAAGGTTGACCAGCGCCAGATAAAGCCCGGCGGGCAGGGTTAGCGCCACGCCGATGGCCAGTGCGGTGAAGAAACTGGAGAAGGGGGCGCGCAGCAGCCGCCGGAGGGCATCAAGCAACGCGGTGCGGTGATGTGTCAGCCAGCTTTTCATGCGCTGGCCGCCAGTTTGCCGTGATCCAGATGAACGAGTCGTCCGCCCAGAGCGGCAATGGCGCGCTCGTCATGAGTGGAAATAATCAGCGTGGTGCCAACCTGATGAAAGTCGCGGAACATGGCCATGATGTCGGCAGCGTATCCGGCATCCAGGTTGCCGGTGGGTTCGTCCGCCAGCACCAGCGCGGGCCGGCTGACAACCGCGCGGGCAATGCAAAGGCGTTGCTGCTCGCCGCCGGACAAGGTGATGGGCAGCGCTCTTTCCTTGTTGAGCAGCCCTACCTTGTCCAGCGCGGCGCGTGCGCGCCTGAGCGCCTCGCGCCGGTCGAAGCCGGATATGGCAAGCGGCAACAGGGCGTTTTCGATGACGTTGCGATCGAACAGGAGCTTGTGATCCTGAAAAATCAGGCCGATATTCCGCCGCAGGAAAGGAATGGCATGGCGCGAAAGCCGGCCGACATTCTGGCCGTTAAGCGACACCACACCGCTGGTCGGCCGTTCGATGGCGGCAATGAGTTTCAGCAGGGTGGATTTGCCCGCGCCGGAATGACCGGTGAGAAAGACCAGTTCGCCTTCGGCAATATCCAGGGTAATGCTTTCAAGCGCGGTATGGCCGCCGGGGTAGCGCTTGGAGACCTGTGAGAATTGAATCATGGCCAATACCTGATCATTCGCCGAGCAAGGCTTCCACGAATTCTTTCGCGACGAACGGTTTCAGGTCATCCAGCCCCTCGCCCACGCCAATGAATCTGACCGGGAGAGGCCGGGCCTTGGCGATCGCTGCAATGGCGCCGCCACGCGCCGTGCCATCCAGTTTGGTGATGATGAGTCCAGTGACGCCCAGCGCATCATCAAATGCCTTGACTTGATTGACCATGTTCTGGCCCGTATTGCCATCCAGCACAAGCAGCACCTCATGCGGGGCAGCGGGGTCGAGCTTCTGGATGACGCGTTTGACCTTCTTGATTTCTTCCATCAGATGCAGCTGGGTCGGCAGCCTGCCGGCGGTGTCGGCCAGCACGATGTCGATGTTGCGCGCGCGCGCCGCGTTGACGGCGTCAAAAATCACCGAAGCGGAATCGCCTTTTTCCTGGCTGATGACCGTCACCTCGTTGCGTTCGCCCCAGACCTGCAACTGCTCGCGCGCTGCCGCGCGGAAAGTATCCCCCGCGCCCAGCAGGACGGATTTGCCTTCGTTCTGGAACAGTTTGGCCAGCTTGCCGATGCTGGTGGTCTTGCCCGCGCCATTGACACCCGCAAGCATGATGATGAAGGGCCTGGCCGAGCCCGCGTCCAGCGGCTTTTCCAAGGGGGTGAGCAGGCTGGTGAGTGCATCAGACAAGGCGGTTTTGAGCGCCGCCGCATCCTGAAGGTGCTGCCGGTCAACCGTTTTGCGCAATGCTTCGAGGAGTGTTTCCGTTGCCTCCACGCCCACGTCGGCACTCAGCAGAATGGTCTCAAGTTCCTCGTAAAGTGCTTCATCGATTTTCCGGCCCGCGCCAAACAGCCCCGCGATTTGTCCGCCAAATTTCTCGCGGGTTTTGGCCAGGCCCGCTTTCAGGCGTTGCGCCCAGCCGGGTTTGGAAGGCGTTGGCGTTAAAGGTGAAGCCTGGTTTTGGGCCTCGTTTGAATCGGAGGAAGGTTTTTTAAAGAAACCGAACACAAAAAAAGCGGTCTGGAGAAAATTGTGAGGTATTTTATCATTCGTGCTTACTGGAAATCGGAAATCGCCATGCAACTCGTCAAAACACTGTTGATTTTAGGGATAAGCGCGCCAGTGCTTGCGATTGGGGCTGTTGCTCCCGCGCTTGCCACCGTGACGGATGTCACGCTGGACAACGGCCTTCGCGTTATCGTCAAGGAAGACCACCGGGCGCCGGTGGCCGTGTCGCAACTCTGGTACAAGGCCGGCAGCATGGATGAGTTCAACGGCACCACCGGCGTGGCGCATGTACTGGAACACATGATGTTCAAGGGCACGGCAAAGGTGCCCGATGGACAGTTCTCCAAACTGGTGGCGGCGGCGGGCGGCCGGGAAAACGCATTCACCAATCGCGACACCACGGTCTATTTCCAGCAACTGCAAAAAGACAAGCTGCCCGTTGCTTTCGAACTGGAAGCCGATCGCATGGCCAATCTTCAGCTGAAGGATGAAGCCTTTGCCAAGGAAATCCAGGTAGTCATGGAAGAGCGCCGCATGCGCACGGAAGACAATCCCCATTCCATTGTCTACGAACAGTTGATGAGCGTAGCTTATCAGGCGCATCCTTATCGACGTCCGATCATCGGCTGGATGGATGATCTCGTAAACATGGCGCCGCAGGATGCGCGTGACTGGTACACCCGCTGGTATGCGCCCAACAACGCCACGCTGGTGGTCGCGGGCGATGTCAAGCCGGAGGAGGTCATCGCGCTGGCGAAAAAGGAATTTGGCGCGATCACTAAAAAGCCGCTGCCTTCCCGCAAGCCTCAGGACGAGCCCTCGTCGCGCGGGGAGAAACGCATTACGGTGAAGGCGCCCGGCAAGCTGCCGTTTTTGTTGATGGCATGGCATGTCCCGGGATTGCGCGATCCTGAAAAAGACAGCCAGCCATGGGCATTACAGATTCTGGGCGGGGTGCTGGATGGCAATGATTCCGCGCGGCTGAAGAAAAGTCTGGTCAAGGAAAAGCGAATCGCCGTAGAAGCAGGCGCCAGCTACGACGGTCTGAATCGCGGCCCTGGCATGTTTTACATGGAAGGCACTCCTGCCGAGGGCAAGAAAATCGGTGATCTGGAAAAGGCCCTCAAGGCCGAGTTGAATCGCATTTCCAGGGAAGGCGTGAGCGAGGCTGAATTGAATCGCGTCAAGGCGCAGGTAATCGCGGCGGACGTTTATCAACGCGATTCGATTTTTTATCAGGCCATGCAGCTTGGCGAACTGGCGGTTTTGGGCTTGCCACTGGATCTGTTGAATACGCGAGTGGAAAAACTCAAATCGGTGACAGCGGAACAGGTCAGGGAAGCGGCGAAACTTTTATCGGACGACCGTCTGTCCATGGCGGTGCTCGATCCACAACCGCTTGAGGCCGCACCCAGAAAAACCTCGGTTACAGGGATGAGACATGCCAATTAAGCTGATTCGTTTTTTGCTGTTGTTGCTATGCGCCCCGGCCTTCGCGGGCGTGACGATCCAGCACTGGACAACATCGCAGGGCGCGCGCGTTTATTTTGTGGAAAACCACGACATTCCCATGCTGGATGTGGCGGTTGATTTTCCCGCCGGCAGCCGGTTTGACCGCCCCGAAAAAAATGGGCTGGCCCGCCTGACGCACACCATGCTGGATCAGGGCGCGGGCGGACTGAACGATATTCAGATAGCCCAAAAGCTTGCCGATGTCGGCGCGGTGCTGGGCGGCACGTTCGATCGCGATCGTGCCGGGGTTTCGCTGCGCACCTTGTCCAGCAAACAGGAACGCGATGCGTCGCTTTCATTGTTCATGACGATTCTGCAAAAACCGGAATTTCCGCAGACCGTCATGCAGCGCGAGCGGGCGAGGATCATCGCGGGACTGCGCGAGGAAGAGTCGCGTCCTGACGAAGTGGCGGACAAGGCTTTCTATCAGGCCTTGTATGGCAGCCAGGGCTACGGGTTGCCAGAGTCAGGAACGGCTGGCAGCCTGATGAAGCTGAAGCGTGATGATCTGCGTGCGTGGTACAAAAACCGCTACCGGGCCGGCGATGCCGTCATTGCCATGATTGGCGATATGTCCCGCGTCGAGGCGGAACAGCTGGCCGCGAAGATTTCCGCCGGTTTGCCGCCGGGCTCCGCGGGCCAAGGGGCTTCCGCGCCCAGGGGGGCCGGAGAATCCGTTGAAAAGCGGATTGTCCATCCGTCCACGCAAAGTCATGTGCTGATGGGCATGATCGGCATGGCGCGAAGCGACCCGGATTATTTTCCCCTGTACGTTGGCAATCACGTTCTGGGCGGCGGCGGCTTCGATTCGCGCATGCTGGGAGAGGTGCGGCAGAAGCGCGGGTATGCCTATTCCGCCTACAGCTATTTTCTGCCCATGGCACAGCCCGGCCCGCTTTTGATCGGTTTGCAGACCAAGAATTCGCAGGCCGATGATGCCCTAAAGGTGGCGCGCGAAACCGTATCCGTTTTCGTGGCCGAGGGACCAACCGAGGCCGAGCTGACACAGGCGAAAAACAATCTGGTTGGAGGGTTTCCCTTGCGCATCGACAGCAACAAGGAAGTCTTGGATTATCTGCGCGCGATCGGCTTGTACCGGTTGCCGCTCACCTATCTGGATGACTGGGTAAGGAATGTCGAGGCCGTTACCCTGGAACAAATTCGTGATGCCTTCAGGCGCAGGGTGGACCCCGCCAAACTGAGCGTGGTGATTGTGGGTGGCGACGCCAAATAAACATTTCAGCCATGCCAATCAGGTGCGGCTCATTGGCGGCGATTTCCGGCGCAGGCGTTTGCATTTTCCGGATGCGCCGGGATTGCGGCCCACCCCGGACCGGGTCAGGGAGACTCTGTTCAACTGGCTGGGGCAGGACCTGACCGGGATGGCATGCCTGGATGCCTTTGCCGGCAGCGGCGCACTTGGATTCGAGGCCGCTTCGCGCAACGCAGCGCGGGTGGTCATGCTGGAATCCAGCCGTGACACGGTGGAAGTCCTGAAGAAAAATCAGGAAATGCTTAATGCCCGGCAGGTTGAAATTATCCAGGCCGATGCAATGTCCTGGATGAAACGTAGTCAGGCGCGCTTTGATCTGGTTCTTCTGGATCCGCCGTTCAACAGCGGACTGATGACGCAGGCGCTGCCGCTGGCGACGGAACTGCTCAATCCGGCGGGCTGGCTATATGTGGAGCAGGCAATCCGCATTGCCGCGCCGGATGGGTTTATCATCCACCGCGAGGGGACAGCCGGACAGTCCCATTTCGCACTTTTGAAAAGAGCCTGAATTGCTGAAAGCCGTCTATCCTGGCACGTTCGACCCCATCACCCGCGGACACGAGGACATCGTGCGCCGCGCGTCGCGGCTGTTCGATGAAGTTATTGTGGCCATTGCCGAGAACCGCAATAAAACCCCCTTCTTTTCCATGCAGGAGCGGGTGGAAATGGCGCGCGCGGTGCTTGCGGATATCCCGGGTGTTCAGGTTCATGGCTTCACCGGGCTGCTGATCGATTTTGCTTCTGAACACAAGGCGCATACCGTTTTGCGCGGTTTGAGGGCCGTTTCCGATTTTGAGTATGAGTTTCAACTGGCGGGCATGAACCGTAACCTCAGGCCTGACATTGAAACCATATTCATGACGCCGTCGGACCAATACATGTTTATCTCATCCAGCATGGTGCGCGAGATTGCCCGGCTGGGCGGCGATGTCAGCGCTTTTGTCCACCCCTTGGTGGCGGGCAAATTAAATGAGAAAATAATTTCAAGTACACAACCGTAGCAAGGCATCAACCATGGCTTTAATGATTACCGACGAATGCATCAACTGTGATGTGTGTTTGCCCGAATGCCCGAATGAGGCGATTTCGCAGGGCGATGAAATCTACATCATCGACCCCAACAAATGCACCGAATGCGTGGGCCACTTTGACACGCCCCAGTGTGTCGAGGTTTGCCCGGTTGATTGCATCCCGAAGAATCCGGATTACCCGGAATCGGAAGAAGACCTGAAGGAAAAGTATCAGAAGCTGACGGGCAAGGCAGCCTGACCAGGATCAAGTGGCAAGAAAAAGCCCGGTATTCGCCGGGCTTTTTCGTTTTTAGGTCAAGCTTCAGGCAGACTGGGCGTAGGCCAGTTCGCTTTGGATATCTGAATTGAGCGCTTCAATGACCTGGTTGTTGATGTAGGCCAGCGCTTCGAGCTGCGCGGCCGAGGCATCTGAACTGGTTTCAAGTTCCTGGATACGGTGATCCAGGGTTTCGGTGGCTTCGTGGATGCGTTTCACGCTTTCCAGGCGGCGCTTCAGTTGCAGTTGATGCTCGCGAACCTGCGTGTCCATCGGCGCCATCAGGGCGCGCATCCAGCCTTCGGTTTCGCGGTTGGCGATTTCGTAGGTTTTGACGACCTCGCTGGCCAGCGTTTCGAAAAATTTGGCTGTCAGGAGATGTTGCTCCTGGGTAATCATGTGGAAAACGGTGTTGAAGCGCTCGTCGAACTTCCGCTCCAGCCGCTGGATTTCCTTGTGGAACTTGAGCATGCTGTGAATGGGCGGGCTGACTGCGGCGAGGCCGTGTTCTTCGCTGAATTTGCGGTACATGGCGGCCATCATGGTCTGGATTTCATCGACCTGGCCGGCTGCCTGGGTCAGGTTCTCGCGTATGACCCGGAAAAACTCCTTCATGGCAGCACGCATGCCCTTGGTGAAGTAGCTCTTTTCCATCGACAGGCGAGTGTTGTGCACATGCGAGCGCAAGGTTTCCATGCCAAGGGTGGTTCGCAACTGCTGGGCATGGTGGGAGAACACGTTGCGCAGCGCCTGAAATTGCCCCAGGCCCTTGTCAAAATTCAGCTTGTCCTGATTGGCCTTGACCATCATGTGGGAAATGACGTCTTTATTCTTGCCGCGCAGGCTTTCCAGTTCCTCGATCTGATCCTGTATGTTGGCCAGCCGGGCTTCGAGCAGTTCGGTGGTCTTGACGATCACATCCTCGATCGAAGCTATCGTGGATTCCCTTACCAGTTCCTGCTTGTAGGGAATCAGTTCGCCGGTCATGGCCGCTTCCAGTTGCGGCATGCGGCTGCGCTGTAAGAGGTCGTCCTTGCCCTGTACCTTGGCGACCAGGGCTTTTTGCGCGGAAACCGGGTAGATCTGCTCGACCGGCAGTTCCAGCCGGGCCGCTGTTTCCTTTACCTGCTTGTTGATCTCGGCATCGATCTGTTCCGTGGTTTTCAGTTCATCCCACAATCCGTCAATCTTGTTCAGCACCACCAGCCGGCCGCGGCTGGTGCCCTGAAGTGGGGAAATGAAGTTGCGCCAGATGTCGATGTCGCTACGGGTCACGCCAGTATCGGCTGCCAGAATGAACAGTACGGCGTGCGCGTTGGGCAGCAGATTGAGCGTCAATTCGGGTTCGGTGCCGATTGCATTCAAACCAGGCGTGTCGAGAATGACCAGCCCCTGCTTGAGCAGCGGGTGAGGGAAATTGATCAGGGCATGCCGCCAGCGGGGGATGTCGATACTGCCGTCGCGTTGCAGACTGCGCTGCGTTTCCTCGTCGTTAGGGTCGATCAAGCCATACTTGCGGGCTGTCTCGCCCGACACACGGGTGGTTTCGGACAGACGCTGAAGCGCGGCCGCCATTTGATCGACCGAATCGATATCCAGCAGAAATTCGGTCCATTCGTCGGGGCGGCGTTTGAGATCAGACACCGTATCCGGCCGGCTCTTGGTGTCGATGGGCAGAAGACGGATGAAGGGAGGGCTGCCTTCCTCGTAATACAACTCGGTCGGGCACATGGTCGTGCGTCCGGCCGAGGAGGGCAGGACGCGCTGCCGGTAATCGGAAAAGAAAATTGCGTTGATCAGTTCGGACTTGCCGCGTGAAAACTCGGCGACGAAGGCCACGTTGAGACGGTCTTCATTCAGGCGGTCCAGTAACTGTTTCAGCCGCAGTTCGGTTTCGGCGTCACCCAGATCCTGAGCATTCATCCAGTCGCGCAAACGCAAAATGCGTTTTGACACATGGTTGCGCCAGGCGCTGTAATGCTCAAATTCGGTAGCCAGGGTGCTCGACATGCTCGTCTTTGCCAGTTTCAATTGGGGGACCGGATTACAAATCACTGTGATTAACGGACAGATTGTAAACAATTTGATGACCGCCGGTCAGGCTAAAGTGCAGTTAACGGGCTGAATTACTAACCGTTTGATTTGTTGGTTATTTTTGGCAGGCCGGACAGTAAAAAGTTGAGCGTTGCCCAAGAACCCGCTTCTGGATCAGCGTTCCGCACACTTTGCAGGGGAGCCCCGCCCGGTCATACACCTTGGTATGCAACTGAAAATAGCCCAGTTCTCCATCGGTCGAAACATAATCTCTTAGCGAACTGCCGCCCGCATTGACTGCATTTTGCAGTGTTGTTTTGATGGCGGCGGCGAGCCTGTCGCAATCCGGACGAGTCAGCCGGCCCGCTGCGCGGCCAGGGCGAATGCCCGCGTGGAACAGCGATTCGGATGCATAGATGTTGCCGACGCCCACCACGACATGGCTGTCCATGATCAGATTCTTGATGGCCATTTTGCGGCCACGGCTTGCGGCATGAAGCATGGCGCCATTGAATTCGGGATTCAGCGGTTCCGGCCCCATGTTGGCTAGCAGGGGATGGCAGGCCGGATCCTGGGTCAGCAACACTGCGCCAAAGCGGCGCGGGTCGCGCAATCGCAATGTGGTTTTGCCAGTGAATACCCAGTCTACATGGTCATGAATCGAGGCGGGCTCTTTTTGATCGACGAAACGCAGGCTGCCTGACATTCCCAAGTGGACAATTTGGGAAACGCCGCCGAAATCGAATATCAAGTATTTGCCGCGCCGGGCGATGTCCAGCAGCTTGTGGCCGGCCAGTTGCGTGTTGATGTCCTTCGGCACGGGCCAGCGCAGCCGCGCATCGCGCACCATCACCTGTTTGAGCGTTTTGTTTTTCAGGCGCGGCAGCAAACCACGCCGAGTCGTTTCGACTTCCGGCAGCTCGGGCATGCGGGGATTACCCTAGTGCGACAAAGGCAATTTCGTCGCCATCCTTGACCGGTGTGCCGCCTTCTGAGAATTTGCGATTTACCGTGATCTTGAGGCCGGGATTGTTGCGCAGGTAACGCGCCCAGATTTCGCCGCGCAGCGATAGATAAAACATCAGGCTTTGAATGTCCTGAACATTGGCTGGAAGGTCAATTTCATCCGAGGCGCGGTCGAACGCATCGACCAAGCTGCCGAAATATAAAATCCGGATCATGGGTTTCGATAAAATGCGATTGGTATTGAACGCATTTTATCCCCATGTCCGTCTCTTTTCTTGAATCTCTTAATCCCCAGCAGCGCGAGGCCGTTACGTTGCCGCATCAATCCGCGCTGATTCTGGCCGGCGCCGGTTCGGGCAAGACGCGGGTGTTGACCACGCGCATCGCATGGCTGATCTCGTCCGGGCAGGTTTCGCCGCTGGGCCTGATGGCGGTCACTTTCACCAACAAGGCAGCAAGGGAAATGCTGACGCGGATCGCGGCTGCCCTGCCGATCAACACACGCGGCATGTGGGTGGGCACGTTTCACGGCCTGGCCAATCGGCTGCTAAGAGCCCATCACCGCGAGGCGGGATTGCCGCAGGTGTTTCAGATACTGGATACGCAGGATCAGTCTTCCGCGATAAAACGATTATTGAAATCGCTGAACGTCGATACCGAGAAATACGAGCCGCGCAAGGTGCAGTGGTTCATCAATGGCAACAAGGAAGCAGGATTGCGCGCGAAAGATGTCGAGGTGCACGATGAATACACCCGGCGGCTGACGGAGATTTTTGATTTGTACGATCAGCAATGCCAGCGCGAGGGCGTGGTGGATTTCGCTGAACTGCTGCTGCGTTCGTATGAATTGATGCAGCGCAACGAGCCGCTTCGCGCGCATTACCAGTCGCGTTTCAAGCACATCCTGATCGATGAATTTCAGGATACCAATCCATTGCAATATCGCTGGCTGAAGCTGTTTGCCGGGCCCTCCACCGCGATGTTCGCGGTGGGCGACGACGACCAGTCCATCTACGCCTTTCGCGGCGCGGAAACCGCCAACATGCGCGAATTCGAGCGCGAGTTCGCCCAGGGCCGCGTCATCAAGCTGGAACAGAATTACCGCAGCCACGGCAACATTCTGACCGCGGCCAACGAACTGATTTCACGCAACCGCGAGCGCCTGGGCAAGAATCTGTGGACGGATGAGGGCGCTGGCGAGCCCATCCGCGTGTTCGAGGGCTATGGAGATCAGGATGAAGCCGGCTTCATTGTTGATGAAGTGAAGGCGTTGCACCGCGAGGGTAGCGCACTGTCGGATATCGCGCTGCTGTATCGCTCCAACGCTCAATCGCGCGTGCTGGAACACGCGCTGTTTTCCTCGCATATTCCGTATCGCGTTTATGGCGGGCTGAGATTCTTTGAACGCCAGGAAGTGAAGCATGCGCTGGCCTATTTGCGGGTACTGACCTTCCCGGATGACGATGGTGCGTTTCTGCGCATCGTCAATTTCCCCACGCGAGGCATTGGCGCCCGCAGTCTTGAAAATCTGCAAGAGGCCGCCAAATCCGGCGGTGTGTCGCTGTGGGTGGCGGCGCAGGCGCAAAGTGCGGGGAAAAAGGACGCAGCCAAGGGCTTGCCTGCATTCGTCGTGCTAATGGACAGGATGCGCGAAGCGACCGAAGGCCTGGGCCTGGCCGAAACGCTGGAACACATCATCCAGACTTCGGGGCTGGCGGATTTTTACCTGAATGACCGCGAGGGCCAGGACCGGCTGGAAAACCTCAATGAACTGGTCAATGCCGCGACAGTGTTCGAACAGGATCCGGAAGCGGTGGTGGAGGAGGGACAAAGCGTGATGGAGGCTTTTCTCGCGCATGCCGCGCTGGAAGCGGGCGAGCATCAGGCCGGGGCGGGCACGGATGCACTGCAACTCATGACCGTACACGCCGCCAAGGGTCTGGAATTTCACAGCGTGTTCATCACCGGGCTGGAAGAAGGATTGTTTCCGCATGAGCAGAGTTTCAGTGATTCGGATGGCCTGGAGGAAGAACGCCGGCTTATGTATGTTGCCATCACCCGCGCCCGGCGGCGTTTGTATTTGACCCATGCGCAATCCAGAATGCTGCACGGACAGATTCGCTATGGATTGCCGTCAAGATTTCTGTCCGAGCTTCCGGACAATCTGTTGCTACCCCTTAACAACCGGCGCGCGGCCTGGGTGGCCGAACCGGCGGCAGCGTCTTCATATGCTTCAAACCAGGGTGCTGGCGGGTTCTCGGTGGGTCAAAGCGTCACACATCCAAAATTCGGCGCGGGCGTCATTCTCAACTTTGAAGGCCGCGGCAGCGATGCGCGGGTTCAGGTCAAGTTCCGCGAAGCGGGCACCAAGTGGCTGGCGATGGATTATGCGAAGTTGAGTGCTGCCTAGCTTTTTGAAGCAAACATCGCCTGATAGCCCAGATAGACCGACCCCAGCATGACAGGCACCACGACCAGCATGCCAAACAGGGGAATCAGGGCGATCAGCAATACCGGGAAAAGCGCCAGCCCATTTACCAGCAATGCGGCCCAATTACGCAGGCAGGCTTTCAAACTCAAACTCATTGCCTGAAGCGGCTGCGCGTTGCCGAATACGATGAGCGCCGGCGCATACCAGGTCGCGGCGATGGCGGGGATGACGAGCGCGGTACCCAGTAACAGCAGCGGCAGTTTGCCTTCCAGCGGCCCTGCTATGTCCTCGGGCCGCGCACCTTGTTGCAGGCTGCTCAGCAGGGCTTCGTAGTCTACGCCTAGCTGCTTCATAACGAACAGAATTGCGATCAGGACAGCCAGATAAATGGCACCCACGATAGCCAGCGGGAGGGCATGCGCTCTAAAGCCCGCCAGCAATTGCGGCAATTCTGGTTCATCGCCGTCGTCGATGGTGCGAAAGGCGCGCATGAAACCGGCAACAATCATGGGCGTCACGATTTCGGACAGGGCCGGTCCTGCATGGGGAATGAACTGAAGAATCAGCAGTGCCCCCAGAAAAATGCCGGCCGCAACCGCCAGCATCAACGGGCTTTTGGCAAACAGTCTGAATGCTCCCGTTACCCATTCAAATCCTGCGCGTGCAGGAACGCCGCGGGGAAGCTCCTCGTGCATGGATCAGAAGGTATGGATCACCCATTGAGGCACGGCCGATGGAGCGGCCGGCCCGTCGTGGCGGGTAAATTGTCCGCGGCCGGTTTGATCGACCAGGTAATAGGGCTTGCCCTTGGGGGGGATGACCCGAACCATGTAGAGCTTGCCATTAAGACGGTACTCCTCGACCCGCTCACGTCCCTTGTTACGGATGGTGACTTCGGGTTCGCTGATGTCTTTCGCCGTGGGCGCGCCATCAGGAACCGGGACTGCGCCTTTTGGCGGCTGCGGCGCCTTATCGGCGGCGAATGCCGACAGGCTGACCGCAAGCATTGCAATAACAAACGGATTAATTTTCATGTTGATACTCAAACCAGGTTGCCATTATCAGAATAGGATAGATCGAAATGAAAAATCATAGATTAAGCTGGATTTCACGTTCTGTCAGGGTTGGTGCAAATCCGCGTTTTTCGTAATGATTGAAGATGGCTTCGACTACATCGGCGGGATTGTCGATCAACTGGATCAAATCCATGTCCTCCGGACTGATCATGCCCTCATCGACCAGTCGATCGCGGAACCAGTCCAGCAGTCCGGCCCAGAATTTTGTCGCGACCAGGATAATCGGAATTGAACGTGTCTTGCCGGTTTGCACCAGCGTAAGCGCTTCCATGAGTTCGTCCAGCGTGCCAAAACCACCCGGCATGACCACATAGGCAGAGGCGTATTTGACGAACATGACCTTGCGCGAAAAAAAATGCTGGAAAGACTGGCTGATGTCCTGGAAGGGGTTGGTGTGCTGTTCGTGCGGCAACTGAATGTTGAGGCCCACGCTGGGCGACTTGCCGAAGTAGGCACCCTTGTTGGCCGCTTCCATGATGCCGGGGCCGCCGCCTGAAATGACCGAAAAGCCTGCATCGGACAGCTTGCGTGAAATTTCTTCCGTCAAAATATAGTAGGCATGGTCCGGCGGCGTGCGCGCGCTGCCGAAGACCGAAACAGCCGGCCGGATTTCGGACAAGCGTTCGGTGGCTTCGACGAACTCTGCCATAATGCCGAACAGCCGCCAGGATTCGCGGGCTGAATAATCGATTTCCGCCGCGCCGCGCGGATCGGCCAGGTCTGGCAATTTTTGCTTGTGCATCGAGACTCCCTTGTGAACGACGCTAAAAAAACACTCCTGCTGGTGGATGGCTCGTCCTATCTTTATCGGGCCTTCCATGCGCTGCCTGATTTGCGCAACCGCCACAACCAGCCCACCGGCGCCATTTACGGCGTCATCAACATGTTGAAAAAGCTGGAAAAGGACTACCCGGCGGATTATATCGCCTGCGTGTTCGACCCCAAGGGGAAAACCTTCCGCGACGACTGGTACCCGCAATACAAGGCCAACCGGCCGCCCATGGCGGAAGACCTGTCGGTGCAGATAGAGCCGCTGTTTGAAGGCATACGCGCGCTGGGCTGGCCGCTGGTGGTAGTGGAGGGGGTGGAGGCCGACGATGTCATTGGCACATTGGTCACCGAGGCCGCCGGGGCAGGTATTCGCAGCATTGTTTCCACCGGCGACAAGGACATGGCCCAGCTGGTGAATAATCACGTGAAACTGGTCAACACCATGAACAACGAAACCCTGGATGAATCTGGCGTCGCCGCCAAGTTCGGCGTGCCGCCGGAACGCATCGTCGATTATCTCGCCCTGATCGGCGACAGCGTGGACAACGTCCCGGGCGTGGAGAAGGTCGGGCCCAAGACGGCGGTAAAGTGGCTGGGCGAATATGGCACGCTGGACGACATCATCGGGCGTGCGGACGAGATCAAGGGGGTGGTCGGTGAGAACCTGAGAAAGGCGCTGGACTGGCTGCCAATGGGGCGGCGACTGGTGACGATCAAGACCGATGTGGCATTGCCGTTCGAGTTCGAGACTCTGCGAAAACAGCCTCCCGACCGGCAGGCGCTACTTTCATTTTTTGAAACGCAGGATTTCCGTACCTGGCTGCGTGAGTTGCGGGAGGGCGATTCTTCCGAAGCCCGATCTCCCGCGGCTTCACTTGAAGCAGCCGAGAGTGCGGCGATGGTGGCCGATCCTCCCGCCAGGACTTCAAACCACCGCCAGCACTACGAGTGCATCCTTACAGCATCGGAATTGGCCAAATGGCTGGAAAAAATCAGCCGGTCGGAGCGGGTTGCATTCGACACTGAAACGACTTCGCTGGATCCGATGACGACCGAGCTGGTGGGCATGTCCTTTGCCGTGAAGGATGGCGAGGCGGCTTACCTGCCGCTGGCGCATCGTTATCCGGGCGCGCCCGATCAGCTGGATCGCGAGGCAACGCTGGCGTTGCTCAAGCCTTGGCTGGAAAGCGAACGTTCGCAAAAAATCGGTCAGAACCTGAAGTTCGATCGTCATGTGCTGGCCAATTACGGTATTCGCTTGAGCGGCATAGCTCATGACACGCTGCTGGAATCCTATGTGGCCGAATCGCATCTGTCGCATGATCTGGACAGCCTGGCGGCGCGGTATACCGGGCTGCATACCTTGAGTTATCAGGACGTGACGGGCAAGGGTGCCAAACAAATCAATTTCGATCAGGTGTCGATTGATACCGCGACAACTTATGCCGCCGAGGATGCCGATGTCACACTTCGCGTGCATGAGGCACTGTATCCTCAAATTGAAGCCTCATCGGGGCTGAAATCCGTGTACCAAACCATCGAATTGCCCGTGTCGGAAATCCTGTTTCGCATGGAACGCACGGGTGTGCTGCTGGATCGGGACAGGCTTGCAGTGCAAAGCCGGCAGCTGGGCGAGTCCATGCTGGCGCTTGAAAGCCAGGCGTTTCAACTGGCGGGCAGGCCGTTCAATCTCAATTCGCCCAAGCAGATTCAGGAAATTTTCTTTGGCGAGATGAAACTCCCCGTGATCAAGAAAACGCCAGGCGGCCAGCCTTCCACCGACGAGGAGGTGCTGGAAACCCTGGCTGCGGATTATCCCTTGCCGAAAGTCCTGCTCGAATACCGTGGCCTGGCCAAGCTCAAGTCGACCTACACCGACAAGCTTCCCTTGATGATTAATTTAAAAACCGGTCGGGTGCATACCAGCTATTCGCAGGCCACGGCCGTAACCGGTCGCTTGGCCAGTTCCGATCCCAATCTGCAGAACATTCCGGTTCGGACTGCCGAAGGCCGGCGCATCCGCGAGGCGTTCATCGCCCCGACGGGTTCGGTCATTATTTCGGCGGACTATTCGCAAATTGAATTGCGCATCATGGCGCATCTGTCCGGTGATGTCGGGCTGCTCAAGGCCTTTGCCGAAGACCGCGACATTCATACCGCCACCGCTGCGGAAGTTTTTGGCGTGCCGCTGGAAGATGTCAGTTCAGACCAGCGGCGGATGGCCAAGGTCATCAATTTCGGATTGATCTACGGCATGTCGGCGTTTGGCTTGGCCTCTCAATTGGGTCTTGAACGCAGCGCGGCACAGGCTTATATCGACCGTTACTTCGCCCGTTACCCGGGCGTGGCGGATTACATGCAGCGCACCCGCGAGCAGGCGCGTTCGCAGGGATATGTGGAAACCGTATTCGGCCGGCGGCTGTATCTGCCGGAAATCAACAGCAAGAACCCAGCCCGCCGCCAGGGTGCGGAGCGTGCCGCCATCAACGCGCCCATGCAGGGAACTGCCGCCGATCTGATCAAGCTATCCATGATTGCTGTCCAGGCCTGGCTGGATTCGGAAAGGCTGGCCAGCAGAATGATCATGCAGGTGCATGACGAACTGGTATTGGAAGTGCCGGACGGGGAGATGAACCGCGTTCAGGAAACGTTGCCGCTGCTGATGGCTGACGTGGCAATACTTAAGGTCGCGCTCAAGGCAGAGGTGGGAGTGGGATTAAACTGGGAAGCTGCCCACTAATAGAGAGTGGTTTTGTTCCGGTCCACGGAGTTGCCGACAGGAGGACTTACTTGCCCCACTGATAGCTGAAAATGGCCTGGAAATTGACCGGTGTCCAATTGGGCAAGTTGATGTCGCTGCCCAGCGCCTGATTGGCGCGCAACTCCCAGCGCAGGGCATCCTTGTTATCCAGCAGCCAGTTCTGGCCTACCCCGAATGAGATGACGGGCGGGGTGAAGTCGGTTTTGTTGCCGTTATTGACATGCGCGCCGCCCATGCCGCCCAGCAGGAACCATTGCATTTTTTGCTGTTGAGTGAAAAACCATTCGATCCCGCCCTGAAACGCGGTAATGCTGCTCTCGGCCATCCCCCTGATGGGGTTGTCGCTGATGCTGGCAACACTCAGGTTGCCAAAAAAGTTCGTCAGGGTACCAATCGGCTGGGAAAAGTTCAGGTTCAGGGTGGCGGGCGTGTCAACTTCTGACGGGCCAACAAGCGGGTCATGCTCTACGGCAGACTCACCCAGCAGAAACCGCACGCCTTGCTCGGACAAAGGCGATGCGGCAACCGGGCTAAAGCCGGATGCGAGCAGCAACAATGCTAGAAATGAACCATTGATTTTCATTGGAAACCTCAATGCTCATTTTAAGGGATAAAAAAAGCCGGGCGAAGGCCGCCCGGCGGAAAACTGTTGTTAATAAACAATAAAGTTGTTATTTGGCTACATATTATTTCTTCAAGCTGTCGCGAATCTCGCGCAGCAGCACGACATCCTCTGGCGGCGCAGCGGGCGGAGCAGAAGGCGCTTCCTTCTTCAACTTGTTGATTTGGCGCACCATCATGAAGATGATGAAAGCCAGAATGATGAAGTTGAGCAGGATAGTGATGAAATTGCCATAGGCAAAAGTTGGAATGCCTGCCTTTTTCAGTTCGGCGAGGGTCATCACTGTGCCTTCGGGAACATCGGCCAGGGTGATGAAGAGGTTGGAAAAGTCGAGTCCGCCAAAAATGGCACCGACTATCGGCATGATCAGGTCGTTGACGATGGAATCAACAATTTTGCCGAAAGCCGCTCCGATGATAACGCCAACAGCCAAGTCCATCGCGTTGCCTTTTACGGCGAATTCCTTGAATTCAGTCATGAAACTCATGTGTTTCCTCCTTTTCCATGGTGGTGTTTGAATGAAGCTGACACTTTGTACCAGAGCGCCCGCACAACAGCCAGTTTCAAATGTAAAAAATCCAGACAGTTTTCCTGAGGCGGGCATGGGGGTAAAATTCCGCCTCTTATGCGCATCGGCCCATATTCCCTTAAAAACAACCTGATCGTCGCGCCCATGGCGGGCGTGACGGATCGGCCATTTCGCCAGCTTTGCAAGAAGCTGGGCGCGGGCATGGCCGTGTCCGAGATGGTGACATCGAATTCGCTGCTCTACGGCAGCAGCAAGACACAGCGGCGCGCCAACCACGAAGGTGAAGTCGAGCCGAAATCGGTGCAGATCGCGGGTGCGGACCCTGCCATGATGGCGGAAGCTGCACGGCACAATGTGGAACGCGGTGCGCAAATCATCGACATCAACATGGGTTGTCCGGCGAAAAAAGTCTGCAATGTCATGGCGGGTTCTGCCTTGCTGCAAAACGAGCGGCTGGTTGGCGAGATTCTTGATGCAGTGGTCAAGGCCGTTCCTGAAGTACCGGTGACATTGAAGATAAGAACTGGCTGGGATCGCGAGCACCGCAATGCGCTCAATGTCCTGAAAATTGCCGAGAACGCCGGCATCCAGGCCTTGGCCATTCATGGCCGGACAAGGGCGTGTGGTTATACTGGGGATGCGGAATACGACACCATCAAGGCGGTCAAGGCGGAAGCGAAAATTCCCGTGATTGCCAACGGCGACATTACCACGCCGGAAAAAGCCAGATTTGTTCTTGAATACACGGGCGCAGATGCCGTCATGATCGGGCGCGCCGCACAGGGCCGGCCGTGGATATTCCGCGAAGTCGACCATTTCCTGAAAACGGGCACGCACCTGCCGCACCCCGAGGTCAGTGAAATTCGCCATGTGCTGAAAGCGCATCTGGCCGATTTGTATGATTTCTACGGCGAGCACACTGGGCTGCGCGTCGCGCGCAAGCATATTTCCTGGTACACAAAAGGTTTGGTCAATGCGAGCGGCTTCCGGCATCGCATGAATCAGCTTGAATCGGTAAACGAACAATTGACTGCAGTGGACGATTTTTTTGCCGAGGCCCGCCGCGCCAGCAATTACCTGCAATACGAAAACGAGACGCTGCCACAAGCATTAGCAGCGTAGGGAGAGGATGTTGATAGAAGAAACCGAACTTGCGGCCTGCGTGCGCAAGTCATTGAATCGTTATTTCAAGGACCTGGATGGCGAAGATCCGTCCGGTGTGTATGAAATGGCCGTGCAGGCACTGGAAAAACCTCTGTTGATGTACATTTTGGACCGCGCCGAAGGCAACCAGACCCGCGCGTCGGAGATGCTGGGGATCAATCGCAATACCTTGCGCAAGAAGCTCAAGCTGCACGGCTTGTCAGATTAGTTTTTTTTTAAATTCAGCCCATCATGAAAATTGAACGCGCATTGATCAGCGTGTCGGACAAGTCCGGCATACTGGAATTTGCCCAGGCGCTCGTCGCGCAGGGCGTCGAAATCATCTCCACGGGCGGAACCGCCAAATTGCTGGCCGAAAATGGCCTCAAGGTCATCGAGATTTCCGATTACACCGGCTTCCCCGAGATGCTCGACGGCCGCGTCAAGACGCTGCACCCGAAAGTGCACGGCGGCATTCTCGGCCGGCGCGATTTGCCGGAACACGTGGCCACCATGCAGCAGCACGGCATCGGCAACATCGACCTCGTATGTGTGAACCTCTACCCCTTCGTGCAGACCGTGTCCAAGCCCGGCTGCACGCTGGAAGACGCCATCGAGAACATCGACATCGGCGGCCCGGCCATGGTGCGCTCCTCGGCCAAGAACCACGCCTTCGTCACCATCGTCACCGACCCGGCCGACTATACGAAAGTCGTCGACGAAATGAAGGCCAACGGTGGTGCCGTCACCGACAAGACCCGCTTCTCCCTGGCCATCAAGGCCTTCGAGCACACCGCCGCCTACGACGGCGCCATCGCCAACCACTTCGGCAAGCTGGTCGAGGAATCGGATTTCCCGCGCACTGTGAACCTGCAATTCGTGAAGGCCCAGGGCATGCGCTACGGCGAGAACCCGCACCAGAACGCCGCCTTCTACGTCGAGGCCGGCGCCAAAGAGGCGTCCATCGCCACCGCGAAGCAGTTGCAGGGCAAGGAACTCAGCTACAACAACATCGGCGACGCCGATGCCGCCCTGGAATGCGTCAAGCAGTTCGACGCCGCCCCGGCCTGCGTCATCGTCAAGCACGCCAACCCGTGCGGCGTCGCCTACGGCAAAAACCTGCTGGAAGCCTACGACCGCGCCTACCAGACCGATCCCGAGTCGGCCTTCGGCGGCATCATCGCCTTCAACGGCGAACTCGACGCCGAGACCATGAAGACCATCGTCGAGCGCCAGTTCGTCGAAGTCATCATCGCGCCGAAAGTCACCCAGGAAGCCATCGAGATCGCCGCCGCGAAGAAGAACGTACGCGTGCTGGAATGCGGCCAGTGGCCGGCTGAGCCGGGCAAGCGCCTAGACTTCAAGCGCGTCAATGGTGGTTTATTGGTGCAGGAAGCCGACCTGGCCCTCACTAACGAGATCAAGGTGGTGACCAAGCGCGCGCCGACCGAAGCCGAGATGCGCGACCTGCTGTTCGCCTGGCGCGTCGCCAAGTACGTCAAATCGAACGCGATCGTCTACGCCAGGGACAGCATGACCATCGGCGTCGGCGCCGGCCAGATGAGCCGGGTCAACTCCGCCCGCATCGCCGCCATCAAGGCCGAACACGCCGGCCTCGCAGTGCCTGGCTCGGTGATGGCCTCGGACGCCTTCTTCCCGTTCCGCGACGGCATCGACAACGCCGCCCAGGCCGGCATCAAGGCAGTCATCCAGCCGGGCGGCTCGATGCGCGACGAGGAAGTCATCGCCGCCGCCGACGAGCACGGCATGGCCATGGTGTTCACCGGCATGCGGCATTTCCGGCATTGACCTAAATGAAAATACTCGTCATTGGTTCCGGCGGCCGCGAACATGCCCTGGCCTGGCGGTTGGCCCAATCGCCCCGGGTTTCCATGGTGTACGTCGCACCTGGCAACGGTGGCACGGCAAGCGAGGATGGACTGAGAAATGTGCCCCTGACGGCTATTTCATCGCTGGTCGAATTTGCCCGCCGGGAGGAAATCGGGTTGACCGTGGTGGGTCCCGAAGCGCCTTTGTCTGAAGGGGTGGTTGATGCCTTCAGAGCGGCCGGGCTGAAAATATTCGGACCCATTCAAGCGGCAGCCCAGCTCGAATCCTCTAAGGATTTCGCCAAGGCCTTCATGATTCGCCACGGCATTCCGACGGCTAAATATCAGACTTTTACCGATGCCGCTGCGGCGCATGACTATGTCGATAAGCAAGGTGCGCCCATCGTCATCAAGGCCGATGGTCTGGCGGCGGGCAAGGGCGTGGTAGTCGCCCAGACCAGTAGCGAGGCACACACGGCTATCGACGACATGCTGTCAGGCAACAAGCTCGGCAGTGCAGGTGCGCGGGTCGTCATTGAAGAATGCCTGACTGGCGAAGAAGCCAGTTTCATTGTGATGGTGGATGGCGAGCATATTCTGGCGCTGGCTTCCAGCCAGGATCACAAACGCCTGCAGGATGGTGATGCAGGCCCCAACACCGGCGGCATGGGCGCGTATTCGCCAGCTCCCGTTGTGACGCCGGAGATGCATGCCAAGATTCTGCGTGAGGTCATTCAACCCACGGTGATGGGAATGGCCAGGGAAGGCATGCCTTATACGGGATTTCTGTACGCAGGCGTCATGATTGGCCCGGCGGGTGAAATCAAGGTGCTGGAATTCAATTGCAGGATGGGCGATCCTGAAACCCAGCCGATCATGATGCGCTTGAAATCGGATTTTGCCACGCTGGTTGAACATGCCATAGACGGCAAGTTGAATCTTGCGGAAGCGGAGTGGGACCGGCGGACAGCCCTGGCAGTGGTGATGGCCGCCGCAGGTTATCCGGATGATCCGAGAAAGGGCGATGTGATTCATTCTTCGCTCAGGAACTCGGATGGCTTGCATGTTTTTCATGCAGGCACCAAGGAACAGGATGGCAACATCGTGACCAGCGGCGGACGGGTTCTGGCGGTGACGGCATTGGGCGACAGCGTCAAAATGGCCCAGAAGCGCGCCTATGAAGCCGTCGCGCAAATCCGCTTCGACGGCATGCAGTACCGCAAGGATATTGGCTTTCGCGCCATAGACCGGAAGAAATAAAAGGTGAGGGACGAGGGGCTGCGAATGTGGCTCAAGCGGGGTGGCGTGATCGCTTACCCGACGGAATCCTGCTATGGCCTGGGTTGCGATCCGATGAATCGTGGGGCGATCGAAAAAATTCTGAAGCTGAAGGGCCGAAGCGCCAATAAAGGCTTGATACTCATCGCTGCCAACCGTCATCAGTTGCGGCCTTACGCGACCCGGAAATCAATCGATGCAGTCTGGGAAAAAGGCGGATGGCCGGGCCCGGTTACCTGGGTGCTGCCCGCAGCTAAATCCTGCCCTGCGTGGCTCACTGGAGAACATGAAACCATAGCCGTTCGCATCACGTCGCATCCGCCTGCCGCTGCATTATGCAAAATGGCTGGCATGGCGCTGGTTTCCACTAGCGCCAACAAAAGCGGAGACGTTTCAGCGACAACCGATGAACAATGCGAAAGAATTTTCGGCAGACAGGTGAAAGTCCTGCCCGGTAAAATCGGCCTTCGCAAGCGGCCCTCCACATTGATAGATTTCGCCAGCGGAAACATACTGAGACCATGAGCATTCCCAAGGAAGCCATCAAGAACTATTTCCTGAATCTTCAGGAGTCCATCGTGTCGCGCATGGAATCACTCGATGGGAAATCTTTTCGCCGCGATGCATGGGATCGTCCCGAGGGCGGCGGCGGCATTTCACGGCTGGTGGAAGAGGGCAATCTCCTTGAACGTGCGGGCGCCAATTTTTCGCATGTCATGGGCGAAAAACTTCCGCCCTCGGCTAGCGCACATCGTCCTGAACTGGCTGGCCGGCGCTGGGAAGCGATGGGCGTTTCCCTGGTCTTTCATCCGCGCAATCCCTATATCCCGACCGTGCACATGAATGTGCGCTGTTTCATTGCGGAAAAGGAAGGGGAAGAACCTGTCTGGTGGTTTGGTGGCGGCATGGACCTCACGCCGTATTACGGTTTCGAGGAAGACGCCGTGCATTTCCATTCCACTTGCAAAAAAGCCCTGGAACATTTTGGACCGGACTGGCATCCCCGCTTCAAGAAATGGTGCGACGAGTATTTCTATCTCAAGCATCGTGGCGAGCCGCGCGGCGTGGGCGGGATTTTTTTTGATGACCTGAACACGCCGGATTTCGATACCTGTTTCAATCTCATGCAATCGGTGGGCGATCATTTCCTGCCTGCTTATGTGCCAATCTTCGAGCGCAGGAAAGATACGGGTTTTGGTGAACGCGAACGCGATTTTCAGGCTTACCGGCGCGGCCGCTATGTCGAGTTCAACCTGGTCTTTGACCGCGGTACTTTGTTTGGTCTTCAGTCTGGCGGACGTACCGAATCCATTCTCATGTCCATGCCGCCCATCGTGAAATGGCGGTATGACTGGAAACCCGAGGCGGGCACGCCTGAAGCCCGGCTTTACACCGATTTTCTGGTGGCAAAAGATTGGGTCTGATCCGGACGATCCGCCGTGGTCTTACGCTGGGCCTGCTGCTGCTTGTAATTCTGCTATTGCTCATGAGCCTGCTGGTCTGGGAGTTGTTCTCCTCGGACATGCAGGCAAAGTATCTGGCAAAAACGGCGCAGAAGATGACCTGGCAGTTGCAGTCCGGGCAGTCGAAACGCATTCGTTTCCCGGAACCCGGTCCGTACGATTTGCGCCTGGGCTACAGCAAGCTGCCTATATTTACCGAGAGTCTCGCAAAACATGGCTGGGACATCGAACGCCAGGCCAAGATCAGCATCCAGATGGAGCGGGCGGACGATCTGGGGTTGAACCTGCCCTACCGGGAAAAGAATCAGGGCGGCCTGACCTTGCTGGATGAAAAAGGCGAAGCGCTTTATCTCAAGCGTTACCCGGCCCGTGTTTATGCCGATTTCGATGATGCGCCGCCGGTGTTGCGCAATGCTTTGTTGTTCATCGAAAACCGCGAACTGCTGAGCGAAAAATTTCCCAGCAAGAATCCCGCAGTCGAGTGGGACAGGCTGGCCCAGGCCGTGCTCGACAAGTTTTATTCGGTGATCAACCCGGCGCATAACGTGCCGGGCGGCAGCACCTTGCCAACCCAGATCGAAAAATACCGGCATTCGCCGGATGGCATTACGCTGTCCATGACGGACAAGCTCAAGCAGATGGGCTCGGCGAGTTTGCGCGCCTATCTGGATGGCGAAAACACCCTGCCGACCCGCAAGCGCATCGTCAAAGACTACCTTAATACCGTACCGCTTTCCGCCGCGCCGGGCTTTGGCGAAGTGAATGGCGTGGGCGACGGCTTGTGGGCCTGGTATGGGCTGGATTTCAAGGAGGCCAATGCGGCATTGTGGCGGCTGGAAAAGTCGCCAACGGACGCGGAAGGCATTCGTGCGTTGAAACACGCGCTCAGCCTGCTGGTGTCGGAACGCAAGCCATCCTATTACCTGTCCAAAAACCGGGATGCGCTGGAACGTTACACCAACGTCCATCTTGACCTGCTGGCGGACGCAGGACTGATTTCTCCCGCGACCCGCGACGCGGCGCTGAAAGTTTCATTGCGCGGTCCAAAGCAACGCGTTGATCCGCCGCCGCCGCAATTTGCCACGCAAAAGGCCACCAACAGCTTGCGCACACGTCTTGCAGGTCTGCTTGGCGAGTCGAGACTATATGATCTTGATCGCCTCGATCTGGTGGCGGAAAGCACGCTCAATCAGGAGGCACAGAAGCAGGTCACCGCCTTTCTGCTGGGTTTGTCCGACCCTGCGCAGGCAAGCTCGATCGGTTTGTACGGCAAGTATTTGATGGGCCCTTCCACCGACCTTGGCAAGGTCATCTACAGCTTCACGTTATACGAAAAAAGCCTGCGGGGGATGCTGTTGCGTGTCCAGGCCGACAATCTCAATCAGCCCTTCGACATCAACCAGCAGACCAAGCTGGATCTGGGCTCCACGGCCAAGCTCCGCACGCTGGTGACTTATCTCGAGATCATTGCCAGGCTGCACGCCGATTACGTCAAGCTCGATCCGGTCAAACTCAGGATTGAGGCCCAGCCGCGCCGGGATGCGCTGGCGCAGTGGATGGCGGGTCATTTGTTGACGACAGGCGACAAAAGTCTGGCAAGTGTGCTGGAGGCGGCCATGTCGCGGCGCTACTCGGCGAGCCCGCAGGTGTTTTACACCGGTGGCGGCGAGCATGTATTCGCCAACTTCAACAAGGATGACAATGGCCGGATCATGGATGTGTGGGAAGCCACGCGCAATTCCGTGAACCTGGTGTTCATCCGCATCATGCGCGACATCGCCATGCACTACATGGAGCGATCGCCCGGCGCGGCGGCCAAGGTGCTGGACGATGCGGCCAATCCCGTGCGCCAGTCTTATTTGCTGCGGTTTGTCGATCAGGAAGCGGGCGTTTTTCTGAAGCGTTTTTACCAGCGGCACGGCAAGCAGAATGCTTCCGTCATGGCGGACGACCTGTATCAGCGGACTGGCCAGAACCCCCGCCGGTTCACTTCGCTCTACCGGTATCTGGAGCCGCGTGCCGATTTTGCCGCCTACCGGACCGCCTTGCGCGCGCGCATCCCCGCGACCGCCGGCATGAGCGACGACGCCATGACACAGATGTTCGATCTGCACGATCCGGCTGCATACAATCTGGCCGATCGCGGCTATGTGACGCAAATTCACCCACTGGAAATCTGGCTGGTTTCCTACCTGCGCGGCCATCCGGGGGCCGGGTACGATGAAGTTTTCGCGGCAAGCGCAAGAGAACGCGTGCAGGTTTACGACTGGCTGTTCAAAACCAGCCGTAAAAACGCACAGGACATCCGCATCCAGAGTCTGCTGGAAGTTGAGGCGTTCGAGGCTTTGCTTAAGGACTGGAGACGGCTGGGTTATCCTTTCGACACGCTGACGCCTTCCTACGCGACCGCGATTGGCAGCTCGGGCGACCGGCCTGCCGCGCTTGCGGAGCTGATGGGGATTATCGTGAATGATGGCGCAAGACTGCCGGCGGTCAGCCTAAAGAGCCTCAAATTCGCCGCAAACACACCCTACGAAACCCATTTTCGCCAGCGTGCTCCACAAGCGGAAGTACTGTTTCCGAAAGAGGTTGCCCAAACACTCAGAAAAGCGCTTGGCATGGTGGTGCAGGGCGGAACGGCCGCGCGGCTGCATGGCGCGCTGAAGGATGGAAACGGCAATCCCATCGTGATTGGAGGCAAGACCGGGACAGGCGATCACCGCTACGAGCGTTTCGGCCCGGGTGGCCAGTTGCTCGAATCACGCGTGGTCAACCGCACGGCCACCTTCGTTTTTTACCTGGGCGACAAGCACTTCGGCACGTTTACCGCCCTGGTGCCTGGGCGCGAGGCGGAAAAATATCAGTTCACGAGTTCATTGACCGCGCAAATCCTGAAAAATCTGCTGCCGAAGTTGCAGCCGATCCTGTTTGCTGAAACATTGAAAGCGACGCCCAGGCCGGCGCAAGAGGCCTCAAAAGTGGAGCCGCAGGCCATGCCATCGCAGCCGGAAGTGAAAAAAGGCGAGGGGGAAGCCAGGGAGGGAACCACTCACGAAGCCCATCCCGTCAAAAAGGATGAGCAGCCGGCGGGAGGTTTTCCGGAGAACCTCGATCCGGTGCTGAACCAGCCGGCTCCGGTTATTCAGCCACCGGCATCTCCAGTAGCGCCCACCCCGGCGTCAGCCACAAATCCGGCCAAATGATCTATACGCTAAAATAAGCGCCAAAATATTTTGCTTACTCATTCCATGCAGCTTTTTGCGTTCGGCATCAATCACCATACTGCCCCGGTTTCCATCCGGGAGCAGGTGGCGTTTGCCGCCGAGCGCATGGACGACGCCCTGCATGACCTGGTTGCCTGCCCGCCCATTCGGGAAGCGGCCATTCTGTCTACCTGCAACCGCACGGAAGTCTATTGCCATACTGCCGATCCGGAAGCGCCAGTCGCCTGGCTTTCCGGATTCCACAAGCTGCCTCAATCCGAAGTGGAGCCCTATTTATACCGGCTGCCACAGGCCGAAGCCGCCCGCCATGCCTTCCGCGTGGCCTCGGGACTGGATTCGATGGTGCTGGGCGAGACGCAGATTCTCGGTCAGATCAAGAACGCTGTTAAAACGGCTGAAAAGGCCGGCACGCTCGGACTTTTGCTGCACAAACTGTTTCAACGGACTTTCTCTGTGGCCAAGGAGGTCCGTACGGCGACCGATATCGGCGCCTCGTCCGTATCCATGGCTGCTGCTGCGGTGCGTCTGGCGGAGCGGATTTTCCCCAGCATCAGCGAACAGAAGGTGCTGTTCATCGGCGCCGGTGAAATGATCGAGTTGTGCATGGCGCATTTCGCCGCACGTCACCCCCAGCGCATTTTGGTGGCCAACCGCACGGCCGAGCGAGCAAGGCCGCTTGCCGAACGCTTCAACGCGGGCGTGATCGCGCTCAATGATCTGCCGGAGCATCTGGCGCTTTACGATATTGTCATTACGTCGACTGCCAGTCCGCTGCCCATTCTGGGCAAGGGTTTGGTCGAGCGCGCGCTTAAAACCCGCCGCCACAAGCCTATGTTCATGGTCGATCTGGCTGTTCCACGCGATGTGGAAGAGGAAGTGGGAGAACTCGATGACGTATTCCTGTACAGCGTTGACGATTTGGGGCATGTCGTGCGCGAAGGCCAGGATCAGCGTCAGGGGCAGGTGATCCAGGCAGAGGCCATTATTGAAACCAGCGTGCAGGATTTCCTCCACTGGATGGGCGCGCGTGAATTTGTGCCGACGATACGCAGCCTGCGCGATCATGCGGAACGCCATCGGCGCCATGAGCTCGAACACGCACGTAAGCTGCTGGAGAAAGGCGTCAATCCCGAAGAAGTGCTCGACCAGATTTCCCGCGCGCTGACCAACAAGCTGCTGCATGCCCCCACCCATGCGCTGCATCATGTTTCCGATGAGGAACGTGAATCCCTGGCCCGGTTGATCAATCGTATCTACGGTCTTCCCAAGGAATAGAACCTGGCGCAGGTCCGGGTTCCAATCCTTGATTGAATTTCCATGAAAGCATCACTTACCGTAAAACTGTTCCAGCTTGCCGAACGTCTGGGGGAAATCAGCCAGCTTCTTGCACGCGAGGATGCAACTGCCGACCTTGAGAAATACAGGAAACTGTCGCGCGAGCATGCCGAGCTGACGCCTGTCGTCGCGCTGTTCCAGGCATACAGAAAGACGGAAACCGATGCGGCGACGGCACAGACGTTTTTGTCCGATCCGGACATGAAAGCGTTTGCACAGGCCGAAATCGACGAATCCCGCGAGAAACTTGTACGCCTGGAAGCTGAACTGCAAAAAGCGCTGTTGCCCAGGGATCCCAACGATGACCGGAATATTTTTCTGGAGATTCGCGCGGGCACCGGTGGAGACGAGTCGGCCCTGTTCGCCGGCGATCTGTTTCGCATGTACTCGCGCTACGCCGAGCACCATGGTTGGAAAGTCGAAGTCATCTCCGCGAATGAATCCGAGCTGGGCGGATACCGCGAGATCATCTCGCGCATTGTCGGCGAAGGCGCATACTCGCGGCTCAAGTTCGAATCGGGCGGACATCGCGTGCAGCGCGTGCCGGCCACGGAAACCCAGGGGCGCATCCATACCTCCGCCTGTACGGTGGCCGTGATGCCCGAGGCGGATGAAATCGGCGATGTGGAGATCAATACGGCGGACATTCGCATTGACACTTTCCGTGCAAGCGGCGCGGGCGGGCAGCACATCAACAAAACCGATTCGGCCGTGCGCATCACCCATCTGCCGACCGGGATTGTGGTGGAATGTCAGGATGATCGTTCACAGCACCGCAACAAGGCCCAGGCCATGGCGGTGCTGGCTGCACGCATCAAGGATGCGCAACTGCGCGAACAACAGGCGGGCATTGCCAGCACACGCAAGTCGCTCATTGGCAGCGGCGATCGTTCGGAGCGCATCCGTACCTACAATTTCCCGCAAGGCCGGGTGACGGATCACCGCATCAACCTCACCCTCTACAAGATCGACTTCATCATGCAGGGCGAACTGGACGAACTGCTGGATGCGCTGGCGTCGGAATATCAGGCCGAGCAGCTTGCCGAACTGGGCGAAGCTTGAATTCCCCAGAAGAACTGCTCCGGCGAGATGTGCCGGGGTTGATGCAAACGTTAACCCTGGAAGTGGCGGCGGCCCGCCTGGAAGTCAGGGTGTTGCTGGGCCACGTACTGGGCGTGGATCGCACCTGGCTGATTGCCCATGAGCGCGACCCTCTGCAACCCGAAGCCATTGCGCGTTATGAAGAACTTCTGGGCAGGAGACTTGCGGGCGAGCCCATCGCCTACATTCTTGGGGAGAAGGAATTTTACGGGCGAATGTTCAAAGTGACGTCGGATGTGCTGATTCCACGACCGGAGACAGAATTGCTGGTCGAACTTGCCGTGGCCAGATGCCGTGCCACGGCATCGTCAAAAATTCTTGATCTGGGCACGGGTAGCGGTTGCATTGCCATCACGCTGGCACTGGAATGTCCCGCTGCCCAAATCACTGCGGTGGAAGAATCCCGCGCCGCACTTGAAATTGCTCGGCAGAATGCAGCAATAAGTGGCGTTGATATCGAATTTGTCCAGAGCCGCTGGTTTGAATCGCTCGGTGACAGGCAATTCGACATCATTGTCACAAATCCGCCTTATATTGCGCCCGGCGATCCCCATTTGCTGCAAGGGGATGTCCGGCATGAACCTGCTGGCGCGCTGGTTGCCAAGAACAAAGGATTGGCGGATATCGAGGAAATCGTGGCGCAGTCCAAACAGCATTTACGGCCGGGAGGCGCAATACTGCTGGAGCATGGTTACGATCAGGCCGAGGCAGTCAGGGAGTTGCTGGTCAAAACCGGCTTTGCTGAACCTGAAACCTGGCGCGATCTGGCTGGAATGGAAAGAGCAACCGGTGCAAAAATGTCGGAATAACTTACAGAATGCTCCCAATCAATAATCCGGCACCTAGTAAAACCCCATAAAACCAAATGGTTGTGTATTGGTATCCGATTTTGGCGTGAAATTTGCTAAGTTAATGGCTGAATACTATCCAATGGAAACAAGCAGAGCACAACCATGGAAAATCAAAAACAAAATCTGGAATCACAGGAAGACACGCCAGCTGACTTGGAGGCGGTTGGGCAGGATAGGGTTGACCATTCCCGCCGTAAATTCACGGGTGCGGGACTAGGGGCGTCGGCAATCTTTACACTGGCCAGTCAGCCTGTATTGGCAACGGGTGGGAAAATATGTAAATCGCAGTCAGGGTTCCATAGCCTGGGTTTCGCCAGCCACCATGGCACGCCTGACTACTGTCACGGCAAACCCCCCAGCCATTGGTGTACCAAATCCGATTGGGAATGCCCGGAACTGAAGGTTTGTTATCACGACAAGCTCAAGCGGGGAACGCACTGTAATTACGGCACCAAGACCAGTTATTACGGCCCCAATGGCCCTACCTGCAAGGAAGTCATGCAGGGGAAGTTTTGGGCGAATGCGACTGCCAAGCCTGACCCGGTCGGGCGTGAATGCGCTGCAACCTGGCTGAATATCAAGTATGGCTATATTCCCAGTTCGGTTTGTTCGGAAACCAAGCTGCTCACGATGTGGAATGAGTTTACAAACACCGGCGTCTATCATCCGATGGCGGGCGTCAACTGGTACGCTGCGGATATCGTCAAATACTGCCAATCCCTGCAAGGGTAAGCCAGAAAAATAAGTCCGGAATTTCTCAAGTTCCCCTAAAACCCGCTACAGGCGGGTTTTTTATTGCGGGTGTTTATTCCATATTCCCTGCTATGCTTCTGCCTGGCAGCTCCAGACAGGAATTGACTTTACTCAATGCAGAATTCGCTTTTAAAACTCGAAGATTCGCGTTTCCGTATTGCCGTGTTCGAAGCCGAGGCGGTTTTATTTGATTCTCTTTCAGGTGATACCCACTACCTCAACCCGTTGGCGTATGCGAGGCTGCAAGGCATTTCGCGATCAGATATCGCATCGCGAGTCGAAGGGGAGGGCGAATCGAATCTGGAAGAGTCTCTGAATGCCATCGATGCGCAGCTGCGTGACTGGGGCCTGGCTGTTTGAGACTGACCGATCTGTCGCAAGTAGAAGTTGTTTCCAGGCTATCAGCTGATGGCCTGAAGTTGGTGACCGGCCCATTCACCGTGCGAGTGCGGTCGGATATATCTTCAGTCGCAGAAGGGCTGGCTCAACTTTATGGCCAGTTTGAATTGTCGGATTCGAATTTCCAGGATTTTCATGTCAGCGTGAAACGACCGTGCGGATTGCGCCGATGGGTCGCGCCGCAGGCAAATTTCATTTATGACGGGTTCCGGCCATTTCAACCCTTGCCGGTAGACCAGGCATTTCCCATGCTGGAATGGGGAATGAACTGGTGTGCATCTTCCCATGCCCATCACTTTCTCATTATTCATGCAGCGGTGGTCGAGAAGAACGGTTTTGCCGCGATTCTTCCTGCCCCGCCTGGTTCTGGCAAAAGCACACTTTGCGCAGGACTGGTTTTGTCAGGCTGGCGTTTGCTATCCGACGAGCTGACGCTGATTGATCCGGCAACTGGGCTGATTCAACCGCTGGCGCGGCCGATCAGCCTCAAGAATCAGTCCATAAAAATCGTTCAGGATTTTTCCAGGGAGGCCTTTCTTAATCGGCCCTCACACGACACCGCCAAGGGCACGGTTACTCATATGCGCACACCTGAGGAAAGCGTGCGGCGCCAGCAGGAGCCAGCCAAAGCTGGCTGGGTGATCTTTCCCAAATGGCAGGCTGGAGTTGAAGCGACGCTTACACCAAGATCGCAGGCACAGACCTTTATTTATCTGGCGCAGAATGCATTCAATTACAGCCAGTTGGGTGAGCGTGCATTTGTCGCGGGAACACAATTGATCCGGCAGTGCGACTGCTACGATTTCACCTATCACGCGCTGCCGGATGCTATCCGGATGTTTGACGCGCTAGCTGAGGGCAAGAAAAGCATTACATGAAGCTGCCCCTGACCAGCGAGGTGCTGAGTAACCCGGCGCGTGTCGCGACGCTGAGCCTGGCAGACTGGGATGTGCTGGTCCGGCAGGCTCGGCGTGCGGGCTTACTGGCGCGTCTGGCTGAAACGCTGGCGGGATCGGAGTGGGTTGAAAGTGTGCCACGACCCGTGCGGTGGCATTTGGAAGCCGATCATGTATTGGCGAAGCGCCAGAACATTGCTGTTCGATGGGAGGTCAGCCAGATTCTGGAAGCGCTTGCAGAGTTGGACGCGCCGGTCATTTTGCTGAAAGGCGCTGCTTACGTGATGGCTGACTTGCCTGCTGCCAGGGGGCGCCTTTTCAGTGACGTGGACATCCTGGTGCCGTTTGAGAAAATCAACCAGGCAGAGGCCGCGCTGATGCTGGCGGGCTGGCATGCGCAAACTGAAGATGCGTACGACGAGCGTTACTATCGTCAGTGGATGCATGAGATTCCCCCCATGCAGCATATTCGGCGCGGCAGCGTGGTGGACATGCACCATGCGATTTTGCCCCGCACCGCACGCTATCATCCCGATCCGGAAAAGCTTCGTGCCGCAGCATTGCCGATTGCGGGTCAGTCGGGCTTGTTTGTGTTGCAGCCAGTCGACATGGTGTTGCATGCCGCCTGTCATTTGTTCCATGACGGCGAACTGCCGCATGGACTAAGAGACCTGTCTGACATGGACCTGCTGTTGCGGCATTTTGGCCATGACGGGGATTTCTGGGTGGCGTTGCCCAAACGGGCGGAGGAGCTGGAACTGACTCGTCCTCTTTTTTATGCCATTCGTTATACGCGTCACTTCTTCGGTACGCCGGTTCCGCAAACAGTGGATGCTGTCTTGGAAAAAGCCGCGCCGTTATTGCTGAGGCTAATGGACAGTGTGTTTTACCGCGCGCTGGGGCCGGAGCATGACAGTTACCACGATGGTTTGTCCAGACCGGCGCGGTTTGCAGCCTACATCCGGGCCCACTGGCTGCGCATGCCGCCGCTCATGCTGGCGCGGCATCTGTTGCATAAGGCATTGATCTCGCGCAAGGAGGCCCCAGCTTGACGAATATTAGTGAAGCCTTATAATTCCCGAGTAAATTACTCAAGATAAGCAGGAGCCATGCCATGAGCGCACAAGAAACGATTCGCGACCAGGTCGCCACCAACAAGGTCGTGCTGTACATGAAAGGCACGCCGCAGTTTCCTCAATGCGGTTTCTCAGCCAACGCGGCCGGTATTCTCAAGGCTTGCGGCGTCGGTAACTATCTGGCCGTCAACGTGCTGGCCGATCCGGAAATCCGTCAGGGTATCAAGGAGTTTTCCAGCTGGCCGACCATTCCGCAGCTTTATATCAATGGCCAGTTTGTTGGCGGGTCTGACATCATGACCGAGATGTACCAGAAGGGCGAGCTACAGAAACTTCTGGCTGACTGATCGCTGGCAGAAAATCAATCAGTAAAAACGCCGCTGTCTGGTCAAGTCAGCGGAGCTTTCGTTTTTTTCTGAGTGGCAAGGGCAAGCACGAGGATTTGACGGCCACGGCATTCCACGGTCTGGTTGGCGCGAATTTTCGCGGTCTTGCGGGCTTCGGGCAGGCCATCAACCGTCACCTCGCCGTTGGCAATCAGAAGTTTCCCCTGTCCGCCGCTATCGGCGATGCCGGCCAGTTTAAGCAGATCGCACAGTGCGACATGCTCGCCGCGCAGCTCGAATGACATCGTGTTCATGCTGGGGCAGGTTGCGAAATCATTGGGCCTGATTGGCGAGATAGTCTTCATAATTGCCGTGGAAATCGACAATGCCATCGGCGCGTATTTCCAGGATGCGTGTTGCCAGTGAACTGACAAACTCGCGGTCGTGGCTGACGAAAAACAGCGTGCCCTTGTACTTTTCCAGCGCGTTGTTGAGCGACTCGATGGATTCCATATCCATGTGGTTGGTGGGCTCGTCCATCAGCAGCACGTTGTGACGGCCCAGCATCAGTTTGCCGAACAACATGCGGCCTTGTTCGCCGCCCGACAGCACTTTGACCGGCTTGCCGATTTCATCGCCGGAAAACAGCAGCCGTCCCAAAGTGCCGCGCATCACCTGATCGTCGTCGCTGGGGCGGCCCCATTGCTGCATCCAGTCGAGCAGAGTCTGATCCCTGGAAAAATCCGCGGCATGATCCTGCGCGAAATAGCCGGGCGTTGCCTTCTCCGCCCATTTGATCTTGCCGTGATTGGGTGTGAGATCGCCGGCAAGACAACGCAAGAGCGTGGTCTTGCCGATGCCGTTTTCTCCGATGATGGCAACACGCTCGCCCGCTTCCACGCGCATGGAAAAGTCGGTAAACAATGGACGGTCGTAGCCGTGAGTGAGGTGCTCCACTTCCAGAGCCTGCCGGTGCAGCTTCTCGCGCTCGTCGTACTCAAAGCGAATAAAGGGATACTGGCGGCTGGAGGGCTTGATGTCCTCGACCTTGATTTTCTCGATCTGCCTTGCGCGGCTGGTGGCTTGGCGTGCCTTGGAGGCGTTGGCCGAAAAGCGCCTCACGAACTCCTGCAAATCGGCAATCTGCTGTTTGGCCTTGGCGTTATCGCGCGACTGTTGCGCCCGCGCCAAGGTCGAGGCTTCCATGCAGTCGTCGTAGTTGCCGGGGTACACGGTGAGCTTGCCGTAGTCCATGTCGGCCATGTGGGTGCAGACCTGGTTCAGGAAATGCCGGTCGTGGGAAATAATTATCATCGTACTGTCGCGCGCATTCAGCACGTCTTCCAGCCAGCGGATGGTGTTGATGTCGAGGTTGTTGGTCGGTTCGTCCAGCAGCAGGATGTCCGGATTGGAAAACAGCGCCTGCGCCAGCAGCACGCGCAGTTTCCAGCCCGGCGCCACGGCGCTCATCATGCCGTTGTGCTGATCGATGGGGATGCCCACGCCCAGGAGTAGTTCGCCCGCCCGCGACTCGGCGGTATAACCGTCATATTCCGCGAACTGGCTTTCCAGTTCGGCGGCGCGCATATAGTCTGCCTCGGTGGCTTCCGGGTTTATGTAAATAGCGTTCTTTTCCGCGTTGGCGCGCCACATCTCCTCGTGCCCCATCATCACCACATCCAGCACGCGCTGATCTTCATGGGCAAACTGATCCTGGCGCAGCCAAGCCATGCGCTCATGTTTATCCAGGCTGACATTGCCTGCTGTCGGTTCCAGCACGCCCGCCAGGATTTTCATGAAAGTGGATTTTCCGCAGCCATTCGCGCCGATCAGGCCATAGCGGTTGCTGTCGCCGAATTTGACCGACACGTTTTCGAACAGCGGCTTGGCGCCAAACTGCATGGTGATGTTATTGCTGATCAGCACGGGGGAAATCCACGGAAATGAAGCAAGCCGCGCATTTTACCCGCAATGTGTACTTATTCCGCTTCCACGGCCCGTATTTGATCAGGGTGGAATGTGATGATCGAGTGTGGGCGCCCGGACAGCAGTCAGTAGGCTACGGCCACTGGATCCAGGCTGCGCCACAGATACCAGGTTGCCACCGTGCGCCAGGGCTGCCAGCGCTCGCCCAATTCATTCGCGATACGCGGGGTGATTCTCCCGCCATCCCCATAATGCAGGCTGACGGCTTTGAGCAGGCCCAGATCGTCCACGGGCCAGACATTGGGGCGCAACAGGTGAAAGATCAGGAACATTTCGGCCGTCCAGCGGCCGATGCCACGCACATCAACCAGTTCAGCGATGATTGCGTCATCCTCCATTCGAGCCCAGCGGCGAGGGTGGATGCGGCCTTCGGAAAAGTGCGCCGCCAGGTCGATGGCGTATTCCGCTTTCATGCGCGAAAGGCCGCAGGCGCGCAGGGCGTCAACAGGCAGGGCGGATATCACTTCGGGCTTGATGGGGGTGGCGGCGCAAACCCTGGTCCAGACGGCATCGGCCGCTTTCACGGAAATCTGCTGGCCGACGATGGCGCGCAGCAGGGTTTCGAAGGCATTGCCGCGGCTTTTCAGGGCTGTTCCTGGATGGGCGCGGATCAATCCTGCCATGACCGGATCGCTTCGTGACAGTGTTCGGCACGCGGCAGCCCAGTAATTCGGCGATTTCACGATTTGCCGTTCAGCTTGCCCAACAGGCTGGCAGTTTTTTCTGCATCGGTATTCTTAAGCAGCGGGATGGCAAGGTCGGTCACCTCATCGATCATGCTGCCCAGAATCTGGTGTTTGACAGCCAGAATGCTGGCAGGCTGCATGGAAAAATGCCGCAGTCCCAATCCAAGCAACAGCCGCGTGAGCTGCGAGTCACCCGCCATTTCTCCACAAACCGAAACGGGCTTGCTGGCCTTCTGGCCGCTGCGGATGGTGTGCTGGATGAGGTTCAGCACCGCGGGGTGAAGCGGGTCGTATAGATGCGCAACCGCATCATCCGCGCGATCGATGGCGAGTGTGTACTGAATAAGGTCATTGGTGCCGATGGAGAGGAAATCGAGCTGTTTTGCGAATTGCTCGGCGAGCAGCGCGGCAGCGGGTACCTCGATCATGCCGCCAACGGGAATGCGCTCGTCAAACCTGATGCCTTCCGCGCGCAGGCTTTCCTTGGTTTGCGCGATCAATTGCAGGGTGGCTTTCAGTTCCCCGAAATTCCCCAGCATGGGAATCAGGATGCGCACTTTGCCGAATACCGAAGCGCGCAGGATGGCGCGCAACTGTGTCTCGAACAGGCGCGGCTCGGCCAGACACAGTCTTATGGCGCGTAACCCTAGCGCCGGGTTGTCGGCAACCGTATGCCCCCATGGCGCCTGCTTGTCCGCGCCCAGGTCCAGCGTGCGGATGGTGACGGGCTTGTCTTCCATGGTTTCGGCCACGGTCTTGTAGGCCTCGAACTGCTCGTCTTCGGAAGGCAGATCGTCCCGGTTGAGGAAAAGAAACTCGCTGCGGAACAGGCCAATTCCCTGTGCGCCGGATTCCAGCACCGCAGGCATGTCCTGCGGCAATTCAATATTGGCGAACAGTTCAACGTTTGTTCCATCGAGCGTCTTGGCTCGGCTGGTCTTGAGTTTCTTGAGTTTCTCGGTGGCCTTGACCCAGGCGGTCTGACGGTGACGGTATTCTTCGAGAATCTTTTCGTCCGGGTCGACGATGACAACGCCCTCACGGCCATCAACGATGATCCATTCGTGATCCCTGATCAGGCTTCTGGCCTGGTGCAGCGCCATGACCGAGGGAATACCCAGACTTCTTGCCATGATGGCGGTGTGCGAGGTGGCGCCGCCCAGATCGGTGATGAAGGCGGCAAAGCGCGTGCTCTTGAACTGGATCATGTCCGCCGGGGTCAGCTCATGCGAGACCAGCACGCATTCCTCGCCTTCGGTTCCGGCTGGAAGCTGGCCGGGGTGCCCCACCAGCACCTTGATCACGCGCTGCACGACCTGCACAACGTCTTCCTGGCGCGAACGCAGATACGGATCTTCGATTTCCTCGAAGCGGGCGACCAGCGCTTCCATTTGCTGAGTCAGCGCCCATTCCGCATTGCAGCGCTGTTCGCGGATCAGGCGTTTGGGTTCCTCGTCGATCATGTTGTCATCGAGGATCAGCAGATGCATGTCGAGAAATGCGGGCAGCTCGGCCGGCGCGCTGGCGGGAATTTGCGAGCGCAGGTTGCGCAGTTCCGTGCGCGTTTGCTCCACCGCATCATCGAACCGCTTGAGTTCCGGATCGATCTGGCTTTCGGGCAGGGAATAATGCGCGACTTCGACACGCGACGGCGAGGCGAGATGGGCACGGCCGATGGCTATGCCGCTGGAGGCGCCGATGCCGTGCAGCGTGAAGCTCACCGATGCCTCCATAAATCCGCTGTGCGCGCGTGATCCAAGTGCGTCCGGTGCTCGCAATCCTCATGTATGTTCATATACATTCCGGTTGCTGCGCTCCGGGCGAACTTGGCTGACGCGCTGCTCGCGACGATTTCTGAAAGCATCGGTACTATTCTCCCTCCCCGAATTTGTCGGCGAACAATGCGGATATGGCGGAAATCGCCTGCTGCTCATCCGGGCCGCTGGTTTCCAGGGTGACCAACGCTCCCTTGGCTGCCGCCAGCATCATGACGCCCATGATGCTCTTGGCATTGACGCGGCGGCCGTTGCGGGAGAGGAAGACCTCGCTTTCGAAGCTTGAGGCAAGCTGGGTAAGTTTGGCCGAAGCCCGTGCATGCAGGCCCAGCTTGTTGGTGACTTCAATGTCCTGTTGCGGCATCGCACATGTCCTGGGAAATAATGGAAATGCCCTCCTGCCCGCCCGCCGCCGCCATGGCGGCCAGCTGTCCGAGCGGAAGCTTGCGATAGGTCATCACCTTAAGCAGCATGGGCAGGTTCACGCCGGTCACACCGGTGGCATGGCCAGGCGCAAGCGCGCGGCAGACACAATTGCTGGGCGTGGCGCCATATATGTCGGTCAGCACCAGCACGCCCTTGCCCGTATCGAGCGACTGCATGCGCCGGGTTATGGCGGTCTGAACGTCTCCCGGCTCAGCGCGGGAGGAGACATCCAGCGCCTCGATGGATTTGGGTTTCGAGCCAAGCACGTGCGCAACGGCATCGATCAGGTTATCGCCCAGCGGGCCATGGGTAACGATTAATACGCCAATCATTTTTTTACGGCTGTTGTTGGAATTGAAGTCTTATCTTACCGCTTGCGGGCCAAAAACGTGATGTGACTGGCCAGGCTCACGCCATTGAAGCCGTTTCAGCATGTCCGCCGAAACACGCACGGTTCCATTTGAATCTACGGCCAAGATGTGACTGAGGTTGAAACGACGCATCAGTTCGAGGGTGTTTGTACCGCCAATAAACAGGGGTTTGGTCAGCACGTCCGATTTCACGCCTGCGCGGTCGCCCGAAACCAGGATGGTGACGGATTGCATGTCGCTGGCAGGCCAGCCCGTGCGCGGATCGAGCAGGTGGCAATACCGCTTGCCGCCTGCTTCGAAGTATCGCTGATAGTCTCCGGAAGTTCCGATGGCCTCGCCATCATGCAGGTCCAGCGTGGCGATGATGCCAGCCTTTCTGGGGTGCTGGATGCCGACTTTCCATGGGCGATCTCCAGCCTTGCCCAGCGCGATGACATTGCCGCCAATATTGACGAGCGCGTTTCGGATAGCCTGCTGTTTGAGTATTGAAACAGCCTCGTCCAGCGCATAACCCTTGGCATAGCCGCCAAGGTCTATGCGCATGGCCGGGTTGTCACTCCAGGCCTGGTTGTTTTCGATATGCAGGTGTTGCATCGACGGAGCGGCTGCGACCTGCCGATCAATGGCCATTTTTTCCGGAACGGATCCGGGCGCGCTGTCACTGTGAAATCCCCAAATGCGGATGAGGTTGCCAATGGCGGGGTTGAACAGTCCGTCGCTTTGCAGCGAAAACGCTTTTGCGTCTTCGAGCATGCGTGCCAATTCATTGTCGATCGATGTTTTGCTGGAACCCGATGCGAAGACTGCATTGAGCCTGTCGAGATTGGACGGTTGCCACGCATGCAGCTTCCCGTGCAATTCATCAAATCTCTGCAGCACCATACGTGCTGCGTTTTCCGCTTTGGACTCGTCTTCCCCCGCGATGCTGATCTCGACTCGGGTACCGAAGACAAAGCTTTCCTGGCGGTAAAGCGTTTCTTTTTGCGTGCAACTGGCCAGAAAAAAGGCAACAAGCAGCGCTGGCAGCCAGACTGCGTAACCGGGTCTATGCAACCGAGTTTTCCAGACTTGCAATGAAACTGTCCGCCACATCAAATCCGCTTTGCGCGGTAATTTCGACGAATCCGGTCGGGCTGGTGACGTTGATCTCGGTCAGGTAGTCGCCGATGACATCCAGTCCGGCAAGAAATATCCCGGCTTCACGCACGACACGACCGACTGTGCGTGCGATTTCCTCGTCGCGCTCGGACAGCGGTTGTGCATGCCCGCTACCACCGGCGGCAAGATTGCCTCGGGTTTCACCCGGCGCCGGGATGCGCGCCAGGGCAAATGGAACCGGCTCGCCATCGATCAGAATAATCCGTTTGTCGCCTGCAGAGATTTCCGGCAGGTAACGCTGCGCCATGATGGCGTGTTCACCGTGCCGCGTAAGCGTTTCCAGTATTGCGGAACGATTGGGGTCTTCGGGCCGGAGGCGAAAGACTCCCTCGCCACCCATGGCATGAAGCGGCTTGACGATGATGTCGCCGTGCTCATCCAGAAATCCGCCAATCAGCTCCTTGCTTGCGCTGACCAGCGTGGGCGCGACAAATTGCGGGAAGCGGAAAATTGCCAGTTTCTCGTTGTACTCCCTTAAAGACGCGGCCCGATTGAAAATCCGCGCGCCATGCTCCTCGGCCAGGCTCAGCAAATACGTCGCGGCCAGATAGTCCTGGTCAACCGGTGGATCCTTGCGCATCAGCACGGCGGAAAAATCCGCCAGCAGGCGGGTGCGTGTGTCGGTTTCAATACGCCAGGCGGGGCCGGGCTGAATATCTACTTGAGTCGCCAGCACGACCACCCGTCCTTCCCAAAGATGCAGGTCGTGCAACCGGCATATCCAGACGGCATGGCCGCGCGCCTGGGCAGCGCGCATCATGGCTATGGACGAGTCCTTGTATTCCTTGAGTGATTCAGGGGGGTCGATTACAAAAAGTATTTCCATCTCAGGAGTTCTCGCTTGATTCATTCAACGCATTATCCAGTTCCACGCTGGCCGCCAGCATGGCCAGCCGGGCGATGACGCCGTAGGCGTAGAAACGGTTGGGCGTGGCATCCGGGTTGAGCCGGTGATCAGGCAACTGGCAGGCGGAATCAAACGCCAGCGGCACGAAATGCATGCCGGGCGAGTTGAGGTTTTCGTCCGTGCCGCGCCCGGTGTGGACGCGATAAAAGCCGCCGACGACAAAATGATCGACCATGTATACCACCGGTTCGGCCACCGCGTCGTTGATGCTTTCAAAGGTGTAGACGCCTTCCTGGATCAGCACCTCGGTGACTGTCTGGCCTTCCTTGATGACGGACATCTTGTTGCGTGCCTTGCGGTTCAGGTCTTTGACATCATCCGGACTTTTTACCGTCATGATGCCCATGCCGTAGGTGCCGGCATCGGCCTTGACGATGACAAAGGGGTCGTGATGGATGTCGTATTCCCGGTATTTTTCGCGGATGCGATCCAGCAGATCGCTGGTTTTTGAAGCCAGGCATTCTTCACCCTGCCTGGCCTGGAAATCGATTTTTCCGCAGCGGTCGAATAACGGATCGATGAACCAGGGATCAATGCTGATCATCCTGGAGAACTCGCTGGCCAGATGCCGGTAAGCGGCAAAGTGGCGCGACTTCCGGCGGGTGACCCAGCCAGCGTGCAGCGGCGGCATGATGGTCTGTTCGATGTCTTTCAGCACATCGGGAATGCCGGCAGACAGGTCGTTGTTCAACAGTACCGCGCAGGGATCGAAGTCTCTCAATCCGACCCGGTTGCCATTGCGGATGACCGGTTCCAGCGTGATGCGCCCGCCGCCGGGCAATTCCAGCGTGGTGGGTTCGGTGATTTCCGGAATCAGGGTGCCGATGCGCACGATCAGACCGGTTTGCCTGAGGATGCTGGCCAGTACGGCCACATTTTGCAGGTAGAAAGTGTTGCGGGTATGGTTTTCCGGAATCAGCAACAATCTTTGCGCGTTGGAGCAGATTTTTTCCACTGCCGCCATCGCGGCATGGACGCACAAAGCCATGAAATCGGGATTGAGATTGTTGAATCCGCCCGGGAAAAGATTGGTGTCGACCGGCGCAAGCTTGAAGCCGGCATTGCGCAAATCGACAGAGGTGTAAAACGGCGCGGCCTGTTCCTGCCATTGCTGGCGGAACCAGAATTCAATGGCCGGCTGCGCATCGATGATGCGTTTTTCCAGTTCGAGCAGAGGGCCGGTGAGCGCGGTGGTGAGATGAGGAACCATTGATCGGGACTGCTAAGGGTCAACTTGCCTGATAATACCAGCATGTTTCATATCGTTTTATTCGAGCCCGAAATTCCCGGCAATACCGGTAATGTCATCCGGCTGGCAGCCAATACCGGCTGCCGCCTGCACCTGATCAAGCCGTTGGGATTCAGCCTGGATGAAAAATCGGTGCGCCGCTCCGGACTGGATTATCACGAGCTGGCTGAGCTGGTCGTGCACGAAAACTGGCAAGCCGCGCGCGAGTCGCTGCGGGGTAAAAACTGGTATGCCTTCACTACCAAAGCTTCGCGTCTATACAGTGAGACCAGCTTCAAGGCTGGGGATGTGCTGGTTTTCGGCCCGGAAACCCGGGGACTACCTGCTGGAGTGCTGGCTGATTTTGAGCCGGAACACCAGCTAAGACTGCCCATGCGGCCGGGCAACCGCAGCCTGAATCTGTCCAACACAGTCAGTGTGGCGGTGTACGAAGCCTGGCGCCAGTCCGGGTTTTTACAAATCCCAATGTTTTTAGGTTAATTTCTTTCCCAACTGCCCGTAATATAGGGGTAATCCGTTAATTCAGCACCCAATGGAAATTTGAACCATGTCGATAGAGCCGCAAAAATCCGGACCTGAGCAGCGCAGGCAGATGCGATTTTCTGTCGCGCAACCGGCCAGAATGGTAATGGACTCCGGACGCGAGATCATTTGCGATATAGCGGACTTCTGCCTGGGCGGGTTGTTTCTGAAATTTGCCATTCCCGAGAAAGACAGCGATTGGGTCAAAGGCCAGGAAGGCCAGTATGTTCGCGTAACCTTTACGACGCCCGTCGCGCTGGGTGCGCAAATCCATGAAATGCGCGCCAAGCTGGTCAGACGTACCGCCACCGGCGTGGGCGTGGCTTTTGATGAAACACCGGTCGAAGCGACCCGCGCGCTGAACAAGGTGGCGGCTGCCATGCGCAGCCAGAAGGCTTCCATCAAACTGTATGGCGGTGTCGATATCGCCGAACTGAAAAACACCTGCAAGGCCTATCTGAAGCAGGCCATTGACGATGCGTTCAAGCGGTTTGGCGAACAGATCGGCGCCAAGCTGGAAGGTGCGTCCCTGTCGGCCAAAAGCATTGCCGAGCATCAGGAATTTCTTGATGCGCCGCGGTTGATTCAGCACACCCTTGGAGATGCCCAGTACCGTTGCCTGAACAGCGTGTTTGGCGCGCTTGAGTCACTGGGCGGGACGGTTGTGGAAGAGAAACCCGAAACCGGTGGACTTTCCATTGTCGAGAAAGACGAATTCGAAGACTGGCTCAGCCTGGCAGCCGAAAGCAACCGGCTGGAAGAGCTGTACGCCGAAGCATTGATGAACATCGAGCCAAGACTGGAGAAGGTCTACGGCGTTCCAATCACGCCGAAAACCAATCCGTTTGGCCCTGCCGTGATCGGCGAGGGCATCAAGCATGCCTTTGCCGATATCGCCCTGTCGGCAGCGACAAGACATGTTGTATACGGCGTTCTGCGGGACGCGCTTGCGGTGTCATTGAAGACACTGTATCAATCATTGCTGGATGTCCTGCCGGAAGTAGACAAGAAACCAGCCGGTGCAGCCGCTGCCGGAGGCGGTGGCGGTGGCGGTGGCGCGGACGATCTGGCCCAGACCCTGGATGATCTGGCCGCCCTCGAAAGCCAGGCGGCCGGTCCGGACTCGATCATGCCCGGCATGCCTTCCGGTTCCGCAGGATCGGGTCAGGCTGCGCCAATGTCCCTGGGGCGCATGGCCAGTTCATTAATGGGCATGTTCCGCCGCAATCAGGCGGCGCGCATGGAAGGGCAAACAGCTTCGCCCGAAAAGGCTGGGCAGACATCTGCCGCCAGCAATTTTGACCCGCTCGGCGCGACGCGCGTCAGAAGGGATGATTCGATGTCCGGAGGGAGCCTGGGCTTCCATCCCGGTTTATCCGAATCTTCCGTTCAGGCCTTCCAGGAATTGGTTTCCACTGGACGCATTCCGGCTGCGCGACAGGAGGAGGCACGGGTATCAGCCGATGTATTTGGCGCCCTCATCGAGGCAATGAATACCGAAAGGGCGGTACCAACCGAAGTCAAATCCCAGGTCAGAAAGCTGGAGGATTCGCTGCTCAAAATCGCGGTCATGGACCCGAATTATCTTAACAACCCCCGGCATGCCGCCCACCGTACCATCAACGCGGTGGACAGGCTGTCGATGGTGTCGGGTGACGACGGCAAGATCAACGACGAGCAGATCCTGAAACATATCAACCGCTGGGTCGAGCGGATTCACAATGAAGCGGACAAGAATCCGAATGTGTTTGAAGAGGCGCGACAGCAGCTGGAAAAAATCCTGCTGCCCTTGATGAAAAAGCGCGCCATCCGCATTGCCAAACTGCAAGCGGCGCTCGAAGGCTGGCAGAAGACCGGCCAGGCCAACCGGATGGTATTGCAGCAACTTGATCAGCGGATTGCCGGCAAGCAGGTTCCCGCGGTTGTGCTGGACTTGTTCGCGCCGGGATGGCGGAATTACCTGATCCGCGTCATTCTCAGAAAAGGCGCTGGCTGCGAAGAAGAGATTGAAGCCTGGCGTGTCATTGATAATCTGCTGAAGTGGTTGAGTCCCGAGGGCGACGAGAAGCCTGCCTACCAGGAAATCCAGCAACTCCTGCAATTGGTGGACTCGCGCCTGAGGCTGGTTAGCGCGGACAAGGATGGGCAGGATCGTCTTGTCGATCGATTGACCGAGGCGCTGCTCAAGCCCGGACAAATTGATTACAAAACGATTACTACTGTCTTGCCGGCTGGCGCAGGCAAGAACGGTTCGAGTGAAAATGAAAATCAGATGGTCAACCCACTTGATTCGTTCAGGGTTGGTGACTGGGTGAGTTTCCCCAAGGCGACGGTGCCGCTCAATCTGATCTGGGTGGGTGACGATCCCTCGCTTTATGTATTCTGCAACTACAAGGGTGTCAAGAAGCTTGAACTCAAGCGGGAGGAGTTCGCCGAACTGGTCAAATCCGGAGAAGCGGCGCATACGGACAATCTGGATCTGCCGCTGATGGATCGTTCATTCAGTTCCATGATCCAGCACATGCACCGCAATCTGCTGAAGCAGGCAACCGCGGATGAAGCAACGGGATTGCTGGAAAGGCGCGAGTTCATGCGCCAGGCCCGGCGCACGCTGCTGAATGTGAGCAGAAACGATGAGGGCGAGGCCAAGACAAGTCATGTCTTGGGAGTGCTGGATTTCGAGGATATGCGATTGATCGAGGCCAGGACCGGACCCGATGCGCATCCGGCGCTATTGAAAGCGCTGGCCGATTATCTGAAAGACAAGCTGGTGGGAGAGCTAGTGACACGTGGAGCGGAGCGTACCTTCGCGTTCATGTTGCCCGTGATTGATCGCGATCAGATGCAGGAACTGGCTGAAAACATCATGAATCATGTGAACCAGTTCCAGTTCAAATGGGGCGGCACGAATTACACGCTGAATGCCAACCTCGGCCTTGCATGCGCCAATATTTTTTCGGACCCGGAAGAGCTCTATAACCGCGCGGACGAGGCCTGCCTGGAATCCAAGCATCAGGGACGCAATCAGATCGTGACGTATCGCGACGAGGCGGCCGAACAGAAGGAACATGTTGGCCTGGTCTACTGGGCCAGCAAGCTCAGCGAGGTCTTGCATGATGGAAGACTGTTCCTGAGGTGCCAGCCGATTGTATCGGTCGCCAACGACTCCGGCCTGCCATCGCATTATGAAATACTGCTGGGCGCCAATCTGGATACTGAAGAACCGGTAAACATCGGTGAAATGGTGGCGGCGGTTGAGCGTCTCAGACGCGTGAATGAAGTGGATCAATGGGTAGTGAATTCGATATTCCAGTGGATTCGGGACAATCCCGAGAAGCTGGAGCGCATCAGCGGGTTCTCCATCAACCTGTCCGGCCAGTCGGTGAACAGCAAGGGGTTCCTGAACTTTCTGACCGCGCAACTCGGACGCGGCGATATTCCCGGGCACAAGCTGATTTTTGAAATTACCGAAAGCGCGGCGATCGACAGCTTCACGCATGCGGAGCAGTTCATCCGCCAGGTGAGGCGTTATGGCTGCAAATTCGCGCTGGATGATTTCGGTATCGGTTTCTCATCCTTCAGCTATCTGAAAAACCTGAAAGTCGACTATCTCAAGATCGACGGTTCTTTCGTCAAGGACATGTCGCGCAGCGAGGTCGATGTGGCTCTGGTGTCATCCATGCATGAAACCAGCCGCTTCCTGGGGATCAAAACCGTGGCCGAAGCGGTGGAGGATCAGGAAACCCTGGATATCCTCAAGAATATCGGCGTTGATTATGCGCAAGGATATTTTACCGGCCGGCCCATGCCGATTGATCAATTGGCTGCCTGACTGGAACATGATTGCCGGGTGAAGTGGAGGGCGCGATGATGACGTTGACAAGGGCGATGACATTATTGATCGGTCTTGCTGTGGCGGGTTCTTGCCATGCCATGGATCTGGCCGGCGTGAAGGTCGAATCCAGAACCCGGGTTGAAGGCCATGAACTTGCACTGAATGGCGCGGGCATCCGCTCTCGCTTCATGATCAAGGTTTATGTGGCAGCGCTCTATGTTGCCAATCCTTCGAATAATGCAGCGGGTATCCTGGGACAGCCAGGCGCCAAGCGCATGATGTTGACCTTGTTGCGAGATGTGAGCGCGGATAAATTGCTGGACGCCATGCAGGAAGGTTTGAAAAAGAATCTGAGTGCCGATGAGCTGGTTTCCATCGGCCAGCAAAACGAACAACTGGCGGCAATTTTTCGCGCGGTGGGCGAGGGCAAAAAAGGCGATCGCATTGTGCTGGACTGGGTGCCCTCACAAGGCACGATCATTCGCATCAATGGCGTTGCGCGAGGCCAGCCAATTTCAGGGGAAACGTTTTATCGCAGCCTGTTGAAGATATGGCTGGGTGATCATCCGGCGCAGGAAGATTTGCGCGATGATCTTTTGGGATACCATTGATTTAGCGGCGTCTGAACCACCCGGTCACGCTGAGCCGAGGGCGTGTTGCGGGCAGCACTTCATGGTAGAGCCCGGCGCTTATGAAACATGCCAGCGTGCCTCCCTCGGGCAGCACATCCAGGGTTTGTTCGTTTTCAAGGTATAAACGTAACTGCCCGCCATCCCCGGTTTGCCAGTTTTCATTCAGGTAGCAGATCACGCTCAGTGTCCGCCGTTCATCAGCGCGAAACACGTCCAGATGCTTTTTATAAAATGCGCCAGCCGGGTAACGGGCGAAGTGTGCTTCCAGGTCAAACAAGCCAAGCTGTAGCTCTCGATTAACTGCCAGCCTCAAGGTTTCCATGCGTTCAAGATAGTCCGTCTGGGCGGGCGTGGCGTTTTGAGCATCAAGCCAGTAAATGCCATCTCCCCTTATCTCTTGACGAATTTCACGTTCGGCCCCCTGGCCCGTGCCTGCGGGACTCAGCCCCCCGGACTGATAACAGGACTCGGCTTCGCTGGCCAGCTGGTTTACCAGGGAGTGGGGCAGGAAATCAGGCTTGATTGCCCAGGACTGTCTTGCCAGTTGCGCGATGATGTCATCCATCACTGCGTGCGGGGATCTTCGGCTTTCTGGTCGCGATGCAGCAGCGCTTCAACGGCTTTTCTGGGGGAAAGGTTTTCGTAAAGGATGGCGTAAACGGCACGGGAGATTGGCATATCCACCTTGTATTGGTCTGCCAGGCGCAAGGTTTCACGAGCCGATGTCACGCCTTCCGCGACATGGCCAATTGTCGACAGAATGGTGTTCAGTGTTTCTCCGCGGGCAAGGCGGAGGCCCACTTGCCTGTTTCTTGACAGTTCTCCGGTGCACGTCAGAATCAGGTCGCCCATGCCTGTCAGTCCCATGAAGGTTTCAAGGTGGCCGCCCATGGCTATGCCCAGGCGGGTTATCTCAGCCGCGCTTCGCGTGATCAGGGCTGCACGCGCATTGAATCCAAAGCCCAGTCCGTCGGAGATTCCGGCGGCAATGGCAATGACGTTCTTGATGGCGCCGCCAAGTTCAACGCCAATTACATCATGCGTGGTGTAAACGCGCAGGTTGCCGCCATGCAGGCACGGGGCAATGTTGTCCGTCAATGAGGCGTCATGCGAGGCAAGCGTGAGCGCGGTCGGCAAGCCCTTCGCGACTTCCAGCGCAAAACTCGGTCCCGACAATGCGCCGCAGGCAACGCCCGGAAGGGTTTGCTCGATAACCTGATGCGGAAGCAGGCCCGTACCTTCCTCAAATCCCTTGCATACCCAAATCAACGGCTTGTTCCATCCCAATGAGGCAAGGCTTGCCAAAAGGGAACGCAGGCCGCTGCTTGGCACGGCAATCAGAAGCAGGTCGGCGCGGGCAATCGCGGCCTCCAGGCTATATTCGACATTTAACGCTGCCGGTAACGCAATGCTGGGAAGGTAGCGCGAATTCTGGCGATGCTCACGCATGGCGTCGGCGTGGGGCTGGCTTCGAGTCCACAGGGTAACGGGATGACGGCCAGCAAAATGCGTGGCGAGCGCGGTGCCCCAGGCGCCCGCGCCCAGGACGGAGATATGGAGATCATGGCAATTGCTGTTCATAAACCCCATGCATCCCGGCTACGCAGGTAACCTTCCTTGCCGCTGGCGTGACGAACCTTGAACCAGCCGTTTGATCCGCCACCCAGAATTTCCAGCGTGACGCCTTGGGCAACCCTGAAACCTGTCGGAGCATTGTCTTCCGGTTTTTCCAGGATTTGAGCGACAGGCACGGTGATCCGCACGGTCTGACGCTTGCCCAGAGATGCTTCCTCAATCCACAGCAGACTGCCTGTTTCGTCCCTTACCTTGACCCAGCCCGCGGTGGCGACAATCTTCTCCAACGGATAGTCTGAACTGACAACCGCTACTTTTTCAGCGGCCAAAGAGGGGGCGTCGTACAGAATGGCGGGCCGTGCGGTGGAAACAAAATCCAGCGCGAGTGCAGGCTGAGCAAGGGCCAAAAGCCACAGAAGCCGCCCAGCCTTGACATCCATCAGTGTGTGGTGCCTTGGGCCTGGCCTTGAGCGGCGGTTTGTTGCTGACGCATGAATTCCGCCTCGAAGTTGAAAGGGTTCAGCAGCAGCGGCGGGAAACCTGCGCGAATCACAACATCGGACACGGTTTCACGCAGATAGGGAAACACGATGTTGGGGCAGCCAATGCCAAGAACCAGCGGCAATTGTTCCTGCGGCACGCCAGAGATGCGGAAGATACCTGCCTGCACGCATTCGACCAAGAACAGGGTTTTGTCACCCACTTTGGCGGTTACGGTGACCTTGACGGTGTTTTCATACACATCCTGACTGATGGCGTTGCTTTGCGAGCCAAGCTGAACATCAATCTGCGGCGCTTCACGCTCCAGAAAAACAGCGGGCGCATTGGGAACCTCAACGGACAGGTCCTTGACGTAGATTTTTTCGATGTTGAAACCCATTTGCGGGGCTTGTTGCTGCTCTTCGGCCATGACGGCGCTCCCTGAATGTCAATAGAACAGGCAGTATTTTAACCGCTAGGGGCATTTTCTGTATTGCGGTCAGGTATTTTGCGCCAGCCAGCGCTTCAGCCCGGTAGCATCAAGTGCGCCCGAGAGCCGGGCCACTTCCTTGCCGGCAGACAAGATCGCCAGCGTCGGGATGCTGCGGATGCCATATTTTGCGGCCAACGTTTGTTCAACTTCGGTATTGACCTTGGCAAAGCGATAACGGGTATTCAGTTCCATGGCAACCTGATTGAATACGGGTGCAAACATTTTGCACGGCCCGCACCATGGTGCCCAGAAATCCACGACCACGGGCAATTCCGTGCGGGAAACAAATTTTTCAAATATATGCGCCGACAGGTCTATCGGCCGCCCGGGCAGCAAGACCGAGCCGCATTTCCCGCAATTGGGCTGATCGGAAAGGCGTTCTTCCGGGACACGATTCACCGCTCCGCAGTTTGGACAGACAAGTTCCATGTGACATCTCCAAATCCTGTTGCAACTGGAGATGCGGGCGCCGAGACTTATTTCAAGCGGCCAAACTCAAGTCGCTTGGCGCTTAAACGCCGTTCAGCAATGGCATCAATCCGCCCGCCTTGTCGAGCGCGTTGATGTCGTCAAATCCACCGACATGGGTTTCGCCGATGTAAATCTGGGGAACGGTACGGCGACCGGTTTTGGTCATCATTTCTTCGCGCAGATGAGGGTGTTCATCGACACGGATTTTGTCGATGTTTTCCACCCCCTTCGATTTGAGCAGGCGCTCCGCAGCCACGCAATAGGGGCAAACGGCAGTACAGTACATGGTGACGTTCTGCATGAGGTTTTCTACTTTGTAGTGATGGGGAGGCTGGCCTTTTCCCAGGCGATGATGCCGCCAGCCAGATTGTGGACATTTTCGAAACCGGATTTTTTCAGCATTGCGCAAGCGCGTCCCGAGCGGTGTCCGGACCGGCAGCTGACAACGATGGGCTTGCCCTTGAATTTTTCCAGCTCGTTCAGACGCGAGGACAAAGCTCCCAGCGGAATGTGCCTGGCATTGGGAATATGCCCGGCGGCCCATTCCTTGTCCTCGCGCACATCCAGCACCAGCGCATCGTCATTGATGAGACGCGTGGCTTCGAGCGTGCCGAGCTGGCTGATGCCGCTGACACGGTCGCTCATGAATGACCACAGCAGCATGGCGCCGCTGGCGGCGGCGGCAATCACCAGCAGCAGGTTTTCTTGGATGAATTCCATTATTCAGGCACCTCGGATATCAGGCCGCATTTTAACAGCCGCAATAAACGTTGGCTGAATTAAAGGCCGCAGCCGCTGGGAACACCCATTTTTTTCAGAATCGAATCCATGGGGCAGAAGCGGGTGAAGCCGGACTGGAAGAGATTCGCGCCGACAAACGCGGTGAACCACAGCCAGGACAGTTGGCTCATGTCGACCGTGCCGGCGAAATGCGCCAGCGCCAGTGACAGCATGATGAAAAATCCGGCGACGATGCGGACGATGCGTTCAACAGTCATTTCAAGCTCCTTGTGTTTGAGGGGTCATCTTGCGGTAGTTGGCCGCATAGTAAAGGACCGGGATTACCACCAGTGTCAGCAGGGTGGAGACGAAAATGCCGAAAATCAGGGACACGGCCAGGCCCGAGAAAATGGGGTCGTCAAGGATGAAGAACGCCCCCATCATCGCCGCGACACCCGTCAGCACAATCGGCTTCGCACGGGTGGCACCGGCCAGAATCACGGCCTCCTCGAAGGCCATGCCTTCCGCAACCTGCTGGTTGATGAAGTCCACCAGCAGGATGGAATTGCGCACGATGATGCCGGCGAGCGCGATCATGCCGATCATCGACGTGGCGGTGAACTGCGCGCCCAGCAGCGCGTGGCCGGGCATGACGCCGATGATCGTCAGCGGAATCGGCGCCATGATGATGAGCGGCGTAATGTAGGAACCGAACTGCGCCACCACCAGCAAATAGATCAGTACCAGTCCGACTGCATAGGCAATGCCCATGTCGCGGAAGGTTTCATAGGTGACCTGCCATTCGCCATCCCACTTGATGCTGAATCCGGCATAGGGATCGCCCGGCTGCTTGATGAAGTATTCGGACAGGGCGCCGCCTTCCTTCAATTCGCGTCCGGACAATTCGCCGCGCATGCCGAATAAACCATAAAGCGGAGAATCCAGTTTCCCGCCCATGTCGCCCACCACAAACACGACCGGCAACAGGTCCTTGTGATAGATGGTTTTCTCACGTTCGCTCGGCACGACCTCGATGACTTCCGACAGGGGCACCAGATTGCCATTGGCGCCACGAACCGTGAGTTTCAGCAGGTCGTCAATGCTGCTTTGCCGTTCGGGCGGCAGGGTGATGCGTACCGGAATTTCGTATTTTGACGTTCCACCATGGATGGGCGTGACATTCTCGCCGGACAACCCCATCTTCATGGTGGCGACAATGTCTTTTTGCGCCACGCCCGCGACGGCTGCCTTGTTCTGCAATACCCGCAATACGAATCGCTGTGAATCGTCCTCGATAGTGTCGTCGATGGCAACGATGCCCTCGCTGTTTTCAAAAACCTTGCGGACTTCCTTGGCCACGTTCATTTGCGCGCCATAATCCGGGCCATAGACTTCCGCAACGATGGGCGACATGACCGGCGGGCCGGGCGGCACTTCCACCACTTTCACATCCGCGCCATGTTTTTCCGCCACGGCCTCGATCGCGGGGCGCACGGCCTGGGCGATTTCATGGCTTTTGCGATCGCGATGGTGCTTGTCAACCAGGTTGACCTGTATGTCGCCCACCTCGGGGCCGCTTCTCAGGTAATACTGGCGCACCAGGCCGTTGAAATTGATCGGCGAGGCATTGCCGGTATAGGCCTGATAATCCGCCACTTCTTCAGTCTCGGCGATCACTTTTGCCATTTCGTGCAGTACCTGGCTGGTTTTTTCCAGCGGGGTGCCAATAGGCATGTCTACCACTACCTGAAATTCGGATTTGTTGTCGAAGGGCAGCATTTTCAGAATAACCAGCTTGACGACGGCAAGCGATACGGAAAGCAGAATCGCGACGCCAATACCCAGCCAGAGTTTCTTGCGCATGGGCTTGCCTGTATCTCCGCCCAGAAAGGGTGTCAGGCGTGAGCGGAACAGCTTCAGGAGCTTGCCGTTTCCCTCTTCATGGTGATGAATGTTTTTCAGCAGCTTGAATGCCAGCCAGGGCGTGACGATGAAAGCGATGGCCAGCGAAATCAGCATGCCGATGCTGGCGTTGATCGGGATGGGGCTCATGTACGGCCCCATGAGCCCGGTGACGAAGGCCATCGGCAGCAGCGCGGCAATCACGGTAAAGGTGGCGAGGATGGTGGGGCCGCCGACTTCATCCACCGCGCGTGGGATGATGGCTTTCATTCCATCGCTGTCCAGCGCCGTGCGCCGGTGAATGTTTTCGACGACAACGATGGCATCGTCCACCAGTATGCCGATGGAAAAAATCAGGGCAAACAGCGAGACGCGGTTAAGCGTGAAGCCCCAGGCCCAGGAAGCGAACAATGTCGCGGCAAGCGTCAGTATGACCGCCGTGCCAACGATGACGGCTTCTCGTTTTCCCAGCGCCCACAGCACCAGCAGCACGACGGATGCCGTCGCGAAGAAAAGTTTCTGAATGAGTTTCTTGGCTTTCTCATCCGCCGTGGCGCCGTAGTTTCGCGTCACGCTCACTTCAATGCCATCCGGAATGACCGCGCCTTTCAAAGACGACACGCGTTCTATGACCTTGTTGGCGATATCGACCGCGTTTTCGCCCGGCTTCTTCGATATCGCCAGCGTAACAGCGGGAAATTCCTGGCCGGTGAGTTTGCCGTGTTCGCCGCCTTTTCCGGGGCCGAACCAGACATAGTTGTCGGGCTGGTTGGGGCCGGCCGTCACCGAGGCAATATCGCTCAGATAAACTGGCTTGCCCTGAAATACGCCGACCACCAGTTGCTTTACGTCGCCCGGCCCTGTCAGGAAAGTGCCGGTCTGCACCAGAATTTCCTGATTGCCGGAGGTGAGGGTGCCGGAAGGCTGCGATGCATTGGATACCTGGAGCGCATCGCGAATATCGTTGGCGGCAACCTTGAAGGCCGCCATGCGCTCGGGGTCCATCAGCACGCGCACGACGTTGCCCGGACCGCCAATGGTATAGACCTCGCGGGTTCCCTTGATGCGCTTGATTTCAACTTCGGCCGCATGGGCGACCTGCTCGAGTTCGTATGCGCCGCGAATGTCGTCGCGTGTCCACAGCGTCAGGGTGACAATCGGTACGTCATCGATGCCTGTGGGTTTGATGATGGGCTCGCCAACGCCCAGGTTGGGAGATACCCAGTCACGGTTGGCCTGGATTGCGTCGTAAAGACGGACGAGCGCTTGTGTCCGGTCTTCGCCGACTTTGTATTGAATGGTGAGTATTGCCAGGCCGGGTTTTGAAACCGAGTAAACATGGTCGATGCCCGCGATCTGCGACAGGACCTGTTCGGCCGGCGTGGCAACCAGTTGCTCCACATCCCTGGCGGATGCGCCCAGGAATGGGATGAACACATTGGCCATCGTGACGTTGATCTGCGGCTCTTCTTCGCGGGGTGTGACGGCAATCGCGAAGATGCCCAGTATCGCGGCCATCAGCGCGATCAGTGGAGTCAGTTGCGAAGTCAGAAAGAATCTGGCGATGCGTCCGGAAATGCCCATGTGTGTGCTCCCGCTTGTGCTGGCTTATTTTTTGTTGGCCGGGCTTTTGGCGTAAATACCTGCCTTGACCGGATCAAGGGCAATGACTTCGCCGGGATTCAATCCTGCGAGGACTTCCACTTCGCCTCGCGCGGTGGGTTCACCCAGTCGCACTTGCCGAAGAGTGGCGTGATTTTTGGCATCGATTACATACACGCCTGTCACTTCGGAACGCTTGATGATGGCGGACGCGGGAATGACCAGCTTGCGGGTTTCGCCAGTGGCGAAATATGCCCGCGCGTAAATGCCGGGAATGACGCCGGATAGATTCTCCGGCAAATCAATCCGCACTTTTATGGTGTGCGTGGCGGTGTCGGCGGAAGGCAGCACGGTGACTCCCTTGGCGTTGATCCATTTGTTGAGCGAAGGAATTTCCACTGACACCCTGGCTGCTTTCTGCACATCCGCCAGCTTGTATTGCGGAATGTTCGCCACGACCCGGAGATCGGAGGGATCAAAACCGGTCATCAAAGGCTTGCCGGGCGAGGCCATTTCACCCACTTCGACATGGCGCGACATCACCACTCCAGAGAAAGGTGCGGTCAGCGTAGTGTATGAGCGGACGGTTGCCGTTTGCCCCGCGCCTGCCCGCGCGGCCTGCGCGGATGCCTGTGCGGCACGGTATTCGGCGGTTGCGCGATCCAGCGCGGCCTGGGAAATGAATTTTTGCTGGAACAACTGCACCTGGCGGTCGTAATTGGCTTTTGCGTTGGCCAGCTGCGCCTCGGCTTGCGCAACCTGGGCGCGGCTACTGGCGACAGCCTGGGACAATTCAGAGGGGTCAATACGGACGATGACCTGCCCGGCTTTTACGTGATCGCCCACGTCAAAATTGACTGCGGTAATCCGGCCCGCAACCTGCGCGGATACGGTGGACTGACGAACCGCTTCGACCGTTGCCTCGGTGGAATAGGACTTGTCGGTGTTCTGGTAAGCCACTCTGGCGGTCGAGAATGGCAGGGCTGACCAGGCCGGCAGGGAAACCAGCAACAAGATGGGCAGGGCGGTAAGACGCATGATAAGCCTCCTGAATGATCAATTAGAATAAACTAATAGACTATATTTTTCAAGTCGTTATGGAGGCTTCGCAACAAAAAAGCCCGGATATTTCCGGGCCTCTTTAGGATTGCTGTGAACAGCAGTTACTTGGCAAATCCACAGAATACGTCGCGCATCATGCCGATAAGTTTTAATGTGCGGGTATCACCAACCCGATAATAAACACGGTTGGCATCCTTGCGGGTCTTCAGTACACCCTTGTCACGCAGGATGGCAAGGTGTTGGGAAATATTGCTTTGCGAAGTGCCGACGTTGTCAACGATGTCCTGAACGCTGACTTCCTTGTCACCCAGCACGCAAAGAATTTTTAGGCGCAGGGGGTGTGACATGGCTTTCATCGCACGCGATGCCTGTTCAATGTGTTCTTCCTTGTCGAGCAGTTCCACTTCATCATCTGCAACTCGCGCCATATCCTCGCCTCGTGTAAAATTTAGAATAAGTCTAGATTAGAAATATCAGCATATACTAAACCGTGAATATAAAGTTAGCAAAGAAAAAGTAATTGTGAAATGTAATTTTGAATGAAAGTTAACCCCGTACTGCTCATCATCCTTGATGGTTTTGGTTGCCGGTCCGAACGCGCGCACAATGCCATTGCTCTTGCAAACAAGCCCAACTGGGCTGAACTCTGGAATCGTTATCCCCACACCCTGATTCATGCCTCCGAAACGGAAGTCGGTTTGCCCAAAGGTCAGATGGGCAATTCCGAGGTGGGTCATCTCAATATCGGCGCGGGCCGCGTGGTCTATCAGGAATTCACACGGGTCGACCATGCGATTGAATCCGGCGCTTTTTTTGCCAACCCCATGCTCAAGGCAACCATCAAGGACGCCAGGGATCATGGCGGCTCCTTGCACATCCTTGGCCTGTTGTCGGATGGCGGCGTCCACAGTCATGAAAAGCACATCCATGCCATGCTGAAAATGGCGATCGACGAAGGGCTGGAGAAAATCTACATTCACGCTTTTCTGGATGGCCGAGACACACCACCGAAAAGTGCGGAGATCAATCTCAGGCGCATGGAAGAGAAAATCCGGGAGTTGGGTCGCGGTCGCATTGCCGGCATCATTGGCCGGTATTACGCAATGGATCGCGACCGGCGCTGGCAGCGGGTCAAGGAAGCTTACGATTTGCTGACGCAGGGCAAGGCGGATCACGTTGCAGCTTCGGCGCTTGAGGGACTTGAAATGGCCTATGCGCGCGGGGAAACCGATGAGTTTGTCAGATCGACGGCCATTGTGCCGCCCGGAGAAAAACCGGTTCACATGCAGGATGGCGATGCCATCATTTTCATGAACTTTCGTTCCGACCGTGCGCGCCAGTTGTCACGCACGTTTATCGAACCGGATTTCAACGAATTCGACCGTGAGGTCGTACCCAAGCTCTCCACCTATTGCACGTTGACCGGATATAGTGACGAATTCGATGTGCGAGTGGCGTTTCCGCCTGACCGCATCCGCAATGGTTTTGGCGAGTACATCGCCAACCTGGGCTTGCATCAGCTTCGCATCGCCGAGACGGAAAAATATCCGCATGTGACGTTCTTCTTCAATGGCGGCGAAGAAGTTTCCTATCCGGGAGAGGACCGCATTCTGGTGCCGTCACCTGACGTGGCCACCTATGATCTCAAGCCGGAGATGAGTGCATACGAAGTGACGGACAAACTCGTCGCCGCGATCAACAGTGCGCAATATGATGCCATCATCTGCAACTATGCCAATGCCGACATGGTCGGCCATACCGGTGACATCGATGCAGCGCGGCGGGCCATCGAGGTCATCGACGAGTGCCTGGACAAGGTTGTGGAGGCACAGCTGGCGCGTGGAGGCGAGGTGCTGATCACTGCTGATCATGGCAATGCCGAGTTCATGATGGACCTGGAAAAAGGCCAGCCGCACACCGCGCACACCATCAATCTGGTGCCGCTGATTTATATCGGCAAGCGCCGGGCAGAGCTAGCCAGCACCGGCGCACTCGAGGATGTCAGCCCGACCCTGCTGAAAATGATGGGTCTGCCCCAGCCTGCAGAAATGCGCGGTGTGCCGCTGATCAATTTCGAGTGAAAAGAACCAGGATCTTCCTGTTTTCCCTGCTGGTTTTGCTGGCGTTTTCAACAGCCTGGGCCGACAGCAAGGATGACCTCAAAGCCTTGCGCGAACGGCTGGAAAAACTCCAGCGGGAATATCAGGCCACACGCGAATCCCATGCCGACGCTGCTGACTCGCTCAGGCAATCCGAGCGTGCAATCAGTGACACCAAACGCAAGCTGCAGAAGCTTGAGGACGAGCAGCAAAAAACCCGCGGTGAACTCAACACGGTCAATACGGAATTGGGACAGGTTCAGGCCGGCATCTCGGACAGGCAAAAACGCCTTGGCGAGATGATGAAACAGGCATACATGAGAGGAGGAGGCGATTCGCTCAAATTGCTGCTAAGCGGCAAGGATCCCAATGAAGTCTCACGCGAACTGGTTTACCTGAATTATCTGTCTCAAAACCAGCTGAGGTTGATTGAGTCACTGCGTCAGGATATGGATCAACTGGCCAGGCTCAAGGAATCCGCCGCCGAGAAAGACCGCGCGCTGACCGAAATCAAGCAGTCAAAAATCGCCGAACAGGAAAAACTGCTCAAGGAAAAACAGGCCAGGCAAAATGTGTTGAGTCGGCTTTCCGGAAAGATCAAGACGCAGCGAAAGGAAATCAGTACGCTCAAACAGGACGAAAAGCGCCTGACTGACCTGATCGCAAAACTGGCCAGGCTGGCGCAGCAGCGCAAGGCAAAAGCCGCGAAAAAACCGGCATCAAAGTCAGCCAGACCCCAATCTTCCGGTCCGGTGGCCGTTAATACCGAAGTGCCAGAGGCCATGTATGGAGAAACGGCTTTCTCCCGTCTTAAAGGCTTGCTGAGGCTTCCAGTCCGGGGGGAACTCATGAACCGGTTTGGCGCTCCCAGAGAGGGTGGCGGCTTGAGCTGGAAAGGTCTGTTTATCCGGGCGCAGGAAGGCGCCGAAGTCAGGGCGGTCGCCGCTGGTCGTGTGGTATTCGCGGAATGGCTGAGAGGTTTCGGCAATCTGGTGATTGTGGATCATGGAGAAGGCTACATGAGCCTATACAGTAACAATGAAAGCCTGTATAAGCAGCCAGGAGAAGGCGTGAAAGGCGGGGATCCCATTGCTTCCGCGGGCAATAGCGGCGGTCAGGACGAACCGGGCGTATATTTTGAATTGCGGCATCAAGGCCGCCCCATCAATCCGATGGCATGGATCAAGTGAGGAACAGGATGGCAGGGCATTACGGCAAGTTGGCACTGGTTGGTTTCGCGGGATTGCTTACGGGCGCCGCGCTGACCCTGAATTATTCCGCGCTGGCGGACAAGGAATCGCAAGCGCCCCTGCCGGTGGAGGAATTGCGGGCGTTCACGGATGTGTTTGCCCGCATCAAGAGTGACTATGTCGAGCCTGTGGATGACAAGAAGCTCATCACCGAGGCCATCAACGGCATGCTGTCAGGGCTGGATCCTCATTCATCCTATCTGGACGTTGAAGGCTTCAAGGATTTGCAGGTTGGCACGCAGGGCGAGTTTGGCGGCCTGGGTATCGAAGTTGGCATGGAAGACGGCTTTGTCAAAGTCGTCTCACCCATTGAGGACACGCCCGCCTATCGTGCCGGACTGAAAACCGGGGACCTGATCATCAAGCTGGATGACACCCCTGTCAAAGGCCTGAGCCTGAACGATGCCGTCAAACGCATGCGGGGGAAACCTGGAAGCCAGATCGGGCTTACGATCCTGCGCAAAGGCGAGCAGAAACCCATCATCGTCAAGCTGACCCGCGCCGTTATCAAGATTCGCAGCGTCAAATCAAAACTGCTGGATTCCGGTTATGGCTATGTGCGGGTTACGCAGTTTCAGGAGCATACGGGAGATTTGCTGGTGGAATCCCTGCAAAAGCTCTACAAGGATAACAAGGAACCCTTGAAGGGGCTGATTCTGGATTTGCGCAATGACCCGGGCGGACTGCTGAATGGCGCCGTTGCAGTCAGCGCCGCTTTCATCAAGCCGGATGCCTTGGTGGTTTACACGGAAGGTCGCACGGAAGACGCCAAGATGCGCCTGACGGCCAGCCGTGAAAATTACCTGCGGCCCATGCAGCCCGATTTCCTGAGCAAATTGCCGGAAGGGGTTAAATCCGTTCCTATGGTTGTGCTGGTCAATGGCGGCTCGGCATCGGCTTCGGAGATTGTCGCTGGCGCGCTCCAGGATCACAAACGCGCCGTGATCATGGGTACGCAAACCTTTGGCAAGGGATCGGTGCAGACCATTCTCCCCTTGGGCAATAACACTGCAATCAAGCTGACGACGGCGCGTTATTACACACCGTCTGGCCGTTCGATTCAGGCCAAAGGCATCGTGCCGGATATCGTAGTCGAGGATCCGCTCAATCCAAGCGATGAATCGATTAATGTAAGAGAGGCCGATTTGGAGAAACATCTGTCCAATGGCCAGGAGCAGGAAGCGCCCGCCAAGCCCGAACCGGTGAAAACGCAGGAAAAGGATCAAAAACCTGGCAAGGAAACCAAGCCCGGCGAAAGAAAGCCTCTGGAACCGGGCGAGGTTGTCTCCAAGGATGATTATCAGGTCAATCAGGCGCTGAATTTGCTGAAAGGCCTGCACATCATCCAGCGTAACTAAGAGCCTATTTCAGCAGGAATTGGAAGATGCGTTGTGCCCAAGCCCGGATGATCGCGCGAAGCGCGACGCAGGTCGTATCCGTGATACGAAGCCAAGGAGCGCGACAAAGCGAGCGCCGGGCTTGGACGCAACCCGGAGGGACGGGGGTGTGGCGGGCGGCTGGCGTTGTTGCGCGGCTTGTGAAGGGGGGCGACCATTCACTGCGCCACGCGCCTAGCCATCCATCCCGCCACCCCCCCGTCGCACATCCAATTCCTGCTGAAATAGGCTCTAACCTGGCGGATAGCTGGCCTTGCGTAATGGTTATTCAAGCGCGATACTGAAAAGACCGTTTATCAGATTGCCATGCTGCCCTGCGACCTAGACAAGACCCGGGAAATTGCCTTCCATGAGCTTCCGCCTGGACAGGCCGCGCGCGCGCGCGAACTGCTGCATGGATTGGATGGCATCGAGGCGAATCTGGGCGTTGCCGATACGGTGCTGGTTGTCCGGTACAACGTCATGCATTACACCCTGGATGGCCTGGAAGCCGCCCTTGTCGAGCAGGGCTTCCATCTCGACAACAGCCTGATGCAGAAACTCAAGCGCGCGCTGGCCCGCTTCTGCGAATCCGTTCAGCGTGAAAACGTGGCCATCAATGCCCCCGAGGTCAAATCACAAAAAGTTTTTGCCCGCGTGTATGAGCAGCAAGTGCACGGCGACAAGGACGAAACGCCGGAAGAGTGGCGCGCATACAAATAGCATCGAAATCCCCGAAGGATTTTTGATGCGTCAATCCGATGAATGATCAGGAAATGCTCCGCTACAGCCGGCATATTCTTTTGCCGCAGATTGGCATCGAGGGTCAGGAGCGGCTCGAAAAAGCAGTTGTCCTGATTGTCGGCGCCGGCGGACTGGGATGTCCTGTGGCGCTTTATCTCGGCGCCGCCGGTGTGGGGAAGCTGGTCATCGGAGATGCCGATACGGTCGACCTGACCAATCTTCAGCGCCAGATTGGACACCAAACCGCTTCGGTTGGGGTCAACAAGGCGGTATCCCTGCGCGAAAGCGTACTGGCCATCAATCCTTCCGTGAGCATTCAGGCAATCGAACAGCGGCTAGAAGGAGAATCTCTTAAGCAAGCAGTTGCGCAAGCCGATGTCATCGTGGATTGCTCGGACAACTTCGCCACGCGGCACGCTGTCAATCGAGCCTGCGTGGCGCACTCAAAACCGCTCGTGAGTGGAGCGGCGATCGGATTCAGCGGACAGATCGCTGTTTTTAATCCCCGCGATTCCGGCTCGCCCTGTTATCAATGCCTGTTTCCGGAAACGGTGGAAGAAGGTTTGAGATGCAGCGAAGCCGGGGTGTTGTCCCCCCTGGTTGGGGTGGTGGGCAGCCTTCAGGCCGTGGAAACCATCAAGCTGCTGACGGGAGCGGGCAAGCCGGTTGTTGGACTGCTTACGTTGATCGATGCGCTTGACGGGAGCTTTCGCCAAATCCGCGTGCCGCGGGATCCGGCTTGCGCTGTTTGTGGATCAGGCCAGCGCGGATCAGGCCAGCGGCACCACGCCTGACACGGCCGGGCGGGCGCCAAGGATAATTCCCAGTTCCCGCCACATCAAGGACCAGTCGCCTGATGGATCGCGTGTGAAGCCGCTTTTCGCGAATTGATGCCAACGGCCCACAACAAAGGCCATGCATAAATTGGCGACGAGTTTGGGGTCTTTGCCGGTATGTCCGGTATCCAGAAAGCGCAGGCATTGCCTGATTTGCGCTTCCAGCCGGTCATGTAACTGGTTGATCCGTTTTTGCAGACGCGGGTCTTCATTGACCAGTACTTCGCCAATCAACACGCGCGTCATGCCACGGTTCTTCTTTGCAAAACTGAGCAACATTGAAATTATTGCCTCGACCTGATTGACAGGTTCTGGCGTGTCGGTGGTGATGCGGGCGATCAGGCCAAAGAGCGTGTCCTCGATGAAAGCAATCAGGCCTTCATACATTTGCGCCTTGCTGGCGAAATGACGGTAAAGCGCCGCTTCTGAGACGTCAAGGCGTCTGGCAAGCGCAGCCGTGGTGATTTTCTCCGGGCTGGGCTCTTCCAGCATGGCGGCCAGCGTTTGCAGGATCAGCAAACGCTTTTCTCCGGATTTTCTGGTTTCTCCTCCCATTTTCCCCTCTTCACCTCAGGTTTGTTATGGTGGGCCCGGTCGGACTTGAACCGACGACCAAAGGATTATGAGTCCTCTGCTCTGACCAACTGAGCTACAGGCCCAAGGAACAGCAAGCTGCTCCGTCAAACACATCGCGGAAAACCTTGCGTTGCGCTTAGCTGCCGTTTTCCAGGAAGCTTTTCAGGCGTTCGGAACGGCTTGGGTGACGCAGCTTGCGCAGGGCCTTGGCTTCTATTTGCCGGATGCGTTCGCGCGTGACATCAAACTGCTTGCCGACTTCTTCCAGCGTATGGTCGGTATTCATTTCGATGCCGAAGCGCATGCGCAGCACCTTGGCCTCGCGCGTGGTCAGCGAGTCCAGAATTTCGCGGGTGGCGTCACGCAGGTTTCCATACAACGCCGACTCGTCCGGCGCCAGCGTGCTCTGGTCTTCGATGAAGTCACCCAGATGCGAATCTTCGTCATCGCCGATCGGGGTTTCCATGGAAATGGGTTCCTTGGCGATTTTCATGATTTTGCGGATCTTGTCTTCCGGCATTTCCATCTTCTTGGCCAGGGTGGCGGGATCGGGTTCCTGGCCGGTTTCCTGCAGGATCTGGCGCGAGATGCGGTTCATCTTGTTGATGGTTTCGATCATGTGCACCGGGATGCGGATGGTGCGCGCCTGGTCGGCGATTGAGCGGGTGATGGCCTGACGGATCCACCACGTTGCATAGGTCGAGAACTTGTAGCCGCGGCGGTATTCGAACTTGTCCACCGCCTTCATCAGGCCGATGTTGCCTTCCTGGATGAGGTCGAGGAACTGGAGGCCACGGTTGGTATATTTCTTGGCGATCGAGATCACCAGGCGGAGGTTGGCCTCGATCATCTCACGCTTGGCGCGACGCGCCTTGGCTTCACCGGTGGACATCTGCTTGTTGATCGCCTTGAGCTCGGCGATCGTCAGGCCAATGCGGTTTTCAGTCGTGCCCAGGTGCTCCTGCATTTCCTTGAGTTCGTACTGGAAACGGGAAAGCTGCGAGGAGTAAGCCTTTTTCGCAGTCATTTCCTTGTCAATCCAGGACGGGTTGGTTTCATTGCCTGGAAACGTCTTGATGAAATGAGCGCGGGGCATGCCGGCCTGATTTACGCAAATCTCCATGATTTTGCGTTCGTGGCTGCGAATGTTTTCTACCGTGTAACGGATGGTGTCGCAAAGCGCTTCTACCTGCTTGACTGAGAAGCGAATTCCCATCAGCAGTTCTGTCACGGCCGCCTGGGCCTGCATGTGCTGCTTGCTGCCATGGCCATATTTGGTCCGCTGGGTCTGTACTTTCTTGTAGCCTTTGCGCAGGGCGGCGAACCGTTCCAGTGCCTCTTCCCTGAGTTGGGCCAGGTTGGCCGCCGCTGCGGCCGCGCCGGCATCATCATCTTCGTCTTCGTCGCCGTCGGCGGCTGCATCGACTTCTTCGGCAATCTGGCTGCCCACGTCGGTTTCGTCGCCGACAAAGCCGTCGATGATTTCGTCAACGCGCATATCGCCTTTTTCGATCTGATCGGCGTACGACAGGAGTTGCTCAATCGTGACCGGGCAGGAAGAAATGGCCTGCACCATGTGCTTGAGACCTTCTTCGATGCGCTTGGCGATCTCGATTTCGCCTTCCCGCGTCAGCAGGTCGACCGTGCCCATTTCGCGCATGTACATGCGAACCGGGTCGGTGGTCCGGCCAAACTCGGAATCAACCGTGGAAAGCGCCTGTTCAGCTTCTTCAGCCACGTCTTCATCGGCCACGGCGGGTGTGGCCTCGGTCATCAGCAGCGATTCGGCATCCGGCGCTTCGTCATAGACCTGGATGCCCATGCTGTTGATGATGCTGATGATGCCTTCAATCTGTTCGGCATCGGTCAGGTCATCCGGCAGATGGTCGTTGACCTCGGCATAGGTGAGGTAGCCGCGTTCCTTGCCAAGGGAAATCAGGTTCTTGAGCTGGGTGCGCCTTGCTTCCGCCTGTTCTTCGGAGAGCTGCACTTTTTCCCGCATGACCTTGTTGAGCGCTGCTTCCGCCTTGCGCGGCATTTTTTTGGCGTCTTTTGACTTTGGGGGCCTGCCTGCCATGATTTTAGGTTCCAGAAACTTCTGCAAAACCGGCAATTATACCTATTTTGTTCTCATGTAGAGAAGGCAAATTCCGGGCCAGCTTAGGTTCTCAGGAGGGATTGAAGTTCCTCGCGTTCGTCCGGGTTGAGCTGGTCGAGCGGTACACGGGACAGCTCTTCTTGCCGCCGTCTTTTCCAGGCAGTACTGAGTTGATCCAGCCCCCCGTTGAATTCGGCTTCCGGCTCCCAGCTTTCGCTCAGGTCGATTATTTCACTCTGCAGCGTGGCCACGGCATGTTCAAATTCCTGGCCTCGGACAGCTTCCAGTATCCCGGCGGGTTGAAGTGAAAAGGACAACTGGTTGAGCCAACTGGACAATTGGCCCAGCAACTGGGCGTTGGGATCACTCGAGGGGAGTTGTCTTGGGTCAACTTTTTTTGCAAGTTCCGGACGCAGCATCAACGCCCGTGCCATGACACGGCAAATGGAGGGTTGGGTGCGGCCAGTCGAAGTTGGGCGTGTTTCATTCTTTTGCCATTTACGCTTTGCGGCCGGGTTGATTAATGCATTGACTTCATCCGGGCGCATACCGATGGTTTCGCCGAGTTGACGCTGGATGAGTGCGGAGAACAATGGCGCTGTTATCTTTTGCAGCAGGGGCATGGCGTCTTTAAGCAATTTTGCACCCCCCTCCTGGGTGGCAAGATTGATGTCGCGTGCAAGTTCACGGACCATGAAGGCCGAGAGCGGCACAGCCTCACGCTGGAGAAAGTTTTCAAAGGCTTCCTTGCCATTGGCGCGTACCCAGGTATCCGGGTCTTCGCCTTCAGGCAGGAACAGGAAGGCGACCTGCTTGCCATCGGTCAACGCTTCAAGGGTGTTCTCCAGCGCCCGCCAGGCCGCTTTGCGGCCGGCGTTGTCGCCGTCAAAGCAGTAATACAGCTTGTCGGTTTGCCGGAGCAGGGTTCGGGCATGGATGGGGGTAGTGGCTGTGCCCAGCGTGGCAACGGCATAGTTGATGTCAAACTGCGAAAGAGCCACAACGTCCATGTAGCCTTCGACGACCAGGATTTTTCCCGCTTCGCGGATGGCCTGGCGCCCTTCGAACAGACCGTAGACTTCCGATCCCTTGTGAAAAATGGGTGTTTCAGGCGAATTAAGATATTTCGGCTCGCCCTGATCAAGGATGCGGCCACCAAAGGCGATCACCTGCCCCTTGGTATTGCGAATCGGGAACATGATGCGGTCGCGGAAACGGTCGTAACGTCCGCGTTCGCCGTCGATGACCAGTCCTGCGGCGGCTAGTTCGGCCGCATCGTAGTTGTCGAAAATTTGCTTTAGCGCGGTGGATTGCGCGGGTGCGTATCCCAGGCCAAATCGCGCGGCAATCTGGCCAGTGAGTCCGCGTTTTTTCAGGTATTCGATGGCGCGTGGGCTGGACTTGAGCTGTTCCTTGTAGAACACGGCCGCTTTCAGCATGAATTCCGTCAGGTCGGGGCCCGATCTGGGTTTGGGCTGAAACGCCGCATCCTCGGGCATTTTGAGGCCAACTTCGTCCGCCAGACTTTTCACCGCATCAATAAACGGCATGCCGCCATATTCCATCAAAAAACCAATTGCGGAACCGTGTGCGCCGCAACCGAAGCAGTGATAAAACTGCTTGGTGGGGCTGACTGTGAAGGAAGGGGATTTCTCGGAATGGAACGGGCAGCAGGCCTGATAATTCTGGCCGGCTTTTTTCAATGGCACCCGGCGATCGATCACGTCGACGATGTCGACGCGTGACAGAAGCTGGTCAATGAAATCGCGGGGGATCATGCGGGTGCCCAATAAACCTGCTGCGCGCGCCAATCACTGTGTTGCGCGGTGCTCGGAATCCTCATGTATACCACATACACTCCGGTTCCTGCGCGCCGCGCGTCTTGTGCTTGGCGCTGCCCGCAACGGTTTCTTGCGGCACCCTTCCGAAGTGAGGCTGTGTCGCAGTTAGCCCAGTTTGGCTTTGACCAGTGCCGAAACCTTGCCCATGTCCGCTTTACCGGCCAGTTGCGGCTTTAACACGCTCATGAGTTTGCCCATGTCTTTCGGGCCGGCCGCACCGGTGCTGGCCATGGCGGCATCGATGGCGGCGGCAATTTCGACATCGCTCATCTGGGCGGGCAGATAGGCGGCAAGAATATCCAGTTCGTTTTTCTCCGCATCCACCAGATCCTGGCGGCCCGCTTTCTCGAACTGGCTGATGGAGTCCTTGCGCTGCTTGATGAGCTTTTCAATGATGGCCAGCACGGCGGCATCGTCCAGTTCCACGCGCTCGTCCACTTCCTTCTGCTTCATGGCGGCGGATAGCAGGCGCAGCGTGGCCAGCCGGAAAGCTTCCTTCGCTTTCATGGCAGTTTTGATGTCTTCCTGAATTTGGACTTTGAGGCTCATGACGTGAACTCCTGAAACAACAAAGGCGGAGTTTGGCTCCGCCTTTGCAAGCTAACGGTCAAGGTGAAACTTGATTTAGTACATCTTGGGCGGCAGCGTCTGGCTGCGCAGGCGCTTGTGGGTGCGCTTGACCGCGGCGGCAAGCTTGCGCTTGCGTTCAGCCGTGGGCTTTTCGTAAAACTCGCGAGCCCGCAACTCAGTGAGCAGGCCGGTTTTTTCTACAGCGCGTTTGAAGCGGCGCAGGGCGACGTCAAACGGTTCGTTTTCCTTGACTTTAACGTGTGGCATTTTTGAAGATTCTTCCTTGACCGGGAAAAAACGAGAATAATAGCAGGCTTTCTCAAGGCTTTCCAGTCCCCGTTTCTGTCCCGATCTGGTTTGGGGTTTTAAGGGGCAGCGGCCCATACGTGATTATTCTAGGCATCGAATCCTCCTGTGACGAAACCGGCATGGCGCTCTTTGATTCGGAAAAGGGCCTGTTGGCGCACCGGCTACATTCCCAGGTTGCCATGCACCGCCATTATGGCGGTGTGGTGCCCGAACTGGCTTCGCGCGACCATATCCAGCATGTCATGCCGCTGCTGCACGAAGCATTACGTGAGTCCTCGCTTACGCTGAAAAGCCTGGATGGCGTTGCCTATACAGCGGGCCCGGGGCTGGCTGGGGCGCTGCTGGTAGGAGCGGGATTCGCGCGCTCGCTGGCTTATGCGCTCAATATCCCGGCTGTGGGCGTGCATCATCTGGAAGGCCATTTGCTGTCACCACTGTTGTCCGATCCCCGACCGGAATTCCCGTTCGTGGCCTTGCTGGTATCGGGCGGGCATACCCAGCTCATGCATGTCGAAGGTGTAGGCGCTTACGAAACCCTGGGTGATACGCTGGACGATGCGGCGGGCGAGGCCTTCGACAAAACGGCGCAGTTGCTTGAATTGGATTATCCGGGTGGCCCCGCTGTGTCGAAGCTGGCCGAAACGGGTAATACAGCCCGTTTCAAACTGCCCAGGCCCATGCTCAATTCCGGCGATCTCAATTTCAGCTTCAGCGGATTGAAAACAGCTGTTCTGACCTTGCGCAACAAGCATCCCGAAGATGCCGCCAAGGCCGACATTGCCGCTGCATTTCAGGCAGCCATGGTGGACGTGCTGGCGGCTAAATCCATGCAGGCGCTGGAACAGACCGGCAGCCAGCAACTGGTGGTGGCGGGTGGCGTGGGCGCAAACAGGCAGCTGCGCCAACGACTTGTAGACGAAACTGGCAAACGGGGGGCGCGGGTGTTCTTTCCGCCGATGGATTTATGCACCGACAACGGCGCCATGATCGCGTTTGCCGGCGCTATGCGTATCCAACAAGGACAAACCGGCCCAGCGGCCTTCAGCGTAAAACCGCGCTGGGACTTGCAGGAACTGCCACGCGTGTAATGGAAGAGGTCCGTCTGTCCAAGCTTATGGCCGAACTGGGCTTGTGTTCCCGTCGCGAGGCGGACGATTTCATCGCCAAGGGCTGGGTGAAGGTCGATGGCGTCGTGGTCAATGTGCTGGGCAGCAAGGTCGGGCCGGGCGCGAAAATTACCCTGGATGTTCAGGCCAAAGCCAGCCAGCAGCGGCTGGTCACTATCCTGCTCAATAAACCCATCGGCTATGTTTCGGGACAAGCCGAAGATGGCTATCAACCTGCCGTCACGCTGATTCAGCCCTCCAGCCAGTGGACAGGTGACACGAGCGGCAAGCGTTTTTCGCCAGCCATGCTGAAGGGTCTGGCCCCGGCCGGGCGGCTGGACATCGACTCAACCGGGCTGCTTGTATTAACTCAAGATGGCCGCATCGCCAGACAGCTCATCGGTGAGGATTCGGACATTGAAAAGGAATACCTGGTTCGCGTCAGCTATGGCAAGGTGGTTTCCAGTGTGCGCGAGGTTTTTCCCAACGTGCAGCTTGTCCGCCTGCGGCACGGACTGAGTCTGGATGGCAAGCCGCTCAAGCCAGCGCGGGTGGACTGGCAAAACGCCGAGCAGCTTCGATTCGTGCTGCGCGAAGGGAAGAAACGCCAGATTCGTCGCATGTGCGAACTGGTCGGGCTGAAAGTGATGGCCTTGAAAAGAGTCCGGATGGGGCAGGTCAGGCTGGGTGACCTGCCTGTTGGCAAGTGGCGGTTTCAATCCGAGAACGAAATGTTTTAGAGATACAGACGCACACAGATGTGAGCCGCCTATAGTGCTTGTTGATTCTTCTATTTTTTAAGAAGCTCTCTTACAGAATCCTGCTTGCGTTTTTGGTAGGAATAAAAACCGTCATCCTTGTGGCGTGAAACACCCATACTCCAAGAACCGGGGTAGGGTCCACGGGGCAGCACTGTGAATCCTGCCTGACAAAATACGTTGTTTACCGGATTTTTCGGTTTGGCAAGGACAGAGGGCGCTCTTCCCTTCAGCTGGTCGGCATTGCAACCGCTCACCTCGAAGCGATCGTCAAACAATTCGCAAAACGCACGTGCGCGTTCACCGCCCCCTGGCGACGTGTCACCATATAGTGTCATTCCTTCCGGAATCCCGTTGCGCAATTTCATCACGAACCGGTTCGCCGAGTAATTTACGTGCGGGTTTTTTGAAGTCGGAGCGGGCTCCTTGTCAAAAATGATTTCCTCAACTGTCCCGCTGCTCAATGTTGCCGGCGGCGTGGAGAAGTTGTGCCATCCCCGCCCGCCGAACACGGCGACGACGTCAGATTTAGTACTCTGTAATGTCAGTCCCTCAATTGAAAAGTTGCAAAGATCATCGCTCAAAGACAGAGCATCTGCTGAAGCTGAGACCACGCAGACCATAAGGGCAGCCAACATCGTTCTCATGTCATTCTCCTGTGCGTGCCAAAAGGCGGTAGTTCAAAGCTTCGCCGCCTTGAACGTATTGCACTGGTTCGGGTCGCCGGACTTGGCGCCGGCCATGAACCAGCGCATGCGCTGTTCCGACGAGCCATGGGTGAAGGATTCCGGCACGACATAGCCGCGCGATTGTTTCTGCAGGCGGTCGTCGCCCACGCCAGCGGCCGCGCCCAGCGCTTCCTCGATATCGCCCGATTCCAGAATCTGCCGGTTCTGGTGGGCGCGGTTGGCCCACACGCCCGCCAGGCAGTCGGCCTGCAATTCAACACGGACTTGAATCGCATTGGCCTCTTCTTCACTGGCACGCGCTTTTGCGGCATGGGTTTGTTCGAGCACACCCATCAGGTTCTGCACATGATGGCCGACTTCGTGTGCAATGACATACGCCTGCGCGAAATCACCGGGCGCATCATGGCGCGTGTGCAGATCGTTGAAGAAGGACAGGTCCAGATAAAGCTTCTGGTCATTGGGACAGTAAAACGGCCCCATCGCCGCCTGCGCGAAGCCGCAGGCGGAATTGACCGCGCCACTGAACAACACCATCTTGGGCAACTGATACTGGCTGCCGGATTCGCGGAACACCTGATTCCACACGTCCTCGGTATCGGCCAGCACAACCGAGGAAAATTCGGCCAGCCGGTTTTCTTCCGGGCTGAGCGAAGTGGGGTCGGCCTGCTGTTCTTCCGTGGCTGTCGGCCCCGCGACCTGGTTCAGCACCACGCCGGGGTCCACGCCGAGAAACATCGCAATCAACACCAGCGCGACCGTACCCAGCCCGCCTACAGCCAAGCCCTTGCCGCCGACGCGCATGCCGCGCCGGTCTTCCACATTGTCACTGCGACGTCCGCCTTCCCAACGCATGATTATTTCCTCCCGCCAAGTATCCCACCCAGTACGCCGCGCAGAATCTGCCGGCCTAACTGACTTCCCATGGTGCGCACGGCGCTTTTGGCCATGGCCTCGACCATGCCCTGGCGCCGGCCCGTGCCAAGCAGAATATCCTTCACGAGCCCGCCACTCTCGCCCTGTTTGGCTTCTTCCTTGGCCTGCGCCTTGGCTTCCGTGGCTGCCTGGGCCTGAGCAGCAGCCTGCTCGGTACGGGCCTTGAGCACTTCGTAGGCCGACTCGCGGTCGATCTGCTTTTCGTACACGCCCGCAACCAGAGAACGGCTGATCAATGCCTGGCGCTGCTGCGGGGTGATGGGCCCGATCTGCCCGGTCGGGGGAACAATGAATGCGCGCTCGACAATGTGCGGCCTGCCTTTCTCGTCGAGGAAAGACACCAGCGCCTCGCCCACGCCCAGTTCCGTGATCGCAGCCTCTTCATCCAGCTTGTCGTTGTCACGCATGGTTTCCGCCGCAGCCTTCACCGCCTTCTGGTCGCGCGCCGAGAAGGCGCGCAGCGCGTGCTGCACGCGGTTGCCCAGTTGCGACAACACCTTGTCCGGCACGTCCGCAGGATTCTGCGTGACGAAATACACACCCACGCCCTTGGATCGGATCAGCCGTACCACCTGCTCGATTTTTTCCACCAGCGCATCGGGCGCGTCGGTAAACAGGAGATGAGCTTCGTCAAAGAAGAATGCCAGCTTGGGCTTGTCCAGATCACCTGCTTCAGGAAGGTTCTCGAATAGCTCCGACAACAGCCACAGCAGCAGCGTCGCGTACATCTTTGGCGACTGCATCAGTTTGTCGGCGGATAGAATATTGATGACGCCCTTGCCGCTGTCAGTCTGCATCAGGTCGGCGATATTCAGCATCGGCTCGCCGAAGATTTTCTCGCCGCCCTGCGATTCAAGCGCCAGCAGGCCGCGCTGGATGGCGCCGATGGAAGCGGCGGAAACGTTGCCGTATTCCGTAGTGAATTCCTTGGCATTCTCGCCGACGAAAGCCAGCATGGAACGCAGGTCTTTCAGGTCCAGCAGCAGCAGACCGTTGTCATCCGCCACCTTGAAGACGAGATTGAGCACGCCAGACTGGGTTTCGTTCAGGTCCAACATGCGCGACAGCAGCAACGGCCCCATGTCCGATACAGTGGCGCGAACGGGGTGTCCCATTTCGCCGAACGGATCCCACAGTGTTACCGGATAACCGTGGTATTCGAAGCCTTCGAGCTTGAGTTTTTCCACCCGCTCGGCAACCTTGGGATTGCCGCCGCCCGGCTGGGAAATGCCTGACAAGTCGCCTTTCACGTCCGACATGAAGCAAGGCACGCCGATGCCGGAGAGATGCTCGGCCAGGGTTTGCAGCGTCACAGTCTTGCCGGTGCCGGTCGCGCCGGTTATCAACCCGTGGCGGTTGGCCATCTGGGGCAGGATGTGCAATTCAGTTGTGTCGTTTTTCGCAATCAGAAGCGGTTCGGACATCGTTATGGTCTCCTCAAGTCAAGCCCGAATGATAGCCCCGCTAGATTGAAGAGAGTGTAAATCCGGGCTTGCCAGTCATGCTGGTGGGATGGGCAATGCCTGACAACGCGCGTAAGACATATCTAGTAGGGAGCCAATAAGTGAATCACATTGCGCCATATCTTTCTGGAGGTGTATTCGGCGCCCTACGGCTTGTGCCTATCGCACACTTCGAGTGAAATTGTCGGAAATCCTTACAATTCTTGCTTGCTTGCTGCCCAGCCAGCATAAAACCTTGGCGGTTCAATGGGTTGAAAAATACCATCCTTGTTCTGGCCTGAATCTTGCGTTTTTTGATCGGACAAGCATCCCGGGAAGCGGAGAAATGGAAGCCCGCGCAAGCCGGTACGATTAGCCCGACCAAGACCAAATGGAGGAAAGAGGCATGACCATCCGCACCCTGTTGATTACATCCAGCATCATCGCCGCCAGCCTCATGTCGGGTGCAACCCACGCCACCCTGCTAGGTCGCGACCTTAACGGCAGCGTCGGCAGCTTTGAAGCCTATTACGACACCGACCTTAACATCACCTGGCTGGCCGATGCCAACGCCGCCTTAGGCTCAAGCTACGACAGTGTAGACGGATTTACGGACGGTCGCTTGAGGTGGGTCAACGCCAACACCTGGGCTGCCAGCCTCAGCTTCTACAACCCCCTCACCAACGAGACCATCGATAACTGGCGTTTGCCCACCACGTTGCAACCTGACCCGAGTTGCAGCGGCCAGTTAGCCGGCTTTTCTTTTGGTTTCAACTGCACGGGCAGCGAGATGGGGCATCTGTTTTACAGTGAGCTTGGCGGCGTGGCAGGCCAGTCAATTGTGACGACACACAACAGCAACTACAGTTTGTTTACTAACGTCCAGTCTGGCTTCTATTGGTCCGGTACGGAGTACGACCCGTTTAATCCCTTGGCGTGGTACTTCTACACTGGCGACGGCTCCCAAGACTACAATCTTAACTCCGATAGTTTTTATGCGTTGGCAGTTCGCCCCGGCGATGTCGCCGCTCCCAACAACGGTAGCGTGCCGGAGCCCGAGACCCTGGCCCTGCTGGGGCTGGGCTTGATGGGCATGACGTGGACCCGGCGGCGTGGGTGATTCGGTGATTTGAACGCTTCGACTCTTCGGGGGCGAAGGGGGCGGTAGCCCCCTGCGGTTTTTTATGCTGCTGAATTTCTCGCTCAGCCTACGTTCCACAACCAGGCCGCGCCGCGCACGCCGCTGGAATCGCCATATTTGGGTGGCACAAGCCGGGTGTCCACCCTGTCCGAGAACACATAGCGCGGCCACAGTTTCGGCACGTTGTCATACAGCCTTTGAATATTTGAAAGACCGCCTCCCAGAACGATGACATCCGGGTCGAGGATGTTGATGACGCCGGCCAGCGCGCGGGCCAGCCGTTCTTCATAACGGGCCAGGGTCTTGCTGCACGGGCCGTAGCCCGCGGCAGCAAGCTGGGCGATTTCGTGCGCAGGCAGGTCTTCGCCGCCATAGCGGATGTGGTCAGCCGCCAGCGCGGGGCCGGAGAGATAGGCTTCAATGCAGCCTTTTTTGCCGCAATAACACGGAGGGCCGTTGCATTCGCGTTCGCTGGGCCAGGGATGGACGATGCGCTCGCCGGTGGCGGGATGCGTGCCGGTTTCTTCGTGGTCGGTCTGGGCGTGGCGGAACTGGAAATAGGGCAGGGGCGAGTGCCCCCATTCGCCTGCAATCGAGTTGATGCCGTCGAGGACATGGCCGCGCACGGCAATGCCACCACCCACCCCGGTGCCGAGGATGACGCCGAATACCACTTCCGACCCTGCTGCCGCGCCATCGGTGGCTTCGGACAGGGCAAAACAGTTGGCGTCGTTGGTCAGGCGGATTTCGCGGCCGAGCGCAGCTTCGAGATCGGTTTTTAGCGGGTGGCCGATCAGACATGTGGAATTGCAGTTTTTCATCAGGCCGGTCGCGTGGGACAGTGCGCCCGGCGTGCCAATGCCGACGCTGCCGGGTTTGCCCAACTCAGCCTCGGTCTGGCGGACAAGATTGACGACGGCTTCAATCGTGGCCGGATAATCGGTTTGCGGCGTGGGAACACGGTGGCGCAATAGTTCCTTGCCAGCCTTGTCCATCGCGATGATTTCGATCTTGGTGCCGCCAAGATCAATGCCAAGCCGCAGGGAGGGAGTGTTAAAATCCGGCATTCGTTTTCAGCAGGAAAAGCATCATGGCAGGTCACAGCAAATGGGCCAATATCCAGCATCGCAAGGGGCGTCAGGACGCCAAGCGCGGCAAGATTTTTACCAAGCTTATCAAGGAAATCACCGTTGCGGCCAAAATGGGCGGCGGCGATCCCGCCATGAACCCGCGTTTGCGCCTGGCGATCGACAAGGCCAAGGCCGAGTCCATGCCCAAGGACAACATCGACAATGCGATCAAGCGCGGCACTGGACAGCTTGAAGGCGTGAGCTACGAGGAAATTCGCTACGAGGGTTACGGCATTGGCGGCGCTGCAGTGATGGTCGATTGCCTGACCGACAACAAGACACGCACCGTGGCCGATGTGCGCCATGCTTTCTCCAAGCACGGTGGCAACATGGGTACGGATGGCTGCGTGGCCTTCCAGTTCAAGCATTGCGGCCAGATCATCCTGGAGCCGGGTGCTTCCGAGGATGCGGTGATGGAGGCCGCGCTGGAAGCTGGCGCGGAAGATGTGGTCAGCAGCGACGATGGCTCCATCGAAGTCGTAACTTCACCCGACCCGAAGGAATTTGAAACAGTGAAGGAGACTTTGGAAAAAGCCGGTTTCAAGCCCGCGCTGGCCGAGATCACCATGAAGCCGGAAGGCGAAACCGAGTTGGCCGGTGACGATGCCGTCAAAATGCAGAAAATCCTCGATGCGCTGGAGTCGCTGGACGACGTGCAAGAGGTGTATACCAACGCGGTGCTTCCCGACTAAGCCGTCCATTGCGCATCCTTGGCATTGATCCTGGATTGAGACTGACCGGCTTCGGCTTGATCGAGAAGACGGGGCAGAAGCTGTCCTATGTCGCCAGTGGCGTGATCAAGAGCGGGGAAGGCGAGTTGCCCGCAAGGCTGGGGGTGTTGTTCTCCGGATTGACCGAATTAATCGAAGCGCATCGTCCCGATATCTGCGCGGTGGAAATCGTCTTCGTCAACGTCAATCCGCAATCCACCCTTATGCTTGGACAGGCGCGTGGTGCCGCGGTTTGTGCGGCGGTTTCCAGCAAATTGCCGGTTGCGGAATACACCGCATTGCAAATCAAGCAGTCCGTGGTCGGACACGGCAAGGCGGCCAAGGAGCAGGTGCAGGAAATGGTCAAACGTTTGTTGAATCTGCCTGCCGCGCCGCAGGCCGATGCGGCCGACGCGCTGGCCTGTGCGATCTGTCATGCTCACGGCGGCAATCTCGGCACGCTGTCGACTTCCGGTTTTCGTGTGCGGGGAGGACGGCTGATTTGAATACGCCTTCCACTCTGCCGCTTGAGCCCACACCAGAGCGGCTACGCAATCCAGTATTGCGGTACGTGCTGGCCACCCGGCCGGCATTTTTGACCATTACGCTGGCTGGCTGTCTGCTGGGCTTTTCTACTGCCTGGCATGGTGGTGTCGATTTCAACGGATGGAACGCTGCGACAACGCTGATCCTGGCGCTGCTGGCTCATGCCGGCGTGAACGTGGTGAACGATTATTACGATCACCTCAATGGCACCGACGAAAACAATGCCGATCGCGTGTTCCCTTTTACTGGTGGTTCGCGGTTCATCCAGAATGGCGTGCTCGCGCCATCGGAAGTACTGGTTTACGGGCTGCTGCTGTTTGCGCTGGTGATTGCAGGCGGTCTCTGGTTGATTGATCAAAGCGGACAAGGCCTGTTCTGGATTGGGCTGGCAGGGCTGTTCATCGGCTGGGCGTACTCTGCCACGCCGTTCAAACTCAACAGCAGGGGCTGGGGCGAAGTATGTGTCGTGGCCGGGTTTCTGTTGGTAGTGGCGGGGGCGGATTTTGTGCAGCGGGGGACATTTTCCGCATTGCCCTGGCTGGCGGGTTTGCCCTACGCATTACTGACCACCAATATCCTTTTCATCAACCAGTTTCCCGATCGCGACGCGGATCGCCGCGCAGGCAAGCATCATTGGGTGGTACGACTGCGTCCAGAGCATGCCGCGCGGGTTTATGGGCTGATCGCCCTGACTGCCGCAGTCATGCTGGGAATTTTGGCGGCGTTGGAAAGTTTGCCCATCTGGTCATTGTTTTCGCTGGCGGGGTTCTTGCCGGCTGTTTCAGCCTGGCGCGTATTGCAGCGCAACTGCAACCAACCCAAACTGCTTGCACCGGCGATCAAGTCAACCATTCTGGCAGCGCATCTGCATGCGATACTGCTGGCTGTTTCATTGTTCGCGGGGCATTGGCTTTGATTGGACGAGCTTCATGATCGGGCGCGCAGCATGATTGGGCGTATCACTGGAACCCTGATCGAAAAACATCCGCCGCAAATCGTGGTCGATGTGAACGGCGTGGGTTATGAACTCGACGTCTCCATGGCCACTTTCTATAACCTGCCCGCCGTGGGTGAGAAAGTTTCGCTGCACACCCATCTGGCCATTCGGGAAGATGCGCATCTGCTGTTTGGCTTTGGCTCCGAAACCGAACGGCGGGCGTTCCGCGAACTCATCAAGGTGTCGGGAATTGGCGCCAAGACCGCGCTGTCCGTTCTGTCTGGACTGAGTGTTGAAGAACTTGCCGCAGCCGTCGCCGCGCAGGAAACCGGCCGCCTGGTAAAAACGCCCGGCATTGGCAAGAAAACCGCCGAGCGCCTGCTGCTCGAACTCAAGGGCAAGCTGGGTTTCATTGGCATCAGCCCGCATGCTGGCGGTGGGGCGCGAGCTTCGGACGATGTCCGTCAGGCGCTGCTGGCGCTGGGCTACAACGACAAGGAAGCCGAACTCGCCATAAAGCAGCTGCCTGACGAACTGCCGGTTTCCGAAGCCATCCGGCAGGCGCTCAAGTTGTTATCAAAAGCGTGAGCAGGATTAAGATACAGCCATGATCGAAACCGACCGTCTCATTGCTGCCGCGCCGATTTCCGAAAAGGAAGAACAGCTCGAACGTGCCTTGCGTCCAAAACATCTGACTGAATACATCGGCCAGGAAAAGGCGCGGGGGCAGTTGTCGATTTTCATCGAGGCAGCGAGAAAGCGTGCCGAAGCGCTGGATCACGTGCTGCTGTTCGGCCCGCCGGGGCTGGGCAAGACCACGCTGGCGCACATCATCGCGCGCGAAATGGGTGTGGGCCTGCGGCAGACGTCCGGCCCGGTGCTGGAACGCGCGGGCGATCTGGCCGCCCTGCTGACCAATCTGGAACCGCACGACGTGCTGTTCATCGACGAGATACACCGGCTTTCGCCTGTCGTCGAGGAAGTGCTCTATCCGGCGCTGGAAGATTTTCAGATCGACATCATGATCGGCGAAGGCCCGGCGGCGCGCTCGGTCAAGCTTGACCTGCCGCCATTTACGCTAGTGGGTGCCACGACGCGCGCGGGCATGCTGACCAATCCGTTGCGTGACCGCTTCGGCATCGTGGCGCGACTGGAGTTTTATACGCCGCAAGAGCTTTGTCAGATTGTTTCCCGTTCCGCCAGACTGCTGGATATGCATGTGGATGATGCCGGTGCGCTGGAAATCGCCAGGCGTTCTCGCGGTACGCCAAGAATCGCGAACAGGTTGTTGCGCCGGGTGCGCGACTATGCCGATGTGCGGGCGGATGGCCGGGCAACGCGCGAGGTGGCCGATGCCGCGCTGTCCATGCTGGATGTCGATCATGCGGGTTTCGACATGATGGACCGGAAATTATTACTGGCCGTAATCGAGAAATTTTCCGGCGGTCCGGTCGGGCTGGACAATCTGGCGGCGGCGATTGGCGAAGAGCGGGATACGATCGAGGATGTGCTGGAGCCGTATCTGATCCAGCAGGGTTTTTTGCAGCGTACCCCGCGCGGCCGCATCGCCACCCCGCATGCCTACCGCCATCTTGGTTTTGCCAGCCCCGCAAGCGCGCCGGATTTGTTCGAAAAACAATAATGGCTGGCACGTTCACATGGCCGGTCAGGGTTTACTGGGAAGACACCGATGCCGGCGGCGTCGTCTACTATGCCAACCACCTGAAATTCCTGGAACGTGCCCGTTCGGAATGGTTGAGGGCGTTGGGCTTTGAACAACCCGAGTTGCTCGCCATGCATGGCGGCATGTTCGTGGTAAAGCGGGTTGAGGCGGATTATCTGTCGCCTGCGCGTTTCAATGAGAGCTTGAATGTCGAGACCACGTTGATTGAACGGCACAAGGCCAGCCTGATGATGGCGCAGCGGATTTCAAGGGAGGATGCCATTTTGATGCTGGCGCGCGTGACCCTGGTCTGGGTGAAGGAAAATTCGTTCAAACCCGCTAGAATCCCTGCTGAAATTCTTGAATCTCTAACCTGAGAAAACATCGTGGAAGTTTCGCAAAACATGTCCCTGTTGCACCTGGTTCTGCAAGCCAGCATTCCCGTCAAGATTGTGATGGGGTTGCTGCTGGCGGCTTCCTTCATGTCCTGGTGGTACATCTTCATCAAGCTGTTTGCGCTGAAACGGGCGGCAAAAGATACGCAGCGCTTTGAGGCGGAGTTCTGGGGCGGCGCAGACCTGAATGCTGTTTACCACCGGGTCAGTGACCAGCCTGAAAAAGCAGGCGAACTGGAACGGGTTTTCGAGGCAGGCTTCAGCGAATTTCTGAAACTGCGGCGGCAATCCGGCGCTTCGGTCAATGTCATCATGGACGGCACGCGCCGGGCCATGCGCGCCGCATACCAGCGCGAGGTCGATACGCTGGAATCGCACCTGGCATTTCTGGCGACGGTGGGTTCGGTGTCACCCTATGTTGGTTTGTTCGGCACGGTGTGGGGCATCATGCTGGCGTTCCAGAATCTGGCCTCCGTGGCCCAGGCGACGCTGGCGCAAGTCGCCCCTGGCATTGCCGAAGCCCTGATCGCTACCGCCATGGGATTGTTTGCCGCGATACCAGCCGTTGTGGCCTACAACCGCTACACCCATGACCTCGACCGGCTTTCCAGCCGCATGGAAAGTTTCATGGAAGAGTTTTCCAATATTCTCCAAAGACAGGTCGCGAAGTAAGTTATGCCGCGCGTTCGCAAACAGGTCGCCAGCATCAACGTCGTGCCACTTATCGATGTGATGCTGGTATTGCTTGTGGTGTTCATGATCACCGCGCCCTTCATCAATCCGGGCCAGGTTGAATTGCCGAGCGTGGCCAAAACCGCTACGACACCCAGCCAGCCGCTGGAAGTCATGATCAAGGCCAGCGGCGATGTGGTTTTGAGGAATCGCGCAAACGACGGGGAGGAGATTCCCGTGAACGCCACCAATCTGGCGAAGGAAGTCAAACGCATGCTCAAGCCGGATCAGCCGGTCGTGATTTCCGCCGACAAAAGCGTGCGCTATGAGGAAGTCATGAACGCCATGTCCGCCCTGCAGGCGGCACAGGTAACGCGCATAGGCCTGCTTGCCAAGCCCGCACAATGAGTTTTGCGCTGCAACGTGATGATCTGACCGCTGCCGTGCTCGCAGCGGGGGTGCATGGTTTTTTTCTATTGCTGCTGGTGATAGGCGTGTCCTGGCAGATACATGACCCGCAGCCCATCATGGCTGAGTTGTGGCAGACCCTGCCTGAACAGGTGAAGCCGCTTCCCCCGCCAGAACCGCCGCCTCCGCCGCCAGAACCCGAACCCTTGCCCAAGCCTGTGCCCAAACCCGAGCTGAAGCCCGAGCCCAAGACCATTCCTAAAGCGCAGCCAGAAAGCAAGGCACCTGATATCGCGCTTGAAAAAAAGAAGCAGGAAGAAAAGAAAAAGCAGGAGGAGTTGGCGAAACAGAAACATACTCTGGAGCTTGAGAAGAAAAAGCAACTGGAAATCGAAAAACGCCGCCGCGAGGAAGAAAAGCTCATGGAGCTTGAGGCAGAGCAGGAAGCGGCGCGGCTCGAAACCGACAGGCTCAAGCGCGACCAGGAAAAGAAACTGACCGAACAGAAACGGCGTGAAGCCTTGAAGCGCGAGGAAGAAGAAATGGAGCGCCGCCTGCTGGAGGAGGAAGCCAATCAGGCCAAGGCGCGTGAAGCGAAAGCGGCCGCGGACAGACGCGCGGCGGAAATTGCCAAAATCGTGGATGACTTCAAAGCCAAGATCAGCGACAAGGTGCGCGGCAAAACAGAGTTGCCGGGGAATCTGTCCGGCAATCCCGAGGTGGTGTATAAGGTCGACGTGCTGCCCACCGGTGAAATCACCAAAATCAAACTGGTCAAATCGAGTGGCAATGCCGCGTACGACCGGTCCATCGAGAAAGCCATCGAGAAATCTTCTCCCTTGCCTGTTCCTCCCGATCGGGATGCCGCCGCGCATTTTCGTGAACTGGAACTAAAGCACAAACCGAAAAACTAACAGGGAGTACATTTGACCGTATGTTAGAATCCGGTCGTTTTTATGAGGTTTTTCTGGGGCCGATGTTGACATATCTCCCGCGTTTGCTTTCCCCGATTTTGCTGGTCTGTTTGTTTCTGTTTGCGGCCGCGCAGGCACATGCCGCGCTGGAAATCCAGGTTACGGGCGGCGCCTCCAACCGGATTCCTGTCGCGCTGATCCCCTTCCAATCTCCATCCGATCGCCCCAGTCCCGCGCTGACGGATATCATCAGCCAGGATTTGCTGCGTTCCGGACAGATCAAACTGGTTGAAACCGAAGGCGGCCAGCAGCCCTATGAACCGGCGCAAATTGACTACCGCGTGTGGCAGGGCAAGGGGGCCGAGGCAATTGTTGTCGGGCAGGTCGTTCGGATATCGGCCAGCCGATTCGAGATTCGCTTCAGGTTGATGGATGCGGTGAAACAAACCCAGCTGGCCGGCCTCAGCATGAACGTGGGGGTTGATCAATGGCGTGCTGCCGCGCACAAGATCGCCGATGTCATTTATGAAACGCTCACGGGTGAGCCCGGTGTGTTCAATTCGCGTATTGCCTATGTCAATAAACGCGGCAAGCAATTCGAACTCAAGGTGGCGGATGCGGATGGGCAAAATCCGCAAACCGTGGTGCGTTCCAGCGAGCCGCTGATTTCCCCGGCTTTCTCGCCAGACGGGGGACGGCTGGCCTACGTGTCGTTTGAAGACAAGAAACCCGTTGTTTACGTGCAGTCGTTGCGTGACGGCAGCCGTCGCGCCGTTGCAGCCTTCAAGGGGTCCAATTCCGCGCCTGCCTGGTCGCCGGATGGGGCGCGCCTGGCAGTAACATTGACGCGTGACCAGGGTTCGCAGATTTATATCATCAATGCCGATGGCGGTGGCTTGTCGCGCCTGACCAGCGGTGGCGCGATTGACACGGAGCCGGCCTGGTCACCGGACGGACAATGGATTTACTTTACCTCGGACCGTGGCGGCAGCCCGCAAATTTACCGCATGCCCGCTGCTGGCGGTGATGTCAAACGCATGACTTTTGATGGCGCCTACAACGTTTCGCCAGCAATCAGTCCGGATGGCAAGCTTCTTGCCTATATTCAGAGAGAAGGTGGGCGATTCCGCTTGGTGGTGCAGGAGTTGGCCAATGCTCAGACACGTGTGCTGACGGATACCGCCCATGACGAATCTCCAAGTTTCGCGCCGAATGGGCGGTTGCTGCTTTATGCGACGCTCTCCGGCGGACGGGGCGTACTGGGAACGGTAACCGTGGATGGCCGAACCAAAGCTCGTTTATCCGAATCAGGCAGCGATGCCCGCGAACCGGTTTGGGGTCCTTGAGATTTCGGCTTGGCCGTGGAAATTTTGACGGTCGGACATGTTTTGCATGAACGACACTACTCGACCGGAAGGTTTGAGCCAGGAATAAATGAATGAAATATTCGAAGGAGGAGAAGGTGAAACATTCCCTGTTGCCCCTGTTAGTGATTGTGGCTTTGTCCGGGTGCGAAACGCTGGGCTTGAGCGACAAATCCGCTTCCATTGAAGACCGGAATTCCAGCGGTGCGCAGCCAGGCGGATCCGCAACTGCGTCATCCAAAGGCGCTGCCGCTTCAACTGCCGGCGTTGCAGGCTCTGGTGTCGAAACGACAGGTCTGGGGGGCAGTTCGGTCGCCGGACAGCCGCTTGACGCCAAGCCGCTGGAAGGATCGGTTGACGCGGGCATGAAAGGGGCGGATCCCAGAAAAGATCCTGCCAGCCCGCTTTCCAAACGCAGCATCTTTTTTGATTACGATAGCTATACCGTCAGAGACGAGTACCGTACGGTGATTGAAGCGCACGCTGCGTACCTGATGACGCGCCGGAATGCGCGTGCCATTTTGCAGGGGAATGCGGATTCTCGCGGCAGTCGCGAATACAACCTGGCACTGGGCCAGAAACGCGCGGAAGCGGTTCGCAAGGCGCTGGCGGTTTTGGGCGTACAGGAAGAACAAATCGAGGCAGTGAGTTTTGGTGAAGAAAAACCCCGGGCCGTGGGTGAGTCCGAACAGGATTTCGCCGAGAACCGCCGCGCCGATATCGTTTACGGGGACGAGTGAGGCGGTAGATGGTTCGCCAGTTTGTATTGCCGCTCGTCTTGTTGTCCGCGTTCGCTGGCGAGGCCGCGGCCGATACTGCCCGGCAGGTGACCGAACTGCAATTGCAGGTCCAGACGCTAGAGGCAAGACTGAAAAAGCTGGAAGCCATGCTGCAGAATCATGCCGCATTCGATCTTCTGAAGGATGTCGAGGCGATGAAAGCGGAAATGTCCCGCATGCGTGGGCAATCCGAAGTTCAGACGCACCAGATGGAGTCGCTGGGCAAGCGACAGACTGATCTCTACACTGATCTGGATAACCGGCTGGAAGATTTGAACAAACAGGTCAAAACAGCTGCGGCGCCCGTTGCCCCTGTTCCCGCACAGGCGCCTGTTCCGGCGGCATCGATTCAGGCCGCTGCAGCCACGCCATCTCCGCCGGCGCCAGCGCCCGACGCCACTGCATCTCCCGCATCAGCGAAGCCTGCCGCCGCATCTGCATCGACGGCTGAAGATCCGCTGGCCGAGTCGAAATCCTATGAGGCGGCGTTGAATCAGTTCAAGGCGGCCAATTACGCGGGGTCCATCGCGGGTTTCAAGAATTTCCTCAAGTCTTATCCGGGCAGCAGCCTGGCATCCAATGCGCAGTACTGGATTGGCTATTCCTACTACGCGCTCAAGGATTACAAAAGCGCACTTTCGCAGCAGCAGAAATTGATCGGCAGTTACCCGCAAAGCGCAAAAGTCCCGGATGCGTTATTGAACATGGCGAGCAGCCAGCTTGAAACAGATGACACCGGCGCCGCCAAGAAGACGCTGGAAGAAATCGTCAACAAACACCCTGGCACGAATGCGGCGAAAATCGCGGCAAAACGACTTGCCGCATTGAAGTGAGCAGTAATTCCGTAACGCTCCGGTTGACGGAGATTTTCTTTTCGCTGCAAGGCGAAACTTCCCGCACCGGTTTGCCCACCGCGTTTATCCGGCTGTCGGGCTGTCCGCTGCGTTGCGTCTGGTGCGATACCCCTTACAGCTTTTCTGGCGGCGAGACCTGGCCGCTCGCAGATATTCTCGACAAGACCGCAAGTTTTGGCACGTCATATGTAACCGTGACGGGCGGCGAGCCGCTTGCGCAAAAAAACTGCCTTCCGCTCCTGACGGCATTATGTGACGCGGGATATGAAGTTTCCCTGGAAACAGGCGGCGCGCATGATGTTTCCGGCGTGGATGGCCGGGTGTCGCGAACTGTCGACATCAAGCCGCCCGGTTCGGGCGAAGTCGAGCAGGTGCGCTGGGAGAATCTTGGCCTGTTGAACAAGGGCGATGAAATCAAGTTTGTGCTGGCTGATCGCGAAGACTATGAATGGGCGCTTGCGGTCATGAAGCGTGATGATTTCCCGAGGGATGTGCCCGTGCTTTTCTCGCCGGTTCATGGAAAACTGGAAGCCAGAACCCTGGCGGAATGGATGCTGGAAGACCGTGTTTCCGCCCGCATGCAAATTCAACTGCATAAATTGCTCTGGGGCGAGGAACGAGCCAGGTGAAGTTTGTCGGTGAGGAACAGTTCCGGTGAAACGTGCAGTGATATTGCTGTCGGGCGGCCTGGATTCCGCAACCACGCTCGCCATCGCATCGCAACAGGGATACCAGTGCTACGCCTTGTCTTTTGATTATGGGCAGCGCCATATTGCCGAACTGGGCGCAGCGCAAGCTGTTGCCCGGCACCAGGGGGTCGAAGAACATCGCACGGTCCGGCTGGATCTTGGCGCGCTGGGTGGGTCTGCACTGACAGACAGGTCTATAGCCGTACCGGAAAGTCCTACCGAGGGAATACCCATAACCTATGTTCCGGCACGCAATACGGTCATGCTTGCCTACGCGCTCGCCTGGTCGGAGGTGTTGGCTGCGCGCGACATTTTCATCGGGGTGAATGCCGTTGATTATTCCGGGTATCCGGATTGCCGGCCAGAATTTATCGACGCGTTCGAAAAACTGGCTAATCTGGCGACAAGGGCAGGCATCGAGCAAGGCGGGTTCAAAGTGCATGCGCCATTGATACATTTGTCCAAGGCAGAAATTATTAAACAAGGCCTGGCGCTTGGTGTGGATTACGGCCTGACGGTATCCTGCTATCAGGCAAGCCCGGATGGAAAGGCGTGCGGCCGCTGTGATTCCTGCCGTTTGCGCAAGGCCGGCTTCGAGCAGGCAGGGGAAAAAGACCCGACCCGTTACAATTAATGCCGGCATAAAATAATACGTCGTAAAACCTGCGGAAAACCTATTGTGCGAGTAGGGCTGTCTGTGTCATAAAGTCACAATAAACAGGATCAGGGGAGAAATATGGAGTGGTTTCAAGGGATAGCGGTTGAGCGCCAGGTTGCACTGCTTGGTTTTATTCTGGCGATGATTTTTGGCTATATCGGCAACAAGACTCACTTTTGCACCATGGGCGCCGTTTCCGACATCGTCAATATCGGCGATTGGGGCCGCATGCGTGCCTGGCTGCTGGCGATTGCCGTGGCCATTATCGGCACCAACACCCTGGTCTATCTGGGCGATCTGGATATCGAAAAAACGCTCTATACCACCCCCAATTTCTACTGGCTGGCAGCGATCGTAGGCGGCGCGACCTTCGGCATAGGCATGACGCTGGCGGGTGGTTGTGGTCAGCGCACCCTGGTCCGGGTGGGGGGTGGCAATCTCAAATCAATCGTTGTCTTTATCTATCTGGGTTATGCGGCCTTGGTAACGCTGAGAGGGATCTTGGGCGCTTTCAGGGTAAATTTTCTGCAGGCCCCTGCTGTAACCGTGCAACTGGATGGCAATCAAACGCTGCCGACGTTGTTGAATCTTGAGCCGGGCGCTGCCTTGGGTCTGGCGCTTGCCATCGCGGCTGTCTTGCTGATTTTTATTTTTGCCAATAGCGATTTCCGCAAAAACTCGGATGGCATATTGAGCGGCATCGTCATTGGCCTTGTCGTTGTGGCGGGCTGGTATGTCACAGGCAAACTTGGCTTTGGTGAAGATCCGGAAACGCTGGAAATGGTTTATATCGGCACCAACTCTCATCTGGCTGAATCCATGACCTTCGTCGCGCCTGTGGGCTACACCATGGACTATTGGGCCTATTGGACGGACAGCGCCACGATCATTACCTTTGGTATTGCCACCGTGTTTGGCGTTGGCGTAGGTTCATTCATCTATGCCGTTACCCATAAAACATTCAGATGGGAGTTTTTTACTTCTCCCCAGGATCTGGCTCGACACCTGATTGGCGCGACCCTGATGGGCTTTGGCGGCGTGACAGCGCTGGGCTGCACGATCGGGCAGGGCGTGACCGGGGTTTCCACCTTGTCCATCATGTCCTTTCTGGTGTTGGCCAGCATTATTGCGGGCGCGGCGGTAACCATGAAGGTTCAATACGCCCTGATGATGAGAAGCGCCTAAATTTTGTGTGGCTAGAACCGATCCAGTAAATAATGGGTCGAATGCTTTAAAACCTACACTTGAATGCGAATCGGGAATTAATAGTCTTAAATTACCTTGACCATGTGGAATTACATTGGTACGGTTAGCAAGCGGTTCGCCGAGGAGATGATTTGAAAACATTACGTACATTCCTGCTGCTGGCAGCATTGGCGTTAACAGGCCAGCAGGCATGGGCCGGGAAAGCGATCAACTTTGTGTTGAGCGATAGCAACGGCAAAGTACACCGGCTTTCCGACTATTCCGGCAAATGGGTATTGGTCAATTTCTGGGCGCCTTGGTGCCCGCGCTGCTGGATGGAATTTCCCCTTCTTAACGATCTGGACAGCCGCAAGGATTTTGTGGTTCTGGGCGTGGCCATGGATTACGGTGGCGATGAATCCTCCGCGCACTCCTACGCCAGACGCTACAATCTGCGCTATCCGCAGGTGATGGCTGGTAATCGTCGTGACCCCAACAGTCCTTCCCACCAGGTTGGTCCGGTGGATTTCTATCCGACTTCCTATTTATATGCTCCGGATGGTGAACTGGTCATGTTCATCCCGGGTATTGTCAGCAAGAACAAACTGGCCAGCTTCATGGACCAATATGCCAGGGAGAATCCCACTGCGTTTGCGGAGGCGCCCGCGCAACCTGTCGCGGCAGCTGCAACAGCTACAGCCGCCGCTGCGGTGGCCAGCAAAAGTGCCGAACCCCCAAAATCCACCCCAGCAGTCAAGCCGGCGGAATACAAAAAAGCCCCCGCTTCCAGCACAAAAAAAAAAGTAAGAAGCTGAGCTAGGAGAATGCAGCAAATAAAAAAGCGGGAATCTCCCGCTTTTTTATTTGCTGCATTCGTTTTCAGGTATTCATTTAGTTCGTTTGGGCTTTTCATGGCGCGGTTCATTACGGTATAATCTCGCGCTTTGCTAAGCCAGTCTATGGTCAGGCATGGGGTCGGTAGCTCAGCCGGTAGAGCAGCGGACTTTTAATCCGTTGGTCGCGAGTTCGAATCTCGCCCGACCCACCAAATTCAAAGGCCACGCTCAGCGTGGCTTTTGTCATTTTCAATCCTGTACCGAACTGACAATATTTGTCACCCCCTGTCCAATTGGGGCAACTAGGTGTGCCCAAAAACTCAATCGGCAATGAAATTGCCGGTGCAGTGTTTATTAACAATTTTCTCAACTCTTTGAAATGTAGGGTTTTTATCCCGCAATTTCATCGTTTGCGTTTGCGTTGGCTAAAGTTGGCATGATCGATGCTCGTTATCAGCCAGACACGAATGTTCGTGCTCTTCATGATCAACTCTCAAGGAGCTATTTAAATGAAAAAGGTACAACAAGGTTTTACCCTGATCGAACTGATGATCGTTGTGGCGATTATCGGTATTCTGGCCGCGATCGCTCTGCCGGCCTATCAGGATTACACAACTCGGACAAAGATTACCGAAGCGCTGAACATGGCTGCTCCAGCGAAGCTCGCCGTCGCTGAAACTTCATCGTCCACGGGTGGACTGGCTAACGTTACTGCAGCGAATAGTGGCTACGCCTTCCCCGGTGCAACTGATTATGTTTCTGGCATCGCTATCACCGATGCTACGGGTGTTGTTACGGTTACTTCAACTGTGCCTAACGCTGCCGGCGATATCACCCTGACCCCGAACGATGTGGGTTCCGGTCAGTTGACTTGGCTCTGCGCTTCGGCCGCTATTGACAGTAAGTATCTGCCGGCCAACTGCCGTTGATTGTTGGTTAATAATGAAACAACCAGCGTAGGGCGTAATAACTATTGGGCTTTACGTTGCATATCAAGAAAGCCTCCTTCGGGAGGCTTTCTCCATTTCTGAAACAAGAAGCTTGAATGCTTTGACCAATACATTTGTTTTCAGAATCAGGTTTGGGCAAAAATCTTGCGGGTGACTTCCAGTGAAAACCCCCTGCTTTGCAGAAAACGAATCTGCCGGGCTGTTTCCTTTTTGTCGGCGGGTGGCACACCAAATTTCTTGCGCCAGACTGCTAGAGCCCTTTCCAGTTCTGTTTCTTTTGTCTCGGCTAACGCTTGCTGGACAATTGACTCTTCAACACCTTTCTGTCGCAGTTCGTACGCCAACTTCTGGCAGCCAAATCGCGTCTGTTTTTGTGTAACGTAGCTCTCGGCGAAACGCTGGCTGGATAGCCAGCCGCGTTTGCTAAGTTCGTCGAGGACGGTTTTAATATCGTCTTCTTCATAACCCGCACGCTGGAGTTTGCGTGCAAGTTCCAGTGGGGTGTGTTCGCGTCGGGCCAGATAGGACATGGCCCGGTCACGTACGGGCGGCAGCTTTTTCTCTTTTTCCACTGTGCTCAGGCTTCAACCTCGATTTCGGCGGGCGCGGGATTCTTGATACCTAATGCGGCACGAATCTTGGCTTCGATTTCCTGAGCGATGGCGGGATTTTCTTTCAGGAATTCGCGGGCGTTGTCCTTGCCTTGTCCAATCTTTTCGCCACCGTAGGCATACCAGGCGCCGGATTTGTCGACGATCTTGTTTGCCACGCCCAGTTCGATGATTTCGCCCTCACGCGAGATGCCTTCGCCGTAGAGGATGTCGAAGAAAGCTTCCTTGAACGGCGGCGAGACCTTGTTCTTGACGACCTTGACCTTGGTTTCGTTGCCGACGACTTCATCGCCTTTCTTGATGGCGCCGATACGACGGATGTCGAGGCGCACGGAGGCGTAGAACTTGAGCGCGTTGCCACCGGTGGTAGTTTCGGGATTGCCGAACATGACGCCGATTTTCATGCGGATCTGGTTGATGAAAATGACGAGGGTATTCGTGCGCTTGATGTTTGCGGTGAGCTTGCGCAATGCCTGGCTCATCAAGCGGGCTTGCAGGCCCATGTGCGAGTCGCCCATTTCACCTTCGATTTCAGCCTTGGGGGTGAGTGCGGCAACCGAGTCCACCACGACCACGTCAACTGAGCCGGAACGCACCAGCATGTCGGCGATTTCCAGCGCCTGTTCGCCGGTATCGGGCTGTGAGATGAGCAGGTTGTCCACGTCCACGCCCAGCTTCCTGGCATAAACCGGGTCGAGCGCGTGTTCCGCATCAATAAACGCAGCGGTGCCACCGGTTTTCTGCATTTCGGCGATGACCTGCAGGGTCAGCGTGGTTTTCCCGGACGATTCCGGCCCGTAAATTTCGACCACGCGGCCGCGCGGCAGACCGCCGATGCCCAGCGCAATGTCCAGTCCCAGCGAGCCGGTGGAGATGGCCTGGATGTCGCGCGCCACATCGTGGTCGCCCAAGCGCATGACCGAGCCCTTGCCAAACTGTTTCTCGATCTGGGAAAGGGCAGCGGAAAGGGCCTTCATTTTGTCTTCAGCGATAGCGGCGGTTGCCATGGTTGTCTCCTGATTCATTGAACGGTGATTGAACTTTAGGCGATATATTTTTCTATGTCAATAAAAAATATCATGTAATTAAATAATACAAACTAGATATGTTTTATGTGGCAGGAGTATCTATAATGGCTGGACGGAGAAGCCTGATGATTACAAAAGACAAAATGCGCCTGGACCTGAAATGGGCCACCTTGCAGCGGCTGAAGTTCATCGAAATCATGAGCTGGTATGCCGGTGTGGTGACCCGCAGCGATCTGGCCAAAGCGTTTGGCATGTCCGATCCGGCGGCAACCAAGGACATCAAGCTGTATAACGATCTGGCGCCAGGTAATCTGGGGTACAGCCAGGCCGTGTTTGGTTTTGTTCCGACCGAGCGTTTCAGCCCCGTGTTCGCCAATCTGGAACCAATTGTCGTGCTGCCGGTTTTTTCAGCCAATCTGGCGACGATGGGCGGGCCGTATGGCGACACGCTGATATATGGTTTGGCGACGCAATCACTGCCCTTGCCGATTAGATTGCCGGATCGCCATGTGCTGGCACAGATTACCCGTGCCATGCGCGGTCAGAAAAAGCTGAAAGTAAGCTATCGCTCACTTTCCGGCCGTGAGAGCCAGAGCCAGCGCATCCTGGAGCCGCATACGCTGGTAAATACCGGAAACCGCTGGCATGTGCGGGCTTACAGCCAGGAAACGTATGATTTCCGCGATTTCGTGCTGTCACGCTTTGTCGAGGCGGAATGCCTGAACGAAGCGGCGGAATCGAATGTGCAATTCGACGATGACTGGGTGGAAACGCTGCCATTGAAACTCGGGCCACATCGTTCGCTGGATCAGCAAAAGCACGAAAGCCTGTTGCTGGATTACGGCGCGGTTGATGGGGTGATCGAGATCGAGGTTCGGCGAGCGCTGCTCGGCTATGTCCTGCAGCGCCTCAATGTGGATACCACGATGGATGGAACGATGAACCCGGATGCCTATCCGCTGATGCTTTTGAACCGGGATGAAATCGAACCGTTTGCGGCGTGGGTGTTTGCTTAGCCCGGATATTTCACCAGGCCGGCCAATAATTTGACGGAAAGGTGCATGCACACAGGCTTTGCACGACATATGGGGGCAATCCACTAAATACTGCCGGCCTTCGCGGTTGCTGGCGGCCGATACGCGCCATCATCCCGCGACCTGGTGAAATATCCGGGCTAGGTCAACAATTCGATCAAACCACGCAAGGCCGCGGCCACGGCGCGCGAGCGGATTTCCTCGCGGTCTCCGGAGAGCCGGCAGGTTGTTGAGAGCACGGTGCCATCAACGGTTGCCCAGCCGTTGCAGACCATACCAACCGGCTTTTGCCGCGTGCCGCCGCCCGGTCCGGCTATACCGGATATGGACGCGCTGATCTGCGCGTGACTGTGCTTGAGTGTGCCAGTTGCCATTTCCCTCACGGTTTCTTCCGATACTGCGCCATGGGTTTCCAAGGTAGCCGTACTGACACCCAGCATGTCTTGCTTGGCCTGGTTGGAATAAGTCACGAATCCGCGGTCGAACCAGGCCGACGATCCGGGGATTGCAGTCACGAGCTGGGACAGCCAGCCGCCCGTGCATGACTCGGCACAGGCCAGCATCCAGCCTTTTTCGTGCAGTTTCTGGCCGAGGATATGGGCCAGTTGCAGCAGTTCCTCGTCGCTTACGCGAGCCATTGCAATCCTTTGAAAATTACCAGTGCATAAACCGCGGCCAGCAAATCGTCCAGCATGACGCCCAATCCATTTTTGAGGCGGGCATCCAGTTGCCGGATGGGCCAAGGCTTGAGGATATCGAAAAAACGGAACAAGGCAAAAGCCGCCAGCCACTCAAACCAGCCAAATGGCACAAGCGCCAAAATGAGCCACATGGCCACGATTTCATCCCAGACAATTCCGCCGTGATCGGCCACGCCAAGATTATTGCCAGTAATGGCGCAGGCCCAGACGCCGACTCCAAAGCCGAGGACGATGACCGTGCCGAATGCAGCCGGACCCAGGTTGGCCTGGCTCAGAAGCCAGAACAATGGCAATGCGGCCAGCGATCCAAATGTGCCTGGCGCCTTGGGCACGAGGCCCGAGCCGAATCCCAGCGCGATGAAATGCGCGGGATGCGAGAGCAGAAACCTGAAATCCGGCTTCATGTTCCGAAATGATCGAAGCCGGTACGGGAAAGCATCATGGGCTGGCCATCATTCAAAATGTTCAGGCCGTGTTCCGGTGTAATTCGTCCGGCCAGGGTCAGGCGCAAATTCAAATCCCTGCCGAGAGACTGTATTGATGCGCGCTTTGCAGCGGGCGCGGTAAAGACAAGCTCGTAATCGTCACCACCTGCCAGCACGCATTCCTGGGTGACGGGAATTTCACGCATGGGGTTGAGCGCGTCTGAGAGAGGTAATTGGTCGAACCAGACTTCCGCGCCAACTTGTGAGCGTTCGAGAATATGGCCAAGATCGGCGGCAAACCCATCGGAGACATCAATGCAGGCATGCGCGATGCCACGCAAAGCAAGGCCCAGTTCGATTCTGGGTGTGGGGACGAACAGCCGGGGGAAACATTGCACGGCCTGATCTGTTTCAAGCCGCAGTTTTCCCTGATGATGCGCCAGCGCGGCTGCGGCATCGCCCAGCGTTCCGGACACCCAGATGTCGTCGCCAGGCTGTGCGGCATCGCGGCGCAAGGCCTGACCCGGCGGCACTTCGCCAATGACCGTGACATTGATCGTCAGCAGTCCGCTGCGCGTGGTGTCGCCGCCAATGACTTCCACGTTGTGTTTTTGCGCCAGACCAAAAAAACCGCCGACAAAACCTCGCAGGAATTTTTCGTCTGCTTCAGGCAGCGCGATCGATAGCAGGGCATAGCGTGGTGCCGCACCCATCGCGGCAAGGTCTGACAAGTTGACCGCCATGGCTTTGTGCCCAATCGTGCCGGGGCCATCCGAGGGCATGAAGTGCCGGCCCGCGATCAGCATGTCGGTGGAGATCGCCAACTCCATTCCCGGCGTTGGATTGATCAGCGCGCAATCGTCACCCACGCCCAGCACCGCGGAAGGGGTGGCGCGGGTGAAATATTTTGCGATCAGATCGAATTCGCCGGGCATTCTGGGTGAAGGGAGAAGGGTAAAGGGGGAAGGGGGAAGGGGGAAGGGGGAAGGGTATTACTTCCCTTCACGCTTTTACTTTTTGATTTCTTCCGGCCGCATGATTTTGGCCAGCTTGTCGAGCACGCCGTTGACGTATTTGTGGCCATCGGTGCCGCCGTATTTCTTGGCCAGTTCCACGGCTTCGTTGATGGCCACGCGATACGGCACATCCGGGCAGTTGACGATTTCGTGCGCGCCGATGAGCAGTATGCCGCGTTCGATGGGGGACAATTCGCTCACTTCACGATCGAGGTGTGGCGCGAGTTTCATTTCCAGGTCGGGCGCATTCTTCAACACGGCGTGGAACAGGGTTTCAAAGTAAGCCGCATTGGCCTTGGCAAAATCAGCATCCTCGCGCACATGCGTGGCGACATCGACTTCATCCTGACCGCTCAGGCTGTGTGCGTAGAGTGCCCGCAGGGCGAACTCACGCGACAGGCTGCGAGAGCCGGCAGGCTTTCGGGCAGGCTTCGCCGAAGTGCCTGCGTTCATAGTCGCTTCATCAGGTTGGCCATTTCCACTGCAACGCGCGCAGCATCCGTACCTTTCTCCATCATGCGAGTGTGGCCTTGCGCATCGGTTTCGACAGTGAGAATGGCATTGGCGACCGGCACACCGGTGTCGAGCTGTACGTCAGTGATGCCGCGCGCGGACTCGTTGGCGACGATTTCGAAATGGTAGGTTTCACCGCGCACGATGGCGCCAATGGCGATGAGCGCATCGAACTTTTCACTTTGCGCCATTTTCAGAAGCGCGAGCGGATGTTCCAGCGCGCCGGGAATGTTGACGACAAGAATATCATCCCTTGTCACGCCCAGACGCAGCAGCTCGCGTTCGCAGGACGACAGCAACCCTTCGCAAATATCCTTGTTGAAGCGGCTCATGACGATGCCGATTTTCATGCCCTGCCCGTTGTAGGCCGGATCAAGTTCGGAAAATTCGGTGGTGTTGTTTCCCATGATGTTTCCTTTCAGCGGTTTTCCAGATAGCCCGTGACTTCGAGATCGAAGCCATCCATGGCCGGCATTTTGCGCGGGCTGGCCAGCAGCTTCATTTTGCCGACGCCAATGTCCCTGAGTATTTGTGCGCCGATGCCGTAGTCGCGCAAATCGACTTTGTGCGCTGCGGCTGCCTGCGCGGGTGGGTTGATGCGGTTATGCAGCGCGTCGGCGGTTTCCGGACGGTGCAGCAGCACGATGACGCCGGACTGCGATTCGGCGATGCGCTCCATCGCACCCATGATGGGCCAGGAGTGGCCGCCGCCGGTTACATCCAGAAAGTCCATCACGCTCAAGGGTTCATGCACGCGCACCAGCGTTTCGCGGTCGGCGTGTATTTCTCCCTTGACCAGCGCGAGATGGGTTTCGCGGTTGGTATTGTCACGATAGGCAATGAGCCGGAAGGCGCCATACACCGTTTGGATAAGGCGATCGGCCACGCGCTCGACCAGGCTCTCGGTCTGGTTGCGGTAGTGGATCAGGTCGGCAATGGCGCCGATCTTCAGACCGTGTTCCTGCGCGAACGGAATCAGGTCGGGCAGGCGTGCCATGGTGCCGTCATCCTTGAGGATTTCGCAGATGACCGATGCGGGTTCAAGCCCGGCAAGCTGGGCCAGATCGCAGCCGGCTTCGGTATGACCAGCGCGCACCAGCACGCCACCCGGTTGCGCGCGCAGCGGGAAGATGTGGCCGGGCTGAATGATGTCGGATGCTTTGGCGTCTTTTGCAACGGCGGCCTGAATGGTCACAGCCCGATCCTGTGCGGAGATGCCCGTGGTCACGCCTTCCGCCGCCTCGATGGAAACAGTAAATGCAGTGCCGTGCGGCGTCTGGTTGTCGCTCACCATCTGCTTCAATCCAAGCTGGCGGCAGCGGGTGTCGGTGAGCGTCAGACAGATCAAGCCGCGGCCGTGCTTGGCCATGAAGTTGATGGCTTCCGGCGTGACGTGCTCGGCAGCCATGACCAGGTCGCCTTCGTTCTCGCGATCCTCTTCATCCACCAGCACGACCATGCGGCCGGCTTTCAACTCACTGATAATTTCGGTAATGGGGGCAAGGCTCATTGCTCAGTCTTTATCGGTTGTGTTCATGAATTGCGTTAGCCGCTCGACATAACGCGCGACCATATCGATTTCCAGATTGACGCGGCTGCCGGGCTTGAGGTGCTTCAGCGTGGTCATGGCCAGGGTATGCGGAATGAGGTTGATACTGAAGCGAACGCCTTCCACCTTGTTGACCGTGAGCGAAACACCCTGGACCGTGATCGAACCCTTGGCGGCAATATAACGGGCGAGATTGGCTGGCGCGTCGATTTCCAGCAGATGCGATTCGCCGATTGACTGAAAGCGTGCCACCGTGCCCACGCCATCGACATGGCCGGATACGATATGGCCACCGAGCCGGTCGGTGGGGCGCATGGCCTTTTCAAGATTGACCTCGGCGCCGGGTGCAAATCCTTCCGTGCAGCGCAAGGTTTCGGCGGAAACATCCACGGTAAATGTGGACGGGGTCAGGGCGATTGCAGTCAGGCACACGCCGTTGACAGCAATCGAATCGCCCATGCGCACATCGGAGAAATCCAGTCCGCCGCCCTCGATGACCATGCGGGCATCGCCACCGCGTGCCTCGTACTGGTGAATTCTGCCGACTGACTGAATGATTCCGGTGAACATGGGTTAAAGAGCAAAAAAGCTGTTGTGCCTATTTTAACAGCCCAACGCGCATAAAAAGCGGCCATTTCAACAGCAGGGGCTGGCCGGGATCTTGCCAGTGTCGGGCCAGACTTGATTCAAGGCCGGGCAGAGGACTGTGTCCGTTGTCGGCTTCATAACGCTTGACGGCGGACCAGGTGGAAAGATAAGCCAGCAGGCGGGGCAGATTCCATTCCACTTCGATGAAGAACTCAGGCGCCTGAATTTCCTCGAAGGGAAAATCCAGGCTGCGATAAGCTTCATCAATAAGCTTGCGCTCGGGTGGCCACCAAGGGCCGATGGTTTCACCGTAGAACCCGGCAAAAGGTTCGTCCAGTTCGCCCGGTAGTGCCAGGCGTCCGTAACCCCATAGGGCAATCATGCCGCCCGGCTTGAGGACGCGGCGGGCTTCCGTGTAAAAAGCAGTCAGGTCAAACCAGTGTGCCGCCTGCGCGACAGTGATGAGATCGACGCTGCCGTTTTCCAACCCGCTGGCCTCGGCCTTGGCAACGCGAAACTGGACATTGTCCGGACCACTTGCATGCGCGATCTGACCGGCGCTGGCGTCGGTGGCGATGACTTGCCTGAAATGCCGGGCCAATCCTGCCGCTGCCTGGCCGCTGCCTGTGGCGCAATCCCATGCAAGGTCATGTCCTGCGCACAGGCCTGAAAGCCAGGAAAAAAGTCCGTCTGGATACGACGGGCGAAATTCTGCGTATTGCGCAGACGCGTCCGAAAAATGATCCTTGAATGTCATTTCCGCCAGGTCAGGCGAAGGTCGGTTCCGATCATGCGCTGGTCGGCCAGTTTCCAGTTCAGGCGGCTTTGCATCGTGGCGGGCTCGGGCAAATCAAACAGCGGCCGCGCGTCCGAGCCCAACAGGCAGGGCGCGACATATTGCACCCACTCATCGGCCAGTCCGGCGGCGAGCAGGGCGCCATTCAAAATCGGACCGGTTTCGGTCATGACTTCGTTGATGCCTTTTTGCGCCAGCCTCGAAAGCAGCGCGTGCAGATTGACCCTGCCGTCCACACCGGGCAGACAGAGGATTTCCGCGCCAGCCGCTTCCAGCGCGGCGGTTTTTTTTGTATCCGGTTCCGTGCAGGCGATGAGCGTTTTCGCGCCTTGCAGAATTCTTGCATTGGGTGGCGTGCGCAGGGTGGAATCGACGATCACTTTCATGGGATGACGTGCTGTATCGATCCCGCGCACATTCAGTTGCGGATTGTCCGCCAGCACGGTGTTGACGCCAGTCAGAATCGCGCATGAGCGCGCGCGCAAGCGGTGGACATCGGCGCGCGCCGCCTCGCCGGTAATCCATTTCGATTCGCCGGAAGACAGTGCCGTTTTTCCGTCCAGAGACGAAGCGGTTTTGATGCGCACAAATGGATGACCGTACACCATGCGTTTGATGAAGCCGGCATTCAGTTGTCGCGCCTCGGCTTCCAGCAGCCCGCTCTGGGTTTCGATGCTGGTGGATTTCAGCCGGGTCAAACCCTGGCCGGAAACCGAAGGGTTGGGGTCCTGCATGGCGGCAATGACTTTCGCTACGCCTGCGCCGATCAGCGCATCCGCGCAGGGCGGGGTGCGGCCATGGTGCGAGCAGGGTTCCAGCGTGACATAAACCGTTGCGCCCTGTGCCGCCATGCCGGCCTGCATCAGTGCGTTGATTTCGGCGTGCGGTTCGCCCGCTTTCTGGTGCCAGCCTTCGCCGATGACGGTTCCATTCTTGACGATGACACAGCCGACGCGCGGATTCGGCGTGGTTGAGTAAAGCCCCCGTTCAGCCAGGCGCAGTGCGCGGGCCATGCAGGCATGGTCTTCCGCCGTGAAGCTCATTTGAAAAGATCATCGACACCTGGCGGGGGAGATTTCTCCAGGTCTTTCAGCACATCACGGAAATCGTCGGCATCCTGGAAGCTTTTGTAGACCGACGCGAAGCGGATGTAGGCAACCTTGTCCAGGCGCTTCAACTCCAGCATCACCAGTTCGCCCAACTGGCGGGATGGAATTTCGCGCTCGCCCAGGCTCAGCAGTTTTTGCCGGATGCGCTGGATGGCATCGTCCACCAGCTCGGTGGAAACCGGCCGCTTGTGCAGCGCGCGGCCGAAGCCTTCGCGCAGTTTGTCTTCGGAAAACTCTTCGCGGAAGCCGCTGTTCTTGACGATTTGCGGCAGACGGATGTCCGCCGTCTCGAATGTGGTGAAGCGCTTTTCGCAATTCGGGCAGCGGCGCCGCCGGCGGATCGTGTCGCCGGTTTCGTTGACGCGGGAGTCAACTACTTGTGTATCAGCGTGACCGCAGAAAGGGCATTTCATGGGCAGGGGTCAGGATTCAGAGGCCAGGATTCAGGGAGTGAGCTGCTTCGCCGCGAATTGATATAAATGAGGGCACGAAGTGACATTCCCTGATCCCTTTTAGCCATACACCGGAAACTTCGCGGTCAGTTTCGCCACTTCGCCCTTCACGCGATTGATGACGGCTTCATCATTGGGCGCATCGAGCACGTCGGCGATGAGGTTGGACAGCAGTTCGGCTTCGATTTCCTTGAAGCCGCGCGTGGTCATGGCGGGCGTGCCGATGCGGATGCCGCTGGTGACAAAGGGCTTCTGCGGGTCGTTGGGGATGGCGTTCTTGTTGACGGTGATATGCGCCCGGCCCAGCAGCGCCTCGGCATCCTTGCCGGTCAGGTTCTTGGGTTGCAGGTCGACCAGGAACACGTGTGACTCCGTGCGTCCGGAAACGATGCGCAGACCGCGCTCCTGCAGCACCTTGCACATCACCAGCGCGTTGGCGGCGACCTGCTCCTGATAATGCTTGAATTCCTTGCTGGCCGCTTCCTTGAAAGCCACGGCCTTGCCGGCGATGACATGCTCGAGTGGGCCACCCTGCAACCCGGGGAAGATGGCGGAGTTGATGGCTTTTTCGTGCTCGGCTTTCATCAAAATGATGCCGCCGCGCGGGCCGCGCAGGGTTTTGTGCGTGGTGGAGGTCACCACGTCGGCGTGCGGCACCGGGTTGGGGTAAACACCTGCCGCGACCAGGCCGGCGTAGTGCGCCATGTCCACCATGAAAATGGCGCCAATATCTTTCGCCACCTTTGCGAAGCGAGCGAAATCGATGCGCAGCGCATACGCTGATGCCCCGGCGATGATGAGCTTGGGTTTGTGCTCATGCGCTTTCTTCTCCATCGCGTCGTAATCGATTTCTTCTTTCTCGTTAAGGCCATAGGCCACGACGTTGAACCACTTGCCGCTCATGTTGAGCGCCATGCCGTGGGTGAGGTGGCCGCCTTCGGCGAGGCTCATGCCCATGATGGTGTCGCCGGGCTTGAGGAAGGCCATGAACACCGCCTGATTGGCTTGCGAGCCGGAGTTGGGCTGCACGTTGGCGGCTTCGGCGCCGAACAAGGCCTTCACGCGGTCGATCGCCAGCTGCTCGACGATGTCCACGTATTCGCAGCCGCCGTAGTAACGCTTGCCGGGATAGCCCTCGGCGTACTTGTTGGTGAGCTGCGAGCCCTGCGCCTCCATCACTGCCGGGCTGGTGTAGTTCTCCGACGCGATCAGTTCGATGTGTTCTTCCTGGCGCTTGTTTTCGGACTGGATGGCGGCCCACAGTTCAGGATCGACGGTGGCGAGAGTGTTCTGGCGGGAAAACATTGGTAATGACCTGATGAATTTGCGAAAACTGCAATTCTACCAGCCAAGGCAAGCTTCAAAGAACGGCCTGTCTGGTCGGGCAACCCGAATGGATTAATTCTCCGGGGGTACTTGACTAATTTGCTCAAGAATATATATTAGCCATTAATGAAATGCTTATGGCTTAATAAGTATTTCTTATCTTTGATTTTTTCGAAAGGAGCATGAACATGAGCGGACTCATTCCCGGTTTCAATGTCGATGGCGTCGTGACCATCAATCGCGTCATTCTCAAACCCGAATACAGCGTGGACGACCTGCAGGAGCGTGTCGCCTACCTGTGCGAAAACGTGAAGACCTACCACTCCGACACCGGTTTCGTCGGTGGCTTTGTTGCGCTGAATTCCGGCCAGGTCTCCAACGAAGGCTCGACGGTTGGTCAGGCAGTGGACAGCCCGCTGGCCGGCAAGGAAGCGTTGATCGTCACCTTCTGGCAGTCGTTTGCAGATCACGAAAAGTCGCACCAGAGCGAAACCTTCCAGCCCCTGTTCAAACAGGTTCTGGATCTGTGTGAAAACGGCAACGAGGAAATTGCTTACAACATGCTTTGGAGCGGCAAGGCATACAGCGCCGAAGAAGCGGCGGAAGCGCGTGCGGTGAAGGAGAAGTACGCCAAGGCTGCTTGAAGCAGAAATGAATAACGGCGCGTCAGGCGCCGTTATTTTTCGAGTTCGATTCGGAATCGGGATCGTGCCGTCCGCACTTGCGCGTGAGCTGCGCCATCATTTCGCGCAGTTCGACCATCTCCTGCCGGAGAATCTTGATTTCATGGTGCATTTCGCGCCGCAACTGCTTTTCTTCCTTGCCGACGAAAAACGCCGCGATGGAGGCGGTCACCAGCGACATCACGCCATAAGTCAGCACGATGACCAGGCCGGCAAACAGGCGGGCGGGTCCGGTGGTGGGTACCAGGTCGCCATAGCCCACGGTCAGGCCGCTGATGAAAGCGAGCCAGACGCCATCCCAATAGGTATGGACGGTAGGCTCCAGCCAGTACAGGCCGCCGCCGGACAGCAGCATGAGTCCGAATCCGATCAGCAGGATGTAGGGCGTTGAGCCGGGTGTCAGCGCGCGCAGGGAATGCGCCAGGCGCGCGACCAGCAGGCCCACCACGGCCAGCCGCATGAGCCTGAGCAGCGCGGACAGGTCGGTTGGAAGCTGCGGCATCAGGACTGACGTGGCGGTGACAAAGACGATGGCCACGGATAGCCAGTTGTAGGCGAGATAGCGTTTCTTCTGCGTGCAGACCGTCAGCATGATGATGAGCTCGGTCAGGAAGGTCAGCATCACGACGGCATCCATGATCCAGCCAATGCGGATGAGCGGGGGGTCACCAGATAGCACGGTGAGGTAAAACGCCGGAATCGCCAGCAGCGTGGCGACCATCACCGGCCAGTAGAGCCGCTTCTCCCATTGGTAGGCCTGGGGCGTATCGTGCGGGGGAACCCCCGCCAATCCAAGGGCGAGCCGGGTATTCTGGGACATGGCGTCTAGTGGGAATGTAAACCTTATAATTCTAAATCGTTGTCACACATCAGGAACACTCCATGACTGTTAACCGCCGTGATTTTCTGAAAGGCGCGGGCGCAACCGGCGCGCTGGCCTTGCCTCTGGCCGGCGGCGCGCAAGCGGCGGATTTGCCGGCTATCAGCTGGCGTCTGGCCTCCAGCTTCCCAAAAAGTCTCGACACGATTTTCGGCGCGGGCGAAGTCATGGCCAGACGCGTGGCGCAGATCACTGGCGGCAAATTCAACATCCGTGTCTTTCCGGCGGGCGAGCTGGTACCGGGGCTTCAGGTGCTGGATGCCGTCCAGGCCGGTACGGTCGAGGCGGGACACAGCGCGGGTTATTACTATGTCGGCAAGAACATGGCATTCGCTTTCGACACAGCCATGCCATTTGGCCTGACCGCCCGTCAGCAGAATGCATGGATGTACGCGGGCGGCGGCATGGCTTTGCTGCGCGATTTCTACAAGGACTACAACATCGTGCAATTTCCCGGCGGCAACACGGGGGTGCAGATGGGCGGCTGGTTCCGGCGCGAGATCAAATCCCTGTCCGACCTGCGCGGCCTGAAAATGCGCATCCCCGGCATTGGCGGAAAAATCATCGCCAAATTGGGCGGCGTGCCGCAAACCCTGCCCGGTTCGGACATCTATCCCGCGCTGGAACGCGGCGCGCTCGATGCCGCCGAGTGGGTGGGGCCGTACGACGACGAGAAACTGGGCTTTCAGCGCATCGCCAAACACTACTACTACCCCGGCTGGTGGGAAGGCGGACCGCAGCTTTCCTTCTATATCAACCTGCAAAAATGGAATGCGCTGCCCGAACCCTACAAGGCCGCGCTGGAAGCTGCCTGCGCCGAAGCCAACGTGCGCATGCTGGCGGAGTATGATGCCAGGAATCCGCTTGCACTCATGCGGCTGGTGCAGCAGGGCGTAAAACTCCACGCCTATCCCAAGGACGTGATGCTGGCCGCGCGCCGCACCGCGTTTGAAATCTATGAAGAAGAGGCCGGCAAGAATCCGGCATTTCAATCGCTGTACAACAACTGGAAAAAATTCCGCGATGCCGAAATCCAGTGGTTTAAAGTGGCCGAGGGGCCGTACCAGAATTTCCTTTACTACGTTAAATAGAAAGCAACATCATGATGAAAAAAATTGCGCTGTTAAGCCTGTTCGTATCCGGCACCGCGGTGGCCTTTCCCTGGTATTCCGGCGGCGGCTTTCGCGGCGCGGAACTGATGAACCCTCAGGAACAGAAAGATCACGTCGCCCGGCTGCAATCCATGAAATCGCTCAACGAATGCCATGCCTACATGAACGCCCATGAAGTGGAATTGCAGAAGCGCGCCGCGGCTACCCATGCAAACCTTCCGCCGGTCAAGGGTGATCCCTGCCAGGTCATGCTGCAGATGGGCCGGATCAAAAACCAGTAAGCCAGGATCGATGCTTTATCTCCCCTCTCCCTTGAGGGGAGAGGGGAGGGGGTGAGGGTGAAATTCGATCAAGAAGGAGAATTGCATGCATACCACCTTGGTCCACATGCGCGTCAAATCTGAATACCTCAATGCCTTCATCGAAGCCTGCCGCCTTAACCACGAAGCGTCCATTCAGGAACCCGGCAACCTGCGCTTTGATCTGTTGCAGAACCCGGAAGACCCCACGCATTTCATTTTCTATGAGGCTTATCGCTCCGAAGAAGATGCCGCCGTGCACAAACAGACCGCGCATTACGCCGCTTGGCGAGATACCGTTGCAGAGATGATGGCGGAAGCCAGACAGGGGGAGAAAATGGTGGGGGTGTTACCGCGTGCTTGACTTAGAGCCGCACTTTTTCCGATAGAGGATAAATTTAGCCCCTTAACGGGTCTATTTTTCGGGTCTGTTATCAAAGTACACCATGGCCGCAAGCAAATTTTCTTCTGCATCACCTTGGTGGACAGCCAAATGGCAATTAGCGCAAAGAAGCATTAGGTCATCCGGTGTGACTAATGTAGTCTTGCTCAGTGTCGATAGCGGAACTACGTGATGCACCTCAATGACATCGCGCTTAAGAAATGGATATGCTTCTGCGAACCGGAAGCCACATAATTCACAGAATAACTTTCCGTGTTTTTCAAGAAAAAGACTAATCTTTTGATCTCTTAGTTTTCTGTCGCGCTCAATGGATTGGTGAAGAACGAACTTCTTTTCGCCTTCGAAGCCGTGCGGGTAAGAGGCTGCAATATCTTCTGCCGAACTGGCACCACCGCCTTTTGAGTATGGGTTGCTGTTGATGGTGGCATAAACAGCAACGTCTGCTCTAAGCAGTTCCTTGAATTTGTCTGTTTGATATACGTCAGGATGTGCAGTTATTTTTGGCTTCTTATTGTGCTTTGTTTTCGCAGCCGCGAACGCTAGAGCTCTGGCTTCTTCATGTCCGTATTTTTGTACCGAGAAACATTTCTTTTTTACATTGTGATGCTCGTCATACCATTTTGCTTCCCAGAAAACATAGGGTTGTTTGTTGCCTTTCTCGGTCTTTAGCTCGATTCTTTTCTCTGGTTCGGGTGGGATAGACCTAGCGTGGATGTGCTTAATTGTGACTGGGAAGGAGGATAGGATTTTGTGCCTGTGCAAAATTGCTTGACGTAAACCCTCATCCAGAGAATCGAACTGCCCATCAGAAAAAATTTTACGGAAATGCGCGCCATCCCTTGTGACCCTTACCCACCATCCATGTGTGTGTGCGTAGTCGTAACGAATGATGCCTTTGGGCAATTTGTAAAGAAGAGGGTCTTCAAACGCCTTGCGCAAAGTTTCTTGAAGGTATACGTCGTCGTAGCTAGCCATCTCTGATGACATCAAATGTCGGGCGAGTACTAACGCCACTCTTTCGGCAAGTAAAAATCCCCATACCCATCCGATTCCATCGGAATGTCGATCACGCCGCTTGATACGGCTTGGGCATGATGGCCGACGAGTTCGGGGAAGCCGATGACCAGCCCCACAACGATAAGTTGAATGACGAGGAAAGGCACGGCACCCCAGTAGATGTCGGTGGTTCTGATTTCCGGCGGGGCGACGCTTTTCAGATAAAACAATGCGAAGCCGAAAGGCGGATGCATGAAGGAGGTCTGCATGTTGACTGCGAGCATGACGCCGAACCAGATGGGGTCGATGCCGAGCTTCAAGGCCACGGGCAGTAGCAGCGGCACGATGATGAAGGCAATTTCAAAAAAGTCCAGGAAGAACGCCAGCAGAAACACCAGAATGTTGACGGCGATGAGGAAGCCGATGACGCCGCCGGGCAGGTGATTGAACAGACCTTCCACCCACAGGTCGCCGTTGAGTCCGCGGAAGGTCAGCGAAAATACCGTCGAGCCGATAAGGATGAAGATTACGAAGCTGGTGAGCCTGAGCGTCGTGTCCATGGACTGGTTGAGGATGCTCAGCTTGAGCCGTCCCTTGAGAGCGGCCAGCGCCAGTGCGCCGGTCGCACCCAGCGCGCCGCCTTCGGTGGGGGTGGCGATGCCGAGAAAAATGGTGCCCAGCACCAGGAAGATCAGCACCAGCGGCGGCAGCAGCGAGGTGAAGATGCGCGTGGTGAGTTGCGCGGAGGTGAGCGTGCGCGCCGAGGCGGGCAGGGCGGGTGTGGCTTCAGGCTTGATGATGGAGATGATGAATATCAGCAGCAGGAACAGCCCGACCAGTATCAGGCCGGGCAGCAGCGCGCCGGTGTACATGTCGCCCACCGATGCGCCCAACTGGTCGGCGAGCACGATCAAAACCAGCGAAGGCGGAATGATCTGCGCCAGCGTGCCGGAAGCAGCGATGACGCCCGAGGCGAGTTTCTTGTCATAACCGTAGCGCAGCATGATGGGCAGGGAAATCAGGCCCATTGCAATCACCGAGGCGGCAACGACGCCGGTGGTGGCCGCCAGCAGCGCACCGACCAGAATCACCGAATAGGCCAGCCCGCCGCGCACGCGGCCGAACAATTGTCCCAACGTGTCGAGCAGATCCTCGGCCATGCCGGAACGTTCCAGGATCAGCCCCATGAAGGTAAAGAAGGGAATCGCCAGCAGGGTCTGATTGGACGCAATGCCATAGATGCGTTCGGGCAAAGCTTGCAGAAAACTGAAATCGAACAGGCCAAGGTGAATGCTGAGCGTGGCGAACACCAGACCGTTGGCGGCAAGTGAAAATGCCACGGGGTAACCCAGCAGCAGAAACACCACCAACGACAGGAACATGATAGGCGCGAGGAATTCCATCACACTTCCTCCGCCGGTTTTTCCGTGGGCAATGCGTAGTCTCCCGTCAGCACGCCGATGCGCTTGATGATTTCTGAAACGCCCTGCAGCAGCAACAGGCCGAACCCAAGCGGCAGTACAAGTTTTATCGGCCAGCGGATGAGGCCGCCCGCATCCGGCGACATTTCCTGGATGCGCCAGGATTCGGCAAACAGCGGCCACGACAGCCAGGCAAGCAGACCGGCGACCGGCAGCAGAAACAGGATGCCGCCAAGGAGGTCGATGAGGGCTTGACCCCTGGCGGAGAAGCGCTGATAGATGACATCGATGCGCACATGGCCGTTGTGCCTCAGCGTGTAGCCCGCGCCCAATAGGAACATGGTGCCGAAGCCATACCATTGTGCTTCCAGCCAGGCGTTGGAACCCTCGCCCAGCAGATATTTGGCCAGCGCATTGCCGGTGGCGATCAGCGTGGTGATCAGCACCAGCCACATGACCAGCCGGCCGGTTCTTTCATTTAGCGTATCAATCCATCGGCTGAGCTTTAGGAGTGAGTTCATGGCAAGGCTCCTGTCTCCTTGAGCAGTTCCGCCAGCCTTTCAGCGACGACGCGGTAACCTTCTGCATTGGCGTGGATGGGATCGGATTTCAGACGGTTGTCCTTCAGCACCTCGTTGAAGATTTCGCCTTCATACGGCAGACCGAATTCTTCAGCGAGCTTTTCGTAGAGTTCGGGCGGGCCGGAAAAAAGTTTAGGTTCGGGTACGCCAATCAGCATGACGTTCGCCCCCTTCGCGCGGATGGACTGGATCATGGCGCGCAGATTGGATTCGGTTTGCCCGTTATCCTGCCGCTTTAGCATGTCGTTGCCGCCGAGGCAGAGCAACACCAGTTTGGGGTGGTGTTCTTCCAGGATTTCGGGCAGGCGTTCCAGTCCCTCCGACGTGGTTTCGCCGGGTACGCCGGCATTGATGACGGTGCGACTGATGAGGCGGGATAGGACGGCGGGGTAGGCGGTTTCCATGGAAGTCCCCGTGCCATGCGTGAGGCTGTCGCCAAAGGCGACGATGGTATCGCCGTCATTCAACCGGGGGAGTTGCGGCGGGCGGTCGCAGGCGGCGAGGAAAAGCAGTGAGGCCCAAACCAGTGTCAGTAAAGATATCCAGTTTTGGTGCTTCAAGCTTTCACCCTCACCCCAACCCTCTCCCCTCAAGGGAGAGGGGGAATAAATTGGTACGTCTCACACCTTACTCCTCACGCTTCACGAGTATTAGTTGCCCGCCACCGTCATCTGGTCAATCAGAATCGATCCGGTCTGTTTGCTGCCGCGCCGGTCCACGTCCTTGCCGATGGCGAGGATGCCTTTGTACATGTCCTTGAGGTTGCCGGCGATGGTGATTTCTTCCACCGGATATTGAATCTCGCCGTTATCCACCCAGAAGCCCGCCGCGCCGCGCGAGTAATCGCCGGTCACCATATTGGCGCCCTGTCCCAGCATTTCGGTGACCAGCAGGCCCGTGCCCATCTTTTTCAGCAGTTCCGGCAGGTCGAGCTCGCCCGGCTGCAATGAAAGATTGTGGCTGCCGCCGGCATTGCCAGTGCTGGCCATGCCCAGCTTGCGCGCGGAGTAGGTGGAGAGGAAATAACCCTGCACCACGCCGTCCTTCACCACATCGCGCGCAGACACCTTGACTCCCTCGTTGTCGAACGGGCAGGAGCCCAGGCCTTTTTTCGTGAACGGGTCTTCGCGCAAGTTCACGATGGACGAGAAGATGGTTTGCCCCAGACTGTCGAGCAGGAAGGAGGACTTGCGATACAGGCTGCCGCCGGATACCGCACCAACAAAGCTGTTTAATAAACCGATGGCAACCGGTGCTTCGAAAACGACGGGGCAGGTGCGCGTATCCAGCTTGCGGCCATTCAGCCGCCGCACGGTGCGTTCGCCCGCCATGCGGCCGATTTTTTCCGCCGATTCCAGATCGGCCGCATCGCGCGCGCTGCTATACCAGTAATCACGCTGCATGGCGCCCTTTTCGGCGGCAATAACGGCGGCGGAAATGCCGTGGCGCGAACCGGCGTAGCCACCCATGAAGCCGAGCGAATTGGCGTAGATGAAATGCGAGGCCTGGGTCGAAACGCTGGCGCCTTCCGAGTTCTCGATGCGTCGATCGACCCTGAAAGCGGCGGCTTCGCAGGCCTTGGCCAGCTCGGCGGCTTGTTCGACGTCAATGTCCCAGGGGTGGAACAGATCCAGCTCCGGCCGGTCCGTGGCCAGCCAGTCGCGATCGGGCAGGCCGGCGGCTTCGTCCTCTGCCGTGTGGCGGGCGATGGTGGCGGCCTTTTCTACCGTGGCTTTCAGGGCCGCGTCCGACAAGTCCGAGGTGCTGGCGTGGCCCTTGCGATGGCCCATGTACACGGTTACGCCCACACCCTTGTCCTTGTTGTATTCGACGGTTTCAATCTCGTTCTTGCGTACCGTCACGGTCTGGCCGAAGCCTTCGGAAACCTCGGTATCGGCGGCGCTGGCGCCATTGGTTTTGGCGTGATCGAGAACAAACCGGGCAATGCGCTGGAAATCGTCCTGCGAATAGGAAAAACGGGCGTCGGACATGGGCAAGTCAACGTAAAATAAACGCCTATTCTACGTCCCTATTTCTGATTCACGACACCAGGCCCGACATGCGCGACCAAGATCAAGAAGCTCCCGGCGAGGAATTGCCGGAGCCGCCTTCCAAAACCAAAATCAAGCAGGCCATGCTGGCCTTGCAGGATTTGGGCGGCGAACTGGTCAAGCTGCCGCAAGCCAAGCTGGAAAAGCTGCCACTGCCAGACGAGTTGCGCCGGGCGGTTGAAGACTACCGGCGGTTTACCAAGAACGGCGCGATCCGGCGGCAGATGCAGTACATCGGACGCCTGATGCGCGGCATCGACCCGGAACCAATCGCCCGTCAGCTGGCTGCCTGGAGGGGCGATTCCGACGAGGAAAAGGCGCTGCTGCATCGCATCGAGCGCTGGCGCGACCGGCTGATCGAACACGACGATTCGCTGACGGATTTTTTACGGGATTATCCCGATGCGGATGCCACCCAGCTCAGACAACTTGTCCGCAATGCGCGCCATGAGGCAGCGCAGGGCAAGCCGCCCAAATCCAGCCGGGCGCTGTTCAGGTTGATCCGGGAATCTTTGGAACCCGCCCCCAGCCCGGATGAAACCAGCCCGGACGAAAATTAACAAAAAAGTGAATTTCCTCGGCAGCCAATACAGGCTAAGCTGAATCCTGATATTCCACGGCGATGTAACAACAAAAAAAGGGGGCTGTCGTGCTCGCGCGTCTGACAAAAATTCTGCTGAGTCTGCCGTTTCTGATCGCGGCGGGCGTGTTCGGTTTTTATCTGATTTTCGGTTTTTTTCTGGTTGACCCGGTCGCGAAAAAGCTTTTGCCATGGGTTGGTGAAAAGAAACTCGCCAGCCAGTTGAGCGTGCAGCAAGTCGAGTTCAACCCGCTGACACTGGAAGCCACGGTTCAAGGTTTGAAGCTGGCCGAAAAATCCGGCAAGCCGCTGGCGGGTTTCGACAGGCTGTATGTCAATGTCGAAACCTCTGGCCTGTTCCGTTTTGCATGGCGCATTCAGGATGTTCAGCTAACCGGGCCGCGCGCCAATTTTGTCGTGCATCCAGGCGGCAAGCTCAACTGGGCGGAACTCATCGCCAAATTGAACGAAGACAAGGAACCACCCAAGGACACCATGCCGCGGGTGCTGATAGGGCATATCAAGATTGAAAAAGGCGACATCGATTACACCGATGCAAACAGAACAGGCGATCCGTTCAAGGTCAGCCTGACACCCTTGGGAATTGAACTGGATGGCTTGTCCACCTTGCCCGAGGATCGCGGCAACTATTTGATTGCCGCCAAGTTGCCCGAGCAGGGCGGCACGCTCAAGTGGAAGGGCGATGTGTCGCTCAATCCGGTCAAGTCCGATGGCGAAGTCGCGCTGGAAGGCGTCAGCCTGCCCAACCTGCTGCGCGTGATCAAGACCCCGCGCAATTTTGAGCTGCCGTCCGGCACGTTGGCGGCAGGCACGCGTTATCGCTTTGCATTGGTGAAAGATAAAAGCGGCCCGGACAAATCCGGCAAGCCCAGACCCGACCAGCCCTGGGTGCAGATCAACGGCGCGAATCTGATCATGCAGAATCTGGCGCTGGCGCCGCGCGGCGGCGGCGAGCGGGTGTTCGAACTCGCCGAAGCGAAAATCGAAAACGCCAACCTCGATCTATTCAAGCACAGCGTCAGCGTGGCGGCTGTCAATCTGTCGGGTGGCAAACTGGCGGCCACACGGGAAACAAACGGCAAGCTCGACTGGCAGACGCTGTTTGCGATTGCGGAAGACGCGCCGCCTCCACCAGCCAAAACAGAATCAAAACCTAAACCAGCCGCGACGGCCGTACAACCCTGGAAAATCGCGGTGGGGGCCATTCAAATGTCCGACTGGTCCGCGCGTTTTACCGACAAGGGCTTTGCAACACCTTTGCGCGTCGAGGTCTCCGGATTCGAGCTCAACGCAAAGCTCGACGGTGAGGTGGGCGAGAAACCGGTCATCGTCGTCGGCCCGGTCAATGCCGGCCTGGGACCAGTGAAGGTTTTTTCGGGGACGGAGAACGCCGCGCAACTCGATCAGGCGCGTTTGATCAACGCGAACTTTGCGTTGGCTGATAACAAGCTCGGTATCGAAGCGGTCGAATTGTCCGGTGCCAGAACCGCTGTCACGCTGGACAAGAACAAGCAGATCAACTGGAGCGCCATCCTGGCGAAACATTCCAATGCGCCTGCTGCGCAGCCGGCTCCCGCATCTGCCAGCACGACAGGCCCGGGATTTAATTTGAATCTTGGCAAGTTGAGCATAGATGGTATTGAAGTGGCGGTGACGGATGAATCGACACCCACGCCGGTCAAGCTCGACGTTGTCGGCGGGCGTGCGCAGGTACGCGATGTCAGCCTGGATCTGAACAAGCCGCTGCCGGTCGAGGCAGGGTTCTCCATCAAGCAGGGCGGTTCATACAAGGCCAGCGGCAATGTCATTCCCGGCAAGTCCAGCGGCAAGCTCAATCTCAAACTGACAGGCCTGTCGTTCAAGCCGTTTGCGCCGTACGTGAATCAGGTTGCGCGGCTGAAATTGCAATCAGGCGCCTTGTCCTCCAGCGGCAGACTGGATTTCGCCAAGGGCAGGGAGGCGATGAAGCTGAACTACGATGGCGGCTTTGCGGTGGACTCGCTCGCCATTACCGAGGAGGACACGGACGAGGCTTTTCTCGGCTGGGAGAAACTTTCTTCGGACAGCCTTGAATTCAATCTCGGGCCCAACAGCCTGCACATGAGCGAACTGGTGGCGGTCAAGCCTTTCGGCAAGGTCATCATTTTCGAGGACAAGAGCATCAACCTGAAACGCATCCTGCGTTCATCGGAGCCGCCCAAACCCGAGCAGGCTTCAAATGAGAACAAGGCAGCGGAAGAGCCGGAAGCTGTCGAAGCGCCTCCCGCGCCAGCACCAACGCCTTCCGCACCAACGGCAAGTGACAAGCCCTCATTTCCGCTGGCCATCGAGCGTCTGCGCATCGAGGAAGCCAATGCCGAATTCGCCGACCTTTCGCTGACGCCACAGTTCGGCACACGCATGCATTCACTTTCTGGCGTGGTGACAGGCTTGTCGACCGATCCCGAGACCACCGCGCAAGTGGAACTGGATGGCAAGGTGGACGAATTTGGCTCGGCAAGGGTGCGCGGTTCCGTCCAGCCTTTCAAGGCGACTGATTTCACCGATCTGAAACTCACCTTCCGTAATCTTGAAATGGCCAACCTCACGCCCTACTCGGGCAAGTTTGCCGGGCGGCGCATCGATTCCGGCCGGTTGTCGGTCGATCTCGAATACAAGATCAAGCAGCGTCAACTGGCTGGCGAGAACAAGTTCGTCATCAACAAGCTGAAACTGGGTGAACGGGTGGACAGCAAGGATGCGTTGAAGCTGCCGCTCGATTTGGCCATTGCTCTGCTTGAGGACAGCAACGGCGTCATCGATATCGATCTGCCGATTTCCGGCAGTCTCGACGATCCGAAATTCAGCTACGGCAAAATCATCTGGAAAGCCATCGTCAATGTGCTGACAAAACTGGTGACGGCGCCCTTCCGCGCTTTGGGCAAGCTGCTGGGCGTGAGTTCGGAGAAACTGGAAGCCGTGACTTTCGATGCCGGCAGCAGCAAGCTGCCGCCGCCGGAACAGGAAAAACTGAAAATGCTCGCCGAAGCCATGGCAAAACGTCCTTCGCTATCGCTCACGCTGGAACCGGGCTTCGATCCCGTGGTGGATCGCCGCGCCTTGCAGGAACAGGCCATGCGCCGCGAAGCGGCCGCCGTGGCCGGAATCAAGCCCGCGCCAAACGAAGCGCCGGGCCCGGTCGATGTCAACAACTACAAAATCCAGACCTGGCTGGAAGATCGCTACATCGCACTTTCCGGGAAGGAAGATTACAAAAAGCTGCGCACCAGCTTTCAGGACAAGAACGCCAGCGCCGCCGCGCGCGTGATGGAAAGCGAAACCGTCGAGCGCCTTGCCCGCCGTTTCAAGACGCGCGATCCCGGCCCGGCTTCCGCCTTCCATGCAGAACTGGTGGAACGGTTGACACAAAAGACCACCATCGACGACAGTGATCTGAGCAAACTGGCGCAGGCGCGTGGCCAGGCCATGCGCGAGGAACTCGTCAAGCGTGGTCTGGATGCCGGGCGGGTCAGCAGTGGCAGTCCGGTGAAGCAGGAGGCAAAGGACAAACAGGTTGGCAGCAAGATGAGTCTGGGGGTGGGCAAGAAACCCGCGGCAGAACCGCCGGGAACGGATTCACCGGCCGTGCCTGCTCCCGCGGTTCCCGTTTCCCCCTGACTGTTTTTTTCAATGCGTTCGCGATCTGCCAGGCTGATACAAGCCTGACAGCATCGTGCCGATAACTTCAAACCCTTCCTGTCTGGCGCACTCATGTCCTTCCGTCGAATCCGTATTCTTGTTTTGCTCGGCCTGCTTGCAATGGTGGCACTGGTTCATTTCGGCGAGCAGTTTCTGGTGCGCAGCTGGCGTGCGCCGCTGCAGGTGGCCATCGTGCCGATCAATGGCGATGGCAGCGAAGCCGTGGCTGAACATATCCGCCAGTTGAATGAAGAAAAGTTTGCCGAGATCAACACTTTTCTGGAGAAGCAGGCCGGCCGTTACGGATTGAAGCTGAGCAACCCTCTGGACATGAGGCTGGCGCCTGAAGCACACGAGCTTCCACCCGCGCCACCTTATGGGGGCAATGGCCTGCAGGTCGCCTGGTGGAGCCTCAAACTGAGAATCTGGGCCTGGCGCCAGGAAAAAAACGGCTTTCTGCCGCATCCGGCAAAAGTGAGAATTTTCCTGATCTATCACGAAGCCGATACGGATAAGGCGCTGGATCATTCCCTGGGCCTGCAGAAAGGGCTGGTGGGCGTGGTGCATGTTTTTGCCAGCGAAGCTCAGCGCCCGCAAAACAATGTAGTGATCGCGCATGAGTTGCTGCATACCCTGGGTGCGACGGACAAATACGATCCTGCGACCAATCTGCCCATTCATCCCGTGGGCTACGCAGAACCCGGCAAACAGCCCCTGCACCCGCAATATGAGGCGGAAATCATGGCCGGGCGGATTGCCAAAACGGCGGAGTATGCGGAGATGCCAAAAAACCTGGATAAATGCGTAATTGGTCCGGACACCGCGCACGAGATCAATTTCAGCGGCGCGTTTACCAGCCAGTTCCTGCACTGAGGCAGCCGAGGCTTACGCAGCTGCAAGGCCTGCGGGTTTACTGTCCGGCGCGCGGACGGATTGCCGACTTGGGGCGGAAAGCCTCCACCCTGCCTGGATGGGTTTCGATATACGGGCCACCGATCAGGTCGATGCAATAGGGCACGGCAGGGAACACGCCATCCAGAGTTTCGCCAATGGCCTTGGGCTGGCCGGGCAGGTTGAGGATCAGGCATTTTCCGCGCACTACACCCACTTGCCTGGAAAGAATCGCTGTCGGCACAAACTTGAGCGATACCGCGCGCATGGCTTCACCGAAACCAGGCATTTCCCGATTAGCGACAGCGAGTGTCGCCTCTGGCGTAACGTCGCGTAGGGCGGGGCCGGTGCCGCCCGTGGTCAGGATCAGCGAACAGTGTTCGGTATCGGACAGCGCTTTAAGCGTCGACTCGATCAGTGGCTGTTCGTCTGGAATCAGACGTTCGACTATCGTTGTTGGGTTGGCGATTACCCGGCCCAGCCACTCCTTCAGGGCGGGCAGGCCCTTGTCCTCGTATTCACCGCTGGAAGCCCGGTCGGAAATGGAGATCAGACCGATCGTTACCGTATCGTATTCACGCATGAAAAAAATCGCCTGGTGTTGTGCAGGCTGGAATGTATCAGATAAAGAATTTGTTAGGGTTGGCAGTAGCTTTACAACACCCTGTCAGATCCAGCCACGATTTCGCAATCGCTTATAAAGCCAAACAGCGCCCGCTGCCGTGCCGGCTACGACGACCGGATACGCCCAGGGCCAGTGCAGCTCGGGCATGAAATCGAAGTTCATGCCATAAAGTGAAAATATCACGGTGGGGATGGCCAGTATCGCGCCCCAGCCAGCCAGTTTCTGCACCGATTCGCTTTGCTGCAGCGTAAGCGATGCCAGGTGAAACTGCATGGCATCCGAGGCGGACATCCGCAGTACATCGATGGCCGAAGTCACGCGCGTGGCATGATCAAGCACATCCCGGTAGTAGGCTTTCAATTCCTTGGTGACAAACTGGGGGTGAAGGCGGATCAGGTCCTGCAAAATCGCCTGCATCGGTTCGGCTGCATCGCGCAACAGGCTGAGTTCGCGCTTGACCCGATAGAGTTTCTCCAGATCGGTGCGATCCAGCACATCGTTCAGCAGCACATTTTCCAGTGACCGGAAACGATCGTGCAGCGCATTGACGACGGACTGGTAATGATCGGTGATCTGGTCAAGAACGGCATACAGACCAAACGGCGCGCTGGCCGGAATGCCGTCAGGCTTGGTAAGCCGGTCCCGTACCTTGGCGAATGACAACCCGCTGCCATGGCGTATGGCGGCGACGAAATTGCCGCCTGCGAAAAAATGCGCCTCTCCCATCTGGATATGCCCATCCCACAGTTCGGCGGTTCTGGAACTGATGAAAAGATGGTCGCCGTATTCCTCCAGCTTGGGGCGCTGGTGCGTCGTGACGGCATCTTCCAGCGCCAGCTCATGCAGACTTAGCTCTTCGCCCAATTGTTCAAGCTGGCGGTAGTCCGGGTCGCGCAACTCTATCCAGATGAAAACCGAGGCATCGTGGATGAATTCGCTGACATCCTGAAAAGGGATTTCCCGTGGCGGCTGGCCGCGGCGATGAAGAATGCAGGTTGAGTTACTCATACGCGTGTTTATTTGAAATGCGGGTTAGCCAAAAACCAGGCATGAAGTCGATCAGGTTTTGGCCTGATTCAGGAAGGCGGGCACTTTCTGGGCATCGATGGGCTGACTGAAATGGAAGCCCTGTGCCAGATGACAGCGCATGGATTTCAGTTTCCCAAGAATCTCCGCACTCTCCACCCCTTCAGCCACCACCTGCAAACCCAGATTTTCGCCCAACTGAATCGTGGAGTGCACGATCGCGCCCAATCTGGGATCGCGGATCATTTGCTGTACAAAGCTTTTGTCGATTTTAAGCGTGTCGATCGGCATGCGGCTGAGGTGGGTAAGCGACGAGAACCCGACGCCGAAATCATCCAGCCCGAAGTTGATTCCGTGTCGTGCAAGTTCTTCCATGGTTGCCAGCGCACGTTCCGGATCGTGTATGAATGCCGTTTCCGTTACTTCAAGTTCGAGCCTGTCCGGGGGCATGCCGCAGGCGTCCAGTTGAGCGAGCAGCTCATCGGTCCAGCCCTGGCTCATCAGCAACTGCGGAGACAGGTTGATGGCGATATGCAGATCGTGCCCCGCGTTTTTCCATTCCTGCCATTGCGCGCAGACTATCCGGGCAATATGCAGGGTCAGCGGCCGGATCAGATCGGATAATTCCGCTAGCGGAATGAATTCCTCGGGATCGATGGGGCCGAACTCCGGATGATTCCAGCGCGCGAGCGCTTCCACGCCGGTCACGCGATTGTTGTCGATTTCCAGTTTGGGTTGATAGGCGACATTGATCTCGCCCTGTTCCACCGCGCGAACCAGATCGTGCATCAGTGTCAGCCGGCGTGGTGTGTGGCGATCCTTGGCGGGATCGTACAAACGGTAGTGGCTGTCCGATTTGGCATGATAGAGGGCCACGTCCGCTCGACGCATCAGACTGGAAACATCCGCGCCGTGCTCCGGAAACAGGCTGGCGCCAAGGCTGCCCTGCACCGCCAGCCGGACACCCCGGCAGACCACCGGGCGGGCCAGCGCCTGACGAAATGTCGAGGCATATCCGGCCAGTTGTTCGGCCGAGCCGGGGTTTTCTATCAGCAAGCCAAACTCGTCACCGCCCAGTCTGGCCAGCGCGCTGCCGATGGGCAGCAGCTCGGTCAAACGCTGGCCCAGCTCCACCAGCAACTGGTCGCCCAGCTCGTGCCCCAGAGTGTCGTTGATCTCCTTGAACTGATCGAGATCGGCAAGAATCAAGGCAAAGGGCTTGGGCGATTGCCGGATGCGTTCCTCGATGATGTTGCGGAACCAGAGCCGGTTGGGCAGGCCGGTCAACCGGTCGTGCATGGCCTGGTACTCGATATGCTTGAGCAGTTTTTCGCGCTCATGGCCTTCCAGAATCAACGTGACCACATCCGCCACGGAAGCGGCAAAGTGCTGCTCATCCAGCGTCCAGGTACGCGATGGCCCGACCTGCTCGTGGCAGACCACGCCGATGGTTTCGCCCTTGCGGCGGATGGAGGCTTCCAGCATGGACGAAATGCCCAGGAATTTCAGGTATTTTTCGTTGAGCTCCTGCGTGCGGTGATCGGTCGGCGCGTAGGAAACGGCGAGCGCGCGGCTTTTCGACAGCGCGTCAAAATATCTCGGGTACTCGTCCGCGCGCAGGACGATGCATTGCGCATGATCGTTCCGGCTTTTCAGGTAAAGATCTTGGCATTGCAAGGTGAGCTTGTCGTCACTGAAAAGCCAGATGCTGACGCGTTCCACATCCAGCGTCTGCGCGGCTTTCTCGGTAATGCGCTGAAAAGCATCATCCAGGGGCAGCGAGTCGATTCGATCTTCGGCAAGCAGATCAAACAGCGCGGATTGTTGCGAGCGCATGCGCCGCTCGGAAACCACCACCGGCGGCACTTCCTGTGCCATGCCGATGACGGCGACGGGATTGTTATCCGTGTCACGCTGCAATTCTCCCCGGATGGCGAACCAGCGCGTTTGCCCCGACGTGCCGTTTATGCGGACTTCCGTCTCGATCAGGGTTTGATCGGGTGGCGCTGATTTTATCGAGGCCAGAACCTGATCCCGGTCATGCGGATTCAGAATATCCAGCAGGCTGTCGATGCGTCCGTCAAACCGGCCGGGAGGAAAGCCAAGCAGCGCTTCCAGATTGGGCGAAAGCGTAATGGTCCGCGCCTGCACGCGCCACTCGAACACGCCGGCATGCGTGGCCGTGAGCGCGGCATGGAGAAAAGCATTGTCCTGGGAAATGGTTGGCATGGCGCCTAATTTAGCACTGAAGAAGAAATCATGTGTGACGGCCTGCCGGAATCAAATAAGCCGGTTTGCTGTTCAAGCAGTGCAAAGCCGGAAATCAAATCCGCGTATTCGAATTCAGGCGATATGGTAGTGCTTGCGTATCGGCTCGATGATGTGCCACATGCAGCGCAGATCCGATCCAAAAGTGACCAGGTCGCCCGCCTGGATTTCCACGGGTGGGCCGCCTTCCGGGGTTACCACCGCCTTGCCCTCAAGGATGTAGCTGATCTCTTCCTCGTAATAAACCCACGGAAACGTGGAAGTTTCCTTCTCCCAGACTGGCCAGCCAAAAACGCCCATCGCATCAAGTTTTTCCTTGGCGGGCTTGTGCTCGATCTGGATATCCATGGTTGTCTCCCCTGTTTGGTGGTGTTTTATGTTTTCCATCTTAGGACAGAAAAGGGGAGGATTCGAGGCAGTTCTCGACCGGCGGCGCCAGGCTATGAAAAAGCCGTGCCAGACCGGCCGTTTTTTACAATCAGAACGGCAGTGTCAACTCGCTTGCCTGTTCCTGAATCACCCGCCGGAAATCATTCTGGATGCGCTTTATGGCAGCTTCGTTGTCCGCCTCGAAGCGCAACACGATGACCGGCGTGGTGTTGGAAGGGCGGGCGAGACCGAAACCGTCGGCGTATTCGACGCGCAGGCCATCGAGGGTGATAACTTCCTTCGCACCGGGAAACTTCGCGGTTTTCTGCAGCTTTTCCATCAGCGCGTAATGCTCGCCCTCGGCCATCCTGATTTGCAGTTCGGGCGTGTTGACGGTGTCGGGCAAGCTTTTCAAGGTCGAATTCGGATCGGCCTGTTTGCTCAGGTATTCCAGCATGCGCGCACCGGCATACAGTCCGTCGTCAAAACCGTACCAGCGTTCCTTGAAAAAGATGTGGCCGGACATTTCGCCCGCCAGCAGCGCGCCGCTTTCCTTCATCTTGGCCTTGATGAAGCTGTGGCCGGTTTTCCACAGCGTGGGCCTGCCGCCGCGCTTGCTGATCCAGTCGAACAGGTTGCGGGTGGATTTAACGTCGAAAATGATTTCCGCGCCGGGGTTGCGCGACAGCACATCGTCGGCGAACAGCATCAACTGCCGGTCGGGGAAAATAATCGTGCCGTCCTTGGTAACCACGCCAAGCCGGTCGCCGTCGCCATCGAAAGCGAAACCCAGTTCGGCATCCGATGTTTTCAGGCGCGCGATGAGGTCTTCGAGGTTGTGCGGGACGGATGGATCGGGATGGTGGTTGGGGAAGGTGCCATCCACATCGCAATACATTTCCTCCACCGTGCAGCCAAGGCGGCGATACAGCTCGGGCGCGAATGCGCCGGGCACGCCGTTGCCGCAGTCGACGATGATCTTCATCGGCCGCGCGAGCTTGATGTCGCCGGCAATGCGGCTCAGATACGAGGGTGCGATATCGTGCGTTCTGTAGCTGCCGTTGCCTGTCGTCAGGTTGTTGGTCTCCAGGCGCGCGCGCAATTGCTGGATGGTGTCGCCGGAAAGCGTTTCCCCGCCCAGCACCATTTTCAGGCCGTTGTAATCCGGCGGGTTGTGCGAACCCGTAACCATGACGGCGGAATTGGTCTTCAGCTCATACGCAGCAAAGTAAGTCATGGGCGTGGCGACCATGCCGAGGTCAATCACATCGATGCCCGCTTTCTGGATGCCGCGTGCGAGTGCCTGCGAAAGCTCAGGGCCGGACAGACGGCCATCGCGGCCGATGCAGATGGCGGTCTGTTTGCGCGCAACGGCTTCCGAACCGATGGCCTGGCCGATGGCCTCGACAATTTCAGGCGTAAGGGTTTTGCCGACGATGCCGCGGATGTCGTAGGCCTTGAAGATTTCCTTGGGTAAATTCATTTTTACGGGCTCGATCAATCAAGTGATGGCTTGATTATATCGCCGATGGCGAAACTCTCTATTCGCCCCGATGCGCGTCGAAAAACTCCAGAGTGCGGGCGGGCAACCAGTCGATGTTGCCGGGGAACGGTCCGCCGGGAAACGCGACATGGCCGCCTTCTTCCGGTTGTTCCAGCGTGACGCTGGATGAAACATCGCCAGGCGCGGGCAGGACGGAGGCCGGCAGAAAGGGGTCGTTTTTCGCGTTGATGACCAATGTTGGAATGGCGATGTTTTTCAGGCCGGGTTTGCTTGATGTTCGCGTCCAGTAATCCTCGGCATCCTGGTAGCCATGCAGCTTTGCAGTCACCAGCGTGTCGTATTCCTGAAAAGTCGTGGCGGCTTCGATCGCCGCCGGGTCAAGCAGGCCGGGGAAGCGTTCGGCCTTTTCCAGCGCTTTTTTCTTCAGCGTATGGAGAAAGCGCGCTGTATAGCTTGCGCGGTTGAAGCCGCGATCCAGCGCATGACCGGCCGCGTTCATGTCCAGCGGCGCGGATACGCCCACGGCAGCCTTGATCAGGTCTCCGGCTTTGCCGCCAGCATCACCCAGCCACTTGAGCATGGCGTTTCCGCCCAGCGAAACGCCCACCGCATATGCCGGCGCATCCGGAAAAGCGGACTTGACCCGTCGCAGCATCGCCTCGATCTCGGCCGTGTCGCCAGCGAAGTAAGCACGCGGCAAACGGTTGGGCTCGCCCGAACAGCCGCGAAAATGCGGCACCACGCCGCGCCAGCCTTTGTCTTTTAGCGCACTCATCAGATCGCGCGCGTAAAAGCTTTGCGAGCTGCCTTCCAGGCCATGGAACAGCACGACGATGGGCGCATCGGGCTGTTCCGCATCGACCCAGTTGGCATCGACAAAATCGCCGTCCGGCCATTCCCAGCGCTCGCGCCGGTATTCGATGTCAGGCCCGCGCAGGAAAGCGGCCGTATACAGGGTTTGCAGATTGCCGCCCGGCAACCATGCAGGCGCGACATAGGCTTCGGCCGAAAGCGTATTCATGGGCCACAGCATGGCAGTCAAGAGAGCCGCAAGGCAAGTTTTTGCAAAACCCGAAGCATGTACCGGTGGTATTGGCATTCTTCTGATATTTGGTTGAAAGGTTGTTCCATTACATTAACAAAGATAGGCCAGTTCCACTGGACAAGGTCTACCGGATTGAATAGGATGAAACGATCCAGTTTACATTGAGCCAGCCATGCATCCCGACCACGCCCTGCTCGTCAAATACAGCAAACCGGGGCCGCGTTATACCTCTTATCCGCCCGCGCCGCATTTCGCCGAGGATTTCGGCATTGGCCAGTGGCGGCAGGAAATCATTGAAAGCCAGGATGCCAGCCGGCCGATTTCGCTTTACGTGCACATCCCGTTTTGCGACACGCTGTGTTTCTACTGCGGCTGCAACATGGTCGCCACGCAGAAATACGAGAAGGCGCAGGAATACCTTAAATACCTCAAGCGCGAAATCGACGAAGTCGCGGCACTGACGAGTTCCTCGCGCCGCGTGGTGCAACTGCACTGGGGCGGCGGCACGCCAACCTTTCTCAAGGCCGGGGAAATCCGTGATCTGGCCGCGCACATCCGCTCGCGATTCAATTTCGATCCGCAGGCCGAAGTCTCGGTCGAAGTCGATCCGCGTGGCCTGTTGCGCGAACAGGTCGATGCGCTGCGCGAATCCGGCTTCAACCGCGCCAGCATCGGCGTGCAGGATCTGAATGAAGAGGTGCAGAAAGCCGTCAACCGGGTTCAACCCCTGTCGCTCATTCAGGAAGTGTACGGCTGGTTCCGTGAGGCCAATTTCCAGAGCATCAACATGGACCTGATGGTCGGCCTGCCGCACCAGACGCTGGAAACCTACAAGGAAACGCTCAGGGAAATTACCGCCATGGCGCCCGACCGGCTGGCCGTGTTTGGCTACGCCCATGTGCCGTGGATGAAAAAACACCAGAAACTCATCGTGCAGTCCGACCTGCCCAATTTCGAAACCCGCATGGCCCTGCAGGAACAGATTCTTGAGACGCTGGAAGGCAAGGGCTACGTGCATGTCGGCATGGATCACTTCGCCAAGCCGGATGACGAAATCGTCAAGGCGCAGCGCAGCAAAACCCTGTGGCGGAATTTTCAGGGCTACACCACCCACCGCAATGCCGACATCTATGCCTTTGGCGCCTCGTCCATCAGCCAGACCAACGATGTCTACGCGCAGAACGAAAAGCGCCCCACCGGCTACCAGCAGATGATCGGCGAACATGGCCTGGCCACGGTCAAGGGCTACCGCATGACCACCGATGACAAACTGCGGCGCGATGTCATCATCGAATTGATGTGCGACCTGGTGGTCAACAAGCAGGGCATCGGCGCGCGCTGGAACATCGATTTCAACGACTACTTCGCCAAAAGCCTGGAATTGCTGAATCCGCTGGTGGCCGACGGCCTGGTCGAAACCGATGCAAACGAAATCCGCGTGACGACACTGGGCCGCCTGTTCCTGCGCAACATCGCCATGTGCTTCGACGCCTACCTCAATGCCGAAAAACCCAAAGCGCCCGGACAGGAAACGCCGCGGTATTCGATGACGGCTTGAGGGATGTTGTGGAGAGCATGTACAGAAAAAAGCCGCGCACTGCGCGGCTTTTTGTTTGAGCTAATGTTAGTCAGTCTGCTTTAAACTTATGTCGGGCACTCGGAATGGCAGCATCATGTGGCTGGATGTCGGCCAATGCTGCCGGTGGCACTGGCTGGGTTGAATGGTCGGTGTCGAACTGGTTGCTGACATAGACGGTAGCCTTGCTTAACATCACAATTTTGATCAACCCCTTTTGAATGAAAATGAGAGACCTTGGCCAGATGGGGGAGAGCACGTTCAGCCTGTGGTGTGGACAGGAGGGACTCACTGCCAACGGATCACGTTTGGATAGAACTGGTTGGGACTTCATAGTTGAGTTCCCATTTGCAGGAAGCACAGACCCTACTCAACTTCACGCCCCTGCTATCGAATGCAAGATCCAAGTCAAAGCAACGGATAAAACAGACAGAAAATTACCAATCAAACTGTCGAACTTGCGCCGTCTTATCACTGCGCCAATGCCTGCATTTTTTGTTTTCATCGAATTTGATGGGAGGGACGTAGCCCAACGGGCATTTTTGGTTCACGTTGATGAGAGCCTTATTTATAAGACATTGAAGCGGATTCACGAGTTAGAGAACGTTTCCGAACTCTTCGATCACCACAAGCGCACATTGACGGTCAACTATGGCCTAGAGCATGAAATTCCCTCTCTCACAGGCGATTCTTTAAAAAAGAAGATAGAGGAGTATGTGTCAATTGGAATGAGCGCATACATAGCTAATAAAACTCGGCATCTTGAATCTACGGGCTTCGAGGACGGATTTGCACAGATCATGATCAGCACAGAGGGAAAGGAAAACCTAATCGATTTTATCGATGTCTCAATCGGCTTGAAGCAATCGGTTCAGATATCAAAATTCACAGGCTTTCACACTCGCTTTGGTATCAAGAGCAAATCTCCAATGATCGACAGTGTCGAAGGCAAGCTCGAAATGCCTGACCTCAAGCCAACGGCTACGGGAACCATTCGCTTTAGAGAAGATAGACTGTCCCCCGGGCTAATCTTTCCTTGCAGATTTTATTCCTCACCGCTGAATGCCATAGTTCCAAAAGAATTGGTGAAATTCCGGATCGAGGCTGACTGCTTCGACATAAGCATGAACCCATTCTCCGGGGCTGCCGAATACAGAATCAATGCAGGTGCTGGGGTGAGACTTCCAATTAAACAGCTCCGAGATGTCATTCGCTCGATGTACATCATCACTTCATCCGCGAAGAAGATCCTCGTTGATCTGTCCCTTGGCGGAATGAACACGATGGAGTTGACACTCAACGCACAAGACCAGCCGTTCGAGTACAACAAGGTGCTTGAAGCCCTCAATGCTGCCCAAAAAATCTGCGACTTCTTCGAAGTCAATGAGCCCATCCATGTATCGCTTGAAGAAATAGCAAACTATGCTGACTCGATCATCCAATTCTACTCAGTGATCGATGCTGAACACGCCCGATTCAAGTGCGACTTTTCGGTACAAGGGGAAGGCTATGACAAAACCAAACCTACTGCCTGCGTTTTTATGCCTACAATCAAGATCGGGCGACGCGTTTTCGGCTTGATCATTGTTATATCTGGGATAGTACATACGCTCGACGGCAATCGATATTCATTGCTTGCGAGCAATGCAAAGATAGAGCAGAAAATCATCTCCGACTACGTGGGGGTTATTCAGAAAGAAGACTTGATCCAAGCTTTCGAAGCTGTCGAGAAGATTTATGCCGACGATTTTGAAGTGATCACCATGTTTGACAAATTCAGCGGTGAATCAAAAAAAATTGAATAGCATTAGGCCGATCAAAAGACGGTCAGGCTCATCAACCTGAACTTCCGTTCCTGGCCGTTTGCGGTCATGTCTTGTTTGGCTTAGCGATGGCCTATTCGGCCGAGATGCAGGCGTTGGCCATTCGGTAGGTTTCAGAGTTGAGCAGTGTCTCGAAAGGCAGCTATATAGCGTCGGCGTTGGGCTATTCCTGATCCTGCCTCCTGGCCAGGAACTTCTGGACAATCTGTAACACTAAGTGTTACATTTAACAAATGAAAAGGGTCTTCAAAACTCGCCACTTCAGCCGATGGATGCGCAAGACCGAGCTATCTGATCAGGTGTTGTGCCAGGCAGTTGAAGAAATGGCTTGTGGCCTGATTGACGCCGACTTGGGCGGCGGCATCGTCAAAAAGCGGGTTGGGCTCGCTGGTCGAGGAAAGCGTGGTGGAGCAAGAACGCTCGTTGCGACCAACAAGGGCAGCCGATGGTTCTTCGTATTCGGGTTTGAGAAGAATGAGCGCGCGAACATCAGCGACGAGGAATTGGAAGGTTTGCAGAGCATCGCCGCTGATTTGCTTGCCAGAACCGCTCGACAGTTGGATGAGGCAATCGAAGACCTTTCGTTACAGGAGATTTGCTATGACGACCAAACCTAAAGCCAAAAGCCGGATTCTCGAAGCCGTTCACGAAACGGCGGGCGACCTGCATCGTCTCGGGTTCATCGACAAGCGCAAGATGCAGAAATACGAAGCGCTGTGCGTAGAGCCTGTTCCTGAGTATGACGCCGAGAAGATTCGAGTGCTGCGGAAGAATCTGCATCTAAGTCAGGCTGTGCTGGCTGCCGTGCTCAACACCAGCCTGTCTACCGTGCGCAAGTGGGAGATTGGCGACAAGAAGCCGAGTGGCCCGTCCTTGAAGCTGCTCAACCTGATCGAACGCAAGGGGCTTGATGCCGTGTTGTGAGGCGAAGTTATCCATGTTCGCCCTCATCGACGGCAACAAATTCCATGTCGGATGCGAGCGAGTCTTCCCCCCTGGAAGGGCGGCCGTGGTGGTGCTGCGGCCATTCAACTCAGCCAACGCTACCGGCAGCAAAGGTCGATATGAAGCCTCTCGCGGCGTGTGCCCAGAAAGGCCGCTTTTGGACAGTAGGCTGACCTCCTGCACTTTATTTATTCAAAACTAAATTTCCTGATACCCAACAAAAAAGCCGCGCACTGCGCGGCTTTTCTACAAGCAGGGGAACCCGCTTATTTCAGCACGACACTCATCAGGGCGTCTTCCTCTTTTGCCAGATTGGTCAGCGCGGTGGCAACTTCGCCTTGCGCCATGCCGGCCATCATGCTGGTGTTGAAGCGCATGACGTAGACCTTGCCGTCCAGGGCTTCGTACACGCTGTAGCGGCAGGTTAATGCCGGGGGCATTTTGGCTTTTTGCTGGGCCTTGAGCACGGCTTCGGCCAGTCCGGGGTGGCACATGCCCATGACTTTCATGGGTTTGGCGTCTTTATGGCCGCCTTTTTTCATGGCTTCCTGGGCGTCGAGCACGCCGGTCACTTTCCAGCCGCGGGCTTCGGCCGTTTTCTTGAGGGCGTCGACGGTTTCGTTGAAGCCGAGCTTGCTTTGTTTTTCCAGCATCATGGCTTCCATGATTTTGGCCTGGGCCTGCTGCATTTGCTGCATGGAGGCTTCGATTTCCTTTTGCGAGGCGGCCTGGGCCGGAAGCGTGGTGGCAAACAGGGCAAGCGTGGCGAGAAGAAGGGTTTTCATGTTGACCTCTGGGTAAGTAAGTTAATGTGAGCCGGAGCAGGGGCCGCCTTGCAAACGATACTGCGTTCCGCAGTAGGGACACAAGGCCTCGCCGGTTTTTTCGATGGGCAGGAACACGCGGGGGTGCGAATTCCAGGACACATGCTCGGGCAGCGGGCAATGCAGCGGCAGCTGGCTGGGCGTGACCTCGATGATGCGTTGCGTGTTGTCGGATTTTTCGGCCATGGCAAAGTTCCCGGGGTGATGCGGATTAAACGTAAGTCAGCCAGCCTTCGTGTCTGGCCGAACGTCCCTGCACGCAGTCGAAGTAGAGCGCTTGCAGTTTCTGCGTGACGGGGCCGCGCGTGCCGTTGCCGATGGCGCGGTTGTCCAGTTCGCGGATGGGCGTGACTTCGGCAGCGGTGCCGGTGAAGAAGGCTTCGTCGGCGGAATACACTTCATCGCGGGTGATGCGCTTTTCGATGACCTGGTAGCCGAGTTCGTTAGCCAGCTGCACGATGGTGTCGCGGGTGATGCCTTCCAGCGCGCTGGTGAGGTCGGGCGTGTAGATCTTGCCCTTGCGGATAATGAAGATGTTTTCGCCCGAGCCTTCGGACACGAAGCCATCCACATCCAGAAGCAGTGCTTCGTCGTAGCCGTCCTGCTCGGCTTCGCGGTGGGCCAGGATGGAGTTCATGTAATTGCCGTTGGCCTTGGCCTTGCACATGGTGATGTTGACGTGATGCCGCGAGAAGGAAGACGTCTTGACGCGGATGCCGTTGTCCAGCGCTTCCTGGCCCAGATACGCGCCCCATTTCCACGCGGCGACGATGATGTGCGTGGACAGCGTCTTGGCGGAAATGCCCATGGCTTCGGCGCCGTAGAACGCCATCGGCCGGATGTAGGCGGATTCCAGCTTGTTTTCGCGCACGGCGGCGCGCTGGGCTTCGTTGATTTCATCCTTGGAGTAGGGCATGTTCATGCCCAGGATGTGCGCCGAGCGGAACAGCCGGTCGGTATGATCCTGCAAACGGAAAATGGCCGTGCCCTTGGGCGTATGGTAGGCGCGCACGCCTTCGAACACGCCCATGCCGTAGTGCAGGGTGTGGGTGAGGACGTGGGTGGTGGCATCGCGCCAGTTGACCAGCTTGCCGTCGTACCAGATAAAGCCATCGCGGTCGGACATCGACATCGTTAAACTCCAGGACTTCTTGTTGATTGGGAAAGAAATGAAATTGTATCAAAGGCTTGCGCTTGGCGGCCTGTCTTTATTCGTGGCGCTGACAATGATTTCGGGCTGCGAGGCCCGCCAGCAGGCGCCGCAAAAGGCGGATTTCGACTACTACGTGCTGGCCTTGTCGCTTGCGCCTGCGTTTTGCGAGGATTCCATCGGCAACCGCCGCGTGCCGCATCAGTGCAGGGATTTTGACCTGGCGGATTTCCGGCGCCAGCCGCTGACGCTGCATGGTCTGTGGCCCAACCGCCGCTCGGGCCGGCACCCGTTTTATTGCAACGGCGAACGCGATCGCGGCGGCATGTGCGACCAGACCCGCGTTCAGCTGCCTCAATCGCTTGCCGGAAGACTCTCGGCCGTCATGCCCGGAACAGCGGATTGTCTGGATCGCCACGAATGGGCCAAGCACGGTTCCTGTTCCGGACTGACCATGCCGCAATACTTTGACGAAACGGTCAGGCTGGCGGAACGCGCCAACAGGGCTTTGGGCACGGCGCTGGGCAGTCATGCGGGCCGGGAAGCCGGGCTCGACACGCTGCGCGCGGCAATCAAAAAGAACGACCCGGCGCTGCTGGAAAGCGTGGTGTTTGACTGCCGCACGCCGCGCAGCGATTCGCCCGCGCGCCGCAAGCCCATGTTGCGCGAAGTGAGAGTCTATTTTCAGGCGCTGCCGGATGGCGGCGTGGGCGGGCCGATGAATTTCCGCGATGCGGGTGTCAGGCATTTCAACTCGGGTTGCCCGGCGGGGCGGGCGTATGTCGACGCGCCTTGAATCCCCCGGCTCGCAGGGCTCGCCACCCTGAATCCCCCGGCCCTTCGGGCCACCCCCTTTATCAAGGGGGTTGAATCGAACCCCCCTATCAAGGGGGTTGAATTGAGCCCCCCTTGATAAAAGGGGGGGGGTGGGGGGATTTAAAACACGAAAACCCGGGCGTTACCCCGGCAGATTCTGCTTCACGAATTCCGGAAAATAATCCGCCCGCACGATGTAGGTGCCATCGCAGTTGAAGGAAGCGCGCACGATGCCTTCCGACAATGAAATGGCGGCATTGCGCAGGTAATAACCATCGATGGCGCGCAACTGGTGGAAGCCTTCGATGATGTCGTGGATCAGTTCCTTTTTCATTGGCTGCCAGTTGGCGCGCTGCTCGTCCATCAGTAGCTGCCAATGCTCAGGCAGGTAGTTTCGCAGCGGGCCGGTCTGGACCATGGTGCGCACCCACGCGATGGTGTTCATTTTTTCCTCGAAAGGCGCCTGCACGAAATGACGGCTGATATAGTCATCGATCAACAGCGCATCCACGTCGTGTATTTCGTAGGTGAAGGGATTGAATATCGACTCGGTGCGCACCTCGGAGCTGTTGAAGCCGATGTAGATCGAGTAGCAGCCGGTTTCGCCGAGCAGCCATTCCACGCGCTCCAGCGCGGCGCCGACCTCTTTGTCGATCCGGGAGGCAAATTTGTGCCGGATCGGCGCGGTTTCGCGCAATGAAGGATCGCCCTTGATGCCGACGAAAGGCTTGTCGGCCGGCAGGCCAAAGGCGCTGACGATGGCTTCTTTCAGGACCGTGCGATCGTTTTCGGCGGGCACAAGAATGACGGGTTCTGTTTTCATGTGTGACAGGGTAAGGTTTTTTCGAATTGTGAGAAATAGAGATGAATCTGCGATGAAAAGGTTTCTGACTTCTGGAATTATTTTTCTGGCCTGCGCGGCGCATGCGGATCAGGCCTGCGATGATGCGCTGGCTCGATTCGATTATTCCACCGCATCGAATATTGCCAATGAGCTGCTGAAAAAAACAGCGAACGATCCCGCGGCCTGGATTTGTCTTGCGCGCGCCCGCTACGAGCGCGGCGATTTCCGGACCGCGCTGGAGGCCTTGAACGAAGCGGCGAAGCAGCCGGTTGGCGGACCGCTGGCGGTGAAACTGGGCAACTGGTTTGGCGTCACGCTGCGCCGCCTCGGACGTAACGACGAGGCCTGGCGTTACCAGCAGGCGGCGTTGTCGCTGGCAAAACAGATCAACGATCAGGGCGGGCTGGCGACCGCGCTGCACAATACTGCCGGGATGCTTTACGAAAGAGGCGACGTGCATGGCGCGCTGCGAGATTACCAGGCCAGCATTCCCATTAACCCCGATTTGTCGGAACGCTCGGCGTCTTACAACAACGTTGGATTGATTTATCAATGGCGCGGCGACATGGTTCAGGCGCGACAGGCGCTGGAAGCCGCGATTGCACTGAACCGCGCAGGCAATCACTTCCACCATCTTGGCAAACACCTGATGAATCTGGGCAATCTGGAAAGACAGCTGGGCCGCTACGATGAAGCACGCCGTTTGCTGGATGAAGGAAAGGTGTGGGTGGAAAAGGCGGGAGATGTCTTCTGGCTGGGCATTGCCGCGCACTACCAGGCCTGGCTGGCCAGGGATATGCGCCAGCATGAAGTGGCGCGCAGGTATTTTGAAGAAGCGAAGCGCCATTACGAACAGGCCGGCGCGGCGGATGATTTGAAAAGGCTGGAACGGGAAATGCCGCGCTTCAAGTGAAGCAGGTGTCCCGCAATCGGGTAACAGCGGAACGCTCGATTTCCAGTTTTGCGGGATTGATCCGTGCGTGCTCCGCGCCTGAAAGTTTGATCAGGTGTTGCTGGCGCCGGAGTTCGCGGTAGGCATTGGCGGCATTTTCAGCGATGTCTTCCGGCAGCAGTCCTGATTTGCCGCAACGTCTGAGCAGTGCGATGTTGCCAGCGTTGTCGAGTAACTCTGGATGGTCTTTCGCGTGCAGCAGGATCAGGTATTGCACGGCGAATTCGACGTCGACGATGCCGCCGTTGTCGTGCTTGATGTCAAATAAATCAGTGTCGTTCGGATGGCCGTCGCGCATTTTCTGGCGCATGGTCAGCACGTCTTCTTTCAGTTTTACCGCATCACGTGAAAGCGTAAGAATGCCTCGCCGGATGGCTTCGAATTTTTCGCCGATGGCGGCATCGCCGCAGACATGGCGGGCGCGGGTCAGCGCCTGGTGTTCCCAGGTCCAGGCCTTGTTGCGCTGGTAATCCTCGAAGGCTTCGACACTGCTGACCAGCAGGCCGGAGGCGCCGTCGGGGCGCAGGCGCAGGTCGGTGTCGTAGAGCACGCCGGCGGAGGTGGCGGTGGAAAACCAGGTGCTGAGTTTTTGCACCAGCCGCGCGTAGATCGCGCCGGCGTCGGGCGTGTCGTCGTCGTACAGGAACACGATATCCAGATCGGAGGCATAGCCCAGTTCCTTGCCGCCCAGTTTGCCGTAGCCGATGATGGCGAAGTGCGGCTGGTCGAGATGCCGGTTGGGCATGGTCAGCCAGGCGCGGTGCAGGGTTTCGGCGAGCAGCAGGTCGGCCAGCGCGGCCAGATGATCGGACAGGGTCTCGAGCTTGAGCGCGTCCGCCACGTCCTGCGCCAGCAGATGCAGGGTTTGCGCCTGCTTGAAGCGCCTGAGGCGATCCATTTGCGCTTCCATGTCGCCGGCTTCCGCATCCAGGGCTTCGTGCAGCCTTGCCGCGAGCGCGGGCCAGTCGGGGATTTCGAACAGCTGTCTGGGGTCGATCAGTTCGTCGAGCAGTTGGGGTTGCCGCGTGACCAGTTGCGCGGCCCACGGGCTGGCGGAAAACAGCCGGGCGAGTTGTTTCAGCGCCGCCGGATATTCGGCCAGCAGGGCCAGATAGGTCTGGCGGCGGGCAATGGTTTCGATGAAGCCGGTGAAGCGGGTCAGCGTGTCGTCCGGATGGGCTTGCTGCGCCGACAGTTCGATGATCGGCGGCATCAGGCTGTCGACCCGGATTCTGGAGGACTCGGGAAATCTGGTGACGGCAATTTCCCGCAACTGCCCAAGCCGCGTAGCCATGTCCGCGGCATTTTCGAAGCCGAGCGTTTCCAGTTGCGTGATGTGCGCCTCGGGTTGTTGCCACACCGGCAATAGTGGGTGCGAGGACTGATCGGCCTGCGGTGCGGCGAAAATCTGCTCGAAGTGCTGCTCGGTGATTTTGCGATGCTGGTTCAGGCTGGCCAGCAGCGCTTCCCAGTTGTCGAAATTCATGGCCTCGGCGATCAGGCGCCGGCTTTCCTCGTCACCCGGCAGGGTCTGGGTCTGGGCGTCGTCCAGATACTGCAGGCGGTGTTCGAGCGCGCGCAGGAAACGGTAAGCTTCGATCAGATGGGCGGCCGTGGCCTGGGGAATGAACTGATGCCCCGCCAGCACCTTGAGCACCTGTTGCGTCGGCTTGATGCGCAAGGCGGGTTCATGGCCGCCGCGTATCAGCTGAAATACCTGGGCGGCGAATTCGATTTCGCGAATGCCGCCCGGTCCCAGCTTGATGTTGTTCTGGCGATCCTTGCGCACGACCTCGGCGCGGATTTGCGCATGCAATTCCCTGAGCGACTGGTAGGCATTGAAATCGAGATACTTGCGGAACACGAACGGGCGGACCACGTCATCCAGTTCCCTGTGCCTTCCGCCTGTCAGCAGGCGGCCCTTGATCCAGGCATAACGTTCCCACGGCCGCCCGTGCAGGGTCAGATAGTCTTCCAGCATGGCGTAGCTCATGGCCAGCGGGCCGGAGTCACCCCACGGCCGCAAGCGCAAATCGACGCGAAACACATAGCCATCGGCGGTCGTGTCGGAAATGGTGTTGCTGATTTTCTTGCTGAGCCGCTGGAAAAACTCATGGTGCGAAAGCGGCACGATACTACCCCTCTCCTGCGGGAGAGGGGCAGGGGTGAGGGGCTGGGTCTCGCCTTCGTCCGGATAAAGATAAATCAGGTCGATGTCGGAAGAGACATTCAGCTCGCCGCCGCCCAGCTTGCCCATGCCCACGACAACCAGTTCCATGGGACTGCCATCGGCATTCTCAGGATGGCCATGGCGTTCCGCAAGCAGCCGGGCATGAAAATCCAGCGCGGACTGAATGCACATTTCGGCCAGGTCGGAAAACGCGCCGGTCACTTCCTCCAAAGAGGCCAGGCCGGCCAGGTCGCGCGCGGCGGTGACGACCCAGACCCGGTTTTTCAACTGGCGCAGGCGGGTTTTCAGGGCCTCTTCGTCCGCGACAGGCTCGGCCAGCCAGGCGGCCATTTCCTCGCGGGTGAAGGGCTGGTCCATGCGGCTGGACAGTTCTTTCAATTCCGGCCGGGCATCGAGCAGGCGGGCGGCATGGCGGGAAAGGCGGGCCAGACGGTCGAGCGGGGGTTCCTTGATATCCATAGGCAAATTAGAATCCTTGTCTTTAGGAACTATAACGCCAACCTGTCCAGGAGACCCACATGGCCGACATTACCTCAGTCTTGCATGAAACGCGCGTGTTCCCGCCGTCAGCGGAATTTGCGGCGAAAGCCAATGTGTCCGGGATGGCTGCGTATGAAGCCCTGATGAATGAAGCCAGGTCGGACTATGCGGGTTTCTGGGGCAGAATGGCCAGGGAAAACATCACCTGGCACAAGCTCTTCAGCCGGGTGCTGGATGAGTCTGAAGCCCCGTTCTACAAATGGTTCGACGATGGTGAGCTCAACGTCTCCTTCAACTGCCTGGACAAGAACATTCATGCTGGCAAGGGCGACAAGATCGCGCTGATTTTCGAGGGCGACGACGGCACCGTGACAACGTCCACCTACAACGATCTGCTCAAGCGCGTCAGTAAATTTGCCAATGCCTTGAAATTGCTGGGCGTCGGCAAGGGTGACCGCGTGATCATCTACATGCCGATGAGCATCGAGGCCGTGGTGTCCATGCAGGCCTGCGCGCGCATCGGCGCGATTCATTCCGTGGTGTTCGGCGGATTTTCCGCCAAGTCTTTGCAGGAACGTATTGTCGATGCCGGCGCAAAAGTGGTGGTAACGGCCGATGAATCCATGCGTGGCGGCAAGGCTGTGCCGCTGAAGGCGGCCGTGGACGAGGCCATCGGCATGGGAGGCTGCAACAGTCTGGAAAAGGTGGTCGTGTACAAGCGCTCTGGCGGGGCAGTGAACATGGCGGCGGGCCGCGATGTCTGGTGGCACGAGGCGACCGCCTCGCAGCCGGACGAGTGCGAACCGGTGTGGGTCAATGCCGAGCATCCGCTGTTCATCCTGTATACCTCCGGCTCTACCGGCAAGCCAAAAGGCGTGCAGCATTCGACCGGCGGCTACCTGCTGGGCGCGGTGCTGTCGATGAAATGGGTGTTCGATGCCAGGCCGGAAACCGATGTGTACTGGTGCACGGCCGATGTGGGCTGGATTACCGGCCACACTTATGTTGCCTACGGTCCGCTGGCGATGGGCATGACCGAGGTGATTTTCGAAGGCATCCCCACCTATCCACATGCCGGACGATTCTGGGAAATGATCCAGAAGCACAAGGTCACGACCTTCTATACCGCGCCTACTGCTATCAGATCCCTGATCAAGCTGGGATCCGATCTTCCGGCGAAGTTTGATCTCTCTTCGTTACGTTTGCTGGGGACCGTGGGCGAGCCCATCAACCCGGAAGCCTGGATGTGGTACCACGAACACATTGGTCAGGGCCGTTGTCCCATTGTCGATACCTGGTGGCAGACCGAAACCGGCTCCAACATGATTTCGCCCCTGCCCGGCGCGGTGCCGACCAAGCCGGGTTCCTGCACCCTGCCGCTGCCCGGCATCATGGTCGGCGTGGTGGATGAAGCGGGCCACGATGTGGAAAAAGGCCATGGCGGTTTTCTCGTCATCAAGCGTCCGTTTCCGTCGCAGCTTCGCACCCTGTGGGGCGATCCGGAACGATTCAGGAAGACATATTTTCCCGAAGAACTGGGCGGCAAGATGTATCTGGCGGGCGATTCCACGCATCAGGACGCGGATGGCTACTACTGGATCATGGGCCGCATCGACGATGTGCTGAACGTGTCCGGGCATCGCCTTGGCACCATGGAAATCGAATCCGCGCTGGTGTCCAACCCGCGCGTGGCCGAGGCGGCCGTGGTCGGCAAGCCGCACGACATCAAGGGCGAGGCCGTGGTGGCCTTCGTCGTCTGCAAGGGCGCGCGGCCCGATGGCGACGAAGCGAAAAAACTGGTGGCGGAGTTGCGCGAGTGGGTCGGCAAGGAAATCGGCCCGATCGCCAAGCCCGATGACATTAGATTTGGCGACAATCTGCCCAAGACCCGCTCCGGCAAGATCATGCGCCGTCTGCTGCGGGCCATCGCCAAGGGCGAGGAAATCACCCAGGATGTGTCGACGCTGGAGAACCCGGCGATTCTGGAGCAGTTGAAACAGGCGGTAGGCTGAGCCGGGTTCAATTCATCTGGCTGTTTTACTTGCAAATGATTTCGGAATTCCGGGAATCAGGTTTGATGAAGGAGAATTGATTTTTTACAAATGGCTGTATGAGTTTTGCGGATAATTCCCAAAGCCAAGAAAAATAACCAACAATTAGAGTCGCGGAGAAACCAACCATGCCAGAGAGATTGCTCAGGCGCCTTCCCTTGCTTGGGCTGCTGGTCGCAGCCTTGTTCTGGGTGCTGGACGCCTTTGTCGATGTTTCCTTTTTCGGTGTCCACGATACATTTACCGAAGCATTGTTGAAGCCAACGCCCGTTGAGTTCTGGATGCGCGGCATTGTGATCATCCTGATGCTTTTATTTGCCTGGTATGCCCGAAGGCTGGGCATTCAGTTGGCGGATTCCATGAATCAGCTCAAGGTGAGAGAGCAGGAACTGGATAATCACCGGGACATGCAGCATGTGCTGAGGCGCCAGGCCGATGAACTCAACCGGCAGGTGATGAGGCAGGCAAACGAACAGGAAGAGCTGCGCAAGCTGGCCTACATTGATCCGCTGACAGGCTTGTATAACCGCCGCCGCATCGAGGAGATTCTCGACGCCTCCAGGCTGACGGAGCAATTGAGCGGGACCGGGCTTGGCGTGCTGCTCTGCGATATCGATCATTTCAAGTCAGTGAACGATGAGTTTGGTCATTTCGCGGGCGACCGTATCCTGGTGAGAATCGGACAATTGCTCAAGGACCATTTCCGCCGTGGCGATGCAATTGGCCGTTGGGGCGGGGAAGAATTTCTGGTGGTGCTGCCGAACTTGACGCAAGCCGAGGCCGAGGTGATCTCCGAGAATTTCCGCGCGCGGATCGAGCGGGAAACCCATCCGCCGAAAGGCAAGCTCACGGTCAGCCTGGGTCTGGCCATGATCAGGCCGGATGAAACCGCCGAAAGCCTGCTTAAGCGGGCTGACCGCGCCTTGATGCTGTCCAAGCAAACCGGCCGCAACCGTTTATATATTTGCCAGTGCGAAGCCGGGTCGGAAGGATTGTCGCCGCCTGACGGATGCAGGCCTTTCAGCTTCGCAATGAGCTGACCGGATCAGTTTTCCTGGTAGGCCTCGGCCTGGATGCGCAGCCTGACTTCGTCGCCGACAAAGGGCAAACCATTCCTTAACCCAAACTGCGACCGTCTGAGCATGCCCGTCGCGTCGGCGCCGCAGCCGCGTTTGCGGGCCGCAAGATTCAAGCCGCATTTCACCCGCGTGATCTCCAGCCGTAGCGGCTGCGTCACGCCCAGCAGGGTCAGTTCGCCTTCAATGGCCACTGGCCGGTCGCCTTCAAATACAAACTGATTCCCGCGATAAGTCATGGTGGGGAACTGGCTTACGTTGAACCAGCCCGGTCCCTTGAGAATTGCGTCACGCTCTTCGTGGCCGGAATCCAGCGATGCCGTGTCAATAACGATTTCAATCGAGCCGGTGCGCTGAAGCGGATCATACTCAAGCGTGCCGCGCGCCGAATCGAACTGGCCGCGCTGGATGGAAAATCCCAGATGATCGATTTCAAACAGCGGGTAGGTATGGCTGGGGTCGAAGGTATACGTCGCGGAATAAGCTGTAGAACTCAGCGCCACGGCAAAAATGAATGTGATGAGCTTCATGTCTATTTCTTTGCCGGATTTGGGATAAGCAGGAGAGAAAACGCCACCCGCACTTCATTGGCCAACGCGCTCGTGTCGGCCCACATGCCCTCGCCGATTTTGTAGTCAAGCCGGTTAAGCTTGAACGTGCCCGTCAGGCGCTGGTTTTTGCTCTCGGTTTTCAGCAGGACCGGAATCCGGGCTGGACGGGTAATGCCTTTGACCGAGAGCTTGCCTTCCACCAGATAGCGGCCATTACCCTGGGACTGGATGCGGGTTGAAGCAAAGCGGGCGGTGGGATAGCGGCGGCTGTCAAAGAAAAGCGGGCTGCCCACTTCCGCGGTGGCATCCGGGTTGCCCGCATCGGTTTTGGCCGTGGTCACATCAAGAAGAATGCTTGCCTGTTCAGGCCTGGCCGGATCGAGCTGGATGTCCGCCTGGTATTGCGGAAACTCGCCATCCAGCGTGGCGCCCATCGCCTGATACTGAAAACCGATGTTGCTGCGGGCTTCATCCAGTTTCCAGTTGCCCGCGCAGGCAAGGGCAGGCGCCAGCATGGCGCCCAGAAAACAGAAAGCGAGTTGTTTTTTCACCGGCGTTTCTCCAGAAAGGGCAGCATGCGGATCAGCGTGCTGTCGCGGTCAATCACATGATGCTTGATCGCCGCCAGCACATGAACAATGACCAGCGTCAGCAGGGCTTGGTTCAACGCCTCATGGACTTCCTTGAGTTGGTCAGCCCATTCCAGATTTTTCGGCAGCAGCTGGGGCAGTTCCCACAGGTTTAGATAAATCACCGGAATCCCGGCGGCGGACGTGACCAGCCAGCCGGAAAAAGGAATGGCAAACATCAGGACATATAAAGCGGCATGCATCCAGGAAGCCGCGCGCTGCTGCCATCGCGGAGCCGGTTCGGGCGGAGGTGGCTGGAAAATCAGCCGGTTGATCAGCCGCAACGTGACCAGCGCCAGCAGAGTCATGCCTGCCCATTTGTGCCAGGCCAGCATTTTCAGTTTCATCGGCGAAAGATCCATTTCGTGTACCGACACGCCCAGCGCAAAGTTGGCGATCAAGGCCAAAGCCATCAGCCAGTGCAGCAGGATGCTTGATGTTTGATAACGGGTGGTTCCCATGGCCGGCGCTTATGAATCAATGAGTTGTTGGCGTCAGTTTAAACAAAATCGGCATTAACGACCGCCCGTCGGCAAAATTAAGGGTCGATGAGTTTTCGCCGATAGTGTTGATAACTGATCAGGGCAAACCCGTCGCGAGGCGGGGACGCAAAGCCTCCGGTCTTGCATATGGAAATATCGAGACAAGATAGCGGGGTTGCCGGTTTCGACAAACGTCGTGCGTGTAGCTTGATCAGGTTGAGTTGATTGACCATTGAGGAGTTACACCATGAGCTACAGTGCCGTTCGCCCCGAGCCCCCGCACAATAACCGTTATTCCTATCAGACAGGCAGTTGTCCTGGATTCGTTCTTGGCATCAGCCTGGCTGCGCTGCTCCTGGGGTTTTCCAGCTTGTCGCATGCAGCTTCGGGTGGCATGGATACCCCTGCATTAAACAAGCAACATTCAAGCGCCAACCATTCGCAATAAACGCCTGCAGAGCCTGGAGGTTTCAACACCAGGGCATTCAAACCGGCATCCTGGCGATGCCGTTTTTTTTATTTTTCCCAGCGCCGAATGGATTCCGCCAAGGCGCCACCAATAGCCGCCAATCCCTTGAGCCCATTCGAAGCGGGATCGAGAAGCGCTTTATCAGCCTGCGAAAGTGCCATCTGCTGTGGGATGACCAGTGCTTGAAGCGTGGTAAGAATTTCGCGAACGTGGCGCAGGCCACGCAATCCACCCAGGTTTCCGGATGAGGCCGCCACAAGGCCTACCCATTTACCCCGATACGGTACCAGTCCGGATTCCTCGCCATGCGGCCGCGAGACCCAGTCCAGCGTGTTTTTCAGCAAGGGCGTGATTGAGCTGTTGTATTCCGGACAGGCAAGGAGCAAGCCCTGATGCGATTTGAACAGGGATTTCAGGCGCACGGCTGCTTCGGGTATGTCGTGGCTTAGTTCAAGATCACCGTTGTATAGCGGCAGCGAATAATCGTCCAGGTCTATCAATGTGACTTCCGCTCCGGCTTCGCGCGCGCCGCGCACGGCATGATCGAGTGCCTGGCGGTTTATGGATTCCTTACGGATTGATCCGGCAAAAGCGAGTATCTTTGGCGTCATTTTATTTTGGCTGTAAGGTCGAACAAAAAAGTGTGCCGGGTATCCAACTCTTCTAAGTTGATATGGCACGGGAAGGCTGGGAGCATCGTTATTATCCCGGCTTCATCGGCTTGTGTTGCTGGTCATTGAAACAGGATGTGATGGCAAGTATGGATTTGACAGATACCCGTTGGCAAATGATAGCGTTGACGACATGAGGTTGGACAAGTGGCTGTGGGCCGCCAGATTCTATAAAACCCGTTCACTGGCTACCCAGGCCATCGAGGCCGGGCAGGTGAAGCTGAATTCAGATCGGTGCAAGCCGGCGAAGGAAGTAAGAATTGGCGATGAGATCCTGGTGCGGCATGGCGGCCTCGAATGGCAGGTTATCGTGATGGGCTTGTCCGACAGGCGTGGCTCGGCCAGCGTGGCGCAGAAGCTGTATGAAGAAACGGAGAGCAGCCGGGCCAAACGGGAAGAGACCCTCTCGTTGCGCCGCATGACCAGCGAACCCGCGCACGATATCAAGGGCCGCCCCACCAAGCGCGACCGGCGGGTTCTGACGCGCTTCAAGTCCGGGGAATAATGTGCGGTAACCCCGTCAAAAACCAGTCAAAAAACCTGTTCAGGCCCTACAATTCAGGCTTGAACAGAATCAAATGACCGTACCCGTTTCCCCTTCCTTTTTCCGCCGCAACTGGCTCAAGGGTCTGTTGGCCCTGATGGTGGGTTTCCCTCTGCTGGTTCTTGCCGTTTCCTACTGGTGGCTGCTGCCCAACCTGCCGCGTTACAAGGACACGGTGGCCAGTGTGTTGTCGGCCGCCACGGGTTACACCATTACCCTTGAACAGATCGATGGCGAGTGGGGTGGCGCGCGCCCGCGCATCGCGCTCGAGGGGGTGAGGCTGTACGAAGGCAACCGGCCGCTTCTGCACTTTTCAAGGCTGGAAGGCAGGTTTGGCTGGCGCAGCCTGCTGACGTTTGAACCGCGCTTTCACGATCTGTCGGTGAGCGCGCCGGCCATCGCCGTGCGCCGCGCGGGAAATGGCATGTTCCATGTGGGCGGTCTCAGAATCGACCCGAACAGCAAGGACACTTCGTTTTCGGACTGGCTGCTCAAACAGGGCGAGGTAAAAGTCGAAGGCGCGACCGTGGCCTGGATCGATGAGGCCAGCGGTAGCCCGCCTTTGGTGCTGCGCAATGTAGCATTCAATTTGCAGAATCTGCTGCGGCGTCATGTTTTTACGCTCAGGGCAATGCCGCCGGCAAATGTGGCGACGCCGGTTGTCATCGAAGGCATGCTGCTTGGCCGAAGCTTGTCAGCCAAAAATGAGTGGCATGGCACGATGAACACCGGTATCGATGCGGTCAGCCTGGAAGCATTGCGTCCCTGGCTGCCGGCGGCCTGGTCAGGTGCGCGCGGTCATGGGAGCATTGCGCTCACCACGGAAATCGACAAAGGTCAGCTTGTCTCGCTGGAAACAAAGCTCAATCTGGCCAATCTCCATTTCAAACTTGATGACCAGCATCCGCCTGTAAATCTGGAAAGGGCGACAGGCAAATTCGGCTGGAAACAGGAATCGGGATCGCAGACACTTTGGGGACGCAGGGCCGTGCTGAAGCCGGCCGGTGAGGCTGCATCGGGGCCATTCGATCTGGCGTTCAAATGGGGAGGCGAGGAAAGGTCGGTGGTCGTCAGCGATGTCCGGCTGGATGCGCTGGCGAGCCTGGCTGGCTCGCTTCCACTTGAACCGTCATGGGCTGAACGTTTGCGGGTCAGCCAGCCAAAAGGACTGATTGAAGAACTGGCCTTGCGGTGGCGCGGTGAATTCACTTCGCCCAAGGCCTTCTCGGTTCAGGGGAAATTTGCAGGCCTGGGCTGGGCAGCAAACGGGCAGATGCCGGGCACGAGCAATCTGAGCGGCACCCTGCGGGGCGATGAAGAAAACGGTGTCTATACCCTGACTGGTGCCAAGGCGGCGATCGATTTGCCAACGGTGTTCTCCGATCCGCGCTTGCTGTTCGATACGCTCAATATTCGCGGCGGCTGGAAAAAACAGCGTCCCCGGGGCTATACCCTGGAGATTGCCGAAGCGGCGCTTTCCAACGCCGATCTTTCCGCCCATGTATTCGGGCGTTATCACTGGCTTGGCGAAGGGCCGGGTGTGGCAGATTTGTCGGGCCGACTCGATCGCGCGACAGGCCCCCGGGTTGAACGCTATCTGCCGCTGGTTGTAAACGAGGATACCCACATCTGGCTGCGCCAGGGCATTCTGCGCGGTGATGTCAGCGAAGCAACATTCCAGCTCAAGGGGGATTTGTCGAAATTCCCGTTTCGCCATTCGGGGGAGGGTGTATTCAAGATCACGGGTGCCGTCAAGGATGCGCAAATCCATTTTGCCGACGATTATCCGGTCATCGATCACATCGATGGCGAGTTGATATTTGATGGCGCGCGCATGGAAATACGTTCGGACAAGGCATCGATTTATGGCGCCCAGCTTGACAAGGTGCGCGCTGTCATTCCGGATTTGGGCGCGAAGGAAGAGCTGCTCAACATTACCGGCGAGGCGGCGGGCCCCGCCCAGGAATTCATCCGCTTCGTGAACTTCAGCCCGGTCACGGATCGCATCGGCGGCCTGACCGAGGAAATGAGCGCGACCGGCAATCTTCATCTGCTCATGAACATCAAGGTACCGCTCAGACACAGCCGAGACACTACGCTTGCCGGCCGTCTGAATTTTTCCGGCAATACGGTTTTCCCCGGCCCCGACTTGCCACGGCTTGAACAGGTTGGCGGGCAGCTGGAGTTCACGGATATCGGCGTGACCACGCCGCAAATGACCGCGAAAGTGCTGGGTGGCGACGCGAATTTTTCGGCGACAACCGAGAATGGCGCAGTCAAGGTGCGTGGGCAGGGTTTGCTGAAAGCCACAGCGCTGGATACCTGGATGGGCAAGGAAATCGCCAGCCGCTTGTCGGGGCAGACCAACTGGAAAGGAGAGTTGACGCTTGGCCGGGATCAAACACGCGTCAGGCTGGAATCCGCATTGACGGGTCTGGAATCCAGACTCCCGGCACCGATGAACAAGTCCGCTTCCAGTGCGATTCCGCTATTGCTGGAGCACCAGACCATCAACAGGAATGAAGATGGGTTCAATCTGCAATATGGGAGATTGGCTTCCGCTGTCTGGACTACGCAGCAGACCCCTGCGGGACACAGGCTGGACCGTGGTGAATTGCGCTTTGGCGACAAGGCAAAATTACCTGCGGAAAGCGGTCTTCAGGTGAGCGGTTATGTCCGTACCTTTGACCTTGGGGGCTGGGTGGATTTGCTGCCGAAAGGCGGCGAAGGCGAGGCCACCCATTTGTCAGGCATCAATCTCACCCTGGCCAGGCTGGATTTTCTCGGCCGGTCATTCCATGACATCGCGGTGAGCGGCAAGCTCAAGTCCAATTTGTTGCGCGCGTCTGTCAAAGGCCGCGAAATGGAAGGTAATCTGACTTACCGCCTTGCCAGTGACACGCCCGCGAGGCTTTCCATGCAGTTTCGCCACTTTACCCTGCCTGAACCGGTGGAGTCGCGGGGCGGCGAAGCCGTGGCGCTCGAGCCGGAAGGCATGCCGGCCATGGATGTGCAGGTGGACGATCTGACCATCGGCGACCGGTCGATGGGCCGCCTTGAAGCCTTCGCGCATGGCATTCCAAAAGGACTGGCGATTGACCAGCTCAATCTGATTCACAAGGACAGCATCGTCAGCATGTCAGGCGAGTGGAAAGACACGGGCAAGGGTGAAACCCGGATGAAGATGAATGCGGATATCCGGAATGCGGGTCTGGCGCTTGAGCGTTTTGGCTACGGAAATATTCTCAGGCGTGGCACTGCCCAGATACAGGGCGAGGTGACCTGGCAGGGTTCGCCAGCCGATTTTGCCTTTGGCACGCTGGCCGGCACGCTGCAAATGACGGCGAAGAGCGGCCAGTTCACCAGGGTGGAACCAGGGGCAGGCAAGTTGCTGGGCGTGTTGAGCCTGCAATCCATACCCAGGCGGCTGAGTCTGGATTTTCGTGATGTGTTTTCCGAAGGGTTCGCATTCGACCAGATTTCCTCTACCATGCAACTGGCCAAGGGAACCGTGTATACCAACGATTTCCTGATGAAAGGCCCTTCGGCGACAGTAAAAATGTCGGGCCTTGCAAAGCTGCAGGATGAGTCAGTGAGATTGCGTGTGAAGGTCATCCCCAAACTGTCCGAAGGTGTGGCGGTGGCCGGTGCGCTTCTCGGCGGCCCGGTCGCGGGCCTTGGCGCGCTGGTGATGCAGAAGGCCTTGAAAGACCCCATCGAGGAGGCCATATCATTTGAATATCTGGTTGATGGCGGTTGGGATGACCCCACTGTCACCAAACTGGCAAAACCCAAGGTCGTACCGCAACAAGAGTCGGATTCCTGAACCATGATGACAACGAAAAAAACTTCCTCCATCGCAAAAACCAAGGGCTCGCAACGCAAGGCGCCAGCCATCAAGAAACCGGCAGCGCAGGCAGGCACCGTCCGGGTTGCGGCCATTCAGATGGCGTCCGGACCCAGTGTGGCGGCCAACCTGGCGGAAGCGGAACGATTGATCGAGCAGGCCGTCGGCGACGGCGCTCAGCTTGTCGCATTGCCGGAATATTTTGCCATCATGGGGCTGAAGGACACCGACAAGGTCAAGGTTCGCGAGCCGGAAGGCAAGGGGCCGGTACAGAATTTCCTTTCGCGCATGGCAAAGAAGCACCGAATCTGGCTGGTGGGCGGATCGGTTCCGCTGGAATGCGACAACCCGGACAAGGTGCGAAACAGTTGTCTCGTGTATGACGACCGCGGCAAGCAGGTGGCGCGCTATGACAAGATTCACCTGTTCGGCCTGGATCTTGGCAACGAGCATTACAAGGAGGAGAAGACCATCGAACCCGGCAACGAGATCGTTGTGGTCAACAGTCCTTTCGGGCGCATTGGCCTCTCGATCTGCTATGACCTGCGTTTCCCGGAACTGTACCGTTCGATGCCGGACGTTGATGTCATCATGGTGCCGTCCGCTTTTACGGCGACCACGGGCAAGGCGCATTTCGAAACGCTGGTGCGCGCCCGCGCCATCGAGAACCTGGCTTACGTCATCGCGCCCGCGCAGGGCGGCTATCATTTGTCCGGCCGCGAGACCAACGGTGATTCGATGATCGTCGATCCGTGGGGCGTGGTGCTCGACCGCCTGCCGCGCGGCTCTGGCGTGGTCATAGCCAACATCAATCCCGGCTATCAGGCCAGCCTGCGCAAAAGCCTGCCCGCGCTAAAGCATCGCAGCATCGGCTGTGATGAAGTCAGGGTGGAACTTGTCGAACGCCGGGCGCCAACCCGCGGTGCAAAGAAGTAAGGGAAAAGCATGAATCCCGTTGAAGCCACTCTTTCCATCCAGTCAGCCGAGAAACTGTTTGATGTCGCGCAACACACCTTGCTTGCGCCAAACGAGCTTGACAGCCAGAAACTTGCGCCGGTGTTTGGCAAACTGCTGACCCACGATCTCGATTACGCCGATCTGTATTTTCAGTACAGCCGTTCCGAGGCATGGACGCTGGAAGAAGGTCAGGTCAAATCGGGCAGCTTCAATATCGACCAGGGCGTGGGGGTTCGCGCCGTGTCGGGCGAAAAAACCGCCTTCGCCTATTCCGACGAAATCAGTTTCGATGCGCTGTCGCAGGCGGCGGATGCCACGCGCGCCATCGCCCGTTCGGGCGGTGGCAAGCAGTATGCGGTGAGCGGACGCGGAAATGTTCGCAGCCTCTATCAGCCGCTTGATCCGCTCGTCAGCCTCGAAGACGCCAAGAAAATCCGGTTGCTGGAACAGATTGAGTCGATCGCGCGCAAACTCGATCCGCGCGTCATTCAGGTCATTGCCAGTCTGGCTTCAGAATATGAAGTGATTTATGTCGCGCGTTCGGACGGCCATACGGCCGCCGATGTGCGCCCGCTGGTGCGGCTGTCACTGCAAGTCATCGCCGAGGAAAATGGCCGCCGGGAACAAGGTTCGGGTGGCGGCGGGGGGCGTTTTGGCTATGAATATTTCACTGACGAAAAGCTGGAGGAATACGCGCGGCAGGCAGTGCATCAGGCCGTGATCAACCTGGCGGCGAAGCCTGCCCCCGCTGGAACCATGACCGTGGTTCTCGGGCCGGGCTGGCCTGGAATTCTTTTGCACGAAGCAATCGGTCATGGCCTCGAAGGCGATTTCAACCGCAAGGGCAGTTCCGCGTTTTCCGGACGCATCGGCGAGCGCGTCGCGGCACCCGGCGTCACGGTCATCGATGACGGCACCATGCCACAGCGCAGAGGCTCGCTCAATGTCGATGACGAAGGCAACCCCACCCAGCGAACCGTGCTGATCGAAGACGGCATCCTCACCGGCTACATGCAGGACAGCCTGAATGCACGCCTGATGGGCGTGCCCGTTACCGGCAATGGCCGCCGCGAATCCTTCGCCCACCTGCCCATGCCGCGTATGACCAACACCGTCATGCTCGGTGGCGACAAGGATCCGGCTGAAATACTTGCTTCGGTCAAGAACGGCATTTATGCCGTCAACTTCGGCGGCGGTCAGGTCGACATCACCAGCGGCAAGTTCGTTTTCTCCACCGCCGAAGCCTACATGATCGAAAACGGCAAGGTCACCTACCCGGTGAAAGGCGCCACCCTCATCGGCAACGGCCCCGATGCGCTTACCCGTGTATCCATGATTGGCAACGACATGCAGCTCGATTCCGGCGTTGGCACCTGTGGCAAGGAAGGGCAAAGTGTGCCGGTCGGGGTGGGACAGCCGACGTTGAGGATCGATGGGCTGACGGTGGGAGGGACGGGTTGAAGGTGACGAATGAATAATCAAGTATGGTTGATACATCTCAAAATTCATGAACTTTGATTTAAAAAAAACCTTCTTGATCCTTGCGATTGCGGCAACTGTGCTTATTCTCGCAGCAGTTGTCTCAACCATATATTCATTACCTTCCCCATCTCTGTAAGCAAATGCAGGGGGGCAAAGCGAAGCGTGCCCACGTTAACTTTCGATTGGTGCTCTGATTGTATTTGGCCGGGGGTAGCCCGGCGGCTAGTCACTTTCTTTGCTTCGCCAAAGAAAGTAACCAAAGAAAGGGGCACTGCGAGCAGGAAGCAGGGTTCCCGCTTGCGGGATGCGACCGACCGCGAGTCTGTGCCCGACGCCGGTACGCAGCGCCAATCTCCGCCTACGGGGTCGCACCTTGCTTCGCAAGGCACTGCTCCGCCCTCCGGCGTCGCCCCGCTGTGCTGCTCCTTCGGAGTAAACTTCGGTCGAGGACTTGAATTGGGCGGCTGCGGAACTCGCTCTTCGCGCTAAGACAGTCCTCGCCGTACTGCCCCCAATTCACGTCCTCGACCGAGGCAGCCCAGAGGGGGTTTAAAAATCAAATCCCCCGGCTCGCTTTGCTCGCCACCCCCTTTATCAAGGGGGTTGAATTGAGCCCCCTTTGTCAAAGGGGGGATGGGGGGATTTGCTTTTGGGTTTGCCCTTCACCCTCTGAGCCGGCGAAGCGGGAGCGATTCTTTGGTTACTTTCTTGGCAAGACAAGAAAGTAACTTGCTGCCGGGCAACCCCAGGGCCAATAGCTGCCTGTCACTTCCACAAAACGCATCCAATGTGTCGCCCGTCATTTTTCGAGCGGAAAATTCATTTCCACTCCGGAACTCTTGCGCATAATTGGGACTCAACGATCTTGTTTGCTGATTATTCGAAGGGGTGATTCATGAATCGCAGGTCCATGCTCTTGATTTCAGCGGCGGCCCTTGTCGGGCTGTCTGGTTGCGAAACCTATCCTTACTATGGCGATGTCCGCGTGCATGATCGTGATTATGATGTTCGTGTGGTGTTCACGGATCGCGACCGAGTGATGATCCGCGACTACTATCGCGATTATTACCGTGGCCTTCCGCCCGGCCTTGCCAAGAAAGGCAAGATTCCTCCGGGGCACGCTCATAAATTACGGCGGCATTATGGTGTTCCGCCTGACGTGAGCTGGCAGTATCTGCCTCCCGATCTGGACAGGCGCTTGAGCCGCCTGCCGGATAACTATGTGAGGATCATCGTGGGCACGGATGTGGCGATCCTGCATACCCGCACACGGGTGGTGCTCGATCTGATCGAGGACCTCGACGACTGAGATAACTGTGGCAGGGGCTTGCCCTGCCACAGCTTGTCTAAAGACAGCCGTCCTGGTTATTCAAACTCCATCGAGCGGAAGATTCTTCCCGCGTTGATCTTGGCCAGCTCATCCGATGTATGCAGGTGCAGGTAGGCGGACTGGTCGATCTTGTAGGCATCGTCGAGCGAGCCGCCGTTCTTGATCAATTCCGCCACCTTGCCGCGCAGGTAAACGAGATAGTCGCGCGTCCATTTGCGCACGGTGGCCATATCGGTTGGTCCGCCGTGGCCGGGGATGACGATCGTGGCGCCCAGTGCTTCGAATTTGTCCCATACCTCGATCCAGCGTTTGGTGTCGGTGTCTTCAAATACGGGCAGCATGCGTTCGTGGAAAGCCGTGTCGCCCGAAATGACCAGTTTTTTCTCGGGCAGCCACACCATGGTGTCGCCATGGTGGTGGGCATTGCCAAGGTGCAGAACCTGGATGTTCCATGAGCCCATTTTCAGGTTGAGCCTGTCGTCGAACACGACATCGGGCAGGACAACTTCGGTCTTGAAGGCCTTGTCGCGCGCGCGGGATTTCATGACGGCCAGCGCTTCGTAGCCGTACTTTTCAATGTGCTCTGCCGTGTGTCGATGCGCAACGATTTTTGCGCCCTGTTCCTTCCAGTAATTAGAGCCTAGCATGGCATGGCCCTGGCTGTTTTCCAGCACGACATACTTCACCGGCTGCCGGGTGCGCTTTTTGATTTCCTCGTGCAGTGACTGGGCCAGCAGGTAGTTGTCGCCCGCGTTCATCACCAGCACGCCGTCCTCGGTGATGAGGAAGCTCAGGTTGTTGTTATGTCCAGAGTTCTCGTAGGTGCCGGGCGCGGTGGCGCCAATGGCTGACCAGACATTGGGGATCACTTCCTGCGGCAGGTCGTAGAGAAATGAGCTGGGCGCCTTGTCGAGTGCCAGCACCGGCATGCCCGCCGCACGCCACTTGAAGAAACCGTCGGAATAATTCTTCACATTGGTGTAACCCAGCTTCATCAGCGTTTCCGCCGCCAGCGGGCTACGCTGGTTGACCCCGCAGTAGGTGACGATGGGCGTGTTCTTGCTGGGCACGTAGGATTCGATCTGGAATTCCAGCCAGCCGCGCGTGATGTTGAAAAACTGCGGCGCCTCGATGCGTCCGCCAAGTAAAGCTAATTCGGCTGGCGTGCGCACGTCGATGACGACAGTTTCGGGATGCACTTTTAGTTGTGCCTGCAATTCCGCGGTATTGATGTTGACGATGCGCTTGTTGACATCGTCCAGCAGCCGTCTGGCGGACTCGGTCAGTGCGGGTGGTTCGGGTACGGTGAACGTCGGTTTCGCCGGCTCTGATGTGGATGTGGCCGGTTTATCTTGCGCCCAGGCGGTGCCGACAAACATGCCAACGGCAAGAAGTATGGCGAGTGAACTCGAAGAGACTGGCATCGGGCTTATCCTGTCATGAAGTTGATGCCAGTCTAGTGAATGCTTGACTGGTCCGCCACGGTAGGAATGTGCCGGACGGCCCTTTGCCAGAAATCGAGTCAGCCCATCATTTTCCGCAGCAGGGCTTCAATATCCGCGCCGCCGGCGGGAATGCCGCCTTGCGGCGTCAGCTGATTGACGAGATCGGGCAGGATGTCGGTCAGATCATTCGCCGCTTCATCCTCGCTCATGCCGGCGGCTTGCGCGAGTTGGCTCAAATGGCCCGAACCGCCCAGCACCTGGCGAATCTGGTCGGCCGAAATGGGCAGGTTGTCGCCTGAGCTGATCCACGAGTCGACCTGCTGGCCCATGCCAGCGCGCTTGAATACGTCCTGGATGCCGCCCAGTCCGCCCAATGCGCCCTCAAGGCTACTATCTGGCATGGCGTTGGATTGCGCGCCACCCAGCATGCCGCCAAGGATATTTCCCAGGCCCCCGCCTTGCGAAGCGCCACCGCCGCCAAGCATTCCCCCCAGAATGCTGCCCAGCCCGCCCCCGCCACCAGCTTGGGACTGACCAGCACCCAGCACGCTACCCAGAATGCTGCCGAGCCCGCCGCCCTGGCCCGCACCCGCGCCGCGATTCATCATCATCGACAGCACGGACATGATCAGCGCGGTTTTGGGGTCGGCCGCCCTTGATTGCATGCCGCCCCTCAATACGCTGCCCAATACCGAATCCAGCAATCCCATTTTTCGCTCCTTATGATTTTGTGAATCGTCACTCTAGTCTGGATTGATTCGATTGATCCGGGATGATCTGGAAATTTACGTTTCACGGAATGTGAGTGACAGCGCCCAAAACCGGGGGCTAGGCAGAGGAACTATTACCCGACTATAATAGTCGGGTATTTAGCCGGATGGCCGGCAATGATTCAGGAGTCAAACCATGTCAGAACAATTGATCGAATCCATCCGTTCCGGCGACGCCGGACGCGTCAAGGCGCTGATGGAACAGGGCGCGGATACCAACGCCCGCGACGCCTATGGCGCCACCGCACTGATGGTGGCGGCGCATGCAGGCAATCTGGAAATCGTGAATCTTTTGCTGGGTGCGGGCGCGGAGGTGGATGCAAAAGATGAACTCGGCTGGACGGCGTTGATCAAGGCTTGCTACAACGATGTCGAGGATCGTGGCTATCCCGAAGTGGTGGCGCGGCTGATCGAAGCCGGCGCCGATCCCAACATGAAAATCGGTTATGGCATCCGCCCGCTCATGCTGGCGGCGGGTTACGGCGAATCCGGCGTGTGCGAGTCGTTGCTGGCCGGTGGCGCGGATGTGCTGGCGAAAAATGACGGCGGCCTGACTGCGCTGATGATGGTAAAAGACAAGTTCTATGTCGAAGTCATCAACCTGCTGCACGCGGCCGAACGCGACGCGGGTGTCGGCGAAGGCAGTTGCTCCACCAAGAATGCACCTGGCTCTAATGTGGTGACGTTCCTGAAACCCCTTGCGCGCAATCCCGACCATTAAGAAAGCGGATATCACTTTCAACAACAACGGAGGAGAAGAACGAATGGACGATCCCGTCATCGCGCAAAAAGCACCCTACGAAATGGAACTGGAACCCGGCACGTATTACTGGTGTGCCTGCGGGCGTTCCAAAAGCCAGCCGTTTTGCGATGGCTCTCACGAGGGAACCGGCTTCGAGCCGAAAGAATTCGTGATTACCGAAAAGCAGACGGTTTTCCTCTGCGGGTGCAAGTGGACGGCCGATCCGCCGTTTTGCGACGGTGCTCACGAAAGTCTGTGACTATCGCGTTCATAGGTTGTCTGGAGCAGCCGCGTCTGATAGCATTTGGCACATGAATAAACGGTTTGCAAGCTTCTTTCATTTCTTTTTTCCCACGCCCATGGCGGTCGGGAGGGAATGACTCAAGCTTTGAAAACATCCCGAAAGACCGCCGATTCAGGCGGTCTTTTGTTTTGAGGAAAAGAAAATGACGCATTACAAGACCGACGACACCCGTGTAGAGCAGGTTGGCGAGCTGATTTCGCCAGCCAGGCTCATGGCCGACCTGCCTGCGAGCGACAAGGTGACGGAAACTGTCTTTGCCGCGCGTAACCAGATACACGATGTGCTGCGCGGCGCCGACGACCGGTTGGTGGTCATCGTTGGCCCTTGTTCCATCCACGACCCCAAGGCGGCGATCGAGTACGCGGGCAAGCTGAAGACGCTGGCTGAATCACTCAAGCACGACCTCGTCATCATCATGCGCGTATATTTCGAAAAGCCGCGCACGACGGTAGGCTGGAAGGGACTCATCAACGACCCGCATCTGAATGAAAGTTTCGACATCAACACCGGCCTGCACCTCGCGCGCAGGATACTGCTGGAGATTAACGAAATGGGGCTGCCGGCCGCGACGGAATTTCTCGATCTGGTCACGCCGCAGTACCTGGCCGACCTGATTGCCTGGGGCGCCATCGGCGCGCGCACGACGGAATCGCAGTCGCACCGTCAACTGGCTTCCGGCACCTCCTGTCCCATCGGTTTCAAGAATGGTACCGACGGCAACATCCGGATAGCCGTGGATGCCATCAAGGCTTCCGCCGCGCGGCATCATTTCATCTCGATCACCAAGGCCGGCCAGGTTGCGGTATTCAAGACCGCGGGCAACGAGGATTGCCACGTCATTCTTCGCGGCGGCAAGCAGCCGAATTACGGCAGCGCAAGCGTCGAAGCCGCTTGCCAGGAACTGGCGCACGCGGGCCTGAGCCAGCATGTCATGGTTGATCTGTCGCATGCCAACTCCAGCAAGCAATACCAGAAGCAGATCGAGGTGGGCCAGGATGTGGCCAACCAGATTGCCAGGGGCGAGCATCGCATCATGGGCATCATGATCGAAAGCCATCTCAAGCCGGGACGGCAGGACCAGTGCGTGGGCAAGCCCCTGGAATACGGCATGTCCATCACCGATGGCTGCATTGGCTGGGCGGACACGGAACCGCTGCTGCGCGAACTGGCGGCTGCGGTACAGTCGCGGCGAATCAAGGAACCGCTGGACGAGCAATAAGGGTTAAAATGGCGTCGGCGGGCCTCCCCGCATGGCAGCCCCGTGAACCTGGTCAGGTCCGGAAGGAAGCAGCCACAGCGGATCGTTACCAGTGCCGGGGTTCAGGCTCGCCAACTTGAATTCGTGAGGAGCAAGGCGTGAGGAGTAAGGCGAAAATGACAGTGAAATTTTCTGCTCCCGCGCATACCAAGCGCCTCACCCCTGACGCCTCACCCCTTACCAAAAATGTCTGACCTGTTCGGCGAATCCTCCCAACCTGCTGTTGCACTCGCCCGCAAATGGCGTCCGCGGCGTTTTGCCGATCTCACCGGGCAGGAGCATGTGGTCAAGGCGCTGTCCAACGCGCTGACCCAGGGCCGGTTGCATCATGCCTATCTGTTTACCGGCACGCGCGGGGTGGGCAAGACCACGCTGGCGCGCATCCTGGCCAAGTGCCTCAACTGCGAAGCCGGCGTCACGCCGGAACCGTGTGGTGAATGCAGCGCCTGCCAGCAAATCGATGCCGGCCGTTTTGTCGATTTGCTGGAACTGGATGCCGCGTCCAACACCGGTGTCGACAACATGCGCGAGGTGCTGGACAACGCGCAGTACGCGCCCACCGTAGGCCGCTACAAGGTCTACATCATCGACGAAGTGCACATGCTGTCCAAACCAGCCTTCAACTCCATGCTGAAGACGCTGGAAGAGCCGCCGGAGCATGTCAAATTCATCCTCGCCACCACCGATCCGCAGAAGATTCCGGTCACGGTCTTGAGCCGCTGCCTGCAATTCAATCTCAAACCCATGATGCAGCAGCAGGTCATCCAGCGCCTGAGCCATGTGCTGGAGCAGGAAAACATCTCCGCCGAGCCTGCTGCGCTCAATCTGCTGGCGCGCGCCGCCAACGGCAGCATGCGCGATGCGCTGTCGCTCACCGACCAGGCCATCGCCCACGGCGCCGGCTCACTGGACGCAGCAGGCGTCGAAGCCATGCTCGGCACCGTGCGGCAGGACTATCTGTTCGACATACTTGATGCCCTGGCGCGGCAGGATGCCGACGGCCTGCTGCAACAGCCGCGCCTGCTTTCCGAACAGGGCATTTCTCTGGATGCGGCTCTGCAGGATCTCGGTGCCCTGCTCACGAAAATTGCATTGGCGCAGATTGCGCCCCAGGCCGTCGAGGATGACCAGGAAGCCGCGCGCATTGTCGACCTGGCGGCAAGGCTTGATGCCGAAACCGTGCAGCTCTATTACCAGATCGCCGTCAACGGCCGCCGCGATCTGCCCTTCGCGCCCGACGAGATTTCCGGCTTCAGCATGACGCTGTTGCGGATGCTGGCGTTCACCCCCGAGAGCGTCGTTTCCCGCGGTTCGGTTGCCAGCGGGGATAAGAGTGCTCAACCGATGCAGGCGCGCATGGCTCAGGCTACTTCAGTGTCCAGCCGTCCGGTGCCCGTCCCAGAACAAACTGCTGCCCCGGCAGCAGGGATCAAGGCCGAAAGCAGCCCGGTTACTTCAACCGACTGGCCTGCCATCGTTTCCAGCCTCAAGCTGGGCGGCATGGCCCGCATGCTGGCCGACCAGTGCGAGCTCAAAAGCCACGATGGCAACACCATGCTGCTGGGCCTGGCCGAAGCGCACAAACATCTGCTCGACAAAACCTATCAGGACAAACTGATCGCCGCGCTCAAGCAAAAATTCGGTGAGCAGTTAAAAGTGCAAATCGAACTCGGCGCGGCATCCGGGCAAAGCCCCGTCGAAGTGCGCGCCCGCGCCAAAGCGGAAAAACAGGCCGAGGCGGTCGCTGCCATCGAGTCCGATCCCTTCATACGTGATCTGGTCGATCAGTTCGATGCGCGCATCGACCAGGCAAGCATTCAACCCTTAGGAGAACAGCAATGATCAAAGGCGGAATTGGCAACCTGATGAAACAGGTTCAGCAAATGCAGGACAACATGCAAAAGGCGCAGGCCCAACTGGCCGAAGTGGAAGTCGAAGGTGTGTCCGGCGCCGGCATGGTCAAGATTACCATGACCTGCCGCAACGACGTCAAGCGCGTGCAGATCGACGCAGGCGTCATGGACGACAAGGAAATGCTCGAAGACCTGATTGCTGCTGCCGTCAACGACGCCATCCGCAAGGCCGAGCAGACCACCCAGGAAAAAATGGGCGCGTTCACCCAAGGATTGCCGCTGCCGCCGGGGATGAAGTTGCCGTTTTGAGTGCTAGGAAATAACTACTTTGAGCTAGCTTTAACTCAATGGGAAATAAACACTTAATTTCAAACGTGGACTCTGAGTTCATTACAGTTGATGCGGTTTTACAATCTGGTGCTCATACGTGTGGCGTGGACGCATTTTCGTTAGCGCTAATAAAGGTTGAAAGACAACTTCGTAGATTATTCACACATTTGATTTTCCAATTTCCATGTTTCTCGAGTTCTGATATTGGCATTCTTCGGAAGACCCTAAGTGACTTTAGAAGTGTTTACTTCGAGGGGTTGGAAAAAGGATTTAACGCTCTCTATCCAGTTCCTATAGCCAATATTGTGGGGAAAGAACACGACAAATTGCGACTGAGAGTCAGAGAAGCGCATTCTCACCGGAACAAGATTTTTCATGGGCAACTGACCGAGCATGGTCTCTCAAGAAAAAATCTTATTGATTTGGAAAATGATCTTAGATCATGGTGCGAGGAACTTGCAAAAGGAGCACAGGCCGTAATTGGTTATGATGGGTTCGCACGTGATTCTTTCCAGAAATCGAAGAAACCAAACATAGCCGACTGTTATCTGGTGAAATTCAATAATGTTGAGGATTACAGAATTTTTATCAAACAGTATATGGCTCGAAAATCTTAAAACTTTTTTAAGAATTAAAAGTCCAGAGTGGTTTTTTTGATGCTTATTAGTTCACAGAAGCATGTGTTGGAGCAGTCAGCTTTGCAAATCTGATCACCGCAAAAAAGAACACCACCGACAATCCCACTTCAATCAGCCCCAGCGTCGAAGACAAGTCTTTATCTCCCCAGGCACGCATGACGCCTTCGGTGAAATACAGCAGGATGAACATGGACATCCACTGGTAGGTGTAGCGGCGGCCCTTGAGGATGCCCATCAGCGGAATCAGCAGCACGACGGCTTTCAGCACCAGCCACGAGCCGCCGGGCTTGAGCGGCGCGAGCCACAGTTCCCAGGCAAGGTTCAGAAAAATCAGCGCAATGAGGCTGGCGCTGGCGATGAATTGCAAAGCGCGTATCACTTGGCGAGTTCGATCAGCAGCTTGCGCGCAGAGTCGCCATCGGTGACCGGGCGCGGAAAATCGATGCGCACCTTGCCTTCGGGCGTTTGAATGTCCATGCCGTCGGTGTCGATGCCTGTCATGCGCGACTCGGTTGGGCGTTTGCCTGTGGCCTGTTCAACGTAGCGAACAAGCGAAGCGGCGTGATCCTGATTCATGTGGGCGAGGATGCTTGCTTCCCATTCTTCGAGCGAGTTCTCCGGCGGCGCGTAGCTTTTCGGTTCCACCCATTCGATCTTGCCGAAGGCCATGATGAAGCGGATGGCTTCGATGTTGATGCGCCACAGATTGAAATCGCCCAGTTCGAAATGGCTCGCGGCATCGGGCATCAGTTCCGAGTAGCGTTTGACCAGCGCTTCGGGGCGGCCAATGTTTTCCGCTTTTCCAGTGAGCGTCACGCGCCCGGCGGCGTGCATGTTGTCCGCGCAGGGGTGGACGATGAGGCTGGCGCGCGGGTCTGCGGCGAGGTTCTTGGTGTGCTCGGCCAGGCCGGAAATCAGGAAAACCGGCCGCGCCTGATGGTCGGTGATGAAAGGACAGACCGAGGCGAAAGGCATGCCGTCGAGCCGCCTGGAAATCGTCGCCAGCACGCCGTGATGATGACGCCGGACAAACTGCCGGGCTTCGAGTGAGGTGCTGTTCATGAAGCAAGCTTGAGCGCGGTTTCGGCCAGGCGCTTACCCTGTGCGATGCAGAGCTTGCGCTCGTCGTTGGTCAGCGGCTTGTCATCCTGAGCGCCGGCCACATGGCTTGCACCGTAGGGCGTGCCGCCCGATGTGGTGGCGTTGAGTTCGGGCAGGGTGTAGGGCAGGCCCAGCAAGATCATGCCGTGGTGCAGCAGCGGCAACATCATGGAGATCAGCGTGGTTTCCTGGCCGCCGTGCATGGTGGCGGTGGAGGTGAACACGCATGCGGGCTTGCCTGCGAGTGAGCCTTGCATCCACAGGCCGCCAGTGCCGTCGAGAAAAAACTTCATCGCCGCCGCCATGTTGCCGAAGCGCGTGGGGCTGCCCAGCGCCAGGCCGATGCATTCCTCGAAGTCGCGATATTCGGCATAGGGCGCGCCTTCGGGTGGCACGGCGGGCTCGGCCACTTCGGTTTTGGACGCGACCTTGGGCACGGTGCGGATGCGCGCCGTGGCGCCGGGAACGGATTCGATGCCGCGCGCGATCAGCCGCGCCATTTCGGCAACGCTGCCGCCCTGGCTGTAATAGAGTACGAGGATGTCAGGCATGATGATTACTCTTGCAAAGAAGTACTTATTGTAGTTCGAGGAGATACAGGATGCGTCAGTGTGGAGGTTGGATGTTGGCTGCGGTCGCGGCAGGTCTGATGGTGCTGGGCCTGCATCGTCTTATTAGCCAGTCCGGTTTGCCGCTGTTTCTTGGCTATGGCATCGGTTATGGGGTGTTTGCCATCCTGCTGCTTGTGGCATTGAAGCGATGCCGGCCCGGCTGGCATCCGGCCATGCAAAGAATGGTGACGCTGCTGGCTGGAGCGGGGCTTGCGGCGCTGGATGTGTTTGCCTCCGGCCTGGCCGGGGAAACCGCCCAGCAGGCATTTTTCAGCGCGCTGCTGGGTGTGGCGCTGGTGCAGGTGGTGGCAAAAATGACTTTTCCCGGGAAAGGCAGAAACGATTCCTGAAACATCCAGGCTAGTTCAGCAGACCGTGAACAAGTTCGAGGACGGCCGGGTGTTCGAAATCACGCCCGCCTACCGCCCGGTAAACGACGCGCCCCTGACGGTCAATAATGACGGTGGTGGGCAGGCCTTTGACCTTGTATTGCTCGGCTGCCTTGCCGGCGGTGTCGAACAGGATCGGGAAGCTGGGCATGACGGCCAACTGGCCGAGAAAGGCGAACACCATGTCCTCGGGCTCCCATTCGTTGACGGCCAGCACGACGAAGTCGCGGCTTTTCAGTTGCTGGTACACCGCTTCCATGGAGGGGATTTCGCGCCGGCAGGGCGGGCACCAGGTCGCCCAGAAATTCAGCATGACGACTTTCCCCTTGAATTCGGACAGGCTGCGTGTTTTGCCGTCGATGTCCTTGAGGGTGAAGGCGGGTGCGCTGAAAGGCTTCTCAACCTTGGTCAGGGTATGTCCGAGTTCCGGCAGGGGCGGTGCCGCCGGAAGCGGTACGGAAAGCGCAAGCAGCAGGCTAGGAAGCGCCCGCAACAGGCGGCTTTTCCGGCGCGCAACGGAGATCACGGAATTGGTATTGGTGTTTTTCATTGCCCATTCTCCAGTGAACAACAAGATCAAAAGCCGTGCCGGGCTTGAGCTTGACGGTGGTAAAACCCTGGCTCCAGTCGCCGGGCTCAAACGTCTGGTCGTCCGGCAGGATGGACCACTGATAGGTGCTGCCCTGTTTGCGCCACTCCTTCAGCCACTCGGTTTTGGTCCTGGGTTTTTGCGGTTTCCCGCCTGGCCCGATGTAGCGCCAGTCCGCGACCCTGTAGGAAAGTTTGCGCGGCGTATCGTTCTTGATGACGGTGCCGAATACACAGTAATCGGACATGCCGTCGACGATGCTTTTTGGCAGGCCGCGCGATGAATATAGCGCGTTGACATACTCGGGCAGCAACTGGATGAGTTGCAGGCTGAAGCCGTTATCCGCGTAAATCCAGGAAGACAGGCCGGTTGCAGGATCGCGCTCTTCGCGCAGATCGCCTGCTGTGGCAGCCAGAGGCAGAAGCAGGAAGATGGCGGGTTTCCAGATACTCATGGATGCAATATAGCCGCTTTCAGCCTCCGCCGCCGCCCGAACCTGTACCATGCGCGGCCTGCAACACCAGCGCGTCAAAGTCTTCGGCTTTCATCAGGCCTTTTTCGACCACGATGTCTTTCACCGGACGGCCGGACTTCTCAGATTCCTTGGCGATTTCCGCTGCCTGCATGTAGCCGATTTGCGTGTTGAGCAGGGTGGCGAGTCCCACGCTTTGATGAATGAAAAAAGCGCAGCGCTCGCGGTTGACGACGATGCCCTTGAGGTTCTTTTCCGTGGCCGCATTCATGGCGTTGGTCAGCCAGTCCATGGCGTCGAACAGCGCCGATCCCATGGCGGGCATCATGACATTCAGTTCCAGTTGCCCGGCCTGCGTCATTATGGCCACGGCGTGATCCTGTCCCAGTACCTGATAGCAGACCTGATTCAGCATTTCGAACATGACCGGGTTGACCTTGCCGGGCATGATGCTGGAGCCGGGCTGGACGGCGGGCAGGGTGATTTCGCCGAGGCCAGTTCGGGGGCCGGAGGCCAGCAATCGTAAATCATTGGAAATTCGTGTCAGTTCCAGCGCCAGGCCGCGTATGCGGGCAGACAAATCCTGCAAATCCAGCATGGACTGCATTTGCGCGGCGAGGTGGCTGGATTTGATCGGTTCGCCAGTCAATTTAGCCAGTTCGCCCGCGACTTTTTCCGGATAACCGGGCGAGGTGTTGAGCGCGGTGCCCGCGGCTGAACCGCCGAGGCCGATTTCGGCGAGCTTCTCGCGACAACCGGCCAGGTTGTCCGCTGCACGGCGCAGGGTCCAGGCGTATGCGGCGAATTCGATGCCGAGGGTGGTGGGCACGGCGTCCTGTAAATGAGTACGGCCGGATTTGACGGTGTCCTTTTCGCGTTCAGCCAGGCGCTCGAATTCCTTCGCCATGTTTCCGGCGGCCGCGATCAGGCGCGGCAGCTTGGCCAGACAGGCCAGCCGGATGGCGGTGGGAATGGTGTCGTTGGTGGACTGGCCCATGTTGACGTCGTCATTGGGATTGACCGGCTTGTAGCTGCCTTTCTCTCCGCCCAGCGCAACATTGGCCAGATTGGCGACGACTTCGTTGGTGTTCATGTTGTGGCTGGTGCCCGCGCCGGCCTGGAAACGGTCGACCACGAACTGGTCCAAATATTCCCCTTGCAGTATCTGCTCGCAGACCTTCACAATGGCGTCGCGCTTGCCTTCCGGGAGCCAGCCAGGCTGGCAGTTGGCATGTGCCGCCGCCAGTTTGATCATGACGTGGGCGCGGATAAAATCCACGTCGGGCATGCGGCCGGAAATCGGGAAATTGTCGATGGCGCGGGCGGTCTGAATGCCGTACCAGGCCTGCGCGGGAACTTGGTACTCGCCCAGCGAGTCTTTCTCGATACGATAATCACTCATGGTCTGATCACGATGATGCAAGGAAAAATTACATTCTACCTGCTGGGCCGGGCTTTAATGCTTGGGGCTTTGCTGTTTGGCCTGAGCAATGCAGCGCGCGCGGCGGACTTCACGCTAACGGACAGTACCGGAAAAGTTCACAAGCTTTCCCAGTACAAGGGCAAATGGGTGCTGGTCAACTTTTGGGCGACCTGGTGTCCGCCCTGCCTGGCCGAGATTCCTGATCTGAATGATCTGCACGAGAACAAGAAAGCCAACGTGGCGGTGTTTGGCATTGCGCTTCAGTACGCCAATCCCAAACAGGTGATCGATTTTGCCGAAGGCCTGATGGTGAGCTATCCGATCATTCTGGGCAATCCAAAAATCGCTTCGCAAATAGGCCCGGTGGATGGGTTGCCGACGACCTATCTTTATAATCCGCAAGGCAAACTGGTGGCGCACCAGTTGGGGCCGATTACCAAAGAGGCGGTCGAGGAATTCATCCGTGGCGCCGACAAGACCGCCAAAAAATAGGGAATGAACATGAAACGCTGGCTGGGTTTTTTACTGTTGCTGTTTCCTCTGATGGCTTTTGCGGAAGTTCGCGATCCGGGACAGCACTTTTTCAATCCCAAGCTGGGCGATTTCAAGGAAGATCTGGCGGTTGCCAAGCAGGAAGGCAAGAAAGCCGTCATGCTGTTTTTCGAGATGGACGATTGCCCGTTTTGCGCACGCATGAAATCGACCATCCTCAACCAGTCGGACGTGCAGGATTATTACCGGCGGAATTTCCTCATGTATCCCATCGACACCCAGGGCGATACGCCCATGACCGATTTCAGCGGCAAGGATACGATCGAGAAAGTCTTTGCGCTGGAACATCGTGTGCGCGCCACGCCGACCATTGTGTTCTTTGACCTTGATGGCAAGCTGATTGTGCGTCATACCGGCCCGGCAAAGGACAAGGACGATTTCATGCTGCTGGCGAAGTACGTGCTCGAGGGCGCGTATCAAACCATGCCCTATACCCGTTACAAACAGAATCAGAATTCAAAACAATAATGCGCGGCTGGCTGCTTGTGCTCCTGATTGCAGGATTGCCGGCGCTGGCAGAAGAGCCCGTTCTTACGCTTGAGGCCGCGCTTGCGGCCGTCGATGCGCCTCATCCGCAGGTGATGGCTGCACAAGCTGACCTTAATCTTGCGCTAGCCGACCAAAGTCTGGTGGACAGTGCAAAAGATCCCCTGTTGAATCTTGAAGGCCAGTTGCGTCGCGGCCAGACGACTTTGAATGGACGGGACTGGGAAGACGATCACGGCGCGCGTCTGGTATTCCGCAAGCCGCTGCTCGATTTCGGCCGCGAAAGCGGGCAGGTGGACGCCGCCAGGCAGGAAGTGTCGGCCCGACGGCTGGCGCTACTGGACGTGCGGGATACCCGCCGCATCGACATCATGGCGCGCTACTTCGATGTGTTGCTGGCCGATGCGCAGTATGCGGCAGATAATGAATATACGGCTGTCTATTACGTAAGCTGGGATGACTCGAAGAAACGCTTTGAACTGGGCGAGTTGAATGCACGTGATCTGGCACAGCTTGAAGCGCGATATCAGGATCAGCGCGAGAAACGCAACCGTAGCCTGATGGCCGTGCGGACCGCGCGGCAGAAACTCGCGAATGCCATCAATCGTCCAGGCCAGTTGCCTTCGGAACTTGCGCCACCAGCTTTGCCGCAGAATGAGCTGAAATTGCCGGACTATGAAACCCTGCTGCCGGCTGCGCTGAAGAGCAACCGGCAATTGCTGGTGCAGGATGCGCGCCTGAAAGCAGTGGCGGCCCGCACGGAATCAATACGTGCAGATCGTTCGCCAACACTGGATGTGGAAATGTATGCATCGGATTACAACCGCGATACGGCGACCCGCGACCGGTATGGCGCGGGGCTGGTTCTGAACTGGCCTTTGTACCAGGGCGAGCGTATCGATAGCAGGCTGGCGCGTGAAGCCGCCCAACGGGCGCGCCTTGAGGCGGCGTTCGAGCAGGGCAGGCGTGATCTTGCCGATGCCTTGCTGGAAACCCTGCTGGAAATCGAATGGTTGAAAACCGCCGCGCGGCCTGCCGCCAGGGTGCAAACTGATTACCGGGATCAGGCTTTGGAGCGCGCGCGCGGCGAGTATGAACTCGAACTGAAAACCAATCTGGGAACTGCCATGGCGGATACACAGGCAGCGGCCATCCGGCAGAAGCAGGTGGAGTACCGGCTGGCACTGGCCTTGGCGCGCCTGGAGGCGCTGGCGGGAATTCCGCTTAAGGAATTTGCACAGGGAACAAAACAAGGAACGCCATGAACAAGAAACGTTTTTTACTGGCTGCGTTGCTGTTGATCTCACCGGCATTTGCCGCCGACAGCGTGCGCCTGACGACACCCGTGTCCGGCGTAGTCAAAGCCGTGTTCGTCCAGCCGGGACAGCGGGTCAACAAGGGCGACAAACTGCTGGCACTGGACGACGTGCGTTATCAGGCGAAACTGATGGAAGCCGAGGCGGGCGTGATGCGCGCAAAACAGGAAGCCGACGATGCGGACAAGGATCTGAAGCGTGCTGAAGAACTCTACGCACGCGGCGTCAGTTCAACGACGGAACTGGATGCCGTCAAGCTTCGCCATGTGCGGGCGGGGGCGTCGCTGATGGAAGCCCAGGCGCGTCAGATCATCGCGCAAAAAAATCTGGATGACACGGTGCTGAAAGCGCCGTTTGACGGCGTGGTGAAAAGCCGGGATGCCGAACCGGGAATGTTCGTCCCGGCGGAACTCAATCCGCCGGTGTTGTTGATCCTGAATAAAGCGAAATAAGTATTAACAGGCCCTAGAATCTGGCTGTGCGCACGGGCGGAGAGTACTGCCAGTTTCTCTTCCACGCACCGACGACCAGTGTCGGGTATTCCGGGCGGCCGAGGCTGCCGTTGTAGCGGCCCAGCGCGCGATACAAATCACCCTTTTCGATATCGATGTAATGGCGCAGGATCAGCGCGCCATATCTGAGGTTGGTGCGCAGATGGAAAAGGTTATGCTCTTCCGTGCCGATGACCTTGAGCCAGAACGGCATGACCTGAGTGAAGCCGCGCGCACCGACGGGTGACACGGCATATTTCTTGAAGCCGCTTTCCACCTGAATGAGCCCCAGCATCAATTCCGGATCGAGTCCGGCGCGGGTGGCTTCGTAATACAGGGTTTGCAGGAATTCCATGCGGAACTCCTCATCCGGGATGCGCTTGGTCAACCGGCGCGACATTTCGGCAAGCCAGGCCTGGGCTTGTGGCGCGCGCAACACGGAAACCTCGGTGACGGCCACATCGGCCAGCGCTTTCGAAAGGTGAGCGCGAGCGGCGGCCGACATGGGCTCGTATTTTTGTCCACCAGCCTGGGCCATATTGGCGGCGCCAAATGCCAGACTAGTGGCGAGGGCAAATTTTCCAACCTTGCGTAACATCATCTGCTTCCAAGTAAATCTGTAAAAAATTCCGACACTTCCTTTAACGGCACTTCCCGGGCCTGACTTTCGCGCCGGTTGAGGTATTCAACCATGCCGTTCTTCAGTCCGCGTTCGCCAATCGTGATCCGGTGCGGGATGCCAATGAGTTCGGCATCGGCGAACATGACGCCTGGCCGTTCGTCGCGATCATCCAGCAACACTTCAATTCCGGCTTTCTCAAACTCCATATATAGCTTATTCGCGGCCTCTTTGACCTGTTCGCTTTTGTGATAGCCGATCGGTGAAATTACGAGCAAGAATGGTGCCATCGATTCCGGCCAGATGATGCCGCGCTCGTCATGGTTCTGCTCGATGGCGGAAGCGACTACCCGCGACACACCGATTCCGTAGCAGCCCATTTCCATGGTTTGCGATTTGCCCTGTTCGTCCAGGAAGGTGGCCGATAGCGCCTGCGAATACTTTGTGCGCAACTGGAACACATGGCCGACTTCGATGCCGCGGCAGAGTTCCAGCGCGCCCTTGCCGTCGGGGCTGGGGTCGCCGGATACGACATTGCGAATATCCGCCACGACATCCGGCTCCGGAAGATCGCGGCCGAAATTCACGCCAGCCAGGTGATATTTGGGTTTGTTGGCACCGCAGACAAAATCGCTCATCGCGGCAACCGTGCGGTCGGCAATGACTTTTACCTTGGCGCGATCCAGTCCGACAGGCCCCAGGAATCCGGGCGGGCAATTGAAGGCCGCGCGGATTTCTTCTTCGGAGGCAAAACGGAAATCCGCCAGGCCATCGATTTTTCCAAGTTTGACTTCATTCAAGGAGTGGTCGCCGCGAATCAGCGCGACGACGTTTTTTCCGTCGGCCATCACGGCGATCAGTTTGACTGTGCGATCGAGCGGGATGCCAAGCAAGGCCGCAACATCCTCGCAGGTGGTTTGTTTCGGCGTCTCGACATCACGCATGGATTCCTGCGCGGCAGCTCGGGAATAGGCGGGCGGAAGGGCTTCGGCCAGTTCTACGTTGGCGGCGTAATCGGAATTGGGGCAGTAGGCCAGCGCGTCTTCGCCGGAATCGGCCAGCACATGGAATTCGTGCGAGCCCGATCCTCCAATCGCGCCGGTGTCCGCCGCCACGGCGCGGAATTTCAGCCCCAGGCGGGTGAAGATGCGCGTGTAGGTGTCGTACATGCTGCGGTATTCGCGCTGCAAATCCTCGAAGCTGCCGTGGAAGGAATAGGCATCCTTCATCAGGAACTCGCGCGCGCGCATGACGCCGAAGCGCGGACGGATTTCATCGCGGAACTTGGTCTGGATTTGATAGAAGTTGACCGGCAACTGGCGGTAGGAACGAATTTCCTTGCGCGCGATGTCGGTGATGACTTCCTCATGTGTTGGCCCGAAACAGAAATCGCGTTGATGGCGATCCCTGATTTTCAGCATCTGCGGGCCGAAGACGGCCCAGCGGCCGGATTCTTCCCACAACTCGGCGGGCTGCACGGCGGGCATGAACAGTTCAACCGCGCCTGACTTGTTCATTTCCGCGCGCACGATGGCTTCCACCTTGCGCAGCACGCGCAGGCCCAGCGGCATCCAGGTGTAAAGTCCCGATCCCAGCCGCCGGATCATGCCCGCGCGCAACATTAGTTTGTGCGAAATGAGTTCCGCCTCGGCGGGCGCTTCCTTGCTGGTGGAGAGGAAAAACTGCGAAAGCCGCATGATGGTGATCGGATAGAATTGAAAGAACGCGATTTTACCCGACCCTTCCCCCTTCTCCCTTCCCCCTTCACACAAATGCGCCTGTTCTCCAAACGCCTTGCCAAATCAGTCACGCCGGACATGACCGTGGAGGTGACCGAGTCGCGCGGCATCCGTCAGCTGCATCTGGGCACGGGCGCCATCCAGAGCGCCATGCGGGTCAACCGGCCGTGGGACCTGGAACTGGCGTATACGCGGGCGATGATGGGTTTTTTACTGTTCAAGCCCGCGCCGCTGGATGTGCTGATGATTGGCCTGGGCGGCGGCTCGCTGGCCAAGTTCATCCGCAAGCACCGGCCAGCGACGCACATCACGGCAGTGGAAATTTCGCCTCAGGTCGTGGCGGCGGCACGCAGCCATTTCGAACTGCCCGCAGATGATGAGCGCTTGCAGGTCAGGATCGAGGATGGCGCCGCCTATGTACCGGTTCATCCGGAAAGCGCGGATGTAATCCTGCTTGATGGTTTTGACGCAGGCAATCAGGTGGAGAGCCTGGCGACGATCGATTTCTACACTGACTGCAGACGCGCGCTCAAACCCGGCGGCGTGCTGGTGGTCAATCTGTGGGGTCGCGATACCAGTTTTGTCACCTATTTCAGCCGGCTGGCGGCAGCCTTTGAAGGCAATCTGGCCTGGCTGCCGGTGATGAACAAGACCAATGTCATTGCTTTCGGTCTTGATGAGACGTCCAGCCGGCAGCAATGGGAGCGCGAAGAGCTGGATCAGTTGAGTAAAAAATGGGGACTGGATTTTGCTGCTTTTGCCCGCGATCTGAAGTGGGCGAAGGAGATGGCACCTTTACTGGACAGTCGGGCTTGAGCTCCGTGCTGCCGGAACGGGGGCAGTAGGCGGTTCACTGACGTCATTCAGTCCGCGCCGGGGCTGGTATGGCAAGGAAAGGTCGTAAAGGCGAATGCTTTCATCATCCGATGCCGACACCAGCCAGCGCCCATCGGGGCTGTAGCGAATCATGGCGCCGCATAGTTCGTGCGCCTGATACCTTCTTTCTACATTGAATTCCTGCGTGTCCATGATGCGGATGGCTGAGTCGGTATGCCGTCCCAGTGAGACGATGTGCTTTCCGTCCGGGCTGAAAGATACTGAAGTCAACAGTCCGCCATGTTCGGTGGGGATGCTTTGATGCTGTCCACTGGACAGATCCCAGACATGCAATCTGAACCAGCCGCCCGCTGCCAGACGTTTTCCGTCCGGGCTGAATTGCATGTCGTGCGGAGTGACACCGCCGGTATCCAGCATATTTTTTGCCTTGAAATCCGGTCCCATCAGGATGATGCGATCGGAGAGTGCCACGGCAAGCTGTTTGCCGTTTACCGCGAGTCCTTCAATGCCGTCATCCAGTTCCAGCTTCTGGATTTCCTTCAGGTTCTTGTCCCAAACACGCAGGAATTTGTCATTGTGGCCGCTGACCAGCTTGCCCTGGAACCAGACCAGGGAGGTGACCAGGGTGGAAGTAGGCTGGCTCAGGATCTTGCCGTTGTTCCAGATGACAATCCGGCCATCGTCCGAGCCCGTGGCAAACAGCGACTGACTGGCAACCGCGATCGCACGCACGACGCTTTCGTGCGGCTTGGCTTCCGCCAGCAGTTTGTGTTTTCGGATGTCCCACAATTTGACATTCCCCTGATGCCCCCCCGATACCACGTGTGTGCCTGTAGGGCTGAACGCGACAGCGGTGGAACCGAATTCATGCGCGCCAGGAAAAATAAATACGGCCCTGTCCGAAGGCATCATGTTCGAGCAGGCGGCGAGCAGACCAGTCGAGATCAGCAGCGAAAGAGCGATCAGGCGATTGAAAGACAGGCTCATGTCAGGTTGCAATTTTTGAGTGGTGTGAAACAATGTTATCAGACTCGGATTTTTGAAAAGGTGGCGGCGATGATCGACCGTGACGGCTACCGCCCCAACGTCGGCATCATATTGTGCAACGCCAAGAACCAGGTGTTCTGGGCCAAGCGCATCAATCAGCACGCCTGGCAGTTTCCCCAGGGTGGCATCAAGGCCGGGGAAACGCCGGAGCAGGCGATGTTTCGTGAGCTTACTGAAGAAGTCGGGCTCCAGCCGGAACATGTGCGCATTCTTGGGCGCACACGCAACTGGCTGCGCTACGACGTTCCCAGCCATTGGGTGCGGCGTGACAGCAAGGGCCAATATCGCGGACAAAAGCAGATATGGTTCCTGTTGCGGCTGACCGGGCGTGATTGCAATGTCAGCCTGCGGGCGACCAATCACCCCGAATTTGATGCCTGGCGCTGGAGCGATTACTGGATCGAGTTTGAATCCGTGGTGGAATTCAAACGTGATGTTTACCGGCTTGCGCTGGAGGAACTCGAACGCTATCTGCACAAGGATGTGCGCTATTTGCGCCGCCGGCCTGATCGAAACGATGCGCACTCAGTGGAACCGCCTCAGCATGAAGGCCCGCAGGAACCTGATCAGCCGGATTCCGTGATTGAGCGATCGGGATGAAACCTGTCCGGCACCAGGGTAGTACACTCAAGGCATGTACGGAAATTCAGCCGGGCTTGCCCTTGTGGAAAGTGGTGCCGACACGGGATGAGCAAGGCGAACTTTTGTGTGATTTCATGATGATCATTCCCAGGCTGAAGACCCGTCAGCCGATGTATGTTCAACGTGCGCAGTCTCATATCGCCGAGGTGCTGTCTCGCTACGGCGAGGTTGTGTTTGCCAACATCAACCTGGAGTTGAATGTGTTGTGGGTCTCGCATCGCTATCGGAGTGGCTTGATGCTGGAAATCGTAAATTCAATCCGCCTGCGGGTTCCTGAAGCCGTGCTGGTGGCGCACAATACGCGTGCCTGAACATGGGAGAAATTATTTAATGTCCGCGCCAACCTTCAAACTTGCCCCTTTGCCTCTGCTTATTTGGGCAATCTGGCCGCAAGCCGCATACGCATCAGATGGGCGGGCTGTCCTGCTGCCCACTGAATTCAAATCTGCCGTAACGGCACAGCCCCTGCAACGCAGGGTTTTGATGCCTGGAGAACAGGGTCTGCAAACCGCGGCAGTGCCCTTGCCGGTGACGGCGGCCAGGGCAACCGCAACAGGCAGCAATCCCGTGAATCCCGTGCCGGCGCGGGCAGCGATTGCCGCAGCCCCGCAGGACGGGGACGATGAGGCCGCTGCACCCGCCGCGCCGTTCCCGTTCATGCTGCCCCAGCAGGGAATGGGCATGGCGCCGCTGCCTGCTCCCGCGATGATTCCCATGAACGTGCCATCACCGTTGGCAAGTCCCTCACTGCCGATGATGTCGCCCCAGGCCTTGCCGGTCATGCCCAATCCCGTCAGGCCCCAACTGCCGCCGATGAATGCTGGGGGCATGCAATATCCTGGGTTTCCGGCCGGATTTCCAGCATCCGGATTCCCAATGCCCGGGCTTCCCATGGCTGGGCCACAAATGTTGCCCTTTTTGCCTCAGGCAGGGTTTCGTCCGCCAGCCATGCAGACACCAATGATTCCACGATTGCCGCAACTGCCAGGATTCCCGGCCTTGCCCTGGATGGCACCGCAGCAAATGGCGCCCATGGGGATGGCCCCGCAAATGGCGCCCATGGCGAGAGCCCCCATGACCTCACCCGTCATGCCGGGAAATTTCCCCTTCGGCATGCCTGCTCCCTTGCCCTGGATGATCCCCTATGGCTCGCCTGCACTGGCGGCGCGTCCCATGCCGGGTATGAATGCTATGTCCCCGGGTTTTGCCACCATGCCCGCGCCATGGGGCCTGCCGCAAATGCGGCCGGCGCCGTCTGTCCCGTCTGCCATGGCGGGTATGCCGCGTCAGGGATTTTGGGGTTTGCCGCAGTTTGCCCCGGTCAATCCTGTAGCGATGCCGCCTGCTGCGATGGCGCCCATGCCTGCACCTTGGGGCATGCCATTCAATCCTTACATGCCATCTTTCCCGATTCCGCAGCAAATGGCGGGTACTCCGGCCATGCCTTGGGGCATGCCCCAGATGCGTCCCGTGGCGCCGGCCATGCCTGTGCCGTCCCCAGTGGCGATGCCGGTAATGCCTGGCGTGCCCAGGATGGCTGCAGCACCGGTCCGCCCGCCCGTCGTCTGGTGGTTGCCCCCAACCTGGCCTGCCGCCGTGCAACCCGCCACGGCACCAGAGTTGAGCGCCCCGCCGCAACCTCAAATGGCGACCGCGCCAGTGAGAGAACAGCCCGCCGCAAATTCGCCTGTCAGCACACCGACGGCTGCAAGCGAAAGCTTGCCGGCCGCGCAAACGCCTGCCAGCACTGTGAAATCGGTACATGAGGATATGGTTACGGCCGCGGCACCCGCCAAGCCGGTTCTGGAACCCGCGCCCATGCTGCCAGTCGCGGAGGCTATCGAAGCGCCCGCAACGCCTGCAAACCCGCCTCAGCCTCTCCCCATTTCGATACCAGCGGCAATTCCATTATCCGTTTCAGCACCCAATCCTGAACCTGCTCCCATTGCCGTGGCGGCTGTTCAGCCCAATCCGGAGTCCCCCGATTTTCCCATGCCTCCGGTAGTAGGGGCTGCGGCGTTTCCCGCCGTGACAAGAATTAAAGCTGCTGAGGAACCCGCACCCGTGCCGGTTGAACCTGTTGTGGCGCAGGACAAGGTGGCTGTGGCGCCAGCCAGCAGGCCCGTTGCCAAGCGCGTACGCGTCACGGATCCTTGTGCGGAAGGTTTCCGCCCCATCCGTTCAAAATACAAACGCCCCAAGGGCAGCATCATGAAGACGCGCAGGCCCGCCTACGATCCCTGCAAGGGCCGCTACAAGCCCATCAAAGTGAATGCCGTCGCGCCAGCGAAGTCTGAAGTTGCGGCTGGCAGCAAGCGCATGTGTTTTGAAGGGGGGGAGTTGAAACCCTGTTGACCCGGCCCGATTTTTAAAAGCGGCCACAAGGCCGCTTTTTTGTTGCCTGGGCCAAGTGTAATCGTTATACTTGACAAATTTAATCGGGTATTTTCTGGAGTAATAGATGGCCATTTCCGAACAGCAAGTTCAATCCGCGCTTAAAGAGCTGATTGATCCCAATACCAAAAGGGATTTCGTGGCAACCAAGTCCGTCAGGAACATCAAGGTGGACGGCGACAAGGTATCGCTGGACATCCTTTTGTCCTACCCGGCCAAAAGCCAGATCGCAGGCATAAAGTCCATGATCGAGGACAAGCTCAAATCCATTGGCGCGGTTTCCGCAACCGCGAACGTGTCGTTCAAGATCGTTTCCCATGGCGTGCAGAAGGGCGTGAAGCTGGTGCCCGGCATCAAGAACATCATCGCCGTGGCTTCAGGCAAGGGTGGCGTGGGCAAGTCGACGACCGCGGCCAATCTGGCGCTGGCCTTGGCGGCAGAAGGTGCGAATGTCGCGGTACTGGATGCCGATATTTATGGTCCTTCGCAGCCGATGATGCTGGGGATTCATGGTCGCCCCGAATCGCAGGACGGCAAGACCCTCGAACCCATGATGGGGCACGGGCTTCAGGCCATGTCCATCGGCTTCATGATCGACCCTGATACGCCCATGGTCTGGCGCGGTCCCATGGTGACTCAGGCGCTGGAACAGTTGTTGAACGATACCAACTGGAAGGATGTGGATTATCTGGTGGTCGATATGCCGCCGGGCACAGGCGACGTGCAGTTGACCCTGGCCCAGCGCGTGCCGGTGACGGGCGCGGTGATTGTGACGACGCCGCAGGACATCGCGCTGATCGACGCACGCAAGGGCCTGAAGATGTTCGAGAAAGTCGGTATTCCCATCATGGGCGTGGTGGAAAACATGAGCTTGCATATCTGCTCGAAATGCGGCCACGAGGAACGCATTTTCGGCCAGGGCGGCGGCGAGAAGATGTGCAAGGATTACGACGTGGAGTTTCTGGGCGCGCTTCCGCTGGACATCCAGATTCGCGAGGAAACCGATTCAGGCAAGCCTACCGTGGTGGCGGCGCCGGATTCCCGTATTGCTGAAATTTACCGGCAGATTGCGCGCCGGGTGGCGGTCAAGATTGGCGAATCGGCGGTGGATCACACCAGCAAGTTTCCCAATATCGTGATTCAGAACACCTGACTGGTTCGCGGTCGGAAAGAAGGGGGCGGCAGCCCCCTTTTTCTTTGCGCTTTCTTTGTGTTCTTCATGGATAATTGCCTTTTTTGAACCAGCCAGAGCACAGCAATGAGCATCAAATCCGACAAGTGGATCCGCCGCATGGCGGAGAGTCACGGCATGATCGAGCCGTTCGAGCCTGGTCAGGTCAAGGAGGCCGCAGGCAAGCGCATCGTGTCATACGGCACGTCTTCCTATGGATACGACGTGCGCTGCTCGAACGAATTCAAGCTGTTCACCGATATCAATACGACGATCGTCGATCCCAAGTTCTTCGACCCCAACTCGTTTGTCGAGGTCAAGGGTGATTCCTGCATCATTCCGCCCAACTCCTTCGCGCTGGCGCGAACGGTGGAATACTTCCGCATCCCGCGTAATGTGCTGACGATCTGTCTTGGCAAGTCGACCTATGCCCGCTGCGGCATCATCGTCAACGTCACGCCGCTGGAGCCGGAATGGGAGGGCCATGTGACCCTGGAGTTCTCCAACACCACGCCACTGCCCGCGCGCATTTATGCCAATGAAGGCGTGGCGCAAATGCTGTTCCTTGAGTCCGACGAAGTGTGCGATACCTCGTACAAGGATCGAGGCGGCAAGTACCAGGGACAGACCGGCGTGACGCTGCCGAAAATTTGAAAAGCGGTCGAGAGCAAGAGCCGAGTGTGGAGAACGAAACCTCCCCCAGGCTTTTTTCGCTCGACGCTACACTCTCGATTCTTCATTTAAGGCCAGGCCATGAGATTCCGTTTCCCAGTTGTCATCATTGACGAAGATTTCCGTTCCGAGAATGCTTCCGGACTGGGCGTGCGCGCGCTGGCGAAGGCCATAGAAGATGAAGGCTTCGAAGTGCTGGGCGTGACCAGCTTTGGTGATGTTGCTTCCTTCGCGCAACAGCAAAGCCGCGCTTCGGCATTCATCCTGTCCATTGACGACGAAGAGTTTTCTTCCCCGGAGCTGGCGGAGGAGGCGGTTGCGCGTCTGCGCGGCTTTGTCGAGGAGATCCGTTTCCGCAATGCGGATATCCCCATCTTCCTGCATGGCGAGACCCGTACATCGCGGCATATCCCCAACGATGTGCTGAAGGAACTGCATGGCTTTATCCACATGTTCGAGGACACGCCGGAATTCATCGCGCGCTATGTCGTGCGCGAGGCGCGTGTCTATCTGGATTCGCTGCCGCCGCCGTTTTTCCGCGCGCTCACCCATTATGCCGCCGACAGTTCCTATTCCTGGCACTGCCCGGGCCACTCAGGCGGGGTGGCTTTTCTGAAATCGCCGGTCGGTCAGATGTTCCACCAGTTTTTTGGCGAGAACATGCTGCGCGCCGATGTGTGCAATGCCGTGGATGAACTGGGTCAACTGCTCGACCATACAGGGCCGGTGGCGGCGTCCGAGCGCAATGCCGCGCGCATTTTCAACTGCGATCATCTGTTTTTTGTCACTAATGGCACGTCGACTTCGAACAAGATGGTGTGGCATTCAACGGTCGCGCCCGATGACATCGTGGTGGTTGATCGCAACTGCCACAAGTCCATTCTGCACGCGATCACCATGACCGGCGCGATTCCTGTGTTCCTGACGCCGACGCGCAACCATTACGGCATTATCGGACCGATCCCGAAAGAGGAGTTCGACTGGGAAAACATCCGGAAAAAAATCGCCTCGCATCCCTTCGCCAGCAAGGCCAAGGGCAAGCCGCGCATCCTGACCATCACGCAAAGCACCTACGACGGCATTCTCTACAACGTCGACGCCATCAAGAAAATGCTCGACGGCAGGATCGACACCCTGCATTTTGACGAAGCCTGGCTACCACACGCCACTTTTCACGACTACTACCGCGGCATGCACGCAATCGGCCGAGATCGCTCGCGCTGCAAGGAATCCATGGTGTTTTCCACACAGTCCACGCACAAGCTACTGGCGGGGTTGTCGCAGGCATCGCAAATCCTCATCCAGGATTCTGAAACGCGCAAGCTCGACCGCGACATTTTCAACGAAGCCTACCTGATGCACACCTCCACCAGCCCGCAGTACGCCATCATTGCCTCGTGTGACGTGGCGGCGGCGATGATGGAGCCGCCGGGGGGTACCGCGCTGGTGGAAGAGTCCATCGCCGAGGCGCTGGACTTCCGCCGCGCCATGCGCAAGGTCGATGAGGAGTTCGGCGATTCCTGGTGGTTCAAGGTCTGGGGGCCGGAAAAACTGGCGGAAGAAGGCATCGGCGAAGCCAGCGACTGGGTGATCCGCGACAGCGAGCGCTGGCATGGTTGTGGCAACCTGGCCGAAGGCTTCAACATGCTCGACCCGATCAAGGCTACCGTGATTACCCCGGGGCTGGATGTAGATGGCGACTTTGCGGAATCCGGCATTCCCGCGGCCATTGTCACCAAATACCTGGCCGAGCACGGCATCATTGTCGAGAAAACCGGGCTGTATTCGTTTTTCATCATGTTTACGATTGGCATCACCAAGGGCCGCTGGAACACCATGGTCACCGAACTCCAGCAGTTCAAGGACGACTACGACAAGAACCAGCCGCTATGGCGGGTGCTGCCCGAATTCGTTGCCAGGCATCCCCGCTACGAACGGATCGGGCTGAAGGACTTGTGCGAGCAGATTCATGGCATCTACAAGACCCACGATATCGCCCGTCTGACCACGGAAATGTATCTTTCGGAAATGGAACCCGCCATGAAGCCGTCGGATGCCTTTGCCAAGATGGCGCATCGTGAAATCGACCGGGTGGTGATTGACGAGCTGGAAGGTCGGGTAACCAGTGTGCTGCTGACACCTTATCCGCCTGGCATCCCCTTGCTGATTCCTGGCGAGCGCTTTAACCGGACCATCGTGCGCTATTTGCAGTTCGCCCGTGAGTTCAACGAGAAATTCCCGGGTTTTGAGACCGACATACATGGCTTGGTCAAGGAGCAGCTCAATGGCGAGGTGCGTTATTATGTGGATTGTGTAAGGCAATGATTTTAAATAATAAAATGTAAACTCCTGCAATCAGGACAAGCCCGGGAATCATGGGTGCCGGTTTTAGGTCTTAATCCACGCCAGTATTGGCCGATATTGAGATGAATAGCCCTTAGAGCCCGGCATGTCCTCATACGTAATAATCTTTAGCCGTCTGTTTTTTCAGCTACCCGGAAAGCCCGGAGCGCTGCCTGGATCGCCCCCATGACAGACCGGTCCGACATCCCCGTTTTTTCAACTCAAGAGCGCGACATGTTGATTGCCGCCAGTCTTGAGTGGCTATCGCTCCCCATCAACCAGATGTTCGCCAGCCTCAAGGGAGGCCATATCGCCGAGGCGCGGCAAGAGTCCAGCCCGCGTGATCTGGGTGTTTTGTACAATGCCAGCCCCATTGTCAATCAGCCCGCGCCACAGGAAGCCCGGCAAGCGGATGACGAAATTGCCGAGAAGGCGCCCGCGTATCTACTGGAAACGCTTGCCAGAAAGGTCAATGCCTACCTGATGGGCGAAGAGGGACAGTACCGGCTGACCCTGATCGACCAGCAGGACTATGACATTCTGGTCACCGAACTGGGGCGTTACAAGGCGGAAATAGACGCTCACGATACGGTCCTCGGCTTCCTGGAGGCGCATCTGGGGCACCTGTACGGACGCAAGCTTACCCGCGAAAGCAACCCATACTACTTGCACAATCTGGCGTTCTTCATCCTGGAAGGGCTGAGCGATCTGGAGATATCGCGCGGGATCCGTCGTGGCTTGTTGCGGGATTTCCTTGATCAGGTCGTGCCGGACATGCAGTCCAATCTGTGGGCGCTGGCCAACCGACTGGAACCCATTGCCAAGCAAACCCGTCTGGGTTCCGCGGCTCAACCTGTATCCAGGCATTCACCCGGCTCGCATTACCGGGGCGAGACTCCCGGCGGCCGCCAGGCAAACCATCAAGGCGGTTATCAAGGGTTGATGCCAGGAGTGGAAGGCAGTGATTTTCCAGCCACTGCAACTGCGGCGGCGGAAAAGCTTGAGAAAGCCCCCCATCGACTGCTTGAACAGCTGCTGGGTGCGCTGGAGTCTTTTGACCGATATGCTTCAACCGCTTCGGCTGGCTCGACCGCAACACCACAATCGCTGGCACGCTGGGCGAGCGCAGCGCCGGTTCAGACGGAAGACATGACCCTGCAAGGTGTTCGTGCCGCGGGATTGGTGCAGCATCTGCCGGGAGCGGATGCTTCTCAGGCCGGTGTGCTAAACGCGCTTTCTCCGGTCATCATGAAGACGGTGGCGGAAAACTCCGCCTTGCTGGATGATCCGAATCACCCGCTTAGAACTCTACTGAATCGTGCATCGGAGATCGTTGCCGCAGGGCCCGCTCCAAAGGAAGTCGAACAGATCAGGCAGTGGGCAGAATCCGCCGGGCGTGGACTTCTGCAACAACCGAACGATACTCAGCGCTGGCTGACTGAGCTTGACAAACTGGGAGCCGGCGCCCTGGTCAGGCGCCAGGAACGTGTGCTGGAATTGCAACTGGAAATGGAGGGCTGGCATCGGATGTTGCGGGCGCGTCAGCGCTCGGATGAAACGCTTGCCCGTGCCCTGAACGGCAAGCATTTGCCGCGTGAGGCGGCGGCTTTCTGCGAAGGATCGTGGCGGCACGTGCTGGCCATGATCGCGCTGCGGCATAATCCCGGCACGCAGGTCTGGCAGGATGCGCAAAATGCCATCGCAGAGTTTACTCAACTCCCTTTGGCGGAAGATCGCATGCTCCAGGTCAGGCAGGTCGTGTCCAGGGAGATGCGCAATTTCTTCAGCATACCCGAGCCGGGTCTGGCCGAGCCGCAGTGGCTGGATCAGCTGTCACATCCCCTGCCTGGCCAGTCGAGCATGTCGTGGATGAACCAGGCAAAGTCGGCGAACGCCACTTACACTCAGACTGGCGAGGCTGTGGGCCTGGAACTTGGAGCATGGGTGCGATTTGCAGACAAAACTGATTGGCCCTATCCGCTCCAGCTGGTTTGGACAAGCCTGCCCTACGGCTGGTTTGGATTCGTGGATGCTGCCGGACACAAAAGTTTCAGGATGGAAAAGGCGGAGCTTCTTGGTCACCTGCAACGGGATCGGATAGAGCGGTTTGGGCAAAGCACGTTTGATAAATTGCCCGCCTTGATGGACCTGAACATCGAGTCCTGGACGTATGAAGATCAGTTACTTTCCACCTTGCGAGATCAGGACACAGGGTTTTTGAACCGCAGGGGACTGATCCAGTCGTTAAGCGCGAGCGCAGCGCTTTCGGGTGAAGGACGCTGGCAGGCGACAGTTATCGATTTCCCGAATCTGGCCGGCCGTTATTCTCACGGTCAGCAAGCGGGAGATGCGGTGCTGGCAGGTGTTTCAAAAATGTTGAGGACGCTTGGCCGGCCGGGTTTGATGATTGCGCGGATTGCCGACACACGTTTTGTGTTGACCTCTCCCGAACCGGGAGAGGAGCTTGCTCAGGAGGCGCTGCTGCTGGCAAACCAGTCGCCTGAGAAATCAGGCGAGATGCGATTTGCCATCGGCTGCTGTCCGGAGGCACCAGCAGGTGAAGAGGTACTGCGGTTTGCCGAACAGGCTTGTGCCGCTGCATGGGAGGAAGGGTCGCAGCAGGTACGGGTGAATTCCTATCTGCTGGCGCAAAGCGAAGACTGGATGCGTGCCGTGACACGTGTCATGGGCGAGAACCGTCTGGTGCCGTTTGTGCAGCCCATGCGGTCCTTGCGCAAGGACATGCCGGGTCACGCAGAAGTGCTGTTGAGATTGAAGTCGGACGATGGAAAGTTTGTATCCCCGGCCGTCTTCCTGCGCGAGGCGGAAAGACAGAAACTGGTTGCTCAGGTGGATCATTGGGTATTGCGTGAGGTGTGCAACTGGCTGGTTCATCATGAACTTCCTGAAGGCCTGGCGTCGTTGTCAGTCAATCTGTCAGGCCAGACGCTATCCGATCCGGATTCATTGCAGGAAATCCAGACCATTCTCGATAACAGTGGCGTGCAACCGGAAAAACTGATTTTCGAAGTAACCGAAACCATGGCGGTGCTTGACCCGGAACAAACTCGTCTGTTTCTCAGCCAGATTCGCGAACGCGGTTGCCGCACCGCGCTTGATGATTTCGGTACGGGATATGCCAACTACAGCTACCTTCGCCAGATGCCCTTCGATTACCTGAAAATTGATGGCAGCTTTATCCGTGAGCTGCTTAATAACGAATCCGACCAGGCGCTGGTCAAATCCATGTGCGACGTGGCGCGTGGTTTGGGTATCTCCAGCATCGCGGAATTTGTTCATGACGAGGCCATGTTTCCCTTGCTGACCAGTCTTGGCGTGGACTATGCGCAAGGCTACGCCGTCAGCGAGCCCATGCTGCTTGCGAATCTGTTTGAAGAGGCCGAACGCGGCACGGCTTTGCAAAAGCTTGCTTTATCAAGCACTTGATATTAGAATCCTGCGTTTCCTTGCTCCACCGCATCGCGCCGCGGGGGGCTTTATCCAGAAGGGGGTTCAATGCGCCACTACGAAATCGTCTTTATCGTGCATCCCGATCAGAGCGAGCAGGTTCCCGCCATGATCGAGCGTTATCGCACCAACATCACCACCCGCAACGGCCAGATTCACCGGCTTGAAGACTGGGGCCGCCGCCAGCTGGCCTACCCGATCGCCAAGATGCACAAGGCGCATTATGTGCTGATGAACATCGAATGCGATCAGGAAACCCTGGCTGAACTCGAACACGGCTTCAAATTCAACGATGCCGTGTTGCGCCATCTGATCATCGGCAAGGATGAGCCTGTGACTGTTCCCTCACCGATGATGAAGGAAGAGAAAGCGCGTTCCGTGCTGGAAGGTGATGCCAAAGCCAAGCCTGAGGCTGAAGCGGCCGCTAGCTGATCCGGATTGTCCTGATTGAACAAGGAATCAGACAACACGCTGATTCTTGCTGGAGAAATCGTCAGCCTGGAACCCGCCCGATTCAGCCCCGCAGGCATCCCCATAGCCAAGGCGCTCATCCGGCATGAATCCTGGCAGTCGGGTCAAAAAATGCAATGTGAACTGGTTGTTGCGGCGCAGGGTGAAATTGCCACAAGGCTCGGCAAGCTCAAGCCAGGCAAGCGAATCAGGGCAAGCGGACCGATATCCAGGGCCAGTCAGAACAGCCGTAATTTATTGATGTGGATTGAACATTTAACCGAGGAGTAAGCAACATGCCCCGCCCGATTGGAAAAAAAGCCACCGGAAAAGATGGTAAGCCCCGCCGCGATAGCGGCAACCGCGCGCTGTTCAAGCGCCGCAAGTTCTGCCGCTTCACCGCCGACGGCGTCAAGGAAGTGGATTACAAGGATGTGGAAGTGCTGAAGGAATTCATCACCGAAAACGGCAAGATCATTCCTGCCCGCATTACCGGCACCAAGACCCATTTCCAGCGGCAGCTTTCCGCCGCGATCAAGCGCGCCCGCTTCCTGGCGCTGCTGCCTTACACCGATCTGCACTAAGGAGACCGCCATGCAAGTGATTCTGATGGAAAAAGTCGTCAACCTGGGCAATCTGGGTGACGTGGTCAAGGTCAAGGATGGCTATGCGCGGAATTTCCTGATTCCCGGCGGCCACGCCAAGCGTGCGACGAACACGAATATTGCCGAGTTTGAAACCCGCCGCGCCGAACTGGAAAAGGAGCAGGCTGCGCGATTCGCCGCTGCCCAGGCGCGTGCTGAAAAGTTGGAAGGTTTGATGATCCAGATCACCCAGAAGGCCGGCGTGGACGGCCGTCTGTTCGGTTCCGTGGGCAATGCCGATATCGCCGAGGCGCTGAAGGCGCAAGGCCACGAAGTCGCCAAGGCAGAAGTACGTTTGCCCGAAGGCCCGTTCAAGATGATCGGCGACTATCCCGTGGTGCTGTCCCTGCATACGGATGTGCTGGCGAATATCACCGTTTCGGTGCTGGGCGAACACTGACCCAAGCCGCACGCGCAAGAAAAGGCCACTTCACAGTGGCCTTTTTTATTCCTTGATTTTTACACTGCCTATGCACGGGTTTTCCACAAACTTATCCCTGTGAATGAAAATTTCACCGGAGTAGAATCCTCTCATGGCCGCCGTCCATCCCTTTAGCAATTCCGCCAGTGCCGCGGAAAACACGCTTGCCGCACTGAAACTGCCGCCGCACTCGCTGGAGGCGGAACAGGCTGTGCTGGGCGGTCTGCTGCTGGAAAACGGCGCATGGGACCGCATTGCCGATCTGGTGAGCGGATCCGATTTCTATCGTCAGGATCACCGGCAGATTCTCAAGGCCATTGCCCGGCTGATCAGCGACAGCAAGCCTGCCGATGTGGTGACCGTGGCCGAGATGCTGCAATCCCTGGGCGAGCTCGAATCCGTCGGCGGCTTGCCCTACATTGTCTCGCTTGCCAGCAACACGCCTTCCGCGGCCAACATCCGGCGTTACGCCGAAATCGTTCGTGAGCGAGCGGTGTTGCGCAAGCTGGTGGAAACCGCCACCACCATCGCAGACTCCGCCTATGCGCCATCCGGGCGCAGCGCGGGACAGTTGCTGGACGAGGCGGAAGCCAAGATTTTCGAGATCGCCGAATCCGGCAGCCGCAACAATCAGGGTTTTCAGGAAATCCAGCCATTGCTGCGGCAGGCGGTGGAACGCATCGATGAGCTCTATCATCGAGACAACCCCAGCGATGTGACCGGCATCCCGACAGGGTATTCGGATCTCGATCGCATGACATCCGGCTTGCAGCCAGGCGATCTCGTCATCGTGGCTGGCCGCCCCTCCATGGGCAAGACGGCGTTTTCACTCAACATTGCCGAACACGTGGCGCTGGATGCCGGACTCCCGGTGGCGGTGTTTTCCATGGAAATGGGCGCGCAACAGCTGGTCATGCGGATGATCGGTTCGGTTGGCCGGCTGGATCAGCACAAACTCAGAATCGGCCAGCTCAAGGACGACGACTGGCAGCGCCTGACCTACGCGCTGGGCAAATTGAACGATGCGCCGTTTTACATCGACGAAACGCCGGCCTTGAATGCATTGGAAGTCCGTGCCCGCGCCAGACGCCTCATGCGGCAATGCGGTGGCAAGATGGGCTTGATCGTTATTGATTATCTACAACTGATGTCTTCCGCGAGTCAGGGTGAAAACCGGGCAACGGAAATTTCGGAGATTTCGCGTTCGCTCAAGGCTTTGGCCAAGGAACTTAATTGCCCGGTGGTTGCCTTGTCCCAGCTCAACCGTTCGCTTGAACAGCGGCCCAACAAACGTCCCGTGATGTCCGACCTGCGTGAATCCGGCGCCATCGAACAGGATGCCGATGTCATTTTCTTTATTTACCGGGACGAGGTCTACAACCCGGACAGCCAGGACAAGGGCAGGGCCGAGATCATCATCGGCAAGCAGCGCAACGGGCCCATCGGCATGGTGCCGCTGGCCTTCCTTGGCGAGCATACCCGCTTCGAAAATCTGGCGCTGCCAGGAAGCTACTAGGGAAGCATCGCGTGCGTCCACTGGTTGCGCGAATATCGCTGGACGCACTGGCGCACAATCTGCGCGTGGCGAGCAGGCACGCGGGCCGGTCAAAAATTCTTTCAGTCATCAAAGCCAATGCCTACGGCCACGGCCTCACCAGGGCGGTCCGAGCATTGGGTCATACAGATGGTTTTGCCGTCCTGACGGTTGAAGAAGCGGCAAACCTCAGGCAAATGGGCGTTGAAAAACCCATCCTGCTGCTGGAAGGCCCGTTCCAGGCCGGGGAGATGGCGGCTATCGCGGACCTGGATTTGATGCCAGTGCTGCATAGCCTTCAACAACTCAATTGGCTGCCGCTGTCGCCCAGACCCTTGAGCGTTTTCCTCAAGTTCAACAGCGGCATGAACCGGCTGGGTTTTCCGTTGGCGGATTTTGACCGGGTAGTTGAACTGGCAAGGGCCGCTTCGAATGTGGGTCAAATCATGCTCATGACCCACTTCGCGACCGCGGATGAAGCGCTGGGCATAGATTGGCAATGGGAACGTTTTTTCGACAAGGCCAAGCTATCCGGATTGCCGGTCAGCGCAGCCAATTCCGCTGCTTTCCTGCGATACCCGGAAACGAGAGGGGAGTGGTCGAGGCTGGGCATCATGCTGTATGGCGCATCGCCCTTTGCCGATGTGACCGCCGCCGATCTGGAGTTGAAGCCTGCCATGACGCTACAGTCCGAAATCATTGCCGTGCAGCATTTAAAAGCCGGCGAGGGGGCTGGCTATGGCGTGACTTACATGGCTGGTGAGGCTACCCGCCTGGGTGTCGTGGCGTGTGGCTATGCGGATGGTTATCCAAGGCATGCGCCAACGGGCACCCCCGTACTGGTCAACGGGAAGCGGACGCGGACATTGGGACGGGTATCGATGGACATGCTGGCAGTCGATATCACCAATCTGTCTGATGCGGATGTGGGCAGTCCGGTCACGCTCTGGGGAGAAGGCATGCCAATCGAAGAAGTGGCCAGGCATGCAGGAACAATCAGTTATGAACTGATGTGCGGGCTGGCACCCAGGGTGACGGTTGTTGAAGCCTGAATTAAAACGGCGGGAATTCCCGCCGTTTTTAATTGCGATGCATGAATCGATGCAGGATTACTTCCTGACCAAGTTATTTCTTCACCAGAATTTTTTCCACCCAGCCTTCGCCATCATTGCCCTGAACGGACAGGAAGCCATTTTTTTCCTCGCCGGTGAAAATGACCTCCTCGCCCTTGCCCAGGCTGGCAACGACCTTGGAAGTCTTGTTTGGCTGGCTGTAAATCTTCAGGCCGCCGATCTTGCCGGTGAGCGTATCGCCCTTGTCAAACGCCATGCCAGCCTGCGTGGGCTTGCCGGATTCCTGCTTGAGGTTGATGTCCTGGCGTGCAAGCTGCGGGTTGTTGCGGATGGATTTGACAATGTTGTTCCAGTTGTCCAGATAACTGGCCGCAATGACCTTTCCCTCCGGCGTGCTGGTGTAGGCGCCCAGTCCGCCGACCGCGCCGCCTCCGCCCAATACACCGCCGATGCCCCAGTCGGTTTTTTCGGCATTGCCGGTCGCCGAGGCAATTTGCAGCGACGTGCGCGAATCCGCCAGGATCATGGTGGTTTGTGCAGACTTGAACTTGAGACCCGCTGCCACCAGTCCCGCTGCCGCGCCCAGAACGCCGCCAAAGCCGCCTAGCAGTCCGCCGACTCCACCCGAGTCCTTGCTGGAAAACACCGCATCCGGCGTCAGCACATAATCAGCAGTGACCATTTGTCCCTTGCCCATGTTCGATCCCTTGCGCAGTTCGCCGGATTCGGCCAGTTGCCGTTCCTGCATCAGGTTGCTCATGGCTCGGCCGCGCTCGACCAGCACAAAGCAGTTGGATTGCTGAACCATCATGCGGATCAGGCCGGTGGGGGATTGCAGACCATATTGCAGCAAGTGCGAAATCACCGCATCCTGCGGCTCAACAACGGCCAGCGTGCCGTAGGGTTTGTCGCACTTTTCAAGTTCCTTGGCTTCGCCCTGTGCGCCATCGGGGCCGGCCGAACCGGTGGCCTGGCCTTCTTCCTTCTTGTCGCCACCCAGCTTGAAATCGAACAGACCTGCATGGGCCGGCATGATCAATGTCTGGCTCAGGAAAAGACTGGTGACGATGGCGGTGATGAGGTTTTTCTTCATGTTACTTCTCCCTTGGGGTCTGAATAATCAAACATGCGGCAAAAGTTTAAATCAATAACAGGTATCTGGCGAGGCGGCCGAGCAAGCCATGCCGGAAGAGATTTCCCCTGCAAAACACTCCAGTTTGCGCGTCGTTTCCAGAAACATGTCCAGGTCGAATTCGTCCACTGCCTGATGGAGCAGCCGTTCAAAACGTTCAGCGTCTGCCACCTGCGCATAGACCTCCATCCACAGGAGCGGATCGTCGCGTTTTTTTAGCAACTGTCCTGTAATGCCGCTGCGGCAGGCAAGCCGGGCCTGCATGGAGCGAACCGCCTGCTCGGCTTCGAGTTTATTGTTCTCGCTGACCCGGTAGTAAATGTAGTAGTGATTCAAGAGAGCGGATAAGGCTGGCGCTTTAGGCTTAAAACCGGGCCACTGGCGGATTTCCAGTGAATGGGCTGGCTGGCCGACACGCTGTCGATTTGCGCCACCGCCAGCAGATCAAAGCCGCCTTCCGGCGCAGGCGCGGCGTTGACCACCATGCCGGAAGCCTGGCCTTCCATGTCGGGCGTATAGAGCGCATCACCGGGTATGGGAGGCTCATTGCCTTTAACATGTGCCAGGTACATGCGGCGCTTGAGCTTGCCCAGGTACTGGGTGCGGGCAACGATTTCCTGGCCCGGATAGCAGCCCTTCTGGAAACTGACGCCACCCAGAATTTCCCAGTTGATCATCTGCGGCACGAACTCTTCCTGCGTGGCGGCGGTAATCATGGGGATGCCATTGGAAAGCCGCAGCCAGTCCCACACGCTGGCGCCGACTGGCCTAGCGTAACGGGACAGTACTTCCCATATGGCCGGGGCGTTAATGGGAGAAATTACCAGCACAAACTTGTCTTCGCCGATGCGCACAGTCTGGCCCTGCGTATTGGGCGCGGTTTTCATCGCGGCATCTGGAAGAGGGAGCCCGGCATTAGCAAGAGCTGCCAGTGCACCAGGTCCGGCCAGAACCAGCCTGATATTTTCATCCGTTGCGTCTCGTGCATTGACTTTCGATCGGAGCACAAACATTTTCAAGCGCTTCAAAACGGTCTCGCGGATATCGCCCGACATTTGCAGGCAGGTATCGGCGCCGCTTTTCCACATGAGGAAATTCGCCAGCAATCTGCCCTTGGCCGAGCAGTAGCCATTCCAGGCTGCGCCGTTCGCATGCAGGCCGCGCACATCGTTGGTGAACTGGTTTTGCAGAAATTCGGCTGTGTCCTCGCCCGAAAATGCCAGCAGGCCAAGTTGCGACAGGTCGGCCATGACCGTGCCGGTTTGCGCCGCTGCCAATTCTTCCGAAGCGTTGCCGAAATCCCGCACATGCCCGCCTTCTACTCGCGCGCCCTGACGGGTCAAAAAGTCTTGCCAGCTTGCAATCATGGTGGTGCAATCAGAATAATTTGAGTGCACAAATTCTACATGTTTATACCGCTTGAGTTGGCCATAAAGCCTTCGCGGGTTTATGCGGGGGTTTTGCTGATTGCGTGCAGCCTGGCTGTGACAGGAATCTGGCTCGCGGCGATACCTGCCTGGGGGCAGGCGTTGATGACGCTCGGCCTGATTCTGGCCGTATTGCGTCACTGGCGAAAAGGCTTGCCAGACGTGCAAGGGCTGCGCATCGCACAATCAGGACAAATAGAAATTTTCCAGGCTGACTGGCAGTCAGCCATGATCAAGGGGCAACCGGTTGTACTACCCTGGCTGGTCAGCCTGAACGTTGAGCTGGAAGGCGGCAAGGCGCGCAGGCTGATGATCTGGCCGGATGCGGTGGATGCGGATTCCGCAAGAAGATTGCGGGCCTGGCTGAAATGGGGCTTTCAGCCTGCAGCCAAGTAATGATCGGATGGATTACATTTCAGGCATCAATACTTCGCACACGCCAGGGCAAACCAGCCCGGGACGTGGATTGAGAATCGTGTTGCCGACCACTGGCAGAGATTCCGGGTAATCGCGGCTGAAATGCAGGCCGCGGCTTTCATGGCGAAGCATGGCGGAACGGACGATCAGATCGGCCGTCATGACCAGATTGCGCAATTCGATCAGGTCATGGCTGACGCGGAAATTGCGGTAAAACTCGTCGATTTCATCCTGCAGCAGCTTGATGCGGTGCGCCGCGCGCGCCAGGCGCTTGTTGGTGCGTACGATACCGACATAGTCCCACATGAAGCGTCTAAGCTCCGCCCAGTTGTGGGCGATGACGATTTCCTCGTCGGCGTCGGTGACGCGCGATTCATCCCACTCCGGAATGGTTTGCGAAACCGAGGGCGCATTTTCCAGAACGTGACGGGCGGCAGCGCGGCCAAACACCAGGCATTCAAGTAGCGAATTTGAGGCCAGCCGGTTGGCGCCGTGCAGGCCGGTAAAGGCAACTTCTCCAACGGCGTACAGGTTGCATAAATCCGTGCAGCCGAACATGTCGGTGACCACGCCACCGCAGGTGTAATGGGCGGCGGGAACGACCGGGATTGGCTCATGGGTCATGTCGATGCCCCATTCCGACAGTTGCCGGAAAATGTTGGGGAAATGCTCGATGATGAACCTGGCCGGCTTGTGCGAGATGTCGAGATAGACGCAATCGAGGCCGCGTTTTTTCATTTCATAGTCGATGGCGCGGGCGACGATATCGCGCGGCGCCAGTTCGGCGCGCGGGTCATGATCCAGCATGAAGCGGCGGCCATCGGGCAGCTTGAGCAGGCCGCCTTCACCCCTTACCGCCTCGGTAATCAGGAAAGACTTGGCCTGGGGCAGGTACAGGCAGGTCGGGTGAAACTGGATGAACTCCATGTTGCCGACCCGGCAGCCCGCGCGCCAGGCCATGGCAATGCCATCTCCGGTGGCGGTGTCCGGATTGGTCGTGTACAGATAAACCTTGCCCGCGCCACCCGTGGCCAGGATGGTATAGCCGGCGGAAAAGGTTTCCACCCGCCCGGTTTCGTTATCGAGGGCATAAACTCCGTATACCCGGCGTTCATCATCCCCGGTGTGCCGGCCGGTAATCAGGTCGACGGCCAGATGATTTTCCAATAGCGTGATGTTGGGGTGGCTGCGGATGCGGTCCGCCAGCGAGGTCTGTACCGCGCGTCCCGTTGCGTCCGCCGCATGTACGATGCGACGTTCGCTGTGGCCGCCTTCGCGGGTCAGGTGATAGCCGGTATCCGAGGATTCGTCCCCCGTAAAGGCAACTCCCTGGCTGACCAGCCAGTCGACCATGTCCCGCGCCTGGCTGACCACGAAGCGCGTGACGGATTCATTGCACAACCCGGCTCCCGCCACCAGGGTATCCAGGATGTGGGATTCTTCCGAATCATGATTATCGAGAACAGCGGCAATGCCTCCTTGGGCCCAGGCACTTGCGCCATCCATCAATTCGCGCTTGGTCAGAATAGTGACGTGCTTGTGCGCCGCTAGGTGCAGCGCGGTCGTTAGGGCAGCCAGACCGCTGCCGACAATAAGAACGTCAGTGTTATGCATTCTGTCGCAATGATACCCAGCAAATTACCCAAAATAGCCTTTAAGCCCCTATCGCGGCTGAACTTTTTTTACAGATACAGGTCGGAATGCCGGAGTGCGCTCGCTTATACTAACTGGACAAATATAAGGCATGCTGCAAGGGAGTACAGTGGAACGCGAAATTGACCAGGAACTGGTCGAACGCGCTCAAAAGGGCGACAAACGCGCATTCGAACTGCTGGTGCTCAAGTATCAGCGCAAACTGGCGCGTTTGCTGTCGCGTATGGTGCGTGATCAGGCCGAGATCGAGGACATTACCCAGGAGTCCTTTATCAAGGCCTACCGGGCGCTGCCGCAATTTCGCGGCGAGAGTGCGTTTTATACCTGGCTTTACCGTATCGCGGTGAATACGGCCAAGAATTATCTGGTGGCACGGGGTCGCCGGGCGCCGACAACGACGGTTTTTGACAGTGAAGAAGCTGAAAACTTTGATGGCAGCGAACTCCTGCATGACATCTCGACTCCCGATGCGGAGTTGCAGACCAAACAAATCGCCAAAGCGGTGAACGAAGCAGTGGATTCATTGCCAGAAGAGCTGAGGACGGCGATTACCCTGCGGGAAATTGAAGGACTTTCATACGAAGAAATTTCGCAGATGATGGATTGTCCGATTGGTACGGTGCGTTCCCGGATTTTCAGGGCACGCGAAGCGATTGCAGAAAAAATACGCCCCATGCTGGGCACCAGTAAAGACAAGAGGTGGTAACCATGCAAACCCTAAAAAAGCACGCCCCTATTGAGAATGAGGAAACCGACTGGCTGTCGGACCTGCTCGATGGCGAAATGCCTGCCCGTGATCGCGCTGAAGCCATTGGTCAGTTATGCCGCGACGAGCAAGCCCGGGAACGCTGGGCGCTTTACCATGGCATAGGCGACGCCATGCGTGGCTCGCCAATGCTGTCCGCACGATTCAATGGGGGCTTGCAGGCACGGCTTGCCGCCGAGCCAACCGTTCTGGCACCGAGATTGCGCCGCTACGGTCCTCCAGCTGTCATGGCGCTTGCCGCATCGGTTGCGGTTGTTTCGGTGATTGCGCTGATGCCAGGCCTGACGGGCAGCGAAACCGGCGGTTTGCAGCTGGCGGCGGGTACCAAACCTCTTGTTCAGCAGGTCGAGATGCAAATGGCGCCGTATATGGTGGCCCATCAGGAGTTTGCACCGGTGACGGTGGCTTCGCCCTATCAGCGTGCCGTGATGATCTTGGATGAACCATCCAAATGATGAGAATCCCGCTTTCCGTATTGTCTTCCCTGCTTGTATCGCTGGTACTCGTCGCGTATCAAGCCCGGGCGGCGGATGCGCTCGACATGCTGGAAAAGGCCAACGAAGCGGCAGGCAGGCTTAATTACACGGGCACATATTTTTATCACCACGGGGAACATGCCGAGGTGCTTCGGGTGTCCCATCGTGTCGACAGGCGAGGCGAGTTGCACAAGATAGAAGTACTGGATGGGCCGCACCGTGAATTCCTGCGCATCAATGACGAGGTCTATTGCCACATGGCGGATGGAAAGACCATCCGCATAGACAAGAACGCTGTACAGCGTTTTTTCCCGGCGGTGGTGCCGGATGACACGGTCAATCTGGCCCGTTATTACATTCCCAAACTCGGCGGAACCGACAAGGTCGCGGGACGGGAATGTCAGGTGATTATTCTCGAACCGCGCGACCAGTTTCGCTATACCCACATGCTCTGGCTGGACCGGCAGACATTGCTGCCTTTGAAAACACGCACGGTCGACAATCATGGTGGGCCTGTTTCGATGTTTGTTTTTTCTGAAATTGAAATCGGTAGGAAACCGGAAAAAGCGATTTTTGATGTTCGCATGGCCGGTAAACGGGTTCAGGCGGCCAGCCTTGCCTCCAGTGCGCAGGAAGCAGGGGGCTGGAGCGTCACCGCGCCACCGGGCTACTCCAGTGTTCTGGAAGCGATGCGCCCGATGCCAGGCAAGAAATCGCCGGTGCTGCACCGGGTATATTCCGACGGGATGAGCAATCTGTCCGTGTTCATCGAACCCCTCGTGGATGGTGATTCATCCCTGGAGGGGCTTTCCACCGAGAATGCAATCAACATTTATTCGAGGCGGATGGCTGGACACAAGGTGACGGCAATGGGCGAAGTGCCGGCTGCTGCGTTGCTGGAAACCGCGAATTCGATCCAGAAAAAGTGATGCGAGCCGCTTATGCTTGAGCAGAACGCGATTGTGCTTAAAACCGAAGGCAGCAAGGCCTGGGTGGAGGCGCGTGAATCAGGCACATGCGGCAGTTGCGGTTCTGGCGGATGTTCCACCCGCAGGCTGGCCGATCTTTTCGGACGGCGCGAGCGCTCGTTTCCCGTGAACAATGTGTTGAAAGCGAACCCGGGGGATCAGGTTATCATCGGCATCCCCGCTGGCGCCTTGTGGATATCCGCCTTCAGGATTTACGGGCTGCCGCTGTTGATGATGATTGCGGGTGCCTTGGCGGGCCAGCGCATGGGGGGTGATGCGGCCGCGGTTGCCCTGGCGGCATCAGGGTTGCTGATTGCCTATTGGGTACAGAAAATCTGGCGGGCATCGCGCGCGTGGCAGCCCGTGATGCTGCGCCACGGCGGCAGTCATGCCGGTTTTGTCGTTAAATCCTGTTGAAGAGGCTAGTCATGAAACATACTTTTCTAACCAGCATGTTCGGTGCGGCGATGCTCATGGTTGCCACGGTTCAGGCGGCCGTGCTGGATGTGGCTGATCTGGTCGAAAAAAATGGCCCGTCCGTCGTCAACATCAGCACAACCAAAATCGTGCAACACTCCCAGGGCATGCCTTTCCAGATGCCCGAAGAGGAAGAGATGCTGGACTTCTTCCGCAAATTCTTTCCGCCGGGCGGGCCCCAGCGGGAGGGCCCACCGCGGGAGATTCCCTCGCGCGGCAATGGCTCCGGATTCATCGTCAGCAATGACGGCTATATCCTGACCAACGCGCATGTCGTGCAGGGTGTGGATGAGGTAACGGTCAAGCTGACCGACAAGCGCAAATTCACCGCCAAGGTCATCGGCTACGATACACGGTCGGATGTTGCGGTCATCAAGATCAACGCAACCAATCTTCCTGCTGTTACGATTGGAAATCCCGACAAGCTGCGGGTGGGAGAAGCCGTGATTGCCATCGGCTCGCCTTTCGGTTTCGAAAACAGCGTGACCTCGGGCATTGTTTCGGGCAAGGGCCGTTCGCTGCCATCGGAAAATTACGTGCCCTTCATCCAGACCGACGTAGCGGTGAACCCTGGAAATTCAGGCGGCCCGCTGTTCAATCTGCGCGGCGAAGTAGTGGGCGTCAATTCGCAAATCTACAGCCGTAGTGGCGGCTACCAGGGCGTTTCCTTCGCCATTCCCATCGATGTCGCCATGGAAGTCGCCAATCAGCTCAAAACCAGTGGCAAGGTGGCGCGTGGCTGGCTGGGCGTGGTGATTCAGGAGGTGACTTCCGAACTGGCGGAATCTTTTGGACTGGATCGCGCGCGCGGCGCCCTGGTGGCGGAAATTCAGGAAGACAGTCCTGCCGCCAGGGGCGGTATCCAGGTATCCGACGTGCTGCTCAAATTCGACAACAAGCCGGTCGAAAACTCTGGCGATTTGCCCCGCCTGGTTGCCAACGTCAAGCCGGGCAGCAAGGTGCCGGTTCAGGTGTGGCGCAAGGGCGCAAACAAGGAGTTGTTCATCAATGTCGGCGAGTTTCCTGATGAGGGCAAGACGGCTTTTGGCCCCAAAACCCAGAAATCCTTTTCACGGGGCGGGCTGGTGCTGGCTGAACTGTCAAAAGAACAGCGGAAGGAATTGAAGGTAAATGGTGGCCTGCTGGTGGAAGAATCCAAGGGCGATGCGGTACGCGCCGGCATCCGGGTGGGCGACATCATTCTCGCCGTCAACAACACCGAAGTCGGCACCGTCGAGCAGTTCCGCAAACTGATTGCCGCGGTTCCAGTTGGAAAGAGCGCGGCTGTTCTTGTTCGCCGTGGCGACAATTCGCTGTACATTCCGTTGAAGATTTCCAACGGCAGCAGTGAGTGATTCCACCCCCGTTCTGACCCTGCTGGGGCGGAACGGGTGTCACTTATGCGAGGACATGCGGGTAGCCCTGAATATTTGGGCTGCCCGTTTTGCTTTTACGGTCAACGAAATCGACATTTCCGGCAATCCCGGACTGGAAGTCCGGTATGGCTGGGATATCCCGGTATTGCTGGCAGGTGAAAGAGAAATCTGCCGTCATTATCTGGATGAACCGGCGCTGCAAACCTGGCTTTCTGAAAGAGAAAATTTCCTTTAAAATTCAATCCGTTGATTTGTTCTTCTGGGCACGCTGGCCGTGCCCCTTTTTTCGTTTTGTAAGATTAAAAACAGCGCTGTGCAAGACAATATTCGCAATTTTTCCATCATCGCTCACATAGACCACGGCAAATCCACGCTGGCGGACCGCATCATTCATTTGTGCGGCGGCTTGTCCGACCGCGAGATGGAAGCCCAGGTGCTCGACTCGATGGATCTGGAAAAAGAGCGTGGCATCACCATCAAGGCGCAGACCGCTGCGCTGGAATACAAGGCCAGGGACGGGCAAACCTATTACCTGAACCTGATCGACACGCCCGGGCATGTGGATTTTTCCTACGAAGTCAGCCGCTCGCTGTCCGCCTGCGAGGGCGCGCTGCTGGTGGTGGATGCCTCGCAGGGCGTCGAGGCGCAAACGGTCGCCAACTGTTACACCGCCATTGATCTGGGAGTGGAAGTCATCCCCGTTCTGAACAAGATCGACCTACCCTCGGCCGATCCCGATCGGGTCAGCGAGGAGATCGAGGATATTGTCGGCATCGATGCGACCGATGCGGTAAGAGCTTCGGCCAAAACCGGCATCGGCATCACCGAGATTCTGGAAGACGTGGTAAAGAAAGTGCCGCCTCCGCGCGGCAAGGAAGATGCGCCACTGAAAGCGCTGGTCATCGACTCCTGGTTTGATAACTACGTGGGCGTTGTCATGCTGGTGCGGGTGGTGGATGGCATGCTCAAGCCCAAGGACAGGATCCGCCTGATGGCAACGGGGGCGCAGTACCTGACCGAGCAGGTTGGGGTCTTTACCCCGAACTCCAAGCAGCGCGAATCGCTATCCGCAGGCCAGGTTGGCTTCATCATTGCCGGCATCAAGGAACTGAAAGCTGCGCAGGTCGGCGATACCGTCACGCTGGCGGACAATCCGGCCAGCGAAGCGCTGCCCGGTTTCAAGAAAATCCAGTCGCAGGTTTTTGCCGGCTTGTATCCGGTGGAATCGCATGATTTCGAGGCGTTGCGCGATGCGCTGGAAAAACTGCAACTGAACGATGCCGCGCTGCAATTCGAGCCGGAAGTTTCGCAGGCGCTGGGTTTCGGGTTCCGTTGCGGGTTTCTGGGCCTGTTGCACATGGACATCGTGCAGGAGCGCCTGGAGCGGGAGTTCGATCAGAATCTCATCACCACCGCGCCAACCGTGGTGTATCAGGTGCAACTGCGCGACGGCACAATGGTCGAGGTGGAGAATCCTTCCAAGCTGCCCGAACTGTCAAAAATCGAGGCCATATTCGAGCCCATCATTACCGCGACCATTTTCGTGCCGGAAGAATACCTGGGCAACGTGATGACCCTGTGCAACCAGAAACGCGGCTTGCAGGTGGACATGAAGTACGTTGGAAGGCAGGTCATGCTCAAATACGAATTGCCGATGAATGAAGTGGTGATGGATTTCTTTGACAAGCTCAAATCGACCTCGCGCGGTTATGCCTCGCTGGATTACGAATTCAAAGAGTTTCGCGCCGCCGATCTGGTCAAGCTGGACATCCTCGTGAATGGCGATAAAGTGGATGCTCTATCGCTCATCGTGCACCGCTCGAATTCAGTGTACAGGGGCCGCGAGCTGGCCGCGAAGATGCGAGAGCTGATCCCGCGCCAGATGTTCGATGTGGCGGTGCAGGCCGCGATTGGCGCGCAGATCATCGCGCGTGAGAACGTCAAGGCCTTGCGCAAGAACGTGCTGGCAAAATGTTACGGCGGTGACATTACCCGCAAGAAGAAACTGCTGGAAAAACAGAAGGAAGGCAAAAAGCGCATGAAGCAGGTCGGCAACGTGGAAATTCCGCAGGAGGCATTCCTGGCCATCCTGCAGGTGGGAGAAAAGTAAATGGACGCTTTGGCGATTGCGCTGATCGCGGCACTGGTTCTTGGCGTCGTTCTGGTTTTCAAGGGCGTTATCGGACTGCCCCTGCTCCTGCTGGTTGCAACGCTGGTGACGGGCGCCATCTGGCTGTGGGACAAACTTGTCTTGTCGAAGAAGCGCCAGAAGGATGAAGAGCGGACGTCGGGGATCGAATATTCGGTCAGCCTGTTTCCGGTAATTTTGCTGGTATTTCTGCTGCGCTCGTTTCTGGTCGAACCGTTCCGCATTCCCTCCGGCTCAATGATGCCGACCCTGCTAGCGGGCGATTTCATTCTGGTGAACAAATATACCTACGGGATACGATTGCCCGTGCTGGACAAAAAGGTGATCGAAATCAACAACCCGAGGCATGGCGATGTGATGGTGTTCCACTTTCCGGAAGACCCTTCCGTTGACTACATCAAGCGGGTCGTTGGCCTGCCGGGCGACCTGATCGAGTACAAGGACAAACGGCTTGTCGTCAATGGACAGCCGCTGAGCTATCGCGAGAACGGCACGTTCAGCTTTGAAGCCGGCGGCCTTAATTTCGTTACCAGTATCGTTTACCGTGAAAAGCTGGGTGAAATCGAGCATGACACCATGGTCATTCCCGGCATCGCGGGCTTCATGAAAGAGCAGCTTAAATCCTTCCCCAACCAGGGAAACTGTACTTACAATGACGAAGGTTTTGCCTGCCGCGTGCCCGAAGGGCATTATTTCATGATGGGCGACAATCGCGATGGCAGCAACGACAGCCGCTACTGGGGATTTGTACCCGACGGCAATATCGTGGGCAAGGCATTTTTCATCTGGATGAATTTTGGCGATTACAAACGCATTGGCACCACAATCCACTAAGGAGGTGAACATGATCAACCGTCAACATCAACAAGGACTGACCCTCATCAGCCTGCTGTTCTGGGGCATCGTCATTATTTTCATGGCGCTGCTGGCGATGAAGCTGATCCCTGCCTATACGGAGTATTTCACCATCCAGAAAATACTCAGCGATATTGGCAACGATCCCAATATCAAAAGCATGAGCAATGGCGAAATCCGCGACAAGTTCAACAAGCGCGCCATGGTCGACAACATTTCCACCATCAAGGCTTCCGATCTGGACATTGGCCGGGATGGCGGGCAGACTGTCGTTTCGGTGGAATATCCCTTCCAGACAAAGCTGGTGGGTAACATCAGCCTGCTGGTTGATTTTTCTGCCAGTTCGGACAGCAGTGGCGGTCGCAGTTCCAAGTCAATTGAGTAGGCAAAACCTGGCCCGGCTGATCGCCTGCCTGGGCCATGAATTCAATCAGGAGAGCCTGCTCCGGCAGGCGCTTACCCACCGCAGTTACAACGCGCAGCACAATGAGCGTCTCGAATTCCTGGGCGATTCGGTTTTGAATTGTGTAATCGCGCGCGTGCTTTACGACACTTTTCCCCAGTTGCCGGAAGGCACGCTTTCCCGCATGCGGGCCAATCTGGTCCGGCAGGAAACGCTGGCGGATATCGCCGTCAGCCTGAAGCTGGGAGATTATCTTCTGCTGGGCGAAGGCGAACTCAAAAGTGGCGGCTTCCGGCGGCCGTCCATTCTGGCGGATGCACTGGAATCCATCTTTGGCGCGGTATTTCTCGATGCGGGCTTCGATGCGGCGCGCGCGGTTGTATTGGGCCTGTTTGACTCTGCAATTTCAAATATCGACCCCAAGGCATCGGGCAAGGATGCCAAAACCCAATTGCAGGAATGGCTGCAGGGCCAGCGCCATCCGCTGCCTGAATATCAACTCGTGGGCACGCGCGGCGACGCGCATGATCAGATATTTGTCATCTCCTGCAATGTTCCCGCGCTGGGCATCAAGACCCAGGGGCAGGGCAGAAGCCGCCGTGCGGCCGAGCAGGAAGCGGCGCTGGCGGTTCTGAAACAGGCGGGTGCGGTGGAGTGAGCGAAGCGCAGGCCGGTCCGCACCGCTCCGGTTTTATCGCCATTGTGGGCCGCCCCAATGTGGGCAAATCCACATTGCTGAACAAGCTGGTCGGCCAGAAAATCAGCATTACCTCGCGCAAGGCGCAAACCACACGCCACCGCGTTACGGGCATCCGTACCGAACCTGGTGTGCAATATATCTTTGTCGATACGCCCGGCTTCCAGACACGGCATGGCGGCAAGCTCAATACCGCGTTGAACCGCAGCGTCAGGCAGACGCTGTCGGATGTGGATGCGGTGCTGATGGTGGTCGAGGCGGGAAAATTCAATCAGGGAGACAAACAGGTTGCCAGTCTCCTGCCGGAAGACCGGCCGGTGCTGCTGGTGGTCAACAAGCAGGACGAGGTCAAAGATCGGGCGTCGATGCTGGATTATTTGCGGAAGGTTTCGGAAGTCCGTTCCTTCGCTGAAATCGTTCCTGTTTCCGCCAAACACGGTACGGGTCTGGATGAGTTGCTTAAAACACTGGCGAATTATTTGCCGGAAGGCGACGCACTTTATGGCGAGGATGACGTCACTGACCAGACCGAAAGAATGCTGGCGGCCGAGTTGATACGCGAAAAACTATTCCGGCTGTGCGGCGAGGAAATTCCTTACGCCACCGCGGTCGTCATCGACAAATTCGAGGAAGAAGGCACGCTCCGGCGCATCTTCGCCACGATACTGGTTGACCGCGACAGCCAGAAAGCCATCGTCATCGGCAAGGGCGGAGAAAAGCTCAAGGCCATTTCCAGCCAGGCACGGCTGGACATGGAAAAAGCCTTCGACGCCAGGGTTTATCTGGAAGTCTGGGTCAAGGTCAAGGGCGGCTGGTCGGATGACGTGAGAGTGCTCAAGTCGCTCGGTATCGAGTAAGCCGTCATGGCCCAGGCCCGTACCGACAACGAACCCGGCTTTGTGCTCCACACCTGGCCGTTTCGTGAAACCTCGTTGATCGTTGAAGTCTTTACCCGCCAGCATGGCCGCATGGCTCTGGTTGCGCGCGGCGCGCGCCGGCCGCGTTCGGCTCTGCGCGGACAGGTGCAACCGTTCACGCCCCTGCTGCTTTCCTGGTTTGGCAAGAGCGAAGTCCGCACCCTGCACGGCGCCGAATGGCAAGGCGGGCTTGCGCCTCTGACCGGCCTGCCGCTCATGTGCGGGTTTTATCTCAACGAACTGCTGCTCAAGCTGCTGGCGCGCGACGACCCGCACGAAGCGCTGTTCGACTATTACCGTGCCACGCTTGTGGAACTGGCCCAGCCAAACGGCAACGATCTCGAACGCATTTTGCGCCGCTTCGAAAAGCATCTCTTGTCCGAGATCGGCTATGCCGCGACTTTTCACGAGGAAGCCGAATCCGCCCGTCCGGTGCGCGATGACACCCGGTATGTGTTTGTTCCGGAACGAGGCCCATATGCGGATGAGGATTTGAGCGGCCATGGCATTCCGGTTTCAGGTCAGACCCTGCTCGACCTCGATCAGGACAGGCTGGATTCCGCCGTCACGCGCAGCGAGGCCAAGTTGCTCATGCGCGCGCTGATCAACCACCACCTCGGTGGCAAGCCGCTTTATACTCGCCAGATGTTGAAGGAACTGACAGAAAAATGATCTACCTCGGCGTCAATATCGACCACATCGCCACCCTCCGCCAGGCACGCAAGACCCGTTACCCCAGCGTGGTGGAAGCCGCTCTGGCTGCCGAAACCGCCGGCGCGGACAGCATTACCCTGCACCTGCGCGAAGACCGACGCCACATCCAGGACGAAGACGTCGACATCCTTCGCCGCGTGCTCAAGACCAAGATGAACCTGGAAATGGCCGTGACCGAGGAAATGATCGACATCGCCGAGCGCATCAACCCGCAGGATGTCTGCCTGGTGCCGGAAAAGCGTGAGGAGTTGACTACCGAAGGCGGCCTCGACGTGGCGGGACAGATCGACAAGATACGCAGCGCCTGCACGCGGCTGGGAGCATCCGGCATTCGCGTCTCGCTCTTCATCGATGCCGATGCCAAACAGATCGAAGCCGCGCGCGAATGCGGCGCGCCCGTGGTCGAAATCCACACCGGCCATTATGCCGATATTGAAGAACCCGCCGCAAAACTTCAGGAACTCGACCGCATCCGCAAGGCCGTCTCCTACGGCCTGGGGCTGGGGCTCACCGTCAACGCCGGTCATGGCCTCACCTACCACAACGTCCAGGCCATCGCCGCCATATCCGGCGTGCATGAACTCAACATCGGCCATGCGATTGTCGCGCAGGCGATATTCGTCGGATGGGAAAAAGCGGTGAGTGAGATGAAGCGGTTGATGGTGGAAGCGGCGGGGTGCAGGAGATAAATTTTGTTGGCCGGGGGTAGCCCGGCGGCTAGTTACTTTCTTTGCTTCGCCAAAGAAAGTAACCAAAGAAAGGCGACCCCGCTGTGCTGCTCCTTCGGAGTAAACCTCGGTCGAGGAATTGAATTGGGCGGCTGCGGAACTCGCCCTTCAGGCTCAGACAGTCCTCGCCGAAAGCCCCCAATTCAAGTCCACGCCCGAGGCAGCCCAGAGGGGGATGCCACCTCACCCGGCCCTTCGGGCCACCCTCTCCCGCAAGGGGAGAGGGGAAATCCCCCGGCTCGCTTTGCTCGCCACCCCCTTTATCAAGGGGGTTGAATTGAGCCCCCCTTGATAAAGGGGGGTTGGGGGGATTTGCCTTTGGGTTTGTTTTTTATCCCGCTTGCGTGGCCGCAGCCAGAAGGTGGAGGGCGGAATAGCGCGGCGCAGGATGTCTGAGCCTTGCTTCCTTACTCATCATGGCAAGGCGAGTTTTGCGCCGCCCGCCCGGAACCTTCTGGCTGTGGGAACCCGAAGGGCCACGTAGCCGGGTCGTCTTTCTTTGGTTCCTTTCTTTGACGAAGCAAAGAAAGGAACTTGCTGCCGGGCAACCCCCGGC